>Ga0335085_10000135_pt1 | contig 232425 bp, 220 predicted proteins | sample Lox_Sample_45_FD_206712 | JGI IMG/M metagenome (GOLD analysis project Ga0335085, IMG submission 206712) | Soil microbial communities from Loxahatchee National Wildlife Refuge, Florida, United States - Lox_Sample_4.5 | ecosystem: Environmental > Terrestrial > Soil > Wetlands | place: USA... | reverse complement strand
AATACATCTGCGTCATCTTCTCGCCGGAAAGCGTGCCGCCGTTTTCCACCACCTCATGCAGTTGAAGCTGGAATTCGGCGAACATGACCTGGCGGAAGAAGGTGGTGCGGATCAGCTCCAGCCCCTCGTTCAGATAATAGAGCTTTTCCTTTTTCGTCTTGGCGTGATCGACTATGTAATCGTTGAGCAGCATCTCGTTGGAGATGGCTGCCGTCTCGGCGATGAAAGTGGAATAATCGGATTTCTCGAAAGGCTGCGTCTCGTCGTCGAGCATGGTGTGCACGGCATGTCCCCATTCGTGCACGAAGGTCGAAAGCGCCTCGTAATCGCCATTGTGATTGAGGTGCAGATAGGGATGCACGTCATAGGCCGAGCCGTTCATATAGGCGCCGCTCGCCTTGCCGGGCCGCGGATAGACGTCCATCCAGTTTCCCGCAAAACCTTTTTTCAGAAGCGAAGTGTATTCGTCGCCATAAGGCTTGGTCACGTCGAGCGCGATCTCTTCGGATTGCGCCACCGTGAAATGGCGCAATTCGTCGGGCAGGAACAGCGGCACATACATGTCGTAATAGGCAAGGCTCGTCTTGATGTGCAGCATCTTCTTGCGCAGCGCCAGATAGCGATAGAGCGTGGGCAGGCCCGCATTCGTCTGCGCGATCAATTGGCGGTAAACGCCTTCGGGCATGTTGTCGGCGAAGAGCGCGGCCGAAAGCGAGTTGGGGAAGTGGCGCACCTTGGCGTTGAACACTTCGCCCATCACCTGCGTGGTCAGCGTGGCGCCGAGCGTGCCCTGATATTTCTGCCACGCGCCCCAGAAGGCGTCGAACACCTTCTTGCGGTCGCCGCGGTCGGGCGCGGTGCGCCATTTGCCGTAAGCCTGGCTGTCGAGCCGCTTGATTTCCGTGCCGTCCGAAAGCCGGATCGATGGAAACGCCACTTCGCCGTTCGCCAGCACCGTATAGATCGCATCGGGCTGGGCGAGGATATTTCCGGCAGACGCCATCACGCCTTCGGCTTCGACGCCGAGCGTATGCGGCGCGGCGCGCAGCGTATTTTCCAGGAAGAATCCGAAGCGGTTTTGCAATTCGGGCGAAGCCTGCTCGAAGGCCTTCACCTTGTCTTCGCCGATGGCGAGAATCTCCGGCGTCACCCAGGCGGTGTTTTCGCTCAAAATGGTCTGGATGTTGGATGCCGCCTGTTCGCGCTCCTGATTGGGCGCGTTGTTCACGTCTTCGTCGGCCTTGAGCGAGGCATAAACATAAAGCCGGTCGGATTCCTTGCGCACATGGCTGATGGCGTCGAGCGCCTTGAGCATGTCGGCGGCACTTTTGCCCAGCGTGCCCTTGTAGCCGGGAAGTTTCTCGGCTTCGGCCTTGATATCGTCGCGCGCCTTGGTCCAGGCGTCGTCGCTCGCATAGAGATCGCCCAGATTCCAGGCGGGCGCGGTGTTCTGTTCTTCGGCTGCTTTGGACATGGTCACCGGTATTGTGGACGGCATGAGTATGGCTGCAATGGCGACCGCACCGGCCGCGAGCACGAATCGTTTCATGGGCTTTCCCCGCCGCGTATGAGCGCGGCAAACCTATCACGCAGGGCTCGTCACTTCGAGTCTTGCATCAGGTGCATATAGAAGCCGACCGCAGGCGCGAGATCGCCCACGGCGAGCCGCTCGTTGGTGCCGTGGATGCGCGCCAGATCGTCGGGCCCGAAATGGAAGGGGTCGAGGCGGAACACATTGTCCGCGATCGGCAGATAATGGCGGGAATCCGTGGCCACGATCGCCAGCACGGGCGCAACCCGGATGCCGAACGAGTCTTCGATTTCGCGCGACAGGAACGCATAGGCCGGCCCGTGAATATCGGCCACTTTCGAGGCTTCGGAGGCGTTCTCGGTCATCACGCGGATATCGACCTTGGGATCGGCGATGGCGCGGCGCACATGGGCCACCGCATCGTCTATCGAATCGCGCGGATGAAGCCGGAAATTGATCGTTGCGTGCGCGGTCGGCGGCAGAACATTATCTTTCACGCCTGCATTCAGCATGGTCGGCGCAATCGTGGTGTGCAGAAGTGCTGCGGTTTCGGGATCCATTTCCAGAAAGCGCTCCACCACCGGTTCCGAGATCCACAAATTCGCGAGCAGCAAGCGCGGCGCAAACGGCACCATGGGCGCCAGAATATGCAATTGCTCGCGCTCGATATTGTCGATGCCGGAGCGGAACGGGCTGTGCACCACTTTGAGGATCGCCGAGGCAAGCCGCGTCACCGCCATGTCCTTCGTGGGCCGCGAGGAATGCCCGCCCTCGCCATGCGCGGTGAGTTCCAGGCTCAGATAGCCCTTCTCGCCCACCGCGACGAACGCGACCGGGGTCGAGACGCCGGGAAACGGCTCGTCGATGATCGCGCCGCCTTCATCCAGCACCCAGTCGAAATGCACGCCGCGCGCCGCCAGCGTCTTGGCGATCACCGCATTGCCGTTTGTGCCGCCGGTTTCTTCGTCTTGCCCCGCCGCGATCATCACCGTGCGTTCGGGCGTGAAGCCTTGCGCCGCCAGCCGCTCGCAGGCTTCCATGATGGCAATCAGCGGCCCCTTGTCGTCGATGGAGCCGCGGCCCCACACATAGCCGCCGGAAATGTCGCCGGAGAACGGCGGATGCACCCAATCCTTTTCCGTGCCGGGCACGACCGGCACCACGTCCATGTGCGCCATCAGGAGGATCGGCTTCCGCTTCGGATCGCGGCCCTGCCAGGTGTAGAGCAGGCTTTGCCCGATCACTTCGCGCGCCGCCGCGCGATTGCATTTCGGATAGGTCGCGGCCAGCCAGTCGCGAAAGGCCGAAAGCGCGGATTCCTTCGCGGCCTCATGGGCGGTATCGCCATAGGAGATGGTCTTGAACCGCACGGCCTCGGCCAGATGGCGGGCCACGCTCATGCCGTCGATATTTATGGCGGGGGCAGGGGCGACGGGCGCAGGCGCGCCCACCATCAGTGCACGGACCACCATCACGGCCGCGACAAGAATGACCGCCGCAACCGCCCCAAAGAGACTTCGGACCATGAAATTCCCCTCGCGCCGCGGCCGGCGGCAACCTTAACGTTTGGCCGTTGTTTGGGAAGGCTTTGCGGCCCCCGCCCCTGATGTATTATCGGGCGGACACGAAAAACGGACAATTTCCGGCCTATGGTACCCGAATACGATTTCAAACCGGCCTGGCGGCGCAACGACCCCCAATTGATGGCCGATGCAAAGGAATTCTGGCGCGAGCTCAAGATGTTATCCGGTCCCGAAATAGAGCGCCGGGCCGCCGAGCTGATCGTGGTGGCCTATCATCTGGGGCGGCCGGTGGCGGTTTCGACCGCCAATCTGGCCATGGTGGAGCAGTTGCGCTGCCGCTGCGCCATGTACCGCTGCGCGGTGGCGCTGGACCACCGCCGCCATCACCTTTCCTACCAGATCAGCGGGCTGTCGCGGGACGTGCTGGAGCAATGGTCGCTGGAGCATCCCGAAGAGGAAATCTGCGGCATGGCCGCCAATATCGAGGCCAGCCAGTACCGCTCGGGCAAGCAGCGCGAGCCCATGTGGCCCGAATACGGTTTGAACCTGAACTTTGTGGGATATAACAACAAGGGACAGCAATTGCGCGTGGCCTGGTTCCGCCACGCCATTCTGCCGGAGGGAAGAAAGCCATGAGCGACGCCGCCGAAGCACCTGCCGCAGCATCGCCTGCGCAAGCAGCGCCGAAGAACGCGCCCACGGGAATTTTGTGGCTCGCGTCCTATCCCAAATCCGGCAACACCTGGACGCGCACCTTCCTGCACAATCTGCTCAAGATCCTCGAAGGCGACGAGGACGACGAGCAGGACATCAACGCGATGAACGAATTCACGACGTGGGATATTTCGGCCAAGCAATACGAAATCCATCTCGGCAAGCCCGCCAAGGAATGCGACCGCGCCGAAATCGCCAAGGTGCGCCCCATCGTGCAGAAAGAAATTGCCGAGCGCACCGAAGGCCTCGCCATGATTAAAACCCACCATGCACTCGTCATGGATCGCGGCGTGCCCACCATCAATTTCGCGGTCACGTCGGGGGCGGTCTATATCGTGCGCAATCCGCTCGATGTGGCGATCTCGTTCTCGCATCACATGAGCACGACCATCGACATCGCAATTGCCGAAATGGCGCAGAAGGGACTCGAGACCGGCGTCAGCGACAAGAGCGTCTATGAAGTTTATGGCTCGTGGAGCCAGCATGTCGAAAGCTGGACGCGCAAACCGCATCGCACCGTCTATGTCCAGCGCTACGAAGACATGCTCAACGATCCGGTGAAGACGTTCGGCGCGCTGGCGCGTCATCTGCTGCTGCGTCCCACGCCCGAGCAACTCGCCCTCGCCATCAGCCGTTCGGAATTCAAGAATCTGCAAAAGCAGGAAGCCGCGGGCGGTTTCCGCGAGAAACCGGAAAAGGCCGAGAAATTCTTCCGCGAGGGCAAGTCGGGCCAGTGGAAAGAACAGCTTTCGCGGCGCCAGATCCGGCGCATCGTGAAGGATCATCACAAGCAGATGGAGCGCTTCGGCTATCTCACCGAGGATTTGAAGCACCTCGTGTAAAAGGCTTTCGCACGCGTTTGTGAAGTGCTAGGTTATTGACACTATTGTCAGTTGCTCGTCTCATCGAGCCGCAAAGGTGCCGCCATGACCACGCAAGCCGCCGTTCTCAAGCCCGCCGTCGATGCCCAATCGATCGGCACGAAGCCCATCAAGGTGCTCAAGGCGCTGAAAGCCTTCCGCCAGCTCACGCAGAACAAGGAAGACACCGAACAGGTGTTCGAAATCATCCGCGCGCTGTCGGGCGATTCGATCATGCGCAATTTCCAGCGCCTGCTGAAAACTTCGGAAGGCGGGCGTCAAGCCTATCTCGCGGAGGAACTGGCAGACCGGCTGGTGGATCGCGATTGGCTTTCGCAATTCGCGCCCGGCACGGTCGGCGCGCGCTACAAGGAATTCATTGCGCCGCGCAATCTTTCTGCCGCTGGTCTTGCCGAGGAAAGCCGCAAGCTCGGCGAGCCCGATGTCGATGCGGCCCATCCCGTGGCGTGGTTCATGCGCCGCCTGCGCGACATTCACGACATCTGGCACGTTCTGACCGGCTATGGCACGGACGCGCTGGGCGAGGCGAGCGTTGTCGCCTTCACTTACGGACAGCTCGGCAATTTCAGTCTCGCGTTTCTGTCGGCGGGCGCGGCTGTCGAATTGCACAAGGCGCATTGGCCGCAGCCCTATGCGCGCGCGATCTATGAAGGTTATTCGCGCGGCCGCAGCGCCGAATGGCTGCCGGCGCTCGATTACGCAGCGCTCTTCGAAACGCCGCTGGAAACCGCGCGCGCGCAATTGAAGCTTCAACGCCCGCGCATTTACGAATCCGTGCCGCCCGAGGCGCGTAACGGTTATCGCTACGGCCCGGAAGCAATCGTGCCCGGAGGCTGGCTCGAAGCAACCTAAGGAGGAAACATCATGGCTCTGCGCATTGTTCTTCTTTCCGCTGTGGCGGGCGTTCTGCTCGCCGGTTGCACGACGGCGCCTTCGGCGCCCGCCGGCACGGTCGATGAGAAATCGCCGAGCTATACGCAGGGCTTCGACGACGGCTGCGCCGCCTCCAATCAGCAGGCTCGCAAAGCGCACCAGGGCCCCGTGAAGAACGACCAGCTTTATGGCAGCGACGCCTCCTATTACGCGGGCTGGAACGACGGCTTCAAAAAGTGCGAGGACAAGGTCACGCCCAGCGCGCTGCCGATTCCGGGTAATTCGGTGATTATGTAAGGCAAATCAGGCCCGGCATTGGGCTTGCAAGTAGCGCGCGGAACCTTGATTTCGGGCGCTTATGCCAAGCCGTATCGGACAATTGGGACGCGATTTTGCGGGATTCATCCCGCCCGCGCTGGCGCGCGCGTGGGGGCGCCCGGCCGCGGTGTTCTTCCATGGCGTCGAACGCGGGGCACTCGATCCGCGAATCCAGGGCGATCACCACAATGTGGACTCCTTCCGCCGCATCGCCCGCGCGCTGAAGGAAAATTTCGACGTTCTGCCGCTGGCCGCTCTTGGCGATGTGCTGAAGCGCCCCGAGCGCCATTCCAAAGCCGTGTTCCTGATGGCCGATGACGGCTATGCCAACACGTTGACGAACGCCGCGCCCATCCTTGAAGAATTCGCGCTGCCGTGGACGCTGTTTCTGTCCACCCATCACATGGATACGCGCGAGCCCAATCCGGTGTTCCTCGCGCGGCTGTTCGTCCATTTCGCGCCGAGAGGCACTTATCGCATTCCCCATTTCGCCAACGAAATTATGTTCGGCGACGAATCGCAGCGAAGCGAAATAATGCGGCCATTGCTGCACCAAATGAAACACCTCTCTGCCTCGAAAGCGCGCGAGGCGCTGGATGCGATGCTGGCCGTTTTTTCCGAAAATGAACTTTCGGAATTGATTGCAAAATTCCCGTCCGAAAAATTCCTCACCTGGGATGAAGCGCGCGCGTTGCACGCGAAGGGTGTCGCAATCGGCGCGCATGCGCATTGGCATTGGCCGATGAACGCCGCGCAATCGCCCGATTATCTGCGCGAGCAGGCAGAAGCCTCGCGTGCGCGCATCGAATCCGAAATCGGGCCGTGCAACGCGTTTGCCTATCCCTTCGGCAACACGGAAGACGTTTGCGCCGATGCGTGGCGCGCCGTGCGCGATGCCGGTTTCCGCTACGGGTTCACCACGCTCTCGGCCTCGCTCGGAACCGGCCAGAATCCGTTCCTTTTGCCGCGCTACGGCCTGGGGCCGGAGGGCGGCAATCTCGCTTCACTCATCCCGCTTCTCTCTGCCGGAAATCAGCGGCTGATGCGCTGGCAGGATCGTCTCGCGGGCTGATTGTCCCGATTGCGCACAGCGCTGTCCCGCCGCGCGCGATCAACGTTAATGCGCGCGGGCGAAATGCGCCCGTTCGTATGGCTTTGAGACAGACGCGGCCATCAAATGTGGCCCGGAGGATGCAGCCGGACATTCGAAAATTAACATTCGAGTGCCCCGGTGAGCATCCAGGAAAAGATCGAGGACATTAACCCTCAGGCGCTGGTGCGCACCATACGGCCCAAATTTGCTTTGGTGCCGCAGACCGGCGCGCATCCTGCCGCGGCATCCGCCGCCAAACGCGCACTCGATCTTTTCGTCGCGATCCCGGCGCTGATCGTGTTTGCGCCCGTCATGCTCGTGATCGCCGCTCTCATCGCGTTCGATTCACGCGGCCCCGTATTCTTCCGCCAGACGCGCACGGGGCTGAACGGCCGCCTCTTCGACATCCTCAAATTCCGCACCATGCACGTGTGCGAAAACGGCGATCGCATCGAGCAGGCGCACAAAAACGATCCGCGCGTCACGCGCGTGGGCCGCTTCCTGCGCCGCACCAGCCTCGACGAACTGCCGCAACTCATCAACGTCATCGACGGCGAGATGTCGCTGATCGGCCCGCGCCCGCACGCGCTTGCCCATGACAGGCTCTACACAAGGCTGATCGAGAACTACGCCATCCGCCAGCGCGTGAAGCCCGGCATTTCCGGCTGGGCGCAGGTCAACGGCCACCGCGGCGAAACGCCCACGCCCGCTGACATGCGCGCGCGTGTGGAACACGATCTCTGGTATGTGCGCCATCAGAGCTTCGCGCTCGATCTTTCGATCATCCTGCGCACCGCCTTCGAAATCTTCCGCCGCAAGGCGTGGTGAGCGCGATGGCGATACCCTCGGTCATCATCGGCGGCGTGAAGACGGCGTGTTTGAGCCGCGCCGGCCTCAAGACGTTGATGGTTGCCGATTGCCTGGAGGCCCGCGCGCTGCCACGCGAACCGAAGCTGATCTTTTCGGTCAACGGCAATTCGATTGCGCGCGCCGCGGTCGATGCCTCGTTCCGCCGCGCTTATGACGCGGCCGATCTGATTCATGCCGATGGACAGCCCGTCGTGCTGGCCTCGCATCTGCTGACGGACACGCCGATCCCCGAGCGCAGCGCGACCACGGATTTCTTCCACGACGCGGCGAAAGCCGCGGCTGCGAACGGCCTCAGTTTCTATCTGCTCGGCGGCAGCGAACAAGTGAACGCAGCTTGCGCCGCTAAGATGCAGCTTCTCTATCCCGGCCTTCGCATCGCGGGCCGCCGCAATGGTTATTTCGCGCGCGAAGACGAAGAAGCGATCTGCGACGATATCAATGCATCGCGCGCCGATATTGTGTGGGCCGGTCTCGGCCTTCCACTCGAACAAAATTTCTGCGTGCGCAACAAATCGCGCCTGAAAGCGGGCTGGCTCGTCACCTGCGGCGGCTGTTTCAATTTCGTCACCGGCGATTATGCGCGCGCGCCTAGCTGGATGCAGCGTTCGGGCCTCGAATGGTTTTATCGCGTGATGCGCGAGCCGCGCCGTCTGTTTTGGCGCTATGCGCTCACCAATCCGCGCGCATTTTATTTGATGCTCACGCGCAGCCGCGCGTTGCCGGCATGACCACGCGCATCTCGAACTTCAACGCGGCCGCCGCCAATTTCGCGCCGCCCGCCTTCCTCGCCACGCTTGCGCGATATGGCGTTTCCGCAGGCGGGCCGATGGCGGTTTCGGCCGCGCATTTCGTCGCCTCGCTGATCTTCCTGCACACGCTTCAGCCCGCTGAATTCGGCCTGTTTTCGTTTCTTCTGATCGTGGTGCCGTTCTCGCTCAGCATCGCGGGCTCGCTGCTTGCGCCCTCGCTGATGGCGGCGCTGCGCCGCAATTCGCATATCGACGACGCCACGCTCGCAACCCATCTCAAGGCCAATCTGGTGATCGCCGCGCTCGCGCTCGTCGCCGTCGCGGCCCTGATGTTCGCAAGCCATGCGGGCGCAAAAGTCGCGCTGCTGCTCGGCATCTATGGCGGCGCGATGACGTTGCGCAATTTCGCACGCGCCTATGCCTATGCCAGCAAGACGCCGCTGCGCTCGCTTTTCAGCGATGCGGTTTACAGCATCTCGCTCGTCTCCGGTTTGCTGCTGTTGCTCGCGGCCAATCGGCTCACGCTCGGCCATGCCGCGATTGTTTTGCCCGCGGCCGCCGCTCTCGGTCTTTGCGCCTTCGGCCCCGCCTATCTTGCGAAACAATTCTACCCCGGCCGCGACGGGGCGCTGCGCGAATATGGCGAAGCCTGGCGGGAATTCGCGCGCTGGGCCGCGTTCGGCGTCGTGCTCACGGAACTCACGGCCAACGCGCATGCCTATCTCGTCACCTTCATTTCGGGCCCCAAGGCGTTCGCAGTGCTTGCACTCGGCTCGCTTCTGATGCGGCCCGCTTCGCTGGTGCTCTCCGCGCTCCCCGATATCGAGCGCCCGCGCATGGCCGCCAAGATCGGCAATGGCGATGCGGCAAGCGCCTTCCGCACCGTTAAGGAATTTCGAACCGCCGCGGTTGCAATCTGGATCGCGACGATCTTTCTGGCGGCGGCACTTCTGATGTGGTTCCCGCATGTGATTTTGCGCAAAGGCTATGACGAAACGCAGGCGCTTTATGTGCTCGCCTTCTGGGTCGTGATCCTTGGCGTTCGCACGCTGCGCACGCCCGAAGCGGTGTTTTTGCAGGCGGCCGGAGAGTTCCGCGCGCTCGCCCGCGTCAGCATGTGGTCGAGCGTGACGTCGCTTGCGGTGACGCTGGCGCTGTTGTTGATCGCGGGGCCCATCGTTTCGCTTGCCGGTCTCATCGCGGGCGATGTGGTGATGACGGGCAACATCTTCGCGCTGACGCGGCAATGGAAACACGCCCATGCCTGAGATTGTCATCGCGATCCCCACTTTCCGCCGCCCGAAGGGATTGGCGCGGCTGTTGAAGGCGCTTTCCGAAATCGAAACCGATGCGCATGTCCATGTGCTGGTGGCCGACAACGACGCGCGCGACCGTGAAGGCTTCGATCTCTGCAACAGGATCCGCAATCATTACCGTTTCCCGCTCGACACCATCGTCGTTGCCGAACGCGGCATCGCGCAGGCGCGGAACGCGCTCGTGGCGCACGCGCTCGAAAATCCCGAGATGCAATTCCTTGCGATGCTCGACGACGACGAATGGCCCTCGCGCGCATGGCTTTCCGAGCTTCTCCGCATCCAGCGCGAAACCAATGCCGATGCGGTGGAAGGCGCCATCGCAAGCCGCCACGAAGGCGAAACGCTCGCCCGTTTCGATGGCGTGGCGCGCAGCCGCGGGCAATCCGGCGTCATCGGCATGCTCGAAGGCGCGGGCAATATCCTGCTCTCTCGCGCGGCGCTCGAATCCGTGGGCGAGCCCTGGTTCGATCCGGTCTTCGCGCTCACCGGCGGCGAGGACAAGGATTTTTTCATCCGCCTCAAGCGCCATGGCGCGTGTTTCGCCTGGGCGGCCGAGGCGCTCGCCACAACGGAAGTTCCCGCCTCCCGCATGGGCCTGAAATGGACGCTGTCGCGCGCCTTCAGCGTGGGCAATTCCGACATGCGCATCTTCCTTAAGCACGAATCCGGGCTTGGCGCTTACGCCCGCGAAGCTGCAAAGATTACGGGCGCGCTCTTGTTGTCGCCCGTTTTGTTGCTCATTCTCGTAACGAGCCCGAATCGGCGCGGGCGCGCATTGCGCACATTCTTCCGCGCCCTGGGCAAAATGGCTGCGCTCTTCGGGAGCACATATCATGAGTATGCCGTGATCCATGGCGAATGACGGCTTGGCCATCGCAAGCCCGCGCGCGCGCTTCGAACCTTTCGTTGCCGAGGCCGCCACTGTCGTGTTTCTGCTGCTGGTGTTCGTAGGTCTTTCGCCGTTCGAGACGCGCGATCCGGCGAGCCTCGCCATCGGCGTGCCCACCTCCGGTGCGGGCGATCTTGCGCGGCAGATCTGCTATCTCGGCGCGTTCGCGGCGATCCTGTGGTCTTCGTTCGCAAGGCGCGGCTGGGATTCGATCAAGCTTATCCCTGTTTCGATGGCGCTGCTTTTGTTGTGGTGCCTGCTGAGCGCGGCATGGGCGGGCGAGCCTTCCATCGCGTTGCGCCGCGCGGGCCTCGAAATTGTCATCGTTGTTTCCGCGCTGCTGTCCATCGACACCATCGGCGCCGATCGCGCGCTTGCGTTGTGGCGCTATGTGCTGATCGGCGTGCTGATCGTGAACTGGATTTCGATTCCGCTTCTGCCGCAGGCGATCCATCAGGCGGGCGAGGCCGATCCGTCGCTGGTGGGCGACTGGCGCGGACTTTACTTCCACAAGAACATCGCGGGTTCTGTGTGCGCCATGTCGGCGCTGATCTTTCTCTATTGGGCGATTTACAAGAAGAGCCTGATCGATTGGGCGTTGGCTGCTGCGGCAATCGCATTCCTCGTCATGACGCATTCCAAAGCGTCGATGGCGTTTCTGCCGGTGGCGTTGGCTGCGGGCCTCGTCTATCGCATCGCGTGGAAAACGGACCTGGATCGCGCCATTGTCGTGGCCGCAGGCGCCCTCGCCATCGTGCTGATCGCGGCTGTCGCGCTTCTGCATGCCGATGCGATTGCGCGCATCTTCGAGAACGCGGGCGAGTTCACGGGCCGCGCGGCGATCTGGCAGGCCGAAGCGGCGTACATCGCCGCCCATCCGCTGCTCGGCTCGGGCTTCGGCACGTTTGCCGATACCGGCTCGCTTTCGCCGCTCTATGGCTATTTCGGCGCCAACACCAGCGCCTGGGTGCAGAATGTGGCGCACGGGCATAATGGCTATCTGCAAATTCTCGTCACCATCGGCGGCATCGGTTTTGTGCTGGCGATGGCGGCGCTGGTCGTGAAGCCCGCGCGCGCCTTCTGGCCGCGCGACGTGGCGCATCTGCCGCTGAAATCGCTGCTCTTCGCGATCTTCGTTTTTGTTCTATTCCACAATCTTCTGGAATCCGATTTTCTGGAAGGCGATGGCGTGCAATGGGTGGCGTTCCTGCTGATGTTTGCCATGCTGCAAAGTCTGCGGCCGAAGCCGCTGTCGCCGTGACGCAATTTTTCTCGGTCGTGATTCCGGTCTTCAACCGCGCCGAAGCGTTGAAGGATGCGATTGCATCGGTGCTGGCGCAAACCTGCCAGGATTTCGAGATCGTCGTGGTCGATGACGGTTCTACCGACAATCCGCAATCCGCGATCCCGTCCGATCCGCGCATCCGCTTCGCGCGTCAGGAAAACCGCGGCGCCAGTAGCGCGCGCAACAAGGGCATCGATCTGGCGCAAGGCGCATTCGTCGCCTTTCTCGATTCCGACGACCGTTTTCTGCCGCATCATCTCGAAACGATGCGAAAGATTTTGGAGAACACGCAAAACACCGCCGCCTATTCGCCCGTCATTCTCGAGCGTGGGTCCGGCCGCACGATGATAAAGCCGCCGCGCGGCCTTCGCGCGGGCGAGAACATGGCCGATTATCTGCTGCGCGGCCGCGGTTTCGTTCCCACCGACACGCTGGTGGTGCCGCGCGAGCTGGCCCAGCGCGTGCGCTATGATGAAAGCGTGAGCCTCGGCGACGACAAGGATTTCGCCATACGCCTTGCGCTCGCGGGATGCAAATTTCTCTTCGTCGAAAAGCCCGGCGCGATCTATCGCGACGAATACGATTCCAAGCGTCTTTCGCGCGGGCGCGAGGGCGGTGCGCCATGGCTCGAACGGCTGCGCCCGCGCATTCCGCCGCGCGCCTATTATGGCTATCGCGGCTGGGCCGTCGCCAAAGGTGTCGCGTCCACGAACATGCTTGCAGCACTATCGCTCTATTTATCCGCGCTCGTTCGCGGCTGTTATCGCCCGCGTCTGGCGCTCGCGATTTTCCTGCAAATCGTGTTGCCGGAGCGGATTTACCGCGCGCTAGCCGACAGCGCGCTTGGATGGCGGCGATGAAACTCTCGCGGCGCATATTTTTAGGTACAGCCGCAAGCATCGTCGCGTTTCCCGCGCTCGCAAGCGAATCCGGTTTGCGCGATTTCGCCGCCCGCAAGGGCATTATCTATGGCGCGGCCGCGGCGAATTATGAATTGAAGAATGCCGCGTTCAGAACCGCGTTGTTGCCCGAAGCGGCGATGCTGTCGCCCGAATATGAAATGAAGCGCGATGCGCTCGAACCCGCGCAGGGCCGCTACGATTTCACCGGCGCCGATGCGCTGATGGAATTCGCGCGCGCCCACACCCTCAAAATGCGCGGCCACGCGCTGCTCTGGTATCATTCCAATCCGCCATGGCTGGAAGAAGCGGTTGTTTCAACGCGCAAGGAAAATCTCATCGCGGATTACATCGCCAAGGTGGCGGGGCGCTACAAAGGCCGCATCCATTCCTGGGACGTGGTCAACGAGATTCTCAAACCGTCCGATGGCCGCGCCGATGGCCTGCGCAACGATTTCTGGATGAAGGCATTCGGACCCGCTTATATCGACACCGCCTTTCATGCCGCGCGCGCGGCCGATCCGCAGGCGCTGCTGGTTTATAATGACTGGGGCTGCGAATTGGGCGAGCCCGCGAACGACCGCTTCCGCGCCGCCACGCTGAAATTCCTCGATAGCGCCATTGCGCGGCGCGTTCCCATCGATGCGCTGGGGTTGCAGGGCCATCTGTCCGCCTTCGGCCCGCAGGTGGATCAGGAGAAGTTGCGCAAATTCCTGGCGGATGTGAAATCGCTGGGCCTGCGCATTCTCGTCACCGAGCACGATGTGGACGATGCGGGCGGGTTGCCGGACATCTTCGCGCGCGACCGTGCCGTGGCCGATGCCAGCCGCCGCTTTCTGGATGTGATCGTCGACAATTCCGCGACCGATGCGGTGCTGACATGGGGCTTGTCGGATCTCTTCATTGATCCGGCGGGCGTGGGTGCCGCACTCACCGGTTTTAGCCCACGCAAGCTGCCGCTCGATCGCGCGATGAATCGCAAAGCCATGTGGAAGGCAATGGCGAAGGCGTTCGCTTAAGCAGCGCGCGCCGTGCTCGCCGCACCCAATCTGCGCCGGATATGCGCGGCGATGCGCGGCGCGGCAAACTCCGCGCCCACCATGAAGCGCATCAGCGGACCGAAAGCATTCGCCGCCGCCGGACCCGTCACGTAAAATCCGGGCGACGAGGTTTCGAACTGATCGCTCAAAACGGGCGTGCTTTCGACGGCCGCGATCTCGCTCAAAAGCGACAAAGACAAAAACGGCAGGCGCGCCAGATTGGGCTTATACCCGGTCGCCGAAATCACATGATCGAAGCTCGCCGTGGCGCGCGCGCCTGCCTCATCGGATAGCGATAGCTCCACATGATCGCCGTCCACGCGCGCGCCGGTCACGTTCGTTCCGAGCTGCATGGGGATTTTTCCCTCCACACGCTCGCGCATGAACCAGCCGGGCGCGGGCCCCAGATGATTGCGCGTGGCGCGCAGGCGCATGCTTTCTGGCAGGCGGTGAAAAAGAAGCGGCGTGTTGGCGCAGAAGAAGCTGCGCCATCCCGGCCCGATGCCCGAAGCCGGGGTCTTGATCTGCCTGAGCAGCGATGCGCCATGCGGGTCGGGCGGCGCATGAAAGCGCACGGCCCTCGCGCGCGCCACGATCTGCACATTGGCGCCGCTCTCGGCGAGAAGCGCCGCCAGATCGACGGCCGATGCGCCCGCGCCCAGCACCGCCACGTCGCGGCCCTTGAACCCTGAAACGTCGCGATGCGCAAAGGAATGCGAGGCTGCCCAACCGGGCAAATCCTTCAGCGCGGGATGCATGTGCGCGAACCACGTGATGCCTGCGGCCATCACCACATATTTCGCCGCAAGCCGCTCGCCGGTTTCGAGCTCCAGCGCAAAGCCCTCGCCGTTGCGCGCAACCGAAACGGCATTTTTTTCCTCCACCCGCGGCACATAGCGCCGCTGGAACCAGCCCGCATAATCCGTGAAAAGATCGAGCGAAATGGGCGCGCCCTGATCGGCATAGGCAATGCCGCGCGCGCCGCACCAGGCCTTCAGCGTGCTCGCCTCGTCGGGCGCGGAAATGTTGGAGGCGAAGCCGTCGGATTTGAGCAGCATGTCCTTCGGCATGTGATGGCGCCAGCTATCGAGCGTCTTGCCGAAAATCCGGAAATCGATCCCCGCCGCCGCCAGATGCGCCGCCAGCGAAAGTCCGTAAGGGCCGGTCCCGATGATCGCGACATCGCAAAAATTCGTCATGGATTTTGTTCCACTTGTGAAACAGAGATCGAGACACGTGCGTCCTGAACCGGAACGGATTCCCGGAACGGAACAGTTGAAAAACCGCCGGATACATTCGGCTCCCTGTTTTCTCCACGATTCGTGCCAGCGGTCTTTTGGCAAGAATTGTGCATTTACAGATGATTGACGAATTCAACATTAGGTTGGGCGGGATGGGGCTCAGAATACTTCTGGCTGCAACGATGAGCTGGCCCGCCACGGCGCGGATTGCCGGAGGCCTCGACCGGTTCGGCTGTCATGTCGATGTTCTGTGCCCGGCCGAAGCGCCCGTGCGCCACAGCCGCTACGTTAACCTCCGCCATATTTATCGCGCGTTATCGCCGGTGATGTCGCTGCGCGACGCGCTGTCGGTTTCGCGGCCCGATCTGGTGATTCCGTGCGACGACCGCGCGGTGCAGCACATGCTGCGTCTCCACGAAATGGAGCCTCAATCGCGCGAAGGACAATGCATCGCCCATTCGCTCGGCATGCCGGAGAATTATCGCGCGATCATGTCGCGCGGAATCTTCATGGACGAATGCCGCGAGCTCGGCATCCCCGTGCCGCACACGGTCAAGCTCGCCGGACAATCCGAACTCGATGCGGCGCTGGAGCGCGTGGGCCTGCCGGCCGTGCTGAAGACCGACGGAAGCTGGGGTGGCGAGGGCGTCATCGCCGCCGAAACGCGCGAGGAAGCGCACGCCGCCTACCGCAAGCTTTCGCTTCCCGCTTCGCCGCTGCGCTCGCTTGCGCGCGCGGTGTTGCGCAATGACGCCCATCATCTACACGCCGCGATCGCAAAGCCGGTGGCGCGTCAGATTTCGATCCAGTCCTTCATTCCCGGCGATCCCGCGACCACGGCATTCGCCTGCTGGAAGGGCGAAGTCGCGGGCATGATCCACACCGACGTGGTGGTGTCGTCGCGTCCCATGGGGCCTGCGAGCGTCGTGCGCCGCATCGATTGCGCCGAGATGGAGGCGGCCGCGCGCGCCATCGCGCATCGCTTCCATCTATCCGGATTGCACGGCCTCGATTTCATCCGCAATGCGGACGGAAAGATGTTTCTCCTGGAGATCAATCCGCGCTCCACGCAGACGAGCTATCTTGCCTTCGGTCCGGGCCGCGATCTTCTGGCGGGGCTTCTGGAAGGCGCGAGCGGCGAGCGCTATCGCGCGCGCATGCCCGCCACGGCCAATCAGCTGGTAGCGCTGTTTCCGCAGGAATGGGCGCGCGATCCATCGAGCCCCTATCTCAAGGCCGCTTTCCACGACATTCCATGGGACGATCCCGATCTGTTGCGCGCCTGGCTTGCCGTCACGCCGCCGCGTTACGCGCAAAGCGCAACGCCCATGCATCTCGCGGCCAAGAAGCGCGTTTACGGGCTCGAAACCATACCGTCCTAATGTCGCCTCATGCTTCGCATGATGCTCAGGACCATTGGTGTTTTGGCGGCGCTGGCCTCGGTGGCCGCGCTTCTGGCGCTTGCCGCCGAAACCTCGGCCTTTGCCGGAGACGGCAACTTCCGCACGATCGCCGACGCAACCTAGTCCCTTCAGGCACTTGGCCGGACGCCGGGAAATCTCGTGTTAACCAATTCGCAGGTGGCGCGGGCTTAACAATTCCATTCTCCGCGAAGTGATTCGCTTGGCCAGAGGCTCGATGTCCGCCACCGGGACCATATCAGACGCCCCCTTCGGCATGGCCGATCTCGTGCGTGTGATCCGCGCGCGCCGCGGGCTGATCCTGCGCTGGGCGCTGGCGGTGATCGGGTTAACGGTAATCGTGCTGGCGGTTTGGCCTACTTCCTACATGGCGAGCGCGGTTGTGATGCTCGACGAGCGGCGCAACAACGTCACCGCGCAATCGCAAGTTCTGTCCGATCTTCCGACCGATGCGGCCTCGTTGCAGAACCAGATCCAGATCCTCACCTCGCGCGATCTCGCCGCCGAGGTGATCGGCAAGGAAAAGCTCTACGGCGATCCCGAATTCAACGCCGCGCTCAGCGGCAATCCGTTCGCGAACTGGGACGATCTTCTGCATCCTTCCAAATGGTTTGCCGCGGGCGGCGCCGAAACCGGGCGCGACGCCATCATCGATTCCGTGCTGCGCCATCTGAAAGTGGACGAGCAGGGCCTTTCGACCACGTTCACCGTCAACTTCTCCTCGCGCGATGCGCAGAAATCGGCGCGCATCGCCAACGCTTTCGTGCAGGCTTATGTCGCCGATCAATTGCGCACCAAATACGAGGCCGCGCAGAAAACGACGCAATGGCTCACCAATCGCGTGGCGCAATTGGCCAAGCAAGTGCAGTCCGCCGAAGCCGCGGTGCAGGATTACAAGGCCAAGCACGATCTCAACGAAGGCGCGGAAGGCGTGTCGCTCGCCGATCAGCAGATGGCGGCCGTCAACGGCCAGCTCGTCGCCGCGCGCGCCGATCTGGCGCAGAAGGAAGCGGTTGCGGCGCGCGTCAAGGCGCTGGTCGATTCCGGGCATGCGGCGGATGTTTCGCAGGCCGTGGATTCGCCGGTGATCGTGGCGCTGCGCGGGCAGGAAGCGACGCTCATCCAGCAGGAATCCGATCTGACCGCGCGCTACGGCCCCAAGCATCCCAAGCTTCTCGCCGTCCAGCAGCAGCGCCGCGATCTGGAGACGAAAATCGCGCAGGAAGTGGACCGCATCGCCGGTTCGCTCGCCAACGATGTAGCCGTGGCGAAGGCCAATGCTGCCTCGCTCGAGGCAAGCCTCAACGGCGCGGAGAAAATCGCCGGCACGCAGAACGAAGCCAAGGTCGAATTGAAGGCGCTGGAATCGAACGCCGCTTCCACGCGCGATATGTATGAGTCCTTCGTCACCCGCCTGCGCGAAACGCAAGACCAGGAAGCGATCCAATTGCCCGATGCGCGCGTGCTGTCGCCCGCGCCCGTGCCGATTTATCCAAGTTCGCCAAAACGTCTGTTGATTTTTGCGGCCTCGATTCCGGCAGGATTGTTGATCGGATTGCTAATGGCGCTGATGGCCGAACGCATGGGCTGGCAGACGCAGCGCGTCTACCGCTATGCGCCGCAGCGCGCGCAGCCCACGCGCATCCGCGCGCCGGTTCTGGCGCAGATGCAAGATGCGTCGGCGCCGCGCGCCGCCGATTATGTTTACGACTGGCCCAATTCCGCCTTCGCCCAATCGCTGAACGGGTTGATGCAAAGGCTTGCCACGCCGCAGCGTGGCGCGCGTCCGCGCATCGTCGGCATCACCTGCGCCACGCAAGAACCGGCCAAGGACAATATCGCCATGGGCCTTGCGCGCGTGGCCTCGCGCGCGGGCTGGCGCGTGGTGGCGATGGATGGCGATCTTTATCGCGCAAATCTGGGCCGCGCGGTGGGCTATGACCGCGTCAATGGCGGATTGCTCGATGCGCTCGCGCGCAAAACGCCGCTCAGCCGCAGCTTCGTGAAGGATCCGCGCTCCAATGTGCTGATGCTCTGCGCGCATCCGGTTTCAAACGCAGCGCCGGTTGCCTCTTCGCCGCAAATGGCGCAACTGCTTTCGCATCTTCGCCAGAGTTGCGACCTCGTGATCGTCGATTGTCCGCCCGCGCTCTCCGGCAGCGACGCGCGCGTCTTCGCGAAGATGGCCGATATGATGCTGGTGGTGGTCGACGGCAATCGCACGCCTGCGTCCGCGGTCGATGCCGCGCTCGACGCGCTGGGCCACGCGCAAACGGGATTGATTCTTGCGGGATAACCAGCGCAAGAAAAGTATTCCGGGCAATTCCCTCGTCACTTGTGGACTCCGCGCAAAACAGAATGAAGAAAACGTCCGGTGTTCCAAAATGAAATTTTTCCCGGATCACATAAATATCGAATACAATTCTTGTTAACGTCTTTTGGATACAACTTTTACGTACTTTATTTTGACTCTACTCAAGACAACGTCGGATATTCGTAGTAATACCTTTGGCGTTTTGTACTGGATCGAGACAAATGATGCATGTGGGCCAACTGAACGCCGCGATGCCGCCGTCGATCCTCGATACGATCGGCGTGCCGATCTTCGTGGTCGAGAGGGATGCGCATCTGCGCTATGCCAATGCGGCGGGCGAGGCGGTGCTGTCTCATGGCGAGCCTCTGCGCATCATCGACAATGTCCTGAGCGCCGATTATCTGCCCGACAGCCAGCGGCTGAAAACGGCCATCGCCAATTCCTTCGCGGCCGGCGAAAGCCAGGTGGTGATGATGAAGGATTCAGGCGCGCGCCAGCCGCCCATCGCCGTCATTGTGCCGATGCGCAACGGCGCGGAGATACAGGCGCTCGTATTTCTGCGTCAGACCGCGCCGTCGACTGTGGCGCTCGTCAATTCGTTGCGCCAATTGTTCCGGCTGTCGCCCGCCGAAGCGTCCATCGCGATTGCGCTTGCGACCGGCGCCGATCTTCAGGAGATCGCCGAGGAACGCAGCGTGAAGCTCAATACGCTCCGAAGCCAGATCGCATCCATCATGGCCAAGACCAACACGCGCCGTCAGGCCGAGCTTGTCGCGCTGGTGGCGCGGCTGGAAAGCCCTGTCTAGGCCCGTCCCAGCGCGAGATCGCTCACATACGGATTGGTTTTGCGTTCCCATCCGAAGGTCGACATCTGCCCATGGCCGGGAACGAAATTCATATCGTCGCCCAGCGGCCATAAGCGGCCCGTGATGGATTTCACGAGATCGGCGTGATTGCCGCGCGGAAAATCGGTGCGCCCCACCGAACCGCGGAAAAGAACATCGCCCACGAAGGCGAGCCGCGTTCCTTCATGGAAGAACACGACATGGCCCGGCGTGTGTCCGGGGCAATGGCGCACGCCGAGCACGGCATCGCCCACGGTGACGGTGTCGCCGTCTTCCAGCCAGCGCGTGGGCAGGCAGGATTCGCTGCCCTGAAAGCCGTAACGCTTGCCCTGTTCGGCGAGGCTTTCGAGCAGGAAGAGATCGTCTCTGTGCGGCCCTTCGATGGGCACGTCCAGCGCGCGGGAGAGCGCCGCCGCTCCGCCCGCATGATCCAGATGGCCGTGAGTCAGCAGCACTTTTTCGACCGTCACCTTCTGGGCGGCGATCAGCTGGCGCAGGCGTCCGATCTCCCCGCCCGGATCGACCACCGCGCCCTTCATGGTGGCCGTGCACCACACCAGCGAGGAATTTTGCTGGAAGGGGGTCACGGGCAGGATCGCTGCCTTGATCGCGGGTTCGGCCATGCCCAAGTCCTAGCCGAGAGATGACGGCTGCGTCCACATTCGGAACGGCCCCTGAACCGGAGATGAAAATAGCTGTTAAAGAGCGTTGGACCGGGCCGCGAAATCCTGCCTATGTGTCTCATCCGCAACAGTTTTTTGACCCTCTCGCGTTGAATGGACGCTTGCATCTGCTATTTTTTAGAAGACGTATCAGCACCGGGAAAAACCCGGTGAAACAGGGGGAACCCGTGCGCGTCTCGAGGCTTTTGGCTGCATCGGCGGTTGCCGCACTTTTGTGCGGGCCGGCGGCGTTTGCCGGGCCGCTTGATCGCGCCCCCAGCCAGCCGGTCTATGGCGTGGCGCAAGCGCCTCTGCCCGCGGCCGATGCGATAGACACCGTGCAATTGCGCGACAGCTCGGCAATCGATTTCACCGGCGCGCTCGGCAACCGCTATTCGGCCGTTACGCCGTTTTCGGCCCATGTGCAGACGGCCTTCGGCGATTTCACCGCCTCGGGCTATGCGGTCGATACGACAACGCCGCGGCTTCTTTCCGGGTTGCTGACGGATAGCGACCGTCACCGCTTCGACCTGCGCGATTTCGAAGTGAGCGCGAATCTGTCGAGCGGTATCGATCTGGATCTCGGCTACAATGTCGATCTGGCCGGCCGCTTCAACGCCTATGACGCGCGGGGCAGTGCGGCCTATGACGGGTTGTTCTATTCCGCCTCGGGCGTGAATTCTCCTTACGCGAGCCTTGCCGACGGCGGCGATTTCGTGGGCGCGACGGTGGCGCTGGCCGACAACCTTCACTTCCGCATCGGCGAAGTGAAGCTCGGCGCGGAAAGCGACGCGCTCGATGGACCTGTCTATTCGCTCGAAGCGCAATTGCAGGACGAGCAGCTTTATGCCCGCCGCCAGGCCGATGAGCAGCTCGCGGGCGTCACGTGGAATTTCGCAAGCTGGGGCGGGCTCGGCGTCGTGGCGAGCCAGACGAAGGAACGCAACAGCGTGCTCGGCAGCGCCTCGGCCGATGCGCTGGCGCTGGCGAAGGGCGCCGATACCAGCGCGCTCGCGCTTTCGGCGCGTGTCGGTTTCGGCGACGGCTGGGTGACGACCGTGTCCTACGGCGAAGGCATCACGCAGTTGAATTTGCGCTCCGCGAGCCCGATCGCGACCGGCGATGCGCTGCGCACGCGCTCCTATGGCGTTGCGGTGGCGAAACACGGCTTGTTCGACGATGGCGATTCTCTGGGCGTGGCCGTGACGCGGCCGATGCAGGTCTATGAGAACAACATCGATCTTTCGAATGCCGCCCCGAACGACAACAGCCTGCTCGGCAATGCGCGCCTGCCGGTCAATTCCGGCGCGCCGGAAACCGATGTCGAACTCGGCTATGTGACGACCTTCCTCGATGGCGCGCTGGCGCTGCAGGCCAATGCCGGCTACCAGATGAATCTGCAGGGCCAGTCCGGCACGAATTCCATCACCGTGCTCAGCCGCGCGAAGATCAATTTCTGATCATTTCCGTTTCGATAGAGTGGGGCGGCCTTGACCGCCCTATGACTCACGCGGAGTCGCGGAGATCGCGGAGAATTATCACAAAAGGGCCGAAAACTCCGCGTCTCCGCGCCTCCGCGTGCAAATCCCGTCGCAATGCTCAAAACTGTTTGCGGCCTATCCCCGCCTTCGCTAAAACCTCGCGCTCGATAGAGGATCAACCAGATGGCCGGCCCGCAATTCGTTTTCGTCATGAAAGGTCTTTCCAAGACCTATCCCGGCGGCCGCCAGGTCTTGAAGGATATCTGGCTCAGCTTCTATCCCGGCGCGAAGATCGGCATCGTCGGCGTCAATGGCGCGGGCAAATCCACGCTCATGCGCATCATGGCGGGCATCGACAAGGACTTCACCGGCGAGGCATGGGCCGCGGACGGCGTCACGCGGGGTTATCTGGCGCAGGAGCCTGCGCTCGATCCCGCCAAGGATGTGCGCGGCAATGTGATGGAAGGTGTGGCGGCGAAGAAGGCGCTGCTCGACCGCTACAACGAAATCGCCGCCAATTACTCCGACGAAACAGCCGAGGAAATGGCGAAGCTTCAGGACAAGATCGACTCGCAGAACCTCTGGGATCTCGATTCTCAGGTCGATCAGGCGATGGATGCGCTGCGCTGCCCGGACGGTGACGCCGATGTGGCGAAACTCTCCGGCGGCGAAAAGCGCCGCGTGGCGCTGTGCAAATTGCTGCTCGAAGCGCCCGACATTCTGCTGCTCGACGAGCCCACCAACCATCTCGATGCGGAATCGGTGGCCTGGCTCGAACATACGCTGCGCGAATACAAGGGCTGCGTGATCCTCGTCACCCACGACCGCTATTTTCTGGACAATGTCACGGGCTGGATTCTGGAGCTCGACCGCGGCAAAGGCATTCCCCACGAGGGCAATTATTCGTCATTCCTGGCCGTGCAGGAAAAGCGGCTGCTGCAGGAGGGCTCGGAAGCCGCCGCCCGCGAACGCACGCTCGCCCGCGAACGCGAATGGATTTCGCAGAGCCCCCGCGCGCGTCAGGCGAAATCCAAAGCGCGCATCAATGCCTATGAAGAACTGCTCGCCAAATCGCAGGAAAGCCGCTCGGGGCCTGCGCAGATCATCATTCCGGTGGCCGAGCGTCTGGGCTCGCTGGTGCTCGAAGCGAACGGACTTGCGAAAGCCTATGGCGACAGGCTCTTGTTCGAGAATCTGAATTTCAATCTTCCGCCCGGCGGCATTGTCGGCGTGATCGGCGCGAATGGCGCGGGCAAGACCACGCTCTTCCGCATCATCACCGATCAGGAAAAGCCCGATGCCGGCACCCTCAAGATCGGCGACACGGTGCATATCGGTTATGTCGATCAGTCGCGCGATGCGCTCGACGCCAACAAGACGGTGTGGGAAGAAATTTCCGGCGGCCTCGACGTGCTCGAACTCGGCAAGCGCACGATGCAAAGCCGCGCTTATGTCGGCGCGTTCAATTTCAAGGGCGGCGATCAGCAGAAGAAGGTCGGTCAGCTATCGGGCGGCGAGCGCAACCGCGTGCATCTCGCCAAGATGCTGAAATCGGGCGCGAACCTCTTGCTGCTCGACGAGCCGACCAACGATCTCGACGTGGAAACCTTGCGCGCGCTGGAACTGGCGCTCGAAGAATTCGCCGGTTGCGCCGTCATCATCAGCCACGACCGCTGGTTCCTCGACCGCATCGCCACCCACATGCTCGCCTTCGAGGGCGACAGCCATGTCGAATGGTTCGAGGGCAATTTCCAGGACTACGAAGCCGACAAGAAGCGCCGCCTCGGCATCGATGCCGATCAGCCGCACCGGCTGAAATACAAGCGGTTCGCGCGGAACTAGCCTTCGGGCGCGATCAGCTCCACATCGGGAAAATAGGTGCGATAGCGCCGCACGTCGCGCGTCAGCAGCGGCAGGCCCGCCACGAGCGCATGAGAGCCAATGAAGAAGTCGGGAATGTTGCTGCTCCGCGTGCCTCCGGCCGTCCTATACCGTTCGAACACTTTGCCGGCGAGATATAGCGCAGTTTTTGGAATGCGCTGAAGTTGTAGACCAAGATCGCGCAAGTCCCTGTCGAGGTCCTGCTCGCTCGTGCTTTTGACGGCCAGTTCCGAATAGACGATCTCGTTGAAAAATATCGGTCCCGCCCCGGCGGCGCGTCCGAGTTGATTGGCCGACCATGCAGTCCAATCATTGCCGGTGAGAGCGTCGATCAGCACGTTGCTGTCAACGAGAATCATTTGCTCTTCTTGTAGTCGTCCGCGGGATTGCCGCGCGTCATGCGCATGATCTGGTCGGTCGAGCCGCGAATTGTCCGGCGCTTGGCCACCGCCCGCAGCCGTGCTTCATAGGCCGATATCGCCCCGGGCTTTTCGATGACGATGCCGCCCGCTGCGGTGGCGCGCACGTCCACCTTGTCGCCGGGCTTGATGCCGGCGGCTTCGCGCACCTTCTTGGGCAGGGTAACCTGGCCCTTCACTGTCACGGTCGTGGTCAATTCCGGCTCCGGTATTACCGCGGGCGCAAAAGTATTACGGGCGCGGAGCCCTGTCAAAAGCGCCGCGCCCGTAACGCTGGAATGCGGGTTCAGTGCTGCGCCGGTTGCTGCGCGGCCTTGTCCTCGTCGCTGCGCAGCTTCGTGGTCAGTTCCTTCAGATGCGAAACCAACGCCGGGACGTTGTTGTCGTTCTGCGCCAGGAACGCCGTGAACTGATCGCGCTCCTCGATCGCCAGCCACACGCCCACCACGCTCGCATCGATCACGACGAAATGGCCGTTGTCGTTGAGCACGCGGAAATCGACCTCGATGGGTTCCTGGTTCTTCGCCTGGCCCAGCGGATCGACCAGCACGGTCGTCACGATGAAATCGCCCGGCGCGCGCTCGGTCGCGCCCGTCACTTTCAGCGATTGGCCGGCATATTGATTGAGCCGCGATTCATAAACCGCCACCGCATAATCGCGGAACGCATCGATGAAGGCGTTCACATCGGCGGGCGAGGCGGTGCGCCGCGCATTGCCCAGCGTGAACATGGCGATGCGCTTGATGTCGGTCAGGCCCGTGAGGAAATCGCGGAATTGCTGGCGGCGCGCGTCATCGGGGATGCGGTGGTTGCTGAGGATGGCGAGCCCCTTGTCCACATTGGTCTGCACGAAGGCCTCGGCGGATGCGGGCGGCAGCGAGGCTGCGGCCATCACCGGCGCTGCGAAGACGAGCAGCATGGCGATTGCGCCCGCGCCGAACCGGTTCCAACGCACCCAGGAAAGCAATTTGCTCATGTCATTCGATCCCTGATGGCAATGTGCCCCGGATAATCATGCTCCGGCACGCTTATGGCAAGTTCGTGGCGGCCCGTTATCAGAAACTGGGCAAATCCTTCACGTCGGTCTTGCCGTTGCGGATTTCATTATTGCGCAACTGCCGGTAAAGGCTCCTGACGGACGCGTAATAATCGACCGAGCTGCGCTCGATATCCTCCAGCGTCCCCAGATTGCGCGACCTGAGGTCCAGAAGGCTGAAATAGGCGCGTCCCGCCGAGTACCAGCCGTGCTCGCGCAGCTTCACATAAGTGAAGGGGTCGAGAAACACATCGGCCACTTGTCCCACCAGATCGCGCGGCGGATCGGGCCCGAAGATGGGCAGCACCAGATAGGGCCCTTCGCCCACGCCATAGACGCCCAGCGTCTGGCCGAAATCCTCGGAGTGATTGGGAATGCCGAAATCGCTCGCCCAATCGAAAATGCCGCCCACGCCGATGGTGGAATTGATGGCGAAGCGGCTCATGGTCTGGCCTGCGCGGTCGCCTTCGCCCTGCAGAACGTCGTTGGCGAAGGTCACCGGCAGATCGAGATTGTCGAGGAAATTGTGCATGCCGTTGCGCGCGGGCTCGGGCACCACGTCGACATAGGCTTCCGCGCTCGGCTTCACGAAATAGCGGTCGAGCTTCATGTTGAAGGAGAAGGCGATGCGGTTGGCGCCTTCGAAGGGATCGTTGGCGTCGTCGGCCGGGGCGCTGGAATTTGCGTCGCTCGTCTGCGTGGAGGCGCTGGCGGCTTGCGTGCCGGAGGCCGCGTCAGGCGATGGGTCAGTCGAAGCACAGCCGGCCAAAGCCAGCCCTGCCGCAAGAAGAACAATAGCGCCGCGAGCCCTCATGGATTCTTACGAGCCGGAAAGCTTCCCTATCTGACATACACCAACGCAAGAGGGCCCGTTTGTTGTAACCCGCACGGGCTTACCGAAGAATCGTACACTCAAGCCATTTTCTTACGGTTACCATATCCCGGTCCGATGACGATATGGGGTGCGGTGTCCCCCACCGCCAGTACCGGGGAATTTCGTTGCAGTCGTGCACCACATTGCATAACCATATATAGATATGTTTATATGTAACCGGAAACGGGATTTGCGGCGATGCAGCGATTATTGGCCATGCTCCGGGCGGCGGGCGACCCCACGAGGTTACGCCTGTTCCTGATTCTGCGCGAGGCGGAGCTGACGGTGAGCGAGCTGACCCAGGTCTTGGGCCAGAGCCAGCCAAGAATTTCCCGGCATCTCAAGCTCTTATGCGATGCGGGGCTGCTGGCCCGCTTCAAGGAGGGCAGCTGGGTCTTCTACCGGGCGGCCGAGGGCGGGCCGGGCGCGCGGCTGGGCGGGCTGCTGGCCGAGCTGGTTGAGCCCGAGGCGCTGGAGGCCGACCGGGCGCGGCTCGCCTCCGTGCGGGCGGCGCGGGCGGCGCTGGCGGCGGCCTTCTTCAAGGCCAATGCGGCGGATTGGGAGCGCATCCGCTCGCTGCATGCGCCCGAGAAAGATGTGGAAAACGCCATCGTGCGGCTGGCGCGCGAGGGCGCCATCGAAAGCGTACTCGATGCGGGAACCGGCACGGGGCGCATGCTCGAATTGCTCGCGCCTTACATCAAGCGCGGCGTGGGCGTCGATTCGAGTCCGGACATGCTGGCGATTGCCCGCGACCGGCTGGAGCGCGCGAACATCCATCACTGCCAGGTGCGGCTCGCCGACGTTTATCGCCTGCCGTTCGCGAATGGCGATTCCGAGCAAGGCTTTGATGCCGTGCTGTTCCATCAGGTGCTGCATTATCTGGAAGACCCGCAAGGCGCGATTGTGGAAGCCGCGCGCGTGCTGAAGCCGGGCGGGCGCGTGCTGATTGCCGATTTCGCGCCGCACGATCTGGAATTCCTGCGCACCGAGCTTGCGCATCGCCGCCTCGGATTCTCCGACCGCGAAGTGCAGGGCTGGTTTCAGGCGGCGGGATTGAAATCGCTTGCCGCCGAGGCCATCGCGCCCGAAGCGGGACGTGCCCATTCCGGCGGCGGCAAGCTGATCGTGAAGATCTGGGTCGCCGCGAACACGGCCGCACCGCAACGCGCGCGCACGAAGGAGGCGGCATGAGCTTGAAGCGCCTCGCGGGCAACGAACGGCCGCTCAAAGTTTCGTTCGAATTCTTCCCGCCGAAAACCGCCGAGATGGAAGAGCAATTGTGGCGCTCGATTCGGCGCCTCGAACCGCTCGGCCCCGAATTCGTTTCGGTGACGTATGGCGCGGGCGGCTCGACGCGCGACCGCACGCACGCGACGGTGAAACGCATCGTCGATGAAACGCGCTTGGCGCCCGCGGCCCACCTCACCTGCGTCGGCGCATCGCGCGGCGAGATCGACGATGTGGTGCGCGGCTATTGGGATTGCGGCATCCGCCACATTGTGGCGCTGCGCGGCGACATGCCGGATGGCGGCGCGTATACACCGCATCCGCAAGGCTATGCTTATACGTCCGATCTGATCGGGGGCATCCGCAGAATCGCGCCCTTCGAAATCAGCGTCTCGGCCTATCCCGAGCGTCATCCCGATTCCGCATCGGCCGCGCAGGACATCCAACTGCTCAAACAAAAGGTCGATGCGGGCGCCACGCGCGCGCTGACCCAATTCGGTTTCGACAATGCGGCGTTTGCGCGCTTCCGCGACGCGGCGGCGAAAGCGGGCGTGAATATTCCCATTGTGCCGGGCCTGATCCCGACGACGAACATCAAAGGCATCGTGCGCATGGCCGCCAAAGCGGGCGCGAGCGTGCCCGCATGGCTGACGCGCTTGTATGAAGGCCTCGACCACGATCCCGAAACGCGCCGGCTGATCGCCGCTGCCGTGCTGGCCGAACAGGTCGAGCAATTGCGTGGCCATGGCTTCGACCAGTTCCATTTCTACACGCTCAATCAGGCCGATCTCACCTATGCCGCCTGCCGCATTCTCGGCATGCAGGAAGCCGGGAAGGAATTGCCATGAGTTTTTCGCGTCATGACCGCATCGCCTGGCTGAAGGCGGAAGCGAAGAAGCGCATCCTGCTGCTCGATGGTTCCTGGGGCGTGATGATCCAGGGCTATAAGCTCGGGGAAAACGATTTTCGGGGTGCGCGTTTCGGCAATCACAGCCATGATCTGAAGGGCAACAACGATCTGCTCACGCTGACGCGGCCCGGCATCATCCGCGAAATCGCTTACGCCTATCTCGATGCGGGCGCGGACATTATCGAGACGAACACGTTCAATTCGTCTTCCGTGAGCCAAGCCGATTACGGCCTCGAATATCTGGTGCGCGAGTTGAATTTCGAAGGTGCGCGGCTTGCGCGCGCGGCTTGCGACGAGAAATCCACGCCCACGCGACCGCGCCTTGTTGCCGGTGTGTTGGGACCGACTAATCGCACGGCGTCGCTCTCACCCGACGTAAACGATCCCGGCTTCCGCAACATTTCGTTCGATGAATTGCGCAGCACCTATCGCGATGCCACGCTTGGCCTCATCGAAGGCGGCGCCGATCTCATCATGGTCGAAACCGTGTTCGACACGCTGAACGCGAAAGCCGCGATCTACGCGGTCGAGGAAGCCTTCGACGAATCCGGCGTGCGGCTTCCCATCTGGATTTCCGGCACGATCACCGATCTGTCGGGCCGCATGCTGACCGGGCAGACCGCCGAAGCCTTCTGGCATTCGGTGCGCCATGCAAAGCCGTTCGCCATCGGGCTCAATTGCGCGCTCGGCGCGAAAGAATTGCGCCAATATGTCGACGAGCTTTCGCTTTGCGCCGACACGCTGGTCAGCGCGCATCCCAACGCCGGATTGCCGAACGAATTCGGTGGCTATGATGACGGCCCGGAATCGATGGCCGCGACGATGAAGGAATTCGCGACTTCCGGCCTCGTGAACATCATCGGCGGTTGCTGCGGCACCACGCCCGCGCACATCGCAGCCTTCGGAAAAGCGATCGAGGGTGTTCCCCCGCGCGCCATTCCCGAAAAGCCGCGCTATCTGCGCCTCTCCGGTCTCGAGCCCTTCACGCTCACGCCCGATACGAATTTCGTCAATATCGGCGAGCGCACCAACATCACGGGCTCGGCCAAATTCCGCAAGCTGATCGCGGCGAACGACTACGAAGCAGCACTCGAAGTCGCACGCGGGCAGGTCGAAAGCGGCGCGCAGATCATCGATGTGAACATGGACGAGGGCTTGATCGATTCCGAAGCGGCGATGAAGCGATTCCTCTCGCTGATCGCCGCCGAGCCCGATATCGCGCGCGTGCCGGTGATGATCGATTCCTCCAAATGGAGCGTGATCGAGACTGGCCTGAAAGCTTGCCAGGGCAAATGCGTCGTCAATTCCATCAGCCTGAAGGAAGGCGAGGGCGCCTTCATCGAGCACGCGAAAAAAGTGCTGCGTTATGGCGCCGCCGTCGTCGTGATGGCGTTCGACGAACAGGGTCAGGCCGACACCGCCGCGCGCAAGATCGAAATCTGCAAACGCGCTTACGATATCCTCGTGAACAAGGTCGGCTTCCCGCCGGAAGACATCATCTTCGATCCCAATATCTTCGCCGTCGCCACCGGCATCGAGGAACACAACGGCTATGGCCTTGCCTTTATCGAGGCGGTGAAGGCGATCCGAGCCGAGCTTCCTTATGCGCATGTCTCCGGTGGCGTTTCCAATTTCTCCTTCTCCTTCCGCGGCAATGACCGCGTGCGCGAGGCGATGCATTCGGTGTTCCTGTATCACGCCATCAAGGACGGCATGGATATGGGCATCGTCAATGCGGGCGCATTGGCGGTGTATGAGGATATTCCTGCCGAATTGCGCGACGGCATCGAGGACGTGCTGTTCAACCGCCGCGCGGATGCCACCGAACGCCTGCTCGATCTGGCGCAGCGTTACAAGAACGATTCCGCAAGCGCGCAGGAAGAAACCAATCTCGCCTGGCGCAATGCGAGCGTCGAGGAACGCATCAAATATGCCCTCGTTCACGGCATCGCCGATTTCGTGACCGATGACACCGAGGAAGCGCGCCTCGCCGCCGCCCGCCCGCTCGATGTGATCGAGGGCCCGCTGATGGCGGGCATGAATGTGGTGGGCGATCTGTTCGGCTCGGGAAAAATGTTTTTGCCGCAGGTCGTCAAATCCGCCCGCGTGATGAAGAAGGCAGTTGCGCATCTGCTGCCTTTCATGGAGGCCGAAGCGACCACGAAGGAACCTGCCGGCAAGATCGTGATGGCGACCGTGAAAGGCGATGTGCACGACATCGGCAAGAACATCGTGGGCGTCGTGCTTCAGTGCAACGGCTATGAAGTGATCGATCTTGGCGTGATGTGCCCGGCGCAGAAGATTCTCGACACCGCGGTGAAGGAGAAGGCCAATATCATCGGGCTTTCCGGCCTCATCACGCCGTCGCTGGATGAAATGTGCCATGTCGCCGCCGAAATGGAGCGGCAGGGCTTCGACATTCCGCTGCTGATCGGCGGGGCGACGACGAGCCGCGTGCACACCGCGGTGAAAATCAATCCGAATTACAAACGCGGGCAGGCGGTCTATGTCACCGATGCTTCGCGCGCGGTCGGTATCGCGTCCACGCTTCTGTCGAAAACTGCCCGCGGCAATTTCGTCAGCGGCATCCGCCAGGAATATGAAGACATCGCCACGCGCCACGCGGCCCAGCGCGCGCCGGGCCGCCGCCTTACGTTGAGCCAAGCCCGCGCCAACAAATTCAAATTCGATTGGTCGAGTTACACGCCGCCGAAGCCAAAATTCCTCGGCCTGCGCGATTTTCAGGCATACGATCTTTCCGAACTCGTGCGCTATATCGATTGGGGACCGTTCTTCCAGACTTGGGAACTGGTGGGGCCGTATCCCGCGATCCTGAAAGATCCGCAGGTAGGAGAAGCCGCGCGCAATCTCTTTGCGGATGCGCAGGCGATGCTGAAAAAGATCGTCGCGGAGAAATGGCTGACCGCGCGCGCCGTCATCGGCTTCTGGCCTGCCAATTCGTCGGACGACGACATTCATCTATTCACGGATGAAACAAGAAAAACCCCGCTCGCCACGCTGCACACGCTGCGCCAGCAAATGTCGCGCGAGAATAACCGCCCCAATCTGGCGCTTGCCGATTTTGTGGCGCCCGCGAGCCACGCCGATTACGTCGGCGGCTTCGCCGTCACCACCGGCATCGGCGAAGAGGAACACATCAAGCGCTTCGAAGCGGACAAGGACGATTATTCCGCCATCCTTTTGCGCGCGTTGTCCGACCGTCTGGCCGAAGCTTTCGCCGAACGCATGCATGAGCGCGTGCGCCGCGAGTTCTGGGCCTATGCGCCGGACGAGAATCTGACGAACGAGCAATTGATAAAAGAAGAATATCGCGGCATCCGGCCTGCGCCCGGATACCCTGCGCAACCCGAACACACGGAAAAAGGCACGCTGTTCGATCTGCTCGAAGCGCCGCAACGCGCCAGCATTTCGCTCACCGAAAGTTTCGCGATGTGGCCCGGCTCGTCGGTGAGCGGATTATATTTCGCGCATCCCGACGCGCGCTATTTCGGCGTCGGCAAGATCGAGCGCGATCAGGTGGAAGATTACGCGCGGCGCAAAGGCTGGAGCGTGGAGGAAGCCGAACGCTGGCTCGCACCGATTTTGAACTACGATCCGCGCGCCGTTGCGGCATAGATATCGCCGCATAGCAAAAGGCCGGAGCTGGCGGGCTCCGGCCTTTCGAAACTCCTTCGACACACGCGTCAGTGAATCACACCGAACACGATCGCCCCAAGAAACACAAAGACGAGACTGAAAGCGAGAAGCTGAATTTCCCGAACCATGGGTCCCTCCATGTTTCATCGGACGCGCCAATGCTGCCCCAGCCGGAAAAATTTGGGAAGCCGGAATCGATGGTTGATTCGCGAAATGTGATCTTGACTTTTGCACTGCAAGGCCCGTGTGAATTGCGGAAATATCGTTTCGTTTTCGCACAAAACATTTGTATGCGGATCAAAAATTCCCGCCAAAACCGCCGCCTCCCGGCGTTGCGATGATGACTTCATCGTCAGGTTCGACTGATATTTCGTCAGAACCGCGCAAAGTCACCATTTCACCATTCGCACGTATCAACAAGTTTGTGCCGGGCGCCGCATCTTTGCCGCCGGCCAATCCGAATGGCGCGGTCTCGCGGCGCGTCGATAAAATCGCGGCCGTCATGGGTTCGCGAAAGCGGATGCGTCTGAGAACGCCGTCGCCGCCTTTGTGTTTTCCTTGGCCGCCGGACTCTTTGCGAATGGAAAATTCTTCGAGCAACACGGGAAAGCGCGTTTCCAAAACTTCGGGATCGGTGAGGCGCGAATTGGTCATGTGCGTATGCACGGCGGATTGGCCGTCGAAATTTTCGCCTGCGCCCGCGCCGCCGCAAATGGTCTCGTAATATTGGTGGCGCGCATTGCCGAAGGTGAGATTGTTCATCGTGCCTTGTGCCGCCGCCATCACGCCCAACGCGCCGAACAGCGCATCCCCGACAGCCTGGCTCGTTTCCACATTGCCGCCGGCGACCGCCGCCGGCGGACGCGGATTGAGCAGCGATCCCTCGGGAACGACGATCTCGAGCGGCTTCAAACATCCCGCATTCATCGGAATATCGCTTTGCACGAGGCAGCGGAACACATATAAGACGGCCGCCTTGGTGACGGAGCGCGGCGCGTTGAGATTGTTGGCGGCTTGCGCGCTCGTGCCGGTGAAATCCACGCGCGCCGAACGCGCGGCGCGATCCACCGAAACCTTCACGCAAATCTTCATGCCGCCGTCCATCTTCATTTCGAATGCGCCGTCCTTCAGCGCGCCGATCACGCGGCGAACTTCGTCTTCCGCATTGTCCTGCACATGGCGCATATAGGCGGTGATGGTTTGCGCGCCATAGAGCGAAACCGCGCGGCGCAATTCGTCTACGCCGCGCGCGCAAGCCGCGGCCTGCGCTTTCAGATCCGCGATATTCTGATCGGGATTGCGCGCTGGCCATTCGCCGCTGGAAAGAATCGCACGCATCGCGGCTTCATCGAATGCACCCTTCGAAATCATCTTCACGCCGTCGAACAACACGCCTTCCTGCGAAATGTTTTCCGAAAACGGCGGCATGGAGCCCGGCGTGATGCCGCCGATATCGGCGTGATGCCCGCGCGCGGCGACGAAAAATCGCGCGCCGTCGATGAACACCGGCGCTACTACGGTCACGTCGGGCAGATGCGTGCCGCCGTCGTATGGCGCGTTGGTCACGAACATATCGCCCGCTTCCATCGCGGGATGCTTCGCCATGATCGCGCTGACGCAATCGCCCATCGAGCCCAGATGCACGGGCATGTGCGGCGCGTTCGCCACCAGCCCGCCGCCGCCATCGAAGATTGCGCAGGAAAAATCGAGCCGCTCTTTTATATTGACCGACGAAGCCGTGTTCTGCAGCGCCGCGCCCATCTCTTCTGCAATCGCCATGAAGAGATTGGCGAAGACTTCCAGCAGCACGGGATCGGTTTCGGTTGTGCCGGCGCGGATTGTTTTTCTTGGCGTATCGCGCGACAGCACCACGGCGCGATTCTGCGTGATCTCCGCGCGCCATTCCGGCTCGACCACGATGGTCTGATGCGGTTCGATCAGCAGGGCCGGGCCTTCGATAATCGCGCCCGCATCCAATTCCGCGATGTTGTGAACGCTCGCGTCATGCCAAGCACCTTGCGAATAGAAACGTACGCTTTTAATTTTCCTCCCCCGTTCCGGGGGGTGGTGGCGCGAAGCGCGGGAGGGGGCGGACTCATTTGTGTTCGCCCCCCTCGCCGCCTCCGGCGGCACTCCCCCCGTAAACGGGGGGAGAAAGGCGGGCGCGTTTGTTGCTTCAACCTCAATCGACTCGACAATCAATTCCTTCCCTCCAAATCCGAATCCGAAAAGCTGCGCGTGTTTCGTTGAAAATTCCGCGTGCATGTCATTCGCAGAAGCAAGCGCGATGGGTAATGTTGTATCGCTTCCGGCGTAGCGGATATGCGCGCGGACGGTCGAATGCGCGGATTGCGCGCCCTGCGACCGGATTTCGGATTCCGCTTCGGCCGATAGCGATGCGGCCAATTTGTTTAAGGACGGAACGAGTGCATCGTTCAGCGCCGCGCCCACCGCCCTCTGCCGCACACTGCGCAAAGCCGCCAGCTTCATGCCGTAAGCCGAAAGCAGGCTGGCAAACGGATGAATGAAAATCTTCGTCATCCCCAGCGCGTCGGCGACGAGGCACGCATGCTGCCCGCCCGCGCCGCCGAAGCAATTGAGCACATAGCGCCGCGTGTCATAGCCGCGCGCCACCGAAATGCGCTTGATGGCGTTGGCCATGTTTTCCACCGCGATGCGGATGAAGCCGTCGGCGATGTCCTCGGGCGTGCGTCCCGTCTTTTGCGTGAGCGACCAGAAGGCCTCGCGCACCGATTGCTCATCGAGCGCCTCGTTCGCACCCGGCCCGAAAATCTTCGGGAAAAATTCGCCGCGTAATTTGCCCACCATCACATTGGCGTCGGTCACGCAGAGCGGCCCGCCTTTGGCGTAGCATTTCGGCCCCGGATCGGCGCCCGCGGAATCGGGACCGACGCGAAACCGCGCGCCGTCATAATGCAGCACGGATCCGCCGCCCGCGGCCACGGTGTGAATCGCCATCATCGGCACGCGCAAGCGCACGCCGGCGACTTCGGTTTCGTAGATGCGTTCGTATGTGCCGTCGAAGCGCGACACATCGGTCGATGTTCCCCCCATGTCGAAGCCGATCACATGATCGAAACCGGCTTGCCGCGCCGTCTCCGCCATACCGACCACGCCGCCCGCGGGCCCCGAAACGATCGCGTCCTTGCCGTGGAAAAATTGCGGCGCGGCCAACCCGCCATTCGATGTCATGAAATAGAGTCGCGTATCGCCCAGCGCGCCGGAAATGCGATCCGCATATCGTGACAAAACCGGCGACAAATATGCATCGGCCACGGTCGTATCGCCGCGGCTCACGAATTTCATCAGTGGAACGGTCGCGTGGCTCGCGGAGATTTGCGTAAAACCAATCGCGCGCGCGATTTCCGCCGCGCGCTTTTCATGCGCGGGAAAGCGATAGCCATGCATGAACACGATGGCGCAAGCGGCAAATCCTTCGGCCCGCGCGGCCCGCAGCGCCCCGCGCAACGGCGCTTCCTCCAGCGCATGCAGCACATCGCCCTCGGCATCCATGCGTTCCGCCGCCTCGATCACGCGGCCATACAGCATGTCGGGCAGCTCGATGTTCAGCGCGAACAATTTCGGCCGGTTCTGGTAGCCGATGCGCAACTGGTCGCGGAATCCCCGTGTGGTGACGAGAACGGTCGCCTCGCCGTTTCGCGTCAGCAGCGCGTTGGTGGCGACCGTCGTTCCCATGCGCACTTCGCCGATGCGCGCCGAAGGCAGTGGCGCGTTCGTTTCCACGCCCAGAAATCGGCGAATGCCTTCCAGTGCGGCGTCGTCGTAAGCCGCGCTGTCGGAGAGAAGCTTCAGGCTCGACAACGCGCCATCCGGCGCCTCGGCCACCACATCGGTGAATGTGCCGCCGCGGTCAATGAAAAAATTCCACTGGCTCTCAGCCATTAGATTTCGGCACCGTTTGATTCACGCGGAGGCGCGGAGACGCGGAGTTTTTTAGAGCCGTTGAGGCCGGTGTGATGTGAAGAAAAATTACTTGGCGCGCTTTGCGCGCCGATTCTTTTGTTCGCATGAATCCGGCGACCGCAGCTTTCGATCTCGCTCTCTTTTCCGCGTCTCCGCGCCTCCGCGTGCATTCTAATCGTCCGATCTTACTGGTTTCATTGTCAATTGGTTCACGCGCAAGCCCGGAGACGCGGAGGCGTCGAGTTTATTCACCACGCGATGAAGCCCTTCTTTCAATGTTGGTGCGCCAAAATTGATTAGCAGCCCAACGGGCAAATTGAGCAGCCGCAGATAGGTTAGCAATTGCTTGGGGTGAACGGGCGCTAGTTTTTCGACAGATTTTATCTCGACGACAACGCGCGAAGCGACCATCAGATCTATTCGCAAACCATCCGCAAAATGCATACCGTCAAAATCGAACGCCACAATCTTTTGACGTTCTACGGCAAGTCCCTGGCGTTCGAGATCTCGCGCCAGTACCATCTCATAGACGGATTCAAGCAGTCCCGGCCCCAGGCCGGTATGAAGCCGGTAAGCAGAATCGACAATTGCGCCCGTAATGTCGTCGAGCGGGACTATGGTCTCCATTGCTTTCTGCGTCTCCGCGCCTCCGCGTGCTATTCAAAGACTGTCGCAATCCGGTCCAGTTTGTCTTATTGCTTCGCCCCATGTCCATCTGGGGAAAATTGGGAGGCGCGCTCGCGGGCTTCTTTGCGGACGGCGCGCGCGCGCTGGCGGGTGCGTTTGCGGGGCACCTCTTCACCGACCGCAGCAACGGCGATCCGGGCGTCGCCTTCACTATCGCCATCATCGCGCTCGGCGCCAAGATGGCCAAGGCCGATGGCGTCGTCACGCCCGACGAGGAAGAGGCGTTCCAGCGCATCTTCCGCGTGCCGCCGAACGAAGAGGCCAATGTGAAGCGCGTCTTCAATCTGGCGCGGCAGGATGTGGCCGGGTTCGAGATTTACGCGGGCCAGATCGCGCGCGCCTTTCGCGGCAATCCCGCGATGCTGGAGGATATTCTCGACGGCCTCTTCGAGATCGCCAAGGCCGATAATGTGCTGCATCCGGGCGAGCTTGCGTTTCTCGAAAAGGTCGCCGAGATCTTCGGCTTCGCGCCCAATGAATTCCGCCGCATCCGCGCCTCGCATTTTCCCGATGCGTCGGACCCTTATGTCATCCTCGGCGTGGCGCACAACGCGGGCGACGACGAGATCAAGCGCACCTGGCGGCTGCTGGTGCGCGAGAACCATCCCGACCGCCTCATGGCCCGCGGCGTGCCGCCGGAATTCATCAAGCTCGCCAACGACAAGCTCGCCGCCATCAACGCGGCCTATGAAAAAATTGTCGAGGAACGGGGCGGCTAGCCTTCAACTTCCATTCCTCCGCCCTATATCTCTGGCAACCGGTTTGCGTCGCAAACGGGAACGTCATGGGTGCGTCCGGTAAGCCTTTGTTTTTGAAAATATATCTAACCCGCCGGTCATTTATTCGAGCCTCTTGTATGATTGTTATTTGATGATATATTGATGGTCGAACTGCTCGGGAGGATCGGCAATGAGCAAGATCGGCGTAGGTGTGGGCGAGGATTTCCCCGTCGATGACAGCAAGGGCGATAACGACCGCGCCGAATACGAAGCCTGGAAACGCCGCCGCGACGAATGGCGCGCCAAGCGCGAACAATGGCGTCAGGACCGCGCGGAATGGCAGCAGCGCCGCGACGAATGGCGGGCCCGCCGGCGCGCCTTCAAGCAGAAAGTGCGCGATGCCGCGCGCGAAACCTTCGGCCCCGAATACGATGCATACCGCGATGCGCGCGGGCGCTATGGCCATTACTGGCCATTTTCATACGGAATGTTGCGCATTCTCGGAATCGTTCTGGTGATCGCGCTGATCTCGGAAATCTTCCGTGCGCCGCTTCTGTTTCTGGCGCTGGCCGCGGGCGCATGGTTTTTCTTCTTCCATCGCCATCACGGTTATGCACATAGCGGTTGCGATTACGATCTCGATGGGCAAGCCGCGCCGCCATCTTCGGCGCAACCTTCGCAACCGCCGCCGTCCGCGCCCGAGGCTTCATGAGCCGGCGCTATCGGAAAGCCTATAGCGGCATCGCCGCCGAGGCGATGCGCGCCGCGGCCGACGCGATGGAGGACGGCACACGCACCACCACGCGCGTGCAGCTCGAAATGCCGCCGCAGGCGATGGAGCGCCTGCAACGGCTGAAGGAACATACCGAAGCTGCCTCCTACGCCGAAGTGATCCGCAATGCGCTGCGCGTGTTCGAGGCGCTGATGGAAGAGCATGAAAAAGGCGCCGAATTCATGCTCAAACGTGCCGGCGGCGAAATGGTGGCGTATAAGATATTCGTATGATCGAGCGTCCTTCACCCAATCACGATGCGCGGCCGCAAGGTTCGGCCATCGACATTCTCGTGCTGCATTATACCGGCATGAAAACGGCGGACGCGGCGCTGGCGCGCCTGTGCGATCCGGCGGCGCGCGTATCGGCGCATTACACCATCGACCGCGACGGCGAGATTTACGCCCACGTGCCTGAAACGCGCCGCGCCTGGCATGCGGGCGTGTCGTATTGGGCGGGCGAGCGCGACGTGAATGCGCGCTCCATCGGCATCGAGCTGGTCAATCCCGGCCATGAATTCGGCTATGTGCCGTTTCCCGAGGAGCAGATGGCGGCGCTGATCGATCTGTCCGGCGATATCCTGAAGCGCCATCCGATTCCACCTCATCGCGTGCTCGCCCATTCCGACGTTGCGCCTTCGCGCAAATCCGATCCCGGCGAATTGTTTTCCTGGGCGCAATTGGCCGATTTCGGCATCGGGCTGTGGCCGCATGACGGCGGCATGGCGCTCGGCCAGCCGCTCGAAAGCGCGCTTGCCGCATTCGGTTATGGCGTGGGCGATGCGCCGCTCGAAGCAATCGTCACCGCGTTCCAGCGCCATTTCCGTCCCTCGCGCGTCGATGGCGTGGCGGATGCCGAAACCAAGCGCAGGCTTGCGGCATTGCTCGCGCAACTCGAAACCGTGTAGAATATTTCCGCGTCAGATGGCCGGATGGCCGCGGGGCTTCGCAAGAAGCGTCGAGGAAAGTCCGGGCTCCACGGAAACACGGTGACGGATAACATCCGCCGGGGGCGACCCCAGGGATAGCGCCACAGAAATGACACCGCCCGCCTTTGCAGCTTGCGCTGCTACGGCGCGGCAAGCCTAAGAAGGCCTGCTGCGTCGAAGCCCGAAGGGCGAAGACGAGCAAGGTTGAAATGGTGCGGTAAGAGCGCACCGCGCGTTTGGCAACAAGCGTGGCATGGCAAGCCCCACCGGGAGCAAGACCAAATAGGGACGGCATGTGATCTGTTTCCGGATCGCCGTCCGGGTCGGTCGCGCGAGGTGGCGAGCAATCGTCATCCCAGAGGAATGGCCATCTCCTGCTCACGCAGGAACAGAACCCGGCTTACAGGCCATCTGACGCAAATACCGCTTGACACAGGCCGCAAACGCTTCGCTTTTCGTAGAGCATGGCGCACGTTACCACTCCCCGATTTTGGATTGCCTATGAGAAGCTCCCTGCAGCGATCCGTGCGCTTGCAGATAAGAATTATGAATTGCTCAAGAAAAATCCTCGTCATGCATCGCTGCAATTCAAGAGGGTCGGGGAATATTGGAGCGTGCGTGTGGGCAGAGATTATCGTGCGCTTGGCGTCGATAGCCCCGAAGGTATTGCGTGGTTCTGGATAGGCCCGCATCGCGAATACGATGCGCTCATACGATCATAACTTACGAAAGCGTCCGGCTTTTATGTCTTCCAACGCTTCTTTGGCGATTTTGTCGAGCTTGCCGTTCTTGGCGTCTTCTTCGATCTGCCGATCCCAAAGCTCCGCATCGAAAGCCTCGAACCAAGCACGAAACTTGGCGAGCTTATCGGGCGGCAGGCCGGCAACGGCTTTTTCGAGTTCTTCTACGCTCATAAGTACATAATAGCATGAAAACCGGCGTTACCAATACTCCCGCATAATCTCCTTCGCCCATTCCGGTTCGCGCAACGGCCCGCGCGGCAGAAATCCGCTCATCACCGGCTTGATGTCGAGCACCGGCGTGCCGTCGATCGCGTCGAGCCCGCGCACATGAAGCGTGAGCCCGTCCACGCGCAGCAATTTGCACGCGGTCACGCCGATGCGGTTCGGCCGTCCTTTCCCGCGTTGCGCGAGGATGCCGATTTTTGGCCAGTCTTTGCGCCCGCGCGGGTGGCGCGAGCCGGTTTGAATCTCGTCATCGGGAACGCGGTCGAAATGATAGACCACCTCGATATGCGAGAAATCGGAAAGCCCCGCCGTCGCATCGGCGCCGAACTGCGAAGGGTCCAGTTCGATGCGCGCTTCGACCGTGTCCCACTGATCGTCGATGGGCTCGGCGCGCCCGCCCCGCACAAATCCGATCGGCCGCATTGTGATCGCGCTCATTTGCCCTCCATTCGTGAACGAAACCGGCACATTTCATTTAACTCTTTATTTACCGCAATGAATGCAAGCTCACCATGTTTTCGATTCGTTCATGGCGTTACCAGCGTTTGTGTGTCGGGCATCGTGTTCGACTACGCAAGCCCTTCGTATCTCTAGGTTTTCATTGACGAAATCTTAAATCCCATGATATCCCATACTGTCCCATAGCCTGTTGGGTCAGCCGATTCGCGGCTGGGCGGATGGCAGGGACGCAGGGGATGGGATTTCAGATGACTGGCGATGTTCAGCCGTTCATCTCCACGATGACGGGGACGCTCGACGCGAAGGGCCGCGTCTGCATTCCGTCGGCCTATCGCGACATCCTGGCGGCGACGAACACGGCGGGCGTTTATGCCTGTCCGTCGTTTTCCGAAACCGCGCTGGAATGTTTCGGCGCCGATGTGCTGAACGCGTTTCATGCGCAGCAATCGGGCCTCGATCCGTTTTTCTCGAAGGAATACGACGACAAGGCTTTCGCGGTTTTGTCGATGACGCAGCTTTTGACGCGCGACGAGAACGGGCGCGTCGTGCTGCCCGACCACATGATCGCGCATGCGGGGCTCAAGGATCGCGTCACCTTCGTCGGCATGGGCCGCAAATTCATGATCTGGGACAGCGAGAAGTTCGCCACCTATCAGGCCGAGCGCTTGAAGCGCGCGCTGGCGCTCAGAAACGGGGACGGCGCATGAGCCACATTCCCGTCATGCTCGGCGAAGTGCTGGACGTGATCCAGCCGCGCGATGGCGCGCACTACATCGACGGAACCTTCGGCGGCGGCGGTTATGCGCGCGCGCTGCTCGATGCGGCGAAGTGTTCGGTGCTCGGCATCGACCGCGATCCCGATGCGATTGCGCGAGGGGCAAAGATGGTCGCGCACTATGCCGGCCGCCTCACGCTGGTGCAGGGCGAATTCTCGCAAATGGATCGCTTGTTCTCCGGCCAAAGCGACGGCGTCGTGCTCGATCTCGGCGTGTCGTCGTTCCAGTTCGATGAGCCGGGCCGCGGCTTTTCCTTCCGCGAGGATGGCCCGCTCGACATGCGCATGAGCAAGAAGGGCGCCAGCGCCGCCGACGTGGTGAACACCAGCGACGAGAAAACGTTGATCGAAATCATCGGCGGCCTGGGCGAAGAGCGTCATGCAAAGCGCGTTGCGCGCGCCATCATCGCGGCGCGTCCGCTTTCGCGCACGGCGCAATTGGCCGAAGTCGTGTCGAAGGCGCTCGGTCCTGCCGCTGCGCGCCAGCCCATCCATCCTGCCACGCGCACGTTTCAGGCGCTACGCATCACTGTGAACGACGAACTCGGCGAACTCGAGCGCGGCCTCGAAGCGGCCGAGCGCGTGCTGAAAGCGGGCGGGCGGCTCGCCGTCGTCGCGTTTCATTCGCTGGAAGACCGCATCGTCAAGCAATTTCTTCAGGCGCGTTCGAAGCCCGCGCCTGCATCCTCGCGCCATCTGCCTGCAACAATCCAATCGAACAAACCGGCCTTCCGCCTTCTGGGCTCGCGCCCGAAAACGCCTACCCCTGCCGAAATCGCGTCGAACCCCCGCGCGCGCTCGGCCAAACTGAGAGCGGCCGAACGCATCGCCGCCTGACGGAGAACGCCCATGATCCGCGTCGTGAATTTTTTCTGCATTGCGCTTTCGGCGCTGGCATGTCTGGCGCTCTACCAGGTTTCGGAACAGACGCGCGTGGCGCATGTGAAGCTCGCCCATGTCGAGCAGCAGATCGCCGCCGAGAAAAGCGACATGAGCGTGCTGCAGGCCGAATGGGCGCGCGTGGCCGATCCCGCCCGCATCCAGCATCTGGCGGAATCGCGATTGGGGCTTTCCGATCAGCCGACGGTGGAGCTTTCCTCGCTGCAACTCCTGCCGCGCCGCGATGCCGCGCCGCTCGGCAACAGCGATGTGCGCAACGCCAATGCAGTCGCGCCCCAGCCTGACCCGCGCATCCATCTCGCATCCGTGCGCATCGGAAACTGACCGCATGGAGGGCGCGCCCACCATCCTGCAACGCCGCATCGCGGTCGCAGCCGCGCTTTGCATCATGGCGTTCGCGATCGTGGGTTTGCGCCTTGTCGATATCACGCTGCTCAAGGGCGGCGGCGATATCGCCACTTCCGGCGTGCAGGCGCTTTCCCCCCGCGCCGACATTCTGGACCGCAACGGCGAATTGCTGGCGCGCGATCTTCCCGTCGCCGATCTTTATGCGCGCCCGCATGCGTTCTGGGACAAGCGCGAAGCCGCGCGCGATCTCGCCGCCGCAACCGGCGCGAACGAGCAGCGCCTTGGCCGCATCTTTGCCGGCAAGCACAATTACGTTCTCGTCGCCCGCCAATTGTCGCCCGATGCCCAGGCAAGCGTGATGCATCTGGGCCTGCCGGGCCTCGATTTCCAGCCGTCGCTGAAGCGTTATTATCCGAAAGGCTATGCCGCGGTTCAGGTCATCGGCTTCACCGATCCCGACGGCAATGGCGTGGCCGGTCTCGAACTTGGCCTCGACAAGCGTTTGCGCGATTCCGATTCCGGCGTGCAATTGTCGCTCGACATGCGCGTACAATATGCGCTGACCCATGAGCTGGCGGAAGCGCGCGCGCAATTCACCGCGCGTGCCGCCGGCGGCATCGTGATGGATGTGCGCACGGGCGAAATCGTCGCCATGGCGTCCTTGCCCGATGGCGAAGACGGCCAGCCGCTCGATGGCGCCGATCCGCGCCGCAACCGCATGGCGCAGGACCTCTACGAGCTCGGTTCGGTGTTCAAGATCTTCTCCTTCGCCATGGCGATGGAGGATCACACCACGCGGCTGGACGAAAGCTTTCCCATCGGCGCGGGCTTCAAGGTCGGGCGTTACACCATCCACGACGCCGAACACATGCCGGCCACGCTCACCGCGCGCGATATTCTCGCCCAATCTTCCAATGCCGGAACGGCGCAGATCGTGTTGCGCTCGGGGCCGGATCGCCAGCGCGCGTTCCTCGATAAACTCGGCCTGCTGCAGCCCGTCCGTTCCGAACTGCCGGAAAACGCGCGCCCGGTTTATCCCCGTCACTGGGGCACGGTCGAAACCGCAACCATCGGCTTCGGTCATGGCATCATGGTGACGCCTTTGTCCTTCGTCACGGCGGCGGCGGAAGTGGTCAATGGCGGGCGCCGCATCCAGCCGACATTCCTCAAGCATCCGCAGGACGCCCGCGGCGCCCAGCTCATTTCGCCGCAAACCAGCGCAACCATGCGCGAGCTTCTGCGCTATGTGGTGACCGACGGCACCGGCAAAAAGGCCGACGTGCCGGGCTATGACGTGGGCGGCAAGACGGGATCGGCGGAAAAGGTGGGCGCGCATGGCGAATATGTCGCCCACAAGCTTCTCACCTCCTTCTGCGCGGTTTTCCCCATCGATAATCCGCGCTATCTGGTGTTCGTCATGCTGGACGAGCCGCATGGCACCAAGGACACGTTCGGACTGGCTCTGGCGGGCTTCACGGCTGCGCCGCTTGCGGGGCACGTGATCGCGCGCATCGCGCCGATGCTGGAAATGCCCACGGCCGAGCCGGTTCTTGCCGTGGCCAAAGAGAATTCATAATGGAACCACAATCGGGCGCGAGAGTGGACATGGGTAATGTGGGCGAAAACAAAATGAAGCCCGAGTTCGAGTTTGCCGGCCTTGCGTGCGACAGCCGCGAGGTGAAACCCGGCTATCTTTTTGCCGCACTTCCGGGCAGCCACGCCAATGGCGCCGCGTTCATTTCCGATGCGGTCAGCCGCGGCGCGGTGGCTGTGCTGGCGCGCCCCGAAGCGCGCGCGGAAGCCGAGAAGCTCGGCGTGCGCTTTATTGCGGATGAAAATCCCCGCGCGCGGCTCGCCCATTTCGCGGCCGCGTTTTTCGGCGCGCAACCTTCTGTCGTGGCGGCCGTCACCGGCACGAACGGCAAGACTTCGGTGGCGGTTTTCCTGCGCCAAATCTGGCAGTCGCTGGGCCGCAAAGCCGCCAGCATGGGAACCATCGGCGTGGTCGCGCCATCCGGCGAAATCGCGCTCAAGCACACCACGCCCGATCCGATTGAAATCCACGCGCTGCTCGCGCGGCTGGCGAAGGACGGCGTCGACCGTCTGGCGCTGGAGGCCTCCAGCCACGGGCTCGATCAGAACCGGCTGGATGCGGTGAAGATTTCAGCCGCCGGCTTCACCAACATCACCCGCGATCATCTGGACTATCACGAGAGTTTCGAGCGTTACCTCGCCGCCAAGTTGCGGCTGTTTTCCGAGATCGTGCGCGAGCATGGCATCGCCGTCATCAATACCGATGCGGCGCATGCCGCCGATTTTGTGGAAACCGCGCGCAAACGCGGATTGAAAGTTTTGACGGTTGGCGAGACTGGCGAAACGCTGAAGCTTGTTTCGCGGCAGCCCCATGGCGATGGACAGACTTTTCAAATCGCATACGAAGGCAAGACCTATAAAATCGAATTGCCGTTGGCCGGAAGCTTTCAGGCTTCCAACGCGCTGGTCGCCGCCGGCCTCGCCATCGGTCTCGGCGATCCGGCGGAGAAAGTATTCGCCGCACTTGCACAATTGAAAGGCGCGGCAGGCCGTCTGGAGAAAGTCGCTTACGCCGCATCCGGCGCGCCCATATACGTCGATTACGCGCACACGCCAGACGCACTGGAAACCGTGCTGACCGCGCTGCGCCCGCATGTGAAGGGCAGGCTCTGCGTCGTGTTCGGCTGCGGCGGTGACCGCGACAAAGGCAAGCGCCCGCTGATGGGCGCCGCCGCCGCGCGGCTTGCCGACCTTGTGATCGTGACGGACGACAATCCGCGCAGCGAAGACGCCGCCGAAATCCGCAAAGCTGTTCTCGCAGGCGCGCCCGGCGCGCGCGAAATTGCGGATCGCGCAGACGCCATCCGCGCCGCCATCTCAGAACTTTCCGCCGGAGACATTCTGGTGATCGCAGGCAAAGGTCATGAAACAGGCCAGATCGTCGGCAAGGAAATCCGTCCTTTCTCCGACCGCGAAGAAGCGGTGAAAGCGGCACTCGCAACAGGAGGCCGCGCGGCATGAGCGCGCTCTGGACATCCGCCGACGCCGAAACCGTCACGCTCGGCCATGCGACACGCGCGTTCGAGGCGAGCGGTTTATCAATCGACACGCGCACGCTGCAACCCGGCGATCTTTATGTCGCGCTCAAAGGCGATACGCGCGACGGCCATGATTTCGTCAAGGCCGCGTTCAAGGCCAAGGCGTCGGCCGCGATGGTGTCGCGCAAGCCCGATGGCGTGGACGAAGAACCGCTGCTGATGGTCGCCAATACGCTGCGCGGCCTGGAAGACCTCGCGCGCGCCTCGCGCGCCCGTTCGAACGCCAGGATCGTCGCCGTCACCGGCAGCGTCGGAAAAACCACGACGAAGGAAATCCTGCGCCTGGCGCTCGGCGCGCTCGGCCGCACGCATGCCTCTGCTGCCTCCTACAACAATCATTGGGGCGTGCCGCTGAGCTTGGCTTCCATGCCGCAGAACGCGCAATTCGGGATTTTCGAAATCGGCATGAATCATTTCGGCGAAATCCGCCCGCTCGCGGGTTTCGTGCGCCCGCATGTGGCGCTTATCACCGCGATTGCGCCGGCGCATCTGGAATTCTTCGGAACCTGCGAAGCGATTGCCGACGCGAAATCCGAGATTTTCGAAGGCATCGCGCCGGGTGGTGCCGCGCTCATTCCCTCAGACAGTCCTTACGCCGAACGCCTGATCGCGCGCGCCAAGCAAACCGGTGTCAGCCGCATCCTCACCTTCGGCGCGAAAGGCGATGCGCGGCTTGTCTCGGCAACCGAAAGCGAATCCGGCACGAAAGTCGAAGCGCAAATCTGCGGGCTCCCCGTTCATTTCCGCATCGGCGCGCCGGGCGCCCATATCGTCAGCAATGCGCTGGGCGCGCTGCTCGCGGTCGCGGCGCTTGAAGGCGATGTGCTGAACGCTGCTGCCGCGCTTTCGCAATTCGCGGCACTGAAAGGCCGCGGCGCGCGCTTCCGCATCGCGCTAGACGGCGGCGAAGCCGAAGTGATCGACGAAAGCTACAACGCCAATCCCGCGTCCATGGCCGCGGCCTTCAAATTGCTCGGCGCAGCCCAAGCCAAACGCCGCATCGCGGTCCTCGGCGACATGCTGGAAATGGGCCCCGATGGCCCGTCGCATCATGCAGCGCTTGCACATGACATCGAATCCGCGCGCGCCGATCTCGTCTTCGCCAACGGCCCACAGATGAAAGCGTTGTGGGACGCGCTGCCGCAACGCCTGCGCGGCGCCTATGGCGAAAAATCCTCCGACATCGCGCCCGCAATCGTCGCGGGCTTGCGCGCGGGCGACGCGGTTCTCGTCAAAGGTTCGCTTGGCAGCCGCATGGCGGTGGTGATCGAGGCGTTGAAGGCGAGGGGGAAGCAGTAATGTTCCACTATTTCCTCTTCCCGCTGGCCGATCAGTTCACGGCGCTGAACGTGTTCCGCTACATCACCTTCCGCTCCGGCGGCGCGATGATGACGGCGCTGTTGATCGCTTTCCTGATGGGGCCTTCGACCATCGCGTGGCTGCGCGCGCGCCAGGGCAAGGGCCAGCCGATCCGCGTGGACGGTCCGCAGCGCCACATCGTCGAGAAACAGGGCACGCCAACCATGGGCGGGGTGTTGATCCTGATGTCCGTGGTGATCGCCACGCTGCTGTGGGCCGATCTCACCAATGCTTATGTGTGGATCGTGCTGATGGTGACGCTGGGCTTCGGCCTGCTCGGTTTTGCCGACGATTATCTGAAGGTGACGAAGCGTTCTTCTGCCGGCGTCAGCGGCCGCGGTAAACTCGCCGTGCAATTCCTCCTCGCTTTCGTGGCGACCTATCTCATCATGTCGCTGGAGGAACCCGCGCTTTCGGGCGGTGTGGCGCTGCCCTTCATCAAATCGCTGCTCATTCCGCTCGGATACGGATTCATATTGTTCGGCGGGCTGGTGATTGTGGGCGCGTCGAACGCGGTCAATCTCACCGATGGACTCGACGGGCTCGCCATCATGCCGGTGATGATCGCCGCACTCGCCTTTGCGCTGATCGCCTATCTCGTCGGCAACATCAAATTCGCCGATTATCTGCAAATCCATTATGTCGCGGGCACGGGCGAGCTTGCGGTGTTTCTGGCCGCGCTCGTAGGCGCCGGTCTCGGTTTCCTCTGGTACAACGCCCCGCCCGCCATGGTGTTCATGGGCGACACCGGCTCGCTCGCGCTCGGCGGCGCGCTCGGCGCGGTGGCGGTCGCGGTGAAACACGAGATCGTTCTCGCCATCGTCGGCGGATTGTTCGTGATGGAAGCGGTGTCGGTGATCGTACAGGTCGCCTCCTTCAAGCTCACGGGCAAGCGCGTGTTCAAGATGGCGCCCATCCATCACCATTTCGAGCAGCTCGGCTGGAAAGAGCCCACCATCGTGATCCGTTTCTGGATCATCGCCGTGGTGCTGGCGCTTGTCGGCCTTTCGACGCTGAAGTTGAGGTAGCGATGATCGTTGCCCGCTCCTTCGCGCATCAGAATGCCGGCGTTTTCGGGCTGGCGCGTTCCGGCATTTCGGCCGTGCGTTCGCTGGTTGCGGGCTCGGCGAATGTGTTCGCGTGGGACGACAAGGAATCGATGCGCAAAGAGGCGGGCGCTGCGGGCGCGGTCGTGGCGCCGTTCAAGGACTGGCCGGAAATCAAGGCGCTGATCCTCAGCCCCGGCATTCCGCTGACGCATCCCAAGCCGCATGATGTGGTGCTGGCCGCGCGCGCGAGAAACGCCGAAGTGATCGGCGACATGGAATTGTTCGCGCGTGAAATCAGGCCCGAGCGCGACAGCCAGGGCCGCGCGCCGGTAATCGCCGTCACCGGCACCAACGGCAAATCCACCACCACGGCGCTGATCGGCCACATTCTGTCGTCGTGCGGCTTCGCGGCGGAAGTCGGCGGCAATATCGGAAAAGCGGTGCTCGATCTCGCGGCGCCCAACGGCAAAACGATCTATGTGCTGGAGGTTTCGTCTTACCAGATCGATCTTTCGCCCGGCCTCGTGCCCGATGTCGCGGTTCTCACCAACATCACGCCCGATCACATCGACCGTCATGGTTCGCTGGAAAATTATGCGGCCGTCAAGGCGCGGCTGCTGAAGCAAACGGCGAAGGACGGGCTTGCCATCGTCGGCGTGGACGATTCCCATTCCGCGGCCATCCAGACGCAGCTTGCCTCCAATGGCGGCGCGGAAGCCGTTCCGGTTTCCGTCGGCAAGGTTCTCGGCCGTGGCATCTTCGTGCTCGATGGCGCGCTTTACGATGCGCAAGGCCAGCGCGCCACGAAGGTGATGGATTTGTCCGCCGCCACGCATCTGCCCGGCGCGCACAATTGGCAGAATGCCGCGCTCGCTTATGCCGCGACCAAACCGTTCGTGAAGGATACGCGCGCAATCGTTGCCGCGATTGCGGATTTCCCCGGTCTCGCGCACCGCATCGAAGATGTGGGCGCGATCGGCAAGGTGCGCTTCATCAACGATTCCAAGGCGACCAATGCGGACGCCGCCGAACGCGCGCTCGTCTGCTTCCCCGATATTTACTGGATCGCAGGCGGCAAGCCGAAAGAAGGCGGCATCGAAAGTCTCGTGTCGCATTTTCCGCGCGTCCGCAAAGCCTATCTGATCGGTGAGGCGGCGAATGCTTTCGCCAAAACGCTGGAAGGCCGCGCGCCTTACGAGATTTCGCACACGCTCGATCGCGCCGTGGCCGCGGCCTATATCGACTCGCGCAATTCGCCCGCCGCATCGCCGGTCGTGCTGCTGTCGCCGGCTTGCGCCTCCTTCGATCAGTTCCGCGATTTCGAGGAGCGCGGCGATGCGTTCCGTGCCGCCGTCGAGGCGCTGGCAAGCGAGCAGGTGAGGGAGGCGTCATGATCTCCCGCACCGACAAAAGCGGCTTCACGAACTGGTGGTGGACGGTCGATCGCGTGGCGCTGTTCGCGATGCTGGCGCTGATCGCCATCGGGCTGATGCTTGCGTTTGCGGCAAGCCCCGCCGCCACGGGCGGCCCGCTCACGCCGGGCGATTTCCGCTATGCCGCAAAGCAGGTGACGTTCGCCGCCATCGCCGCCATCATTCTCGCGTTCTCGTCGCTGCTCTCGCTGCGCACGATCAAGCTTGCCGCCGCGGTCACGTTTGCGCTGGCGCTGATCGGTTCCACGCTCGTGCTGTTCACGGGCAGCGAAGTGCTCGGCGCCAAACGCTGGATCGATCTCGGCTGGATGACATTGCAGCCGTCGGAATTCCTGAAGCCCGGTTTCGCGGTGCTGGCCGCCGCCATTCTCGCCGACAAGGCGAAGATGGTTCTGCCGAAGGAAGTCATCACGTTTCTGCTCATCGTGCCCGCGCTTGCGGTGTTGCTGCTGCAGCCCGATGTCGGACAAACCGGCTTGCTGCTCGCGCTGTGGGGCGCGCTGCTGTTCTTCTACGGCATTCCGCTTTTGTGGATCGCGGCGCTGGCCGGTGGATGCGGCGCGCTCGGCACGGCCGCCTATTTCCTCTTTCCGCATGTGCATCATCGCATCGATCAGTTTCTCGGCCATGGCGATCCCGGTTATCAGACCGGCCTCGCATTGAAGGCGTTCGAGCATGGCGGATTGCTCGGCGTCGGTCCCGGCGCGGGGACCGTGAAATATCGCATCCCCGATGCCCATTCCGATTTCATCTTCGCGGTGGCGGGCGAGGAATTCGGGCTCGTGCTGTGCGCGCTGATCGCGCTTCTGTTCTGCGTGTTGAGTGTGCGATTGCTGTTGCGCTCGGCGAAGGCGCGCGATCCGTTTGCGCAACTGGCGGGCGCGGGCTTGGCAATCGTCATCGCCGTGCAGGCGATCATCAATATGGGCGTCGCCATTTCGCTTTTGCCGGCAAAGGGCATGACGCTGCCGTTCATTTCCTATGGCGGTTCGTCGCTGTTCGCGGTGGCGCTCACCATGGGTTTTGCGCTCGCGCTCACGCGCCAGCGTTCGAAGATCGGCGAGCGCGATCACGCGATGTTCAAATTCTTGCGGGAGGCGCGCGCGTGAGCACGATCGTTCTTTCCGCGGGCGGCACGGGCGGCCATTTGTTTCCGGCGCAGGCGCTCGCCGCCGAGCTTTCGTCGCGCGGCAGGCGCATCGTGGTGATGACGGATACGCGCGGAAAGAATTACAACACCGCGTTTCCCGGCGCGGAAATCGAAACCGTACCCTCCGCTTCCTTCGCCAACCGCTCGCAGATGCTGACGGCGCCGTTTGCGATTTTTGCGGGCGTGTTCGTGGCGCTCGCCAAATTGCTGCATCTGAAACCTGCCGCCGTCGTCGGCTTCGGCGGTTATCCGAGCCTGCCGGTGATGATCGCGGCAAGGCTCGGCGGTTTTCCGACCGCGATCCACGAGCAGAACGCCGTTCTCGGCCGCGTCAATCGCCTGATCGCATCCGGCATGCGCGCGATTGCGGCGTCGTTGCCGTTTGCGCGTTTCGCGCCAAAGGGCCGCATCGTTTTCACCGGCAATCCTGTGCGCCCGCAAGCCGCAGCGCTCGCGCACTCCATATATAATGCGCCCGAAGAGAACGGCCCGATCCATCTTCTCGTCTTCGGCGGCAGCCAGGGCGCGCGTGCGCTCAGCGAACTTGTGCCCGCTTCAATCGCCATGCTGCCCGCAAATCTGCGCGCGCGTCTGGATATCGTGCAGCAATGCCGCCCCGAAGATCTGGAATCGACACGCGCCGCGTACAAAGGCGTGAAGGTGGAGCTCGCCAGTTTCTTCAACGATCTTCCCGCCCGCATGGCGCGCGCACATCTGGTGATTTCGCGCAGCGGCGCTTCCACCGTCAGCGAACTTGCGGTGATCGGCCGTCCCGCGATCTTGATCCCGTATCCCTTCGCGACCGACGATCACCAGACCGCAAATGCCGATGTGCTGGCGAATGCGGGCGCGGCCTGGCGCATCAGCCAAAGCGAACTCACGCCGGAAATTTTTGCGAAGCGCCTCGAAGGCATTCTTGCGTGCCCCGCCGAACTTGCGAAACGCGCCGCCGCGGCACACGCGCTCGGAAAGCCCGATGCCGCGCAGCGCCTTGCCGATCTCGTGGATGAAATCGGAGGTGCGGCATGAAAAAGCCCGCGCCCACGCGCGTTCCGCTCGATATCGGCACGATCCATTTCATCGGCATCGGCGGCATCGGCATGAGCGGCATCGCCGAGATCATGCACAATCTGGGCTATAAGGTTCAGGGCTCCGACGCCGCCGAAAGCGCCAATGTGCGCCGGTTGCGCGGGCTCGGCATCGACGTGACCGTCGGCCACGCCGCCGAAAATTTGAAAGACGCGCACGCCGTCGTCTATTCCTCCGCGGTGAAACCCGGCAACGCGGAATTCGATGCGGCGCGGATGCGCGGGTTGCCGCTGGTGCGCCGCGCCGAAATGCTGGCCGAGATCATGCGGCTGAAATGGTGCGTGGCCGTCGCCGGCACCAACGGAAAAACCACCACCACCACGATGGTGGCAGCGTTGCTCGACGCGGGCGGTCTCGATCCAACTGTCGTCAATGGCGGCATCATCAATGCCTATGGCACCAATGCGCGCCTCGGCGAAGGCGATTGGGTCGTGGTGGAAGCCGATGAAAGCGACGGCACGTTCCTGCGCCTGCCCGCCACCGTGTCGGTGGTGACGAACGCCGATCCCGATCATCTGGATTTCTACGGCACATTCGAGCGCATGCGCGACGCCTTCCAGCGCTTCATCGAGAACGTGCCGTTCTATGGTTTCGCGGTCGCCTGCATCGATCATCCGGAAGTGCAGGGCATGGTGGGGCGCATTTCCGACCGGCGCATTATCACGTATGGATTTTCGCCGCAGGCCGATGTGCGCGCCATCAATGTCAGCTATTCGCAAGGCGCATCGCATTTCGACATCATCGTCACTGATCGCCGCAAATCCACCGAAACGCGCATCGAAAATCTGCGGCTTCCCATGCCGGGCGAACACAATGTGCAGAATGCGCTGGCGGCCATCGTGGTTGCGCGCGAACTCGGCGTGAGCGAGGATACGATCCGTGTCGCGCTCGACAAATTCGCGGGCGTCGGCCGGCGCTTCAGCCGCGTGGGCGAATGGAACGGTGCGGCGATCATCGACGATTACGCGCACAATCCGTTCAAGATCGCAGCCGCATTGAAGGCCGCGCGCCAGGCCTATGCCGGCCCCATCGTCGCCATCGTTCAGCCGCACCGCTACACGCGCCTGCGCGACACGTTCGTGCAATTCAGCACCTGCCTCAACGATGCTGACGTTGCGATCATCGCGCCGGTTTATGCCGCGGGCGAACAGCCCATCGAAGGCATCAGTCGCGACTCTTATGCGGAGGCGCTGCGCGCGCATGGCCATCGCAATGTGCGCACCATCGACGGGCCGGACGATCTGCCCGCGCTGATCCGCGAATTCGCAAAGCCGGGCGGCGCGATTGTGTTTCTCGGCGCGGGCTCGATCACGCAATGGGCGCAAAGCCTCGAAGCGGCGATGAAGAAGGGGGGCAAGGCGTGATGATGACCCGCCCCTGCGATGCGCTTCCTCCGGTGCGCGGCACATATATATATGGCGCGGCGCTGAAGGACCTCGTGTGGTTCCGCGTGGGCGGACCGGCGGCAGTTTTGTTCCGCCCTGCCGACGCCGAAGACCTCGCGACATTCCTCGCCGCCAAGCCCGAAGGCACGCGCGTCAGCGTCATCGGCGTCGGCTCCAATCTCCTCATTCGCGACGGCGGCATTCCCGGCGTGGTCGTGCGCCTGCCGGCGGCGTTCGGAAAAATCGAAGCGCAGGGCACGCGCATCCGTGCGGGCGCCGCCGCGCTCGATGCGGCGGTTGCGCGCGCAGCGGCAGACGCGGGCATCGCCGGTCTCGAATTCCTGCGCGGCATTCCGGGCACCATCGGCGGCGCGTTGCGCATGAATGCGGGTTGCTATGGCAAAGAGATCAGGGATGTGTTCGTGGAAGCAACCGCCATCGATGCCCAAGGCAACAAGCATGTGCTAAGCGCGGCGGATATGGATTTCTCCTATCGCCATTGCGGTGTGCCCGATGATTACATCTTCACCGAAGCATTGTTCGAAGGCGTCTCCGGCGACGCAAACGAAATCCGCGCCCGCATGAATGCGCTGGTCGAGCAGCGCGAATCCACGCAGCCGGTGAAATCCAAAACCGGCGGTTCCACCTTCCAGAATCCGCCCGGTCATAAAGCGTGGCAATTGATCGATGAAGCCGGTTGCCGCGGCCTGAAGATCGGCGGCGCGCAGGTTTCCGAGAAGCATTGCAACTTCCTTATTAACACGGGCGATGCCACCGCCGCCGACATCGAAAATCTCGGCGAAGAGGTTCGCGCCCGCGTGAAAGCGAAATCGGGCATCGCGCTCGAATGGGAAATCAAGCGGGTGGGCGTGAAATGAGCAAACGCGTCGCAGTCCTGCTGGGCGGGCGTTCCGCGGAACGCGAGGTGAGCCTCGTGTCGGGCCGCGAATGCGCGAAAGCGTTGCGCGAAGAAGGTTTCGATGTGATCGAGATCGACGCGAAAGACAATCTCGCAAACCAGCTCGAATCCGCCAAGCCCGATTACGTGTTCAATGCGTTGCATGGCCGCTGGGGTGAGGATGGCTGCGTGCAGGGCCTGCTCGAATTGATGCAAATTCCCTACACGCATTCCGGCGTTCTTGCGTCGGCGCTCGCCATGCACAAGGCGCGCGCGAAGGATGTGTTCCGCGCCGCAGGCTTGCCCATCGTCAAAAGCATCGTCGCCGACCGCCGCGCGGCGAGCGCCACGCATCTCATGGATCCTCCTTATGTGGTGAAGCCGGTGAGCGAGGGCTCGTCCGTCGGTGTTTTCATCATCCGCCCCGGCGACAATCGCCCGCCCGGCGAACTCGGCAGCGACACATGGACTTTGGGCGACGAGGTGATGGTCGAGGAATTCGTGCCGGGCCGCGAATTGACCGTCGCCGTAATGGGCGACAAGCCTCTCGCCGTCACTGACATCGTGCCGAAAACCGCCTTCTACGATTACGAAGCCAAATATGCGGCGGGCGGTTCGGAGCATGTGATCCCCGCGAAGATTCCGCAATCCGTTACCAACGATGCGTTGCGCTTTGCCTTGCGCGCGCATCAGGCGCTGGGGTGCCGCGGCGTGTCGCGCACCGATTTCCGCTACGACGAGGAAAAAAACCGCCTCATCCTGCTCGAAGTGAACACGCAGCCCGGCATGACGCCCACATCGCTTGTGCCCGAACAGGCCGCGTATAACGGCATGAATTTCCGCGCGCTGGTGCGTTGGATCGTGGAGGACGCGTCATGCGACCGGTAGAGCGCGAGCGCAAACCGGCGCGCGGCAACGCCAAGCCCAAGCGCGGCAGCACGCGTGCGGCGCGCGCATCCGCTCCGCGCGAGAATGCGGGCCGCCGCAAAAAACGCGAAGCCGGACCGTTTCGCCGCCTGGCCGTGCTCTTTGTGGAAAAATTCGTGCCCAGCCGCCCCATGCTGATGATGACGGGCGCGTTCCTCGCAACCGCCTTCGTCGTCGCGCTGTTCGTCGGCGGTTATGTCGGCCGCACGATCCATGCGGTGAATGTTGCGGTCGATACAGTCGCGGACGATGCCGGATTTGGAATTACCTCCGTGCATCTTTCGGGCACGCGCCGCACGCCGCCGAAAATGATTTTGGCGGCGCTGGGCTTTGCGCCGGGCCAATCCATCTTCACCGCCGATCTGCAAGCCGCACGCGCGCGCCTGATGCGGCTTTCCTGGGTGTCGGATGCGGAAGTGAGCCGTACCTATCCCGATTCCATTTCGGTCAGCATTGTCGAGAAGCGGCCCTTCGCGCTGTGGGAATCCGCGGACGGACTTTATGTCGTCGAGCGTTCCGGCGCGCCCATCGTGCGTGCGAGCGCGCAAAAATTCCCGCATCTGCCGCTGTTCGCCGGCGATGCGCCCGTGGGCGGCGCCGATCTCGCCGATGCGATTGCCGCGCACAATGCGGTGGCCGCGCGCCTGCGCGCCATGCAGCGCGTGTCGGGGCGGCGGTGGAATCTGCTGCTCGATGACGGCGTGATCGTGGAACTGCCGGAACAGAATTGGGCCAAGCAGCTCGACGTGCTGGAAAAGCTGATTGTCGACAAGGGCGTGCTGGAGCGCGACATCACCGAAATCGATCTGCGCGCGCCCGACAATATCTTCTTCAAGCTGCGCGAGCAGCCGCCGCAACAGCACGGCGCAACCAAACGGGCGAAGGAGAGCGCGGCTTAAATGGGCGAAGGCACACGCATGCGCACCGCGAACGCGACATCGCCGTTCCGCACCGGATTGATCGCCGTTCTCGATGTCGGTTCCTCGAAAACCGTCTGCCTCATCGGCCGCGCGGAGCCGGGAAGTTTGCGTGTCGTGGGCGCTGCGTTGCGCGAATCCCAAGGCATCAAATCGGGCACGGTCACGGGGCTTGAGCAAGCCGAGGAAGCGATCCGCGAGGCGGTTGCGGCGGCGGAAAACCACGCCGACACGCGCATCCAGAATGTTTTGATCTCGGTCTCCTGCGGTTCGCCCACGAGCGTCAATGCGCGCGCGGCGATTGCGCTCGATGGCGCGCTGGTGTCCGACGAGCATCTGCATGCGCTGATCCGCGAAGGGCGCGCGCGCTGCAAGCTGGATGGTTACGAGATCATCCAGGTGCGGCCCACCACGTATGTGGTCGATGAAGCGCGCGGCGTGCGCGACCCGCGCGGCATGTTCTGCCAGCGCATCGGCGTCGCCATGCATGGCGTGGCGGTGAAGCCGTCGCCGTTGCAGAATCTGAAGCTTGCGGTGGAGCGCTGCCATCTCAGCGTCACCGGCGCGCTGTTCGCGCCTTATGCGAGCGCGCTTTCCACGCTCACGGCCGACGAAAAACAGCTCGGCGCAACCGTGATCGACATGGGCGGCGGCGTCACCTCGATTGCCGTGTTCATGGAAGGCGAGATGGTGCATGCCGACGCCGTGCCGATGGGCGGGGCGCATGTCACCGCCGATCTCGCGCGTATGCTGGCGGCCCCCATCTCGGCTGCCGAACGCATCAAGACGCTTTATGGCGCGGCCCTCGGCGATATCGAAACGGGCACCGACACCGTCGCCGTTCCGCAAATGGGCGAAGACGGCGAGGAAGGCGCGCCCCGCGTGCCGCGCTCCATGCTCACGCGCATCATCCAGCCGCGGCTGGAAGAAATTTTGAGCGAAGTGAATGCGCGCCTGCGCGCCAGCGGCTTCGATGTGGCGGCGGGACGGCGCGCCGTGCTGACGGGCGGCGCCTGTCAGCTTGCCGGCACGCGCGAGCTTGCCCAGCGCATCTTGAACAAGCAGGTGCGCATCGGCCGCCCGCAAACGTTTCACGGCTTGCCTGCCGCATCGGCGGGCCCGGATTACGCAACCGCTTTGGGGCTTTTGATGGCGGGCGCAACCATGCCGCCGGAATCGCTCAATCCCGATCAGATGGCGCCGCAAAAGACAGGCAATTCGTTTTTCCGGCGCATGTTCGGCGGAATCTTCGAATGACAAAAAACAAATTGGGAAATCGTGGGGACAAACTGAAAACAGTCAGGAGAGTGGACAATGTCTATCAAATTCAAGCCCGCTGAAACGCGGGAACTCAGGCCTCGCATCACGGTCTTGGGCGTCGGCGGCGCGGGCGGAAACGCGGTCAACAACATGATCGCGGCGAAGCTCGAAGGCGTCGATTTCATCGTGGCCAATACCGATGCGCAGGCGTTGCAGCAATCCAAGGCCGAACGCCGCATCCAGCTCGGCGCGCGCATCACCGAAGGATTGGGCGCGGGCGCGCGTCCCGATGTCGGCCGCGCGGGCGCCGAAGAATCTCTGGACGAGATTCTGGAGCATCTGAACGGCTCGCACATGGTGTTCATCACCGCCGGCATGGGCGGCGGCACGGGCACGGGTGCGGCCCCCGTCATCGCGCGCGCGGTGCGCGAGCAGGGCATCCTCACGGTCGGCGTCGTCACCAAGCCCTTCGCCTTCGAAGGCGACAAGCGCATGCGCATCGCCGAGCGCGGCATCGAGGAGATGCAGGCTTATGTCGATACGCTCATCATCATCCCGAATCAGAATCTGTTCCGCATCGCCAATGACCGCACGACGTTTGCGCAAGCCTTCAGCATGGCCGACGACGTGCTGCATTCCGGCGTGCGCGGCGTGACCGATCTCATCGTGATGCCGGGCCTCATCAATCTCGATTTCGCCGACATCAAGACGGTGATGGGCGAGATGGGCAAGGCCATGATGGGCACCGGCGAGGCCGAAGGCGAGGAGCGCGCGCTGAAGGCGGCCGAAGCGGCCATCTCCAATCCGCTGCTCGACGATGTGTCGATGAAGGGCGCGCGCGGCGTGCTCATCAACATCACCGGCGGGCCGGACATGATGCTGTTCGAAGTCGATCAGGCGGCAAACCGCATCCGCGCCGAAGTCGATCCCGATGCGAACATCATCTTCGGCGGCACGATCCTCGAAAACATGGAAGGCCGCCTGCGCGTGTCGGTGGTCGCCACCGGCATCGAGGCCGATGCGATCGCGCAATTGCCGCCGAATGTGGAGCCGCTGCGCCAGCGCGCGCAGAAGCCGTCGTCGGTGAAGCCCGATGCGACGCAGATGATCGCCAATCCGGTGCTGCGCCAGGTTGCGGCCTTGTCGGAAGAGCTGAATGCGCCGATGGCGCCGGCCGCTCTTTCGCCGGTCGAGGATGCGATCTTCGGCGAACAGGACATGGCCGAAGTCGAAGCCGTGCCGTTCGAGCCCATTCCGCTGCGTCCCGAGCCCGCGTCCGAACAGCCCGCCGAGCCCCGGCGCAAGCGCGGTCTCTTCGGCGGCTGGAAAGAGAAGAAGGCGGAGCCGCGCTTCGAGCCCGTGGCGGCGCCCGCGCGCGTTGCGCGCACGGCGGCACCTGCCACCAACACGGCGGAAGATCTCTTCCCCGATCATCAGAAGGACGATCAATTCGAAATTCCGGCATTTTTGCGCCGGCAGACGAATTAACGCTTAAGCGTCCGCTCTCCACTTGCCCTCATGGTGCGGTTTTCCCGCGCCGTGAGGGCTTTTGTTTCAGGCCCGATGCGATAGATTGCGGCCATGGGCCGAAGAACGATTGCAAACACCGTCAGCATATCCGGCGTGGCGCTGCATAGCGGCCGCGAAATCGCCATGACGCTTTCGCCCGCGCCATCGGCAAGCGGCATCGTCTTCCGTCGCGGCGACATCGGCGTCGATATTCCCGCGCTATGGGATCGCGTCGCCGAAACGCAGTTGGGCACGGTGATCGCCGAGGGCAAGGCCGGCGTCGCCGTCATCGAACATCTGATGGCCGCGATTTCCGGCGCGGAGATCGACGATCTTCTGGTCATTGTCGACGGCCCCGAATTGCCGATATTGGCCGGCGATGCGCTCTCCTATCTCGAACTTCTGACGAAGGCCGGCATCCGCGAGCAGCAAGGCGCGCGCAAGGCGTTCAAAATCCGCAAGACCGTGAGCGTGGAACAAGGCGATGCGCGCGCCACCCTTGCGCCCGCCGAAACCCGCGAATTCGATTTCGAAATCTCGTTCTCCACGCCCGCCATCGGCACGCAAACGATGGCGTGGAATTTTTCGCGCGAAGCTTTCGCGCGCGATATCGCGCCCGCGCGCACCTTCGGATTCCTGCGCGATCTGGAGGCGCTCAACAAAAAGGGGCTGGCGCGCGGCGCCTCGTTCGAGAACACGCTCGCCATCGGCGAGGATTCGATCATCAACAAATCGCTGGTGCGCTTCCCGGACGAATTCGTCCGCCACAAGATCCTCGACGCCATCGGCGATCTGGCGCTTGCGGGTGCTGTGCTCATCGGCCGCTTCGAAGGCCGCCGTTCCGGCCACACGCTCAACAACGCGCTGCTGCGCGCGCTCTTCGCCGATCCGCAAAATGCCGATGAAATCTTTTTAAGCTGAATCAGCGCTAGCCGCTTTTGTCTTGCTGATCCTTAATGGCCTTGAGCAGCGCGCCCACGGATGTGCGCACGTCCTCGTTGGCGATCTCCATGAAGTTGCGCACCAGGTCGATGGCCGCCCGGTTATGCCCGCCATGGGCCATCGGCTTGCCGGGCTGGCCGGCCTCGAAGCCTTCGAAGAAATAGGCGACCTCCACCTCCAGCTCGCGGGCCAGCTCGTAAAGCCTTCCCGCGCTTACGCGATTGGCCGCGGTCTCGTATTTCTGGACCTGCTGGTAGGAGATTTTCAGCGCCCGTCCCAGCTCTTCCTGGGTGCGGCCCAGCTCCGTGCGCCGCTCGCGGATGCGCTCGCCCACATAATCGTCGATCCGCCGCGCCGTGGCTGAATTCTGCCCGTTCATGGTCTCCTGTGCCTGTGTGAAATGACTCATTGGATTGCCCCCGCCTCTACTCAACCACAACTTTAAGTAGCAGAAAACTATTATAACAACCATACCAAGAACCGACCAACGCCCCATCCGCGTCATCGGCGGTCTGGACCGGCCTTGATTTCCAATGGCATAAGGAGGCCAGAACTCTGTCACAAAGCCTGTCCGGAAGATCAGATGCCCTTGAAGGACCTATGGAATCCGGCCCTCCGGCTGGCCCCGCGCCTTGTGCTGATGGGGGCTGCGATGGTGCTTCTCGCCGGCTGCTCCGATCTGTCGAGCCTGTTCGATTCCAGCAGCGACACCGAGGACGCCAAATATGTCGAGCGGCCCGTCGAGCAGATTTATGAGGACGCCTGGGATCAGATTCGCGACCACAATTGGGAAGAGGCCGCCAAGCAGTTCGACGAAGTCGAGCGCCAGCATCCCTATTCCATCTGGGCGCGGCGCGCGATGCTGATGAGCGCGTTCTGCTTCTACGAAGCCGACAAATACGACGACGCCATCAACACCGCCGACCAGTACATCCAGCTTCATCCGGGCAGCAAGGAAGTGGCCTATGCCTTCTATCTGAAGGCAATCGCGCTTTATAACCAGATCACCGATGTGGGCCGCGACCAGACGCACACCGAAGAGGCGCTGACCGCGCTGCAGGACGTCATCCAGCGTTTCCCGCAAACCGAATATGCGCGCGATGCGAGCCTGAAGGTCGATCTCACGCTCGATCATCTGGCGGGCAAGGAAATGTCGGTGGGCCGCTACTATCTGCACCAGGGCGATTATATCGGCGCCATCAACCGCTTCCGCGAAGTGGTGGAGCGCTATCAGCGCACCACCCAGATCGCAGAGGCGCTGGAGCGGCTGACCGAGGCCTATTACGCGCTCGGCGTCTATGACGAAGCCAAGACGGCTGCTGCCGTGCTCGGGGCCAATTACCCCGGCAGCCCCTGGTACAAGGACGCCTACGCCCTGTTGACGGAACACAATCTGGCGCCGGAAGAAGACAAGGGCTCTTGGATCGTCAAGGCGTTTAGGCTCTAAAATCCCGTCCCATGCTTGCGAGTCTGAAAATCCGGGACCTCGTCCTGATCGACGACGTTGCGTTGGATTTTGCGCCCGGCCTCAACGTGCTGACGGGCGAAACGGGCGCGGGCAAATCCATATTGCTGGACGCTTTGGGGCTGGCCGCGGGCAATCGGGCGGGCGCGCGCTCCAGCGTGCGGCAGGGTGCTGCGCAAGGGGCCGCCAGCGCGATTTTCGAGCCGGACCGGATCGCGGAATTGCGTGCTGTTCTCTCCGAAAACGCCATTCCCGCGGGCGAGGATCTCATTCTCCGCCGCACGATTTCTGCGGACGGCCGCACCCGCGCATTTGTGAATGACGAGCCGGTGGGCGTGGGCCTGTTGCGCGATCTGGGCGCGATGATGGTGGAAATCCACGGCCAGTCCGACGACCGCGGATTGTTCGACATATCCACCCACCGCAAATTGCTCGATGCCTTTGGCGGTCATGAAGCATTGGCCACAAAAACGGCGGAAGATTTTTCCGTTCTGGAAAAGGCGCGCGCGGCGCTTGATGCTTTGCGCAATGCCGCCGCCAGCGCCGCCGCCGATGCCGATTATCTGCACCATGCCGCCGATGAATTGTCGGCGCTCGACGCGCAGGAAGGCGAGGAAGAAAAACTCGCTTCCGAGCGCGCGCTGCTGATGAACGCCAGCCGCATTGCCGAAGATGTTTCCGCCGCCGTGGACCTCATCTCCGGCGAACGCGGTGCGGAATCCGCGCTGGCGTCAGCGCTGAAGCGGCTGTCGCGCATGAACGAAGATGCGCGCAAAGCGCTGCGCGCCGCCGAAGCCGCGCTCGAACAGGCTTTTGCCACCGCCGAAGAATCCCGCCGCGAACTGGAAAGTTTCCTTTCGAAGCTCGAAGTGGACGCAGGCGAGTTGGAACGCAAGGAAGAGCGCCTCTTCGCCATTCGCGCCGCCGCGCGCAAATATGCCGTGCCGTCCGGCGAATTGCCGAAGCTGCTTTCCGAATTCCGGCTCAAGCTCGACGCTATCGATGGCGGCGGCGCGAAGCTGAAAGCCGCCGAAGCCGATGTGGCCAAGGCGCACGCGAATTATCTGGAGACTGCGCGCAAGCTTTCCGCCGCGCGAAAGATCGCGGCAAAGAAGCTTGAAACTGCCGTTGCCGCCGAACTCGTGCCGCTCAAGCTCGGCCACGCCAAATTCCGCGTTGGGCTCGAAGCGTTGAACGAAGATGCCGCCACCGGCCTCGAACGCATCGCCTTCGAAATCGCAACCGTCGAAGGCGCGCCGTTCGGCCCGCTCACCAAAATCGCCTCGGGCGGCGAACTTGCGCGGTTTTCGCTCGCGCTGAAAGTGGCGCTGTCCGAAATCGCGCCGCCCGCGGCACTCGTATTCGATGAAGTGGATCGGGGTGTCGGCGGCGCGGTCGCCGATGCCGTGGGCGAGCGTTTACAGCGGCTCGCCCGCACCACACAGGTGCTTCTCGTCACCCATTCGCCACAGGTTGCCGCGCGTGCCACGCGCCATTTCCGCATCACGCGCAAGGCGGATCGCACAAAGGTCGAATTGCTGGACGATGGCGCCCGCATCGAGGAAATCGCGCGCATGCTTTCCGGCGCGGCCATCACCGAGGAAGCCCGCGCCGCCGCGCGCCGCCTTGTCGCGGAAGCGCAGCCGCGCCCCCAGAAATTGCGCAAACGCGCATGAGCGCGCTCGCCAGAAAGCCGGTTGAAAAACTCACGTCGCATGAGGCGGAAAAAGAGCTGGATCGTCTCGCCCACGAAATCGCCGAGCACGACCGGCTCTATTATCAGGAAGACGCGCCGAAGATTTCCGACGCGGCGTATGACGCGCTGCGCAAGCGTAATTCGGAGATCGAGGCGCGCTTTCCGCTGCTGGTGCGGCCCGACAGCCCCTCGCTTCGCATCGGCGCGAAACCGTCTGCCAAATTCGCCAAGGTCAAACACCGCGTTCCGATGCTGTCGCTCGACAACGCCTTCAAGGAAGAAGACGTCGAGGAATTCGTGGCGCGCGTGCATCGCTTCCTCGGCCTGAAAGAAGACGCCCGCCTCACGATTGTCGCCGAGCCCAAGATCGACGGGCTTTCCGGCTCGCTGCGTTACGAAAACGGATTGCTCGTGCAGGGCGCAACCCGCGGCGACGGCGTGGAAGGCGAAGACATCACCGCCAATGTGCGCACCATCCGCGATATTCCGCTGCGCCTCGCAGGCCATCCGCCGAAAATTCTGGAAGTGCGCGGCGAAGTCTATATGACGCACAAAAGCTTCGAAGCGCTCAACAAGCGCCAGGAAAAAGAAGGCGACAAACCCTTCGCCAATCCGCGCAATGCGGCGGCGGGTTCGGCGCGCCAGCTCGATCCCTCGATCACCGCGCAGCGCTCGCTTCATTTCTTCGCCTATGCCTGGGGCGAAGTGTCGAAAATGCCTGCCGATACGCAATGGGGCATGCTGGAAGCGTTCAAGGAATACGGCTTGCGCGTCAATCCGCTGATCCGCCGCTGCCACACGGTGAAAGAGGTCGTGCAATTCCACCGCGACATGGAAGAGCGCCGCGCCGATCTCGGCTACGACATCGATGGCGTCGTCTATAAAGTCGACGATCTGAAATTGCAGGAACGCCTCGGCTTCGTGTCGCGCAGCCCGCGCTGGGCGATTGCGCACAAATTCGCCGCCCATCAGGCCGAAACAATTTTGCATGACATCGAAATTCAGGTCGGCCGCACCGGCAAGCTCACGCCCGTCGCCAAATTGAAACCGGTCACGGTCGGCGGCGTGGTGGTGCAGAACGCGACTCTGCACAACGAGGATTACATCGCCGAAAAAGACATTCGCATCGGCGACACGGTGCTTATCCAGCGCGCAGGCGACGTGATTCCGCAAGTGGTGAGCGTCGTCTTGAAGAAGCGGCCGCATCATGCGAAGCCCTATGAATTCCCGCACAAATGCCCCGTTTGCCACAGCCATGCCGTGCGCGAAATCAACGAGCTGACCGGCAAGGAAGATGTGGATCGCCGCTGCACGGCGGGGCTCATTTGTCCCGCGCAGGCCATCGAACGGCTCAAGCATTTCGTTTCGCGCGATGCCTTCGACATCGAAGGTCTCGGCGGCACTTACATTGAAACGCTCTACGAAGCGGGGCTTTTGAAAGAGCCCGCCGATATTTTCAAGCTTGCCAAAAATCCCGCGAAGCTTGGCCGCGTGCTGGCCAAAAAGCGCGCCGAGCAAAGCGCGGAGCGCCGCGCCAAGGAAGGCAAGGAAGCCGTCAAATCGAAGAAGAAGGATGAAGAAGGCGAGGGCAAGCTGGTCGAAAACCTCGTCGCCTCCATCGACCGCCGCCGCGAAATCGCGCTCGACCGGTTCGTCAACGCGCTCGGCATCCGCCATGTCGGCGAAACCACCGCGCGGCTGATCGCGCGCAATTATCTCGATATCGATACCTTCCTCGCCGCCATGGAGAGCAAACATGCGGTCGAGGAACTCGACAATATCGAAGGCGTGGGCGAAGTGGTGGCGCAGGCGATCAAGGATTTTTTCGACGAGCCGCACAACCAGCGCGCCGTCGATCATCTCCTTGCGGAAGTCGATGTGAAGCGCATGGCGGCGGCGAAAAAATCCGGCTCGCCGATTGCGGACAAGACGCTCGTCTTCACCGGCACGCTGGAAAAGATGACGCGGCCCGAAGCGAAAGCGCGCGCCGAAGCGCTGGGCGCGAAGGTGGCGAGCTCCGTTTCCAAAAAAACCGATCTGGTCGTGGCTGGTCCCGGCGCGGGCTCGAAACTTTCCGATGCGCACAAATTCGGCGTGAAAGTGATCGACGAAGATGCCTGGCTGAAGATGATTGGCGAATAGCGTCCGATTATTTTGAACGGAACAGGACCAACTAAAATTGTCATGGCCCGCGAATGCGGGCCACCCAGTTCTCGCTTCGAGATTTTGCAGAACCCAACTGGGCGGCCCGCACTAGGCGGGCCGTGACAATGAGTTTATTTTTGCAAAATCAGTGACAGTCAAACCGTCCGCGTCGCACGCGCGAGCCAGCCGCGTGTTTCCTCATCCACCAGCGGCGACAGCGTTTCATACACGCGCAGATGATAATCGTTCAGCCAGTCGCGCTCGGCAGGCGACAGGAGCGGCGCATCGACCAGATCGAGATCGATGGGCGCAAGCGTGATGGTTTCGAATTCCATCATCTCCCGCTCGCCGCCCACATCTTTCGGCTCGCTCACGACGACAAGATTTTCGATGCGGATACCGTATTCGCCGGTTTTATAAAATCCCGGTTCGTTGGAAACGATCATGCCGGGCTTCAGCGGCTGGTTGACCGGCCGCTTGGAAATATTCTGCGGGCCTTCATGCACGCTGAGATATGAACCCACGCCATGTCCCGTGCCGTGATCATAATCGAGACCGGCTTCCCACAGCGGCCGCCGCGCAAAGGCATCGAGCGCCGAGCCTGAGGTGCCTTCCGGAAAACGCGCGGTGGCAAGCGCGATATGGCCTTTCAGCACGCGCGTGAAACGGTCGCGCATTTCGGCGGTGGGTTCGCCTACGATCAATGTGCGCGTCACGTCGGTGGTGCCGTCGGGGTATTGCGCGCCGGAATCGATGAGGAACATTTCGTTGTTGCGCACCGGCCGGTTTGTCTTGCGCGTCACGCGGTAATGCACCACCGCGCCGTGCGCGCCCGCCCCCGAAATGGAATCGAAAGAGAGATCGCACAGCGCGCCGGTTTCGCGCCGGAATCCTTCCAGCGTTTCGGCCACGTCGATTTCGGTCAAGCCGCCCTTGGGCGCCTCGCGCTTGAACCAGGCGAGGAATTTCGTCAGCGCCGCGCCATCGCGGATATGCGCCTTGCGCGCGCCTTCGATCTCCACCGGATTCTTGCACGCTTTCGGCAATTGGCAGAGATCGGAGCCGCGCTTGATTTTTGCGCCTGCTTTGGCGAGGCGATCGAACACGGCCGCCGGCGCGGTGCCCGGATCGGCGAGAACCGTTTTGCCTTTCAAGGCTTCCAGCGCGGGCGCGAACTCCTCCGGCTTGCGCAAACGCACCGCATTGCCGAAATGCGCGAGCAGTTCGGGCGAAGATTTGCGCTCGTCCATGAACAGATCGGCGGAGCCATCCGCGTTCAAAATCGCGTAGGACAAGACAAACGGCGTATGCGGCGTGTCGCCCCCGCGCATGTTGAGCAGCCAGCAGATGGAATCGGAAAGCGTCACCACCGCCGCATCCGCGCCGGATTTTTTCACATCCTCGGCGATGCGCGTGCGCTTGCTCTCCGCACTTTCGCCGGAAAGCGAAAGCCCATGGGGCGTTGCCTTGGCAAGCGGCGGCGCGGGCTGATCCGTCCACACCGCATCGATGGGATTGATGTCGCATGCCACAAGCATTGCGCCCGCGCGCCCGGCCGCAGCGCGCAAAGCTTCAAGCCCCGCTTCGGTGTGCACCCACGGATCGTAGCCGAGCTTCGATCCGCGCGGCACATTCTCCGCGATCCACGCGCCCACGCCCTCGGTGATGAGATCGCGCGGCTCGAACGATTTCGTATCCGTCTGCTGGCGCACCTGCAGCGTGTAGCGCCCGTCGACGAACACCGCGGCGCGCTCGCGCAACACGACCGCAGCACCCGCCGAACCGGTGAATGCGGTCAGCCACGCCAGCCGCTCGCCATGCGGCGGCAGATATTCGCTTTGATATTCGTCGGAATGCGGCACGATGAATCCGTCGAGCCCGCGCCGCGCCAATTCCTCGCGCAGCGCCGCAAGCCGTGGCGCGCACTCAGCCGCATCGGAACGGTCGTCGAATGTCTGAAAGGGCTTGTCCATGCGCTTACGTTAGCGCGATGCTGCTTCCAGCACCAGCGCGCTCCATGGCCCTTCGCGCCGCCGCGCGCGCAAGATCAGGCCGTGGGGGCGATAGAAGCTTAGAACAAGATTCTCCTGCCAGTGCAGCAGGCCCGACAGCACCAGCACGCCGCGCCGCGCCAGCGCGCGCGCGATATCGGGCGCCAGGCGCGTCAGCGGTCCGGCCAATATATTCGCCACGATCAGATCGTAAGGCGCGGATGCAGCGAGCGCGGGCGAGCCGAGCCCGTCCGCCGTCACCGCGCGAATGAGCGGCGCCTCGCCATTGGCGCGCGCGTTCTCGCGAGTTACCTCCACAGCAACCACGTCGATATCCGACGCGATCACGCGTTTGCGCCAAAGCTTTGCTGCACCGATGGCGAGCACGCCCGTGCCGCAGCCGAGATCGAGCACGTTTGCAAAACGCCGCCGCTTCGCCAGATCGCTGAGTGCGGCCAAGCACAATGCCGTGGTCTCGTGATGTCCGGTGCCGAAGGCGAGCCCCGCTTCGATACGAATGGGAATGACGCCAGCCGGCACCTTGCCACGATCATGCGCGCCATAAACGAAGAAGCGCCCGGCGCGCACCGGCGGCAGGCCTTCCTGGCTGAGCTTGATCCAGTCGGCATCGGGCAGAAGCTGCACATGCACCTCGCGGCCCGCAAGTTTCGAGAGGAAATCGCCATCCGGCATTTCGGCATAGAGCGCTTCCACCAGCGCGCTATCGGCAAACGGCTCTTCGCTGATGAGCACCGCTTGCGGCGACGACGCCAGCTCCAGCAGCGCCGCGATGTCGGGGGCGTCTGCCTTCGACAAAGCAACCGATACTTTCCAGAGAGGCGGATTTGTGTTCATCTCGAACTAGATTGTCATGGCCCGCGAATGCGGGCCACCCAGTTGAAACCATTCTGATGCAGAAGATTTATTACGTTTATATTCTGGCAAGCAAGCGCAACGGCACGCTTTATATCGGCGTTACCAACGACCTCGCGTGCCGCCAGACTTGGTTGCTAGAATGAAAAAGACGTGATCAGCATAGGTGCACCGACGTATTTTGACCGTGTCGTCGCCGATGTGATGCCGAGCGGTAGCGGCTGATTCAGAACAAGTCCATCAGTAAGCACAGAAATCTGATGAGCAGAATATCCGATACCTATGTTAATGGACTGATCTGAATCTGGCCTAATGCGTACGCCGTACATTATGCCAAGACCCAGTGCTTCAACGATTTTGTTATCCGAACCCAATTGTACGCCTACGAATGGACCAAGAGCCTGAGTCGTGACCTGTTCGTCCTTTCCATCCTTCTTTACTGATGCTGTGGTGATCGAAAAAATCCATGCATGGGTTTCAAGCCAAAAGCCTACGTCAGATCGACCGCCGCTCGAAAGCCGCAACACGTTGTTCTGCACGATTGTGCTCACGACGTTGTTTTCCGGATACCAACTAGCACCTATAGCAACACCAAATCCAAGGCCTTCCAGGCTGCCGACGGGGCCTGTCTGCTCATTGCCATTGCTGTCCACTGACGTCGCAATAAATGTTTTTGCTTGCGCCGATTGAGTGAAGCAGGAAAGAATCGTCACAGTCGCAAGTAAAATAGTTTTAGTAATGGACATATAATCACCCTTGCCAATGCAATATCCGCATGGACCCCTGGAATCGATTTTCGTGATTTGCGCTAGACACACAGCGCTACGCCAGTGGCAACTCAATAAAGAGAAATTTTCAAGATATCTAGAGTATCGGGCTGCGTTTTTACTTATATCCACAACAAAGGGGCAAATTTCTTTTTCAGAAAATTAGATTCGGATAGAACTATCCTCTCACGATGTCAGTCACGATTGAATATGTGTTGGCCCAATTCTTAGCTCTGGTAGGTGTTACCCCTTCTGCACAAAACTGTCGATCACCTTCTTCTCCCCCGCCTTGTCGAAATCGACGGTGAGCTTGTTGCCTTCCACGCCGCGCACCACACCGTAACCGAATTTCTGATGGAACACGCGGTCGCCGCGCGCATATTGCGTGGCGGAGGGATCGCTCGTTTGCACGGTGAAGGCCTGCGCCTCGATCAGCGGCGGGCGCGTGCGCGCGGCGCCTTGCGCGCGGTTGGCTTGCGCGCGCCGCCAGCCGGGACTTTCGTAGCCGCTGTTGAACGCAGCCCCCGCATTATCGCGAAAGCCCGCATTGCCGCCGTAAAATCCTTCATCGACAATCGTTTCCACATGGCCTTCGGGCAACTCGGAAATGAATCGCGATGGCAGCGCGCTCTGCCAGCTTCCATGCACGCGCCGGTTGGCGGCAAACGAAATGCGGATGCGTTTTTTTGCGCGCGTCAGGCCGACGTAAGCCAGCCGCCGTTCTTCTTCCAGCCCCGCAAGCCCGTTTTCATCCATGGTGCGCTGGCTCGGAAACAATCCTTCCTCCCAGCCGGGCAAAAACACGGTATCGAATTCCAGGCCCTTCGCCGCATGCAGCGTCATCAGATTCACGCGGTCTTCGGTTTCGTTCTGCTCCAGTTCCATCACCAATGAAACATGCTCGAGGAATCCGGCGAGCGACTCGAACTGCTCCATCGAACGCACGAGTTCTTTCAGATTGTCCAATCGCCCCGGCGCTTCGGCGGATTTGTCGTTCTTCAGCATGTCGGTGTAGCCGCTTTCGTCCAGCACCATTTCGGCCAGTTCCATGTGGGGCAGGTGCTTGGCCGTTTCGCTCCAGCGCGCAAAATTGGCCGCGAGATCGGCAAGCGCGCGCCGGGCTTTGGGCGGCAATTCGTCGGTCTCGGAAATCTCGCGCGCCGCAGCCAGCAGCGGAATGGCCCTCGCGCGCGCGAATTTGTGTAAGGATTGCACGCTTGCGTCGCCGATGCCGCGCTTGGGTTTGTTGACGATGCGCTCGAAGGCGAGATCGTCGTCGCCTTGCGCGATCAGGCGCAAATACGCCATCGCATCACGAATTTCCGCGCGCTCATAGAATCGCGGCCCGCCGATCACGCGATAGGGAATGCCGAGCGTGAGGAAACGGTCCTCGAATTCGCGCATCTGGAAGCTCGCGCGCACCAGCACCGCCATTTCGTTGAACGGCTCGCCCGCCAGATGCAATTGCTCGGCGTCGCCGGCAACCCCGCGCGCTTCTTCCTCCGCGTCCCACACGCCTTGCACCTTGATCTTCTCGCCGGCATCGCCTTCGGTCCATAGCGTCTTGCCGAGGCGGCCCTTGTTCGCCGCGATCAGGCCGGACGCCGCGCCCAATATCGCGGGCGTCGAGCGGTAATTGCGTTCCAGCCGGATCACTTTGGCGCCCGGAAAATCGCGCTCGAAGCGCAGAATGTTTTCGATTTCCGCCCCGCGCCAGCCATAGATCGATTGGTCGTCGTCGCCCACCACGCACACATTGCCCGTGGTGCCCGCCAGCAATTTCAGCCAGAGATATTGGACGACATTGGTATCCTGATATTCGTCCACCAGCATGTATTTGAAGCGCTCACGATATTCCGCCAGAATCTCATTGTGCTCGCGCAGAATGGTGAGAACTTCCAAGAGAAGGTCACCGAAATCCGTCGCGTTCAGCGCTTTCAGCCGCGCCTGATATTCCGCATAAAGCGCGCGGCCCTTGCCGAAGGCGAAACCATGCGCCTCGCCATCGGGAACATCGCCGGGACGCAAGCCCCGGTTCTTCCAGCCGTCGATCATCGCGGCCAATGTGCGCGGCGGCCAGCGTTTCTCGTCGATGCCTGCGGCTTCCACGATCTGTTTTATCAAGCGCAACTGATCGTCGGCATCCAGAATCGTGAAATTGGATTTCAGCCCGGCAAGCTCGGCATGGCGGCGCAACATTCGCGCGCCGATGGAATGGAATGTGCCCAGCCATTGCATCCCCTCCACCACGCCGCCGATCAGTGCGCCGATGCGTTCTTTCATTTCGCGCGCAGCTTTGTTGGTGAAGGTCACGGCCAGAATCTGCCCCGGCCAGGCCCGCCGCGTGGCGAGGATGTGGGCGAGCCGCGTGGTCAGCACGCGCGTTTTTCCTGTCCCTGCGCCCGCCAGCACCAGCACCGGCCCGTCGAGCGAGGTCACGGCCTCGCGCTGCTCAGGGTTGAGGCCGGAGAGATAGGCAGCCTCGCGCACAGGCGTTGACGCCTGCTCCTCCTCAAAAGCAGCGTCCAGCGGGTCGGAATAGGAAGAATGTGTTGTCATGATTCCGTGTAATCTAGCAGGGGCGGGCGCGCCATGTCGCGCTTTTGTTCTCGGGGGAATCATGAAGAAACGCACGGCAATTCTGGGTTCGGCGCTGTTTTTTTTCGCAGCGCCGGGAACCTTCGCAGGCCTCATCCCGTGGCTGCGCACGGGCTGGCGCATGGAGCCGCCTTTTTTCGGCTTCGCGCCCATCCGCATTATTGGCGGCGTCCTGATCGGGGCCGGGCTTTATTTCCTGATCGATTCCTTTGCGCGGTTCGCATTGAAGGGGCTGGGCACGCCCGCGCCGATCGCGCCGCCGGAAAGGCTCGTGGTCAGCGGCTATTACCGCTACACGCGCAATCCGATGTATGTCGCGGTGCTGGCGCTGATCGCGGGGCAGGCGCTGTTGTTCGGCGACATATTCCTGTTCGCCTATGCGGTGATCGTGTGGTTCTGCTTCGAAGTGTTCGTGATGGGTTACGAGGAGCCCACGCTGCGCCGCATGTTCGGCGCGGAATATGAACGCTATTGCGAGAATGTGCCGCGCTGGTGGCCGCGATTGCGCCCGTGGTCGCCATAATAACTGTCATCCCGGCCAAGCGATGCGTAAGCATCGCGCAGAGCCGGGACCCACCAAGCCGCATCTCAGTGGGTCCCGGGTCTCGCTGCGCTCGCCCGGGATGACAGCTTTGATTACAGGATTCCGAGTTCTCTCAATATCCTCTCGCGATCCGCATCCAGATCGGGCGCGGGCGCGCGCGTTTTGGGATCGTTATACGCCGACAGTTTGATCGGATTGCCTTGCATCTTGAGCGGGCCGATTTCGGGGTCGTTTGCGGTCACGATCATGTTGCGCGCGGCGATTTGCGGATCGGCCATTACATCAGCCACATTGTTGAGCGGCGCACAAGGCACGCCCGCTTTTTCCAAAAGCGCCAGCCATTGGCGTGAATCTTTCGCCGACAGCGCCACTTCCATATCCGTGTGCAATTCCTGCCAATGCTGCATGCGAAGCGGATTGGTGGCATAGCGCGGATCGCCCGCCAGTTCCGGCGCGCCCAGAACCTCGGCCATTTTGGTGAACAATTTATCGGTGCCGACGGCGATCACGATGTAGCCGTCGCGCGTCGCAAACGCCGCGAAGGGCGCAATCGAAGGATGGCGCGAACCGATCGGGCCGGGTACTTCGCCGGTCGCCACATAGCGCGCAATCGCGTTCTCCAATATTGCTACCTGGCAATCGAGCATCGACACGTCCACTTTCTGGCCCGCGCCCGTTTTCGTGCGGTCGTAAAGCGCGGTCGCGATGCCGATGGCGGTGAACAACCCCGCCGTGAGATCGCCCATCGAGGAGCCCACGCGCGTGGGCGGCGAGCCGGGATGGCCGGTGAGCGACATGATCCCGCCCATCGCCTGCGCCACCATGTCGTAGGCCGGGCGATGCGCGTAAGGCCCGGTGTGGCCGAAGCCCGAAACCGCGGCATAGATCAGCCGCGGGTATTTTTCGTGCAAAACATCCCATCCGAAGCCGAGTTTTTCCATCGTGCCGCCGCGGTAATTTTCGAGCAGCACGTCGGCGCGCGACAGCAGGGCGTCGAAAATCTTGCGGCCGTTTTCGTTCTTCAGATCGAGCGCAATCGATTCCTTGCCGCGATTCACGCTCATGAAATAGCCGGATTTCACCTTGCCGGATTTGGTCTTGATGAAAGGCCCGATTGCGCGCGAGGCATCGCCGATGCCCGGCTCCTCCACCTTGATCACGCGCGCGCCAAGCTCGGCCATCAGCAGCGCGCAATAAGGCCCCGCCAGCACGCGCGTGAGATCGACAACCACGATGCCGGAAAACGGACCCGCCATTATTCGTCATCTTCCAGACGATGGACTTCCAGATCGTGTCTGGCTTTTTCGCCGCGCGAATCTTCCAGATCGCGCACGCTCTTCGCCACGCCATGTTTGGCGCGATTGGCGGCTGCGCCTTTTTTCTTTTCATCGCGCGCTTTTTCCTTCCGCGCGCGGCGCAAATTGACGATCTCGCTCATGGCGGAAAACTAGGACGCCTCGCGTCTGGCCGCAAGCGCATGAAGCCTGAGCGCGCTGGCAAGCGGGCGGGGGCCGCGCTTGGCGTCGATCTGCGCCACGAAACCGGCGAGGCTCAACTTGGCGCGCGCCGCTTCGGCCTCCAGCACGGCCCAGAATTCCGGCTCGAGTGCCACGCTTGTGCGATGGCCGGAGAGCGTGAACGAACGCTTCTTCAGCGTCATTTCGGATGGATCATGTCTTCCGGCCGCACCAGCGCGTCGAATTCCTCGGCCGTCACATATCCGCCCTTCACCGCTTCTTCTTTCAGTGTGGTGCCGTTCTTGAGCGCGGCTTTCGCGATCTTGGCGGCGTTGTCGTAGCCGATCCTGGGCGCGAGCGCGGTGACCAGCATCAGCGAGCGTTCGAGGCCGTGCTTGATGTTGTCGAGGCGCGGCTCGATCCCCACCACGCAATTCTCGGTGAAACTCTTCGCCGCATCGGCCATCAGCCGCACGCTTTGCAGGAAGGAATAGGCCATCACCGGATTGTAGACGTTCAATTCGAATTGCCCCTGGCTTCCGGCAATCGTGATCGTGGTGTGGTTGCCGAAGATGCGCGCGCAAACCTGCGTGACGGCTTCGCACTGCGTCGGGTTCACCTTGCCCGGCATGATGGAGGAGCCCGGCTCGTTTTCGGGCAGCGCGAGTTCGCCCAAGCCGGCGCGCGGCCCCGATCCGAGATAGCGGATGTCGTTGGCGATCTTGAACAGCGAAACCGCCACGGTGTTGATCGCGCCGTGGGAAAACACCATCGCGTCATGCGCGGCGAGTGCCTCGAATTTGTTGGGCGCCGTCTTGAACGGCATCTTGGTGATCGCCGCGATGCGTTCGGCCACCATCTTGTCGAAACCCACGGGCGCGTTCAGCCCCGTGCCGACGGCCGTTCCGCCCTGCGCCAGCTCCATCAATCGCGGCATGGTTTGCTCGATGCGCTCGATGCCGTATTGCACCTGCGCGGCGTAACCGGAAAATTCCTGGCCGAGCGTCAAGGGCGTCGCATCCTGCGTATGCGTACGGCCGATCTTGACGATATCCTTCCACGCCTGCGCTTTATCGTTCAACGCATTGCGCAGCATTTGCAGCGCGGGGATCAGCCGGTGATGAATCTCCTCCGCACACGCGATGTGCATGGCCGTGGGGTAGGTGTCGTTCGACGACTGGCTCATGTTGACATGATCGTTCGGGTGCACGGGCTTTTTGCTGCCCATCTCCCCGCCCAGCATTTCGATGGCGCGGTTGGAGATCACCTCGTTCGCATTCATGTTGGATTGCGTGCCCGAGCCCGTCTGCCAGACGGCGAGCGGAAAATGCGCGTCGAGCTTGCCCTCGATCACTTCCTGGGCTGCGGCCACGATCGCCTTGCCGAGCTTGGGATCGAGCTGCCCCAGCGCCATATTGGTCTCGGCCGCAGCGCGCTTGACGATCCCCAGCGCGCGCACAATCGGCACCGGCTGCTTCTCCCAGCCGATCTTGAAATTGTGCAAGCTCCGCTCGGCCTGCGCGCCCCAATATTTGGAGGCGTCGACCTCGATGGGTCCGAAGCTGTCGGTCTCGGTGCGGGTTTTGGTCATGGATATTCGCCGGTCCATGGATTGACGATAGTGATTCCGCAATCTTTGAAATGTTTGATGTTGCGTGTCGCGAGTATAGCACCATGCGCCTTGGCAATCGCTGCAATTTGCGCATCGGGTTCCATCATGGGCTTGCCGTGTACGCGCCGGGCGACGGTGGCATATTGTCGTGCCGCCTCGCTGTCGAACGGCAATATGCGGCCTGCGAAATCTTGCGCAAAAATCTTCACGATGTGCAGCGAAAGCGTCTCCCGTCTCTTGCCCGCGGGAAGTGCGGCAACGCCGGCGAACATTTCCGCCTCCGTGATCGCCGTCGTATAAAGATCGTGCCGTCCGTATTGGCTCATCCATTTCCGGACGGCCAGGGACGGTATGGGCTGCACCGGCTCCGAAACGACATTTGTGTCGAGAACGATCACTTGAAGTTGGGAACCGGGCGGCCCTTGCGGGTCGGCAGTGGTAATTCCACGCCTCCCAGAGGTTCGAACCGGCGCCTGATCCGGTCGAACAAATCCGCCCCGGTCTCTTCTTTGGGCCGCTTGCCGCCGCGCGTCTTCTTGACGCCTGCCGCCAGGATTTCGCGTGCCTCTGCCTCCACCGAGCGGCCGTGTTCGGCGGCCTGTTTGCGCAGGTCGCGCTTCACGCTGTCGTCGAGATTGCGCACGGTGATGCTAGCCATGCCGCAAATGTAATCATTGATTGCATTGATTGCAATCGGCCTATTTCTTCCGGAAAGAATCGAGGCTCACGACTGCGCCCGGCGCGGGCGGCGTCTTTTCGCCTTCGGGTGCAGCGGGCGCCTCGGCGGGCTTGCCGCCCTTCACCGGAATCGCCGTCGGCATGGCGGCAGGCGGCGCGACCGCGTTTTCGTTGCCGGCCACTTCCTTGAACTGAAGCCCGAACTGCACGCCCGGATCGGCGAACGCCGTCAGCGCCGCGAAGGGGATGTGCAAGGTCGCGGGCACTTTCTTGAAGGTGAGCGTGACCTCGAAGTAATCCTCCTTCACCGTCAGCCCCCAGAACTGGTGCTGCAGGATGACGGTCATTTCCTCGGGATATTGCTCGCGCAGGAAATCGGGAATGTCCACGCCGGGAAAGCGCGTCTTGAACGTGATGTAGAAATGGTGCGAGGCGATCAGGCCCTGTTTTTCCGCGCGCGAAAGCGCGTCGCGCACCACGCCGCGCAACGCCGCATCCGTCAACGCCTGATAGCCGATGTAATCCTTCGCCATCATTCCCAACCGTTCGTTGCGCCCAAGACTAAGCGGCGCGCATGCCATGTCAATTGCTCCTTCGCGCCTTGCGTGCCGGGCGCAACCGTGTCAACTCTTGCGCTGCGATTTTTCGTGAGGATTCCGGGCATGAGCCTTGCGACAATTGCCGGTTTCCGCCCGGCAGCGCCCATCCCGCACACACACGCGCCCACGACGTGGCGGTTCGTGCTGGACATCGCCCGCAACCCGATCGAGGCGTTCGGCGCCTTCGCCTATCGCGAGCCCTATGTCTACAAGCGCTCCTGGATTCGCCACTTTCTTATGGTGAACGACCCCGACGGCGCCCGCCATGTGCTGCTGGATAACGCCGATAATTACGTGAAAAGCAAACAGGTCCGCAAATCCGTTCAGCCGATTGCGGGCAACGGGCTCTTGACGGCGGAGGGCGCAAGCTGGCGCTTCCAGCGGCGCACGGCCTCGCCCATGTTCCATGCGCGCATGGTGAACGGCTTCGTGGGCGTATTCGCCGAAGCGGCGGAAGATTTGATCGCGCGCTGGAGTGCGCTGCCGGACGGCGCCGAGATCGAGCTTGCCGAGGAGATGATGAAGCTCACCTTCGACATCATCTCGCGCACGATGTTTGCCGGCGAAGTCGCCATCGATTACGGCAAGCTCGCGCATGCGATGGAGCTTTATCTCGATACGATAGGCCGCATCGATCCCGCCGACGTGCTGGGCGCGCCGGACTGGGTGCCCACGCCCAATCGCGTGCGGGCGCGGCCTGCGCTCAAATTCATCCGCCGCGAATTGAACGGGCTGATAGCGCGCCGCCGCGAGAAGATCGCTGCGGGTACCGCACCGCAGGATTTGCTCACGCTTCTGCTCACCGCCGAAGACCCGGAAGAAGGCGCGCTCTTTTCCGACGCCGAAGTGTTCGACAATGTGGCGACCTTCATCTTCGCCGGTCACGAAACCACGGCCAATGCGCTCACCTGGACGTTCTATCTTCTGTCGCAGGCGCGCGAGGACGATGCGCGGCTGGCGCGCGAATGCGCCGGTATATTGAAAGGCAACAGCGCCAGTGCCGAGGACACCGCTTCGCTCGTCTTCACCCGCGCGGTGATCGAGGAGGCGATGCGGCTTTATCCGCCGGCGCCCTTGCTGTCGCGCGATTCCATCGGGCCGGACAAAATCGGGCCGGTCGAGATCGAGCCCGGCACATCGGTGCTGATCGCGCCGTGGCTGTTGCACCGTCATCAGAAATTGTGGGACGCGCCGGATTATTTCCTGCCCGAGCGCTTCCTGCCCGGCGCGCGGGAAAAGATTCACCGCTTCGCCTATCTGCCGTTCGGCGCGGGGCCGCGCATCTGCATCGGCATGGGGTTTGCGCTGCAGGAAGCGATAGTCATTCTGTCCACCATAGCTCAACGCTTCCGCCTCGAACTTGCGCCCGGTTTTGTTGTGAAACCGCAGGCGCGGATTACGTTGAGACCGAAATACGGGATGAAGATGCGGGTGTTCCGGCGGTAGTTTTCCTCCCCCGTAAAACGGGGGAGGAAAACTCAATACAACACCGGCAACATCTCCGGCGAATACGCTTTCAACTGATCCAAATGACCGGCGCGCACTTTCGCGGGCCAATCGGAATTGGCGATCAGCGCGCGGCCGATGGCGATCATGTCGAAATCGCCGCGCTCCATCATTTCGAGCAGGCGGCCGATGCCGGAAATCTCAGCACCTTTTTGCACAAACGCGTTGATGAAATCGTCGTTCAGGCTCACCGAACCCACGCTCATCGTGGGCAATCCGGAAATCTTCTTCGTCCAGCCCGCGAGATTCAAATCCGAACCGGTCTCGGGAAATTCCGCCACCCAGAAGCGCCGCGTCGAGCAATGGAACATGTCGACGCCCGCCCTCACCATCGGCATGAGAAAGGTTTCAAGCTCGGCGGGCGTCGTCGTCAGCCTCGCGGAAAAATCCTGTTGCTTCCATTGCGAGAAGCGAAGCAGGATCGGGAAATCCGGCCCCACTGCTGCGCGCACCGCCGCCACGATCTCGCAGGCGAGCCGCGTGCGCTTCTCGATGGAGCCGCCATAGGCATCGCTGCGCTGGTTGGTGCCTTCCCAGAAAAATTCGTCGATGATGTAGCCATGCGCACCGTGAATCTCGACGCCGTCGAAACCCATCGCCTTGGCATAGCCCGCGCTCTTCGCAAAGCCCGCCACCACATCGTCGATCTGCGCCTGCGTCATCGGTTCGGCCACCTGCTTGCCGGGGCGCGAAAGGCCGCTCGGCGAAAGGCTCGGCGCATCGGGATAAGGCCCCGATCCCTTGTGGCGCACGATCCCCTGATGCCAGAGTTGCGGCATGATATGGCCGCCCGCCGCGCGCACCTCACGCAGCACATTCGCCCAGCCCTTCAGCGCTTCCTCGCCGAAAAAGGCGGGCACGTTCACATCGTTAGAGGCCGATAAATTCTCCGGCGACGTGCCCTCGGTAATAATCAACCCCACGCCGCCCTCGGCGCGGCGGCGGTAATAGGCGGCAACCTCCGGCCCCGGCACCTGATGGGGCGATTTGGAGCGCGTCATCGGCGCCATGGCGATGCGGTTGGGCAGCGAAAGATTCTTCAGCCGGAACGGCCGGAACAAAACATCTGTCGAGGGCATGATTTTTCCGTACAGGGATAGTTTTCGCTTTCACGTGAGCACGAACCCCGTGCTAATGACAAGACTCGGTCCCGATGAGCGACACCCCGCCCATAGAAGCCCCGCTTCAGGCGCCTTCCGCGCTCGCATTGCTGCGCGTGTTCCGGCACAGGAATTACCGGCTGTTCTTTTCGGGCCAGCTCGTCTCGCTGATGGGCACATGGATCACGGCGGTGGCGCAGGGCTGGCTCGTCTATTCGCTCACCCATTCGCCGCTGCTTCTGGGCGTGACGTCCTTTGCCGGGCAAGTGCCGGTGTTTTTCATCTCGTCTTTCGCGGGCATGGTGTCCGACCGTGTCGACCGGCGGAAATTGCTGATAGTCACGCAGGCGCTCGCGATGATGCAGGCCGCCACGCTCGCCACGCTCACGCTGATGGGCATCGTGCAGGTGTGGCAGATCGTGGCGCTGGCGCTGTTCAAGGGCTTCGTGAATGCCTTCGATGTGCCCACGCGGCAGGCCTTCACGATAGACATGGTGGGCCGCGAGGATCTGCGTAACGCGATTTCGCTCAATTCGGTGATGTTCAATCTGGCGCGCGTCGTGGGCCCGACGATTGCCGGCGTGCTGGTGGCCACGGTGGGCGAGGGGCTTTGCTTCACCATCGACGCGGTGTCCTATGGCGCGGTGCTGATCGGATTGCTGATGATGCAATTTGCGCCGCGCGCCCGCCGCGAGCCCGGCCATCCTTTGCGTGAATTGAAGGAAGGTTTCGCCTATGTCTGGCGCACGCGCGAAATCCGCGTGTCGCTGATGCTGATCGCGGTGTGTTCGGCGTTCGGCGCGTCCTACATTCCGCTGCTGCCGGCCTTCGCACGCGATGTGTTGCATGAAGGCAGCCAGGGCCTCGGCCTGCTTTACGGCGCCATCGGCACTGGCGCATTGGTGGGGGCTTACGCGCTCGCGCGCATCCACGATCATCATATCGCGCGCACGCCGATCATCGCGGCATCCGCGTTCGGATTGTCGCTGATCCTGTTCTCGCATTCGCATTGGCTGCCGCTGTCGATGGTGCTGCTGCTGCCGACGGCGTTCAGCCTGATGCTGCTCGGCGGCTCGACCAACACCATCATCCAAACGGTGGCGAGCGAGCACATGCGCGGGCGCGTGGTGGCGTTCTATGCCATGGGCTTCATGGGCATGATGCCGTGGGGCTCGCTGCTGCTGGGCTGGATCGGAAGCCTGATCGGCGTGAGCGACGCCGTCATGATCGGCGGTGCGGTGTGCATATTGGCCGCGCTCGGCGCGTGGCTCGACCGGCGCGGCGGCTGGCGGATTCAAGCAGCGGAGTAAGTGGGGATTTAAGTGGGGAGATTCTGTTGCCCAGCTCTCCCGTCGCGCGGAACGCGCGCAAAAAAGGAATCGGGGAGAGCTGCAGCTCGAATGGGAAGTGGGGAGATTCTGTTGCCCAGCTCTCCCCGGGCTGCGCTTACCTATTAGGCAGCGAGGGCCATTTGATTATCGTTGGCACCTGTACGAGTAGCCCGATAACGGCGGATACCATACCGAGCGAAAAGCGCACCTTTACACGTCCGTCGATCCTGTTTCGCCCCCACAAAACCCCGCCGTGACGGGGTTATGGTGGAGGCGCCGGGTACCGCCCCCGGGTCCGGGCCGCTTATTACGTGGCCGTTTATCGCCATAGTCAGGTTGCCCTGACATCCCCAATATAGTGCCTACGGGTTAATTCTTCAAAGCCGCCCGGCCGCGCTAGAATAGCCGGGAATCGGGAGTTTCCATGCGCCAGTACCATGAATTGATGGAACGCGTGCTCAAGACGGGCACGGAGAAGCGCGACCGCACGGGCACCGGCACCATCTCCGTTTTCGGCCATCAGATGCGCTTCGATCTGGCAGCCGGCTTTCCGCTGCTGACCACCAAAAAGCTTTTCACCAAAGCCATCGTCTACGAACTGCTCTGGTTCCTGCGCGGCGAAACCAACATCGCCTATCTGAAGGAGCACGGCGTCGGCATCTGGGACGAATGGGCGGATGCGGCGGGCGAACTTGGGCCGGTCTATGGCCATCAATGGCGCTCATGGCCGGACGGCCATGGCGGCACCATCGATCAGATCGCCAATGTGGTGGCGGACATCAAGCGCAATCCGGATTCGCGCCGGTTGATCGTGACGGCGTGGAACCCGGCGGACGTGCCGAAGATGGCGCTGCCGCCCTGTCATTGCCTGTTCCAGTTCTATGTCGCGAATGGGAAACTGAGTTGCCAATTGTATCAACGCTCCGCCGATATTTTCCTCGGCGTGCCGTTCAACATCGCGTCCTATGCGCTGCTCACGATGATGATGGCGCAGGTGACAGGGCTCGAGCCCGGCGAATTCATCCATTCCTTCGGCGATGCGCATTTGTATCTCAATCATCTCGATCAGGCGCGCGAACAGCTTTCACGCAAGCCTTATCCGTTGCCGAAGATGCACATCAATCCGCAGGTGAAAGACATTTTTGCCTTCAAATACGAAGATTTCAAACTGGAAAACTACCAGTCCCATCCGCACATCAAGGCGGAAGTGGCGGTGTGAGCGCGTTTGCCATCCGCAGCGCGCGCCCCGGCGACGAGGATATCATCCTCGCGCTTCTTTACGAACTCGCCGAATACGAAAAGCTCACGGATAAGTACAAGATCACGCGCGAAATTATCACCCGCGATTACCTCTGCGATCATCCGCCGATCAACACCGATCTGGCCTACGCGAACGAAAAGCCCGCCGGTATCGCCACATGGTACTGGACCTATTCTACCTTCGCCGCCGCGCGCGGGATTTATCTGGAGGATTTGTTCGTGCGGCCCGAATTTCGCGGGCAGGGCATCGGCAAAGCCTTGCTGGCCCATGTCGCCAAACAGGCCGCGGCCGCGGGCGCCGCCCATGTCGAATGGATGGTGATCGACTGGAACGCGCCATCCATCCAATTCTATGAATCCCTCGGCGCCAAACGGATAGAGGGCTGGTACGTCTATCGCCTCGGCGGCGACGCGCTGATAAAACTTGGGCAACAATGACGCAGATTTCGCTTATCCTCGCCATGGCCTCGAACGGCGTGATCGGCGCGCGCGGCGCGCTGCCGTGGCGCATTCCCGAAGATATGCGCCGCTTCAAGACGCTCACCATGGGCAAGCCCTGCATCATGGGCCGCAAGACATGGGATTCGCTGCCGAAAAAACCGCTGCCCGGCCGCGCCAATATCGTCGTCACGCGCGACAAGAATTTCGCAGCCGATGGCGCGGTGATCGTACATTCGCTGGACGACGCGCTCGCCGCTGCCGGAATCGCGCCCGAAATCATGGTCATCGGCGGCGCGGAGATCTACAAAGCCGTACTCCCCCGTGCCACGCGCATCTATCTCACCGAAGTCGAGGGCGAATTCGCGGGCGACGCGCGCATGGAGCCGTTCGATTCCCGCATCTGGAAGGAAGTATCCCGCGAGCGCCACGCATCTGACGGTATCGCCTTCAGCTACGTCACGCTGCAAAAATAAAACCAAACCTGTCATCCCGGGCGAGCAACGCGAGACCCGGGACCCACCGGGCCGCTTCCACCGTGGGTCCCGGCTCGCGCGATGCATTCGCATCGCTTGACCGGGATGACAATCTGGTGTTTTGCCTCGATACTGGGGCCAACCAGATAACAATCAACGGGAGCGAAACATGAGCATGCAGGAGATTGTCACCGGCCTCAAATTCCCCGAAGGCCCCGTGGCGATGGACGACGGATCGATCATCCTTGTCGAGATCGCGGCGGGCCGCATCACGCGCATCAAGCCGGACGGAAAAAAGAAAACCGTGGCGACACCCGGCGGCGGGCCGAACGGGCTGGCCATAGGGCCGGATGGGGCGCTTTACGTGTGCAACAATGGCGGCAATTTCGAATTCCACAAGCGCCAGGGCCTGACGATTCCCGGCCACGCGCCGCCCACGCACAAGGGCGGGCGCATCGAGCGCGTGAACATCTCCACCGGCAAGGTGGAAGTACTCTACGACAAATGCGACGGCCAGCGCCTGATTGCGCCGAACGATCTGGTGTTCGATACCGAAGGCGGCTTCTGGTTCACCGATCACGGCTCGACGACGGCCAAGGGCCGCAGCCACGGCGCGCTTTATTACGCGAAGGCCGACGGCTCGAAGATCGCGCGCGTGCTCCGCGAATTGTTGTCGCCCAACGGCGTGGGCCTCTCGCCCGACGGCAAGACCGTGCATTACGCCGAAACCATGCCGGGGCGTTTGTGGTCGCTGCCGCTGACCAAACCCGGCAAAGGCGCGAAGGTGCCGGGCTTCACGCCGGGCGTTTTCGCCGGCGCGTTTCCGGGGCTTGCTTATTTCGATTCACTCGGCGTGCAGGAAGATGGCGGCGTGTGTGTCGCCACGATTCTTGCGGGCGGCATCACGACCTTCTGGCCGGGCACGAACAGGGTGGAACACACACCCATCCCCGATCCCATCGTCACGAATATCTGCTGGGGCGGGAAGGATATGAAGACGGCCTACATCACCGCATCGGCGACCGGCAAACTGATCGCGATGGAATGGCGGTCAGCGGGGTTGCGGTTGAATTATAACGCCTAGCGCGCCAAAAACTCCGCCAGCACATCCGCGTGATTGTGCTCCACGTCTTTCGACGCATAGAGCAGCGTCACGCGGCCCTTTTTTATCAGCGCGCGCAATTCCGCCACCGCATCGGGATTTTTCTTCAGCTCGGCGAAATAGCGCTTCCTGAATTCCGCGCGATCCAGATGCGCGTGATACCATTTGCGCAATTCATTGCTCGGCGCGATCTCTTTCAACCAGATCACGCCTTTGAGTTTGGCCTTGCTCAAGCCCCGCGGCCACAGCCGGTCCACCAGCACGCCCTGTCCGTCCTCCTTCGAAAGCCCGTCATAGACGCGTTTCGTGTGGACCATCACGGCACCATCAGATCGAACTCGACCGTCACGCGTTGCGCCGCGCCGTCATAGCGGCGCTCGCCGCGCGGCAGCCATGCGGGATGAAGGATAATCATCCCCGTCTGCGGGCGGATCGCGTCGGTCGCCCCCGCAGACGCCCCGCCCGGAATGCGATAGGTCAGATGCGGCGCCACCATCGCAGGCAGCGCGCCGCGCGGATCGCCGAGTTCCACTTCGCCCGATAAGGTTTCATCGTCGGATTTCGCATAACCGTCATCGACGAAATAGATGCCCGACCAATAGGCGCCCGGCCGCGCCGCCATCTCCACATAATCGCCCTTCTGGCGAAGCGCAGCCGACGCGATGATTTTCCAGTCGAGCGAAATGCGCCCGCCCGCGCGCGTGGCGGTGAGATTGTCGGCCAATTCGCGGGCCACGCGGAACAAGGTCTGCGCGCCGCCGCCGCCCCAACTTTCGAAATCCGGCCCCGAGCGCCAGAATTTTCCGTTCGCCGATGCGGCCGCGCGCTCCACGATCAGCGGGCGCAATTCGGCGTTGGTCTCCGGCGCCACGGGCAGAAAATGCACGCACACCGGCGTCGCGAACATATTTCGTATCTGAGGTTTGGGCGTAGCCATGTCTATTCCATGATGATTTTCGGTGCGGGGCGCGCCGCCGGTGCCGCAATCTTTTCCGCGATTGCGCGGGCGAGCGCAAGGAAAGCTTTCGCTTCCTGACTGTCCGGTTTTAACGCAACGATGGGCGTGCCGGCATCGGATGTTTCGCGGATCGCGGGCACCAGCGGAATTTCGCCCAGGAACGGCGCGCCCAATTCCTTCGCGGTGGCGCGCGCGCCGCCATGGCCGAAGATATGCGTCTCATGTCCGCATTCGGGACAAACAAATGTGCTCATGTTCTCCACAATGCCGAGCACGGGCACCTGCGTCTTCCTGAACATCGCAAGACCTTTGCGCGCATCGATCAGTGCGATGTCCTGCGGCGTCGAAACGATGACGGCGCCCTTGAGCGGCACGCGCTGGGCGATGGTGAGCTGCGCATCGCCCGTGCCCGGCGGCATGTCGAGCACCAGCACATCCAATGGCGCCCACGCCACATCGCTCATCATCTGCGTCAGCGCGCTTTGCACCATCGGTCCGCGCCAGATCATCGGCGTGTCGGTGTCCACCATGAACCCGATGGACATGGTTTTGATGCCGAGTTTCACGATCGGCTGCAGCACGCGCCCGTCGCTGTCGGGTTTTTCGGTGATGTTGAGAAGCCGCGGCACGGACGGGCCGTAAATGTCGGCATCCAACAATCCCACCTTCAATCCGAGTTGCGACAGCGCAATCGCCAGATTGACCGCAACGGTAGATTTTCCGACGCCGCCCTTGCCGCTTGCCACGGCGATGATGGCGGCGACGCCGGGAATTCCGGCCGGCGCGGGCTGTGCGTGTGGCTTGCGCGCTTGCGGCGCTTCGTTATGCGCCGTCAGCACGGCCGTCACCGACAAAACGCCGGGCAATTTGTTGACCGCCTCTTCCGCCGCCTTGCGCAGCGGCTCGGCCGATGGCCCGCGCGCGGCGGGCACTTCGAGCGCGAAGCCCACATGCCCGCCCTTCGCCACAAGGCCCTGCACGAGCCCCGCTTCGATCACATTCCTGCCGCTTGCGGGATCGATCACGCCGGAAAGTGCGGCCAGCACCTCGTCCCGCGTTGCTTCGGCCATCTGACACGCTCCGTTCCGCAGATAGTGCTGCTCTCGCCACAAGGCGATCAGCCTTCATTTGCGCCATCGGGGGGATGCACATATAACCGCCCCGGTGCCGGAAACCAAGCAAGCACCTCCGAGATCGATATGCCCTGGACCAATCCACCGAACGGAAATAACGGCAAAGGCGGGCCGTGGGGGCGCGGGACCTCCGGCGGCGGACGCCCGCCCGATCTGCCCGATCTCTTGCGCAAGGGACAGGAACGTCTGCGCGGGCTGTTTCCCGGCGGCGGATTCACAGCGGGCGGATTTCTCATTCTTATTCTGGCGGCAATTGTCGTGTGGCTGCTCAGCGGCATCTATGTCGTGAGCCCGGACGAGCAGGGCGTCGTGCTGCGCTTCGGCAAATTCGTGGCGACCACGCCGCCCGGCATCAATTATCATCTGCCGTGGCCCATCGAGGCGGTGGAAACGCCCAAGGTCACGCGCGAGAACCAGATCAATATCGGCTACCGCACCTCGAGCGACGAAACCGATCAGCCCGGCGATGTTCCCGAGGAAAGCCTGATGCTCACGGGCGACGAGAATATCGTCGATGTGAATTTCACCGTGTTCTGGGTCATCAAGGATGCGGGGGCCTATCTCTTCAACGTCGAAAATCCGCAAGGCGCCATCAAGGCCGTGGCGGAAAGCGCCATGCGCGAGGTCGTGGGCGAGAACGAGATCGAGCCCATCCTGACGCAAGACCGCGGCCCCGTGCAGGATGCCGTGCGCGCCCTGATGCAGAAGACGCTGGATTCCTACGGCGCGGGCGTCACCGTCACGCGCGTGCAGATGCAGAAGGTCGACCCGCCCGAGCAGGTGCTGGATGCCTATCGCGACGTGCAGGCCGCGCGCGCCGATCAGGAAACCATGCGCAACCAGGCCGAGGCTTACGCCAACAAGATCATCCCCGAGGCGCGCGGGCGCGCGGCGAAGATCGTGCAGGATGCCGAGGCCTACAAGCAGCAGGCGATTGCGGAGGCGAGCGGCGAGGCCAACCGCTTCCTCTCCGTCTATGACGCCTACAAGAAATCGCCGGACGTGACGCGCCGGCGCATCTATCTCGAAACCATGTCGCAGATCCTGGGCGAAATGAACAAGGTCATCATCGACGAAAGCGCAGGCAAGGGCGTGGTGCCCTACCTGCCGCTGCCGGGATTGCAGCCCAACGCCAATTCCGGCGTCAGCGTCACCGCAAGCCCGCCCTCGGCCAAGGGGGGCGGCCAATGAAGAACGAGTCTCTCATCTTCGCGGGCATCGTGGCACTCGTCGCAATCGTGCTCGGGCTTTCGAGCGTCTATACCGTGAACATGACCGAGCAGGCGCTGGTGCTGCAATTCGGCGCGCCGAAAGAGGTCGTCACCGATCCCGGCCTGCATTTCAAGATTCCGCTGGTGCAGGATGTCGAGTTCATCCCAAAGCTCCTGCTCAATCTCGATGCGCCGCCGGAGGAAGTGATCGCGTCGGACAAAAAACGCATGGTGGTGGACGCGTTCGCGCGCTGGCACGTCACCGATCCGTTGCGCTTCTATCAGGCGCTGACCAACGAGCAGACCGCGCTGATCCGGCTGGCGCCGATCCTGTCGTCCAATGTGCGCCAGGTGCTGGGCTCGCACACGTTCCAGTCGATGCTGTCGCCCGAGCGCGGCCAGCTGATGGTGCTGATCCGCGAAGGCATGAACACCGATGCGAAATCGATGGGCGTTTCCGTGGTCGATGTGCGCATCCGCCGGGCCGATCTGCCGCCGCAGAACAGCGAAGCGATCTACGCCCGCATGAAGCAGGAGCGCGTGCGCGAGGCCAACGAATTCCGCGCCGAAGGCAACGAGACCGCCCAGCGCATCCGTGCGCGCGCCGAGCGCGAAGTGACCGTGCTCACCGCCGAGGCCACGCGCGAATCCGAAATTTTGAAAGGCCAGGGCGACGGGCAGAAGACCGAAATTCTCGCCGAGGCCTATGGCAAGGATCCCGATTTCTTCGCCTTCTACCGCTCGATGCAGGCCTATCAGGACGCGCTTCCGGGCGACAACACCACGCTGGTGCTATCGCCCAACAGCGAATTCTTCCGCTATTTCTCGAACCCCGGCGGGGCCGCGCCGAAGGCTGCGGGGAAGAAGAAGTAAAGCGATCACTTTCTTATCCCCGCTCTCCAAACCGCGCTTATATTGATCCCGGTGAAGGCTTCAGGCCCGGTGCGAAAGGCCGGGGAGGGGTACCCCCACCCATTTTTCCAGGATCAATCGAAATGGGAAAACCGCACGGAAACAGCCGCTTGGCGAAAATCGGCCGGCCGATTCTGAGGCAAAAGCGCCGCCCCGGCGCACCCAAGGGCAATGCCAATGCGCTGCGCCACGGCGGCTTCTCGGCCGAGGCCGCGGTGCGGCGCTCCGAAATCGGCGCCCTGATCGCGGAAACCGAGGAATTGATCGCGTTTATCGACTACGTCGCCGCCGTGACGTGATGTCCTTGCCACTCGTGACCCAAAAGTGACACAAACGCCCTTGCCAATGCCGGGCCGGGCTATATTTCGATATGACCGGCGTGAATCGGGGTCGTTGCTTATGCGTTTGAAGGTTTTGCGGTTCTGGCGGGCGCTTCTGGGCGCGGCCGCGTTGTCGGTGCCGATGGTCATGGCGCCAGCGGCTGCGATGGCGCGCGGCGCGCCCGATTCCTTCGCCGATCTGGCGGGCCAGTTGCTGCCGACTGTCGTCAACATCGCCACGACGCAGACGCTGAAGCCGGCCGCAGGCGAAACCGCCATGCCCGATCTGCCGCCGGGTTCGCCGCTGGCCGATCTGTTTCGCGATTTCCTGAAGCAGAACAACGCGCCGCGCCATGTCACTTCGCTGGGCTCCGGCTTCATCATCGATCCGAGCGGATTGATCGTGACCAACAATCACGTCATCGAAGACGCCGACCAGATCACCGTCACGCTGAACGACGGCACCACGCTTCCGGCCAAGCTCATCGGCCGCGACGAGAAGACCGATCTGGCACTCCTGCGCGTGAAGCCGAAATCGCCGCTGCCCGCCGCCCATTTCGGCAATTCCGATAAAGCACGCGTGGGCGATTGGGTGATCGCCATCGGCAATCCCTTCGGCCTCGGTTCGACCGTCACCGCCGGAATCGTCTCTGCGCGCAATCGCGATATTTCCGCCGGACCCTATGACGATTTCATCCAGACCGATGCGCCGATCAATCGCGGCAATTCGGGCGGCCCGCTGTTCGACATGGACGGCGACGTGGTGGGCGTCAATTCCGCGATCTTCTCGCCCAGCGGCGGCTCGGTGGGCATCGGATTTTCGATTCCCTCCAATCTCGCGCAGGACGTGATCGATCAGTTGCGCAAATACGGCGTGACCAAGCGCGGCTGGATCGGCGTGCGCATCCAGCAGGTGACGCAGGATATCGCCGAAGGCATGGGCCTTTCCTCCGCCAGCGGCGCGCTTGTGGCCGAAGTGACCGATGCCGGGCCGGCCGACAAAGCGGGCCTCAAGAACGGCGACGTGATCGTGGGTTTCGACGGCAAATCGATTCCGGATTCGCGCACGCTGCCGCGCGTGGTGGCCGATACGCCGGTGGGCAAAACCGTCGGCATTGATATTCTGCGCGGCGGCAAGAAACAGACGCTGCATCTGCAGGTCGGCAAGCTGAAGGATGATGACGACACGCCGGTTGCGAAAGCCGCACCCGCTCCGAAGAAGTCGCTGCCGCCGAAGCTCTCGCGGCTCGGCCTTTCGCTCGCCAGCATCGACGATGACTCGCGCGGCAAATATCATCTCGCGTCCGATGTGAAGGGCGTGCTGGTGACCGACGTCGATCCCGACAGTCCCGCGGGCCAGCAGAATTTCCGCCCCGGCGACGTGATCGTGGAAGTGCAGAACCAGGCCGTGCGCACGCCCGACGATGTGATGAAGCGCATCGATGCCGATGCGAAAGCGGGCAAGAAAGTGGAGCTTCTGCTCGTGTCGCGCGCGGGCGATCTCACTTTTGTGGCGCTGCGGTTGGGTCAGGGTTAGCAGGACCCCTCACTGTCACGGCCCGCCTGGTGCGGGCCGCCCAGTTGAAATCTGATAGATATGAAAAGCGAGAACTGGGTGGCCCGCAGTCGCGGGCCATGACATTTATTTTTGTAAAATCTCTTCGTCTTTATACCCTTGCAAATAGAGAAGCCCGCGCAAATCTCCATAATCGATGGAAGCGCCCGCCGCTTCCGCAACGATGGGTTTTGCATGATAGGCCACGCCCAATCCCGCATATTGGATCATCGCCAGATCGTTGGCGCCGTCGCCCACGGCAAGCGAATCTTCGGGCGCAATCTTCAATCGCGCGATCTCGGCTTTCAGCGCTTCGAGCTTGGCTTCGCGTCCCAATATCGGCTCGCGTACTTTGCCGGTGAGCGCAGTGCCGTCATCGAGCAGCACATTGGCCTGCTCGGCATCGAAGCCTGCTTCGCGCGCAACCCGCGAAGTGAAGAAGGTGAAGCCGCCCGAAACCAGCAGCGTGCGCGCGCCATGTTTCTTCATGGTCGCAACCAGCGTCTTCGCCCCCGGATTGAGCCGCACAGCGCGCGCGTGTGTTTCCGCGAGCGCCGAAACCGGCAAACCCTTGAGCAGCGCCACGCGCTCGCGCAGCGCGGGCTCAAAGAGAATCTCGCCGCGCATCGCGCGTTCGGTGATCTCGGCGATCTTCGGCTTCAATCCCGCGGCGTCGGCCAATTCGTCGAGGCATTCGCAGCCGATGATGGTGGAATCCATGTCGGCGACGAGCAGTTTCTTGCGGCGGCGCCTTGCGCTCACCACATTGATGTCGGCCTTGATATTCTCCGCGACGGCGCGTGCGCCCTCGCGCACGAACAGCGGATCGCCGTCGAAGGGAATGTCGAAAGCGCGGTCCCGCGAAAGCCACTCGATATCCTCCGCCGCGCCATGCGCCGCAACGGCCGCGCGCAACGGCCCGGCCAGTTCGTCCGCATCGGCCGAAACCACGTTCAGCACATAAGGAAACTCTTCGATTAATTCTTCTGGCACGCGCGTTCTTCCGCTACATCTGAGGCATGAGCAAAGCGATAGACGCCGTGCTTATTGCAGGGCCGACCGCGAGCGGCAAGTCGGCCGCCGCGCTCGCCTTGGCCGAAAAGCTCGGCGGCACCATCGTGAATGCGGATTCGATGCAGGTCTATGCCGAGGCGCGCATCCTGACCGCGCGGCCTTCGGATGCGGACATGGCGCGCGCGCCGCATCTGCTCTACGGCCATATCAGCGTGCGCGAGTCCTATTCTGTGGGCCGTTATCAGGAGGACGCGGCGGCTGCGCTTGCGAAGGCGCGGCTGCCGATCTTCGTGGGCGGAACCGGGCTTTATTTCTCGGCTCTGACGGAAGGCCTCGCCGAGATTCCGCCGGTGCCTGCAAGCATCCGCGAAGCCGTGCGGGCAAAGCGCGAAGAAATGGGCGCCGAAGCCTTTCACGCCGAACTCGCCGCCCGCGATCCCGCCTCGGCGGCACTTCGAGTTGGCGATACGCAACGCACGCTGCGCGCCATGGAAGTGCTGGAGGCGACCGGCGAGCCGCTCTCTTACTGGCAGACAAAGGCCGGAAAGCCGGTGCTGGCGGGGCTCAGGCTTGCCCGCTTCGTGCTGTCGCCGCCGAGGCCCGTCCTGCACGCCCGGATCGATGCCCGCTTCGATGCCATGCTGGAGGCCGGGGCCATGGACGAAGCCGCCGGTCTCGCCGGCCTCGATCCCGCCCTGCCCGCCACGAAAATCCTTGGCCTCCGCGAGCTTTTGGCCGTGAGGGCAGGGGCGATGGATCCCGCCACCGCAGCCCGCCTCGCCAAGACCGCCACCCGTCAATACGCCAAGCGCCAGCTCACTTGGTTCCGCCACCGGATGGCCGGCTGGCGCTGGATCGAGGCGCAGGATTCGAGCAACATCATTCCGGAAATGCTCGCCCATCTTGCGTGAAATTGCTTGACGACGGCCGTCCGCCTCCATAATTTCCGCGCTGCGACATCAGGGGCAGGGCGCGAATGCTCAGGCTCGTACTTATTTGTGGACCGCTGCACGGACGAGGCTAAAACCTCGCTCTCCGGTTGGCGGTCTGTAGGCAAGGGGCGGCAACGCCCCTTTTGCTTTTGAGGTTTGGCGCATTTCAGGTACCGACGATGGACAGAGACGACACATTGCAAGGAGCCAGAACCGGCGCGATCGAAATGACGGGCGCGGAGATGGTGATCCGCGCGCTGAAGGATCAGGGCGTCAAGCACATCTTCGGTTATCCGGGGGGCGCGGTGCTGCCGATCTATGACGCACTCTTCGCCGATGACGAGATCGTGCATGTGCTCTGCCGCCATGAGCAGGGCGCGACGCACGCCGCCGAAGGCTATGCGCGCTCCACTGGCAAGCCGGGCGTGGTGCTGGTGACGTCCGGTCCCGGCGCGACCAACGCCGTCACCGGCCTCACAGACGCGCTGATGGATTCCATTCCGCTCGTCGTTCTCACCGGACAGGTCGCCACCCACCTCATCGGCAATGACGCATTCCAGGAATGCGACACGGTCGGCATCACGCGGCCCTGCACCAAGCACAATTGGCTGGTGAAGGATGTGAACGATCTGTCGCGCGTCATCCACGAGGCGTTCCAGATCGCCACCACCGGGCGGCCCGGGCCCGTCGTCGTCGATATTCCGAAGGACGTTCAGTTCAAGAAGGGCGGCTATATCGGCCCCGATGCCGTGCGCCATCGCACCTACAAGCCCAAGACCGATCCCGAACTCGGTCCCATCGTGAAGGCCATCGAATTGATGGCGGCGGCGAAGAAGCCGCTGTTCTACACCGGCGGCGGCATCATCAATTCCGGGCCGGAAGCGAGCAGGCTGCTGCGCGAGTTGGTGAAGCTCACCGGCTTTCCGATCACCTCGACGCTGATGGGATTGGGCGCGTTCCCCGCGTCCGATCCGCAATGGCTCGGCATGCTCGGCATGCACGGCACCTTCGAAGCCAACAATGCGATGCACGATTGCGATGTGATGATCTGCCTCGGCGCGCGGTTCGACGATCGCGTCACCGGCGCGGTCGACAAATTCTCGCCCAAATCGAAGAAGATTCATCTGGATATCGATGCGGCGCAGATCAACAAGAACGTCCGCATCGATGTTCCCATCGTGGCCGATGCCGCCAAGGCGATGAAGGAAATGCTGCATTTCTGGAAGACGCAGCGCAGGAAGGCCGATGCGGCCGCGCTCGCCGATTGGTGGAAAGAGATCGAGGCGTGGCGCGCGAAGAAATCGCTCAGCTTCAAGAATTCGAACACGCTCATCAAGCCGCAATACGCCATCGACCGGCTCTATGAGCTCACGCGCGGCCGCGACGTCTACATCACAACCGAAGTGGGCCAGCATCAGATGTGGGCCGCACAGCGCTTCAAATTCGAGGAGCCGAACCATTGGATGACGTCCGGCGGGCTAGGCACCATGGGCTATGGCCTGCCGTCGTCCATCGGCGTGCAGATGGCGCATCCCGAAGCGCTCGTCATCGACATTGCAGGCGAAGCAAGCGTGCAGATGACGATGCAGGAAATGTCCACGGCGGTTCAGTATGAATTGCCGGTGAAGATCTTCATCCTCAACAATCAATATATGGGCATGGTACGCCAGTGGCAGCAATTGCTGCATGGCGGGCGCTATTCGCATTCCTATTCCGAGGCGCTGCCCGATTTCGTCAAGCTGGCGGAAGCCTTCGGCGCGGTTGGTTTGCGCGCCGAAGCGCCCGGCGAACTCGACGCCAAGATCCAGGAAATGATTTCGGTGAAGCGGCCGGTGCTGTTCGATTGCCGCGTCGATCCGCATGAGAATTGCTATCCCATGATCCCCAGCGGCAATTCGCACAACGACATGATCCTGTCGGACGCCGAAGAAGAAAACGCCGAAGTGAGCGACGAAGGAAAGATGTTGCTGTGAACGCGAAGAACGCACCCGTCGAACGCCACACCATTGCCGTTCTTGTCGATAATGAAGCGGGCGTGCTCGCGCGCGTCATCGGCCTGTTTTCGGGGCGCGGCTACAACATCGAGAGCCTCACGGTGGCCGAGGTCGATGCCACCGCGCACACCAGCCGCATCACCATCGTCACCTCCGGCACGCCCGACGTGATCGAGCAGATCGAGGCGCAATTGCGCCGGCTGATCCCCGTGCACCGCGTGGTGAACTGGACGGTCGCCAAGCCCGGCATCGAGCGCGAAATGGCGCTGGTGAAGGTCGTTGGCACCGGCGACAAGCGCGCCGAGGCCATGCGGATCGCCGAAATCTTCCGCGCCCGCATCATCGATACGGCGCATACGAGCTTCGTGTTCGAAATCACAGGCGCGCCCGGCAAGATCGACAATTTCATCGACCTCATGCGGCCGCTGGGTCTGGCCGACGTGTCGCGCACCGGTGTCGCCGCCATCAGCCGCGGCCCGGAGGCGATGTGATGGCGGACTTGAAACCTGTACGGTTATACCGTACATAACATGGAGATCGTCGGTTTCCGGCACAAGGGCCTGCAACGGTTCTGGCGCACAGGCGATCCGCGCGGAATTTCGTCTCGCTGGGCCGAAAAGCTTCGAGCCATGCTGACTGCGATCGAAGAGGCCGATGCCGTAGAACAAGTGGGGCTGTTTCCGGGCTGGAAGCTGCACCGGTTAAGCGGCAACAGAAGCGACGCCTGGAGTATGTGGATCACCGGCAATCAGCGTCTTACCTTTGTCGTGAAGGGCACAACGGTGAGCGAATTGAATATCGAGGACTATCACGGGAAGAAGACATGACGAAAATGAAGAACCCTTCTCATCCCGGCGATGTGATCTATTGGGGCGTCCTCGAACCGCTGGACTTGTCAATCGGCAAGGCTGCCGAAATTCTGGGCGTGCGCCGTGCGACGTTATCCGATCTTATAAACGGCAAATCGTCGCTCTCTCCCGAGATGGCGTATCGCATCCACAAGGCATTCGGTCCTGATCCCGATATGATGATGCGCATTCAGGCGGCATACGATATGGCGCAGTTTCGGAATCGCAAGCAAACCAAGGACATCAAGATCAAACGCTATCACAGCAAGGCGGCTTAAATCATTCACAGGGGTTAAATCATGCGCGTCTATTACGATCGGGATGCCGATCTGAATCTCATCAAGGGCAAGAAGGTCGCCATCATTGGCTTCGGCTCTCAAGGCCATGCCCATGCGCTCAACATGCGCGACAGCGGCGTCAAGGACGTCGCCATCGCGGCGCGGCCGGGCGCGAGCGCCGACAAGGCAAAGGCCGCCGGTTTCCCCGTCATGAGCAATGCCGAGGCGGCCAAATGGGCCGATGTGATGATGATGGTCACGCCCGATGAATTGCAGGCGGACATCTACGCGCGCGATCTCGCGCCCAATATGAAACAGGGCGCGGCGCTCTTCTTCGCCCACGGCTTCAACATCCATTTCCGCCTGATCGAGCCGCGCGCCGATCTCGATATCGCGATGGTCGCGCCCAAAGGCCCCGGCCATACCGTGCGCAGCGAATATCAGAAGGGCGGCGGCGTGCCGTGCCTCATCGCGATCCACAAGGATGCGAGCGGCAACGCGCATGACCTCGGCTTGGCCTACGCCAGCGCCATCGGCGGCGGACGCGCCGGCGTCATCGAAACGAGCTTCCGCGAGGAATGCGAGACCGATCTTTTCGGCGAGCAATCCGTCTTGTGCGGCGGGCTGGTCGAACTCATCCGCGCCGGATTCGAAACGCTGGTCGAGGCCGGCTATGCGCCGGAAATGGCCTATTTCGAATGCCTGCACGAAGTGAAGCTGATCGTCGATCTCATCTATGAAGGCGGCATCGCCAACATGAATTATTCGGTGTCGAACACCGCCGAATATGGCGAATACGTCACCGGCCCGCGCATCATCACGCCCGCCACGAAAGCGGAAATGAAGCGCGTGCTGGACGACATTCAATCGGGCCGCTTCGCGCGCGACTGGGTGCTGGAGAACAAGGCGGGCCAGCCATCGTTCAAGGCGACGCGCGCGCGCAACGCGGCGCACCCCATCGAGGAAGTGGGCGAGCGTCTGCGCGCCATGATGCCGTGGATCGCGAAGAACAAGCTGGTGGATAAGGCGCGGAATTAACGCCGGAATTCACCGCCTTTTGCCAATTGCGCGGCCTTGCGTTAACCTCCCGCAATCTTCGAGCGGGAGGGCTTGCGCATGCTGCAAGTCGTTCAGAAGCGGAAATTCTGCCTCGTTCTCGTCAAGCCGTCGCATTACGACGACGACGGCTACGTCATTCAGTGGGCGCTGTCGTCGATTCCGTCCAATTCGCTTGCCGCGCTTTACGGTCTCGCCAAGGATTGCGCCGAGCGGCACGTGCTTGGCGAGGATGTCGAAATCGAAATCCACGCCATCGATGAAACCAACACGCGCGTGCGCCCGGAAAAATACGCGCGCATGATCGAAAAGGCGGGCGCCGGCATGGTGATGCTGGTGGGCGTGCAATCGAACCAGTTCCCCCGCGCGCTCGATATCGCGCGGCCCTTGCGCGAGCGCGGCATTCAGGTCGGCGTCGGCGGGTTCCACGTCTCCGGCACGATCAGCATGCTGAACGGGCAGGATCGCGATCTCGACCGCGCCAGACAGATGGGCATTTCGATCTTCGCGGGCGAGGCTGAAGGGCGCCTGGATGAAGTATTGCTCGATGCGTCCGCGGGCGCACTCAAGCCGCTCTACAATCACATGGACGATCTGCCCAATATCGCGGGCGCGCCGATCCCGATCCTGATGGCCGAGCGCGCCCAGCGCACCATCGGCTCGATGACGAGCTTCGATGCAGGTCGCGGCTGTCCCTATCAATGCTCCTTCTGCACCATCATCAATGTGCAGGGCCGCGTTTCGCGCCGCCGCACGCCGGAAGACATCGAAGAGATCATCCGGGCCAATGCGGCGCAGGGCCTTAATTTCTTCTTCATCACCGACGACAATTTCGCCCGCAACAAGGATTGGGAAGCCATCCTCGACCGGCTGATCTATTTGCGCGAGGTGGAAAAGCTGAAGATCGGCTGCATCATCCAGGTCGATACGCTCTGCCACAAGCTGCCGAACTTCGTGGAGAAATGCGCGCGCGCCGGCATCAGGCGCGTATTCATCGGGCTCGAGAATATCAACCCCGACAATCTGCTGGGCGCCAAGAAGCGCCAGAACAAGATCACCGAATATCGCAAGATGATTCTCGCGTGGAAGAACGCAGGCGTCACCACCTATGCGGGCTATATCCTGGGCTTCCCCAACGACACCAAGGAATCCATCGCGCGCGATATCGACGTCATCAAGAAAGAATTGCCGGTCGATATTCTGGAGTTCTTTTATCTGACGCCGCTGCCGGGCTCGGAGGATCACCAGAAGCTGTTCAAGGCCGATGCGCCGCTCGATCCCGATCTCAACAAATACGATCTCAACCACATCTGCACGACGCATTCGAAGATGAGCGAGGCGGAATGGCGCGAGGCCTATATGATGGCGTGGAAGCGTTATTACACGCTGGACCACATCGAAACCATGCTCCGGCGCACGGCGGGCTGCGGCGGCAATGCGGGAACCGTCGCGTTCTTCGCCACCTGGTTCACCGGCAGCATCTATATCGAAGGCGTGCATCCGCTCGAAAGCGGGTTCCTGCGCAAGAAAAGCCGGCGCGACCGGCGCTCGAGCCTGCCGCGCGAATCGGCTCTCGTCTTCTATCCGCGCTATTGGCTGGAAACGGTGACGAAGCTCGCGCGCTGGCTCAATCTCTTCATGCGCATCCGCATGCGTTATCTTCCGATCAAACACGATCCGAAGAAACGCGAATACCGCGACCTCGCGATCACGCCGGTCACGGACGACGAGGAGAATCGCGAACTGTTCCGCTCCGACGCGGCGCAAGCCTATCTCGGCGAGCGCCACCGCATCGAACAGGCGCAACACACGGCCGTGGCCTGATGCGCCCACCGGTCCCCGCGCCGCCCTATCGCGGGGCATGTCTTTGCGGCGGTGTGCGCTGGCAGTTGAACGGACAATTGCTCGGCATCAATGCGTGTCATTGCACCGATTGCCAGAAGATGACGGGGGCGACGAATCTGCTCATGCTCTTGGCGCACGCAGCCGGTTTCAGCCACGAAGGCGCAACCGCGCGCTTCCGGAAGCGCGCCGATTCGGGCCGTGAGATCGATATCGTGCGCTGCGAGAAATGCGGCGTGCGGCTGTGGCACGAGCCGCTGGCATCGCCCGAATTCGTCTTCATCGCCGCGGGCACGCTGGACGATCCGAGCTGGGCCATTCCCGCCACCCATATCTGGACGGCGCGCGCCGGCGCCAACGCGCATTTCGAGCCCGATGCGCTTGTCATCGAAGGCCAGCCGCAAAGCCGCGAGCAATTGTTCGAGGCCTTTTCGAAGCTCTATCCGGACTGAGCGCAGCCAATATTCGCAAGGCGCTATAGATAAGGCGAAGAATTCAGCCTAGTATTCGCGCCATGTCTGCGACGCTCGAAAAGTCCAATCTCGAACTCGTCCGGCGCATCACGCGGGGGCTCGCCACCAACGACATGCGCCCGCTGATCGCCGCGCTGGACGACAATGTCGTATGGATGTCGAATTCGCTGCCGCCCTATTTCCGCTTCGGCGGCGAACATCTGAAGCGCGCGGGCGTGCTCGATCTTCTCGCCAAGGTGTCGGCCGAATACGCCTTCCACCGCTACGAGATCGACGAAATCTCCGAGACCGGCAACGACATCTGGGCGATTTGCGAGGTCGTGGCGCATCATCGCCCCACCGATCGCAATGTCACGGGCCGCATCATTTTCCACATGGTGTTTCGCGACGGAAAGCTCGCCAGCTACGAAGGTTTTTTCGATACGGCGAGCGTGCTGCAGCAGCAGGGGCGATTGAACAACGCGTAATGCATTTGCGCATGACCGCGCGCACGCGACACGAAACCGTCACAAATAATTCGCGATAGCGGCGGCGCCCGGAATTAACCGCGCGCAAACCGGCGCAAGGCTAATTTTTCGGCACACGCATTGCCGGATGCATTTCGATGTCGCTCGCCGCTCCCGTTTCGCCCGTAATGATGCCGCATGTGCCGGACCGGGTCGCGGGCGAGCTTGCGCAAGATCTGCCCACGCTTTCGCCGCGCATGACCTGCGGCGACACTTTCGACTGGTTCCTGGCGCGCCCCGATCAGCCGGCCGCGGCCGTCGTCGATGACGATGGCCGCGTCAGGGGCCTCGTCAACCGGCTGTTGTTTCAGGCGGCCTATGCGCGGCGTTATTATCCCGAACTGTTCAGCAAGGCTTCGATCCTGCGGCTGAGCAACACCAAGCCCGTGACCGTGGAGCGCACGCTCTCGGTCGCCGAACTCAGCGCCATGCTCGCCTTCGAGAAGCCCGATGCGCTCGTCGAATGTTTCGTGGTCACGGATAATGGCCGCTATTTCGGCATCGCCACGGCCGAGACGCTGATGCGCTGCAAGGTCGATATGCTGACCGCGCACCAGGAACAATTGCGCGCCACGCTGCTCCGGCTTACCGAGGCCAATCAGGCCAAGAGCAGTTTCCTCGCGCTGATGAGCCATGAATTGCGCACGCCGCTGAACGCCATCATCGGATTTTCGGAAGTGCTGTCGGCGGAGATTTTCGGCCCGCTCGGCTCGGAACGCTACCGCTCATACGCGGGCGACATCCACGGCGCGGGCAAGCACCTTCTCGCCCTCATCAACGACATCCTCGATCTCTCCAAGGCCGAGGCCGGACGGCTCGATTTGCATCACGAGCCGCTCGATGTGCGCGAACTGATCGGCGATTGCGTGAAGCTCGTGTCCGAGCGCGCGCGCAACCAGTTCGTCGAATTGAAGTCGCAGGTTGCGCCCGGCCTTCCCGCGCTCCTCGGCGACGAGTTGCGCGTCAAGCAGATGGTGCTCAATCTTCTGTCCAATGCCGTGAAGTTCACCCCGCCCGGCGGCAAGGTGGATGTTTCGGCCGCGTTGTCGAACACCGACGAGCTTGTGATTACCGTCGCCGATACGGGCGTCGGCATGGCGCCGGAAATGATCCCGGTGGCGCTGGAGCCGTTCCGCCAGGTCGATGCTTCGCTCGCCCGCAAATTCGAAGGCACGGGCCTCGGCCTGCCGCTGGTCAAGATGCTGATCGAGCGTCATGAAGGCCGCCTCGTCATCGAAAGCGAGTTGAATGTGGGAACGGCCGTGCGCCTCGTCTTTCCGCCGCGGGCCTGCATCCGCGGCCGCAAATGCGCCTAAGCTTCAGCGCCGGAAGGCCGCGGTCCGGGCGGTTATGGGTTAACCGGGCGGGCGGGCCTTAAAAGCCCCCCCGAAACACCCCCCGAATCCCCGCCAACCTATTGCACCGCCCGGCAAATTCGGCATAAATGCTGCAAACGATGTCGAGGGTGTGCATTTACGCGCACTTAAGGGCCAATCGTTAGAGTTAGCGAACCGTAAACTCGACGGGCGGAATGGCGAATTGGTGATGGCAGCGAATGCGAAATATGCGATGGCGAAGGGCGGAATTTCCGCCGGCGTCCGCGCGCGCGCGCTGGTCAATGCCCGTCCTTCCCTCGGTTTGCCGCAGGCAGAGCTTCTCCTCCTTATCTGCCCCTAGGCGCTCGCATGTTTCGCAGTGTGCGGAACCGGCGTTTAGGGGACAAGCAAGAGAGAGATCGAAGCCGCCGGTAGGCGAACGGAAGGATTGCAGGGCCATGAGCGCCAATACATTCGAAAAAGTACGAATCTTCGACACCACCTTACGCGACGGCGAGCAATCGCCGGGCGCGGCCATGACGCTGGAAGAAAAGCTCGAGGTTGCCGAGCTGCTCGACCACATGGGCGTCGACATCATCGAGGCGGGATTTCCCATTTCGTCGGTGGGCGATTTCCAGGCCGTCAACGAAATCGCCAAGCGCACGAAGAACGCGGTGGTCTGCGGGCTTGCGCGCGCGGGCTTCAAGGATATCGACCGCGCGGCGGATGCGCTGCGCCCCGCGGGCCGTTTCCGCATCCACACCTTCATCTCCACCAGCCCCGTGCACATGAAGCACAAGCTGCAGATGGGGGCGAATGCGGTGCTCGATGCGGTGGGCGCAAGCGTTGCTCGCGCGCGCGGGTTTACCGACGACGTGCAATGGAGCGCGGAAGACGCAACGCGCACCGAGCCCGATTTTCTCTGCCGCTGCGTGGAGCTTGCGATCCGCTCGGGCGCCACGACCATCAACATTCCCGATACGGTGGGCTATTCCACGCCGCAGGAATATATCGGCATCATCCGCATGCTGAAGGAGCGCGTGCCGGGCGCAGACAAGGTGATTTTCTCCACCCATTGCCACAACGATCTGGGCATGGCGGTGGCGAATTCGCTGGCCGGTGTGCTGGGCGGCGCGCGCCAGATCGAATGCACCATCAACGGTATCGGCGAGCGCGCGGGCAACGCGGCGCTGGAAGAAATCGTCATGGCGTTGAAAGTGCGCAACGATCAGATGCCGTTCCGTACGGATGTGGACGCGAAAATGCTGTCGCGCGCCTCCAAGCTTGTGTCCAACGTCACGGGTTTTCCGGTGCAGTACAACAAGGCCATCGTCGGCAAGAATGCGTTCGCGCACGAAAGCGGCATCCATCAGGACGGCATGCTCAAGCATGTCGAGACCTATGAGATCATGCGGCCCGAGGATGTTGGCGTGAAGGAGACCTCGCTCGTGCTGGGCAAGCTCTCCGGGCGTCACGCCTTCAAGGACAAGCTCGCCACGCTCGGCTACAATCTGGACGACACTGCCTTCGAAGACGCTTTCCGGCGTTTCAAGGCGCTGGCCGACAAGAAGAAACACGTATTCGATGAAGACATCGTAGCACTTGTGGACGACGAAATGGTCCGCGGCCACGATGCGATCTTCGTCAAGGCTTTGAAGGTGGAATCCGGTATGGGTGTCGAGCCCACCGCCGACATGACGCTCGATGTGAGCGGCGAACTCCGCCACACGCGCATCACGGGCGACGGGCCCGTAGATGCCATCTTCAAGGCCATAAGGGAACTCTATCCGCACGCCGCCACGTTGCAGCTTTTCCAGGTTCACGCCGTGACCGAGGGAACCGATGCGCAGGCAACCGTGAGCGTGCGGCTTGAGGAAAATGGGCGCACGGTCACGGGCAGGGCTGCGGACACCGACACGCTGGTGGCCGCGGCGCATGCCTATGTCAATGCGCTCAACAAACTTTTGGTGAAACGCGAAAAGCAGGCGCCGGAGGCATTAACCGTCGCGCGATAAACAGAGGCTCCGGCGGCATCAACCGCCGGAGCGTCATCGCTCGCAGGTTATGATCGGCGCTAGTCTGGAAAGGAACGGGCGGAGCAAGCATGTTCGGCAGTCTTCTCGGCGCACTGTCGAGCGACATGGCGATCGATCTCGGAACGGCCAATACGCTGGTCTATGTGAAGGGGCGCGGTATCGTCCTCAACGAGCCATCGGTAGTGGCCACGATCAGCAGAGGCGGCAAGAAACAAGTTCGCGCAGTCGGCAACGACGCCAAGATGATGCTGGGCCGCACGCCCGGCAACATCGAGGCGATCAGGCCCATGCGCGACGGCGTGATTGCCGATTTCGAGATCGCGGAGGAAATGATCAAGCATTTCATCCGCAAGGTTCATAATCGCCGCTCGTTCGCGAACCCCATGATTATCGTCTGCGTGCCGTCCGGCTCGACGGCGGTGGAACGCCGCGCGATTCAGGAATCCGCGCTTTCCGCCGGCGCGCGCCGCGTGTTTCTCATCGAAGAACCGATGGCGGCGGCGATCGGCGCCGGCCTTCCCGTGTCCGAGCCCACCGGCTCGATGGTGGTGGACATCGGCGGCGGCACGACCGAAGTGGCCGTGCTGTCGCTCGGCGGCATCGTCTATTCGCGCTCGGTGCGCGTGGGCGGCGACAAGATGGACGAAGCGATCATCGCTTACATCCGCCGTCACCAGAATCTTCTGATCGGCGAGGCATCCGCCGAGCGCATCAAGAAGGAAATCGGGTCCGCCGCGCCGCCCGCCGAAGGCAATGGCGTGACGCTCGAGATCAAGGGACGCGATCTTCTGAACGGCGTGCCGAAGGAAATCACCATCACGCAAAAGCATATCGCCGAGGCGCTGTCGGAACCGACCAGCGCCATCGTGGAAGCGGTGAAGGTGGCGCTGGAAGCGACGCCGCCCGAACTCGCCGCCGACATCGTCGACAAAGGCATCGTGCTGACGGGCGGCGGCTCGCTGCTTCAGGGGCTCGATCAGGTGCTGCGCGAGGAAACGGGGCTTCCCATTTCCATCGCCGACGATCCGTTGTCGTGCGTCGCATTGGGCACGGGCAGAGTGCTGGAGAACGCCAAGGTCATGCGGCACGTCCTCACAACCGCTTTCTGAAGGGGACGCCGTAGGAGAGTAGTTGCGTCATGGCCAACGGAACCTGGAGGATCGCGCGCGGACGGGGCAGCACCCAATGGTCGCTCGGGATCGTGGCGGTTCTGGCGATCGTTCTGGTTCTGCTCGGCAAGGCGCAATCCTCTCTCTTCGACCGCATCCGCGCCTATTTTTCCGATGTGGCTGCGCCCGCGCTCGAATGGGTGCGCGCGCCGCTCAATGGCGCGTCGCGCTGGCTCTCCAACGTCGACGATATCTTCGTCGTCTATGAGGAAAATCTGCGCCTCAAGGACGAGAACGCGCGCCTGCGCCAGTGGCAGAACGCGGCGCTGGCGCTGGACGAACGCCTGAAGCGCTATCAATTGCTCCTGAATGCGGTTCCCGATCCGTCGCTTTCCTCCGTCACCGCGCGCGTGATCGGCCGCGCCACGCGGCCCTTCCTCGACACCATGATCCTCGATGCGGGCAAGCATGACGGCGTCAAGCCCGGCGAAGCGGTGGTCGATCCGCGCGGCATGATCGGGCGCATCTTCCTCACGGGCGATCATACCTCGTGGGTCATCCTGCTGACCGATCTCAACAGCCGCATCCCCGTCACCATCGAGCCCGGCAACATCCAGGCGATCATGGCGGGCGACAACACGCCTACGCCCGTGCTCGAAACGCTGGCGAGCAACACGCCGCTGAAAGAGGGCGATCAGGTGACGACCTCCGGCGATGGCGGGCTTCTGCCGCCGGGCCTGCCGGTGGGCGTTCTGGTGGCGGACGGCGACAAGTTCCGCATCGCGCTGCTCGCCGATCCGGCGACCAGCGACGATGTGCGCATTCTCGATTTCAAGATTCCGCCCGAACAGCCCCCGGCGCCGTCGCCCAACGATCTGCCGGCGACTGCGGCGGGCCTCAAGCCGCACGCGCCTGCCGATGTTTCGCCCGCGCCGCTGACCGATCCGAAACCGGCGCCCGCCAAGCCGCTTGCCGCGACCGGTTCCGCGCCATCGCCTGCGCCAACGAGCAATACGCCCGCGGCCAACAGCGCGCCGCAGGGCGACGCCTTCGGCAATCCCGACGAACCGGACGATTGAGGCGCGCGCGATGGAACGGTTCGGCATGTCTTCCTCGGCCAGCGCGTTTGCGGCGGCGATCACGCCGTTTCTCTGCTGCCTCTTCGCGATTGCGCTCGCCAACATGCCGGTGTCGCTTCTGGGCGGGATCGTGCCGCCGCCGCTCTTCGCGCTGATGCCGGTCTATTTTTGGTGCCTCGTGCGGCCCGATCTGATGCCGCCCGCGCTCGCCTTCGGTATCGGCGTGCTGGAGGATTTGTTCTCCGGCGGACCGCCCGGCGTGTGGGCCGCGTCGTTCGTCGCGGCTTACGCGGTGGTGGATCGCCAGCGCGACACTTTCGCAGGGCTTTCCGGCATCGGCGCCATTCTGGGCTTTGGCGCGGCCATGCTGGTTGCCGCCATCGCCGCTTACATCATCGTCTCGATCTATTACGGGCTTTTGCCGCCGATTGCGCCGCTGATCGTCGAGATCGCGGTGAGCGTGTTGTTCTACGTTCCCGCCGCCTTCGTGCTCGGCTTCATCCACCGCCATCTTGTCGGACCGTTGCGGAGCGAATTCTGATGCCGCTGTTCGACCGCAAGGACAAAAGCCGCTACGCGACCTTCTCGCGCCGCACGCTGCTTGTCACCGGCGGCATGGGTGCGGTGTTCGCCGCACTTGCCGGGCGGCTTTATCAGCTTCAGATCGTCGAAGGCGAAGAGTTCATGACGCGGGCCGAAGACAACCGCGTCAATGTCCGCCTGCTCGCGCCCCTGCGCGGACGCATCGTCGACCGCTTCGGCAACGAGCTTGCCACCAACCGGCGCAATTACCGCGTGCTGCTGGTTCCCGAACAGGCGACCGAAGGCGTGCCGGCCGCACTCAAGGCGCTCGGCAGCCTCGTCGTCATCACCGATCACCAGCACGAGCGCATCCTGCACGACATCGCGCAGAACAAGCGCTTCGTGCCGGTGACCGTCGTGGAAAATCTCGATTGGGACGATTTCGCGCGCATCAATCTGCATCTGCCCTATCTGCCGGGCATCCAGCCCGATGTGGGCGAAACGCGCAATTATCCCTACGGCGATGCCATGTCGCATTTGCTGGGCTATGTCGCGGCCGTCTCGCCCGACGATGTGCAGCACGACGATGATCCGTTGCTCGAACTGCCGGGCTTCCGCATCGGCCGGCGCGGCATCGAAAAGCAATATGACGGCGAAATGCGCGGCACGGCGGGCTCCGACCGCGTCGAGGTGAATGCCTATGGCCGCGTCATCCGCGAACTGGGGCGCGAGCCGGGCGTGGCGGGCTCCGATGTCTATCTCACCGTCGATCGCGACGTGCAGCAATTCGTGGCGCAGCGGCTTGGCGAGGAAAGCGCGGCCTGCGTGGTGATGGATGTGTCGAACGGCGATGTGATCGCGCTCGCCTCCACGCCCGGTTTCGATCCCAATCTCTTCAATGTCGGCATCAGTGCGGATCAATGGAACGCGCTCACCACCAACGATCACAATCCGCTTCTGAACAAGGCGCTGTCGGGCGTCTATCCGCCGGGCTCGACCTTCAAGCCCGGAATGGCGCTGGCGGCTTACGACAACGGCCTCAAGGATCTGCAAGTCGTCTGCACCGGCTCGATCATGCTCGGCAATCACGAATTCCATTGCTGGAAGAAGGGCGGCCACGGGCTTGTCGATCTGCACAAGGGCATCCAGCAATCCTGCGACGTGTTCTTCTACGAAGTCTCCAAGCGGCTGGGCATCGACAAGATGGCCGATGCGGCGAACAAGCTCGGCATCGGCGAACTCACCGGCATCGAAATGCCCGGCGAGCGCGCGGGCGTCATGCCGACGCGCGCGTGGAAGAAAGCGACCTACGGCATTCCCTGGCAGCAGGGCGAAACGCTCGTCACCGGCATCGGCCAGGGCTATGTGCTGACGACGCCCATCCAGCTCTGCACGCTGGCCGCCCGCATCGCGAGCGGCAACAAGGTATTCCCGCGCATCACGCGCGTCGTGGGCCATCAGGTCCAGCCGCGCCCGCAGATCAATGCGCTGCCGTTCTCGATCGAGGCGATCGAGGCCGTGCAATCGGGCATGAATGCGGTGACCAACGATCCCGGCGGCACGGCCTATGCGTGGCGCATTCCCAATCCCGGTTTCGAAATGGCGGGCAAGACGGGCACCGCGCAGGTGCGCGTCATCACGCGCGCCGAGCGCGAAAGCGGGGTGAAGAAGGATACGCAATTGCCGTGGAATCTGCGCGACCACGGGCTTTTCATCGCCTTCGCGCCGGTGTCCGCGCCGCGCTATGCGTGCGCCTGCGTGGTGGAGCACGGCGCGCTCGGCCATCCGCAGGTGCAGATGGCGCGCGACATTCTGCTCTACACCCAACAGCGCAATACCGCGAAGCTGCCGACCGCCTATCCGGTCAATTCCGCTTCGCTGCAGAACAAGGCGTGAGATCATGACCTCGCGCCCCTACGCCGCCTATCGCCGCACGCTCTCCATCGCCGACAAGCTGCTCGAGATCAATTGGGGCCTCGTGATGCTGATCGGCGTGATCGCCTGCGTCGGCTTTGCGATGCTCTATTCGGTGGCGGGCGGGCATTTCGAGCCGTGGGCCGACAAGCAGATCGTGCGCTTCATCGTGGGCGTGGTGTTGCTGGTTGTGGTGGCGCTGGTCGATATCCGCGTGTGGATGAGCCTTGCCTATCCGGCCTACGGACTTTCGCTATTGCTTCTTGTCGCAACAACAATCGCGGGCCATGTCGGCGGCCTCGGCGCGCAACGCTGGATCGAGCTCGGCCCGCTGCAATTGCAGCCCTCCGAATTGATGAAGGTTTCGCTGGTGATGGCGCTGGCGCGCTATCTGCACGGGCTCAGCGTCGAGGAAGTGTCATCTCCGCTCAAGCTCGGCATCCCGCTCGGCATGATCGCGCTGCCCACGGTGCTCGTTCTGTTGCAGCCCAATCTCGGCACGGCCACGATCCTGATGGCCGATGGCTGCTCGCTGCTGTTTCTCGCGGGCCTTTCGTGGTGGTGGATCGTGCCGGCGATCGGCGGCGTGGTCGCGGCGGTGCCGGTGGCGTGGCAATTCCTGCACGATTACCAGAAACGCCGCGTGCTCACCTTCCTCAATCCGGCATCGGATGCGCTGGGCGCGGGCTGGAATATTTCTCAGGCCGAAATCGCGGTCGGTTCCGGCGGCGTGGCGGGCAAGGGCTTTCTGCAGGGCACGCAAAGCCGGCTGAACTTCCTGCCCGAAAAGGAAACCGATTTCATCTTCACCACGCTGGGCGAGGAATTCGGTTTCGTCGGTTGCTTGGCACTTCTGCTGTTGTTCGCGGTGGTGATCGGCTACGGCATCCGCATCGCGATGTCCTCGCGCAGCCAGTTTGGGCGCCTGCTCGCCATGGGCATCACGCTCAATTTCTTCTTCTACATCATGATCAACGCTGCGATGGTGATGGGCCTGATCCCGGTGGTCGGCATTCCCATGCCGCTCATTTCCTATGGCGGCACCGCGATGCTGACCGTGATGTTCGGCTTCGGGCTTTTGATGTCGGCGCATGTGCACCGCCAGGTCGAAATCCCGCGCCATTCTGCGGGGATTATCTGATCGCCCTGTGGACAGTTTTCGCTTTCTGGACAGGGGGAAAACCCTCTGCTATAGGCCCCATCCCTTCCGGGTGATTAGCTCAGGCGGTAGAGCAGCTGACTCTTAATCAGCGGGTCGCAGGTTCGAGTCCTGCATCACCCACCAGCCTACGCGACGAAGAAGCGTAGGCTGTCGCGCCGAAGCCCAACGGGCGAAGGCGGACCGGATTTCGGTCGCTTCGGCTCGGCAAGCCCGGCACAATTGCACGCGAACGAAGCCGGGCCTCGTCAAGCCGGATGGAGTTCTTCCATGGCGAAAACCAGCAGCGATAACGCAGCGCATCGCGATCACTCCGCTTTTGCGAAAGCCGAGCGCGAATTCCTGGACAATTCGCGCGAATGGCGCCGCATATTCTCGGAAATGTGGGGCACGTTCCTGCTCGTTCTGGCCGCTGTCGGCGCGGCCATGGTTGCGGCGAAGACGGGCGAAGTTTCGCCTGCTGCGGAGGCCATAGCGCCCGGCCTCACCGTGATGGCTGTGATCTATTTCATGGGCACGGTGAGCGGCGCGCATCTCAATCCCGCCGTGACATTCGCGTTCGCCGTGCGGCGCAATTTTCCGTGGCGCCGCGTTCCGGGCTATTGGCTGGCGCAATTCGCGGGCGCCTGGCTTGCAGTGTTGTTCCTCTATGCGGTGCTTGGCTCCGTGGGAAACATGGGCGCGACGATGCCCGAAGCCGGGATGAATCCCGTCTACGCGATGTTGCTCGAAACGGTTTTGACGGCGGGATTGGTCAACACGATTCTCGGAACCGCCTCCGGCGCGCGCAATATCGGCCCCAATGGCGCCATCGCGGTCGGCGGCTATATCGCGCTCGCCGGATTATGGGCCGCATCCTTGAGCGGCGCATCGATGAATCCGGCGCGTTCGCTGGCGCCCGATCTCGTGCGCGGCGATTTTGCGGTCACATGGATCTATTTCGCAGGGCCGCTGCTCGGTGCGCTGATCGGCGTAGCCTTCGAGTGGATTCTCAAAGGCCCGCCGACCAAATCCGGATCGGAAACCGCGCAAGGCGAAGGCGAATAGTTTTTTACGCCGCGTATCCCATCACGGCTTTCACTTCGAGGAACTCCTCGAAGCCGAATTCGCCCCATTCGCGGCCCGTGCCCGATTGCTTGTAGCCGCCGAAGGGCGCGTTGAGATCGATGCCCGCGCCGTTGATATGCACATTTCCGGTGCGCAATTGCGCCGCCACCTTGCGCGCATGTTCGATATTGCCGGATTGCACGTAACCGGAAAGCCCATAAACCGTATCGTTCGCCATGCGGATGGCGTCTTCTTCGGTCTCATACGGCAGGATCGCCAGCACCGGCCCGAAAATCTCTTCGCGCGCGATGGTCATGTCGTTTCGCACATTCGCGAAGATCGTGGGCCGCACATAATAGCCGCGGTTGACGCCTTCGGGCCGCCCGAGCCCGCCGGTCACGAGCGTGGCACCTTCCTCGATACCTTTCTGGATCAGGCCCTGGATCTTGTTGTACTGCGCCTCGCTCACCACCGGGCCCATGGTCGTGCCTTCGGCGAACGGATCGCCGACCTTCACGCGCTCGGCCGCGGTCTTGGCGATCTGGGCTGCTTCGTCATGCAGCTTCTTCGGCACGAACATGCGCGAGGGCGCATTACAGGATTGGCCCGTATTCGTCATCATGTTCATCACGCCGCCGACAACCGCCTTTTTCAGATCGGCGTCTTCCAGAATGATGTTGGCCGACTTGCCGCCCAGCTCCTGCGCCACGCGCTTGACCGTATCGGCGGCGGCCTTCGCCACCGCGATTCCGGCGCGCGTCGAGCCGGTGAAGCTCATCATGTCGATATCGGGATGATGCGACATGGCTTCGCCCACCATCGGCCCATCGCCGTTCACGAGATTGAACACGCCCGGCGGCACGCCCGCTTCGTCCAGCACCTGCGCGAAAATCATCGCGTTCAGCGGCGCGATTTCGGAAGGCTTCAACACCATCGTGCAACCGGCCGCGAGCGCCGGCGCAACCTTGCAGGCGATCTGGTTGATCGGCCAATTCCACGGCGTGATCATGCCGACGACGCCGACCGGCTCATATTCGATGGCGGTCGTGCCTTGCACCTTGGTAAATTCGAATTCCTTCAGAATTTTCATCGCCTGCGTCAGATGCGCAATGCCCATCGCGGCCTGCGCGTTCTGCGAAAGGCCGAGCGGCGCGCCCATCTCCTGACTGATCGCCTTCACGATCTCGGCGTAATGCTTCTGATAGGCCTCCACGATCTTCTGCATGATCGCCAGCCGCTCTTCTTTCGTGGTGCGCGACCATGCAGGGAACGCCTTCTTCGCCGCGGCCACGGCCTTGTCCACATCGGCTTTGGAGCCGAGCGAAATGCGCGCGAAGGGTTCTTCATTCGAAGGGTTGATGACATCGAGCGTCTTGGGGCTAACGGGGTTCACCCACTTGCCGTCGATATAGAATTGCAGCTTCTCGAGCATGATCGTCTCCATTCCGGGGGATAGAATTCCGAGGCATTATAGGGGCGGGGCGCGATTGTGTGCTAGGAATTTCGGGATGGAACTGTCGGGCAAAACAGTCATCGTAACCGGCGGCTTCGGCGCGCTGGGCGCCGTCGTCGGCAAAGCTGTCGCTGCGGAAGGCGCGAAAGTGGCGCTGGTGGACCGGGCGGCCGCGCCAGCCGGGCTCAATAACGCATTCGGCGGCTGCGATCTCACCGATGCGGCGGCGGCCAAACGGACAATCGATGATATCGCGGAAAAGTTCGGAGCGATCCACGGTCTCGTGAACATCGCGGGCGGCTTCCGCTGGGAGACGCTCAAGGATGGCGACATCGCCACATGGGATTTCATGTATCAGGTGAATTTGAAAAGCGCGGTGTGCGCGTGCAAGGCGGCGTTGCCGCATCTGTCCGCGGGTGGGCGCATCGTCAATATCGGCGCGGGCGCTGCCGCCAAAGCCGGCCTCGGCATGGGCGCTTACGCGGCATCGAAAGCAGGCGTGGCCAAACTCACCGAAGCCTTGTCGGAAGAATTGAAAGGGCAAGGCATCACCGTGAACGCGATCCTGCCCTCGATCATCGACACGCCGGCCAACCGCGCCGACATGCCGAAGGCGGATTTCTCCAAATGGGTGACGCCGCAGGCGATTGCCGATGTGATTTTGTTCCTCTTGTCGGAAAAATCCCGCGCGATTACCGGCGCATCAATACCGGTGACGTAACAAAAAATTGTCATCCCGGAAACGCGAAGCGTTATCCGGGACCCACCGGGACGCTTTCACCGTGGGTCCCGGCTCTCGGCTCGCGCTCGGCCGGGATGACAATTTCTACCAAGCATCGATCCAGCGCAGCTTCTTGCCTTCACGCTTCGGAGGCGCAGGCACCGCGCGCAATCCCGCCATGATCCACGCCCGCGTTTCCGCCGGATCGATCACTTCATCGAATTCGAACAAGGTCGCCGCGCTCAGCGCCTTGCCGCGCTCATACATGCGCGCGACCATTTCGTCGTATTTGGCTTTGCGCTCGGCGGGATCGGCGATGGCCGCGAGTTCATTGCGATAGCCGAGCTTTACCGCGCCTTCCAATCCCATGCCGCCGAATTCGCCTGTCGGCCACGACACGGTGAAGAACGGCGCCACGAAACTCGCCCCCGCCATGCCTTGCGCGCCGAGCCCATAGCCTTTGCGCAATATCACCGTGAACAGCGGCACCGAAACATTCGCACCGATCACGAAGAGCCGCGAATTGTGCCGCACCAGCGCGGTTTTTTCCGCTTCCGGCCCCACCATATTGCCCGGCGTATCGCACAGCATCAGCAACGGAATATCGAAGCCGTCGCATAACTGCATGAAGCGCGCGGCTTTGTCCGAGCCGTCGCGGTCGATCGCGCCGCCCAGATGTTTGGGATTGTTGGCGATGATGCCGATGGCGCGGCCTTCGATGCGCGCGAATGCCGTAATCATGCCCGCGCCGAAATCGCGGCGCAGTTCCAGAACGCTGCCGCTGTCGGCCAAGAGATCGATCACCTTGCGAATGTCGTAAACCCGCAAGCGATTTTCCGGAATCGCATGCCGCAAATGACGCTGATCGGCGCAATCCCATTTGGGCCACGCGCCTTGAAAATAGGAAAGATATTTCTTCGCAACCGCCACGCCTTCCGCTTCATCTTCCACAACCACATCGATCACGCCGTTCGGCGCCTGCACCGACACCGGCCCCACTTCATCGGGATGGAACACGCCGAGCCCGCCACCTTCGATCATCGCGGGCCCGCCCATGCCGATGGAAGAATTCTTCGTTGCGATAATCACATCGCAGCAGCCGAGCAGCGCCGCATTGCCCGCAAAGCATCGCCCGGAATTCACGCCCACCAGCGGCACAAGTCCCGAAAGTTTTGCATATTGCATGAAGGTCGGCACGTTCAGCCCGCCCGCGCTCATCGCATCGGTGTCGCCGGGCCGCCCGCCGCCGCCTTCGGTAAAGAACACGACCGGCAGCCGCCACTTCTCCGCAAGCTGCAACATGCGGTCCTTCTTCTGGTGATTGCGCAAACCTTGCGTGCCCGCAAGCACGGTGTAATCGTATGCCATCGCGACGATGCGCGATTGCTCGTCCGGAAATACATCGCCATTGACGCGGCCGAGCCCCATCACGAGCCCGTCGCCCGGCGCGCGCGCGATCAGTTCTTCCATCGTGTTGCGGCGAAGCCGCCCCGCCACCACGAGGCTTGCGAATTCGGTAAATGAGCCGGGATCGCAAAGATCCTCGATATTCTCGCGCGTGGTGCGCTGGCCCGTCTTGCGGCGTTTGGCGACCGCATCGGGGCGGGCTTCGTCGGTGGTGAATTTGCGCCGCGCATAAAGCTCCGCCAGATCGGGACGGATATAATCGAGATCGCGTTCGCTTTCTTTTTCCGCCGCGCCACCGCCGACATTGGCTTCCTCGATGAACGCCAACGGCGCATTCTCGAACACCGTATCGCCCGGCGAGACGGCCAGCGCGCGCAAGATGCCGCTCACATTTGCCTCGATCACATGCTCCATCTTCATCGCTTCCATGACGAGGACGGCGCTTCCTGCCCGCATCTTGTCTCCGGCTTTCGCCGAAATCGAAACGATCGTGCCCTGAAGCGGCGCGCGCAACGCGATCGTGCCGTCGGGTCCCGCCACTTCGCCATGCGTCGCAGATTTCATGGCTTCCGTTTTGCCATGATGCAGAACGGCAAGCGGATCGGCACTATCGACCTTTATGCCGGCGCGCGTCGACGCCGATTCGAAGGATTCGGCCGTCGGCAAGAGCTCACCGATATGGTCTTCGATGAAATGCGTGTGCAAATTTTCCGGCGTAAGCGCGGGATGGCGCAGCAGGTTCTTGAGAAACGGGATATTCGTCGCCACGCCCGCGATGCGGAATTCGCCGAGCGCGCGCGATGCTTTATGCACGGCATCTGCAAACGAATCCGATTGCGTATGGACGATCAGCTTTGCCAGCAATGAATCGTAACGCGGATTGATCGTGTAACCGGCATAACCATAGCCGTCCACGCGCACGCCCGGCCCCGATGGCGGTTCGTAGAGCGAAATCGTTCCGCCTGCCGGTTTTGGCGCGCCATCTACGCCCATCGTTTCCATGTTGATGCGAAGCTGCACAGCGATGCCGCGCGGTTTTGGAATTTCCGGCAGATTGCCGCCATCCGCCAATTCGATCTGCATGCGTACCAGATCGAGGCCGGTTACTTCCTCCGTAACCGTATGCTCAACCTGCAAACGCGGATTGGCTTCGATGAAAGCGAATTCATTGCCGCTCACCAGAAATTCGACGGTGCCGACATTGCGATATTTTGCAGCCTTGCCGATCGACACTGCCGCATCCAGCAATTTCTGCTGCAGGGCTTGCGGCAATCCGATGGCGGGTGCGATCTCCACAATCTTCTGATGCCGCCGCTGGATGGAACATTCGCGCGTGCCGATATGGACGACATTCTTCCCATCGCCTGCGATCTGGACTTCGATGTGGCGGGCTTGCGGGAAAAATTGCTCGGCATAAACCGCATCGCTTCCGAACGCCGATTTCGCTTCGGAGCGGCAGCGTTCATAAGCGCCGGTCAATTCGCCTTCCTCGCGCACAAGCCGCATGCCGCGCCCGCCGCCGCCGCCCACCGCCTTCAGCATGATCGCGCCATGCTTGGCGAAGAATCGCGTCACGTCTTCCAAATTTGCCGCTTCGGTGCCGGGCAACACCGGCACGCCGCATTCTTTGGCGAAGTCTCGGGCGCGCGCTTTGTCCCCGAACAATTCCAATGTTTCGGGCGATGGCCCGATGAAGATCAAACCGGCGCCGGCGCAGGCGCGCGCGAACGCGGCGTTCTCGCTTAAAAATCCGCAACCCGGATGCACGGCATCGCATCCTGTTTCGCGCGCGGCGGCAATGATCGCAGCTGCGTCCAGATATGCCGCCGCACCCGCGCCCGGCAAAACGCGCGCCTCATCGGCCCTTCGCGTGTGCAAAGAGGCCGCATCGTCTTCGGGGTAAACGGCCAATGTCGCGATCCCCATCTCGGCTGCCGTAGCGGCAATGCGGATGGCGATCTCGCCCCGGTTGGCGATCAGGATTTTCTTCAAGCGGAGCTCCGGCGAATAGCGGGACCTGATCGAAGCCCATGCGGGCCTCCGCCGCAAGATGGGCCTCGCCAAATGCGCGCGGGCGCGGAATACTGGGGCCAAAATATAAGGGTGAGCCATGCCGTGGAATTATGGAGATATTCTGGACGCGGTGGCGGACGCCGTGCCCGCCGATGCGCCGGCCTTCATCCATGGCGAGCGCACGATCCTGTGGCCCGAGGCGAGCCGCCGGATGAACAATCTGGCGCGCGCGCTGGCCGCGCGTGGGAGCAAGCCGGGCGACAAGATCGCGTTCTATCTGCGCAATTGCCCGGAATATAGCGAGGCCACGGGCGCCTGTTTCCGCGGGCGCTTCACGCATGTGAACATCAACTATCGCTACAAGCCCGAGGAAGTGCGCTACATCCTCGACAATTCCGATGCGCAGACGCTGATCTATGGATCCGAATTCCGCGACACGGTCGCGCAAATCCGCGATGCGTTGCCGAACATAAAAACCTATATCGAAGTGGGCGAGGACACAGCGTCCTTCGCGGAGAATTACGAAACACTGGCGAATGAAGGCACAGGCGAAAAGCTCGATATCAAGCGCTCGCCCGGCGATCTTCTTTTCATCTACACCGGCGGCACGACCGGCATGCCCAAAGGCGTGATGTGGCCGCATGGCGAGCTTTGCACCATCTGGCACACGCGCATGGAGCGCACGCTCGGCATCCGCCCGAAATCGATTCCCGAATTCGCGAAGATGGCGGCCGTGATGCTGCCGCGCGCGCTGCCCGCATGCCCGCTCATGCATGGTACGGGATTCATTTCCGCCATCACCGCGATGGCGAGTGGCGGCTGCGTGGTGACGGCAGACAACCGCTCGCTCGATCCGCACGCCATCTGGCAGGCGGTGGAGAAGAACCGCGTGGCCGGCATTGCCATTGTCGGCGATCCGTTTGCTAAGCCGCTGCTTGCCGCGCTCGATGAAGAATCGGGCCGCTACGATCTTTCCAGCATGCTCACCATGACGTCGTCGGGCGCGATGTGGAGCATCGAGGTCAAGCGCGGCCTGCTGAAACACATGCCTCAACTCACGATGACCGACAGTTTTGCCTCAACCGAAGCGATGGGCATGGGCTCGTCGGTGATGACGAAGGACGGCGAAGTGCAAACCGGCGCATTCGCGTTGCTCGAAAATGCCATTGTCATCGATGAAAAAGATCGACCAATCTCCGCGGGTTCCGGCAAAGCGGGACTTGTGGCGCTCGGCGGGCCGCTGCCGCTCGGCTATTACAAGGATGCGGAGAAAACCGCGCGCACATTCCGCACCATCGGCAATATGCGCTATTCCATTCCCGGCGATTGGGCGCGCGTCGATGCGGATGGAACGATCGCGCTGCTCGGCCGCGGCAGCAATTGCATCAACACGGCGGGTGAAAAAGTATATCCCGAAGAAGTCGAGGAAGCGTTGAAAACGCATCCGTCCGTGGAAGATGCGCTCGTGCTCGGCGTGCCGGACGAGAAATGGGGGCAGGCGGTCACGGGCGTGGTGAAACTGCACAACGGTTCGGCCTTCGACGAAGCCCAATTGCGCGAGCATGTGCGAACCATGCTTGCGGGCTATAAAACGCCCAAGCGAATCCTCATCGCGGAAGTGCCGCTTCGCGCGCCCAATGGCAAGGCCGATTACAAGACGGCGTCGGATTTCGCGCGCCGCGCGCTCGGGCTTTCTTGAATTCGCGTACCGGAGGAGGCCGATGAATTCACCGGATTCAATCTGATGCCGTGGCCGCATAAGGTGACGATGGAAAAGCCGGATCAGGCCGCTGCCGCCTTGACGAAACTGATGCGGCAATAAAGCCCTTCCGGGCGGTATTCGATCGCCACCTTGCCGGATTTCTCGCGCAAGGGCGCAGCGGTAATCACGCGCATTCCGAAGCCGCTTTTCTCCGGGACAGTGGGCACGGGCCCGCCGCTCTCCCGCCACTCGAAGGCGACGGCCTCGCCCTCGTCATCCGGCCTCGCGGACCAATTGGGAAACACTTTGCCGTCCGGAACCGACAAGGCGCCATATTTGATCGCGTTGGTTGCGAGTTCGTGCACCGCCAGCGCCATCCCGCCGCCAGTGTGTTCGCAGAGTTGCAGTGCAGGTCCGTCGATCAGGATGCGATTGTTCTCCTCGTCCATGAAGGGCGCCAGCGTCGCGCGGATCATGGCGTTCATCTCGATGAATTTGCGCCCGCCCGCCAGCACCATGTCGCCCGCCACGCCGAGCGCATGCAGCCTGCCCAGAAAGCGGTCGAGAAATTCGTCGACAACCGGCTCGCGTCCGCGGCGCGAACTTTTCGCCAGCGCTTCGATGATCGTCATCAGGTTTTTCGTGCGATGGCGCAATTCTCCCAGCAGCAATTCGCGCGCCTCGCGCGCCTGCACGCCCTCATGGATGTCGGTCAGGCTTCCCACCCATTCGCGAACCGCGCCGCCGCTACCGGAAAGCGGCACAAGGCGCAGCCGGAACCAGCGCCAATCCGTGCTGTTCGCGACGCATATACGCAGATCGGCGCTGAGGCTGACGGATTCATTCAGAAGATCGGCGGAAATTTTTCCGCGATCGTCAGGATGAATGGCATTGCGCCAGCCATCGCCGCGAAAATGTTCCCATCCGCTGCCGGCGGCGGGGCTGAAGCTGGGATGGAAAGCCTTGATATGTCCGCGCCGGTCGGTGACGAAGATGATGTCGGATGTGGCTTGCGCCAGCGCCTTCAACTGCACTTCGTTCAATCGCGATTGTGGAAAAAGTCTACGCTGCGGCGCCACGGTTTTCTCCGTGCCGCGAGAAAATTGGCGTGTAATCGTCGTCCGGTCCACGACGTCCCATTTCGACCGGACCGTTATCGATCCATCGGGAGAAAGTCCAGCCGTGCCTATTTCGCGCACAAATAAAGGTTCCGTGCAATACGGAGCCCCGCGGGCCACTCTTCCTGAGGGCAAGATTGTTTCGTATGCAGATCGGGAATGGCCGCGAAATTTAGAAGTATTTGATTGTTAATAATGTGGATTTGAAAAATGCCGTCTGTGTCAGGCAACCTGGCGGGACCGTTCCGCGCGCATGGCGCGGCGGGGCAGGTGGACTGTGGCGAGCGTGCCCATGCCCGGTTCGCTTTCGAGCGCGATGCTGCCGCCATGCATCTCAACAAGCCCGCGCGTGATGGAAAGGCCGAGGCCTGTGCCTTCGTAGCGCCGGCTGACGCTCGCATTGCCCTGATGGAACGCCTCGAACACGACCTTCATGTGCTCGGGCTCGATGCCGATGCCGGTGTCGCGCACGCTGAAGGTGATGCCGTCTTCATCCATCGTAGCCGAAACGCAAACCTCGCCGCCGGGCGGCGTGAACTTCACAGCGTTGGAAAGAAGATTGAGGATCATCTGCTTCATCGCGCGCGCATCGGCCTCGATGCGCAGATTGCCGGCAAGCTCGGGCGGCAACAGGCGCACATCGCCGCGCTCGGCCTGGGGACGCACCAGCGCAAGCGTGGCGCGGATCATGTGGCCTAGATCCACGGACTCGGGATGAATGGTGTAGGAACCGGATTCGATCTTGGAAAGATCGAGGATTTCGGAAATCAGCGCCAAGAGATGCTCGCCGCTATCGTGGATCGAGCCCGCATATTCGGCATAGCGCTCCCAGGCAAGCGGGTCGTCGCCCAGGATGCGGTCGCGCACGACTTCGGAGAAACCGAGGATCGCGTTCAAAGGCGTGCGCAATTCGTGGCTCATCACGGCCAGGAATTGCGATTTCAGGCGGCTTGCGGATTCGGCGGCGTCGCGCGCCATGGCGAGCGCTTCCTCGCGCTGCTTGAGCGCGGTGATTTCGGAGAGCGCGACCGCCTTGCTTCCGTTGCTGAGAGAGCGCGCATTTCCCAGAAACCAGCGCTCGCCGACGCGCAGCTCGACGGGTGCGCCCTTCAGGAGTTGCTCGAGATTGGCCGCATCGGGCGCCGTGCGCGAAAGAAAATCGAGGAATGGCTCGCCCAGAAGCGGCGGCGCATGTCCGCCCAGCGCCACCATCCATGGATTGACGGTCTGAATCGTCAATTGCGGCGACAGAAGCGCCACCGCGCAAGGCGCGCCGTCCAGTGTTTCGGTCAGGCGCTGCTCGCCATGGCGGCGCACGCGTTCGTTCGCCGCCTTCAATTCTTCTTCCATCAGCTGGGCGGCGCGATCGTTCAGCCGGCGTTCGCGGTCGAACTCTTCGTAAGTGCGCTGCATGACGGCAATCAGCGCGTCAAAATCCACGCTGCCGTCGGGGCGCGTGAGATTGCGAAGCTGATAGGCGAGAAGCTTATGCACCGTCCTTCTCGCTCAAGACCGTGATGGTCATGGTCTGGTTGTGCAATTCGGCGCAACCTGTTACCGCGTGGGGCGAAACTTCGCCGTAAGAATAAAAACCGGTCAGATGCGCGCCCGCGCCGAGAATATCCTGCACGGCTTCCACTTCCTCGCGGATGCGCTGGCCGAGCAGAAGCTTGCGCCCGATGCAGCTCACCAGAATCGCCACGCGCTCGCCGTCATGCTCGCCATTGGCCTGTTCGGCGGCGGTGGCGGCGCCCTGAATGAGCCGGTCGAAATTCCCGCGCATCAATTGCGCGCGATAGCCTTGCGGCATGTCGCCGGCGAAGATCATGGTGCGCGCGGTTTCGTCGATGCCCACCACCGTGCGCACGATGGCTTCGTCGGGCCGGTCGGCGGGATAGACGCGCAAGGGAAAGAGCAGAGCGCTGCCCGGAAGGCCCGCCGCATCTTCGCCCAGATAGCGTTTGTAGAGATCGAGCGCGGGCTGGCCGTCGAGCTCGTGCAGCACATTGGCTTCGGCGCGGGTGATTTCGCGTTCGGGTCCGAACACGTCCCAGCCGCCGCAGCTTCCATGGCCCACGCGCAGCGCATTGCCGTAAAGGCCCACGGCCGCGATCTTGCCGGGTGAGGGCGGGGCATTGAGGCCCACGTATGTCGTTCCAAAGCGCGGGCCGTCGCCCGCCAAACCGCCCGTCAGAACGACAGTGTCGCCGACCGCGGCGCGAAGTCCGCGCACGAGCTCGCTGCCGTTCACGCGTGTACCGTCGGAGAGCACGAACAATGTCGCCAGATCCTTGCGCGCAAGCTGCGCGCCGATGGCCTTGCCCGCTTCGAACGACGAGCCGCCATGCGCATCCACATCGGCCTCGGCCGCCGCGATGTCCGTGCGCGCGAATTCCAGAGAGGTGGCCGAAAGCGTTTCGTCCACCACCTCGCAGCCGTGGATTTCGCCGCCCATGCTGCAGCCGAGCACGACCGCTTTGGGATGGCGCTCGCGCAGATCGTTCCAGCGCGCGGCGATGGCGTCGGGCGAGCCGAAGGCCAGCACAAGGCCCGCCTTTTCGTGGCCGGACGCCTGATCCCAGCCGCTCTTTGCGTTCCAGCTCGATTGATGCGCCCGCATGTGCCGCCTGCCTTATGAGTTTTTCGCAAAGATGAAGATAACGCGGCCCCGGTTAACCGCCCGTTGAGCGAAACCGGACGTCAGAAAAATACGCAAAACCCCGGGAATCGCTTGACCTGAATATAGTTTCACATGAAACTATCTGGCTAGCGCGAGGAGAAAACCATGGCCGCGCTTTGGGATAATCCGCTCGGCACCGACGGTTTCGAATTCGTGGAATACACCGCCCCGGACGTGGGCGCTCTCCACGCCTTGTTCGAGCGCATGGGTTTCCGCGCGGTCGCGCGCCACCGCTCCAAGGCCGTCACGCTCTACCGCCAGGGCGAGGTGAATTTCGTCGTCAATGCCGAGCCGGACAGCCACGGCAGCCGCTTCGCCAAGGCGCACGGCCCCAGCGCCTGTGCGATGGCGTTCCGCGTCAAGAATGCGGCGGCCGCCTATCGCAAGCTGATTTCGCTGGGCGCGGTGCCGTTCGCCAATCAGGTGGGCCCGATGGAGTTGAACATCCCCGCCATCGAGGGCATCGGCGGCAGCGTGATCTATCTCGTGGATCGTTACGGCGAGCATTCTATCTACGATGTCGATTTCGTGGCGACCGATCCTTCGCGCGGCTTCGCGCACAAGGGCGCTGGCCTCGCGCAAATCGATCACGTCACGCATAACGTGTTCCGCGGAAACATGGACCAATGGGCGGGCTTCTACGAGCGGCTCTTCAATTTCCGCGAAATCCGCTATTTCGACATCGAAGGAAAATTGACCGGCCTCAAATCGCGCGCCATGACGAGCCCGGACGGAAAAATCCGCATCCCGATCAACGAATCCGCCGACGACAAATCGCAGATCGAGGAATATCTGCATCTCTATCATGGCGAAGGCATCCAGCACATCGCGCTTTCGACGGCCGACATTTATAAATCCGTCGAAATGCTGAAAACCCGCGGCGTGCAATTCCAGGATACGCCCGACACCTATTACGAACGTCTCGACAACCGCATCAAAGGCCATGGCGAGGATGTGGTGCGTCTGAAACGCGACCGCATTCTGATGGACGGCGCGCCGGACGAAGGCCTGCTGCTGCAAATCTTCACGCAAAACGCCATCGGCCCGATCTTTTTCGAAATTATCCAGCGCAAGGGCAATGAAGGTTTCGGCGAAGGCAATTTCCGCGCGCTGTTCGAATCCATCGAGGCCGATCAGGTTCGCAGAGGCGTTCTGACATGAGCAAGAACTGGATCGAATTCCCGAGGCAGGAAGGCGAAACCTCGCGCCAGGCCCATGCCGATCTGCCGCCCGGTACCTACGAACGCGAAATCGGCCGCGACGGTTTCTTCGGGCCTGCCACACATCTTTATCACAAGCATCCGCCGACCGGTTGGACGTCGTTCGAAGGCCCGCTTCGTCCGCGCGCCTTCGATGCAATGGTATTGGGCGAACCGGTGGCGGAACCGTTTCGGGGCGCGCTTCTGCTCTCCAATGCCAATTGCCGCATCGCGCTGTGGCGCGTGTCGCAAACCATGCCGCGCCTGCAACGCAACGCCGATGGCGACGTGCTACTGTTCATTCATGAAGGTGAGGGCGATCTCTTTTGCGATTTCGGCCACATGAATTATCGCGAAGGCGATTACGTTCTCATTCCGCGCGGAACCATGTGGCGGCTTGAGCCTCAGGCATCCACCGCAGCGTTACTCATCGAAGCGACGAACGGCAGCTACAAATTGCCCGAACGCGGCATTCTCGGCGCGCACGCAATCTTCGATCCCGCATCGCTCGAAACGCCCAGACTCGATTCCCAATTCAAATCGCAGCGTGACGGCGAATGGCAGGTTCAGGTCAAGCGCCGCGGCGCGATCACCACGATCACCTATCCGTTCAATCCGCTCGATGCCGTGGGCTGGAAGGGAAATCTCTCCGCGGTGAAACTCAACTGGCGCGATATCCGCCCCGTCATCAGCCATCGCTATCACATTCCGCCCAGCGTGCATTCCACCTTCGTGGCCGACCGTTTCGTCGTCTGCACCTTCGTGCCGCGCCCCATCGAGAGCGATCCCGGCGCGCTCAAGGTGCCGTTCTTTCATTCCAACGACGATTACGATGAAGTGATCTTCTATCACGCGGGCGAATTCTTCAGCCGTGACAATATCCGCCCCGGCATGGTCACGTGGCATCCGAGCGGCTTTACCCATGGCCCGCATCCCAAGGCTTTCGAGGCCGGCGCGAAAGCGGCCAAAGCGATGACGGATGAAGTCGCCGTGATGATCGATGCGCGCGACGCGCTGGATATAAGCCCGGCGGTCGAAGCGGGCGAAGACAAATCCTATGCCGATAGCTGGAAGACAAAATGAAACTTGCTTCCTTGAAACATGGCCGCGACGGGATGCTCGTCGTCGTCAGCCGCGATCTTCAGCGCCATGTGCCCGTGCCGCATATCGCGGCCACGCTTCAGTGCGCGATGGACGATTGGGCGCATACAGCGCCGCGATTGATGCGCGTCTATGATCTCTTGAACGAAGGGTCCGCCGACGGCGCAAAACCGTTTCATTCTGAAGAATGCGCTGCGCCGCTTCCGCGCGCCTATCAATGGGCGGATGGTTCGGCCTATGTCACGCATGTGGAGCTTGTGCGCAAGGCGCGCGGCGCGGAGATGCCCGCGAGTTTCTGGACCGATCCCTTGATGTATCAGGGCGGTTCGGATTCCTTCATCGGGCCGACCGATCCGATTCTCGCGGCGGACGAAGACTGGGGCATCGATTTCGAAGGCGAACTCGCCATCGTCACTGACGACGTGCCGATGGGCGTGGGCGCCCATTCCGCCGAGCGTCATATCAAGCTCCTGATGCTTGCGAACGATGTTTCGCTGCGCAATCTGATTCCGGCGGAACTTGCCAAAGGCTTCGGCTTCTATCAATCCAAGCCCGCAACCGCTTTTTCGCCCGTCGCCGCGACGCCCGACGAATTGAGCGAAGCCTGGCATGATACGAAGGCGCATCTGCCGCTCACCGTCAGCCTCAACGGCCAGCGTTTTGGCGCGCCGAATGCGGGCGAGGACATGACATTCTCCTTCGCCGATCTGATTGCGCATGCCGCCAGAACGCGCTCGCTCGGTGCCGGCTCGATCATCGGCTCGGGCACTGTTTCCAATCAGGATCGCAGCCGTGGTTCCGCCTGCATCGCCGAGCGCCGCTCACTGGAGCAAATCGAGCATGGCGCGCCGCGCACGCCGTTTCTCAAATTCGGAGATCGCGTGCGCATCGAAATGCTGGACAGCGAAGGCCGCTCCATCTTCGGCGCCATCGATCAGAAGGTTGTGCGTTATGACGGACCGTAATTTCACGCTCTATACCTATTTCCGATCCTCCGCGGCGTTTCGCGTGCGCATCGCGCTTAACCTGAAAGGCATAAAGCCCGAACTCAAATTCGTGCATCTGGTGAAAGATGGCGGCCAGCAATTCGCGGACGATTATCAGGCGCTCAACCGCCAAGCTCTGGTGCCGACGCTCATTCACAACGATCAAATCATCCCTCAATCGCTCGCTTCCATTGAATATCTGGACGAAATCCATCCCGAGCCGCCGCTGCTGCCCAAAGATGCGCCCGGCCGCGCGCGCGTGCGCGCCATCGCCTATGCCGTCGCCTGCGACATTCATCCGCTCAACAATCTGCGCGTGCGCAAATATCTGTTGAAAGAACTGAACCGCACGCAGGATGAAATTATGGTGTGGCAATGCCACTGGATGACGCTCGGCTTCGACGCGCTGGAAAAAATGCTTGCAAGTTCCAACGACACCGGAAAATTCTGCCATGGCGATGCGCCCACGCTCGCCGACATCTGCCTCATTCCGCAAATGGCCAATGCGCGCGGCGCGGAGATGGATTTGCGCCCCTGGCCCACGCTGAAACGCATCGAAAAAGCGGCTTACGAATTGCCCGCCTTCCTCGATGCATTGCCGAAGAACCAGCCCGATGCAGAATGATCTGAAAACCGCCGAACTTCATCTCGAAGATTTTCTGCCCTATCGCCTTTCGGTGCTGACCAACCGCGTATCGAACGCGATTGCGCGGCATTATTCCGAACGCTTCGGTCTTTCCGTTCCCGAATGGCGCGTGATGGCGGTGCTGGGCGGCGCGCCCGATCTTTCCGCGCGCGAAGTGGCGCAGAAAACCGCGATGGACAAGGTGCAGGTGAGCCGCGCAGTGGCGGGCCTCATCGCATCGCGCCGCGTGCAAAGCGAGCCCGATGCCGCAGACCGCCGCATCACGCGTCTGTCGCTCACGCCGCGTGGCCGCGCGATCTATGACGAGATCGTGCCGCTGGCGCTGCATCTCGAAGCCGTGCTGCTCTCCGCGTTGTCGCCGGAGGAAAAGGCGCAACTCGATCGGCTGCTCGAAAAACTTTCCCGCCGCATCGGCGGGCTCGTCAGTATCGGCGTTTGACGGGCGCGCGCAGCGGGCGTTTCACGCGCGTTCTCGGTGGCTCGGGCAGATCGTGCCCCAGCGCATACGTCGCCTGCCGCAAATGATTCATGAAAGCCTGACGGTCCGCGATGGTCGCAAGCTGTTCATACGGAATCACATCGCCGATGCGCACATGCACCTCGCTGCCGATGCGCCGGTGGACTTCGCGGAAAAGCAGCGACAGCCGCAGCGTCATGCTCACATGGCTCGCAAGCTGGAACATGCGGCTGTTCTGGCCCGCGAAATAGACCGGCACGACCGGCGCCTTTGCTTGAGAAATCAACCGCGCCGTCAAATTCTTCCATTCCGCATCGATGGCGCGGCGATGCCAGGGCGTCGGCGTGGTCGAAACGCCGCCCGCCGGAAATACGATCAGGCAGCCGCCACCCATCAGATGATGCTTCGCCGCGGCGCGCGATTTGATATTGGTCTGCAGCGCCTCTTCGCTCTCCGCGAAATCGACGGGCAAGAGATGCGAGCGGATTTCTTCCGCGCGATAGAGCACCGCATTGGTAAGGATGCGAAAATCCTCGCGCATGCGCGCGATCAGATGGCCCATCACCACGCCGTCGAGCACGCCGAAGGGATGATTGGCCACGATCACCAGCGGCCCGGTTTTCGGCAGCCGCATCAGCGCGTCTTCGTTGCAGACGATTTTCAGCTCCAGCCGCCTGACCGCCGAATCCCAGAAACTTTCGCCCGGCATCGGAGCGGCGCGATGCTGATCGTAAAGCCATTTGAGATAAGGCTGGCCGGTCGCGCGCTCGATGGCGCGGATGACAAGCCGCTTCGCCCAGGGATCTTCGGGCGCGGCATAGGAAAACGTGTCGACGGCCGTTTCGTTCATCGCAGACGCGAGCGGCGTTATCCGAATCTCCGCTTCAGCCAGTCGATCATAGCACGATTGGTTTCTTCCGGTTTTTCCTGTTGCGTCCAATGCCCGCAATCGCGAATCAGAACGCGCTCGAGATCGGGCACGAAACGCTCCATCCCGTCGGCCATTTTGGGCGTCAGCACCACGTCGTCCTCGGCCATGATCATGAGGCCAGGCACGCGAACCTTCTGCTCCATCGTGCCGGACTGGCGCCAGTTGCGCGTGAGATTGCGATACCAGTTGATGCCGCCGGTAAAACCGGTGCGCTTGTAGGTTTCGATGAACACGTTCAATTCTTCTGCGCTCATAAGCGTTTCGCCGGGCCAATTGGCTTCATCGGTTTGCAGCGCGTTCACAAGCTCCAGATTGCGCTCTTCCTTGGGGCGCTTGTCCCAATCCTTGGCGTTCATCGCGCCTTTGCGCATGAAGAAGCGGAACGATTTGCCCACATCACGCATCAGCACCGCATCTGCCACGCCGGGCTTCTGGAAATAAACGATGTACATGTTCTCGCCGTAAAGCGCGCGCATTCCCATGATGGGATCGATCGGCGGGCGCGCCAGGAACGGCGTGTTGAGGCCGATCACGCCGGCCACGCGCTTTGGCTGATAAAGCGGCATGGCCCACACGACGATGCCGCCCCAGTCGTGGCCCACGAACACGGCTTTATCGATCTTCAGCGCATCGAGCATGCCGGCGAGATCGCCGGTCAGATGCTGCATGTCGTAATCTTCGACTTTGTCGGGCCGCGACGTGCGGCCATAGCCGCGCTGATCGGGCGCAATGGCGCGAAAGCCGGCGGCGGCGAGCGCGGGCAATTGATAGCGCCAGGAATAGGCGAGCTCCGGAAATCCGTGGCACATCACCACGGGAAATCCATCCTTCGGCCCCATTTCGTAAACGGCCATGTCGATGCCGTTGGTTTTCACCATTGTGGGTTCGGGAAAGGCAATCATCGTTTTCTCCATTTGCAAATCGTTATGCGAGCCCGAGACGCGCCAGCATTTCGGCGCGTCCGGGCCCGAATTCGGGGGGATAGAAGCCGCGCGCGCGTTTTGCGCGCTCCGGCATCGCCCAGATTTTCATGATACGCGCCATGACATCGGCGTCTTTCAGCCAAGCGGTCGGCAGATCGAGCATGTGGAAGCTGCGTGACAGCGCGCGCGACACATGAAGATCGCCGCGCGTTGCGGGCACAATTCCGTCCTCGATGAAGCTTTTGGCGAGGCGCGCCTTCATCCCCGGGCGGTAGAAAGGGTCGCGCTCATGTTCGGCGCGGCGGATGGCCTGTAGGTCCTGTTTCACCATCGTATCGTAGAAGGACCTGAGCGCCTTGTGCGTTTCGCGTTCGAAGATGATTGCGCGTGTGCGCGGATTCTCCGACGCGCCGAACACGTCGCGCAAAATATGTGCGTGCACCACGCCCGCCGAACAGCCGCGGCCGTAAAGCGGATTGGTGCGCAGCGCCGCATCGCCGATGGCGAAGAAATTGAACGCCTGCGGCTCGCCCGCCTTCAGATAGCGCCGCCACACGCTTTTCAGATTGCCCATGGCGAAAATCTGGCTTGCGGGTTCTGCGCGTTCCGTCCAGCGCGCCGCGCCGCGGATGGAGGCGCAAATCGCTTCGAACACTTCCGGCTTCATCACCGCCATGCGCAGATCGTTTTCGATTTCGGGAATGGCGAGCGTGATGGAGAAATGCCGGTTGTCGGCCACGAACACGCCGAACTTAATATAGCCGAGATCGCCCGCCGCGGGCGTTCCATCGCGCGGCGGTTCGTCGGCGCCATCGCGCAAACGATAGTGCCGCGTGAAATAGAGAATGCCGGCGGGGCTCACTTCTTCGGCGATCTCGCATCCTTGCGCGCGCAGCCAATCGGGAAACGAGGAATTCCTCCCCGTCGCATCGATCACCGCATCGGCGCGCATTTCTTCGGCGCGGCCATCGCGTTCCACCTGCAATCCTTCGACAACGAGCAATCCATTCTTCTTTTTCGCGATCAATCCGCGCACGCCCGCATCGGCGATGAATTCGACGCCGGGAAGCCGCGACGCATATCGGCGCATCACCAGTTCCAGCGTCGTGCGGCGGCTGAACAGGAACACAAGCTCGTCGTCGCCGGCCGCCGGAACGTAAGCATCGTGCAGCGAAGGGGGCAGCGCATCCTGATAATTGAAAATGCGCGCGCCGCTGTCGAGCAGTTCCTTCATCAATTCGGGATAGCGCCGCGCGATCAGCGTCGTCAGTCGCCCGAGGAACGCATGACTGTGGCGAAGCTGCGTCGCCCCGCGCCGTTCCCATGTCTGGAATGCCTCTTCCGGCGAGGCATCGGGCGGCGCGGGATCGCGGTCCAAAACCGTCACGCGATATTTTCCGCCGCCGAAAGCGAGCGCCGCGCCGAGGCCCGCAATGCCGGCGCCCGCAATCAGAATGTGCTCGCGCTCGCTCATGCTTTGGTCCGCAATGCTGTCCACGCCAGCGCCGCCCATCCGATCAGGAGTGAAAGCCCGCCGAATGGCGTGACGAATGCGTAAGCGCGTTCGCCCGTCAGCGCCAACGCATAAAGCGATCCCGAAAAGAGCACGATACCCGCCAGAAAGAACCACGCCGCGATTTGCGCGCGCGCCTCGCGCATCGCAAGTGCGGCCAGGCTCATCGCCAGCGCGTGATACATCTGATAGCGCGCGCCCGTTTCGAAAATTTCGGCCGCGTGCGCATCGAGCCGTGCGCGAAGCCCATGGGCCGCGAACGCGCCTGCCGCTACGGCAAGAAAGCCGTTGATCGCGGCGATGGCGAGCCAGGCTTTCATCCGTGTCCTCGATAGCGTTTCGCCGCCATCATAGACATGCCGCCGCCGCTTTGCGAAGGTGGCTCATGACCTTGTTCGCCACCGCCGCAGACGGCGTGCGCCTTGCTTACGACAGCGTGGGCGAGGGTGCGCCTGTGATTTTGGTTCACGGCTTTGCCGCGAGCCGCGTGCAGAACTGGCGCGTGCCCGGCTGGTACGACACGCTGGTGGATGCAGGCTATCGCGTGGTGGCGATGGATTGCCGCGGCCATGGCGAAAGCGGCAAACCGCACGATCCGGCCGCCTACGATCACACGATTATGATGCAGGATGTGATCGCGGTGATGCGCGCGGCGGATGCGTCGCCCGCTTATGTGATGGGCTATTCGATGGGCGGATATATTTCCATCCATCTGTTGCTGAAGCATCCCGAACTTGTGAAAAAGCTCGCCATCGGCGGGGTGGGCGCAACCTACCTCGAAGGACAATTCGGCCCGCGCGCGGCGATTGCCGATGCGCTGCTCGCGCCGGACAAATCGAAAATCGCCAATCCGATCGCGCGGCGCTTCCGCGAATTTGCCGAGCAGGACGGCAAGGATATCGTGGCGCTCGCCGCCTGTATGCGCGGCGAACGGCATATGCATTCCATCGGCGAGCTTTCGCGTTCGCAGCGTCCCGTGCTTGTGGTGTGCGGCGAAAATGACGATCTCACCGGCCCGCCCGGGCCGCTCGCTGCGGCCTTTGCCGATGGAAGCGCGGTGACGGTGCCGCGCCGCGATCACATGACGACGGTGGGCGACAAGGTTTACAAAAAAGCCGTGCTGGAGTTTTTTGCGGAATGATTATACCGCGCGTTGCGCCTTGTCCTTCTCATTGGCCGATTTCACTTCGTTCTTGATGCGCGCCCAATCTTCGTCGCCCAGCCGCGACAGCGCCCAGAAATTTCCGCCCGACGCCAGATGCATGCCGCCGTCGATGGCGATAGTCTGGCCGGTGAGATAATCGCAGCCATCGGCCATCAGGAACACGGCAAGGTTCGCAAGCTCGTCCATCTCGCCGTTGCGCCCCATGGGAATGGTGTTCGCAGAATCGCCGCGGCTTGCCGATTGCGGATTGAGCCGCTCCCATGCGCCTTTGGTGGGAAACGGCCCCGGCGCAATCGCATTCAATCGAATGCCGTAAGGCCCCCATTCCGCCGCCAGCGATTTCGTCATCACGTTCAATCCCGCCTTCGACATGGCGGACGGAACGGTGAACGGCCCGCCATTCCAGATCCACGTCGTGAGAATGGAAATCACGCTGGCTTTTTTCTTCTCGTCGATCCAGCGCTTGCCGCAGGCGAGCGTCACGTAAAACGATCCGCGAAACACGATATCGGCGATGGCGTTGAAGCCGCGCGGGGAAAGATCTTTCGTGCGGCTGATGAAATTTCCCGCCGCATTGTTCACGAGGCCATCCAGCGCCCCGCCATCGGCCCAGATCTGCGCGATCATGTCGTCCACCGCCTCGGCCACGCGGATATCGCAAGCGATGCCTTTCACCTTGGAACCGCTCGCATCTTCCATTTTCTTCGCGGCGTCGTTCAGCACATTCAGCCGCCGCCCGCAGATGTAAACATCCGCGCCAAGCTTGGCGTAGGCGGTCGCCATCACTTCGCCGAGGCCTGAGCCGCCGCCCGTCACCAGAATGCGCTTTCCTTTCAGCAACCCGTCCTTGAAGATGTTCATTTTCGGTCTCCTTTGCGCGCAAACTAGCAACGCCGCGCCCGCTTGGCGAGCGGTCGCGCTCTGATAATCTTCGGCCATGCTCGATCAGCCGCATTTGCCGCCGCTTTTCCTCGACTGGTTTGCCGCCCGGGGCTGGCAGCCGCGCGCGCATCAGCTTCAGCTTGTTTCCCATGCGTCAAGAGGCGAGTCCGTGCTGCTCGTCGCGCCCACCGGCGGCGGCAAGACACTGGCCGGATTTCTGCCGAGCCTGATTGAATTGGCTTCCGCGCCTGTATGGCGGCCGAAGAAACTGCACACGCTGTATATCTCGCCGCTGAAGGCGCTGGCGGTGGATGTCGCGCGCAATCTGGAAACGCCGGTTGCGGAAATGAATCTGCCCGTCCGCATCGAAACGCGCACGGGCGATACGCCGGCGTCGCGCCGCCAGCGGCAGAAATATGCGCCACCGGATTTTCTGCTGACGACGCCGGAGCAATTCGCATTGTTGTTGGCCTCGCGCGAAGCCGCGCGCCTGTTTTCCAGCGTTCGCGCCGTGATCCTCGACGAATTGCACGCGATCCACAACACCAAACGCGGCGATCTTCTCTCGCTCGATCTGGCGCGACTGCAGGCGCTTGCGCCCGGCCATCGCCGCATCGGATTATCCGCAACGGTTGCCGACCCCGCGCCGCTGCAACGCTTCCTCATGCCGCAGCCGGAAACCGGAGAAGCGAAATCGGCGCTGGTAATCGCGGCGGGCGGCGCGAAGCCCGAGATTTCCATTCTGGCGTCGGATGCGCATGTGCCGTGGTCGGGGCATCTGGCGCGTCACGCCATGCTCGAAGTGATGAATGCGATCCGCGCGTCCAAGACCGCGCTTGTCTTCGTCAACACGCGTGCCCAGGCCGAGCGCACCTTTCAGGATTTGTGGCGCGTCAACGACGACAATCTGCCTATTGCGCTTCATCACGGCTCGCTTGCGCCGCAGCAGCGCCGCAAAGTCGAAGCCGCGATGACGAAAGGCGCGTTGCGCGCGGTCGTCTGCACATCCACGCTCGATCTCGGCATCGATTGGGGCGCGGTCGACCGCGTCATCTGCATCGGCGCGCCGAAGGGTGCCGCGCGTCTGGTGCAGCGCATCGGCCGTGCCAATCACCGGCTTGATGAGCCTTCGCGCGCGCTGCTCGTGCCTGCCAATCGCTTCGAGGTGCTGGAATGCGAAGCTGCGCGCGATGCCGTGATGGCGGGCGAACTCGATGGCGAGCGATTGAAACGCGGGGGTCTCGATGTTCTGGCGCAGCATATATTGGGCGTGGCGTGCGGCGCGCCGTTCAGCGCCGACGCACTTTATAAAGAAGTCAAATCCGCTTCGCCTTACGCGCATCTGCCGCGCGAGGATTTCGACCGGGTTGTCGATTTCGTCGCCACCGGCGGCTATGCGCTGAAGCGCTACGACCGTTACGCGCGCCTGCGCAAGACGCCCGACGGGCTGTGGCGCGTCGCGCATCCCCGCATCGCGCAGCAATATCGCCTGAATGTCGGCGTTATCATCGAGGAACCGATGCTCGATATACGCCTGCAATCCAAGGGCCGCCCCGTCGGTGCGGGCGGGCGCGTGCTCGGCCACGTGGAGGAATATTTTCTCGAAAGTCTCGTCAACGGCGACACATTCGTTTTCGCGGGCGAGGTGCTGCGCTTCGAAGGCATTCGCGACAATGCGGCTTTCGTTACCAAGACGCACGATCCCGAAGCCCATGTGCCATCCTACATGGGCGGCAAATTTCCGCTCTCGACATTCCTTGCCATGCGCGTGCGCGAAATGTTGTCGAATCCGAAGCAATGGGCCGCACTTCCGCATCCGGTGAGCGAATGGCTGCGCATCCAGCAATATCGCTCGGTGATCCCCGAGCCCGGACAATTGCTGGTGGAATGTTTTCCGCGCGGTACGAAGCAATATCTCGTCTGCTATCCGTTCGAAGGCAGGCTCGCACATCAAACTTTGGGAATGCTGCTCACGCGGCGATTGGAGCGATTGCGTCTGCGTCCAATCGGTTTTGTGGCGAACGAATATGCGCTCGCCATCTGGGGTTTGCGCGATATGTCGAGCGCGGATATGGATGCTCTGTTCGGCGAAGACATGCTGGGCGACGATCTCGATGCGTGGCTCGCCGAATCCGCGCTCTACAAGCGCACGTTCAGGAATTGCGCGATCATCTCCGGCCTGATCGAGCGCCGCGCGCCGGGCGAGGAAAAAACCGGGCGTCAGGTGACGTTTTCCTCCGATCTGATCTATGACGTGCTGCGCGAATACGAGCCCGATCACATCCTGTTGCGCGCGACATACGAAGATGCGGGCACGGGCTTGCTCGATGTGGCGCGATTGGGCGAAATGCTGGCGCGCGTGAAGGGCCGAATCGTGCTTAAAAAGCTGGAGCGCGTGTCGCCGCTGGCGGTGCCCGCGCTGCTCGAGATTTCAAAGGAAATGGTGGCGGGCGAAGCGCGCGAGGATATTCTGCGCGAGGCCGAAGACGAATTGGTGGCGGAGGCGATGCGCCTTGGATAGAAAGGAAATCATCGTCAACGGCGAGACGCTGACGCTCGATCCGTCCGGCGCGCTCTGGTGGCCGCAAATGCGCTCGCTCGTGTTCGCCGATCTGCATTTCGAGAAAGGCTCGGCTTATGCGCGCACGGGCCAGTTGCTGCCGCCTTACGACACGCGCTCCACACTGAAGCGCATCGAAAAATTATGCGCGCAGTACGCGCCCGAAACGGTCGTCGCCCTCGGCGATTCCTTTCACGACCGCGAATCCCACATGCGCCTCGATGCTTACGAACGCGATGTGCTTGCGCGCCTGGGCGACGAAGCGCGATGGATCTGGATCGCGGGCAATCATGATCCCGCGCTGCCCGCATGGCTCAACGGCCGCATCGCGCAGGAAATCGCGCTCGGTTCGCTCATCTTCCGCCATGAGCCGTCGCCGCTCATCGGCAAGGGCGAAATCGCGGGCCATCTGCATCCCTGCGCCCGCGTCACCCGCCGCGGCCACACGCTGCGGCGCAGATGTTTCGTGTCCGATGGCATGCGCCTGCTGCTTCCCGCTTTCGGCGCCTATGCGGGCGGTCTCGATGTGCGCGACCGCGCGGTGCGCTCGCTGTTTGAGGAGAATTTTCTGGCCTATGTGCTCGGCGCGCGGCGCGTTTACGCGATTGCGGCTTAACGCTGCCGGAACGCGACCGACGACAGCCAGCCCATGAACCCCGCCATGAACACCGCGCTCAATCCGTAAGCCACGGGCCAGGATTGCGCGAGATTGTGCAGCCGCCGCTCGAGCCCGCTTTGATTGACGAACAAGGGCGTCGATTGCGCGCTCATCACCGTGCCGTCGCGGAAGAGATAGACTTCCGCCGTATATTGTCCGCGCGGCACGGCCGCCGGCATCGGCACGCGCACGCGAAAGAGCGAATAGCTCAAGAATTCCACGCCCTGCGGCAGTTCGGCGTAAAGCTTCTCCTTCTGGCGCTCCTCGATCGCCGCCTTGATGAACGGCAAGGCTTTTGACGGCGAGTGCGTGCTGACGCCTTCCGGCTCGAGATTTTCCAGACCGATCTGATAGCGCTCCAACGTGTCTTTGGAAGCGACGCTGTTCAGCGGCCGCGTGCTCGCCACGAAATAATAGGCGGGCATGCCCGAAAGCGTCATCTCGTCGCGATTGACCCAGAGGCCCGCCACGCGCGCCTTGCGCCGCACGCTCATGTCCGCATTCGGCCCGCGCACCACGACCACCACATCGCGCGGCGCGTTGGAATTCTCGGCCGTGCCCTCGATGGCGCCGAACACCACCATGTCGGTGCCGGTGTAATTGGAGGTAATCTCGATCTGATCCTGTGACAGTCCGGCGACAAGATCGTCGGCCTGCGCGCTCGCACTGAACAGGAAAACGAGAAGAAACGCGAACCATCTCATGCGCGGCAATGTGCGCGCGGGCCCCGCGAACCGCAAGGCTCAAGCGGGCGGAAGCGTGGAAATATCGGGCGGCGTGTTCGCGCTTGCGTTCAAGGGCGCGGGCTTGAAATTGTCGGCGGAGCGTTGGGCGGCCAGGCGATCGTCGGGGCTGATCTGGGTGGCCAGCGCATCGATGCGTGCGCGGGATTCGGCGTCTCCTTGCGCCGCCGCCACCGCATACCATTTATAGGCATCGAGCAGGCTTTGCGGCACGCCGAGCCCGCGCTCGTAAAGCACCGCGAGATTGAACTGGGAATCCGCAAGGCCCAGATTGGCCGCTTTGGAGAACCATTGCGCGGCCACCGCATAATCCTTCTTCACGCCCGAACCTTGCGCATAAGCCACGGCCAGATTGTGCATCGCCTTGCGATTGCCCTGCTTGGCGGCGGCGGCATACCACTGGGTGGCCTTGGCCGCATCGGCCGGCACGCCGCGCCCGCGCTCATAGAGCGTGCCCAGGCGGTATTCGGCGATGGCGTCGCCTTGGGCGGCTGCGCGTTCGAACCAGCGCGCGGCTTCGGCTTCGTTCACGGGCGTGCCGTCGCCGTTGAGATATTTGAGGCCGAGCAGCAGTTCGGCCGTAGCATTGCCGCCATTGGCGAGCGCGGCCAGATGTTCGGCAGGCGTCACGGGCTTGGGCGGTGCAGCGGGCGCAGCCTTTACCGGCGCAGCTTGTACCGGCGCGGGCGTGGCCGCGGCGGGTTTGACTTCGGCCTGCGTGACCGGCGCGGGCGTCTGCGCAGCCGCCGTCGATGGCTTGATGGCAGGCGCGGGTTTGGCGGGCGCGGGCTTCGCAGGTTTGGGTTGCGTGAACGCCGCGCCGATATTGGCCGGGATCGCCACGCGATGATGATTGCGGTTCAGCATCAGGCCTGCAATCAGCGCCACGGCCGCAATCGCAACAATCCCGCCGATCAGGAAATAGCGCGCGATGCCGCTCTTGGGCTGCTCGCTTTCGCTGGGCGCGCGCGCAAAGCCCCAATTGAATCCGGGATGCGCCTCGGCCTCGGCGGCTGCGGCTTCGCGGGCCGAACGCCGCGCGGCCGACAGAAAGGATTCGCCCGGCTGCGGCGCGCTCGGCGCAAAGCCCGTATCGAAGGGCGGAGGCGGGGGAATGTTGAACGGTTCGGCGAAGCTTTCGGCGGCGGGCTGCGGCGGCTGATCGGGAAAGGGCGGCATGTCGAACGCAGCGGGCGCTTCGGCCATCGGCGGCGCGAAGGCGGGCGGCGGCGGAACGAAAGCGGGCGCAGGCTCTGGCGCATGGGCTTCGAGCGTGGAGGGCTGCGGCGCAGATTGACGGCCGAGCATCTCCTTGATGGCGGCCTGAAGCTCGATGGCGGATTCGCGCTGGCGCTTCTCGCTTTCGTCGAGGCGCAGATTGAGCGTGCGAAGGCTTTCCTCCCACGCCACGTTGGCGGCGCTGCGCCGGTCCACATGATCGAGCCGCACATTGGCGTCCATCACCGCGTGCTCGATCGCCTGCACGCGGCTGTCGAGATTGGCGCCGGACGCGCGCTCTTCCAGCCGCTCGAGTTTTTCTTCGAACTTGGCGACGGCCGCCGCGGTTTCGGTTTCGTGTGTGTCGAGGCGGATGCCGAGTTCTTCCAGCTTCTTGCGCACCTCGGCGAGCGCTTCGCTTTCCTCGATGCTGCGCACGCGTTGGTCGAGCGCATGCGACGTGTTTTCGGATTCGATGCGGGCCTGCGCGAGCTTCGCCGCAACCGTTTCCACATTGCCCGCCACGGCCGCGATCTGGCTGGCCGACTGGTTGGCGGTGGTGGCGATCTGGTCGGCAAGCCGCGTCAAGCCCTGATGCAGCGCTTTCACCGCATCGCGCACGCCGTCGCTGGACGCATGCTGCTCGACGCGCTTCAGCCGCTCGGAAAGATTCACCACATGGGTGCCGAGCTGATCGAAGGCCTGTGCCTGTTCGCGCGAAGCGATGGAGATTTCGGTGGCGGCCTTGCTCATGGCGCGGCCGTTCTCGGATTGGCTGCGCTCGGTCGCGTCCAGCCTGCGGGAAAGCACACGCAACTGATCCTCGATCCGCCGCCAGGCATTCTGCGCTTCCGATTCGCTGCGCGAGACATGGGCGAGCATTTCCGCGCTCTCGCGGGAAGCGGTCTCGCTCTTCCAGCTCTGGGCGGGAGGTGCTTCGGCCTCGGCCATCGCGCCCAGAATGCGCCGTGTCAGCCATTCGCCGACCGACAGCCCCTCGCGCCGGGCAGACGCCCTCGCGGCCTCGCGTGCTTCCGAGGGAATCCCCGCCACGTTCCAGGGAAGGTCAGGCTGCATATTGATTCGCTCTACGCCGCACGCACGATACAGGGTATCGGCGCGAAGATATTGTGTAAAGAAAGCAACTTCGCCCAATCGGCTGGGCCGCCATCCGAGAGGCGTTCATGCACAGCATTAGGTGCTGTTTAGCGTTAACCGGCGGTTACCGGAGCCTATTCGGTGATCGAAGGCCGGGGCGGCGGCGCGGGCGTTTCTTCGGCGGGATGCGGAAGCTCGGTGACGGTCCGCTTGTCGGAGCTGGCCGGATTTTGGTCCGTGCTCGAGGGTTGCGGCAGGCCCAGATCGGTGGCGAAAAGTTCGGTCACGTAGATCATGTCGCCGCTCGCGGCCGCGCCCACGCCGGTGCGGTTGTAGTACTTGAACGCGAGATTTTCCTTGTGCGCCGGGCTCTTCATCCAGGTATCGACGAAGCTTTGCGCCAGCGCGTTCACGTCCAGCGCAGCGCCGGGGCTGTAGCGCTGCTCGGCGATGTTCTCGCCCAGCAGGCCCTGGAATTTGGCGTCTTCGCTCATGATGAGGCTGGCCGAGGTCACCCCGTCCGGCGACTTGTTGGCGAAATAGTTTTTCGCCGCCATGTCGCCGCTCCTCTGGCGTGCGACCTTCACCAGCTCGTCGTCAACCGCGAGCGGCTGGATGCCGGGATCGAGCTGGCCACGCTCGGCGTCGATGAGTTGGGTGATGCGGGATTCGAGGGCAGGCAGTTGCGCCTTCGGATCGGGCGGAGGCACCGCCGCGCATCCGCTGCACACAAGCGCCAGCGCTGCAAAACTCAGTACGCGCATTATCCCCCACTATGCACTCAGTGGATGATCTCGAACAGTCCTGCCGCCCCCATGCCGCCGCCGATGCACATCGTGGCGACGCCGTATTTGGCCTTGCGGCGGCGGCCTTCGATCAGGAGATGGCCCGTCATGCGCGCGCCCGACATGCCGTAAGGATGGCCGATGGAGATCGCCCCGCCGTTCACGTTCAGCTTGTCGTGCGGAATGCCGAGCCGGTCGGCGCAATAAAGCACCTGGCAGGCGAAGGCTTCGTTCAGTTCCCACAGATCGATATCGTCGACCTTCAGGCCGTGGCGCTCAAGCAGGCGCGGAACCGCGAACACCGGGCCGATGCCCATCTCGTCGGGCTCGCAGCCGCAAACCGCAAAGCCGCGGAAGATGCCGAGCGGCTTCAGGCCTTTCTTTTCCGCCGTCTTGGCTTCCATCACGACAGCCGCCGATGCGCCGTCCGAAAACTGCGAAGCGTTGCCCGCGGTGATATATTTGCCTTCGCGGATTTCCATGCCGCCGCGGAACACGGGCTGCAGCGCCTGCAAACCTTCTAGCGTCGTGTCGGGGCGATTGCATTCATCCTTGTCGACGACGTAATCGACGATAGTTTCCGCGCCCGTCGCCTTGTCCACCTTCTTCATCTTGGTAGGCATGGGAACGATCTCGTCCTTGAACTTCTGCGACTGTTGCGCGGCAGCGGTGCGGCGCTGGCTTTCGAGCGCATAGGCGTCCTGGCGCTCGCGTGGAATGTTGTAGCGGGCCGAAACCACTTCGGCGGTTTCGATCATGCTCATCCACAGCGCGGGCTTGACCTGCATCAGATGTTCTTCGGTGATGTTCTTGAGATTCATCCCGCCCATCTGCACGAGCGAAATGGATTCGACGCCCGAGCCGATGGCGACCGGCGTCTGTTCGGTCATCACCTGCTGTGCCGCCATCGCGATGGCCTGAAGGCCCGACGAACAGAAACGGTTGATGGTGGTGCCCGCCGTCGTCACGGGGCATCCCGCCCACACCGCCGCATTGCGCGCGACGTTCATGCCGGTGGCGCCTTCGGGTTGGGCGCAGCCCATAAACACGTCTTCCACTTCGCCCGGATCGATGCCGGCCTTGGCGATGGCGTGCTTGATCGCGTGCCCGCCCATGGCGGCGCCATGAGTCATGTTGAATCCGCCGCGGACGGATTTTGCGAGCCCCGTGCGCGCAGTCGAGACGATAACGGCTTCCCTCATGGCAACCCTCCATTTTTTCCCGGCCAGAACCTAGCGGGTTGGGTAGCCGCGCGGAAGCCCTTGAGGAAGTGCGACGGATTGCCCGGCCTTGAAAATCAGGCCTGTTTGCTCAGTTCGCCCGCATGCGCGCGCACATAAACCGGATAGCGCACGGTGAAAACAATGGCAGCCGCCATCACCGCCAGCCCCGCCGCTACGTCAAGCGAAAGCGGCAGCATCGGATGAAACGTCGCCGATGCGTCGGCGGCGGTCATCACCGCGAAGGCCAGGGTCCACACGCCGGTGATAATGTAATTGGTGCGCAGAAAACGCGGCGAGGTCCAAAGTTCCTGCGGAACTTCTTCCTTGGCATATTGCACCGTGAACGGCGTGCGGATGACGATCGAGGCGATCGCGATGATGAGAAGCCCGCCGTCCACCACCAGCCGCACCGCCTGAATGGAAAGGCCGGGCTGAATGAAACCGTCATAGAGCCAGAGCAAACCGAACAGCGACATGCTGCCGATGTCGAGCACGCGCACCGTCGGCGATTGCACGAAATCGCGGATGGTGATGACGAAGGCCGCGGCGAATGCCGCCCACAGCGCCAGGCTCACTGACACGCTGGTCAGGAGCGCAAAGACGATAAAGGGCGCAAAGCCGAGAAGGACACCCATGAGGTCACCTCCGGGGTTCGGGTTTAGAGCCGTTTCGGGCCGGATTGAAACGTAAAACGCCGCATTATCCCCCGGGTTGCGATTATTCGGGGCATTTGGCTCAAATCGGCTGTGGAAAAGCGGCCGGGGCGCCCGAAGGCGCCCCGGTTGAGCCTTGGATTATTGCGGCGTGCCCGGCTGGGCGGGCGTTGCCGGAGGCGCAGGCGGCTGGGCCGGCGCCGCGGATTGGGCGCTTTGTCCCATCTGTTTGGCGCGGGCCTTGGCGAAGAGCGACCACAGATGGGCAGCCTTGGCGCGGGCCTGCGTGCCGTCGACCTTGCCGAGCGGTTCGACCGCGTCGAGGTTCTTGGCCTGGGCCACGAGCGAAATGCCGAGGATGAGATTGCCTTCGCTGGGATCCTTGAGCCCGCCCTTTGCGATGGCGCGGCGCGCGGCGGCTTCGGCGTCGGCGTAGCGGCCATAACCCCAATAGTCTTCGGCGAGCTTCACGTCCTGTTCGCCGGTCTTGGACTTGTCGGCGGCAGCGGCAATGGCCGGAAGAGCCGCCCTGTCGGCCGCGGAGTCGGTACGCGCCTTCGCCAGAAGGCCGCCCGCGGTGCTGGTGCCCGATTCGATCTTGCCCGCGTTGATGCCCTGCTCGAGCACCTCCTTGGCCTCCTCGGGATAGCCGAGCTGAAGCGCGATATTGGCCATGATCGTGTAGTCGTCGGAGACCTTCATGCCGCCGGCCATGAAGCGCAGGCGGTAGATATAGAGCGCGTCGAGATCGCGGATGCCGGGCGTGGACAGCGCAAGGCTCGTGAGCTGCTGATAGGAGCTGGGCGATGGATCGAGCGAGGCGATCTGCTCGAGCGTAGCCAGCGCCGCGGTCTGATCGGTCTTGGCCTGTTCGTTCAGCAGCAATTGCAGCACGAAAGGATCGGCGTCCTTGCCTTCGGCCTTGGCCGCATCGGCCGATTTCTGCGCATAGGCCGTGGCGTTGGGCTCGTCATGACTGAGATAATAGGCCTGCGAAATGATGGCGAGGCCCTTGTCGTCCAGCGGCTTCACCGCATTGAGCAGCAATCCGTATTTGATGACCTTGTCGTTCGACTTGGCCATCGTCGAGAGCACGAAGCAGTTCGTGAGCGTCTGCACCTTGTCGGCGTCGGCGAACAGCGGCGAGGCGGCCATCGCTTCGAAGGACGCCAGTGCCGTGTCGTTGTCCTTCAGGTTCAGCGCGATATAGGCCTTGAACTTGGCGATCTCGTAATCGTCGGCCGGGGTGCGGGTCGGGAGTTGTTCGGCCTCTTTGACCTTCGCCATGGCGGTCGCGTAATCGCCGTCCTGCATCGCCTTCTGCGCGGCATAGAGCGGGATTCCGACCTGCTTGGAGATGCCCGGTCCCTCATCCTTCTTGTCCTTGGCGTCGTCGGCCGCACGGGCGGCGGGCGGCAGCAATGCGGCCGTGCAAACCATGCCCCCCATCAGGGACGCAACAAAAGCAGCGCGCACAAACGTTTTCATCATGGCTTCCTCTTTGATCCTTCTCTCGGTGACCGGTCGGGGGAGGGAAGGGGAATGTCCCTCATCTGAGTATGGCGCCACAATAGTGTGGCCGATCTGTGTTTTCCAATGCGGCACGCCTGCGTATGGTAAAGGTCCCAGCGCCCCGTATTGCGCGCTATAGCCAAAGCGCCTATCAGGGGCCGAATGCAATTCACCTATTGTTGAACATGGCCGTGCGCGCCCCAAGGCTGCCGGAGGGTGCCGAAGAGGTCTCCGCCGGCGGCTTCAATCTCCATATAGGCCCGCTTTACCGCTTGCCCGATGGCGAAGACGGCGCGCTGAAACGCTTCGGATTCGTGGCCGCCGAAAAGCACATGAATTCGGTCGGTTCGGTGCATGGCGGCATGCTGATGGCATTCATGGACGTCGCCATGAGCCGCACGTCCAGGTTGATATCCGGCGCACCCAGATGCAGCACTGTGTCGCTGTCTGTGGACTTCGCCGGACCGGGCCGGCTGGGCGATCTGATCGAGGCCCGCATCCGTGTCCCCCGCCGCACCCGCACCATGGTCTTCCTCACCGGCGAATTGGTGGCGGACGGCCGCACGCTGGTGACGGCCAACGGCCTGTGGAAAGTGGCGGGTGTGTCATGAATGCGCCGCCGCCCGGATTCGTCGAAACCAAGCTGGCCGATCCGTTCGAAATCTATGTCGGCCCGATGTTCGATTCCGGCGAGAAGGGCGCGCGCCGCTTTGCCTTCCGCATCGACGAGCGCCACGTCAACATGCGCGGCATCCTGCATGGCGGCATGCTGATGACCTTCGCCGACATGACGCTCGGACAGGCGGTGTGGGACCTGACCGGGAACGCGCCCTGCGTCACGCTCAACATGCAGACGCAATTCCTCAAGCCTGCCAGGGCGGGCGATCTGGTCGAGGTCCGGCCCGAACTTATCCGGCGCACGCGCGCGCTTTTGTTCATGCGCGGCGATTTCAAGGTTGGTGAAGAAATCATTTTCACGGCTTCCAGCGTCTGGAAACTGCTGGGCGTGGATTAGCTGGACCGGCGTCGACAATACCCAACCCCGTCATCACCCGGTCGCGAGCTTTTCTGCGAGCGATCCGGGTGATCCATTTTTCTCGAACAAAATTGGATGGCCCGGACCCTTCGCGAAATGCTCCGGGCCGGGCCATGACGGAATTCTCAATAGATTATTCATCTTGTGCGGCTTCGAACGTAAGTTCTTCTTTACCATGAACATGCGAGCCTTCCTCATAATCGAGGAGGATTGGCGATGCGCAAAGCACGCGCCGCAGAGCTTGTGCTCGGATCGGTTCAGTTGGGGCTTTCCTATGGCGCCGCCAACAAGACCGGAAAGCCGTCGCGCGCGGCTGCATTGCGCATGGTGGATCGCGCCGTCGAAGCTGGCATCGGACAAATCGACACCGCGCGCGCCTATGGCGACAGCGAGAACCGTTTGGGCGATGCGCTGCGCGCGCGCCATGCCGTTCGCACCATCACCAAGCTCAGCCCGCTCAGCGAACTTGTCCCCGAAGCCACACGCGATTCCGTCCGCGCCGCCGTCGATGCGAGCATCGCTGAATCGCTGGCCGCGCTGAAAAAGGATCGCCTCGATTGCCTGCTGCTCCATCGCGCATCGCACATGACCGATTTCGACGGCGCGATCTGGGAGCGTCTTGTCGAGCGCCTCGAAGACGGAACGGTGCTGGCGCTCGGCGTTTCCGTGCAATCGCCGGAAGAGGCGCTTATCGCGCTCGAACACAGCGACGTGCGCCATATCCAGATGCCGTTCAACATTCTGGACTGGCGCTGGCGCGAGGCGGGCGTGATCGAACGCATCCGCGCACGCGAGCACGTCACCGTGCATGTGAGGAGCGTTTTTCTGCAAGGCTTGCTGGCGGCGGGCGAACCCGAGATGTGGCCGCGCGTGCGCGGGCTCGATGCGCATGCGGTGGTCAAAACGCTTCAGCATCTTGCCAGGGAATTCAAGCGCGAGAGCGTGGCCGATCTTTGCGTCGCGTATGCGCGCGGACAGGATTGGGTGGATGGCGTCGTCGTCGGCATGGAAACCGAGGAGCAGCTCGACGCTAATCTGCGGCTCTTCCTCAAGCATCCGCTGTCGCCGGCCGATTGCGCCAAGATCGAGAAAAAAGTTCCGCGCGTGCCGGCGCAAGTGCTGGATCCGGCGCAATGGCCCAGGATCTTCTGATGAATTTCCGGCTCGATGGCCGCACCGCTTTTGTTTCCGGCGCTGCGGGCCATCTTGGCCGCGCGATGACTCTGGTGCTCGCCGAAGCAGGCGCGCATGTCATCGTCAACGGCCGCGACGAGTCGCGATTAAAGGATTTCGAAGGTGAGTTGAAAGCGGCTGGCCACAATTGCGAACGCGCGGCCTTCGACGTCGCCGATTTCGACGCCGTCCGGAAATTTTTTTCCACCCGGAAGAAACTCGACATCGTCGTCAACAACGCCGTGTCGATGACGCCCGCGCCGTTCGATGCGCTGGACCCTTCCGCCTTCGATCAGACCTACAAAAGCAGCGTCACCGCCGCCTTCGAGATCGTCCGCGCCGCGCGCCCTGCGCTGAAGGCAAGCGGGCAAGGCAGCGTCATCAACATCGCCTCGATGTACGGCCTCGTCTCGCCCGATCCGCGCATCTATGCGAGCGCCAAACAGGCGAGCCCCGCGCATTACGGCCCCGCCAAGGCGGCGCTGATCCAGCTCACAAGGCATCTGGCCGCCGAGCTGGGGCCGGAGAATATCCGCGTCAACGCGCTGGTGCCGGGGCCGTTTCCGCGGAGCCCCGATCCTGAATTTGCGGGGCGCCTGGCCTCCCGTACCATGCTCGGCCGCGTGGGCGAGGCGTCCGAGATCGCGGGTCCGCTGCTGTTCCTGGCGAGCCCCGCCTCGTCCTATGTGACCGGCACGGCGCTGATCGTCGATGGCGGCTGGACGGCCTGGTGAGCTACAAAGGCGGGGGACGAATATGAACATGGCTTTCCTGTCCTCCTTTCGCAACGGCCGCGAGGCCGTCTATCCGGAATCGCTGCGCCAGCGTTTGCGAAGCTTTCCGTTGCTCGCCGATGTGGGCGATGTGGCGCTGGGCAAGCTGCTGTCGGAAGCGAACTGGTTCGGGCTGCCCGGCGGCATGCTGCTCAAGCGCGACGGCGAGAACGATCACGCGCTTTTCCTCGTCATCACAGGATCGCTCGGCGTCTTTGTGGACGACGAACAGGGCGGGCGCCGCCTTGTGGCGCATATTCCCGCGGGCGAAACGGTCGGCGAGATGTCGCTGATTTCCGGCGAGCCGCATTCGGCGCAATTGGTGGCGCTGCGCGATACCGAGCTTCTGCGCGTCAAGCCGCAGGCGTTCGATGCGCTCATCACGCGCCACCCCCGCGTGATGCTCAATCTGATGCGCATTCTGGTGAAGCGCCTGCACGACACCACGCGCAGGCAGCAGGGCCGCGCGCGCCCCAAGACCTTCGCCATCGTGCCGCTGCAGGATGGCTTGCAGGACGAGCCCGTCGCGCGCCGCGTCATGGCGGCGCTGACGGAAATGGGATCGCGCGCGGCCGTGCTCGATGTTTCGTTCGCCGATAAATCGGCCGAATGGTTCAACACGTTCGAAGCCGATCACGACATCGTCTTCTATCGCGGCGATGCGCCCGACAGCGCCTGGACGCATCAATGTTTGCGCCAGGCCGACCGCGTGTTTTTGCTCGCCAGCTCCGACCGCCCGCTGCCGCTTCGCCCGCTCGACATGCCCGCCTTCAAGGAGCGCGCGACGGGCCTGCCCGAATTGCTGCTCCTGCATCCGCATGGCCGCGCCGAAACCCTGCCGGAGCATTTCCAGTTGCGCAGCGGTTTGTTCGATTCCCACCATCATGTGCGCGCGGGGCGCACCGACGACATCCATCGCCTTGCGCGATTCATCTCAGGCCGCGCGGTTGGCCTTGTGCTCGCCGGCGGCGGCGCGCGGGGCTTTGCCCATATCGGCGTCATCAAGGCGCTGATGGAAGCGGGCGTGCCGTTCGACAATCTGGGCGGCACTTCGATGGGCGCGATCATCGCGGGCGGCCTTGCGCTCGAATGGGGCATCGAGGAATTGACCGAGCGCATGCGCGAGGCCTTCGTCACGCAGAATCCGCTTTCCGATTACACCTTCCCGCTGATCGCGCTGGTGCGCGGCAAAAAGGTGTCGAGCCTCCTGCGCGAACATTTCGGCGAGATCGACATCGAGGAAATGGCGAAACCCTTTTTCTGCGTCTCCTCCGATCTCACTTCGGGGCGCATTCATGTGCACCGGCAGGGCAAGCTGTGGCGGGCGCTGCGCGCCAGTGTCGCGCTGCCGGGAATCCTTCCGCCCGTCACCCATCATGGGCATCTGCTGGTCGATGGCGGCGTGATGAACAATCTGCCCGTCGATGTGATGTCGGAGAACGCGCACGGCCCCATCATCGCTTCCGACGTCACCGGCGAAATCGATCTGCACGCCACCGACGACCGCTATGGCGAGCGGCCCTTCTGGTGGCTGGTCGCCCAGCGCATGCGCGGCACGCCCTCGATCATTTCCATTCTGATGCGCTCGGGCACGGTGGGCTCCGAAGCGCAGCGCCGCCTTGTGCGCGAACAGGCCGATTATCTCTTCGAGCCGCCTTTGGAAGACGTTGGCCTGCGCGACTGGAAATCGTTCGACCGCGCCATCGCCGAAGGCTATGCGCACGCCACCATGATGATCGAGCAGCATGGCGTGCCGCTGACCGATGTCTGGACGGAAGGTCCGGCGGTGGCAATTCCGCATCGGGAAGCGGCTACACAAAGCTAAACTGTCATGGCCCGCAAATGCGGGCCACCCAGTTCTCGCTTCTCATATCTTTCAGAATTCAACTGGGCGGCCCGCATTTGCGGGCCGTGACAATAAAAGTTCAGATAGAACCAAGCCCCTTCCTCACCGGCAGCAAATCTGCGAACTCCGGTTTGCGCTTCTCCGATTTGGAAACGAAGCTCTCGCGCATGTCGGTTTCGGGATTGAACATGCCCGCCTGCCATGTCGCGATGTAATCGAGGCCGTCGGCGGTGGAATGATCGCGCGCGTAGTTTATCATCACCTTGGAGCCGTAAACGGCGAGCGGCGATTTCTCCGCGATCTCCTTCGCCAGCGCCATCACATGGCCCATCATGGCTTCTTGTGTGGGGAAAATCTCATTCACCAGCCCCATCTCCAGCGCCTTCCTCGCGGACATGCGCCGTCCCGCATAGGCCAATTCCTTCACCATGCCTTCGGGCATCAGATGGCAAAGCCGCGGAAACGTCCCCACATCGGCCGTCATGCCGAGATTGATTTCCTGGATGACGAAGAACGCATCCTCCGTCGCGTAGCGGCAATCGCAAGCGCTGGCAAAATCCACCGCGCCGCCGACGCATCCGCCCTGAATGGCGATCAGCACCGGCATGCGCGCGCGCTCCAGCACGTTGAAGGTTTCCTGGATGTGCAAAACGCTGGTCCGCAAATTCGCGCGCAGCCGTCCGCGCTCCTCGGACGAGACCACCGTGCCCGCCGATTGCCCCGACGTAAACACCGACAGATCCATGCCCGCCGAGAAATGCTTGCCGGTGGACGAAATCACGATCACGCGGGCGCGTGCATGCTCGTCGATATCTTTCACGATCTCCGGCAATTCGCGCCAGAATTCCGGCACCATCGTGTTGAATTCGCCCCCCCGCTTGAGCACGAGATGGGCGATATGCTCGTTGATCGAGACGTCGAAACAGCGATAGGTCATGGGGCTCTCCAGATAATATCCGCCTTTCCATAGCACAGCGCGCCTGCGGCCGGGAGCGCCCTTGCGAGGCCGCGCCGTTCATGGCTAGTTCTGGCGCAGACATTCCGGGAGGCAAGCCATGCCCATCAACTACGACGAGATCATGCAGCTCAAATCCGTGGGCGAGAAATTCAGCTACACCGACCGCGATACGATGCTCTATGCGCTGGGCGTCGGCTTCGGCCGCGATCCCATGAACATGGACGAACTGCCCTTCGTCTATGAGAACGGGCTGAAGGCCGTGCCGACGCAGGCCACCGTCATCGCCTGGGGAAGTTCCATCATGGGCAAGACCGGCATCAATTACATGATGGTCGTGCATGGCGAGCAGCGGCTGACCTTGCACAAGCCGCTGCCGACCTCCGCCGATCTAATTGCGGACGAGCGCGTCACCGGCGCGTTCGACAAGGGGCCGAAGGGTGCGGTCGTGCTCACCGAGAAAACCATCAAGCTCGCGGGCTCGGGGGAAAAGCTCTGCACGCTCACCTCCACCATCTTCGCGCGCGGCGACGGCAATTTCGGCGGGCCGAAGGAAGGTGCGCCGGAGCCGCACCAGATTCCCGACCGCGCGCCCGATATCGTGCACGCATGCGACACGCGCCAGGATCAGGCGTTCATCTATGCGCTGTCGGGCGACCGCAATCCGCTGCACCGCGATCCCAATTTCGCCAAGATGGCGGGCTTCCCGCGGCCGATCCTGCACGGGCTTTGCTCCTATGGAACCGCCTGCCGCGCGGTGCTTTCGACCATCGCCAAATTCGATCCGGCGAAGATCACCAGCTTCGACGTGCGCTTCTCCGCGCCCGTGTTTCCCGGCGAAACCATCGTCACCGAAATGTGGGTAGACGGGAACGTGGTGTCGTACCGCTCGAAGTTGAAGGAGCGCGATGTCGTCGTCCTCAACAATGGCCGCTGCACGCTTGCCGCCTGAGGACGATCCGCTCGAAGTCGCCGAGGCGCTGATCGAGCAGGGCCGCGCCGCCGAGGCCGCAAGTCTGTTGAAAGAACGCATCGAAGCGGGCCGCGGCTGGATGGCGGCGCGGTTGCTGCTCACGCGCGCACAAATAGCGCTCGGCGATTACGAAGCGGCCATCGCATCCGCGCGCGACTGCGTTTATTTCAATCCGGCCGCGGCGCCGGCCGCGCTCAATTTGGGCGAGGCGTTGCTGAAAGCGGGGCAATTGCCGGCGGCCATCGGCGAATTCCAGCGCGCGTTGCGGCTCGATCCGGTCAACGCGCGCGCGCGTTTCCTGCTCGGCTGCGCGTGGGGCGAAGCGGGCGAGGCGGCGAAGGCGCTGGCCGAATTCGAGCAATGCGAGCCTTCGCAAGAACTCGGCGCGAAAATCGAAGACATGCGCGCGACGCTTTCCCGGCCGCGCGCCGATCCGCGCTATGTGCGCCATCTCTTCGATCAGTTCTCCGCCGATTACGACGAGCGCATGATCCAGCAATTGAACTATCGCGCGCCGCAGATTCTGCGGGAATTGGCGGCGCTCGTCATGCCAGGCCGCGAGAATTTTCGCATTCTCGATCTCGGCTGCGGCACGGGGCTCGCGGGCGAAGCGTTCAAGCCGCTCGCGTCATATCTCGAAGGCATCGATCTTTCGCCCGCCATGATTGAACGCGCCCGCGCGCAGAATATCTATGATGCGCTCGCGGTCGGCGATCTCGAAAATTTCCTGAACGAAAACAAAAATGAATTCGATCTCATCCTCGCCGCCGATACGTTGGTCTATCTCGGCGATCTTGCGGCCGTATTTGCGGGCGCGGCCGCGCGGTTGAAGCCCGATGGCATGTTCCTGTTCACCGTCGAGAAGCATGAAGGTGCGGGCTTCGAACTTGGGCCCAAGAAGCGCTGGAGGCATTCGGAAAGCTACCTGACGTCCGAGGCGTTCAAGGCCGGCTTCAGCGTGGCGGGCCTTCTGGAATGCGTTCCGCGCATGGAAGCCAAGCGCGAAGTGGACGGATTTGCCGTTGCCTTGATGCGCCGCTCTGCCTGACAAATCGTTTCCAACATGGAGGCGGCGATGAACATCGGCATTCTGGTTTTCGACGGCGCGGAGGAACTCGATTTCGCGGGCCCGTGGGAAGTCTTCACCATGGCGAACGAAGTGTCCGCGCGCAGCGGCAAGGAGCGTCCACACAAGGTCATGCTCGTGGCGGAGAAGGACGGCGCGGTCACCTGTGCCAAGGGTATGCGGGTAATCCCCGATGTCACCATCGCCAACACGCCCAAGCTCGATGTCATATTGATTCCCGGCGGGCAGGGCACGCGCCGCGAGGTGGAGAACAAGCCGCTTCTGGAATGGATCGCGAAGGTCAGCGCGAAATGTGAATGGATCACATCTGTGTGTACCGGCGCGCTGCTGCTAACCGCCGCAGGCCCTGCACGCGGAAAACGCGTGACCACGCATTGGGCATTCGTGGAAACGCTTCGCGGCCGCGGCGAGGCCGCAGAGGTCCTGGAAAATATCCGCTATGTGCGGGACGGAAACGTGGTTACTTCGGCGGGCGTGTCCGCCGGAATCGATATGGCGCTGTGGCTGACCGGCCAGATTCACGGGGCCGCCTTCGCCCGCATGGTGCAAAAAGCCATGGAATACGACCCGGCTCCGCCCTATTCGGCCGAGGTTTAACGCCTCCGGCCTTTATTCCGCCGCGAACTCTGTGCTTCTATGCGCCCCGCCACGAGGGGCAGAAAATCTTCAAGAGGAGCTTACGTGATGTTGAAAACGATCGGCTTGGCTGCCGTGATGTTGACTATGTTCGCGGCGCCAGCTTTGGCCGATAACGCATGCGGCAGCATGCCGGTTCCTCCGGCAATGCCGTCCGCCGACGATATTGCGCACAAGTCGCCCACGGCGGCCGCGACCGCCAAGCATCAGGCATTTTTGGATGTCAAAAACTGGCAGGCCAGTCTCGGCGATTACCGCAATTGCCTGGACAGCCTGATCGACACCGACAAGCAGAAAATGTCGAATCTCGATCCCGGCAAGGATGCCGGCAAGATCGCGTCTCTGCAGGCCGAGATGGATGGAGCGACCGCCGCGCATGATTCGTCGGTCGATGCCGAAGAGCGCGTCGTCAACGATTTCCACGCGGTGCAGGCTGCCTTCTGCATGCGCAACGACGTGGATAGGTCCACCTGCCCGAAATAAGGGCGATAATTTGAACGCTTGAAAACGGCCCGCCATCGTGCGGGCCGTTTTTTTGCGCGCGAATCGCGTATCGTTCGCGGGCATGAGTCTCGCCCTTGAACAGCGCGAAATCCGCCGCGAGCATTCGCGTGCCGCGGCGCGCGCCTCCATTCTGGAAGCCGCACGGCGCGTGGCGGCGAAAAGGCGCGCGCTTTCGCTGCGCGCGGTTGCGGCGGAAGCGGGCTATGCGCCTGCCGCGCTCTACGGCTATTTCCGCAACAAGGACGAGCTTCTGCTGGCGCTCGCCGCCGAAGATCTTTCGGCGCTCACCCGCACCATGCGCGAAAGCGCGTCTTCGGGTGGAAAACTTGCCGCTGCGGCAGAGGCCGCCCTTGCCTTATTGCAGAACACCGAGACGCTGGCCGCGGCAATGTCGGCGCTTCCCGCCCGGAAGGGCGAGGCCGAGCGCGTGTTCAACGGCAAGCTGATCGGCGCGCTCACCGCGCTGTCGGAAGCCTCCGGCAAGCCCGCTTCGGCTCGCTCCGAACAGGCCGAGATCGTGCTGATGGCGGCTACGCTGGCGGGTCTGGCGCTGTTCCTGCGCTCGGGGCGGCTTCAGGCGCTGGGCTTTTCCGGGGCCGACATGATCGCAGCGCTCGGCCGCCGCTTCGCGGATTGATCCCGGTCAAGCCCGCCGATTTGCGCGGGGGGCCTGGCGTCCCTACATTCCGGCGAACCGCTATTTTCCGAGGAACCCCGTGCATCCATCCGTTGTCGTGCAAAAGACGCCGGACAAACCGGCCATCATCATGGCCTCGACCGGCGAAACGCTCACCTACCGCCAGCTCGAGGAATGTTCCAATCAGGGCGCGCAGCTTTTCCGCAAACTCGGCCTGAAGGTGGGCGATGTCGTCGCCATCTTCATGGAGAACAATATCCGCTTCCTGGAGATCTGCTGGGCGGCGCAAAGGGCAGGGCTTTATTACACCTGCATCTCCTCGCGGCTGACCGCCGGCGAAGTCGAATACATCCTGCGCGATTGCGGAGCTAAAGTGTTTATCGCCGGTCATTCGCTGGCAAAGGTTGCGGGCGAAGTGGCGCCCGCGATTTCCGATCTGTCGCGTTTGATGGTGGGCGGCACGATCCCCGGTTTCGCCTCTTACGAAACCGAAGCGGGCAAAATGCCGATCACGCCGATTGCAGACGAAACCGCGGGCGCCGACATGCTTTATTCCTCCGGCACGACGGGGCGCCCCAAAGGCGTGCGCAATCCATTGTCGGGCATGCCGATCCATTCGCCCAATCCGCTGATCGGCCTTGCGGGCATGCTGTTCGGCATGAGCGAGAATTCGATCTATCTCTCGCCTGCGCCGCTCTATCACGCCGCCCCCTTGCGCTATTGCATGACGGTCAACCGCTTCGGCGGCACGGTCGTCGTGATGGAGCATTTCGACGCCGAGGAATCGCTGCGGCTCATTCAGGAATACCGCGCGAACATCAGCCAATGGGTGCCCACCATGTTCGTGCGCATGTTGAAGCTGCCCGAAGAGGTGCGCGCGAAATACGACGTGTCGTCGATGCAGTCCGCGATCCACGCGGCCGCGCCCATTCCCGTCGATGTGAAGAAGAAGATGATCGAATGGTGGGGACCGGTGCTGCATGAATATTATGCCGGCACCGAAGGCAACGGTTTCTGCTATGTCGGCAGCGCCGAATGGATGAGCCATCCCGGCACGGTGGGCAAATCGCTGCTCGGGGAAATCCATATCTGCGACGACGAGGGCAACGAACTTCCCATCGGCGAGGAAGGCACGATCTATTTTCAGGGACCGTCCGAATTCGAATATCACAACGATAAAAAGAAGACGCAGGAATCCCGCCATCCGCAGCATCCCGATTGGTCCACGCTCGGCGATGTCGGCAAGCTCGATGCGGAAGGCTATCTTTATCTCACCGACCGCAAGGCATTCATGATTATCTCCGGCGGCGTGAACATCTATCCGCAGGAGGCCGAGAACGTGCTCATCTCCCATCCCAAGGTTGCCGATGTGGCGGTGATCGGCGTTCCCAACGAGGAATTCGGCGAAGAGGTGAAGGCCGTGGTGCAGCCCGCCAATTGGGCCGATGCCGGGCCTGCGCTCGCCGAAGAACTGATGACGTATGCGCGCGCGCGGCTTTCGCCGATCAAATGCCCGCGCTCCATCGATTTCGAGCCGGAGCTGCCGCGCCATCCCACCGGCAAGCTCTACAAGCGGCTGATCCGCGACCGTTACTGGGGCAAACGCGAGAGCCGCATTGTCTGACGATCCCGACATATTGCCCGACGGGCTGAAGCGTCCGGCGGATGGACTTCTCCGCCGCGAATATTTCACGCCCGAGCGCGTGAAATTCTATGCCGGATTGTTCGAGAAGCTCGGCGGCATGCCGATCCTGTCTGACGAAGAACGCGCCGCATCGCTGAAGATCGTGCAATCGGGCATCCCTGCGGGCGAAGATGTCTGGGTGTTCGGTTACGGCTCGCTGATGTGGAATCCGGCCGTCAACACCGCAGGCAGCGCGAAAGCGAAGATCGCGGGCTATCACCGCAAATTCTGCCTCACCATCGCGTTCGGGCGCGGCACGCCGGAAAAGCCGGGCCTGATGCTGGCGCTCGACGAAGGCGGGGAATGCGTGGGGCTCGCGCACCGCATCGCGGCCAACGAAGCGCAGAGCGAACTCGAAATCCTTTGGCAGCGCGAAATGCTGTCGGGCGCGTATATTCCGCTGTGGCTCGAGACGGAGATCGACGGGCATGGGCCCGCGCGCGCCATAACCTTCATCATCAATCGCGGCCATCCGCGCTATGAAGGCGATCTTTCCGCCGAGACGACCGCCGAGCGCATCGCCGCGGCCGAAGGCGTGTTCGGCTCGAACCGAGATTATCTCTATCGCATGATAAAGCAGCTCGACGCTCTGGGCCTCACCCACGGTCCCATGCACGATCTCGAGCGGCGCGTGCGCATGCTTGCGGGTGACATCGAAAAAGGAGAAACGCCATGAAAACCGTATCGTATGACGAAGTCGCGGGGCTTGCCGGTCAGGAGATCGGCGCGTCGGACTGGGTCACGATCGATCAGGACCGCATCGACAAATTCGCCGATGCCACCGGCGACCATCAGTGGATCCATATCGATGTCGAGCGCGCGAAAAAAGAAATGCCCGGCGGCAAGACCATCGCGCACGGTTATCTGACGCTCTCGCTGCTTCCGATGCTGGCGGCCCAGATCATGCGCATCACCGGCGTGTCGCGCGGCATCAATTACGGAAGCAACAAAGTGCGCTTCACCAATATGGTGCCGGTCGGCAGCCGCGTGCGCGCCAAACAGAAACTGATGAGCGTGGAAGCGCGCGCCGGCGGGCTGCAACTCATCAACGAAATGACCATCGAGATCGAAGGCCAGGACCGGCCTGCGTGTGTCGCGGAGACGATTAGTCTTATCTACAAATAACTCATTGTCATGGCCCGCCTGGTGCGGGCCACCCAGTTGAATTCTGAAAGATTTGAGACGCGAGAACTGGGTGGCCCGCATTCGCGGGCCATGACACAGTGTTTACAGTGTTTAATGCAATCTCTTATTCAAAAACGCCGCGATATTGTCGATCGCGCGGCGTCCTTCGGGCAGCACGTCGGCGGCCACCTGCCAGACGTGAAAGACCTTCGGCCACACTTCCAGCGTCGCATCGACGCCCGCGTCCTTCATCCGCGCAGCCATGCGCACGGAATCGTCGCGCAGCATTTCCGCGGCCGAGCATTGGAACAAAGTCGGCGGCAATCCGCTGACATCGCCGCGCAAGGGCGAAACCAGAGGGTTCGTCACATCGCCGCCGGGCACATAGGACTCCGGCACCGAATTGAAGATGGAGGGATCGAACATCGCATCCGATTTCGCATTGGCTTCGTGGGAATGCGTCGGCTCGGCCAGATCGGTGACGGGCGAAAGGCACACCAGCGCCGCCGGTTGCGGCAATCCGAGTTCCTTCAATTTCAGCGCCAGCGCAAGCGTGAGGTTTCCGCCCGCCGAATCCCCACCCACCGCCAGCCGCGAAGGCTCAACGCCTTTGTCGAGCAACGCGCGATAGGCGGCAACCGCATCTTCGAGGCCGGCCGGAAACGGATGCTCCGGCGCAAGCCGGTAATCGATGGCATAGACGGGCACATTCGTCTTCGCCGCCAGCCGCCACGTCAATTGCCGGTGATTGGCGGGCTTGCCCGCCACGAAGCCGCCGCCATGTATATAAAGTAGCGCCTTCTTCTCGTCGGCCGCGGCGCTCTGCAGCCGTTCCGCCGGCACGCCGCCCAGCGAAACCTTGTCCATGCGGATGTGCTTCGGCGGTTTTCTCGCGTGCTTTGCCAGATCGTCCATGATCGCGCGCAGCGTCATCACGGTTCCGCTTTTGGCGAAGCGCCGCTTCATCATGATCCGGACCACCGGATCGGCAACGATCAGTTGCAGGCTCATCTGGCCCCCATGCCCGTTCTTGCGCCCGAAGCATTAAGCAAGCCCGAGCCCCCGCGCCAGCCCCCGTTTACGCTTTGCGTTAGGGCAAGCTGGCCGCGCGGCCGCGAATTTGAGGCGCAAGCGCACAAAAATATCCTTTCGTTCCCGTTGCCGAATCTTAAGGAATTCCGCCCCCGGACGCGCGCAGATTTATGAAACTGCTCGCGAATATCGTAACAGGGCGCAATCGAAGCGCGCGCTAAATTCATCGCAGAAGGGGCTGGTTGCGGCCTGGCCGCATTGGAGATTTGCGCAAGATGGCGCAGCGCGCGACGGTGCTGGTTGAGAAGGAAGCGCCCGCTCACAAGCGCGCGGGCCGCGGATCGCGCGGGTCCGCGCCGCCGCCGCGCGCCATTCCGGTCGATCTGCGCAAAGTGGTTGCGCCGTACCGCAATGGCGGACGCCTCACGATCCGGGTCGAGCACATGCCGCCGCTCGCGCGCTTTTCGGCGGGGCGCAACAACGGCGACAATTCGTGGTCGTTCGCGCTCGACGAGCTGGAGGATCTGCTCTATCTGCCCGGTTCCGCGCTCGACGAGCCGCAGACGCTGGCCGTGCGCATCATTTCCCACGATTCCACGATTGCGCTGGTCGATTACGAAATCGCGCCGGAAATTTCGATCGCGATGGTCGAGCCCGGCGCGCCCGGCGCAGCCGCGCTTGAGCAATTGCGCCGCCTGCGCGACGAACTGTCGGACATGACGCTGAGGCTCGCATCCGCGCCCTCCAAGGCGGAAGGTGCCATCCGCGAGGCGCTGGCAAAAGCCGAAGAGCGCTGGAAAGCCGCGGAAACCGCGCGCTTCGCTGCCGCCGAAGCGCGCTTGCGCGAACAATCCGAAAAAGCGCTTGCCGATGCGCGCGCCGCGACGCAAAAAACGGCGGGCGCGAACCGGGGCGAACTCGAACGCCTCAACGGCGAACTCGCAACGCTGCGAGAGAAACTCGCAGGCCGCGACGGTGAACTTGTGCAATTGCGCGCAGGTCTTTCCAAGGCTCCCGCCGAAGCGGAAAAGGCGATGCGCGATGCGCTTTGCGCGGCCGAGGAGCGGTGGAAGGCGAACGAAGCGGTGCGCCTGGCCGCCGCCGAAGCGCAATGGCGCCAGCAATCCGAGCGCGCGCTCGCCGCGGCGCGCGACGCGGCGCAAAAGGCGCTCGATGGGGAAAAATCGGAACGCGAAAAGCTGAGCGGCGAACTCGACGCCTTGCGCGCGCAGCTTTCCGAGCGCGAAAGCGATGTCGCGAAGTTGCAATCGGCCGTGCTACAGGCCGGCGCGCGGCAGGAGCGCAATCTTCAGGACGCGCTGGAGACGTGGAAGGCGGGCGAAACGGTGCGCCTGCAGGCGGCCGAAGCGCATTGGAAAACGCAAGCCGCCGAAATGCGTGCGCAGATGCAGGCCGAGGCCGCCCGCGCCGAGGCGCAGGCGCGCGCGCAATCGGCCGCACTTTCCGCGCAGCATGAATCCGAGCTCCGCCGTCTTGAGAGCGAACTTGCGGGCACAAGGCAAACGCTCGCCGCGCGCGAAGCCGAACTCGGCCTGTCGCGGGCCAACGTGGTCCAAACGCAGGCGCGCGCCGAAAAGGACATCGACATGGCGCGCGCAACCGCCGAGCGGGAATCGCGCGAGCGCTTCTCCGCCAAGCTCGCCGAAGCCGTTGCGCGCTACGAAGCCGCCGAAGCGGCCCTGTCGAACATGCGCAGGCGCACCCATTCGCAAAGCGCGGAGGAAGCCACGGTGCTGCGCGACGAGATCAACGCGCTTCGCACCGTGCTCGCCAACCGGGATGCGGAGATCGCGCAATTCCGCCTCGCCAATGTGCAGACGAATGCCTATGACGGTGGCGATCACGCCGACAATCGCAGCTTCGTGTTCGGCGCGCTCGCGCTTGCCTGTGCGGTGATGGCGGCGATCCTGTTCTATCCGCAGATCGTGGCGCAATTGCCTTACGACTGGCAGGTCGAAATCGCCAGCTTCACCGGCGGGATTACTTATGACTCGAACGATGCGCCCGCCGCAAACCCGCCGCCGCCTGCCGGAGCGCCGGCCGCGCAAGCGCAAGCCACGGCGATCGTCATTCGCGGCGCCAATTTGCGCGCCGGCGGCTCGACCAAGGGTGGCGTGCTGATGACGCTCGCGGCGGGAACCGAAGTCTCCGAAATCCGCCAAAGCGGGAATTGGACGCTCGTCGAAGCGCGCGCGGGCCAAAAGACGCAAACCGGCTGGGTCTACAATTCTTTCCTCAAGCCGAAAGACGCGGACCCAAAAGCGGGCGGAAATTAGCGGACGCGGTTGCGGTTTTGTCCCTTTGCGCCAACACACCGGCCGGTTGACCGGTCTTGCTCGATACAGTTCGAACCTGACGGTATGAGTATATCTCGCGATCGAAAGAGTGGCGAAGCGCAGTTGATCGGGCGGCGCGAATAGCACCGAATTTCCATTCGCTGCCCTTTGTTGCACCGCATTATGCATGCGGAAATCCCCGCGATCAGGCCCTTTTCGCGCCCGCCGCAAAATTTTTTCGCTTTGCCATCCGTAACTTTTCGGCCGGGCTACGTCTTAGCAGGCGTAATTTGAACCCTCGAAGGGCAAGGCGTTCGCGGGGGATGGCAGACAAACCGGAATCGGGTCGTGAAAACACGGACCTGCGCCAGAGCGATGCGGCGATGACCGCGTCCGAGGTCGAGGCGTGGTTCGTGCGCGAGGTTCTGCCGCTGGAGGCGATGCTGATGCAATATCTCCGCCGCAATTGGCGCGATCCGGACGAGATCGAGGATCTGCGCCAGGAAATCTATATCCGTGTGTGCGAGGCGGCGCGCAAATCGATTCCGGCGCCGGCCAAATCCTTCGTATTCGTCACCGCGCGCAACCTCATCGTCGATCGTTTGCGCAAGGCGAATGTCATCCCCATCGAAGTGATGGCCGATCTCGATGCGCTGGGCGCGGCGTTCGACCAGCCGGGGCCGGAGCGCAACGCGATCGTGCGCGATGAATTGCGACGGTTGCGAGCCGTGATCGATCAGCTTCCGCCGCGCACCCGCGAGGCGATCGTGCTCGGCCGCATCGAAGGGCTCACGGGCCGCGAGATCGCGCGGCGCATGGGCATCGCCGAAACCACGGTCTCCGAACATCTCGCAAACGGCATGCACGCGCTGACGAACATGCTGTTGCGCGATGGCGACCCGAGGGAACACAAATGAACCCGCGCGCAGACGACATCGACAAGCATGCAGCGTGGTGGCTTCAGCGGCGGCAGTTCTGGGATGCGAACCCGGAAGACGAAGCCGCGTTCGAAGCCTGGATAGACGAATCCGAGGCGCACCGCATCGCCTATTGGCGTCAGAATGCAATGTGGAACCGCACCGAGCGGCTGGCGGCACTTGGGCCGTCTACGCCGAAGGCGGCAGAGCCTGGGCGCTCGCGCATTCTGCCGCTGATATTGCGCGTCGCGGCGGGGCTTGCAGTGCTTGCCGCCTTGGGTGCGGGCTTGGTCAATTTGCCCTTGCGCCCGAAGGATCGGGTTTATTCCACGCCCGTGGGCGGACACGAATCCATCAGCTTCGCCGACGGCACGCGCATCGAACTCAACACCGACACAATTGCGCGCGCGCGCATGAATTCGGATCAGCGCCTTGTCTGGCTTGAAAAGGGCGAAGCCTATTTCCAGGTGAAGCACGATCCGGCGCATCCTTTCGTGGTGATGGTCGGCGATCATCGCGTCACCGACCTGGGCACCAAATTCGTGATCGACCGGCGGGCCGGGAAGGTCGAAGTCGCGCTCATCGAGGGCCGCGCCTGGTTCGATCGCACCGGCAAGAAGCCGGCTTCGCAGACCGCGCTTCTCACGCCGGGCGATGAAGTGGTGGCGACCGCGCAATCGATGCTGGTTTCGCAAAGACCGATTTCCGAGTTGGAAGATTCCTTGAGTTGGCGCCAGGGCCTGCTCGTCTTCCGCGGCTCGACGCTTGGCAACGCGGTCGCGCAATTCAACCGCTACAACAGCCGCAAAATGATCGTGGCGGACGCCAAAGCGGCCGCGATCAAGATCGACGGCACATTTCCCACAAACGGCATCGGCGTGTTCGCCGATGCCGTTCGCAATGTCTTCGGCCTTCACATCGAAAACCACGGCGGCAGCGTCGTGATCTCCAGCACGCAATAAACGCGCGCAACGAACATCGGGGGGAATAATGACGAAAGGAAAACTCATCAAGGCGGCGCTGGCGGGCGGCGTGTCGGTCATCGCGCTCGGCGCGGCTGCGCAGGCAGAACCCTTCAATATACCGGCAGGCGATCTTGCCACTGCGCTCAATGCCTATGCCGCCCAATCGGGCATCCCCATGATCGCGCCGCACGACATGATCGGCGGCATGACAACGAAGGGCGTGCACGGCGATCTTACGGCCGATGTAGCGCTCTCGCGCATTCTGGACGGCACGGGCTTTGCGAGCCGGCGCACCCCTGCAGGCGCAATTGCGATCTTCCATCCCGAGCCGCCCGCTCAGCGCGCGCGCACCGAAAGTGTTGCGGCCTCAACGCGCCTTGCCTCGGCAAATTTCGCCGCTGCGAACGTGGAAACCGTCGTCGTCACCTCGTCGAAGATCAAAGGCGATATCCAGACGGTGCCGATTGCGATTACGGCGCTGAGCCAGGAACAGTTGACGACACGGCAAATTGCCGGAGGTCCGGATTTGGTGAAGGAGGTTCCGAACCTTACCTTCACAAAAACAAACTTCACCGGCTATTCGATCCAGATTCGCGGCATCGGCACACAAGCCATTTCGGTGACCACCGATCCGGCGGTGGCGGTGGCGCTGAATGATATTCCGTTCATCCGTAACCATTTCTTCGAACAGGAATTCTACGACGTCGGCCAGGTCGAAGTCCTGCGTGGTCCACAAGGAACGCTCTATGGGCGTAACGCCACCGCCGGTGTGGTGAATGTCGTCACCGCCAAGCCCACCGACCAGTTCGAAGCGACGCTCTCCGCCGACTGGGGCAATTACGCCAATCGGCGCTATGAAGGAATGGTCAATCTGCCCATCGTGGATGACCGGCTCGATCTGCGCATCGCCGGCGAATGGACCAAACGCGACGGATACACCAAAAACCAAATCACCGGCGCTCAGGTCGATGGCCGCGATTTGTGGTCCACGCGTGTCACCATCGGCTGGCATCCTCTGCCGAGCGTGCAGGCCAATCTCGTCTGGGAGCACTTCCAGGAAGCCGACGACCGCATGCGCACGGCCAAGCAATTGTGCGAGACGGATAACCCCGCAAATCATCCGGGCCTTACGAACATCGGCGGCGTGAATGTGCGCGCCCCATCGACGACGAACACCGGCATCCAATTGGCGTTCACGCTGACGACGGCTAATTTCAGCCAGGGTTGCCTGCCGGCCGGGCTCTATGCGCCGGAATCCTACGAAGTGCCTTATGGCTATTCGCTGCCTTATGTCGTCGCCGGTTATGCCGCCGATGCTTTGAACGTGCATATCGATCCCTATGCCAGCACCGTTCAATCGCGCAATCTGCGAGAAATCGAAACCGAGATCAATCCGCGCTACGTCGCCAAAAACGATACACTCGAACTGAATGTCGATTATGCGGTGGCGCCCTCGCTCACCTTCACGTCCCAGACCGGTTATAATCACGATTTCCTGTGGTCCACCGAAGATTACAACCGGTTTGATACATCGCCGGGGATATTTGTACCGATCAACAACGTAGGACATGGTTCGATACGCGATAACAGCCTCGTTAGTGCGGACGGCTATTTTTGCGATCCCCAACTCGGCTGCAGCAATCGGCTCGTCGCGCAAGACCTGTCCGACGAGCGCGCCTGGCAATTCAGTCAGGAGTTCCGCCTGGCCTCCAATTTCAAGGGGCCTTTCAATTTCAGCATCGGCGCCAATTACATGCATTACGAAACGGTGGAGGACTATTACGTCTTCCTCAACTCCGTAACGCTCTATTCCGCTACCTCGGGATTGCAGGGCGATGCGGCAAATGAAGTCTGGGTGCCTGGAGTCACGGACAATCATTTGTGTTTGACAGGCAGCGGCACATTGGGAACGAGCTCCGGTCTGCAATACAACAATCCCAATTTGGGCGCCGGCATCCCGACGGAAGTGTGCGTCTATATCGATCCCAATCCGATCGGTTCGCTCGACGATGCGGGGCACAATTACTTTCTCAGCCGCAATCCTTATGTGCTGAACTCTTTTGCCCGGTTCGGAGAGGCTTATTACGACGTCACGCATGATGTGAAACTCACCGGCGGTATCCGCTGGACGAGCGACCGCAAGCATTTCATCGACATCCCCAGCGAACTGGTCGCCCAAGGTTATGGCTACATGCCGACCGGCGTGGTGGACCAGAAATGGGATCAGCTCACCGGGCGCCTTGCCGCGAGCTGGACGCCCAAGCTCGACTTTACCGATCAGACGCTCGTCTATAGTTCATACGCGCACGGTTACAAGGCGGGCGGCGCCAATCCGCCGGGCGCCAATCTTTTCGCCTATGGCGTAGGTCTTTCGGGCGGCGTCACAGGCGTGCCCGTTCATCCGCTCACCTTCAAGCCGGAATTCGTGGATGCCTATGAACTCGGCACCAAAAACACGCTGATGGACGGCGGCATGACGCTGAACGGCAACGTGTTCTATTACAATTACAAGGGCTATCAGATCTCGCGCATCGTGGACCGCACCGCGATCAATGACAATTTCGACGCCACCGTGAAGGGCGCCGAACTCGAAGCCATGTACGAACCGCTTCCGGGTCTGCGCTTCAATTTCGCAGGCGGTTACGAAGATACGCGCATCAAAGACGGTCAATATTCCGTCGATTTGATGGACCGCACCGCCGGCCACGAGGGCTGGGTTTTGATGAAACCGTTCGTGACCCAGTCGTCCAATTGCGTCATGCCCGATTACGTCGTGGCGGCCATGATCGTGAAGTATGCAAATTATGGTCAGGGCAATCCAGGAGTGTCGGCCTGTGGCAATGCCTATGGCGACGAGGTCGATCCGGTAACCGGCGGCTTTTATCATTACAACAATGGAAATCCCTATTACGCTTTTCCCGGGCTGTATGGCGTCGAGCCGGTCGGCGCCACGCACTATCCCTATCCCGTCACGATCAGCAATTCCGGCTTTCCGACGATTTCCTATCCGGGATTCGATCCGCGCGCTGGTCAGCCGGGCGATCCTTATGTCGGTCAAAATACGTATAATGGCTTCGATTACGGGCCGGTGCCCAACAGCGGCGCCGGATTCGCCAAGTCCCTGGGTGGCAATGAACTGCCGAACGCGCCGCATTTCACGGCCTCGCTGTCGGCAGAATATACGATGCCATTGTCGGAAAATTGGGCCGGCACGCTGCACAGCGATTTCTACTGGCAATCGCAGAGTTGGGCGCGGGTGTTCAACGACAGGCCCTATGACAAGATTCGAGGGTATTCGAACGTCAACCTCGCGTTGATCCTGACGAGTGCGTCGGGCTGGCAGGTGATGGGTTACCTGAAGAACGTTTTCGATACGACCGCGATCACCGGCGACTTCCTGAATTCGGATGACAGCGGCTTGACCACCAATGTGTTCCTGACCGATCCGCGCCTGTTCGGCGTGCGCGTCACGAAGAACTGGTGAGGGGGAATAAACAATGAGCGAACTGATCCAGAAAAACGACGGCCGCGCCACCATTCGCTGGAAGTTGCTGACGGGCGCATCGGCGTTGGCGTTGACGGCTTATGTCGCCTCGTCGAGCGCGGTGCGTGCCGATGATTCCGATCGTCCGATGTTCTGGCTGGAGTTCGGCGGCCAGATGGAAATGCTGAAGGGAACTTCGCGCACCTTCATTGCGCCTTTCATGCTGGTCGATCCGACACCGGCGCCTTATTTGGGCGCAACGCCAACCGAGAACCAGCGCGCGCCCAATTTCGCGTTTGGCGGCGAGGGCAAACTGACATTCCAACCGGAGAATTCCGATTGGATTTTCTCCGCCAGCATCCGCTATGGCCGCAGCCACGGCAACCGCCACGTCCACCATCAAACGCTGCAACACGTTTCAGAATATGTTGTGTCCCGCGCAAGGCTCTATTCCGGAACGAGAGTGATCGCACCATTCGAGGATACCAAGGCGCGGAACGACGAGCATCACGCATTTCTGGATTTTCAGGCGGGCCATGATGTCGGTATCGGCGCGTTCGGACATGAAAGCACCTGGACGCTGAGTGCAGGCGTCCGCTTCGCGCAGCTCAGCGCGAAATCTTCACTCGATATCAGAGCGCGTCCGAGCCTGACCACCATGCCGCCGACCGGCCGGGGCAACTCGTTTGTTACAGCATACGAATATGTCATGTCGGGACATGCGGAACGCGGCTTCCATGGCGTGGGGCCGCTGGTGTCCTGGCATGGCACCGCGCCCGTTGCGGGCAATCTCGATCAAGGCGAGTTGACGCTCGATTTGGGCATCGATGCCGCCCTTCTGTTTGGAAGACAGAAGGCCAAGATAGATCATGCGACCAAGACCTATCACTTCGCCTATTTTTCCTATTCGCAAGTCAACAGCACGGGTAATGCCCCCCGCCGCTCGCGGTCGCTGACCGTGCCCGACGCCGGCGCGTTTGCCGGGCTTTCGTGGCGCGAGCGCGACGCCAAGGTCAGCTTCGGCTATCGCGCCGATATCCTGTTCGGCGCCATGGATACCGGTATCGATACGGCGAAAAAATCCAATGTCACCTTCAACGGTCCATACGCCAGCATCAGTATCGGCTTTTAAGGATGGGGGGAGAGATGAGTGAATCGATGAATATGCCGCGCGGCGCCACACGGAAGCATCTGCTGACGAGCGTCTCGACAATGGTGTTGATTGCGTCGGTTTGTGCCGGCGGGCCAGCGTTCGCGGGATCGGCGGGCGAAGCTCCGCTCTGGATCGAACTCGGCTCGCATGCCGAAACCATACACGATTCCAACACGGCTTTCTCGTTACCGTTCGGAAGCGCAATACCGCCCGGAGGTCTTAGCGGACCTCTGGTCGGCGGGGTCGCGTTGTTGCGCGAATTCGGAGACGATGCAGGGATTACCTTCCGGCCCGAAAACAGCGACTGGGTATTTTCGGCATCGGTCACTTACGGGCGCGCGCGCGGGAAACACAGGGCGTTTCATCAATCGCAGCCCGTGCCGACCACGTCGGTATCGTATTACCGGCACTATTTTCCCTCGACGCCTGCATTCAACAGGACCGCGACCTATCCTGCGAAAATTACGGCCGACACGATCGACGCCGATACGGTCGGCTCGGAATCCCATTTGATGATCGATTTTGCGGTGGGCAAGGATGTCGGCCTGGGTATTTTCGGCCGGCACGGCACCTCGACGCTGAGCGCCGGCGTGCGCTTTGCACAATTGAACACCGTTGTCCATATCGCGCGGTTCAGCGCCATCGCGGGCGTTCATGCGTCCCATTTTCTTGCTTCCACACCGACATGTTGCAGCGGCTATATCAAGATCGTCGAGGGAAACAACCAGGTTTGGGACAATCTTACGGGCAAGCCCCAGGGCCGGCATGAGTTCCGCGGCGTGGGACCATCGATCTCCTGGACCGCATCGGCCCCGATTGCCGGTTCGACACAGAATGGCCTTTCACTCGATTGGGGCATCAATGCCGCGCTCCTGTTCGGCAAACAAAAGACCAAAGCGCAGCACCGGACCCACGTCGTCACATCGTGCTATGTCGGCGGATGTGCCAGCCGTTCGCCCTACGACGACACGAGTCGAACCGAACACACAAAAACCGTCACCGTGCCGAACCTGGGCGGATTTGCGGGCTTCTCCTATCGCGTGGAGGACGTCAAAATCAGTCTCGGCTACCGCGCCGATTTCTTCTTCCACGCGCTTGATACCGGTATTGCAGGCCAACATTCCGATACGCGCGGTTTTTACGGCCCATTCGCGAGCCTCAGCTTCGGGCTGGGAGATTAGGCACATGTCCGTTTTCAATAGCCAAAAATGGCGGGCGAAACTCGCCGCGCTCGCGCCCGAATCAAGACGTTGATACGCAATAAAAACAGGCTGACGAGGCTTTCCGGATGAAGTCCGAGCCGCGCGATATCAGGATGTCTTGCAACTGAAGGATTGGGCCGGGACTTTCGGCAAAGCAGCGTAAACGTCCGGGAATCGGCCCGGAACGATTGCTGCGGCTGCGCGCCGGCAATCCCGCTTGATCGTATCGCGCCCGCGCCGGAGCAATCGCGCGCGAGCATTCCTGCCGCACCGCAACGAAAATGAAAAAAATTCGGCGCAAGGCCGCCGTTTTTGCGCGCTGCATCGCGGCCTGAATAGAGCCACCCCCACGAACGCCAAACTGTTTCGTTTGGATAGGTGTAGTCCTGAGCTTCAATGGCTGAAAGGCAGGAAGCGGGCGGGGTGACCAATACGAGGGATACCAGCCGTGACGACGCGGGCTCGCGAAGCATCGTGAGCCGGGCGGATTTGCGCGCCTGGTTCATCGCCGAAGTTCTGCCGCTGGAGGCGGCGCTGATGCAATTTCTGCAGCACAATTGGCGCAACAGAAACGATCTGGCCGATCTCAGGCAGGACGTTTACCTGCGCGTCTATGAGGCGGCGAAGAAGGAAATTCCGCATCCGGCGAAGCCATTCGTTTTCACCATCGCGCGCAATCTGGTCATTGATCGCGTGCGCCGCGAGCAGATCGTGCCCATCGAGGCGGTCGCCGATCTGAATGCGCTCGACGCGGCGAAAGACGAGCCAGGCCCCGATCGTATCGTGGCCGCGCGCGATGAATTGCGCCGCTTGCAGGCGGCGCTCGATCATCTGCCGCCGCGCGCGCGCGAAGTCGTCGTGCTGCGCCGGATCGAAGGGCTGCCGCGGCGCGAAATCGCAAGCCGCATGGGCATCACTGAAGACACCGTGGCCGAACATTTGAGCGCCGGAATGCGCGCCATCGCCAATCTTCTCTACAGCGAACCCGCCGGCGTGCGGAGGAAATCGTGAGCGCGAACGAGATCGAAGCGCGCGCCTCCGGCTGGCTGGAGCGCCGCGACCGCGAAAACTGGAGCGCCGAAGACCAGGCCGCCCTCGATGCCTGGCTCGATGAATCGCCCGCGCACGAAATCGCTTTCTGGCGGCTCGATGCCGCGTGGAGCCGCACGGACAGGCTCGCCGCGTTTCGCGGGCCCAAGCCGGAAGCCGCGCCGCGCCGCACGGGTCTTCCGCTGATTGCGAAGATCGCTGCGGCAATCGTTATTCTGGCGGCGTTCGGCGGCGCATATGTGAGGCTTGGAACGCGCCCTGCCGATCGCACATTCGAAACGGCATTGGGCGGGCGCGAAACCGTTTCCTTCGCCGATGGCTCCAGCATCGAGCTCAACACCAACACGGTGCTGCGCACCGAGATGACGACGGCAAAGCGCATCGTGTGGCTGGAAAAGGGCGAAGCCTTTTTCCATGTCAAGCACGATGCGGCCCATCCCTTCATCGTGATTGCGGGCGCCCAGCGCATCACCGATCTGGGCACGGAATTTTCCGTGCGCCGCGATTTAGGCGATCTGAAAGTGGCCGTGCTCGATGGCAGCGTGCGCCTGGGCTCGCGCGATGCGCAAGCCCGCGTGCTGACGCGCGGGCAGGTGGCCGCGGCCACGGCCGACTCCATCGTGGTCACGCGCCGTTCCGTGGCTTCGCTCGCCAACGAGATGAGCTGGCGGCGCGGCGTGCTGGTGTTCGACGAAACCGCGCTCGGCGAGGCCGCGGCCGAACTCAACCGCTACAACCGCGAGCAGCTTGTCATTCGCGATCCGTCGGTCGCGCGTCTGGTGATTGCCGGCACGCTGCCCACCGACGGCATCGAAGGTTTTGCACGTCTGGCCCAAACGGTTCTGGGCCTGCATGTCGAGCATCGGGAAAACGAAATCGTGATCTCGCGTTAGGAAGCGCGCGCACATTCGCATGAAGGGGGGAAGATGAAGAACCATCTCAAGACCGCGCTGATCGCAGGCGCAAGCGTGGTGGCGCTTTCGAGCGCCGCTTTCGCCGACGAATTCGATGTGCCGGGCGGCGATCTCAAGACGGCGCTGAACGCGTTCGCGATGCAGGCGCGCGTGGCGCTGATCGTTTCGGGCGAAACGGTGAAGGGTGTGACGACGCAAGGCGTCCACGGCGATCTGCCCGCGGACGTGGCGCTCGCGCGCATCCTGAAAGGCACGGGGCTGACTTCGCAACGCACGTCATCCGGCGAGATCGGTGTGGTGCCGCTGAAGAGCCTGCCGCACGACCAGCATTCCGACGCTGCGGCAGCATTGCGCACGGCGTCGGTTCAGTCTGCTGCGGCGAGCGTTGAGACGGTGGTCGTCACATCGTCGAAGATCAAGGGCGATATCCAGACGGTTCCGATTGCGATCACGGCGCTGTCGCAGGAACAGTTGACGAGCCGCCAGATTGCGGGCGGGCCGGATTTGGTGAAGGAAGTTCCGAACCTCACCTTCACCAAGACAAATTTCTCCGGTTATTCGATCCAGATTCGCGGTATCGGCACGCAGGCCATTTCAGTTACGACCGATCCGGCAGTTGCTGTCGCACTCAACGATATGCCGTTCATCAGAAACCATTTCTTCGAACAGGAATTCTACGACGTCAATCAAGTCGAAGTTTTGCGCGGCCCGCAAGGCACCCTCTATGGCCGCAACGCGACTGCGGGCGTCGTAAACGTCATCTCCGCAAAACCCACTGACCAGTTCGAAGCGATGCTGTCTGCCGACATCGGCAATTACACCAACCGCCGTTACGAGGGCATGGTCAATGTCCCCATCGTGGATGATCGCGTCGATCTGCGCATTGCGGGCGAATGGACGAAGCGCGATGGTTACACGACAAACCAACTTACCGGCAGTCCGATCGATGGCCGCGATCTGTGGTCCATCCGCGCCACGGTTGCATGGAAGCCATTCGAGAAGGTGAATACCTATCTCGTCTGGGAACATTTTCAGGAAGACGACGACCGCCTGCGCACCAGCAAACAGCTTTGCAAAACCGATCCGACGAAGACCGAAGTAGGCGGTGTGCCCGTACCGCTGAACGACACTCTGGCCTATGCGGGGCAGCCTTATCTGAGCCAAGGCTGCGCACCCGTTTCGTTGTTTTCGAAGGACGCCTTCCAAGTGCCGAATGGCATAACGCTGGCCTTCTACGAGCCGATCGGGTTCGAGGGCGTTCCGGTGATGGCTGGCCTCGCTCAGTTCGATCCCTATGCCAGCACCACGCAATCGACCAACCTGCGCGTGATTGAATCGACCATCAATCCGCAATACAAGGCCAAGAACGACACGCTCGAATTCAATGCCGATTATGCCGTCACGCCGTCGCTCACCTTCACGTCGCAGACGGGGTATAATCAGGATTTCCTGTGGTCCACCGAGGATTATAACCGCTTCAATACCAGGCCGGGCGCCTTCAGGGCGGGTGGCAGGCTCGATAGCACATCGGCCCCCGATCCCAACAATGGCATTTGCGTGAGTACCGACTATGGCCTTTGTTTGGGAAAATCCGCCTACGATTCATGCGAACCGGCAAGCACACCGGGCGATGTCGGCTACAATGGTTGCGTTGCCTACGGAACCTTCTGCGATCCGCAATTGGGGTGCAGCGACCGGCTGGTTGCACAAGATCTGAATGACGAACATTCCTGGCAGCTCAGCCAGGAATTCCGGCTCGCCTCGAATTTCACTGGGCCGTTCAATTTCAGCGTCGGCGGAAATTATCTGCACTACGAAACCGAAGAGAATTATTATGTTTTCATCAACTCGCTGACACTGGCCTCGTATACTTGGTTGAGACCTGGAAGCGCGAGATATCCCGATCAGACCCTGCCCTGGGTTCCCGGCGTGTCGGACAATGCGAACTGTATCACTGGCGGTCTGGTCGTTTTAAATCCCAACCTGCCGAGAAATTTCCAGACCGGCACCGAAGGCGAACTCGCATGCGATTATATCGACCCCAATCCAATAACCAGCCTCAATAATGAGGGGCACAATTATTTCTTGAGTCAAAATCCGTACACGTTGAATTCCTATGCCGGATTCGGAGAGGCTTATTACAATATTACGCATGACGTAAAGTTGACGGGCGGAATCCGTTGGACGGATGACCAGAAGCACTTCATCGATATTCCAAGCGAACTTCTGGTGGAAGGTTATGGCTATCCCATCAGCGGAGTCGTCGATCAGGAATGGAATCAGTTAACGGGCCGTGCCGCGGCGAACTGGACGCCCAAGCTCGATTTCACCGATCAGACGCTGGTTTATGCGTCTTACGCGCATGGCTACAAGGCCGGCGGCGCCAATCCGCCGGGCGCCCGGCTTCAGGTATTTGGCGCATTCAACACCGGCGAGACCTCAACTCCGATTCATCCCCTGACGTTCAAGCCCGAATTCATCGACGCTTATGAACTCGGCACCAAGAACACGCTGCTGGATGGCGGACTGACGCTGAATGGCGATGTGTTCTTCTACGATTACAAGGGCTATCAGATTTCGCGCATTGTGGACCGCACCGCGATCAATGACAATTTTGACGCCAAAGTGCAGGGCGCCGAACTGGAAGCGATGTGGGAGCCGATCCCCGGCCTCAAGTTCAACTTCGCGGGCGGCTACGAACATACCCGCGTCGATAATGGCCAAAGCTCCATCGATCTGATGGATCGCGCCGATGTGGCCGATCATCCGGGCTGGATGGTGGTGAAGCCGTTCGTCACACAAGCCTCAAACTGCATTTTGCCGATTTATGTGGTCGCCGCCAGTTTGCTGGCCCACCCTCCGGTGCTTCAAGGAGAGGGCACAGCCGCTATACCGGGATTGTGTGAACACGCTTATGCAGACGGTCTGGATCCGGTCACGGGCGAGCCGTACAAAGCCAGTCCAGCCTTCCCAACGGATTACAACCAGCACTATGGAATCGGTGTTTTTAACCCCGGTCCATATCCAGGTTTCGATCCGATCAGCAACGATCCGAACGTCGATCCAAATACTGTTAATAACGGTCTTGGTCTGGCGCCGAACGACGGCGAAGGTTGGGCCAAGCCTCTGGGCGGCCACGAGCTTCCCAACGCGCCGCATTTCACCGTGTCGCTGAGCGGCGATTACACGATTCCCGTCTCGGAGGATTGGGCGGCCACGCTGCACAGCGATTTCTACTGGCAATCGCAGAGTTGGGCGCGAATCTTCAACGACAGGCCTTATGACAAGCTGCGAGGCTATTCCACCACCAACATCGCGCTGATCCTGACGAGCGCATCCGGCTGGCAAGTGATGGGCTACGTCAAGAATATCTTCGATGTGACGCAGATCACCGGCGACTTCCTGAACTCGGACGATAGCGGCTTGACCACCAATGTGTTCCTGACCGATCCGCGCCTCTTCGGCGTGCGCGTCACGAAGAACTGGTGAGGGGGAAACACCAATGAGCGAACTGATCAACAAAAACGACAATCGCGCCACCATCCGCTGGAAGCTGCTAACGGGCGCGTCCGCGCTGGCGCTAACGGCTTATATTGCGCCACCGGCAAATGCGGAAGATGCGAGCCAGCCGCTAGTTTGGATCGAATTGGGCGGGCAGCTCAATGAGCAGGACATTAATTCCCAGCTATTGGCGCCGGATTTCCTGTCGATGCGGCCGTCGAATTTCAGCTCACCGCTGAATCTGGAAAAACCACCGAGATTCGGTTTGGATGAAGACGGCACGTTGTCGTTTCAGCCGCATGGATCGGACTGGGTTTTCTCCGCCTCCATCCGGTATGGCCGTTCATCCAAAAGCAGGCATGTCCATCAGCAAAGTTACCCTCTGCCGCAAACTTATATTGGCACATTGGAGTTCGGCACCGCTGATGTGAGATACCCGCGAGCCGAGCGATTCGCAGACACGATCGTAAAGAACAGCGAGAAGCACTTTATCATCGACTTTCAGGCCGGCAAGGATGTTGGGCTCGGGCTGTTCGGAGGAAAGGTCTCGTCCACCGTGAGCCTCGGCGTCCGGTTTGCGCATTTTAACGACAGATCGCGGATTAGTTTGAAATCGGATCCCGATTGGCACTTCCAATTGGTAACGCGTGTCCACAGCGGCTACCATTATCAGTCGATGATACAGCCTTATCACTACAATTCGGCTCACCTCGATGCTGCGAGAAGTTTTAGTGGCGTGGGGCCGAAATTGTCCTGGAACTCGTCTGTTCCGATAGCGGGGAATGCGCACAGCGACGAACTGGATTTCGATTGGGGCATCGACGCGGCGCTTCTCTTTGGACGCCAGAAGACACGCGTCCGATCGGATACAAAGGTACAATACGATGATAATAACGGTGGCTTGGGATTCCGATATGCGTACAATAAAGGCTTGCCCCCGTATGGCGTACTTGCGACCGTATATAACCACCCGGTATCCGGAACGCGTTCGCGCAATGTGACCGTTCCCAATGTCGGCGGCTCGCTGGGCATTTCCTGGAAATACGACGACGCCAAGGTCAGCTTCGGCTATCGCGCCGACGTGTTCTTCAACGCCATCGACGGCGGCATCGCGGCGCGCAAATCGGAAAACCGCGCCTTCTACGGCCCCTACGCCTCCATCTCCATCGGCTTAGGCGACTAGCTTGCAATAGGGCGGCGGAATCGCATCCGCCGCCCGTATTTTCTTGAGGGCCGGCGAATAGCTAAAGCGCGTCCTAAATCAGCAGCAGATCGAGATCGCCGCCTTCGGCCCAATGGCCGGGCGGGCAACTTATCCGGAATGGCTGGGGCGGGAGGATTCACTCCCATTGATTTCATTGAAGAATATCGCAAAATACCGTCAAAAATACCGCCAAGAAAAAATTTGTGTAGAAGGCGGCTCAATCGCATTTTCGTGCCGGATTTTTCAATGGCTGGGTCGCGGATAGGCGCAAATCGTCAGGGAATGTTCCAGGTGGCCGGATTCGAAAACGGATCGAAGAAACGGCTAGCAGGGCGTGTCGATAGCCGCGGATTCGGCGAGACGTTGTTGCAACACGCGTCATTGGCGGAATGTCTGACTATTTTTCATTTCAGCGCGAGCAAGCGCGCTTGACGGGCAAACTTGCGGCTAATCGTCCAAATCTGTAGATAGGCGCCGGAGGCGGATGCCATGGGCGCCGGGCAAGCGGGGAAAGAAAACGAATTGCGCGCGCGGCTGGATGCGCGGTTTCGCGGGCCGCTGATGAGTTATTTTACGCGCCGCGTGGGCGATCGCGCGGAGGCCGAAGACCTGACGCAAGAAGTGTTTGTCCGGCTGATCGGCTCTAATTCGCTTGAAAATCTCGATCATGCCGACGCTTTTGTGTTCCGCGTCGCCAGCAATCTTCTTCGCGACCGCAGCAGGAAAGTACTGCGGTCTGGCGGCTCACTTCCGCTGGACGAAGCGGTCATAAACGAACTTGCGCGGGAATTTGTGGAGGATCGCGGCCCCGAGCGCGTCTTACTTGGAAAGGAGCGGCTGGCCGATGTGCTGGCCGCGCTGGATGAGCTTGGCGAACGCACGCGCAATATCTTTATCCTGTTCCGGCTGGAAAACATGAAACAGAAAGATATTGCGGCGGTTTACGGGATTTCGCCGAGCACGGTGGAAAAGCATGTGATGAAGGCCGTGATGCATCTTTCGCTGCGCTTCGGGGAGGGAGAGCTATGAGCGCCGCTCTCAAGCCCGATGCCGCGCGCCGCCTGGCGGAAGCCGCCGCCTGGCGCGTGCATCTGACCGAAACGGATAAGGAAACCAGCGAAGATTTCGAGCAGTGGCTGGCGGCCGATCCCTCGAACGAAGCGGCGTGGCGTCGGGTGGAAAGCACCTGGAGCCGCTTTGCGGATAATCCCGCGGCGCCGGAATTGATCGCAGCGCGGCGCGCGGCTTTGGGCGATGTGCATGGGCTGGGCGGGCAGCAATGGAAACGGTCGCGCCGGCAATGGCTGCAAATCGCGGCCGCTATTGGAATTGTTGTAGGCGGCGCAATCTGGGGCGTCCAGACCTATCTGCAACTGCAACCGAAGCCGCCGCTGGACTTGAAAACCGCGTTCGGCGAACGGCGCATTCTTTCGCTGAATGACGGCTCGCGCATTTCGCTCGATTCGGCAACGGACGTTCAGGTGCGCTACACCGATCACGCCCGCCAGCTTTGGTTATTGCACGGGCAGGCCCGTTTCGAAGTGGCCCATGACACATCACGGCCGTTCACCGTGACGGCAGGCGGACGCACGGTAATCGCGACGGGCACCGATTTCGACGTCGATCTGCCGGAAAACCGCGTTCTCGTCACGCTGATCGAGGGCCATGTGAAGGTGACCGGCGGCCAGAAGATCGTGAAGCTCGATCCCGGCGAGCAGCTCGCCGTGAAGGCCGATGGCAGCCAGAAAGTCGCCAGTGTGAACGTCAATCGCATCACCGCGTGGCAGAGCGGCCAGCTTGTTTTCGACAATGAGCCGCTTTCTTCGGTGGTCGAGCGCGTCAGCCGCTATTCCACCGTGCCGGTCACGGTTGCGGATGGGAAAACCGGCGCGCTTCGCATGAGCGGTGTGTTCAATACCGGCGATGTCGCGGCGTTTGTGGAGGCCGTGACGCACTATCTGCCAGTCACGGCTTCGCAGGCGCAATATGGCGCAATCGAGCTACACCTGAAAAACTGATTGGTTTTTTTGCCCTCCGAGGTGGAGGATTTTCGCCGGGCCGGCGTCTTCCTCCTCAGCGAGCCCAAGTCACGGGCGCGAAACAGGGGGGTTATGCCGATGATTGGCTTACGCGGTTCACTGTTGCTGACGGCGGCGGCGCTTGTTTCCTTTGCCGGCGGCGCATCGGCGCAATCGCAAACGTATGAATTCGACTTTCCGGCGCAGCCATTGGCCCAGTCGCTCAGTGGGTTCGCGCAAGCCTCCGGCCAGCAGATCATCTTCACCCGTGAAGTGGTGGACAATCTGCAAGCCCCGGCGCTCCACGGCGCCTACACGCCCGATGCCGCGCTCGGCAAAATCCTGAACGGCACGCATCTGATCGCGGAGCGCACGCCCTCCGGCGCGTTGATGATCGAACATGCACGGCCGGTCACCGCGCCGCAGACGCTCACACGAACCGCCGACGCCGCACCGGCCCACGCCGCTTCAAGCGTCGAAACCGTTGTGGTTACGTCGTCCAAGATCAAGGGTGATATCCAGACGGTTCCGATTGCGATTACGGCGCTATCGCAGGAACAATTGACATCGCGCCAGATTGCGGGCGGGCCGGATCTGGTGAAAGAGGTGCCGAACCTCACTTTCTCGAAAACCAATTTCAGCGGCTACACCATCCAGATTCGCGGCATCGGCACGCAGGCGATTTCCGTGACAACCGATCCGGCGGTCGCCGTCGCGCTGAACGATATCCCGTTCATCCGCAACCACTTCTTCGAACAGGAATTTTTCGACGTCAACCAGGTCGAAGTCCTGCGCGGCCCGCAAGGCACACTTTACGGCCGTAACGCGACGGCTGGCGTGGTGAACGTCATCTCTGCCAAGCCGACGGATCAGTTCGAAGCGATGCTTTCCGCCGACTGGGGCAATTACACCAACCGCCGTTATGAAGGCATGGTGAACATCCCCATCGTAGACGACCGCGCCGATCTGCGCATCGCGGGCGAATGGACCAAGCGCGACGGTTACACGACCAATCAGCTTACCGGCGATCCTATCGACGGGCGCGATTTGTGGTCCACGCGCGTCACGCTGGGCGTGAAGCCGATGGAGAATTTGCAGGCCTATCTCGTCTGGGAACATTTCTCGGAAAGCGATGACCGGCTACGCAGCAGCAAGCAGCTTTGCAAGACCGATCCCGGCCATCCTGCGGGCACGCAAATCGGCGGCGTGAAGGTTCCGAGCTATGGAATTCAGGCTTACAATGATCAAAATTACCTAAGCCAAGGCTGCCTGCCCACAGGTTTGTATTCTAGCGATGCTTTCGAGGTTCCGAATGGGCTGTCGCTGCCTTATTACGAACCCCTCAGCAACATCGGCATACCGATCATTGCGAAAGATTTCCCCTTCGATCCCTATGCCAATACGGTTCAATCTCGCAATCTGCGTGTGATCGAATCGACCATCAATCCCACCTACCGGGCGAAAAACGATACGCTGGAATTGAACGTCGATTACAACGTCACGCCCGCGCTGACCTTCTCGTCGCAGACCGGCTACAATCAGGACTATTTGTGGTCCACGGAAGATTACAACCGGTTTGATACAAGACCGGGTGCCTTCGAAGCGGGCGGCAAGCTCGATACTACATCGCCGGTTGACCCCAACCAGGGCATTTGTACGCGAATCCAGGGTAGTTGCACGGCCATTTATCAGCCATGTACGCCGGCCTTGTCCGCAGATACAAGGCCCGCATGCACCGCATATGGAACTTTCTGCGATCCGCAACTGGGCTGCAGCAACCGGCTGGTCGCCGAGGATTTGAACGATGAGCACGCCTGGCAGTTCAGCCAGGAATTCCGGCTGGCATCGAATTTCAGCGGCCCATTCAATTTCAGTGTCGGCGGCAATTATCTTCACTATGAAACCGAGGAGAACTATTACGTTTTTATCAACTCGCTCACTCTGGCCGCATATGACTGGAAGCACATCGGCCCACAGCAAAATCTGCCGTGGAATCCGGGCGTTTCGGACAATTTGAATTGTATTCCGGGCGGAGGCGCAAACACCAACCCCAATATACCGAGCTTATTGGGCGTCGAGGGCGAAAGCCTGTGCCAGTATATCGATCCCAATCCGATCACGAGCCTTAACAATGAAGGCCACAATTATTTTCTGAGCCAGAATCCGTATGAACTGAATTCCTATGCGGCGTTCGGCGAGGCATACTACAATGTCACGCATGACCTGAAGCTGACGGGCGGGCTTCGCTGGACCGACGACAAGAAGCGCTTCATCGATATCCCGAGCGAACTTCTGGCCTTCGGTTACGGATATCCCATCAGCGGCGTGGTTAACCAGCAATGGAACCAGCTTACCGGCAGGTTCGCGGTCAATTGGACGCCAAAGCTCGATTTCACGGATCAGACACTGGTTTATGGGTCATACGCGCATGGTTACAAGGCGGGCGGCGCCAATCCGCCAGGCGCCGTGCTTCTGGGATTTTTGTTCCAAAATCTCGTTACGAATCCCATTCACCCCCTGACCTTCAAGCCGGAATTCGTCGATGCCTATGAACTCGGCACCAAGAATACGCTGGCGGATGGCGGGATCACGCTGAATGGCGACGTCTTCTACTACAACTACACAGGCTATCAGATTTCGCGCATCGTGGATCGCACCGCAATCAATGACAATTTCAATGCGACGGTGAAGGGCGCCGAAGTCGAAGCGAGTTACGAGCCGATTCCCGGCCTGAAGTTCAATTTCACCGGTGGATACGAAGACACCAGAGTCGACAATGGCCAAAGCTCCATCGATCTGATGGATCGCACGGCGGGCAACCCCAATTGGATACTTGTCAAGCCGTTCGTCACGCAGGCATCGAACTGCATTCTTCCGGTCTATGTCGTGGCCGCCGAAATGGCTCTGGAGCAGAGCGGCCTGGTAGGAAATACGGACGGATTGGCCAACGAGTGTGCCAATGCCTATACCTCAGATGTCGATCCCGTCATGGCGACGCTAGTCGGTAATACTGGCGCCACCACCACCTATCAATACAATGTGGATCACCATCTGTATCCGCTTACGATCAGCAGCTTCGGCAATCCGACGATTTCTTATCCCGGCTTCGATCCTACCGATCCTGCCATCGTGAAAGAGACGAACGGCGGCGAAGGCATCGCCAAGCCGCTGGGCGGCAATGAGCTTCCGAATGCACCGCATTTCACCACGTCGTTGTCGGCCGATTACACCATTCCGGTGTCCGAAGATTGGGCGGCCACGCTGCACAGCGATTTCTACTGGCAATCGCAAAGCTGGGCGCGAATCTTCAACGACCGGCCTTATGACAAGCTGCGAGGCTATTCCAACGTCAATCTCGCGCTGATCCTGACGAGCGCGTCGGGCTGGCAGGTGATGGGGTATCTGAAGAACGTCTTCGATACGACGGCCATCACCGGCGACTTCCTGAACAGCGACGATTCGGGATTAACCACCAACGTATTCCTGACCGATCCGCGCCTGTTCGGCGTGCGCGTCACGAAGAACTGGTGAGGGGGAAACACCAATGAGCGAACTCATTCAAAAAAACGACAACCGCGCCACCATCCGCTGGAAGCTCTTGACAGGCGCCTCGGCGTTGGCACTGACCGCTTATGTTTCGTCCACCGCCATGACGTGGGCAGACGACAGCAGCCAGCCGCAAATCTGGATTGAACTGGGCGGACAGTTGAACCGCCTCGAAGACGGCCAACAAACATTCGCCCCGCCGTTTCTTGCCTCCCGGCCCTCGATATTTTCGCCGTCGCAGAAATTCGAACGGCCGCCGCTTTTCGAATTCGATGAAGAGGGAAAGATTTCCTTACAGCCGGACGATTCGAACTGGGTATTCTCCGCCGGCATCCAATATGGCCGCTCCGGCAGCAAGCGGCATGTCCACCAGCAGACTTATCCGAACAAATTTGTCAAATACTATTACTCTTCCGGAATTCGGTACACGCGCTCCCGATACCCCTTCGGCGCGAAATTCGCTGACACGCGGGCGAAAAACAGCGAGCATCATCTCATCGTGGATTTTCAGGCGGGCAAGGATGTCGGCCTCGGAATGTTCGGCAGCAAGGACGCCACATCCGTCGTCAGCGCCGGGGTCCGGTTCGCCCAATTCGGAAGCAAAACGAATATTTCGCTCAAGTCCGATCCCGATTGGCACTTCATATACTCGTATCTTCCTACGGCGATCAGTTCCTTTTACTTCACCACGTCCAAGGCCGTAATCGGTCAATTGTACCACAACAACATCGCAGCATTGCGGGCAACGCGCAGCTTTCGTGGCGTTGGCCCCTCGATTTCATGGAATGCGTCGGTGCCGTTCGCGGGCAATTCCAAGGATGGTGAATTGACGGTCGATTGGGGCGTAAATCTGGCCATGCTGTTCGGACGTCAAAAAACGAAAACACATCACCAGACAACGCGACAATATCATCATTCCGTCGATCTATTCGGTACGGGTCCGGGACACTCGACGCTATACCATCATCCCGCCACGCCCGATCACACCCGCTCGCGCGATGTAACCGTGCCCAATGTCGGTGGCTTCGCCGGACTTACTTGGCGCGTGCAGGATTTCAAGATGAGCTTCGGTTACAAGGCCGACTTCTTCTTCAACGCCATCGATGGCGGTATCGACACGCGGAAAAACGAGAACCGCGCCTTCTATGGCCCCTACGCCAGCATCAGTATCGGATTGGGAGATTAGGCGAGGACCACATATTTGCGAGCCAGCCGCCCCCCGGTTTACCGGGGCGTAGTCGAAGACGAAGCCTGGCTCGTTCGCAATTCTCAGGCGGTGAAGGAAACTTCACCGCCATTTTTCCGGGTCGCATTACGACCTGAAGTTGGCGTGACGTTGGTGTACAAGGATGAGTGGCGTGCGTGCATCCGATACGAACTTAGAGCGTGGCGTCGATCACTGCGCAGCCTCGATCGGATGCCGATAGAATTGCGCCATCTCCGCTATGCGCTCGCCGCCAGCGAGCATCGCAGCTTTCGCAAGGCCGCCGAAGCGCTTCGCCTGAAACAATCGAGCCTGAGCCGCCGCATCCATCAGCTTGAAGACGAGCTTGGCGTGGCGTTGTTCGTCCGCACAAGCGGCGGTGTACGCCCCACTCTGGCGGGTAGTGACCTCCTCAGGATGGCGCAGCACATCACGGACGACGTGCAGGCGATGGCACTGCTGGCCAAGGTAGAGCGCCAGGCCAGAGCGGGCCATCTTGGCGTCGGCTTCTACGTCTCGCTGTCTGCCGGGCACCTGCGCACCGTGTTGTTGGATTTCGCGGCACAGTATCCCGAGATCGTCTTCAATGCCGTTGAAGGGCCGCGCGCCAGTCTGCTCGCCAATCTGCAAGGCGGAACGCTCGACATCGCCATCGTCAGCGGAGAGGCGGACGTGCCCGGCCTCCAAACTCTTCCGCTGTGGGCCGAGCGGATCGTCATCGCCTTGCCGCGCACGCACGAGCTTGTCGCACAAGCAGCCGTCTATTGGAGCGATCTCAAGGGCGAACATTTCCTGCTGAGCAGCCGCGATCCCGGACCGGAATTCGAGGATTTGCTGGTGGCGAAGCTGGCAGCACCCGGCGACCATCCTGCCATCGTCCGCCACGCTGTCAGCCGCGAGACCCTCCTCGGCATGGTCGGGGCGGGCTGGGGCGTGAGCCTGCTATACGAAGCCGGGACGGGAATTCCGTATCCCGGTGTTGTCTATCGCGAAGTCTGCGACGCACACGGCCCAACGCGCGTCATACACAGCGCCTATTGGCGCCACGACAACACCAATCCCGTCTTGGCGTCGTTCCTGTCGTTGCTCAGGCAGCGTTATCCGGTAGCCGGCGCTGTGTGATCCCCCTCACAGCGCGACGGCGATTTCATCGTGAGCGCGCCTCTCGCCCTCGCCCGAATGTGGAGGCCCTCCACCGAAGAGCCAACCTGTGTGGTCTGCCTTCTTCGCGGCCGCATCGCCTGCGCGACATAGCTCTTCGATTTGCGCGCGCCGCGATTGCCGTCGCGGATGCGTCCGGGCCGAATGCGCAGATCGTCAACGCGCCTCGCCATCGCATGCAATCGCACGTTCGGCTGGGTAGCTGGCATCCAACTCTTTGAATACCGGTTGGGACCGATCCGCGAAGCTGGCCGCTGGCGTCGCATGAGGCCCATAAGCTCCTGTGCCACAATAACAATTCCCGATCCGCCAAGGACGCTTTTATCTCGCAGTCTTAATCGGGGAGTGTAAGCGCACAAGCGTCCGTTGATCGTGCATGAGTTTCTCCGCGTGTTCACGGAGAACAGAATTGTTGTTCCCGTAGATCAATAAACGCGCAACGAGTTTGTTTTCATGGTAAGCGTTCGGTGAGTGCATATGCAATCACCCAACGCTCACGGTTGTTCGCCGTCGGTTGGTTGCTCGATGAACCAGCGGCGTTTCAACACCAATACCGCGCCGATTTGTGAAACTCTGTGAAGCGATGCGACCACCATCATGGCGTTTACCGGATGCCACATGGCTCACAAACAGACTGCTGTTCGATTGCGGTGCTAATCGCACGGCATCGCATCTGATGTCACTGGGCGAGGACCCGGCGCCAAAATCGAGAGTCTGAGAAGTGCGTCGCAAAATTTTTTTCCGTTAGGGCGGATGTTAGGGTGTTCTCATTTCGAGGACGATATAATCAAGATATTTCAGATGCATAGAGGGAGAAAATGGCAGCCGGAGGGAGCCATAAGAGTGGTGTAACATCAGGTAATTATAGTGAAAAAGCTGTTTTGAATCTAACAGATACCCCCAAATATACCCCCAACTCTGGAGATGTCGTATATAGTTTCTCCGCGCTCGCGGCGGCCAAAAGCGCGCGGAAGGCTTGCAGCGGGCTTCGCGACAACTGGCCGAACATCGGCGAATTTCAGTCGTTGACGTTGCTTGCTGGTGTCCTGTGGTTGTGGCGCTTCCTGCTCTATAATTGCGCTACCTCTTACTCATTGTCCGACTGTTGTGCGTCGTCCTATGCGGCTAGCGGCAATGTAGGCGAAACCGGCAACTGAAAGTTAAAATATAGCTGTCATTTGCCTTGCGATTTCGTACGAGCATCAAGTTCAGTCACCCGTGCCAGAATCATTTTTAGCCCGAAAACTCTACCTTCCGGCGATCCAAAGAATGGGCTCAGAGCAAATGAACGTCGGGCTCTACTTCCAACTGGATGAAAGCTGGGGCTCAGGTCAGAATCGATCGCTAATTATGCGCGATGGCTCGTTTGATGAGTTTCTTATAGACCGCGCCGTTGGAGCCAGAACAATAGACCTTCAGTCTCCTATCAGTTCATTTGTCCGCGAGTACGCGCGGCGCGGGCGGCCGACGCTGCAGCCGCTTTCGCGCGATCACCACCAAAATATTCGCGGATCCAAGGGTCGCTTGATCGCTCAAGCTCTTTCGTTGTCCCAATCGCGGCAACCTTCTTGTTCACAAGTACGGCGACGCGGTCACAAACACGGTATAACGTGTCCAGATCATGCGTAATCAGGAAAATCGTATTTCCTAAAGCCCGATGCAATTTAAGCAGTAGGTCATCCAATGCCGCGGCCGTGATCGGATCGAGCCCCGTCGTCGGTTCGTCCAGCAAAAGCAAGGGTGGATCTAGTGCCAATGCGCGTGCCAAGGCAGCACGCTTGCGCATGCCGACCGAGAGCTGCGATGGCAATTGGTTTGCAGTTTCCGGCCCTAGCTCGGCCAATGACATCTTCAGCGCGCAGATCTCGTTGATCAGTCGCTCCGGCATCGTGGTATGGTTGCGCAGTACAATCGCGATGTTCTGCGTGACCGACATCGCCGAAAACAATGCGTTCTCTTGAAAAACAACACCCCACCGCATGGCCAGCCGTTTGCGTTCTATCTCCGAGGCGCCAATCACGTCTTTATCGAGGACTTGGATTGTTCCTTGTTCGGGCTTGAGCAGTCCAAGCAAAATGTGAAGAAGAACCGATTTGCCTGAACCGGAGGCCCCAACCAACCCCAAGACCTCGCCTCTGCGGACATCCAAATTGAGGCCGTCGATGACAATGTTATCGCGCAGGCGTGCGACGACATTCCTGGCTGAAATGGCAAGATCACGCGAACCGCCTGAAGACTCGGGCACGATTTCAGCGGCGTTTATATCTTTGTCCGGCATGATGATCCCTTCCACGAAGTCTCGCGTTGGAAGGACTCATCAGCTCCTCTTAGGAGCGGTTCGGCCGAAGCCCGGCAGAACCCTTTGCCGTTTGTTGACCGTTTAACGATGGCGGTGGACAAAAGTTCCATGCGCCAAATGAAGCCGCAACAGTTGATGGTCAGCTTCGCGAATGAACGCCCTCAAGAATGATCAATTTGCTCACGCACTATTCCAGCGGCCCTTGATAAGGATGGCAGCGTGGCTTCTTACTTCCTAGGAAGCCCTCTGCCTGTTCTCGGAAATGGGATTTGTTGAGAGTCCCACCGCCGAAAATTTGCGACAGGAGTCATCAGCCATGAGGCGGTTATAAGGGGAACTCCATCCCCACAGATATTATCGCTGGATTTCGCAGCCGATTTCAACCAGCATTTGCCCCTCGGGGGACATACCAATGAGCATGCTCGATCCGGCCCAAATCCCTTATCTGATTGTTCTGGCGGCTGCCGTTGTCGTCGCGATTGTGCTGCTGGCCTTCCGCCGCTATCGAAAGCCGATCGACAAAGTGGATGAGTGAACGGTGCCGTTCATTCGCGATACCAACATCTCATCCAGTGATATCGAGCTTTACGCCCAACCACGTTAGCGCGATCCCGCCCGCGACGAGCGCAATGGTCCAGTACGTGATCGCACCATGCACACTGCGCGCCAGCACCACGCCCATCAAACCCAGAAGCGCCAAGGTGAACGCGATGCCGATCCAGCGTGGCTCCTGAAAGAAATGACACAGCAAGAGCGGCACCATTGCGCCCAGCAGACCGCAAAACGCCGCAAGGCAAGCGCCCGCTAAAGCATCCAACACCGCCCGCCGTCCCAAGGCGGTTTCTGCAAGCTTTCCATGGGCCATCAAGTTCAGCTCTTTCTCGGCACGCACGATCTCGGCGCGTAGTTCCGCATAGTGGGCAACGAAAAACACGAAGAGCGTGGTCACTGCGGTGGCAGCGCCAACCCGCCACGCCAAACTGAAATCTGCGCCTTCGCCTGGCTTGAGCAGGCGGCCCGCGGCCAACGTCAAGGCGTTGAGAATACCGTCGACAACACCCGCGGTGATGTCCAAACGGGTGCGCGAGCTTTCCAGCCACGATCTGAAACTCATCTCACACGCGCGGAATTTTCCAGCACGCGGTTGCCGGTGACGACCTGATCAATGCCATGAACCACTGCGCCAGTCTTCTCGATCGCCCGCACGATTTCGTCGTAGTCCATTCCGGCGCCTTCGATGGTGATGTTGGTGCCGACGGTTTCAATATCGATTTCCATGACTGTGACGTTGCAAGCCTCCACGCCGTTACAGCCTTCAATCGCTGTCGCCACTTCTATCAAGGACGGCGCGCGGACCGCCTTGTCCACGTCGAGTACGAGGCGGCGAAGATTGGGGATTTTGGTGATATCGGGCATGCTTATGCGCCTTTCTGCAGTTCCATGACGATCTCCTTCAATCGCCTCCGGATCTGTTCCAATGCTTCTGTATCGTCTTGCGTTTCCCTTTCCACTTGCCGCTTGCGCTGCAGCGCCTCTTCGATGGCCCGTTGCGTGGCGTCTTGAGAAGAACGCAATCTGTCGTCCAAATCCACTTGAAAGCGCCGTATGGCATCTTCGAGATTTTGCCGGATCGCCCAGCGCAGATTTTCTACGTTTCGGGCGACCATTTCGTCGGCGTCTTTGACGAGTCCGGCGCGCAGGCGCCTTCGTTTCATGTCTGCCGGCAACAACAGTGACAAAAGGCTGGCCGGTGCGGCGCTCAGCGTTTCGCGCGGCCTATCAACCCAATAGGGTAATTTTTTGGCCTCAAATGCTTCGCTTGCCTCTGGGGCCATAAAGGGAATGTCGAGCAACCGCGCGGCGGCGCGGCGCACTTTGCCCATGAGTTCATCTGCTTGGTTCTGGTGGCGGGCGAGTAGTTCTTCCAGGCGCTGGCGTTCATAGCTTTCCAAGCTCTCGAATTCCGTCTGAAAGATCCTCGGTAGGCGTTCGGCGATGTCCTGCCGGATGATATCGCCGTGCGATGCGCTGGCGATCTGCCGGTCAACCTCCCAATGCAGGCTTCTCTGAACCCGCTCCCGCAATTGTCCGGCGCGTTCCTCCAACTCGCGCAGCAAACGCTGGCGGTCGCCGTTCAGAATATCGAAACGCATGTCGCGCTCACCATCGAATGCCGTCTCTGCAGCACGAAACTCCACAAGCCGCTGCGAGAGTTCGGTTGCTGGCAACCGATAAGCGCCCAAGCGCATATCGATTTCATAAACGAGCTCCCGCACGTCTAATTCCGCCTTGCGGGCCGCGGCTCGTTCCAGCGTGGGCAGACGTTTCTCCAGCGCAAAAGCGGACAGGAAGCTCTCCAAGACGGGCAACCCGGAATGTTCAAGCATTGCCAGATCGTGCTGAAGCTTGCTGTCCAATGCGCTGCGGGCCGAAACGCTGAAGTACAAGACGTTGATGTCTCCGAGCGCCTCTTTCACAGCTGTCCGCAAGAATGCCTCGCTTCGCGCGCGATCGCTGCCTTCGACCAGATCGATCTTGTTCAGAACCACGACGATGGTGGCTGCAACGGCGCGCAGTTCCTTGAGATAGTCTATTTCGATGGCCGTGATCGGTGGATCGGGCGAGACCACGAACAACGCCGCATCGCATTCCGGCAATGTCGCTTTTGCGGTCTCGGTATTGTGCCGGTAAGTCGATCCGACACCCGGCGTATCGATGAGCACTATGCCGGCGGCCAGCAACGGCAATGGATATTCCACTTCGACCCGCGTGAGGCCCAATCGGTTCTGCGGATTGCCGTCCTCGGTCACGCGAGCCTCCAGCAGAGTGCGAAGCTCGTCCATGGAGTCCGCATCCTTCTCTTCGCGGCGGCCATGCACATCTTCGCTGATCACTTTTGGCGACGGACCGTTCCGCAAAAACGTGGCAATGGCCGTCAGGGGCGTGACGGCCGAGGGAAGAATACGCTCGCCCAGAAAAGCGTTCAGCAGCGTGCTCTTGCCGCGCTTGAACTGACCGACCACGGCGAGCTGCAGCCGGCCTTGCGCAAGGCGCTCCGCGAGCGCGAAAAGTTGTTTGCGCGCACGCGATGGACGCTCGGCGGCCGTTAGCTCAAGCGCTTCATCGATCAGATGTTGAATATCGCCCCCGGCCACGGCGTTTGAAATATCGCCCGTGGCGAGGAAGCTTGGCGTTATCGCCTCTGCACCGCCTGACATCCGCATCACCTTCCCCGCCGGAGACCGGCATCGTTGTGATAGGAGTCATCAGCCCCAGGGGCGGTTACACGGGAAACTCCATTCCCCGGAACAAGATCGGCACTTCGCTCCATTTGGTCAACGGTTGGCGCGTTGTTTCGCTCCCAAATCGCCGCGCAGTACACACGCAGGAATCGTTGACGCCATCACACGGGCGTGGTGCAATCGCGCATCATTCGAGGGGGATGGAGTCCCCCAAAACCGCCGCGAGGCTGATGACTCCTACCGTAAAGGACGGTAGGAGCATGTCTATGCCAAGCGAAAAACTGTCAATAAATCAAAGACTTAAGTCCGGCACCCGCCGGTCTCATTGGCATCTGTCTTCCCATTAGATCCGGGAGAGCGGCATGCCGGTTGAGATCGTTGCGATCGATGGACTTGAGGTCCTCGACTCACGGGGCAATCCCACAGTCGAGGTGAGTGTCACTTTGTCCGATGGGACGCGTGGCAAAGCCAGCGTGCCATCTGGTGCATCGACCAGCCAAAACGAAGCACTCGAACTGCGCGACCGAGACGATAGCCGCTTCGGCGGATTGGGCGTCCGTCATGCCTTGAAGAATATCGCCGAACAGATTCGGCCACCGCTGCTCGGCCGCGATCCATGCGCGCAAGTCGAGATCGACCGCCTCATGATCGAGCTCGACGGCACCGCCAACAAATCTCTACTGGGCGCCAACGCCATTCTTGGAGTCTCCATGGCGGTTGCCCGCACGGCCGCGCTGTCGCTGCACACGCCGCTCTATCGCTATCTCGGCGGCGCACAGGCGACCCGTCTGCCGGTACCGCTGATGAATGTCATCAACGGCGGCAAGCATGCCCCCAACCGGCTCGAGTTTCAGGAATTCATGATTGTTCCGCATGGCGCTCCGAACTTCTCGGAAGCTCTGCGATGGGCAACCGAGATATTCCACACGCTGCGCACAAATCTGCAGCGCGAAGGATATTCGGTCGGCATCGGCGACGAAGGCGGGTTTGCTCCGGATCTGGAAGACAACGAGGAAGCTTGTGAGCTCATCCTCCTTGCGATCCGCGACGCCGGCTATGAACCTGGCAAGCAAGTCTCGATAGCTCTCGACCCGGCCGCCACGTCATTCTTCCACGACAGCAATTACGACGTCCCCACCGCGCGCGGCGAGCTGAAATCCGCTGAGGCTCTACTGCATCTGTATGAGCGTTGGGTCCGGGACTACCCTATCGTTCTGATCGAAGATGGCTTCGCGGAGACAGCGTGGTCAGCCTTTCAGAAGCAGACGGAGCTTATGGGCGACCGTGTCGTTGTCGTGGGCGATGATCTTTATGCCACCAATCCGGCTCTGATCCGCAAGGGCATCGCACGAAAGGCCACCAATGCAGCCCTGATCAAGCTCAATCAGATTGGCACAGTCACGGAGACCATCGAAGCGATTGAGCTTTGCCGCAATGCCGGATGGCGGTACGTTATCTCACATCGCTCGGGCGAAACCACTGACGATTTCATCGCCGATTTTGCCGTCGCCATGGACGGCGGTTTGTTGAAAGCCGGATCGCTCTGCCGCGGCGAGCGTGTCGCGAAATACAATCGTCTTCTCGAAATCGAACACGAATTGGGGTTGGCGGCGCGTTATGCCGATCCCTTTGCCCGCACTGGAGCCCGTTGATCATGCCCGGCCGCACGACACAGCACGATCTGGGCGCGGCCATCACCAAACTGATGTCTTTGCATGATGGCGATGTTGGCGTTGTCGACACCATTGCCTGCGGACGGGCAGCTATTCCTGCGCTCCACTCCATTCTGCGCTCGCGCGAGAGCAGTGGTATTTTCGAAACGCGCTGCCGGGCAATCGAAGCCCTGGAAGCTCTCAAAGCCTATGACGCGCTGCGCGAATATCTCGCATCGCCGCAGGACCTTTCTGATGCGGTTGAGCGCGCCGGCGAAGACGCCGTCATCAATGCCGCCGTGCGCGCCTTGGGGCGGCTCGCCGATACGCGCGACATGCCGCTGATCTTCGGCCTGTTGCGTTCGCGCCCCTTAGCCGGCGTTGTCGAGGCGGCGGGGCGTTTCCGGCAAATCAGCACACTACCGGATTTCATCAAGGCTCTAGGCGACGATTTCACGCGCAGTGCGGCGGAGACCGCCATTCGCAGGTTTGGCGTCAAAGCGCGCCCGGCTCTACTTGAAACCGCAATATCTCCCATCTGCGTCAACAATAGAGAGACCAATGCCAGCATCGGTCGGCGGCGTTGCGTTTTGCGGCTACTGTGTGAGACGCCCCTTACCGCCGACATGCTGCCCGACGATTTTGCAAATGGAATCGATGCGGACGATCCTTGGATCGCTATTTTGACTGCCCGGATTGCACTCGCCTTGCTCGACGACGTGCAACGAAAGCGCGCTGTCGCACGGTTGATCGCACTGCTCAAGGATGCCGATGAACTGATCGCCGAAGAAATCGAAGATTGTCTCGTCGATCACTTTATCTCAGCGCGCCCAGCGATCGAACAGGCGGCGCAGGATCTCGCTGCATCCACCGTGCCGATTTGGCGATCGCATGACTACAGCGACCGCGTATTCGAGCGCATTCGCAAGCGGACGCAGGTACACTTCGCAATACAGGGAGCCGTCCCATGAGCTTCCACGCCGACAACTACCGGCTGGGCACCGGCGTTATGCTCCTCAATCCCAAAGGCAACATTCTGATTTGCCGCCGCATCGGTGTTGAAGGCGGCGCATGGCAGATGCCGCAAGGCGGCTGTGAGCGCGGAGAAGAGCCGAAAAGCTGCGCGTTGCGTGAGCTGAAAGAGGAAATCGGGACTGATAGCGCAATCATCCTCGCCGAATCTAAGGATTGGCACCAATACGATCTTCCCGAACCGCTACGCGGGCGAGCTTGGGGCGGCCGCTACATTGGTCAGCGTCTCAAATGGTTCTTAATGCGTTTTACCGGCAAAGACGACGACATCGATCTGCAAATGCACAACCAGGAATTCGACGGCTGGATCTGGGTACCGCCCGACCACGTCCCAGACCTCGTCGTGGCGTTCAAACGGCCGATGTATCAAGCCGTTCTGGAGGAGTTTCAAGCACGGCTTAGGATTGCCCGGTCAAATCGTTGAGCGCAGCAACTGCGACTGTGCTTCGGGGATGGAGTTCCCCAATCGCCTTTGGGCTGATGACTCCTACCGGCAGGAAAGATTGGCGGCGCCTACTTTGCCGCATGGGGGAGGAGTGACGAATGCTTTTGCTCGAAAGGTTCTTACGCAAGTTTCTGTACGTCGGCCGGCTGACCGTGATCGACAGCGACAACAGACGATATCGTTTCGGGGAAGCGCACGCTGACGGCCCTGATGTGACCGTCACTCTTAAAAGCCGTCGTCTTCCCTGGAAGCTTCTCTTTCACCCGGGGCTTTATCTTGGCGAAGCCTATATGGACGGATCGCTCGAACTCAACCAAGGAACGGTCTGGGATCTACTCGATCTCTGCGGCCGCAACATGGCGCTCCACGCGCCACACAATCGCGGCGTACTGCTGCGCATGGCCATCCGAATTTTCCAGCGCCTCACGCAATGGAATTCGCTCCGCCGCGCCAGTCAAAATGTTGCGCACCACTATGATCTCGCCCGCGATCTCTATGAGTCTTTTCTTGACTCCGACATGCAGTATTCCTGCGCGTATTTCACCTCGCCGCAGTCCAAACTGGACGACGCCCAAACGGCAAAGCGCACCCATCTTGCCGCCAAGCTTCTGCTCCGCCGCAACCAGCGGGTTCTGGACATTGGCAGCGGCTGGGGCGGCCTTGCAATCGATCTGGCGCGGCGCGCCCAGGTGCGCGTGGACGGAATCACACTTTCGCAGGAGCAGTTGGTTCTCGCCTCGGAGCGGGCCGATGCGGCCGGCGTTGGGGAGGATGTTCGCTTCCATCTGCAGGACTATCGCACTTTGCAAGGCCGCTATGACCGCATCGTTTCGGTGGGCATGTTTGAGCATGTCGGCGTGCCGTTTTATCCGACTTTCTTTGCCAAGATCCGCGAACTTTTGGCACCCGATGGCGTTGCCGTTGTCCATTCCATCGGCTCGATGGACGGCCCGGGCATCGGCAATGCGTGGATCCGCAAATATATCTTCCCCGGCGGCTACATTCCTGCGCTGTCCGAGGTCTTGCCGGTGGTAGAGGCTTCGGGCCTCGTCGTCACCGACATCGAGATTCTTCGTCTGCACTATGCGGAGACGTTGCGGCAGTGGCGGCAGCGCTTCCTCGCCAATTGGGAAACGATCCGCTCGCTCTATGACGAGCGCTTCAAGCGCATGTGGGAATTCTATTTAGCTGCCAGTGAGATGGCATTCCGTCATGGTGGGCTCATGGTCATGCAATTGCAGCTCGCGAAGGATCAGACGGCCGTCCCGCTCACGCGCGATTACATCTACGAATTCGAGCACTTCCAACCGTTGCCGGCCTCCGTTCCCCAATCCTGTCAAGCCTGATGGAGAAACATCATGAAGAACGCCTACGATGTTAGCCCGCCACAGGCGGATGACGATCAGACACCGCCCGTCAACAAGAGCGGTTTGAGTGAAGAACGCAAGAAACTTTTTGAGCGTGTCGAGCAGATCAACCGCGCGTGGCTGGACAGCATGCGCGAAATGCGCCGCACCGAAGCGGAATTCAGCGTAAGGCTATTTTCCTGTGGCAGTCCCGCCGATGCTCTGGTGTTGTGCAACCGATGGATGGCCAAGCGGCTGGAGATTCTGGGTGCCGAACAGCAGATGTTTGCCAAGTCATGGGCCGAACTGGTTGCCTTGCTGGAAAAGTCGACTGCGCCTAGCGACCGCAAGAAGAGACCGCATGACGATATCCACGCGACAGAAAGGCACTAAGTGAAATCCTTTTCCGACTATGCGTTCATGCGTCTCTTCGACGAGATCCTTCGGCGCGACAAGCCAAAGGAAGGATCCGACAAGTGGTCGGCCCGCGGGGTCGATTGGCAGCATTCACGCCATAGTTTCGAAACCAACGGCTATGGCTTTTCGGTTGAGACCTACGAGCTCGTCCATTCGACGAAGGACTGGGCGCTGCTGGTAATCAAAGACCGATGGTGGGCGGGCCGCAACGGAGAAGTTATTCGCACCGTGCATTGGGCAAAAGTCCTGCGCGGCAACCGCGCCACCGTAATGGCGTGGCTGAAATCCCAACAACGCGAAATCGAAGGTAGGTTATGACGCATTTCATTCTGACCCGACATGGGCATGTCGATGGTATCCACCCACCCCGTTTTCGTGGGCGCCGTGAAATCCCATTAAGTCCGCTCGGCCGCAAACAGGCCAATGCGGTCGCGTCCCGGATCGGACAAAAATGGCAGGTTAAAGCCATCTACACGAGTCCCATGCGCCGCTGCATCGATACCGGCGCGGCCATCGCCGATGCCTGCGGCGTCACACCGACGGTTCTGGAGAGCCTTTTCGATCTCGACTACGGCTCGTGGGAATGGAAGACCTATGCGGAAATGGAGAAGGAATTTCCCGAAACCTTCACCAAATGGTTTGCCGCGCCCGAGCAGGTGCGCTTTCCTCGCGGGGAGTCCCTGCAGGACCTTCTCGCCCGCGCTGCCGACGCCATCCGCGTCGTTCATGGCCGCCATCCCGATGACACCGTCGTTCTGGTCGGGCATGCCAGCGTCAATCGCGCGATCCTGCTGCAGATGCTCGATCAACCTAGTTCCGCCTATTGGCGGCTTGAACAAAGTCCCTGCACGCTCAACGAATTCATGGTTTCCGGTGATCGTATTCGCATCGACCGTATGAACGATACCTCTCACTTGGATGGCATTACCGAAGACTAGAATGCGCCGCGAGATAGGTACTGCACCGCAGACGCGGCGTATCACCTGCGATCCCACTTGCTATTTCCGATCCAACGTCCCCGATAGCGTCATCGTCACAATGGCGGCAGCGTGCCAAATGGTGGCGACAAGGATGCAACCTAGAATTAGCATCAACACTGGCGCTGCTTCGCCATATGCCATGTGCGCTGCTTCCAAAAAGATGCCGATTCCCAAAAAATAGCCGACGAGTATGGCAATCCAGAACAGCGCGAAGTTCCGGAAGCGGCGCAGCGTCACGACCCGTGCATCGTTTGCGTCGTGCTGCGCCCAAGGGTTGGCCACGACCTAAGCGCCGGTACAGCAAGTCGCGGGCCAACGCACGATGTGCTCACCCGGCACGAGATCACGGATCAGCTTGAGTGCGGCCTCCACGACTTTGGGCTCGTCGAAGAATTCGATCACCAAGGGCAGATCGACATTGAGCCGCAGAATATCTGCGGAATGCACTTCGCCGGATGCGCCGAAGCCGGCAATGCCGCGAAACACCGTGATGCCGGCGACGCGGTGCTGATCGTGCAGGAGGCGGAGGATTTCCTGCATGAGATTGCCGCGCTTTCCGTGATCAGCTTCCTTGATGTAGACCCGCACCATCGTGACATCGCCAGGCATAAGATCCTCCATCACACGTTGCGCGCGAGAAATGCGCCGAAAAATGCCGCCGTAACCCCAAGAAAATTCGAGAGCAAAAGATAAAGCGCGCCCTTCACCATCTGCCCTTGCTCAAAAAGAAGAAGGGTTTCCATGCCGAAGGTCGAAAACGTCGTGTAGCCGCCCAAAAAGCCGGTCAGGATTCCCGTGCGCAAGGGGACGGCGATCGTCAACCGCTCGAGTGTTTCGATGAACAGAAAGCCCATCAGGAAGCACCCGGAGACATTGATGAGCAGGGTCGCGTAAGGGAATGCGTTTCCCCAGATCGCCTGAACCAACTGCGTCATCAAATAGCGCGACCAACATCCCAGAATTCCGCCAACCGCGATGGTAAAGAAGACATACATTCTAAGACGGCATCCTTTTCAAACGAGCGCGACGATGAGAATTGCCACCAAGAGCAAGCCGATCAGCGCGAGATAGAAATTCAGGTGGCCTGACTGTAGGCCGCGCAACCGCGTGCTCAGCCATACAACGATCAGTTCGGCGGGCCGGAAGAGCGCCGGCCCGAAGATCGGCGCCACACTGTGCGTGAAGATCAATCGGCGCACGAAATATTGATGGCCGTTGCCGTCCTCTGACAGCTCGCGTGTGGTTTCGACCTCCGGGCGGTAGATGAAGCTGTAGAAGGTGCGCAAGGCATTTGAGAAGGAAAGTGCGGTCGTGGAGGCATGGCTGGGATCCTGTTCGCGCCCGCCATACCAGACCGGGCTCCTCTCCACGCGACCGCGCGAAAAGAACAGCAACAACAATGGAATAATCGCGAGCAACGGCATTACGATGACCAACTTGCTGGGCGAGATGAAAGCAAACTTTGCGGTGAGCGGCACCAGCAACCAGCCGTCGTGCATCCGTGTCGCCGCATCGGCCGCATATCCGATGCCCGGTGTTGCTTGCGTCAATCCTGTAAGCCAGATCGGCATCCCTGCGGCCAAGGCCAGGACGCCAAGACCCAACAGTCCCACGGCAATGCCATAGTGGATAGCAATGCCTTCCTTAATTTCGCGGCCGCGTCCGAGCAATCCAATACCGACCACTTTGACAAAGGTGGCCAACGCGACCGCTGCGGTAAGCGCAAGACCAGCGCCTGCAATCACGAGCAACAAACGATCACCCAGACCCGACAGGTGAAAGCTGTTGAACATTGTCTGGAACAGAAACCATTCGCTGACAAACCCGGCCTGGGGCGGCATGGCAGCCAGACTCATACCGGCGAACACCGCACCAAGGCCTAAGAACCACCAGCTTTTGCGCAAAAGACCGGATTGTCTGAGCCCGTAACTTCCGGACACGCCGGCAACCCCGTCCGCACACAAGAATAGCGCACCCTTCGCCAGACTATGTCCCGCCAGATGAAGCAACGCGACAATCCAGGCAAGTCCCGCCAATTCGCCCTGCCCATCGCGCGCAAATACCAAGGATGCGCCAAGCAACGCGACGGCAATGGAACCGTTCTCGGCAGACGAAAAGCTCAACAGTCCGCGCCAATCTTCCTGCTGAAATGCGTAGAGCACGGTGAGAATAGTGCTGATGACGGCAACAGCGACAACCAACCCATCGAAGATCGACAGCGTTGTCGAAGGTACAAAGCTGAGCCATTGCGACAAGCCTCGTGCCAAACCGAAGAAGGCCGCGTTGAGAACCACACCGGACATCAGCGTTCCGGTCGCGCCACTGCCGGCGCCATAGGCTTGCGGAAACCACTCATAGAACGGCAGTAATCCAATCTTGGCGCCAAAGCCGATGAGAAGCAGCACGCCGATCCAAAACTGGCCGCTGGGCGTGAAACTCGCGCCAGCATGCGGATAAAGCGCAAACGAAAATCCGCCCGCATGTCCCGCCAGCAGCAGAATGGCCAATGTCAGAGCAACCGAGCCGACTTCGAGCAAAGCCAGCATGAAGAGAACCGGCGTTCCGGATTCCGGCGCGAGCCGCTCAGACAGGATCATCACCGCGCCGCCCAGGCTCATCAGCTCCCACGCCACCAAAAAGCTGATCCCATCCTGCAAGCCGAAGACGCCCAGCGCCCCGATGAGGCTCGCGGCGGCGCCGAAGCACCACGCCGCGCCATGGGATTTTGCCGGCGATCCGAGCGCCGTCGCGAAGACAGCTGCGACCGCGCCAAAAAAGAGAAGCCACGCTGCAGCCGGTGCGAGAACAAATTGGACGCCGGCGCCAGCAATACCCAACGGCAAAACGACGGACGACGTTCCGGCCGGAAGCGCGGCAATTGCGCCCCCTGCTGTGGCAACCGATCCCAAGGCCAACCCTGCCCGCGAAAGCCAAGCTGACCCGAGCAAGGCCAACACTGCTGCCGCCAGCCAAAGAATGACAGCGACCAGAATGAGCTCACCCGCCATGGCGTCCTCCATGCACATGTTGTGGCGCGCGATCGAGCAGCAACAGCAATGCTTCGATGATGGCGGCGGGATTGGGCGGACAGCCCGGCAAATAGATATCGACCGGGAGAAGCCCCTCCAGCCCACTGCCGCAAGCATAGCCGCCTTCCGCGATGCCGCCTGAGACAGCGCAGGTGCCCACAGCGACCACCCATTTGGGATCTGGCATGGAAGCATATGTCCGCAATAGCGGCTCGCGCATCGCGTAAGTGACAGGTCCGGTCACCAGGAGAACATCGGCGAAACGCGGCGATGGCGTAAAGAAAATGCCCAGCTTATGAAGATTGTAGAACGGATTGTTCAAAGCCTGCAGTTCGGACTCGCAGCCATTGCAAGAGCCGGCATCGACATGACGGATATAGAGGCTGCGCTTGAACCCATCTGTTCGCGCGCGCAGACGCACCGAGGCGTTGGCTTCTGCAGAAGCACCTGTATCAAGATCGCTCCGCTCGCGCACGGCGAACGCCCAGTCGCCAGACGCCGACAAGGCGTCCGTGGGACACGTTTCGACGCAAAGCTGACAGGTGACACACCGCCCATAGTCGATTTCAATATTGTTGGGTTTGGCCGGGTTCGGTGCATAGATCGCGCGCGTGGGACATACATCGATACAGGCCGAGCAACCCTCATCGCAGAGCGCACGCTCAAAGCGCGGCATGCCAATGGCACCTTCCTGGCCATCAGATCCTTTTTGGCGCGGCCAATCCGTCGTCGCCTTGCCTTGCTTCAATCCGAACAATGTCCACAGCGGCATCGTGATCTACCTGTCGCAGCCGGCGATGGTGAGACCAAAACTCGCCTCGTTGATCGCGTAATCCATCATGTTTCCGTCATGCACGGTGTAAGGAAATACCCGCCAATTCGAGAATGACGGCGATTTGACCTTCACACGCCTGAGCCTGCCATCGCTGTCGAAATGCACAGCATAGAATACCGAGCCCCGCGGATTCTCCGCCCATCCCAGCCCTTCGCTCAGCGGCGCGGGCAAGCAGGCTGTATGAACCGGACCCGCCTCCAGCAGGAGCAACACGCGCTGGATCAGCACAATACTGGCATCGATCTCGGCTATCCGCACCTGTTCGCGGGCATGAGCATCGCCATCCGCCTTGATCGGCACCACCAACGGCAAATCGGTATAGCCGGAATAGACGTGATCGCGGCGCAAATCCCGGTCGATGCCAGATGCCCGCTTGATCGGGCCGGTAGCACCCTGATCGAACGCGATCTGATAGGGCAACACGCCAGTCGTCATCAGACGGTCTCGATAAGAATTGGTCCGCTCCAGCATATCGACATAGATAGCGATCTCTTCGCGCAGACGTTCGAGCTCCTCGGCCAGCCATGTGCCGGGATCGAGATCGCGGCGCATGCCACCAGGCATGATGACGTTGCGCAGGAACCGGCTGCCCGTCAGCCGCGCATTGAGTTGCTTGGCGCGCTCTTCCAGAAGTTTGCCTTCCGCCGCGCCCACTTTCAGCGTCGTCGTCTCGGCCAAGTGACCCAAATAGTGGAGATGGTTGTAGAGCCGCTCCAGTTCCGCGAGCAGGACGCGCAGCATCAGAGCACGTTGCGGCACCACGCATTTGCTGGCGTCCTCGACCGCCTGACAATAAGCCAGTGCGTGTGAGAAAGAACCGACGGCGGATACGCGCTCGGCCATCACGACGCCAGCCAACGGCGTCAGGCCTTGGAACCGCGCCTCCATGCCACGATGCTTGAAGAAGAGCTGGGTGTGAAGATGCAGGATGTGTTCGCCAATGTAATAGAAGATGAATTCCCCGGACTCCACGACATCCGACCGCACGGGCCCCCATGGCAGACGCTGGACATCGGGGCCTTCCAACTCCGGTATGCCGCCGACATGGCCGACCAACTCGAACTCTTTCTGGACAACGACGTCGTTCCACATCGGCGGCGCCGGTACGAGCGCCCCATCGTGCAGCACCAGCCGTTTAGGTTCGGGATGGCCTTCAAAGGTGATGCCGAAGAGATCGGCCATCTCCCGTTCATACCAACTGAGGAGCGGGCTTTCGGCGGCGAAACTCGGCACCACGCCGCTATTGGCATCGATGGACCACATAGCAAAGGGTTCGCCGGCGCCCGCGCCTGTGAGATAGCGGATCTCGGTCTCACCGGGGCGCGGATGCCAAGCATAGGCCAGTTGCATGCGCCCGGCACGCGTATGCAAGGCGCGCAGGAGGTCAGGAATCTCCCGCGCATCGTGCTTGCTGTGAACCACCGCGCTCATCGCGCCACTCCTTCGAGATGCGCCGCAATACCGGAAAAGAAATTCCACATCGGTTCAGGCCACCAGAAGCCGAACACGACAAGAGGCACAACCGCGATCACCATAGGCGTCACGCACCACGCGCTGACCGGCTTGGGATGCGCCGTAGCGCCATTGGGCTCGTAATACATAATGCGAAAATGATTGAGGAATCCGACGAAGACGATGATGAGTAGGGCCGCCATGGCATAGACCGCCCATGAAAAGTTCTGCGCAAATCCCCCGCGCATAATAACGATTTCACTCAAGAATAGCGCAAAGATCGGCGCGCCGGTGATGGAGACCGCACCGGCAAGCCACAAGGCTCCGGTGCGGGGAAAATAATGCGCAAAGTCGCGGATGCTGGCGATCTCCTTGGTGCCATAGCTGCGCATGGCGCTGCCAGCGCCGAAGAACATCAGCGACTTGTTCAAAGAGTGATTGAGCATGTGATAGAGCGCGCCGGCGATGCCGAAGACGCTGCCAAACCCGAAGCCGAGGGCGATGACGCCCATATGCTCGATGCTGGAATAGGCCATCAAACGCTTGATGCCCTCCTGCCGGACGATGAACAGCGCACCCAATGCCAGCGACAACAGCCCAAAAATGACGACCACGATGTGCGGAATGCCCGACAGGTTCGCGGCGTTGGTGATCCCCAGAAACCGCACGATACCAACCATCGCCGCATTGAGCAGCGCGCCGGAGAGCATGGCCGAGACCGGCGCCGGACTTTCGCTGTGGGCATCCGGCAACCAAGTGTGCATAGGGGCCAGACCGACCTTCGTGCCATAACCCACAAGACTCAGAAGAAACGCCAGGATCAGCAAGGCGGGGTTCATCTTCGGCGCCGCGCTCTGCAATGCCGCCCAGGTCAGGCTATAGACCGGACCGAGCACGAAGGTGCCTGCCCAATAGAACAGCACCGTTCCCAACAACGCGAGGCTGATGCCCGCCGACACGATCATGATGTACTTCCACGCCGCTTCCATACTTTCTGCCGTACGCTCAAAAGCGACAAGAAAGGTGCTGACCAGCGTGGTGAGTTCTATGGCGACCCAATAGAGGCCAACATTGTTGACGACGGGAGCAAAGAGCGTGGTGAGCCCGAAAATCGCGAACAGCGCGTAGAAATTCGGCAACCGCTCATCTTCATCGAGCGTGCGCATGTAGCCGATGGCGAAGACGGAAGACAGGAAATAGACGATGCTGGTGCACAGCACGACCCATGCGCCCAGGCCGTCGAGACCGATATAGCCCTCGAGGAAGAGATAGCTTTGGCTGTTGGCAAAGAACGGCAGTGGCACTCCACAGATGAGGACAATGATGGCGGCGACAAGATTGGCGAATTCGGCGACGCGTGCCGAACGCGAAAGAAAGGACACCAACGCCGCAAGCAACGGTGCCAAGCCGAGGATGAGGAGCAGAACGCCAGGGTTCATCCGACAAGTCTCTTCAAGCCGAAGCTGCTGGTCGTTCCAACCGCGCTTGCCAGATAACGCACCAGTACGCCGAAACAGGCTACCGCGACCAGAAGATCGAAGAGAATGACGATCTCCAGCAGCATCGGCATGCCGGGAACCAGAACTTGTGCACCCAGGAAGATGCCGTTCTCGAGGATCAGAAGACCGATGACCTGGCTGATCGCTTCATGGCGCAGCGACAGCATCAAAAAGCCGATGAGCTTCATGGCGAGCATCACGGTCAGCGCCAGAACGACAACAGTTCCAGCCAAGCTCAATTGCATGCCAATGCGATTGGCAACCACCAGCGCAAAGACGACGGCGAGTGCGCCAATGACCAAGCTGCTAGAGGGCCTAAGGATGACGTGGACCTCGTAATCGACGCCTTGCCGCTTGATGATCCGCCATATCAGATAAGGCAACAACACACCACGAAAGACGATCGTCAGAACCGCGATCAGATAGAGCTCCGGATAATTGGCGTAAGCGCCCACCGTCGCGGACAACCCAGCGATGAGCCAGGACTCGGCCGCAAAGGCGAAGAGATAATGATTGAGCCAGCGCGAACCCAGGATCACAAAAGTCAGCAGCAAAGAGACGATCGCCAGCAAGCTAAAGATCGAAGCGACAACGGGTGGTAAGCTCTGGATGGTCATGGCCTAGCTCAATTGCGTTCCGACGATGGAGAGGACTGCCAACAGAAAAGACGCAGCAAGTGGTTCTTGATAGCGATAGAAGCGCAGGCGCGATTGTGCGGTCTCCACAATCACCACAACGCAGCCGACCAGTACGAACTTTCCGATCAGCGCACAGGCTGAGCCGAAGGCGCCAAGTGCCGTTCCGTCGATGGAGAGCGCCCAAGGGATGAGCAGGACATTGCAGAAGATGGTGTAGAGGATGAACTGCTTCATCATCGACGCCCATTTCAGAAGCGCGAGCAACGGACCGGAATATTCCAGGATCCGCCCTTCATCGATCATGTAGAGTTCAATGTGGGTGTTGGAGTGGATAGGCAGACGGTCGGTTTCGGTCAGAAGCAGGATGAAGAAGGCGGCGACCAGGAATAGATGGGCTGGGCTGAAATAGACCGCGGCACTGCCAACCAGAAGATGATTGACGACGAAAGGCAGCATCGCTTTGGCGAGCAATGTGATGCCGACGAACACAAGAATGAGTGTCGGTTCGGCCAGTATTGACACCATGACCGCGCGGCTGGAACCGATACCGCCATAGGCGCCACCGCTATCGAGACCCGCCAAAAGAATCATGAACGATCCCAGGGTCAGGATCAGACCGCCGCCGAGGATGTCGCCCATGTTGGACAACGGCAATGGAAAGTTGGTCAGCACCGGAATGAGAATGGGCACCGTCAACATGCAGGTGAACGCCACCACGGGAGTCGCCCAGTAAATCCAGGACGCGGTGTTGGGCACGACCATGTGCTTGTGAAAGAGTTTCCACAGATCGCGATAGGGTTGAAAAATTCCGGGGCCCTGGGCGCGTTGCACCCGCTCCTGAAATTGCAGGATGACACCTTGAATCAAAGGCGCCAGCGCCAGTGTCACTACCACTTGCGCGATTTGCAGAAGGATGTCGCGCATCATGGCGCAATCTCCGTGCGCGATGCGCTGCGCGCACCGCGCACGGCGCGACAGGAGTCGCCAGCAAAACTCGAAGATGAATCGGACAACCGTCCGGGCATACCTCCTCCTCCCTCATGCGAGGTCAGAAGGAGTCATCAGCCCTAAGGGCGGTTACACGGCGAACCCCATCGCCGAACACACATCGGATTGTAGGCAGAATATGGCTACCCTGACCAGTCGAAGAGCAGGAATTCCGCCCGAATTTCCGAGAATCCACAATCAATTTGCGGAAAATCGAACGTTTCCGATCCGGCGCGCTTTGTTACCAATGCCGGGAACGGCGCCGCACCGGTACAGGCCTTAAACCGCCCATGAAGCTGACCGGCGCGCGATCATTCGAGCGGTCGCCAAATCCAAACAAAGACAGAAGTGCAAGAAGGAATCGAGACAACATGGCCTACCTCATTCGTTCGGTAGGAGTCATCAGCCACATGGCAATCAAAGGGGAACTCCATCCCCAAGCCAAACATAAGCGGTGTCGCCAATAGGAGCAATACCGCAGACTCCCCGTGACGCATGATGTGCAAACACGCTAAGCTGCTTCGCATAAGCCGCTGTCGGGGATGGAGTCCCCCAAAAAACCGCCCACAGGGCTGATGACTCCTACCGCAACAGGCTCGCAAATCCGCGAGCCCGGTAGGAGTGAAGTGTGGTGGATCATCCCAGCACGCAAGCCAGGCGCAACATTCTGGCCGTGATCGAAGAGCCCGAAACCACGCGGCAGTGCCTGATGGGCGCGGCCAGCGCGGCCACCACAACCCCGCTCGGCGTGGTGACAGCGCTTCATATCGAAGTTGACCCCGCAAAGATCCGCACCGCGCCGGAAGAGATTTCGGTGCAACAGTTGCGTGAGGTCCAGGAAGGCTCTGCCCATGATCGCGCCATCCAGATTCAGCGCATCTTCGAGTTCTGGCTCGCCGCCAATCCGTCCGTCTACGCGCAATGGCGAAAGATTATCGGTACCGTTGACGCCAATGTGACCCGGCAAGCGCAAACCGCCGATCTGATCGTTCTCGGCCAGCCGCACAATCTCGACAGCGCAGATGCGTTACACGCAGCAATTTTTCATAGCGGCAAGCCGGTTCTCTTTCTCCCGCGCGGACCTCTGCGGGACATCACGTTCGATCATCTGGCCATTGCTTGGAAAGACACGCCGCAAGCCAACAAAGCGATCCGGCAAACACAGCCATGGCTCGGTGCAGCCTCGCGACTGTCCGTTTTGACTGTTGATGAACCCGGCACGACACGGAACACCCGCCCGGTGGAACAATGGATGCGCGAGCACGATCTGTCGTTCGAACTCCATCACCTCGCCTGTCCACCGAACGCCCACGTCGCGACAGCGCTCCTCACTGCTGCCGAACAGATAGACGCCGATGCATTGGTTATGGGCGCCTATCGCTTTGGTCAGATTTTGGAATGGGTCTTTGGGGGGGTGACGTCGGAAATCCTGCAACGATCAACTTTGCCGGTGTTCCTGGCGCACTGACATGGCAAGCAGTGCAAGCGTGAATATCCCCGCCATGCAAACGTCCATCCACGAGTCTGGCCGTGAACATCACTGATTATCTGCATGCCAAATTCGAACTCGCGGAAATTTTGCGCGTCGCCGCTGTGATCGTCCACAAGCAGAGCCCCGACATTCTGTATCCCTTTGAAGATCTCTTTGCCCGCTTGGCCGACGACCGGTTCAACGTCGCCGTCGTCGGACAATTCAGTCGCGGCAAGACTTCACTGATGAACGCCATGCTTGGCACCGAACGCCTTCCCATGGGCGTGGTGCCCATCACTTCCGTGATCACCACGGTTCAATACGGTACGGATGAGCGTGCCATCATCGAATATGCCGAGCGCCGGCTGCCCAGCCATATCAAATTGGAGGAGCTTTCGGAGTTCGTTACCCAGCACCACAATCCAGGCAATGAAAAAGGCATTCGATTTGCGCGCATCGAACTTCCGGCAGAGATACTGCGGGAGGGTTTCTATTTGATCGACACGCCGGGTCTGGGATCGGCGATTTTGGAAAATACCCGCACCACGGAGGCGTTTCTGCCGCAAGCGGACGCTTTCGTGATTGTCACCAGTTATGACAGTCCCCTCTCCGAGGACGAACTTCGCCTCCTAACCGGATTGCGCACCAGCTCCCGGCGTTGTTTCATCGTCATCAACAAGATGGATTTGGTCGATCCGGACGAGCGGCGGACTGTCGAAGACCACATCCGGCAGCAACTGCGATCCGAACAAGATGCGTCACCAGTGGAATTCTTCGCCATGTCTGCTCGCGATGCGATCATCGCCAATCGAACGAATGACGTTGCAAAGCTCAAGGCCAGTGGCGTCCCAGCTTTCGTGGATCGTTTGATCCGCTTCATTCTTGAGGAAAAGAACAGCGTGTTCCTTCGGCGCATGGCGGAGCGGATCGACGCGGAACTGGAGAACTTGGACCGCACAGAAGCGCGCCAGCGCTTGGCAGCGTTCATGGCACGGCTGGATTATTCCGATCCATCATCCGTTGCGAATTTGATGACGCGCCAGGCCACGCCTCGATTTGCACGGTGTGCGGTATGCGCGCCTGTGGAACGGGAAATCCTGCAATTCCTGCAGACCTTTCAGTATCAAATCACGATTGACGAGCGCGCGCGGGAGGGACTAAGCGCGGACGGCGGTCTTTGCCCCTTTCACACTTGGCAATACGCCGCGCTGGCCAGTCCGCATGGGACGTGTCTCGCCTTTCCGTCCGTTTTCGATCCTATTATTAAAGGTGTCCGCTCCTTACGGCAGTCCGGTGCGGTCGGGCCGGATCGAGTCTTGCAACAGCTGCAGGACAATCTTACCTGCGTTGTCTGCCGACTACGCCAAGATGCAGAGCAGCGCGCGGTCGCCAATGTTGCCAACAGAATCGCTCGCACGCTCTCAGGGGCTCGATCAGATCTTCCCGATATTTGTCTGCCGCATTTGACGGCGGTTGTTAGCGCGCTTGACACCGACACCGGGAACGCCCTGCTCGACGCGACAGCCGATGCTTGGGAGCGGACTGCTGACGATATGCGCCGCTATGCCCTCAAACGTGACGGCTCCCGGCGCGCCTTCACGACAGCGGATGAACTGGATGCTGACATGCGCGGCCTGCGCGCGCTCGCTGGTCACGCATCGCTCAGTTTTGTCCGCCGGGTGCAGCGGTGATCGCAAGCGATAGACAACGCGTTTCAGGCCTACCTCGTATTTTTCCTCTCTCGTCGTAGAGCTGCTGAATGTTTCCGCTTTCGGTCGTATTTTCGACGTTCTGTCTGCTGTTCGTCTCAGAACTTCCAGACAAGACATCGATCGCCACCTTGATCCTGGCGGCGAAGTACAAGGTGCGCGACGTCGTTTTGGGCGCTTGGCTGGCGTTCCTGGTTCAGACCGCCGTCGGTGTGGCGGCCGGAAGCGTGCTGACGTTTCTGCCTCTGCGCCCTATTCGCATCGTATCGGGTCTCGGATTCTTGGTGTTCGCGTATCTGGCGTTTCGCCAGAAGGATCGGCAAGACGAAGAGCGCCAGGAAGAGCAGGAGGCCACACAGCAACTGGGCCGCGCGCAACGCGCAGGTTGGATCGTAAGTTTTCTCGTCATTTTTGCAGCGGAATGGGGCGATCTTACACAAGTTGCCACGGCAGCGCTGGTTGCGGAAACCGGCCACCCTTTTGCCGTCGGCTTGGGTGCGGTCTTGGCTCTGTGGACCGTGACGGTTGTTGTCGCCTTCGCCGGCGCGCGGCTCGCGCGTTGTGTGAGACCACGGTTGCTGAACCTGATAAGTGGCGCGCTATTCGTCATTATTGGCTGCGTCGTGATCGGCAGCGCGTTCTCTTGAGCACCGGCTGCAGATGTCAACGCCGACGACCTTGCCTTGCGTTCTGGCTCTTCGGTCCGTCCGTCAATGCGATACGAAAAGCGGAACCGGACAATGGCGCAGCAATTCGCGGCTTACGCCGCCGAAAATATATTCGTGAAACCGGGCGTGGTGATAAAGGCCAGCGACCAGCAGATCGGCGCCGTTGTCGCGGATACAATCCAACAAAGCATCGGTCACAGATTCAGGTCCGATAGTCCGAATTTCCGAAAACGCCTGTACACCATGCCGTTCCAGTATCGCCGTCGCGGCAGCGCCGTCGGGATGATGGCGGCGCGAAAGATCGGCTCTGCATTCAACAATGGCAACACGCGCGGCGTCCCGCATTAGCGGGATTGCGTCGTGCAGCGCGCGAACCGCTTCTCGGCTTGCGTCCCATGCGACCACCACATTCAGCCCGATCGTCTCTGTCGGACGCTCAGGCGGCAGAAGAAGGATGGGCCGTCCACATTCCAGCCCAATGCGCTCGGCATGGAACAGCGGCGGCGTATCCTCGGCCAATCGGCTCAGGACCGTCAAATCGGCCAGCTTGCTCCACGCGATGATGTCGTCCTGCCCATCTGCAGAAGTTTCACGCCAGTGATAGCCAATGCCAACGGCAGCCATTTTGGACGAAAACATTTGATGTAAAGGCGTGTGTTCCCCATCGATGTGACCTGTTATCGACGCCGGTTTGCTTGATCCGATCAGTTCAACACCAACCAAATCCGCATCGTTTGCCCGCGCTAGATGCGTGGCGATGTCCAGCCGGATGCGACCGGCTGAACTCTCATCGACGGGCACTAGAATCAACCTGATGGGCAGCGCGCCGGTAAATTCCGCGGCGGCGGCGCGATGTGTGCCGTGGTGCCGGCCAGCCCGACCGCGCCCATGAGCATTCTTCTCTTCCATCATGACAGTATCCTCCGGCCCATCGCAAAACCTCCCGTCCCCGGTTTGACCCAGGGTTGATCGGTTGCTTGTCTGGCAGGAGTCATCAGCCGGAATTGGCGCTTTCGGGGAACTCCATCCCCGCTACCCCCCGAACACGATTCGTCCAGAGGTTTGTTATTATTGCGCATTTGGCTTAGCGCGTCGAATCAGGTCGTCATCAATTCGCGACTTGAGCGGTCGTTAGTCTGTTCTATACTCAATGCTTGGCGATGGAGTTCGCCGTTTAACCGCCCTTAGGGCTGATGACTCCTGCTGGCTTGTTGCAAGCAGGAGCATGCATGTCCAAACGGACACCATTTCCGCCTTCCAGAGCCGTTGTGCCAACGGACCCGGGGCGCGCATCATGAGCGGACCAAGCATTCTCTATGGCAGCGATGCTTGCTCGGAGACACCTCAGTCGCGCCAACCTCAGTGTTTTCCCGACCTTAACATGGATGCTGTCGTTTCTGCGATTATCGCGGGCAACGAGCAATATGATCTCGGCCCATACTTCTATACTGCTCTTGGAACGGTCGACGGCGTTTTGTTTCGGCAAGCGGTTATGCGCGATCTCGAAGTGCCCGCAAATATGCAAGCCTTCAAATCCTTCGCCAAACGCATGCAAGACACCCGTAGCGCGATTCAGCGCACGTCCAAGCGCTACCATCCCCAGCAAAAAATGCGCTCGTTCGTCGATTCTGTTCTCGCGTACAGCGACGCCATTGCTTGGCTTGCCACGGTATTGCCACATCTCTCGCTCAACTCGCGCGGTCTCTGCGAGATGCGTGACTATGTAGCCGCCTATGCCGCTTCAGATGCTTTTAGCAATCTGGGGGCAGAGGCAAACGCATTGGTCGCACAGCTTTCCTCGGTCCGATACGATATCATAATTAGCGGCCTGCAAGTCGAGGTGCGCCCCCATGCCGGAGCGCCGGATTACGGCATTCAAATCGCTACATTGTTCGATCGCTTCGATCGCGAGAGCAAAAAGGATTACGCCTTCAAACTCGCAAAGAACGAAGACGTCAACGCCGTCGAGGGATACATCCTCGATCTTGTTGCGCAGACTCATCCGCAACCATTCGGTCGACTTGCAGAATTCTGCAAGTCGGCCACCAACTTTCTTAATGAGTCTATTGTCCGCTTTGATCGCGAAATCCAATTCTACGTCGCCTATCTCGATCACATTGCGCGGTTACGCAACCACGGTCTGCCTTTCTGCTATCCAGAGGTCAGCGCCGATGACAAATCCGTCCATGCACGAAACTGCTTCGACCTGGCTCTGGCGGGGAAACTGGTGGCAACGAACAAGATTCCCATCCTGAACGATTTCTATCTGAAAGGATCCGAACGTATTCTTGTCGTCACCGGCCCTAACCAGGGCGGCAAGACGACCTTTTCACGTAGTTTTGGTCAATTGCACTATCTCGCAAGTCTCGGTTGTCCGGTGCCAGGGTCCGAGGCACGACTTTTTCTCCCGGATCACGTTTTCACGCATTTTGAACGCGCCGAGGTCATGACCAATCTGAGCGGAAAGCTTCAGGACGATCTACAGCGTATCCACGAAATTCTTGGGCAAGTCACTTCTCGTAGCATCGTCATTATCAACGAAATTTTCGCGTCCACGACCCTTTCGGACGCCATCGCGCTAAGCCGAAGGATCGCCGACCGAATTGGTCGCCTTGATCTTCTTTGTGTGTGGGTAACATTCATCGACGAGATCGCCAGCTTGAACGAGAAAACCGTCAGCATGGTCGGCGCGGTGGATTCGGACAACCCAGAACGCCGCACGTTTAAAATCGAGCGCAGCCCCGCCAACGGATTGGCCTACGCCTTGTCTCTCGCCCGCAAATACAAACTCACGCAGGCTCAAATCCTCGAGCGGATGCGGACATGAAGGCTTTTCTTTTGTTTCCGGACCACGACGTCGATTGGGCAACACCGCTGGTATGGAACGAGCAGGCCCTGCGACAAGATCTAGGCATCGACGCATTGCTCCAGGTTATGGCGAACAACGACGAAAATGTTCTTTCGTCGGTGACGAAAATCTTGCTGGCGCCCGATACCGATAACATCGCGACTATCCAATACCGTCAGGCGATGCTCCAGGATTGCCTCTCGAATGCCACCGTGCTGCAGGAGCTATATAACGTCGCGACGCAAGCGTCCGACAAGATAAGATCTCACTATTTGGGCATTTTGACCCGTTATCCTCATTGGGTGTTGAGTGATGCCGTTGAACAGATGAGTCAATTCGTCGTTATTCTTCGGCGCCTGCGTACAATCGCAGAACGCAGTAGTGCCAACTTTACCGCCAGAGGTTGGATTGCCTTTTTCGACATGCTGAAGCGCGAACTTGAGGAAAGCTACCTTGTCCGGATCACTGAAGCGCTGGAAACGCTCAAATTTCAGGGCTCCATGCATCTCAGCGCCAAACTGGGTCCAGGCAACGGGGCAGTCGAATACATCCTGCACAAGCCACCATCGTTCGGTCGCAATCCCTGGCTCCGTTTGTGGTACTGGTTTTTCCCACCCAAACCGCCCCCCAACAGTTTTTCGATTCATCCACGCGACGAGGCCGGACACCGCGCACTTCAGGCGATCCGCGATGAGGCCATCGCATTCACTGCGACCGCCCTCGCGCAATCAAAAGATCACGTCCGTTCTTTTTTCATCGCATTGCGGTCCGAACTTGCGTTCTATATGGGCTGCCTCAATCTGTATGAACGGTTGAAGGCCAAGAAAGAACCAATTTGCTTTCCGGACTCGCGCCACGGCGAAGATAAGGTGCTCTGCTTTCGAGAACTTTACGATGTGGCATTGGCGCTGACCATTCGGGAAAAAGTTGTTGGCAACGACGGCGATGCAAATGGTAAAGCGTTTGTCCTGATCACCGGTGCCAACCAGGGCGGCAAATCGACCTTCCTGCGTAGTATCGGTCTTGCGCAGTTGATGATGCAGGCGGGCATGTTCGTCCCTGCGCAATCGTTTTCCGCCAGCGTCTGCGATGGGCTGTTCACGCATTATAAGCGCGAAGAAGATGCCAACATGGTCAGTGGCAAATTCGACGAAGAGTTGGCGCGCATGAATGCGATTGTCGAGCGGTTGAAGCCGACGTCGCTCATGCTCTTTAATGAGTCGTTCGCGGCCACAAATGAGCGCGAAGGCTCGGAAGTCGCGCGACAGATCGCAGCGGCTCTTCTGGAGCACAATGTCCGCGTCGTTTTCGTGACGCATCTCTATGACTTCGCGCACAACCTCTGCCAGACCTTGAGCAAGCAAGGCCTTTTCCTCCGCGCCGAACGCGATTCGACCGGTGTCCGCAGTTTTCGACTGCGGGAAGGCAAACCACTGCCGACAAGTTTTGGCCAAGACCTCTACGACAAGATTTTTGCCGGGCCTTCGGCCAATTCCCACGCGCAGCGCATTGTAGACGCGCATAATGAGGACGGCTGAAGACCCACCATGGACACTATCGTCCCCCAATACGCCGCGCGTCACGATCGAAGCCATACAGCATTGCGCTATATTCTTCTCATGGGCGTCTTGAGCTTCTTTGCCGAGTTTACTTATGAGGGTTCGCGCCGCATCGTCGAGCCCTTCCTTGCCAGCTTGGCCGACGGTGCCACCATCGTTGGTATCGTGACCGGATTTGGCGCATGGTTCGCCGGAAACGCAATCGGTATCCTCTATGATCGCGTTTCGATCAAAGTCGTCGTCGCATTTTGTATCCTGATGGAGCTGGCCTGCATTCCCTTCGTGTTGTGGGCTCAGCGTTCAAAGGCTTTGCAACCCAGATGACCGAGCAGAACGATATCGATGTGTCCAATCACCGCGCCGCAGTTTGGGCCGATTTGCAGTTGGCGTTCCACCGCGACGAGATTATTGAGGGCAGAATCACCCGCTGCATCCGGCGTGGCTATCTCGTGGACTTCGATGGAGTGACCGGCTTTTTGCCGGGACGTTATATCGATGTTCTGCCCGTCGCCGATCCGGCGCCTTTTCTTGATCGCCGCTCACAGTTCAAAATTCTGAGATGCGATCAGCTGCACAATCGTTTGGTCGTCTCCCGGCGCGCTACGCTTCCCGATCTTAAGCTCAATGCACCCAAACTGGACGAACTTTTTCATGCCGGTCAAATGCTCTCCGGAACTGTGCGCCACAATCTGGCATACGGCGCTTTTATCGATTTGGGACACGACATCTTGGGGTTCCTGCCGCTTTTTTCCGGCGCACAAGCACCGGTAAACGGAAGCACGATCCAAGTGCAAGTGGTGAGAATTAATACCGACACCCAAAGAGTGTTTCTTCGCACATGCTAAGCCAGAGTTCGCCAGTTAAGCTTCGTCCTGCGACGCTGAGATAGTGGCCGTCGCGCCGGCCCCCCCGCAAGACCAAGTCGTGCTTCAGCTTGCGCTTCCAAACCGAAAAACCGCCACCACGCCCCAAACAGCTTCAATGACGCCGAAAGGCCACGCCCCCTGCAAAAAGCCGTATGCCGAGCCCATCCAACAGGAAGCGGCGAAACCGAGTATCCACCAGCGGGACCGCCGCTCCAACGCATAGCAGATCAGCATGGCCGTCACCGACACCAGCCCAAATGCCGTGAGCATGTCCATGTCCTTCGGCCTCAGAACACTTCAATGAAGTTGGGAGGCCCGTTTCGAAGATGAGCCGAATACGTCAGAACCAAAACTGCGGACTTTCGCGCCCCGTGCCCCGGCAAGGTGATTAAGCCCGAACAGGTCCTCCACGGATCGCAGCATGCTGTAATGATTGTATGGCCGGTCCGAAACCGTTCCCGGCTTGATGAAGGGCGACAACAACACGGTGCCGATCCGCCCCCCGCCAGGTCCGTTGCTGCCGGCAGGAAATGGCGCGCCTGGCATGGATTCTTCCCCACAACAGGCTTGCGAATCCTCGGCCGGATCGGCCGAGTCCGCTTCATCGAACGTCACGATCAAGAGGCCGTCCCTCTTGAATGCCGGCGAATTCAGGATCTTCGGCACCCACCTCCGCAGAAAAGCATCAGCGGAAGCCAGCCCGCCGGCAGAACCGTCGATACAGGGATGATCGTGGCCGTCATTGCAGAGGTTGGGCACGATGTAGATATAATTGGGAGATTTCGAGATATCCGCGAGATCGGCGGTGAGATGATCGAGCGCCACGACGTGCGCATCGCAACGTGTCTGATCGTCGATAATGGAGTGGAAATAGACGAAGGGATCGTGTTTCGCGGCATATTGGTCCCCCGGCACGGCACGTTCGAGAGCTTCCTTCGTTCCTATGGCCGCATGTCCGCAAGTTCGGGGCTCGCGAGTCGGAATGTTGCCCATATCCTCCATATAGGCGCGCCACATAAACCCCTTCGCTTCCAGTTGATCGGGCAACGTCTTCACGAATGACGGGTAGATACAGCCATGACCCAGCGCGCGACCTTCCGGATCGAGCGCTGGGGATCGCAGAACGAATTCGTTATAGTCATAACAATCGCGCTGGGTGTCTTCGTTCGGTGGCTGACCGCTGATCATTGCAATGTAGTTATCGAGACTGAAGTGGCCCACGCCATAATATTGATTGAGCAACGCCCCCTTTGCAGGAAGTGTCTGGCCGAGATAGGGCGCGGGCGTGTTCTTGCCGAAAGTGACGTTGAACGATTGGTTCTCCAGCACAATCACGAAGACGTGCCGGATCTTCGGCATAGCGGCGAACGCCGGCGCTGAAATTGCTGCGAGAATCGCCAGCCCGCAGGCCACAAGGATGGTCTTCATGGTTTTCCCCTTCTATCTCATACACCTTATCCTCGACGAACTATGTGCAAAAGTCCGAGCATAAATGGATCCATGCGCATCTCGTCGAAGGAACCGCTTATTCTGTCTTTCAGGAGAACGGCGAGTTCCTTCCTACCTGATTGAGAAGTGTTTGGTCGATCCTATCTCGCTCAAGACGGAGAGGTTTTAATCTCAGCGGCTCGCATCCAGTGCCGTCACTTGGCTATTAAACTGAAGCAAGCACAAGGCGCTGAACTGCCTGTTTTCGGCAAGCCTAGATAACCACCGCAGGGAGAAGATTTTTTCTCGCGAGTGTGTTTCGCGGTAGCTGCTCCTTAGAAAGGCCAGGAGCCTAGATAGTTCGTGACACGATTCGAATGCTTCGAAAATCTCCCGCCCAGGGATCACTAGGTCCTGTTTACAAAGTTGCGCAACAGACACCCCGCGTTCCGTAATCAACTTCACCGCTTCCCGCTTGAACTCTCGCGTAACCTTCCGCCGTTTCATGTCGCATCTCCGGCTCCGTAAAAAAACTAACTCAGTGTTTTCGAAACCGGGGGCAGGCCACTTTGCGAAATCACGTCACGGTCCGCCATTTTGTCATTCTTGAACGCCTGGCTCCCACGCCTGCGCCAAAGAGCCAAGCTCTGTTCCCGATTCTCATCCTGCAGTGCGAACGCAAGTTCGAGAAAACCGCCATAGAGCGCCGCGCGATCATCATTCGTGAGTTCGACGAGGCCGGATTTTTGAACCAGGCCGCCCAGCTCAATCAGATGCTTGGTGCGCTCGCGCCGCTTCACGACCCAATTCCGCATATCATGTCTCGCGCGTTGCGCTTCCAGCCGGTGCTTGTGCGCGGTCGCCCGCCGAAGCGATTGCTGCGTTGCCGCGAGATTTGCGTGCAGTTGGCTGGGCTGCGTCCCGAAAAAACGCGAGCCCACGTTTGCGCCAGCGCTCCTTCTCGGCGGCATCGCTTGTCTCAGCTATTGTCAGCAATCCGCCGGCCAAAGTCTCGACATCGAGTGCATCGGCGCCGGTGGCGACGATCAGCTCGCCAAACTGGCGCCGCTTGTTCTCCTTGAGCGCCTTGGTCTTGTCGGTCAGGGTTTTCAGGGCGGCATCGAAGTCGCGTGGCTTGCGCATTCCCGTGTCTCCATGTTGATCGTTCTGCAATGATAAGCATTGCGCCTGCCAATTGCTCCCTTGTGCGTGAGACAGCGTGGCACCGTGCGATCCCTCACGAGAATCTTTTTCGGGAGGGCGCGCTTATACGTCGTGCCGACGTGCGCTTTGAAGCGTATGAACATCGACATGGCAATCTATCATTTCTCCGCAAAGGTCATCAGCCGTGCTAGCGGATCGAGCGCGCTGGCTTCGGCCGCCTATCGTTCGGCCTCGCGGCTCTATGATCGGCGCCTCGACCGTCATCACGACTTCACCAACAAGAGCGGCGTGGTTCATTCGGAAGTGTTGACCCCGGACAGCGTGCCGGACGAGTTTCGTGAACGCGAGCGGCTGTGGAACGCGGTCGAAGCCGCCGAGAAGCGCAAAGACGCCCAACTCGCCCGCGAGGTGGAGTTTGCGATTCCGCACGAAGTGGATCAGACGCAAGGAATCGAACTGGCGCGGGACTTCGTGCAACGCGAGTTCGTGACGCGCGGCATGATTGCCGATCTGAATGTCCACTGGGACATCGGCGAGAATGGTCAGCCCAAGCCTCATGCTCATGTCATGCTGACGATGCGCAGCGTGGACGAACAGGGCTTCGGGACCAAGGTGCGGGACTGGAACCGCACCGACCTGTTGGAGCATTGGCGGGAAGCCTGGGGCGTTCATGTCAACCAGCGCCTGGCCGAGTTGGGGATCGACGCGCGCATTGATCATCGCTCGCTTCAAGATCAAGGCATCGATCTTGAACCGCAGCACAAGATCGGCCGTGCCGCGCGATCGCGGGCCGCGGACGGATTGGAAGCCGACCGTCTGGACGAACACCGCGAGATCGCCCGCCAGAACGGCGAACGGATCATCCGCAATCCCGCCATCGCGCTCGATGCCATCACGCGGCAACAGGCGACGTTTACGGAGCGTGACCTGGCGATGTTCGTGCATCGCCATTCCGACGGATTGGACCAGTTCAACGCCGTCATGGCTGCCGTCCAGAGTTCGCCGGATTTGGTCCGGCTGGGCCGCGACGGCTCCGGCGAAGAGCGCTTCACCAGCCGCGAGATGATCGCCGTCGAAGAGCGGCTGCACAGTGCCGCCGAACGTATGGCGGAGCGTGCACGGCATCGCGTTCGCGAGAGGAGCGTTTCTCGCGCATTGGAACGCGTCCAGTCGGAGGGCCTGGTTCTGTCTCGTGAGCAGCACTCCGCCTTCGCGCATGTGACGGAATCCCGCGATCTTGGCATCGTCGTCGGCTATGCCGGGGCCGGCAAATCCGCCCTGCTGGGCGTGGCGCGGGAAGCCTGGGAGGATTCCGGTTTCCGCGTGAGCGGAATCGCCCTCTCCGGCATCGCCGCCGAGAACCTCGAAGCCGGGTCTGGGATCGCTTCACGCACGATCGCCAGCCTGGAGCACCAATGGGCGCAGGGCCGCGAGATTTTGACCGCGAAAGACGTGCTCGTGATCGATGAAGTCGGTATGATCGGCTCGCGCCAGTTGGAGCGGGTCTTGAGCGAGGCCGAGCGGCGTGGCGCCAAGGTGGTTCTGGTCGGCGATCCCGAGCAGCTTCAGGCCATTGAAGCCGGTGCCGCTTTCCGGTCCCTCACCGAGCGCACGCCGCATGTCGAGATCAGGCAAGTGCGGCGCCAGCGCGACGGCTGGCAGCAAAATGCCACTCGTGAACTCGCAACCGGCCGCACGGCGGAAGCACTCGATGCCTATCGCGATCACGGCATGGTTCATGCCGCCGATTCCCGTAACCGGGCGCGGGGCGATTTGATCGAAGGCTGGGATAACGATCATGCTCAGGCGCGCGGCAAGACCCGCATCATCCTCACCCACACCAATGACGAAGTGCGGGCGCTTAATGAACTCGCGCGTTCAAGGCTCAGAGAGCGCGGCGAACTTGGCGAAGATGTCAAAATCAACGTCGAGCGGGGCGCACGGGATTTTGCGGCTGGTGACCGCGTCATGTTCCTGAAGAATGACCGCGGGCTTGGCATCAAGAACGGCTCGCTGGGTGTCGTGGAGACCATCAATCCCAAACACGTGGATGTGCGGCTTGACGCTGGCCGTACTGTTGGATTTGACCTCAAGGACTATGCGCAGATCGACCACGGCTACGCCGCCACGATCCATAAGGCGCAAGGCGTTACTGTAGACCGCGTTCATGTGCTGGCGACACCAGGCTTGGACCGTCATGGGGCTTACGTCGCGCTGTCACGCCATCGCGAGTCCGTCGCGCTCCATTACGGTCGCGACGATTTCGCCGACGATGCCAGGCTCGCCCGTGTCCTGTCGCGGGACCGCGCCAAGGACATGGCGAGCGATTATGCGCGCGAAGATCAAACGTCGGATCGCTCCAGGACGGAACGAACATCCGGGACGAAGCCTGATCGAAACCGCAGCATTTTCACCGGCTTCCGGCCGAACGTGGTGGCGAATGAATTGATGGTCCCCACCGTGGCGACCGAGCACGCCGGACCGTCCGGGTTGCAACAGGCAGTCCGCCGCTATGCGCGCAGCGTTTTGGATATCGCCAAGATGGAAGAACGCGAACTTCCGGTGCTACCCCACCAGCTTCAGGCGCGCGAGCGCGCGGGCACCGCACTCGACGCCATCCGTGCGCACGCGTCGGCCGATCTGGACAACGCCTTTGCCCGTGATCCTTCGCTGGCCGGGGACGCCGCCGCCGGACGGACGCGCGCGGCCATTCGCGCGATGCAGAGCGAAACAGAGATCCGGACCAATCCGGAACGCCGCGCCGACCGGTTTGTCGCGCGCTGGCAGAACCTGGAGCACCAGCGTCTTGGCTTCGACCGCAAGGGCGATTGGCAGAGCGAGCGCCATATCCGTGGTGCCATGGGCGATCTCGCCAAGTCCTTGCATCGCGATCCGCAACTGGAGTCGATCCTGCACAGCCGCAGGCGCGAGTTAGGTATCGCGATGAATAGTGGCCCGAGCATCGGAGGCAGCCTTCTGGAGTATTTGGGGCTCGGCCGCAACCGGGGCTTGAGCCTCTAAGGAGAGCAAGATGACGGACGTGCAACAACAGGGTGTCCCCGAGCCGAATATCGACCCGGCAGCGCTCGCCTTTGAAGAATTACGCCAGGAAGTAGCGCTGACGCGGCGCGCCGTGGCGGGGCTCGCCGCCGAACGCGCCGCCATCGAGATTCCCGACTACAGCGAGACCTTGGGAAAGATCACACAGAGTTCGGCAGCCACAGCGAAATTTCTCCGGGCGCTCGCCGAACGTGCCATCCTGCACGCCACAGTGCAGGATTGGGCAAACGCCATCGAGCAGGCGACCACGCCAGCGCGGCAAGCCGACCGGGACGCGCTCATCCGCTTCCACAGTCAATTGCACCAGGTGGCAGATGACATGGCCGAGTCTCTGCGCAAGGCGCGCACCGCCGACAATCAGCGCCAGTGGCTGCTTTGGACATTTGGCGGCGCGTTGCTGGCCGGAATGCTACTGGGCGTGTTCGCCATTGCGCCGTTCGTTCGCGTTCTTTGAGGCAATCGCCATCGCAATCGAAAAATGTTTTGTGCCCACCGATCCTACGCGTGCGTTCGTTCGTGTTCGCTCCCATGCACGGAGGTGCGCCAGCATGCGCAACCAAAAATACGGAGTTGAAACACGCGCCGTTGACTTCGCGCGCCTGCACGCAAATCTATGTTTGGCAGCTGATGGGACGATCAAAATGCCGGAGCCCGAGAAAATTCTTCGTATGCGCACAGTACTCGACCGCACGGGGCTCAGCCGGTCCACCATCTACCGCAAAATGGGCGAGGGGACGTTTCCGCGCCAGGTCGAGATCAGCGAGCATTGCCGAGGGTGGCGCGAGTCCGCGATCAATCGCTGGATAGCCGATCCCGCCGCTTATCGCGAAACCATCGGCACCGAACCGAGCCCTGGCAACGCAGTTCATCCAAAAACGCATCTGCTTGCGTAGCGCAGCCCTCGCGCATCATAGCGTCGGTTACCCACCTTCTTGGCGGCACCCCGAAAAATGCCGGGCCGCGGCGCGCGGTCAAGCCCGCGCGTCCCGCGCCCCTTCGGGCTCCGGGGCTTGACCGCGTGCCTCTCCGGCCCGGCCAGGGCCTGGGATGCGCGAGGCTGGGCTGGGATGTGAAGCGCCATCGCCATTCCAGAACGCGTTTATCTGCGCGAGTTTATCGTTGCTGATGATGGATGACGATGGTTGTGAGGCCGCAGCGTAGAAGAGAGGACATGGGAGTAAACAAAGGCCGTTGATTTCGTTCGTGGCCGTGCAAAGTTTTTCGCGGGGGCTGTTCTTGTTCACGAGGCCACAATGATCCGCGATTACTCCCGAAGACTGAAGCCTTCTTCGTCGATCTGTGCGTCGTAGATCTAAACGGATTTACGAAAATCCCCGACGATCACCTTGCCTCTACTGGTGACATTGTCGAGATAGTCCGCCCAGGCCTGCATCATCTTGCGGCGGTCATCGAGGTATTTTGTCCGGTCATAGGCCGCGTCCACCTTGCTGCGCGGCGCGTGTGCGAGTTGGCGGTCTACGACTTCGTGAGAATACTTCAGCTTCTCCTTGATCGTTGTCATAGCCAGAGAGCGAAAGCCGTGGCCGGTCATCCTGCCTTTGTAACCGAGCCGTTCCAACGCTTTCAGGATCGTGTTGTTACTCATATGGCGACGCGGTTTTGTTGAGCTGGCAAACACCCATTGATAGTTCCCGTTCATCGTCTGAAGTTCGCGAAGGATTGCTAGCGACTGCTTCGACAATGGAACGATATGTGGTTTGCGCATCTTCATGCGCTCTGCAGGAATCGACCACTCTGCATCTTCAAAGTTGAATTCGTCCCATGTGGCGTTGATGAGTTCCCCGGTTCGCACGAAGGTGAGCAGCATCAGCCGGATTGCAAGGCGTGTGAGGATAAACAACCGGGCATCATTTCGCGCCAGCGCGTGCAGGAACTCCGGCAGCTCTTTCGGCTCAAGCGCCGCGAAATGTCCATGCCGTACCGGTTTGAGCGCGCCTTTGAGGTCGGTGGTCGGATTGCGTTCGGCCCGCCCGGTCACCACGGCATAGCGAAATATCTGCCCGCAGTATTGCCCCGCCCGGCGAGCCATTTCGCCAGCCCCGCGGTTTTCGATCTTCTTAAGCGCGTTCAGCACCACCAGCGGTGAGATATCCGCGACCGGGCGCTGGCCGATGACGGGAAAGATGTCCATTTCCAGTCGGTGCAGAATGTCTTGGGCGTAAAGCGGCGTCCATTTCTCCCGGTTTCGCTCATGCCATTCGCGGGCGACAGCTTCGAAGGTGTTGGCGGCATTTATTTCGGCAAGCTGCCGCCGATCCTGTTTGGCAGAGGAAGGATCGACGCCATCCGCCAGGAGCTTTCGGGCGATAGTTCTCTTTTCGCGGGCATCGGCCAGGGAAACCTCAGAATAGATGCCAAGGGCCAAGACTTTCTCTTTGCCGAGGAATCGATATTTCAGCCGCCAATACCGTCCGCCGGTCGGCATGACCTGCAAATAGAGGCCCTGACCATCGGCCTTCTTATAGGCCTTGTCCTTGGGGCGGGCGCTTTTGCAGGCCGTGTCCGTCAGAGGCATTTGGGGGTATCTCCGCACTTCGATTTCCAAAATGTACCCCCAAATATACCCCCAGCCGGTCGGGATGCTGGGAAACACCTTTGGACTGCACGCGACAAAATATGCCAGTTTTTATTGAAGTTTTGAAGGTCTTTCGGACGTCGTGAGACAGCCTGGGAATGAATTTTGGCGGAGCCGGAGGGATTCGAACCCTCGATACGGCTTTTCAACCGTATAACGGTTTAGCAAACCGCCGCCTTCAGCCTCTCGGCCACAGCTCCGCTTAACAAGATCAGACACTTAGCAAGAGTGCCCGAAGAACAAAACCGAAAATTGGCACCCGATTGGCACCCGGCCCCATTTTCACGAGGTGGGGGTAATACCCGGTGTCTCAAGCCTTGTCACGGACCCATCGGCCTTGCGACCAAAATAGACATTCCGAAGCACCGTCACGCCGCCCAACCCACCCGGTTCAAGGGACTGAAGGTATAGGTCAAGCCACGCACAATCGGGCGGCAGTCCCTTCCGAACGAGATCACCGAAATGGTGTCGCGCCTCCGCCTCATCGTGAAAGGAAACGGCAGCGAGTTCGCTGTGATCGCCAGGCGGTTTGCTGGCATACGCCGCAACAGTCCAGATCACGAATGCGCCTCCCGTAGCTTCAGGTTGCCCTTAGCGTGGCCTCGATAGCGGAAGCCGCCGCTATGTCGCTCTTTTCGAACAAGTGGGCATAGATGGTCAAGGTCACTTTTGGCGAACTGTGGCCTAGGCGACGACTGATCTTTACAACATCCAATCCATTAGCGATCAGCGCGGAAGCGTGCGTGTGCCGGAGGGCATGGAAGGTCACGACGGGCAAGCTGCGCGCCTTCACCAGCCGCTTCCAATCCCGGCTTAGATTGTCCGGCGAGAGAAGCTGGCCGTCCGGCGTGCTGAAGACCATCGTTTCCGGTGTCTCACGGCCCATGCCGAGCGCGATGCGTGTCTCCCGCTGCTTCTTCAGGTGCGCGCGCAGCACGTCAACGGTGCTCGGCGCGAGCGATAACGTGCGGCGTCCGTATTTCGTCTTTGGGGTCTTCAGCCTCAAACCCTGCTTCGTCTCTTCAACGCTCCGCTGAACCTTCATCGTCGCGGCGTCCAAATCGAGATCGCCCCACTGAAGGCCGACAAGCTCGCCACGGCGCAAGCCTGTTCCAAGATCAACCGATATGATCGCTTCCCAATCCGTGCCCCGGACCTTCTTCAAAGTGTCAGCAATCTCCGGCGCGGTTAAAATCTCCACTTCTTCGTCCGCGACCTTGGGCGGATGGATTGCGCTTGCGACGTTGCGACCAACAACTTCTGTCGCGGTCGCATTTTCGAGTGCGCCATGAAGCACGCGGTGGGCGTGGCCGACAGTGCGCGCCGATAGGGGCTTCCCGTCTTTGCCACCACGCTGAAGCAGGATCGAATGCCACTCTTGAACGTGAGCGGGCCGGAGCTTCTGCAATAGATGTGTGCCAAGGTGCGGAATAATTTGTTGCTCCGCCAGTTGGCGATAGCGTTCAAGCGTCTTCGCTGACACGGTAATGCGATCAAGATGCGCGCGCATGTAGTCCGCGACCGTGAGTTTGCTAGGCTCAACGTCTGTACCCTCGTGGTGCGAGTTGAGCAGCTTGGTAAGCTCGCGCTCCGCATCCTGTCGCTTGCCGCGCACTGTGACGTAGCGGATTTTACGCTCACCATTGGCTTCGCGGCCAACGTCGAATTTCAGCCGCCACGATGACTTGCCACGGCGAATGATCGTGCCTTTCATGGCCCACCTTTCTTTCTGGCCTGGCGACCCAATGCGCTAAATGAGTGCTTTGCCTTGGGCCGGTACATATCCAAATCCTCTGCAATGGCAGCGAACGCGGCAGAGTCGGCGACTAGATCGCGAACAGCCCCGCTACTCTCGCGTGCTTGGAGAAGATCGTTGTAAAGTTGTTCGCCGGTCGCATTTGCGAGCGCGCGATGGTTTTCTGTGAGCGCGCTTTCGTCAGCGCCAAGCCGCTCAAGAAAGGCATTCATCGCGACTTTCAACATTGCAAGCACAACGGGGCTGGCTTCACCGGCAAGGCGTTCCTGCCGGTAGGCCAGCGCGCCAGCGCAGCGGCCTAAGGCGCGGTTGCGCTTCAACGGCTGGTCCGTCCATCCGAAGAGAATGCGATCAAGCTCCGGCTCGCCTTCACCGAGGGCAGAGGCAAGCCGCAACTCAATTTCTTTCGTGAGTGTGCGGCCAGCAGCATCGGCGGATCGACGCAGCGCCTCGCGCACGTCATCCGGGGGTTTGATGGAAATGGAATACCCGGCTTTCCGGCCCTTTCCATCATTAACCATCTTTCTCATTCCTTGGCCCTTGTCGTTATGAAATATTATTGCTACATTTCGACGTGTATCGACGCGAATATGCGTCAAATTGGAGTGTATGTCAATGCGTCCCAATCCGTCTCCGGCCTTGCTTGATGTGCCCGTCGCCGGTCGCTTGCTTGGCCTTTCGCGCGCCGCCATCTACCGGCGGCTGAATGAATTTCCGCTCCTTCCAACATCAGGCCGAAAAAAGGTCATCCGAGCGAAGTTGGAGGAGATGATCGGCCGCCGCTTCAGCGACGAAGAAATCGCCGCCGCGCGGGTCGCGGACGCATCCAATGGCACCGGAGGGCAAAACCGGACGCCACACAATGAGCAATCAGAGACAAAATCAGCTTGAACGTAACCTCGCCGAAATAGACGAAGACGACGCAACCGAGTTGCGCGCATCGGAAATCAAAACGATGAGCGCAGACGAAATCTCTGAAAGTCACAATGGTTTCCGAATTGACGGTAGTCCCGCCGCGCAATTCATGGCCGCGTGCATTCGTGAAGCGGCAAGGAAGCTCGATTTTCAGATTGGTCAAGAAGGAAATATTCTTGACCTTCGCGCTCTTGAAGATGCGAGCCTGCAACGCCTTTTCGCAGAGGCGGAACGTATTGCAGCGAGGGGCACAGAATGACCGCACCCGCCGCAAACGAAATCCGGCGTCAGCTTCTATCCAACGGGTACGAAGCAATCCCGATCCGTGGGAAAGCTCCACATTGGAAGGGTTGGGCCGATGGCGAGCTTACCGAAGCGCGCATTGCGGAAATCGAAGCCTCACACCCCGATCATACGAATACTGGCGTTCGCACCGGCCGGTGTGTCGCAATCGATATTGATCTGACTAACCACGCACACACAATCGAAATTGAAAAACTCGTTTTCACCGCGTTAGACGAAACGCCAATGCAGCGCATCGGGTCCAAGGGCGCGCTTCTTTGCTATCGGAATGAAGAACCGATCGCCAAGATCACGATCGGCCTCAAAGACAAGCGGCTTGTCGAAATACTCGGCAAGGGCCAGCAATTCGCGGCCTATGGCGAACACCCCGGCACCGGCAAGCCTTACGAGTGGCCCAATGACATTCTAGGCGGTGAACCAACGCAAACGCCGCTCGTGGATTTGCTTCCTGCATCGCCAGGTCAACTTTATGCACTGGCCCGCGAGATAGCGGCAAAGCTCCATTCCCTCGGCTATGGGGACGTAACCGTCAGCGGCGCGGAGCCGATCACAGAGTTTATGACGCCATCGTCGGCAATCGGGCTTCCGATCACAGCGGACGCTCTTGAGGCGATGCTTCAGCGCATCCCGCCAAGCTGTGACCGCAACAAATGGCTGACGGTTTGCGGCGGCCTTTGCAACGCGCCCGTCAATGATCCCAACTTTGATGGCCTTGCGCTCTTTACGCGCTGGTCACGCGGCGATCTTTACGGTGTTCCTGCGCCGGATAATTTCAAGGGCGAAGATGATTGTGCGAACGAGTGGCAACGCGACCAATCCAAGCGCGCGGGTGGCGCATCGGTTCCGGCATTCGGCGCGCTTGTCAATTTGGCGCGCGAGCACGGATATGATGGCCCAAGCCAATCCATTTCAGCGTCGGAAACATTCGCACATCTGACGAAAAGTGGCGAAGGCGAGCCGCTTGCGCGTGCATCGGCAAACACAAAATTCCGCCCGCTCTTTCCGAATATGTATTCGAGCCTGCCACTCCCGGCTTACGTTCTTGGGAAAATCCTGCCCGCAAACGCTGTGATCCTCGTTTACGGGCCGCACGGTTCTTACAAGACATTCCTTGCGCTGGAATTTGCGTGGCGGATCGCGACGGGCAGCGCGAGCGCATTGGGCCATGTCGCGCAAGGTGCGGTCGCCTATTGTGCCGGTGAAGCGCCGATCGGTATTGCTCGCAAACGATATTCGGCATGGATGCAGCACCGCAGCGTTGAAAATGCCGACGCCGTGCCCTTCGCGCTCATTCCCGCCGTGCCGCTGGTTTCCACTACAAACGATGTTGAAGAATTGATCGCGGAACTGAAGGCAACGGGACTTCGCTTCGCGCTTGTCGTGATCGATACCGTCGCGCGTGCCTTGGGCGGCCTGGATGAAAACTCCGCGAAAGATGTTGGCCTCCTGATCGCCGCCGCCGAGCGTTTGCGGAACGCGCTCGATTGCAGCGTGCTCGTGATCCATCACACAGGCAAAGACGAAGGCCGTGGCGCTCGTGGTAGCTCTGCCTTGATCGCTGGCGTCGATGCGGCCTTTGAAGTGAAGGCGGAAGCCGAAGTGCTGGCCGTCACCCTGCGCTGCGAGAAGATGAAGGACGCCGATCCGCCCGCGCCGATCCGGTTTCAGGGCGCGCGTGTGGGCGAGTCCTTGGTTTTCGATCCTATGCCGGAAGCCGAGTTCGCCGCCCTCACGCGGTCGAATACGAGCGTGCATCAATTGGACGTGGCCGCCGCACTCAAGGAATTGGGCGCGATCGATGGAAAGACCGTCACCACGCACGTACTGGCGATGCACGCCGCTGGCCCCGATGCGCCCGCCGAAGTGGTCGAAAGCAAAAAGCGCGCGCTTCAGCGGGCCTCAAGGGACCGTCTCAGGGCCTACGTCGCCAGGCTTGGGGAGGGTCGCGGTGTCTCAACGCTGTGGAGCTTCCCAACGCTGGTTGAGGATGGGGGCGCGTTATGAGTTGTCGTCAGAAGTGTCGTCAGAAGTTCGACACATTGGCGAATTTGTCGTCAGCAATGTGTCGTCAGGAAAAGGGAGGCGCACCAAGCACTTACGAGGCTGGCGACACTCTGACGACACTTGAAAACTTTGGTTCGTCCATGCTGACGACAGATTTGCGTCCCCCTAGAAGGGACGCAAAGTGTCGCCAGGGTTTTCATTCTTCTTCGCTGGCCCAAATCCCGATCGATTTTCCGACGGTTCGGAACGCCGTAGTAAATGAAAATGCGGGCAATGCGGCGCAAGTCCCCAAGGCGCGCTCGCGTTCCCCGGTGCGCCGACCTATTTGTGATCGCGACTCACGTTCAATTCCGAATGGCCCGCTGGCCTTTTCATTCAGTCAGCCTGATCGGCTTCCGCGACGTTCGTTGAACGTCATCCGGGGCCGCTTGGGAAGGTTGTGGGCGTCCGGTGGTGCGGCGCGCTACACAGCCAGCGATCGGTGCGGAGTCGAGCCTGCGCCGATCGCATCCCCTTTTCAGCCGAATTTCCCTTGGCCGGGTGTTCCTTCCGTCGAAGGCCCCGGCCGTAATGCGGCGTGCCGCCGTGACCATTCATCGGACAGGTCACGGAAGCCACGGTTTGCCGCAAGCTGGCGCTCGTGTCCCGCGTGGCAGCGACAAGACACGAGCGTCAGCACCCCTTCAACGCATCGCCTCGCACCGGCCACGGCCCGGCGCTGCGCCTTTGTGTGGCCGCTTAGGAGCATGAACAATGACTATCCTTGAAACGATCCGGGGCAAGCCTGGCCCCAAGCCTGCGGTCCTTCTTGCCGCTCAAGCGCCCGCGATCGCGGAAAAATTGAAGGCCGCTGAAGCCGAGCTTCGCGATTTGGAAGCACAGCACGGGACCGCTGCGCTTGATGCGCTTGTGGGCGAAGCTGGCGCGCAATCGCGCTTCGATGAATTGGAACGCAATCTCGCCAAGGTTCGCAACAACGTGGGCGTGCTTCGCGCGGCGCATAAGGCGGCGGTTGAACGCGATGAAGCCACGATTGTCGCACAGCGCACCAGCCTCCGCAAAACCCAACTCAACGCGATGCGGAAACATCTGGAAGCGCGAAATGCAGCGGCAGAAAAATTCAGCGCGGCGATAGCGGAAGCGGCGGCGCAATATCACGCCATGATCGATCGCAGCGCCAAGGCGATAGCCGCGTGCCCGATCGGCTCAACTTGGCCGCAAGGAACGCTGTGCGAAATCGATCCCCTCCGCCGCGTGGTGCAGCACGAAATATTCCGATTGTCCGCAACGCCAGGCAATCGCGATGGCCGCACGCTTCCTGGTGCCGAGCTTCCTCACGTGAATGTCGAATGGCAACCGGAGGCAATCAAGCCGCTTGCTGAAAGGCTGAAAGAGGCTTCCGAGTTCACGGTTGCCACGCTGACAGGCAAGGAAGCGGTTTAAGCCGATGCTGTCAGCTTGCCGACATTTCCGCCTTGATCCGTTGCACGGTGCTTGTGCCGACGCTATAGCGCGCGGCGATCTTCAGCACGCCATCGTCGCCTTTGGCAAGCGCGGCTTTGATCTTGCGCTCTGTGTCGTAATCGATCTTGGGGCGGCCAAGGCGCTTGCCTTCCTTGCGCGCTCGCTTCAATCCGGCATGGACACGCGCCACGATGATGGAACGCTCAAATTCCGCAAAGACGCCAAGCATCTGAAACATGGCTTTACCGGCTGGCGTGCTGGTATCCAGTGCTTGTTGATGCAAGAACAGATCAACGCCAGCGCCTTTGATTTCACCAAGAAACTCAATCAAGCCTTGCAAGGATCGACCAAGGCGATCAACGGACCAAGCCGCGATCATATCGATCTCACCGCGAACGGCAGATTTCAGCATCTTGTCGAATTGCGGGCGTTGATCGCGTCCCTTCGCGCCGCTGACGCCAGCGTCGGCATATTCGGCCACTACGTCCCATCCGTGATGCTTGGCCGTAGCCATCAATTCGCGGCGCTGGTTTTCAACGCTCTGTCCATCAGTGCTGACGCGCAAATAGATTGCTACGCGCTTGTTCTTTCCCATTGGTTGATCCTCTCATGCTCGAATACTGTCCGCACAATAGCAAACTGCCATACCGGAAACAGTTGTTTCTCGTATATTGGTTTACAACGTGTGACACGTCGCGCTTTCCGTGGCTTTTCCAATCGGGATTGCAAGCACCTTTTCGGTATAGCCATCGGATGCGTTCGCGCGTGCTCCGATTACAGCGCGCATTCTGCGGCCATTACGTCACTCAATCGCTCTGGCGTTGCCACGCTCACACATGCGCCGGGTTCACAGCATCGATCGCCAGGTGCTTTGTGTGACCATCCGTTACCGTCACGCTCGCATCGCGCCATTGGTCTCCAATCAGCCCAACAAATGCTTTTGAAAAGACCGGGCCGGGGGTGGGTGGGGCCGCCGATCGAGCGCGCGCAGCATGGTTCCGCTCAACAAAATCTGACGAGACGCAAATTCCAAAACCCATTCATTAACCGGGTAAACGAAGATGCCGCCTGACACAAATAAAGCCGGAAAGTTCAACGGCAGACCATTGGTCCCGCTTATCGTGGTTGAGGATGCGGACTGTGGCCCGGCTATGGCCGCGTTGCCGCCCGCGCAACGCGCGTTTGTCATTGGCAAGGTGCGACATGGGCTGAACAACGCCGAGGCGGCCAAGCGCGCCGGTTACGCTGACGGACCAAATGGCGGCGGCGCGAAAGTCACGGGCTATCGCCTCGCGCACACGGAAGCCATCATCGCCGCCATCATTGAAGAAAGTAAGAAGGTTCTGAAATCCGAGGGGCCTAACAGCATCCGCACGCTGGTTGAAATCCGCGACAACCGGAAAAACGAAGCAAAAGACCGGCTCAAAGCGGCTGTCGAATTGCTCAACCGTGGCGGATTAAACGCTGTGAACGAACATCACCATCTTGTCGAGCACCGGCTTACGGAAGAACAGCAAGACAAGAAAATCCTGGCCCTGGCGCGCGAGCTTGGCCTTCCCGATGCGGAAGCTCGCAAGATGCTTATTTCGCCGGACGCGATCGAAGGTGAATTTGAGGAAGTGACGCCGGAGCCGGAAAGGACGCCGGAGCAAATCGACCGCGCGGAACGCTATGAGCGGAACAATGAGCGCGAACAACGCCAGCTTCGTAAGGCTATGACGCCCGAAGAATTGGCTGCACACAAAGAGCGCAAGCGCGCCGAACAAAAGGCAGCGGCCAAACGCAAATATGAGGAAGCGCAGGTCGTAAAATCAAGCGAAGGAATAGAGGATTTATTGCGATGAGCACAAACGATGAAGCAGAAGCCGTCGCGTTCCTTCGCCGGAAAATTGCCGAGGATGGGCCGCCTAGAAAAACGTGCTTGGGCGAGCAATCGATTTCGAGTAGCATTTCTTGGCCGTCCGAAGACGTGCTGCGCTATCTGTCCATCAGCGACCGCAATTACGAAGCCCGTTTCCGCCGCACCATCGCGCACGACATTTTCCAAATCCTCTATCGCTGTATGGCGAACTCTCGTGCGCCGCTTGCCGATCGCTCGATGGCCGCCCGGCTTTTTCAGAACGGCGCACAGCGCGGATGGTGGGATATCGCGCCGGAGGATGCAACGCTTATGAAGGACATTCTATGTACCGGCCGCCGTGCGCCACGGGTAAGGATTGAAACGGACACACGCTCGGAAAACACGATCACAAGGCCGCGAAAGTCCCGCAAGATCGATCCCAAACTTGAACGCGCCCTTCGGTTGATGGAGGCGCACCACGAATTTGAAACGGCCATGCGCGATCGATCCGCAAACAAGATCACGGTAATCGCGCGGCTTTTCGACACGATGGAGCGCGAGGGCATGGGTGAGTTTGTGCGCGACGTTTGCAGCGATGCGGCCGAGAAACTCGAAGATTGAAAGCCAAATGCAATGAGCACCCGCAAAGACCAAATCATCAAAGCCCTTGAAGATCAGGTGCAGGCGAAGCGTGAAAATCGCCTTCGCAGCTTCAGGCCATACCCGCGCCAAATGGAATTTATCGCGGCAACGCGCGATCACATGGAAGTGGCGTTGCGCGCTGGCAACCAGCAAGGCAAATCGGAAACCGCCGCCTATTTCACCGCGATCAGTTTGACCGGCCGTTATCCTAAAGATTGGCCGGGCCGGAAATGGGACCGCCCTGTTCGCGCGTGGGCGGCGGGTGAGTCCACCGTCGCCGTGCGTGACGTAAACCAGCGCAAGCTCTGTGGGCCGCCTGGCGACGAAAGTTTGCTCGGCACTGGCTTCATTCCGAAAGACGCTATTCAGAAGGTTGTGCCCGGTCACGGCGCGGGCGGCGCATACGACAAGGTGCTTGTGAAGCACGCCAGCGGCGGCGTGAGCGAAGTCACATTCAAATCCTACGATCAGGACCGGGCGAAATGGCAGGGCGAAAGCCTTGATCTTCTGTGGTGCGATGAAGAACCTGACGAAGAACACTATTTAGAGGGCTTGGCGCGGCTTGTGGCGACGGGCGGTCTCTCCATTGCGACCTTCACACCGCTAAACGGCCTCGCGCAAATCCTGCCTCGCTTTAGTGAGAACACGCCGGAAGCACGCAAGCAACGTGCGCTCATTGCGATGGACATTGATGATGCGCTCCACCTGAAAGACCCGGAGCGCCGCAAAGCACTTGAAGCGACATTCCCTGCACATCAACGCAAGGCGCGACTACATGGCCTTCCGATGTTGGGAAGCGGCGCGGTCTTTTTCATTCCCGAAGATGCGATCCGTTGCACGCCGTTTGCGCTTCCACCGCATTGGTCGCTGATTTGGGGCATTGACCCCGGCGTCGGCCACCCCTTCGCCGCTGTGTTGCTCGCATGGGACAAGGACGCCGATATTCTCTATGTCGCGCATACGATCCGCATGGCAGACGCGCTTCCGCTTCAGCACGCGCAAGCTATGAAAATGTCTCTCGCACAATTCGGCGGGAGGGTGCCGGTCGCGTGGCCGCAAGACGCCACACAGCGCCGGGAATTTGAAGGACGGCTTGAGCCGTTGGCGGCGATCTACAAAGCGCACGGCCTCAAGATGCTACCGCACCATGCGACATTCCCTGACGGTTCCAATTCAACTGAGCTTGGCATTTTGCAAATGCAGGAGCGCATGAGCACCAATCGCTTTAAGGTCTTCGCGTCTTGCGGAGAATGGTTTGAGGAATTTCGGGAGTATCACCGCAAAGACGGTCAGCTAGTGAAAATTCGCGATGACCTTATGTCGGCAACGCGCATCGGCGTGATGCAATCGCGATCGGCAAAGCCGGTGCTATTCGATCCTTACAATCCCGGCACACGCGCCGGGCAGGGCGTGCAGATCGCCCGTGATACCGAAATTGATCCGTGGGGAAACTACGGAGACTTCTAACCCCTTCGCCGCGAGCGCGGGCCATTCGCGACGAAGGCAACCAACGGCCCTGGTAATGGAGTGAACGACAATGAGTGACGAATTTGGCCCGCTGGCGGACCTTCCGGCCGATACGCCCGAAGACAATGCGCGCGAATATGGTGCGGCCCTTGCTCGTAACGGCGGCGACCTTAACGCCATCAATTCAGCATTGACGAAGCGGAACGCCGCGCCGCTCAACGCCAATTCCGCAGAACTGGCCGAATTGGCGCGCGATCGCCTTTTGCGCGATGAGGCTTTCGTGAAGCGGTATCACGATGGCGATCCGGCGGCGATCGATCAATTGGACGCGGCGGACATGAAGGTTGCGCGAGCCAACGGCAAGCTGACGGATCGTCCGTTACGGGCAGACGAATACCGCCTTCACATCGGACCGCAGCTTGAAACTTACGACGAAGAAGGCGCGCTTGAATACGAAAGCGAACTGGCGAAGTTTTGCGCCGATCTCAATCTCGATCAGGTGAGCGCGAAGGCTTTGGCCCAGGATCATGTTGCGGTTGTCGATAAGCTCGAAAGGCTTGGCGATGACGAAACCGCGATCGAAGATTGGTCCCGGCAACAGGACGCGGACTTTCGCGCCGTGCTCGGTGCAGACGCGGACGCGAAAATGAAAGAAGCCTCTGCGATCTTGAGCCGTGTGTCGGGACGCTCGCTCAATCTCGCGGACATTGTTCGCAGCAATGGCGCGGAAATTGCGCTGACTTTGTACCAGAAGGCCGAGGCGCTTCAGCTTCGCAAACGCTGAAATCTGGCAAGCGCGAGCTTGCTTGTAGGAGGGCTAAACAAACGGGGGCGCAATTAGGAGACTACAATGACTATCAAGTTTTATGGGCTTAACCGGGATGCGGATCAATCCCCGGATGAAATAAATGTCGGCACGTCAACCGCGCTTGCGGATGCGACCACGGCTGATACCGATGCGACCACGGCTGACACCGATGCAGAAACCGCCGTTACCGATCTTGCGACCGCTCTTGGCGATCTCGATGCAATCGCGACGGATGGCACAGACGGCATTATCGCCCTTCTCGGCAGCGGCACGGGCGGCACATACGCTTACGCCTCGCACCAAATCACCGGCACGGCCGACACAACGCCCGCGATCACTCAGGCGCAAGCAAACGCGCTTGTCGCATTGTTCAACACCGCTATGACGGCGGTATTGGCCGCACAGACGGCGCTCAACACCGCGAAGACGGCGACCGCCACGACGAAGACCGCGACGGCGGCGGCCAAGGTTTCGGCCGCGCTTCCGAATGATGTGGTGCTGTCAATGGACCTGTCGAAAGCGCCGACGTGCGAAGACGTGCGGCTTATCATGGACGCTTTTGAGCGGCGTCTTGTCTATGCCGGACCTTCGGATATTGGCAACATCTAACGGCAGCACGGGAGCGGAGGGCGCGCTTCAAGCGGCCCTCCCTACTTTTACTGGTCTATCCAGAGATTCCAGTCTGTGATTTGCCACATATTTCTTGCTAATATGTAGGCGGCAATATGGGGCGCACAATGAGCGAAGACGTCGAAGAAAGAATAGCGCGAACTATACAGGATGCGGCCCCGATAGCGGTCAAGGTTCTATTCGAGGGAGCAACTGACCAAACTCAATCACGAACACGACGTTTGAAGTATATGAAGGCGCTGGTAAATCGTCCCGATCTCACCCGCGCTTATCTAACAACGGTGCAGCTTCAGGAATTTAGTGCAAGCATAAAGGTAATGGCGGACGATCCGTCCACTAGTGTCGCACAACAAAATCAAGCCCTAAAACTTCTGAACCTCGGTCACAAATATGGCCTTTGGATTCTCCGTCGCTGACGTTTTTGCTCGCTCAAATTTTAATGGGAGATAATTCATGGAGCCGCAGGATATATTGAAGGCGGTGCCCGCACGACTTGAACAAGGTGACGTAGCGCACCGGATATTCCCATATGCTGACATCGGAAGCGCGCTCGTCTTCAAGGGCATCACGACAAAGATCAAACTGACGCCGGTTTGCGAAGACACAGTGCGCGGCAGATACCACGGAGAGCCGTGGGACATTGACCCAAATGAGTTCATGCGGATGGGGCAGAGCTAATGGGGGCCGATAAGAAGCGCCGTTGCCACCAACGCAGCAGCCATGCCCGTGCTCGCGGCTGCGTATCTGTTCCAATTTCCAGGGCGGCGGCGCGCTTTGTCGAAGGCGTCCATGTCGGCACGATCCACTTGCACAGACATTGAGCCATCAGCCTTGTATTGGCTTCCTCGAATGGTGCTCTTGAAAGCTACCGGCGCTTCAAACGAGGCGGCCTTCCACCAAAGCACGGCTCCTAGGAACCCAAAGAGCGCACTGGCGTAATTCAGAACTACTGCGAGCGAGTGCATGACGTTGTTCCGTCAGTAGGTTTCCAATGTGATCTGGCCGTCACCGCGCAGCAAGAAGGATACGCCAGAACTCTCGTGATCTTCCGACAGCCTAATTAGGAAGTCGCCAAGCTGCACAAGATGCGCGCGCTCCGTTTTGGTTGTGAGGCGAACGCCCTTCGTTTCGGACAGGTTTTCCAGTCGAAATTCAAAGTCCAACTCTTCGGCCATGTCCATCAGGCGTGCCCCGCTTTGCCGCCTGTGCCCTTTGAACCTACCGATACGTCTCCGTCTTCGTGCAATAGGAGAAGCACTCCCGTTCGCGTGGGGTCACACGCCAACTGCTTGAGCAACTGCCCTAACGACGCCATCTCTTCGCGCCGGAGCTTCGCCCGCGAAACGACACCGGGCAGACTTTCCGCGCGCACGACAATCTCTAGCTTCCTCGGCATCAACTTTTGTTCTTCACATAGTTGATCGTGTAGGCCACCGTCGTAACAGCCACGGAGATCGCCATGAGCGCGGACAGTGCAGCGGCAATCCAATAGAGCGTGCAGAGCTTGAAGTGCTCCGCCGCGCCGAGAGCAACCAGGCTGACTACCAGCCCCCACAGATTTTGGTTGAGATTGATCTTGAAGGCTTCGTGTGCCCCGCTCATAGCCGTTCCCCCAAATTGCCGCGCGCCCATGCCGGAAATTGGCACCCGAATTGGCACCGCACGGAGTGAGACTCACTGAAACAGGGTGCGAGGATACACCGGAAGCCGACGCCAATTTGCGCAGAAATCGGGGCTAAATGAGAAGGCGCGCCATTGGGCGGAACGCTGGCACGCGCATTAGCAAACCGCCGCCTTCAGCCTCTCGGCCACAGCTCCGCGCGCGGGGCCGTTCTGCCCCAGATCGGCCGGGCTCTCAAGGGCGGCTGTTTGAGGTCCGGCCCGAGAAGGCGCCGGCATGATGGCCGAGCAATAGTAGAAGATGGTTCGAGCATGTTTTTGGAATATTCTTATCGGTATTAATCATTGTAAATACTAATATTACCAAATGTACTCGTCATTTTCCCTAAAGTTGCCGAACCGCCGATGAGGCCCTTGCAACGCTTCTGCTACAGGCGCAGCATCCTCCAACCGCGGGGCAGCCTGAAAGGGCCGCGACGCCCCGCCGCAAAAGCCGCGCAAGGCGACTGGTGAGCCGCCGGGCGAAAGAGAAAAACAGCGGCGTTGGGTGCCGAGACCAAAGGCTGAGAGGCCCGAACCGGTGGAGGCGACGCACATGCAAGTCAAACATATTCTGCGCGAAAAAGGCCGCGAGGTAGTCACCATCGCTGCCGATGCAACGCTTTCGGAGGCCGCCCGCCTGCTTGCGCGCAAGCGCATCGGCGCGGCCGTTGTGCGCGGCGCCGACGGATCGATCGCGGGCATTCTGTCGGAGCGCGATATCGTGCGCGCCGTTGCCGATGCCAGCGTGAATGCGCTGGCCGAGAGCGTTTCATCGCGCATGACGCGCGCGGTTACTACCTGCAGCGAGGCCGACACCATCGAAGAGCTGATGGAATTGATGACGCACCGCAGATTCCGCCACGTTCCCGTGCTGGAGGAAGAAAGGCTCGTCGGCATTATCTCCATCGGCGATGTGGTGAAGACGCGCATTGCGGAAACGGTGCGCGAGGCTGAGTCGCTGCGCGAATATATCGCTGCCGCCGGCTGATTATTTCAGCGCCTTTTTCGCGAAAGCGCGGAAGCCTTTGGCGAAGCGTTCCGGATTTTCCACGAATGCGGAATGGCCGCCGCGGAAGAGCGTGATCTTGCGGTTGGGGAATTTGCGCGCGGCCGCGCGGCAAAGCGCCCACGGGATCACGCGGTCGCTCCGCGCCCAGGCAATCCACACCGGGCATTTGATCTCAGGCACAAGATGGCGGATGTCGGCTTCGGGCGCGGCAAAACTCTCCCATGCCTGTCGCAACAGCGGCGCCATTTCGTAGCCGGCGGCAATGATACGTTCGCGCGTCTCTTTGGGCGCGCGTGGCCAGACGATGCGCCGGTAATAGAAACGGAATGCGGGCGCGAACCAGCGTTTGCCGTTCTCGCCCGCGCGGAAGAACGCGGCCATGGTGCCTACGAAGAATTTCGCAAAAGCGGAAATTTTCACGAGCCCGCCGCTGTCGCAAAGAACGAGCGCCGTCACGCGCGCCGGGTTTGCCGCGGCTGCGATGACGGAAGCGGCACCGCCGATGGAATTGCCGATGAGGATGACGCGGTCGAGTTTCATCGCATCAAGCGCAGCCGTTAGAATTTCGCTGTAACGCGCCGCACTCGGCGGATGGCCATCTGCGGGCGAAAGACCCTGTCCCGGCCAATCGAGCGCGATGATTTCGTAGTCATTGCCGATGAGATTCGCGAGCGGCTCGAAATCGCGCGCGCCATGGCCGATGGCGTGCAAACACACAACTGGAAATCCGCGGCCGCGCCGCATGACGGCAAGTTTCGCGCCCGCCGCTTCGATCCAGGTGACGGGTTCCTGCGCGCCGCAGGCGGCGCGGAAATTCGCGGCTGTCATGGCATTCATTGTGGCGTCCCGCTCCGGTAGGTGATATTCATATCACATGACGCCGAAACGCCGCAAGCCGCGCAATTCAGAAGAGACCGCAAACCGCCTGCTGGATGCGGCCGAAGCCGAGTTCAATTCGCGCGGTTTTTCCGGCACAGACACCAACCGCATCGCGCGCGCGGCCGGTTACGCGCCGCAAACGTTCTACCGCCACTACCAAGACAAGACGGAAATCTTCCTCGCCGTTTACGACCGCTGGTGGCGCGGGGAAGGGGCGGCGATTGGCGAAACCATCGCAGCCGGCGGGCGCGCCGAAGACATCGCCCGCGTGGTCCTGCGCTTTCATGCGCGCTGGCGCATCTTTCGCCGCTCGTTGCGCCATCTGGCGGTGGAAGACAAACGCGTGCGTGCGGCGCGCGCCGCTGCCCGCATCGAGCAATTGCAATCGCTGAAGGCGCTCTCTGCCAACAAGCATCGCACACACAGCGAGCTTGCCGCCGCTTTGCTCGCGCTGGAGCGGCTTTGCGATGCCGCGGCAGAAAATGAATTCGCCGATCTTGGCATTTCTGCGGCGAATGTCCGCGGCATGATTGCAATGGCCGTTCGTGCGACGCATGGCGCGCTCAAAGTTCCATCACAAAAAATAGCGAATCGGAACCGCGCCTGAACGCGAACGTTTTTCTTGCAGCCGGAATGACAGACGTTTTCCGGCAACCTGCAAGCAGAATGGAGATGCGCCATGAAACTGCGAAATCTTGTTCTCGGCGGCGCTCTGATTGCGCTGCCGGTTCCTGCCTTCGCGCATTACGCAGGCAACCCGCCGCAATATTCCACGCCAGCCGAGAAAGCCGAAACGCGCGCGCTCAATCGCAATGCCGCGGACGGAACCTATGTTTCGCCCGCCGTGCTCAACGGCAAAATTCCGGTCGAAGACGCAGGCCCCGACCGCTGGCAGCGTTATGAAGCGCGCATGGCGCGCTACGAACGCACGCGCCAGGAACTGGATGCGCAGCACGAGGCCTATCTGCGCGCCATGGCGCGCTGGCGCGCCGTGCATGCGCAGTGGCTTGAGGAACAGAGCAGATAGAAATTCGTTTTCTCTCAAGGCGGTTCTGCCGCCTGTAAAGAAGGAGACGTGTTATGACGAAGACGATCCTATTGGGGGGACTTGCGGCTCTGGCGCTTTCGGCCGTGGCGGTGGCGCCCGCCGCAGCGCAGGACTATGACTATCCGTACACGGATCATACGCTTGCGCTCGCGCAGATGTCCGATGCGTCCGGCCGCATCGACAACCGCGCCGTCGAAGTGCCTTCGGGCGATTACGCCGGTGAGGTCCGCTCGGTGCGGACCAACTTCTTCGGCGAACCCACGCGTATCGGCATCGCGTTGCGTGACGGGCGCTGGGTCTGGGTCGATGCGGCCGATATGCGCTACGACCCGGCGCGGAGGGTGCTGCGTTCTTCGCTCAGCTTCGGCGAGCTTGAGGATATGAGCATCTGATCCGGCCTCGGAAGGCCGCCTTCAAGGGCGGCCTTCCCTGGATTTCTTCGGTCAATTTTCGTGCCCGCCCGACAGGTAGGCGCATTTTCGCGAAACATCCCTATATATAGAGCGGCGCCAGTGGGCCGGATTTGCTGCCCTCGAGCCCCTTCAGGACCGGGTGCGACCTATCCACAGGGGGGCGAAAAAATCAGCAATTTCCGCCTCTTTACCGTTTGACAGGCCGGGAAACCCCGCCTATACACCGCGCCCACGCCGCCCGCCGGGCCAGCCTTGCGGGCGGTGTTTCGTCTCTGGCAGAATGAAATTTCGCGCCTTTGGCGGCTCTTTGACATTGTGATTCGAGGAAGGGGAACGTGGGCGGCGGCTCGAACGCCATGCTCGTGGGTTAACGCCCATGGGTTAATGAATCGAGCATCCGAACGCTCGCGTTTCTCAAGCAAGAAGAGACATGTTGTTTGTACCCGGACGCAAGTCCGGTTTCCAAACTCCGTCATGTCAAATTTTGCGAACAACGTGAGCGTTTCGCGACCAGCTCAGGATCATAACTTGAGAGTTTGATCCTGGCTCAGAACGAACGCTGGCGGCAGGCTTAACACATGCAAG
>Ga0335085_10000134_pt1 | contig 232585 bp, 182 predicted proteins | sample Lox_Sample_45_FD_206712 | JGI IMG/M metagenome (GOLD analysis project Ga0335085, IMG submission 206712) | Soil microbial communities from Loxahatchee National Wildlife Refuge, Florida, United States - Lox_Sample_4.5 | ecosystem: Environmental > Terrestrial > Soil > Wetlands | place: USA... | reverse complement strand
CACCTCACGCCGCCCTAACCTCCAAAGGTCACTTACATTCCAGTCAAAGTCCGGCTTATGCAACGTTTCCGAGCTTCCGATGCCCGTGGAATCGAAAGTTTGTCCCCTATTTCAACAAGCTCCTAGGCTCCGTTTCGCCGCGCTGGTTGTAATATGCCCGCCGCGTGTCTCTGTTTCCGATATGCGCCGTAAGAATCCGAGGAACCGCTCCGCCGTTTTCCCATCCCGCACAAACACGGCTGGGAGCTTCGCGGCCAAGCCCGCCAGTAGGCGCGGCTCTTTGATGGCGGCAATTGCAGGACTCATGATTACCTCGCGATTAATTTCGGGTTCATTGCCGTAAGGAGCGAGCAGGCAGCGGCGCACGTTGTCACCGCGAACTGTGCCTCATCGAAACTCGGCTCCCGCCCCTCTTTGCCGTGCCTGGCTCCGGCATCCGAAGCATAGCCATACACTCCGTCAAGAGCTTTTCTCAGCGCCGGATGAAACAGGCCTGGGTGTTTATCGAGATACTTTCCTAATGTCATCTCGTGACCGGTGATGTCATGCAAAACACATTCCACCGCGCTGGTCGCTTGTGCCACCGCGCCCGATGTATTCGGCGTGGGCCGCTCCGAAAGCGCCCTAAACGCAAACCTGATATGGCTTGCGGCAGTGGGCCGCTGATTGTCGTTCAGTTGAAAGTCGGCCGTTTTTACTGCTCCCTGAAAGCCTTCATCACCACGCGTGATAATCTGCCCGTTCACAAGCTGCCAGCCAATGCCCTGATCGACGAAGAAGCGGTTGATCTCGTCAGTAAAGCGCTCGGCAAAATGTCGTCCGTACTCCTCGCTGTCATATCTCTCAAATCGACCATATAGCGCTTCAATGACGTCATAAACCTGGAACCATTCGCATCCGTACATCCATTCCTTGGCTTCTTCCCACATGTAGAAGTCGCTCCCACGTTCATACTCGTTTGGGATTACCCGCAGTACCCGGCAAATCACTGCGCGGATATCATAGACTGACCACTTCAACTCTTCACGCGCCGTTTGGAGCACAAAATGGCGCAGCAGTGGCGGAGCATCCTCGCGAATGGCGATTTCTTTAGGTGTCCTATACTGCTTTGAAAAAGGTTCCCGCAGCTCCCTAGGTTGGATAATAGCCATACATGTGATAGTACCGTTATAGACGCCTAGACCGCTATCCGCCAATGGCGGATAATTGAGGCAAGTGGAGCTGATCGAGACCTCCACCTTTACCAGGCAGATTACGGTCTGCTTAGCGATGAAGAATACGGGGCGTCTCAGCCCGGCCTGCAGCCAACCCCGGTTTCGGCGCTCTCATCAAGGGTGGTGGCGGAATACGCAAGATTCGCGTGGCGGTTGGAGCGCACGGCAAGCGCGGAGGCGCCCGCGTCATCTACTACTGGTGGTCTGAAGGGGACTGATTCTGCTGCTTTTCGCGTACCCAAAGAGCGTGTCGGCCGATCTGGCCCCGAAGCAGGTGGCGCAACTCGCCAAGGTGGTCAAACAGGAGTTCAGCGATGAAACCGAAGATGTTTGAAGAACTGCTGGAAAGCGTGCGCGAAGGAGGAGCGATTCTCCGCGGCCAGCGGAAAGCTTCGCGCCGGTTTGAAGTCGGGTCTTCCGGGATCCGGGCGATTCGCGAGCGAACCAGCCTCTCACAGTCGGAGTTCGCGCGGCTGATCGGCGTCAGCGTGAAGACGTTGCAGAACTGGGAGCAGGATCGCCGGCGTCCCACCGGACCGGCGGCAGCTCTCTTGAGGATCATCGCGTACGAGCCAGAGTTAGCCGTCATGGCGATTCACGAGGCCTGAGCCTCGGCCCTGGGATTCGGATGTGTTCCCAGCGAGAGCGAGGGGAGCCCCGGCTTACTGCGCGGAGCGTCGGCGAACCCTGGTCCAATCTTCCACAACCGGCTCCTTGGTGCAACGGCGGCGCGGTACCGATTGAACAGGCCCCTTGCCGTGCTATTCCTCTCTCGGTTTAAAATACGGAGAGACGCCATGAACACGGTTCAAGAGATTGAACGCGCAATACAGACGCTTACACCCCGTGAGTTGGAAGAACTGTACTCATGGCTCGACCAGAATTGCCCGCAGCCCATCGACACCCGCATTCAATCCGACCTTGCTGCAGGGCGTCTCGATGAAGCCATTTTCCGCGCTTTGGACGCCGAGAAAAACGGTCGCGTTCAGCCGTTTTAGCCACGCAGCTTGATGGAACACCGCGCCACTTCCGAATTCTGGCACCACTATCACGCGCTCCCCCCGCACATCCGCATCAGCGCCGACAAGCAGTTTTCCTTTCTGGAAGGGAACCCGCAGCATGCTTCATTGCAATTAGGGCCGAAAAGGTTTTGAGGAATCAACGCTCTTGCTTCAGGCCATCCGCTGAGGGAGTACCGTCGCTCCTGGAGCTGATAGCGTTCCACGGCGCCGTGTGTCGGGCCGTCGGCGGTTAGGGAGTCTGGAGCCTCTGGTGCGCGGACAGCGGTGTCATGGCCGCGGTTTCGGGAGTATGGGAAGAGGCGGCGGTGGCGCCGGAGAGCGGGAAAAGGCCGGCTGCTCGGTCTCGGTGTCCGCCTTCGGCAAGAACGCCGGAGCCTTATCGAAGATGATCGTCAACCGGCGCTGAAGCTCCTTGCCGTAGGCTGTCCCGTCCAAGTCGGAGCGGCGATTTTTCACGACGGTGAGCCGGTCTCTGGGCCCGAGATACAAATAGGAGTCCGCGGTCTGGTCCCAAGTGATTGCGGTTGCGCCGCGGCTTGGTGCGGGGAGGCTCCCAATCCATTGTCCTTTCATCTCGATCAGAGACGGCGCAGGCAAGGCGTCGAAGCGGGGATCGAGATCGTCATAGCCACGCACCATGTTGCTTCCCGGTATGATGACGTAGGGTTTTACCAAGGCCATCAGGAGCTCATTTTCAATCGCGCCGGGCCGGCTGCCTGAGCGGCGAAAATGTCCCTCGCCCATGATGAGCAGCGCCCGGCGCCCTTTCGCCAGCACCTGGTAGCGCACCATGCTGGCATAGAACTGATCGCGAAAGGGCAGATAGAAAGCGATGTCCTCACGGCTTCGGACGCGGTTCCAATCGATTGGCGGGTCACCCAAGACGAGCCGGAGCCGCCGCTCCTTCGGTAGTTTCAAGTTCACACTACGAACCGTCTTGTAGAATTCGCCATAGACCGGCGACACCGGCCCTAACGCGCCGACCGTGTCCCGCCAAGCGCCCTGGACTTGATCGATGGGCACGTTCCCGCCGGCAACGTAGCGGTCGACCACGTCCTGGTACTTTGCGTTTCCAAACTCCAACACGATGTCATTTACGCGCTCTGCGAAACCCGGTGCCACGACAAGCTTGCCCAGCACGTCGTACTCTTGCCGGCATTCATGGATCTCGCCCAGCATGACAATCCGGTACGTCTCGAAGAGCTTGATGATGCCCTGAACCGGATCCTGCGCCGTTGAACTTTGTGCTTGCCCCAGCGAGCACAACACCAGAAAGCAAAGACCGTATCTCACGCGCTTACGCTCCTCTCTGAGCCAAATCAGCAAGTTGGTTTGCGAGGCGGCCCGTTACATCGGTGTTGACATTCGACAGCACCGCGGACACCACGGCATCCTTTTCGCGGTACTGTAGAAAACTACTGAAGCCTTCCATCCCGCCTCCGTGACCGATGATACGGCCGCCCGGCTCACTTCGGATCTCGATACCATAGCCATAGTTGTGGAAGGTCGGGGTTGTCATACGCCGGTATAGATCCCCGGAGATTACGCGACCTTGGTGAAGGGACAGCGTCCAGCGCTGCAGATCGCGGACGGTGGAGTATAGAGCCCCCCCACCGGTGGCAATCGACGTATCGATGTAGTCGGCGTTGCCCAAGCCATTGCGGAAACGCGTGTAGCCCCGGACGCGATGCAGGAGAATCACACGGTGCGTGTCCGTCCCGGTATTGTTAAGCCCAACGGGTTCGAGCACGCGTGTGCGGAGAAAGGTAGCGAAGCTTTCGCCGGATACGTGTTCCACGATGCTTGCCAGGAGAACATAGCCGGAGTTGCTGTATCTGCCTTCGGTTCCGGGGGTGAACTCCAGCGGCCTGTCGCGAAATCGGAGAACCGTCTCAGCGAGCGACGACGGCAACGCCTTTCTGGACTGAAAATCAGCGAAGCCCAGAAAGTCCGGGATGCCCGAGGTGTGGGTAAGGAGGTGATGCGGCGTGATGGGTCGCCAGGCCTGGGGCGCATCCGGGACGTAGCTCGCGATGGAGCGCTCGAGTTCCAGCTTGTTCTCTTGCGCGAGCAGCAAGACGGAGGCCGCGGTGAACTGTTTGGAGATGGAACCGATACGAAACTTTCCGTCGATTGTGTTGGGCGTGTTCCATTCCAGATCGGCGGAGCCGTAAGCTCTTTCAAAAAGGACCGGTTCTCCGCGGCTCACCAGAATGACACCCATGAAGCTGCCCGTCGCGACGAGCGGACGGATGAGGCTGTCGTAGTCCGGTTGCGTGGCACGGCACGCGACACCCGTAGCGGCGAGGCAACAAAGAGCACGTCTTGTCAGGCCCAAGTGTCCGACCATGTCACCCACGATTCCCCTCCTATCAGTTGGTTCACCGGACCGACGAGCAGAGATCCATGGCCGGCCTCGCAGAGATGCTCCACGCACCCGGGCTCAAATAGAGATCTCCCTGGCATGCCGACCGATACAGGCATGGCGAGCGCGCGATAGCAGACGCGGCAATGCCGGCGCGCGTCCCGGCGCAGCCACCACGCGGTCAAGCAGGCAATGACCACCGGCACCAGATACAACAGCGCGCTCCATGAAGATGGGATTCCAGCGGTCTCTGTAAACGGCGCGCGCGCCGCCAGTTCGATCCAAAGGCCGGCGATGACCGCGAAGGAGAGCGTGATCTTCGAAAGGGCCCAAATCCACGCCGCTATCCTCAACGCGCGGACCGACAGCACACTGAGCAGGAATCCAGCCAAGAGCACGAATCCGGCGGGCTTCAAGGGCGCCGTGCGGATGGCGGCTAGGGAAGTGATACGCGGTTGGACCCACCCCTTATGCAATGCCGCGGTTTGGGCCAACTCTTGTTCAGCTTTGTAGACGAGCGCGCCGCTTTTCAGCCGCGCCACAACACCAGCGAATGGGAGCGCATCGGAACCGGCGGACTCGAAACGCGCGCACGCCGGCTTGACCGGAACTTCGGAAAAGAGCCCCATCGCGGCGGCGTCGGCTATGCACACAGAGACAGAACGCCCGTCGCGCGGGCGATCCATCGACCACCTGCCTAATGCCGCTACGGTATTGCTTCGCCGCAACCAGGCCTCAACCTGCGCCCCGGGCACACGCGCGCTTCCGCCCATGAACGGGATCGGCTGGGCGATCAAAACCAGGCCCGCCGAATCGTCATGAAACAGCAGACGCCTGCCGCCGCTAAAACCGCCGGTCCACAAAGCGAGGGCGCTCATCAGCAGAGCCAGCAACATCACCGGAGCGGAGCGCGAGCGTAAAGCGTCGTGAGTTCGCCGCGCAAGTCCGTAGTCCTGGCGAAGCAGAACCCACGCATCCGGGACGGCACCGAGGGCCCGCGCCCACATCCTCCGACGGAAACCCCGCGCGGGTCCGAGGGAGTGCCAAAACTCCGCGTACCACTCCCGAATCCAGTCGGACCGCAACGTGGAGGGCAGCAAACAGCCGGCCACGGCCAACAGCCATCGAACCTCAACGGGCACGTCTTGCGAAACGACTCGGCTGTACATCTACTTCGCGGTCCTTTCGAGCAACCGGTAGCGGTCGTACAGGAGCTTCAGCCGATCCCGCCCGGAAGCTGTCAGCCTGTAGTGTTTTCGCGGAGGCCCACCCGACTTCTCCGCTCCCTTGTGGTCCCAAAGGGACTCCACCAGTCCTGCCGCCTCGAGCCGGCGCAGCGCGGGATAAACGGTTCCGCTAGGCAGCCCAGTGTGATCGATAATGTTGAAGCCGTATGACAACCCCTGCGCCATCGCTTGCAAGATCAAGCCGCTGGTATAGGTGAGGTTCAAGCGGTCAGGCATTGTTGGTAGAATACTACATAGTGTTATGCGTTGCAAGTGACGACAATGCCGCTGCTGGAACATCCCGGCGTCCACCCCTTCGCGCGGACTATGTTGTGAAATGACTGCCCTTTGATGAATAGGTACTGGGGCCTGAACAACCCCTGTAGTCGTATCGCCAGCTTTCATCACTTTCATTACTTGGCTCTTGACACCCCCAAAACAAACCCCTATCATCATCTCTTAGCCCAACCAATGAAGGCGCGCAGCGAACCATACCTCAAGTCCCAGGAAGTCGCCGACGTCCTCGGCATCACCAAACGCACCCTCATGAACTGGTTGCGCACGCAAAAGATCCCCGAGCCGGAACGCAACCAGGCCAACCGCTACCGGCGCTGGACCCCCCAGGACGTCGATCGCATCCGGCAAACCATCGCGGAGAACAACAGTGATTAGGCTCGTGATTTCCAACCAACGGGGCGGCGTCGCCAAAACCACTACCGCCACCACCCTGGCGCGCCTGTGGGCCGACCGCGGCCGCAAAGTGCTGCTCATCGATACCGACCCGCAAGGCTCCGTCGGCATGTCCCTCGGCCTCAAAGCCGACAAGTTCCTGCACCATTTCGTGGTCTACAACCATTCCTTCGAAAGCTGCCTGGTGCACGCCACCCCCAATGTCGACGTGCTCTGCAGCAGCCGCGAAACCATCCAGGCCGAAGCGTCCCTCATGGGCGTCCCCGCGCGCGAGATGTCGTTTTCCCTGCTCTTCTCGAACGTCGACACGCCCTACGACATCGTCCTGATCGACGTGGCGCCGTCCATCACCCTGATGCAAACCTGCGCCATGGTCTACGCGCAACGCGTGCTGATCCCGGTCAGCATGGATACGCTCAGCCTCCAGGGCGCCGGCGCCTGTCTCGAAACCGCGCGCATGATGAATGAACTGTTCCGCGTCAACGTCCGCCCCGCCGCGCTGCTGCCCGTCATGGTCGACCGCCGCTTCCAGCACACCGTCGTCATGCTGAAGTCGCTCGAGGACCTGTCCGCGAAATTCAACATTCCCCTGCTTCCGCCGATCCGTACAGACGTGACCGTTTCCAAATGCGGCCGCGCCCGCCAGTTCCTGGTGGATTACGACCCGAAATGCAAGGCCATGGAAGATTACGAGATGGCCGGAGAGAAACTATTGGAGCTGCTCGATGAACGAGCCGGGCAATCAGAATCCCAAGCCGCCCAAACGGTCCAAGCGTAAACCCGCGATGGAGCCGCTCGGCTGGGACGAGATCGTCAGCCAGCCGGGCATGGGCGGATATCTGTCCTTTTTAAATGGACCCGTTCCCCTGCCCCACTTGCAAGGTTCAGCCGCAGGGGTGGCTCCGGCCCCTGTAGTCGAATCAGATCCAGTATCTACTTCCGTTTCAATCCCTGTGGTCGATATACCCTCAGTGGTTGAATCGACTGCTGAGCCTGAACTACCCACTGTCACTGCTCCAGCCCCAGTAGCTGCACCACAAGTAATCCCTGTGGTCGATGTATCCCCTGAGGTGGAACCAACTCCAGGGCTTGACCAAACCCCTGAGGAAACGGTCGAAGCAATCCCTGGCGTCATTTCATTCCCAGGGGTTCTTCCGGGCCAGCGAGTCCGCATCCGCAAATGCGCCGCCACCCACGACGGCCACTCCCTCGGCGAGGAGGTCCTCTATCAATCTCTCTGGAAAGCGGCCGCGCCGGAATCCGATGCCACCCGCACCATCACCGTCGGCTGGCGAGGCATGTCGCAGCTCTGCCGCATGACCCCCAAGAACTGCAAAATCAACACACAGCGCCTCATCCGCAAGCTCGCCCTGGAAGTCCTGTCGCCCTACAACACCCCCGAATCGATCGGCACCACCTACCGCGTTTATTCCGATGCCGCCATCCTCGAACGCCGCCGCGCCGCAGGTCTCGAATGGGTAGTCCGGAGCAGGGGAGTCGAATTCGTCGATCCCGCCTCTGGGCAAGCCGTTACTGCCCAACTGTGCAGTTACGCATCGAAGTAGCCCGCCCGCCTTATCTTCCCAAAATTTATTGAATTTGCAGCCGCAAATTCCCACCTACTTCTTTTCAAAACCTCCCTCGCATGCGCATCTGCATCATCGGCGGCATCTTCGATAAACCCGCGGCATATAGGGGATACCACGCCATCTCCCCGGAAACCGTCCTGGCCGATGGTCTCCGCGAATCAGGGTGGGAAATTACCGTTCAAAGCCATGCCGCCACCCCGCCATTCTCCGGCTTCGACGTTGTCCATGTCCACCACTACGGCCGCGCCGCCTTCCGCCTGGCCGCCGCCGCGCACCGCCCGCCGTTCGTCTTCACCACCCACGATCCGTTTGCCATGAACGGCCTGCCGGTCGGCTGGAAGCGCCGCTTCACGGATGCCTATGTCCTGCGCAAGGCCGATGTCGTCGTGGCGCTCTCGAACGCTGAAGGTGAATTCCTGGTCAAGTACCGTTCCGTCCCCCCGCGCCGCATCGCCATAATCGCCAACGGCATCAGCGACGCCTTCGAAAGCCAGAAACCTCCCGCCCAAGATACGTGCGACATCCTGTTCGTCGGCCAGCTCCGCAAATTCAAAGGCCTCGACTACCTGATCGCCGCGCTGCCTGCCATCCGCGCCCAGTTCCCGCGCGCCAAACTCCGCGTCGTCTATCAGACCGCCGCCCTGCTCGATCGTTACCAGGCGCAAGCCGCCCGCCTCGGCCTGCAGGACGCTATCGAATTCGCCGGCCCCCGTACCCCCGCCGCACTTGCCCAGCTTTATTCGTCCGCCGCCGTGGTAGTCTCGCCCAGTCTGGGCGAATGCCTCTCGACTGTCGTGCTCGAGGCCATGTGCTGCGGCGCCGCGGTCGTCGCCACCGACGTCGGGGGCGTTCGCGAACAGTTGGACCGCGAAACCGGCATCATCGTCCCGCCGCGCGATCCGGCTGGGCTGGCCGAAGCCGTCTGCACGCTGCTCGCCGACGCCCGCCTCCGCCGCCGTCTGGGCGATGCCGCCCGTCTGAAAGCCCACGCGCAGTTCAGCGTGCGCAAAATGATCGACCGCCATATCCGCCTATACGAGGAAGTCACCAACTCCGATGCACGCGCTGCTTGATTCGTCCGATGCCGATCTGCTCGGACTCGCCCAAACTGTCTACGACATCCCTTCGCTGGCCGCCTGGCGCGCCGCCGAGCTGAAAGCTCTGCGGCATTGCGCCTTCCGCTCGCCCATGCTCGAAATCGGCTGCGGTAGCGGACGCTTCACTTCGCTGCTGCTGCCGCGCGTCGATTGGGGCGTCGACCTCAACCCGCGCGAAATCGAGCTCTGCGCGCGCAACCCGCTCTACCGCCGGGCCGCCTGCATGGATGCCCGCCGCCTGCGCTTCGCCGATGGCGTCTTCGCCACGGTCTTCGCCAATTGCGTGGTCGAACACATCCCCGATCTCCACCGCGTGTTCGCGGAATGCCGCCGCGTGCTCCAGCCCGGGGGTACCTTCATCGCCACAGTCCCACTGTTCGAGATGAACCGCCACCTGCTGCTGCGCAAGCGCTGGTACGCGCGCCTGCGCGCCCGCCAGTTGCAGCACCGCCACCTGCTGCCCGAAAAGGCCTGGATCGCGGCCCTGCATAAAGCCGGCTTCACCGCCATCCAGACCACCCCTTATCTATCGGCCCGCCTGTGCCGCCTCTGGGACCGCATTGACGGCCCCCTCTGCATGGGCGCCGGACCGCTGACCCTCGGCCGGGCTTACCGCTTCGGACTGCGCCTACTGCCGGCGCCCCTACGGTCCACCGTCAATCGCCAATGGCAACAATACTTCACGCGAGCGCTCCAGGACGATCACTCCCGGATGCCCTGCGCCATGCTGATCCAGGCCGCGGCCCCCGGCGCCTGACCGCGGCGGCCCGCAACATCGGCCTGGTCCTCGGCGGACAGGCCGGCCTTTCGGCGAGCCGCTTCGCCGCGCTGCTGCTCTTATCCCATTGGATGGCGCCCGCCCGCTTCGCCGAGTGCGCCATCTACGCCAGCAGCAGCCTGGTCATCGGCACGCTCTCCGAACTCGGCATCAACATCTCCTGCCTGAAGTTCGCCGCCCCGCTTTCGGGCATTGCCTGGCTGCGCACCGTCTCGCGATTTCTGCGTTTGCGCCTGGCTCTCACCGCCGCCGTCATAGCCGCCGTATTCCTCGCCGCGCCGGTGGCCGCCGCCCGCCTGCTGCATCATCCCGAATACGCGACCGCCCTGCGCCTGGCCTGCGCCGCCGCCGCCGCTGCCTCCCTATCGTCGTTCAGCCTGATGCTGCTGCAATCCCGCCGCGAATTCGCGCGCATGGCCCGGCTCAGCGGCGCGGCGTCGATTCTGCAAATCCTGCCGGTCCTGCTGGTCCTCCATTCCCACCTGCCCGGCCTCATCGCGCTGATGGCCGCCGACGTGTTGAGCCGTCTCGCCATCCTCGCCGCCAGTTTGGCTTTGTTGGGCAGAATCGCACGCGCCGGCCGCCGCCCCGGTCCGCGGCCCGCCTGGAAATCCATCGCTCGATTCGCCAACTGGATCACCCTCTCCACCATCATCGGCTCGCTCTACAATTACATCCCCGCCATCGCGCTTTCCCGCTGGTCGACCGCCGCCGCCCTCGGCGCCTTCACCCTTGGCATGTCGCTTACCGGCGGATTCGCCCTGGTCATCAACACCACCAGCACCGTGCTCCTGCCCGAAGCCGTCGCCGCCACCACCGCCGATCGCCGCCGCGCCTATCTCCGCAGCTACGTCCCCGGAGCCGCACTGCTCAGTGCCGCGCTACTCGCCGCCGCGTGGCTCGGCGGACCCCTCATCGCCCGCGTGCTGCCCAAATCGTTGCCCGATACCGTACGCGTCTTTCAACTGCTGGCCACCGCCCAAATCGCGCTGCTCGTCGCGAATCCCATTCAGTTCCTGCTCTACGGCGCAGGCCGCCCGCATTGGTGTACGGCTTCTGACGCCCTGATCACCCTCCTGTTCGCCGCCATCGCGGCCTGGTGTGCGCCGGTCTGGGGAGCGATCGGCGTGGCTGCCGCGCTGCTCATCTCCCAAACCGCCGTCAAAGCCGGACTCGCCGCCGCGCTCGCGCAGGGCAGGGGATTGGAGCCCGCATGAGAGCCGCGCTCATCATCGCCCTCACCGTCGCCGCCGCAGCCGTACACTACGCCCATGGATCGCCCGCCGGCCCGTCCGCCTATCTGTTCTGCGCCGTGGTGCTCGCCGCGTTCGCCATCTACAGCCGCGGCCTGCACGCCAAAAACTACTGGCTCAGCCTCACCGGCCTTGTGGAAGCCTGGTTTCTGTTCGATTACTGCATCTACGGCACCGCCGTCTCCGTCCTCGCGCGCAGTAAGACGCCGCTGGCCGCATCCATCGATGACGCCTACGCGCGCACCTACTTCGTGGGCGCGCTGGCGTTCGCCGCTTTCGCCATCGGCGCGCACTTCGGATTTACGCGCCCGCACCTGCCGCGCCTGCGTCGCCCGCGTCCCTCGCGCTGGGTCTATCTGCTGTTCACCGCCGCCGGAGTGCTCAGTATCGCGGTGCTGCTCCACGATCCGGAAAGCCGCCAGCAGCTTCTTTACTCGCACGTAGGCCTGGCGCCGCGCGAAGGCATGGGCCGCTACACCGCGCTGCTCTTCATGCTGCCCTCGACCGCCGTGGGCTTGTGGTACCTTTCTAAACACATCCACGCGCGTTTCGTGACGATAGCCGCGCTGTTCCTAATCGCCGCCATCCACCTTGGCTGCGGCCGCCGCCTGATGTGGGCCGGCACCATGCTCATGATCTTCCACCTGCTGAAGGTCCGCGGCATCTTCACCCTGCGCACGCGCCACCTCGCCGCCGCGTTGCCCATCGTCCTGCTCGTCTCCGTCTGGATGGAGTCGAGCAAAAACACCGGCTGGACCGTTGCCGCGGACTCCATCAATATCCAATCGCTCACCGACGGCAGCCGCATATTCGACATGGTCGATAACTCCGCCGGCCGCTTCGACACCACCGCCGCCTTGATCACCGATCGCGACACCGAGCCTTATTACTACGGCAAAACCTTCCTGCTCGCCACGCTGCAAGTGCTGCCGGTCTCCGCCGGATTGCCCCGCTCACTCGGCGTGCGCGAAGAACTGGGCGAGCTAATCTACGGCTCATTCGGCGCGGGCCTGGCCTCGCAGGAAGCCTCGTTCGTAGGCGAGCTCTACGCCAACTTCAGCTACGCCGGCGTGCTCGCCGGATTCCTGCTGGTCGGTTTCTTCGCCGCCTGGCTCGATGCACGCTGCCATCACAGCCGCCAACCTCTGATCGCCATCGGCTACGGCCTGTGCCTGTTTCGCGCCGTGCATCAGCTCGCTACGGCTTCCACCTCCTGGTTCCCGCTCACATTCCTGGCATTCCTGCCGTGGCTCTGCGCCTGGGCCGTGAGCCGCTTCCCGCGGAGGTCGCTCGCATGATCCTGCACGCCGGACCCTCGCAACTGCCATTGCCCGCCCGCCGCGGCGGAGCCGTCGAGCGTCGCATGCTGGAGCTCGCCGCAGCGCAGGCCCGCGCCGGCGAGCGCGTCATCGTTTATTCGGGCGGCACGGAAGACGGATGGGCCGAATATCGTGGCGTCACCATTCGCTATCTCAACGCCAGGCCCGCCGAGTTCGCCTTGCGCTTCGTGCAAGACGCCGCCCGCCGCGCCCCGCGCGTGATCCACGTCCACAACCGCGCCGAAATCGTCTGGCTCGCCCGCCGCGCCTCGCTCGCCCCCACCGTGCTGAGCTGCGATTATCACTTCGAGCCATGGCGCCGCTTCGCCGCACTTCGCCGCGCCAGCCGCGCCCTGTGGCGCCGCTGCCTCGTCGCCGCCAGCCGCATCGCGCCGGTCTCCGATTATTGCCTCGCCGTCCATCGCGACTACTGGCAACTTCCCGCCGCCAAATTCGCCCCCATCCCCAACGGCGTTGATTGCACGCGCTTCCATCCCGCCGCCGCCCCGCGTCTCGACCATCGGCCGACTATCCTTTATGTGGGCCGGCTCTGCGAACAGAAAGGCACCGATCTGCTGATCGCCGCCTACCGCATGCTGCGCCGGCCGGCCGCACTGATCGTAACCGGCCCCTGTGGTCGATTCGGCCACACGGGCCTCAACGGACTCGCCGCCGAAGTCGAGCAAGCCGGCGGCCGCTACCTGCCGCCCGTCGACGACGCCGATCTGCCCGCCCTTTACAACGCCTGCGACATCTTCGTGATGCCCACGCGCGAGCTTGAAATGTTCGGCATGGCGGCTGTCGAAGCCCAAGCCTGCGGCAAGCCCGTGGTCGCCAGCGATCATGGCGGCCTGCGCGAAACCGTGCCGCCAACCGCCGGCCTGCGCTTCCGTACCGGTGACGCTGCCGCCCTCGCCGCGGCGCTCGAAACCCTGCTCGACCGCGCTAGCCTCCGCGCCGAACTCGCCGCCGGCGCGCGCGCGAACGCCAAGCAATACGATTGGCCGCGCATCGCCGCCCGCTGCCAGGAGGTCTACGCCACCCTATGAGCACGCCCCTGGTCTCGATCGCCATGCCGTTCTACAACGCCGCGCCTACCATCGCCGCGTCCATCCGCTCCATCCTGCTGCAAACCTTCCCGGATTGGGAACTGCTGCTCTCCGACGACGGCTCGACCGATGCCGGCGCCGAACTCGCCAGCGCCTTCGACGATCCACGCATCATCTTATGGCGCCATCAGCAGCGCCGCCAGTTGGGCGAGCGCCTGAACGATTGCATCATGCGTGCCCGCGGCGAATACATCGCGCGCATGGATGCCGACGACGTCGCCTACCCGCAACGCCTCGAAAAGCAGTTACTCTTCCTCGCCGCGCATCCCGAAGTTGACCTAACCGGCGGATGGGCGGTGCTCTTCGCCGATCGTGGCACGCCCATCGGCAAGCGTACCGATCCCGCCGCGCACGACGACATCGCCCGCCGGCCGCTGCACGCCTTCAAGCTGATCCATCCCACGTTTATGGGCCGCACCGCCTGGTTCCGCCGCTACCGCTATCGCGCCGACGCCATCCGCTGTGAAGATCACGATCTGCTCTTCCGCGCCTGCGCGCACAGCCGCTACGCCAACGTGCCCGAAATCGTGCTCGGCTACCGCCAGGGCTCCATCGATTTGCGCAAACGCCTGCGCTCCCGCCGCATGTGGTGGCGATGTGCCGGCCGTTATCTGAATGCCGCCGGCCGCCTGCGCGTGGCCGCGGTCGAATCGCTGAAAAGCTGCCGCGACATCCTGGCCGTAGCCGCGCATGCCGATGGCGCCTGGCTGCGCGCGCGCGCCGCCGCACTCACGGAGTCCGAATTACGCGAATGGAGGCAGGTATGGGACTCGGTGTCGTAACCGCCGTTACCTCGAGCGCCGTGCTCTGGCCCGCGCCCGATTACGCCACCGCCGCGGAACGCGTGCGCGTGATGTTCCAATCGTTCGGCCTCGATGCGGCCAATCCTCTGGGCCGCTGGATCCAGCCCGGCATGACGGTGGTCGTCAAACCGAATTGGGTGAAGCACGAATTCGGCCCCACCGCCGGCCGCAGCGTGCTCTTCACACATACCGCGCTGGTGCGCGCGTTCGTCGATTTCACGCTGACCGCGCTTTCAGGACGCGGCCGCGTGGTGGTGGCCGACGCGCCCCTGCAGGGTTGCGACTTCGCCCGCCTCCGCCGTCAAAGCGGCCTCGCCGAAATGGAGCACGAGTATGCGGGTGAACAAATCACCTTCCTCGATCTGCGCCAGCAGTGGGCCGAAATCGACGATTCCAGCAGCTACGTGCGCGGCGTGCACGCTCTGCCTGGCGACCCGCGCGGATATTCCATGATCGACCTCGGCCCGCGCAGCCGCCTCATGTGTTTCGGCGTAAATGCGCGCTACGGCGTGACCGACTATCAAGCCCGCCAGCGCCCCGTGCACTGCTATCCGGTGAGCAATAGCGTGCTGGCGGCCGATGTCATCCTGAACCTTCCCAAGCTCAAGACCCACATGAAAACCGGCATGACCGGCGCGCTCAAGAACTTCGTGGGCATCATCGGCGCCAAGGATTTTCTGCCGCACTTCCGCCCCGGCTCGCCGCGTACCGGCGGCGACGAATATCCCGACCGCAACTGGCTCAGCCGCGCCGCCAGCCCCGTCCGCAACGTGCTGCAGTCGAGCGCGCCGCTGTGGGTCTGGAAAGCCGCACGCGCAGGAGCCCGCACCGTCTCGGCGCCCCTGATCCACGGCGGTGGCTGGTACGGCAACGACACGCTCTGGCGCACCATCCACGACCTGAACGACATCGCCCGCAACTACGATCCCGGCGGCCGCCTGCGTCCGCGGCCCCGCACCATCCTGACGCTGGTGGACGCCATCGTGGCCGGCGAAGACTCGGGCCCGCTGAAGCCCGTCCCCAAATCCACCGGACTGCTCGTCTGGGGCGAAGATCCCGGCATCGTCGACGTGACCTGCGCGACGCTGATGGGCTTCGACTGGCGCCGCATCCCGCTGCTGAGCCACCTGTGCGACCCCGAAGCCCGTGCCTTCACCGAATTCCGCGGCGAGACGCCCAAAGTGCCGCACACCCCCTTCCGCGCGCCGATCGGCTGGGCCGGCGTCATTGAGGCGCACTGAACGGGGTACACTGAGTTCATGGCGGCCTCAGTCACGGTGCCGGTCGAAGAATACTTACACACCACTTACCATCCCGACATGGAGTATGTGGATGGCGAACTCGTGGAGCGCCACGTGGGCGAACGTAAGCACAGCCGTTTACAAATACTACTCTCGGGCCTATTCCTGTCGCTGGAGCAAGCGCGTAACTTTCAAGCCCTGACCGAACAGCGGTTGCTTGTCTGGGGCACGAAGCACCGATACCGCATCCCGGACGTCTGCGTGATGGCGCTGCCCTATCACTCTGAGCCGGTGCTCACCAAGCCACCGCACTTAGTCGTCGAGATACTTTCACCCGACGATGAAGCCGCCGACATGTTGGCCAAAGTATCCGACTATCTCCGCTTCGGCGTGCCGCATGTCTGGCTCGTCAATCCTTACAAACACACCGTGCAGGAAGCTGACCGCGACGGCCTCCGCGATTGCCCCAGCCGGGTAGTCGAGACCGAACTCGTGGGCCGGGTGGACTTCAACGACCTGTTCGCGCGGGTCGACGAAGCGACCGAATAAGGCGCGAGGGATCGAAAGGACTGCCGGTTGAGACCATCCAGGCCATCCGCCGCGCGGGCTGTACTGGGATGTAACACTCGAGGCGGTAAAATCATTGTGATGAGGAGCGCGCCTCAAGTGAAAGCCTCAGTTACAAGAGCATTGCTAACCAGCGTTGCCGTGTTCTTGGCTCTCAGCGGTTTCATCGTTTACTATTTCTTGGGGACCCCCCAATACAGCTCGCATCTCATTAAGTCAGCGATCGTGAATCACGATTTGGATGGATTCCGGGCGCGAGTAGATTTAGATGCAATCACGGAAGCGGCTGCGCATTTTGCGCTGGTCACTGAAGAGCGGGAGCTCTATGAATATTTGAAATTGTATACAGGCGAACCGAATGATTCCGTCGTGAGAAGGACCCAAGATCTGTGGGCAGCTATTGAGGTACCGGTTAAAGAGAGTCTGGCGCACGAGTTGAATGCAGGGGTGCGGGAACTGGTTGAGGGTGGCTCAGACGAAGCGTCCGTGACGTTCCATTCACCGGAATACGTTGTGCGTAGCGTACGAAGGAATGGCCACATAGCACTGGCAGAGGTGGTAAGAAGGGATGGCCAACCTGTTTGGGTGTCTGGGAATGGCCCGGTGCTTACTCTGCACCTGCACATGCGGCAAGTACGCGATCGCCGATGGGATGTTGTCGAGGTAGCGGAAGTGGATCAAGCTGCGGTTGAGTTGATGCGGCGAACGGTTTGGGGGATACCCGGGATGAAGAGAGCTCGTATGTACCGCCAAGAGGAGGCTGCCCTGCATGCGTTACTGACGCTGAACCTGGCTGAGGGCAAGTATGCGTCAACCTTCGGACACTTTGGCGCGCTCACTGAACTTGAGCGTGCAAACCTGATCGGCGCGGACCTAGCTTCCGGCGAGCAGCAGGGATACAGGTTCAGGGTGCGGGTGACGGACGCCGATTATTACATTACAGCCGTGCCGGCTGTTTTCGGCTCCACCGGTTCACGCGCCTTTTATTCTGACAAGTCAGGTATTATCCACGAAAGCGACGGCCAGGAAGCGGCCAGTCTCAAAAGTCCGGAAGTCGGCTCGCACTAGCCAAGGACCCGACCGGCCGGTGGATGCAAATACGGTGTGACCGATTAGGGATCGCGGAACAGCACTTTTGGCCACAGACTGGGAGATATCAGGGAGCTATAATTACAAGCTATGCCCACGGCTTAGTTAGTTAGGGGCAGATAGCCGGGACGAGAGCTCTGGAGCGCCGGTTTGGGAGGTTCTATCGTGAGCAATGACGCACAACCATCCAAAATCAGCAAATCGCAAGTCCTTCCCCTTTCCGAAGCCGGTTTGTCGGAGGTGGAATTAGAGAACCTGATCGCTGAAGATCCTACGCTGCTCGGCCTAGGAGAACTTGGTTTAGTCGAACGCCAGAGGGTCCAAGAGAGGGCCGGACGTCTCGACCTGCTGCTTGAGGATAGGGAAGGTGAGTCGCGCTTCGAGGTCGAGTTAAAGTTGGGGAGTTTAGACGAGAGCCACCTTGTCCGTGCGGTCGAGTACTGGGACATCGAGCGCCGGCACTATCCGGGCTACGCGCATTTTGCGGTCGTTGTCGCCGAAGACGTCACGAGCAGATTCTTGAACGTCATTCAACTTTTCAGCGGATCGCTCCCGATCATTGCCATTCAGGTGAATTGCATTAAGGTCGGAGAGCAGTTTGCGCTGAGCTTTATTAAACTGCTCGACAGCAGGACCTTGCGGCGCGACGATCGACTTGACGCGAAGGCTGAGGCAGTTGACCGGGCTGTTTGGCTCTCGTACGTCGGGCCAGACATCATGGCTATCGCTGACGGCTGTTTGGCCACCATTAACTCTGCTGCGAAAAGGCAGCGGAGCCTGAAATACAACAAGCATTTCATCGGGCTAACAGACGGTGGCAAGCCGGACAACTTCGTCTACTTTATGCCCCGTAAGTCCCTCATGAGGGTTCGCTCCAGTCTGTCCCCGGTGGAACCGTGGGTCAAACGACTTGAGGACAGCCCACTTGACTCCAGGACGGGAAGCGACGAACTGTTCGTGGACATCACGCCGCAAACATTCGCCGACCACAGGGCTCTGATTGACGAGATCCTAGTGGAGGCAGTGAAGCAAGACGAAGGGTAGCCCACAGGGATTCTCGCCGGGCAGGGTCATCTGGACACGTAGTCGCCTTACCACGGAATGGCCCATGCGGGCTGGCCCAGGGTAGGCGCTTCACGCAGCTCCGGCAGTCACCCACATGGGCCTGCCGGGTTTGAATTGCATCCGCTCAAAGGCCAGATGAAAGGCTTTTGGGCCGTTACCGTGCGCGCCAACTGGCGAGTGATTTTCCGTTTCGCCGAAGGCCACGCGGAGGACGTTGATTATCTCGATTACCACTAGACAGGGAGAACGGTTCATGACCATGAAAAATCCCCCGCATCCCGGAGGCGTTGTTTTGCGCCAGTGCATCGAGCCTCTGGGCTTGTCGATTACCAGCGCCGCCGAAGCCCTCGGCGTGACCCGCAATACGCTGTCGGAACTGGTGAACGGGAAGCGCGGCACTTCCCCCGAAATGGCTGTGAGGTTAGCGAAGGTCTTCGGCGGCACAGAGGAGGGCTGGCTTGTGCAACAGGCGCAGTACGATCTAGCCCACGTCCGGCGAGACCGGCTGAAACTAAGGCGGCTGCAAGTCGCCTCTTGACCCCGCTCATGGCTCCGAGGTAGGGTGAGGACGAACCCTTTTTCGATCGGGAGGATGCCCATGACCTTTGAGATTACGCGGCCCGAAACCGAAGCCCGCATCCGGCGCTATCTCCGGAGCGGCCAGTTTCATGACCTCGACGAACTTCTCACCAGGGCGCTCGACGCGCTGCCGGAGCCGGCCGCGGCCGAGGTGGCTCCGCCAGGGCGTCGGACCGGCCAGACCGGCCAGGATTTGATCGACGCATGCGCTAAGATGCAGGGATTGCTAACGGACGAGGAGGTTGACACGCTCTTTAGTCGTAGCCCCTCATTTGCTCGCCCGGTCGATCTGGAATGAGCGGCTTCCTGTTGGACACCAACATCCCGTCAGAATTGGTGCGTCCCCAACCGGAGCCGAAGGTAAGAGCATGGCTGGCGGCACAGAATCTCGATACGTTGTTTATGAGCTCCGTGAGTTTTGGCGAACTCCGAAAAGGCATCTTCCTACTGTCGCCAGGAAAGCGGCGAACGGAACTCGAAACTTGGATTGAAACCGATCTATCAATCCTATTTTCCGGCCGCATTTTGCCCGTCACACGCTCCATCGCGGAGCGGTGGGGCGTTTTGGAAGGTCAGCGGCAACTTGCGGGCCGGCCTCTCCACGCCCCCGACGGCATGATCGCGGCGACTGCCCTGGAGCATGGCCTCACTCTCGTTACCCGCAACACCAAAGATTTCGAGTCCCTCGGCGTCACTCTGATCAACCCCTGGCCGGGACCGGAACTGTCGAGCTAATCCCTCCCTCAATGACGACTGTATTCGGGTTTTGAGAAATCGGCTCACCATGCTATTCGTGGAGCATCATGGATGACCTGTTGACCGCGATCGCCGCGAAGAAAAAGCGGCTCGACGAATTGCGGCCGTTGTCGCCGGAGGCGCTCGCCAACCTGGAGCACTATTACGATATCGAGCTTACCTATACGTCGAACGCGATCGAGGGCAACACGCTCAGCCCGGTCGAAACCACACTCGTTATCGAAAAAGGGATCACGGTCAGCGGTAAGCCGCTCAAGGACCATCTGGAGGCGCTCGACCATTACGACGCCATCCGCTACCTGCGCGAACTGGCGCGGCATCGAACGCCGATTACGGAAAGCGACATCCGAAACCTGCACAGGCTGGTGATGCAGCGGTCCGCCCCGGCGATAGCCGGCCGTTACGCCGACCTGCAGCGTTACGTTCGCACGGAAACCGGGCGTCACACCTTCCCGTCGCCGGTGGAGATACCGGCGCTCATGGGAGACTTCGCCGCATGGCTTGCACCCGCGCCTGACACTTCCGAAACGGCTTTCGATGCGCACCGCCGCTTGGTCGACATCCATCCCTTCAACGATGGCAACGGACGCACGGCGCGCCTCCTGATGAACCTCGTCCTCATTCGCGGCGGTTATCCGCCCGTGGCAGTCCGCCCGGAAGACCGGCTGGAATACATCCGCAGCCTGCAGCAGGAACAGGCCGGAGGAAGCGCGGAGAACCTCAAGGCCCTGCTCTACCGGCGGCTGGACGCGACCCTGGAGGAGTACATCAGCGCGTTCGAAGAGGCGCACTCGACGAAGCGCGACCAACCAGACGCAACCGCTTGACAGTTGCCTATACAATTGCATATCTTCTCTGCTAGCATGATATTGCATGCCAACGGCTTTGACTGGGACAAGGGCAATCGCGCCAAGTGCGAGAAGCACGGACTTTCCGTCTCCGCCATCGAAGGTCTTTTTACTCGCCCGCTCGCCATTCTCCCGGATGCATCCCATTCGCAGGCCGAGCGCCGTTTTCGCGCCATAGGCCGAACGGAAAAGGGGCGGGGCGTGTTTATCGTGTTCACGTTTCGCCGCAAAGGCGACGAGGTGCTTATCCGGCCTGTCAGCGCCCGCTACATGCACAAGAAGGAGACCGAAGCGTATGAAAAAGAGAATCCCGGCCTTTAAGAGCGACCGCGCTGCGGCGGCCTTCGTTGACACGGCGGACTTGACGCAATACGACCTTTCAGGCGCACAGTTGACGCGTTTCGAGATCAAGCCGAAGGACAAATCCATCAACCTCCGTTTGTCCGGGGAGCTTTACGACGCCGTCCGCAAACGCGCCGCCCGCGCGGGCCTGCCCTATCAGCGTTTTATTCGCTTGACGCTTGAACAAGCTATAGGCAGTTCGAAGTAGCACACTGACGCTCGACCAGCGGGTTTAAATCTGGATAGCCATAGGCGCGCGGCTCTCCATCTCGCCAAGCACGCCCGAAACACTCCGTTGGCAAGTTTGTATGGACCTGATGCAGGTTGTTGTGGGTCGGAACCCCGGACGCTCGCGACGGAAGAAGGCCATGCGGAGGACGTTGATTATGTCGATTACCACTAGACAGGGAGAACGGCGCATGACCATGAAAAATCCCCCGCATCCCGGAGGCGTTGTTTTGCGCCAGTGCATCGAGCCTCTGGGCTTGTCGATTACCAGCGCCGCCGAAGCCCTCGGCGTAACCCGCAATACGCTGTCGGAACTGGTGAACGGGAAGCGCGGCATTTCCCCCGAAATGGCCGTGAGGTTAGCCAAGGTCTTCGGCGGCACGGAGGAAGGCTGGCTTGTGCAACAGGCGCAGTACGATCTGGCACACGTCCGGCGAGACCGGCTGAAACTAAGGCGGCTGCAAGTCGCCTAACGCCGCAACGCTGCAAAAATGGTTGTTCATGCGGCGTCCTTTACCGGGGCGCGGGCCCTCTGAACGTGGATCATGTTACTCTTTATCGGGCGTTGAACTCGTTAACGGATACAGGGAGGTTCAGATGCCGACCGCAGTTAAGATTTGGGAGATCACCAAGAACTCCGTTCGTCCGGTGCCGGCTGACTCGTTCGCTGAAGATCATCTTGAGAAGCAGCTGGAAACTTGGGTAGCGGAGGACCCAAGTATTCTGGGCGAGCGTGTGTTGATCATCGCTCAACAGAAAAAACTACCAGATGTCGGTCGACTAGACCTCCTGGGCATCGACCAGTACGGTAAGCTCATCATCATTGAACTGAAGCGCGATTGCACTCCGCGAGAAGCCATCGCACAGGCACTCGACTATGCCTCTTGGCTGCATTCGGCAGACGAAGATCTGATTGAGCAATGGGCAGCGCAACATCTTAAGCGGCCACTTGAGGAAGCATTTCGCGAGTATTTCGATGTTGAGGAAATGCCGGAGTTATCATGCCAAAGGCACCGAGTTCTGCTGGTTGCTCCTCGCCTCGACACTTCCGCCGAACGCATCATCACTTACCTGTCGGAACAGTACGATGTTGAGATCAACGCAGTCTTCTTCCAATACGCTCGTCTGAGTGACGGAAAGGAGATTCTGGCGCGGGCCATGCTCTTGCCCGAACCGCCTCCGCAGCCGAACAGTCCTAATAGACGACAGCCAACCGTTGATGAGTTGATCAAAATAGCAACCGAGCATGGGACCGCCCCTCTTGTTGCGATTTGCCGCGATGTTGGCAAGTGGTGGGTCGAGGAAGCCGTTTCTACGTTCGATGGCTCTTTCCGATATTGGGGGCAAAGCAAGGCCGGTCAGGATCGGATGGTCTTTGGAGTAAATGTTGCGGCTAAAGCCAAACCGCCGCACGGCCAGCTTGACGTTTGGGTCCCGGCCCCAAGTGTGGCAGAAGTTACGGGTCGGGCGGAGAATGATGTAAGTGCGGCGCTGGAAAAACAACCGCTTGCTGACATACATATGGGAAAGGGCGCCCCCCGTTGGATAAGACTGAAGACTGTGGAGGAAGCTCGGGCCCTAGTCCAACAACTTCGTGATTTTACGCCTCCGCAGTGAGAGCGTGAACCTTCAGCGCCGCACGGATACGCTTCGTCCGTGCGCGTTTGGTGGGTGTCCTTTATTTCCTGCTATCCGGCCGGTCGAAGTTCGTCATCGCGCCGCCCTGCCTGCGGTGCGGCGGATTCGATCCAGTGGACCAGGCACGTCGCCGCGCAAGCCATGTCCGAGGATGGTGCGTATGTAAGCACTCACTTTCCGCGCAGCCCGTGACCTTATCGAACGTGTCGGAACTCGTGCAACAAGCAGCACGATTGCCCTCCCATCCCCGCCCCCAAACAAATCCCCCGACACTTTTCAGAGATAAAGCTCTCTTACTCCTGCACCTATTATTTCTAATTGAATCTAATGCAAATGCTGCACCGGATCTATTCCCGTTTGCCTATCCCGCTCCAGCATGCATGTACTACCGCCCAAGGCGCCCGCTATCACCATTGGCGCTATGGCGGTGTATTCCAGGAATATCTGGAAACCCTCCAGCGCACCCAGCACTGGCCCGCCGACCGCCTCCACGACCTCCAAACCGAAGAACTCACCCGCCTGCTCCACTTCGCTACCGAACACGTCCCCCACTATCGCCAGCACGGCACCGCCGCCTTCGTCACCAAGGACCAGGTCCGCGAATTCCCCGACCGCTTCCTGGCCGGCAACTGCCAGCCCCACAAGCTGATCCCCTGGCACACCAGCGGCACCACCGGCAAGCCGCTCACCGTCTACTACAGCCGCGCAGCCATGCAGGAGATGTGGGCCTTCGTCGAGCTCTACCGCAACACCGCCGGCGTTACCCGACACGACCCCAGGGGTCAATTCACCGGCAGGATGATCGTTCCCCCGCGCCAGTCCGCGTCCAAAAAAACTTTCTGGCGCCACGACCTGGTGAATCGCGCCCTGCTGCTCTCCACCATCCACCTGCACCCTGAAAACCTGCCGCACTACGCCGCCGCCCTCGAACGCTTCCGCCCCGCGTATCTCTCGGGCTACCCGTCCGCTATCTATGTGCTGGCCGAATACTACCGCCAGTCCCACCGCCCCAGGCTGAAACTGAAAGCCGTGCTCACCTCCGCCGAAACCCTGCTCGACCACCAGCGCCGCGCCATCGAAGAAACCTTCGCCACCCGCGTCTTCGATCAGTACGGCCAGGCCGAAATGCAGAGCTTCTGGTTCGAGTGCGAAGCCGGCCGCATGCACGCGCACCCGTTGGCCGGCATCACCGAAATCCTGCGCCCCGATGGCCGCGCCGCGCGCCCCGGCGAACTCGGCGAAGTCGTCCTCACCGGCCTCATCAATTACGCCATGCCGCTGATCCGCTACCGCGTGGGCGATACCGCGCGCTTCGCCGCCGAAGCCTGCCCCTGCGGACGCGGCATGCCCGTCATCGAAGAAATCGGCGGCCGCCTCGACGACGTGGTCTACACCCGCGAGCGCGGCCTCCTGGGCCGCCTCGATCCCGTATTGAAAGGCGTCCGCCACATCATCGAAAGCCAGATCGAACAGGAATCGCTCGACCTGTTGCGCATCCGGTTTGTGCCCGCGCCGCGCTTCAGCGCGCAGGATCTGCATGCGCTCGAACTAAACCTCCGCGCCCGTGTGGGGCAGAGAATTCACCTGGAGTTTGAATGTACCGATCGCATCCCGCGCTCGGCGAACGGGAAGTTCCGCTTCGTAATTTCGCGCCTCGGCCGGAACATCCCAAAGTCGTACGCGTCGTCACCCGCCTGAACATCGGCGGCCCCGCGATTCACACGCTGCTGTTGACGCGCGAGCTGCCCGCGCGCGATTACCGCACCGTGTTGGCCGCCGGAAGCTGCGAGGCGGAAGACGGCGACATGCGCTACCTGCTCGGCGCGGATGACCCGATCCGCTGGGTTCCGGAGCTCTCGCGTTCGGTCCACCCCTGGCGCAATCTGAAAGCCCTCTGGCGTCTCTGGCGTCTGCTGCGCCGCGAGCGCCCCGCGATCGTTCACACCCACACCGCCATGGCCGGCTGCCTCGGCCGCCTGGCCGCTATCCTCAGCGGCGCGCCGCTCATCGTGCACACTTTCCACGGCAACAGCTTGAACGAATATTTCTCGCCGCTTAAGTCCGCCGCGTTTCGCCGCATCGAACAATTCCTGGCGCGCTATACCGATGCGCTGTGCGTGGTCTCGCCGCAGCAGGCCGCTGAGCTGAGCACCAAGTTCCGCATCGCGCCGCGCGCCAAATTCCACATCGTGCCGCTGGGCCTCGAGCTTGACGATTACCTTGGCCTGCGCCCGCCCGCGCCCGATGGCCCGCTCACCGTCGGCTGGTTCGGACGCATGGTGCCGGTGAAGAACGTGCCGCTGCTCGCCGCCACCATTGAAGAAACCCTCCGCCGCTGCCCCGAAGTGCGCTTCGTCGTCGCCGGCGATGGACCCGACCGCACCGCGCTGGCGGACGTTCGCAATCGCATCGAGTATCTCGGCTGGCAGCGCGAAATCCTGCCCGTCATGGCCCGCTGCCACGTGCTGTTGCAAACCTCGCGCAACGAAGGCACGCCCGTGGCGCTCATCCAAGGCATGGCCGCCGCCCGCCCCTTCGTCTCGACCGCCGTGGGCGGCGTGGTCGACATGGTCGGCGCTGCCAACGGTATCCTCACCGAATCGCATCCCGCCGCGCTGGCCCACGCGGTCGCGGCCTTCGCCCAGGATCGCGGGCGCGTTTCGCGCATGGGCCTCGCCGCCCGCGATTTCGCCCGCCGGCACTATCGCAAAGAAACACTGATCCAAAACATCGATACACTTTACCGGCAGTTACTCGGAGAACTATGAACGTCTTCATCACCGGAGGAGCAGGTTTCATCGGATCGCACCTGGCGGAACGTTGCCTGGCCGAAGGCTGGCGCGTCGCCATCCTCGACGATCTCTCGACCGGCGCCTTCGAAAACATCGCGCACCTGCGGTCCCGCGCGGGCTTCTCTTACCGCATCGATTCGATCTTCAACGAGCCGCTGGTGGCCGAGATGGTCGATTGCGCCGACGTCGTCTTCCATCTGGCCGCTGCCGTGGGCGTGAAGCTGATCGTCGATAGCCCTGTACGCACCATCGAGACCAACGTGCAGGGCACACAGGTGGTGCTGCGCGCCGCCGCCAAAAAAGGCAAGCCGGTGATGCTGGCCTCGACTTCCGAAGTCTACGGCAAGAGCACCCGCCTGCCGTTCCGCGAAGATGACGACCTGGTGCTCGGCGCGACCGATATCGCGCGCTGGAGCTATGCCGCCTCGAAAGCGCTCGACGAATGGCTGGCCCTGGCGCACTGGCGCGAGCGCTGCCTGCCGGTCACCGTGCTGCGTTTCTTCAACACCGTCGGACCGCGCCAGACCGGCCGCTACGGCATGGTGCTGCCCACCTTCGTCCGCCAAGCGCTCCGCGGCGAGCCGCTCACTATCCACGAAACCGGCCAGCAGCGCCGCTGCTTCTCCTACGTGGGCGACGTGGTCGAAGCCCTGGTGCGTCTGGCGCAAACACCCGCCGCCGTAGGCCAGGTCATCAACATCGGCAACGATCAGGAAGTCAGCATCAAAGAACTCGCCGCGCTGGTCAAAAAAATCACCGGGTCGCCCTCGCCTCTCGCATACATTCCTTACGCCGAAGCCTACGGTCCGGGCTTCGAAGACATGCAGCGCCGCGTGCCGTCGCTCGAAAAGCTCGAAAGCCTGATCCACTACCGGCCGTCGACCCCGCTCCACGAGATCGTCAGCGAACTCGTGCATCGTGGGGCAGGCCCCTGGCCTGCGGCGGCCTCTCAGGCCGCCCGATGCTGATCCTGTTCACCGGCCTGCTGTCGGCCCTGTTCACGCGCCTGCAGATCCGGCTCAACTCAAGCCTGGGCCTGACTGCTGCGCCAAGAGCCGATCGCTGGCACGCCGTCCCCACCCCGTCCAGCGGAGGCCTGGCCATCTTCCTCGGTTGCGCGGCCGGCTACGCGCTCCTCTGTCCGGGACGCTATCCGCGCATCGCCCTGGCCGCCGCCGCCCTCTGGATCTTCGGCTTCCTAGACGACCGCCTGCATCTCCGTCCCCTGCCAAAGCTCGCCATGCAGATCGCCGCCGCGGCTTTCGTGGTGTTGGGCGGCCTGGTCTTCCCGCTAACTCCCTGGTATCTGCCGAACGTAGCCCTCAGCATGTTCTGGATCGTCCTGATCACCAACGCCTTCAACCTGATCGATAACATGGACGGCCTGTGCGCCGGCGTAGTGATCGTCATCTGCCTGTTTCGCATCTGCCTGCTGAGCGCGCACGGCTACCATGCCGACGCCGATCTCTGCGCCATCATCGCCGCCGCCTTCGCCGGATTCCTGCTCTTCAACTACCACCCCGCGCGCATCTTCATGGGCGATTGCGGCAGTCTGCCGGCGGGCTTCGCGCTGGCCGCCCTCACGCTGGCCGGACCGGTGCCGCACAAAGGCGGCCTGCCCGTAGGCTTCTTCTATCCGGCCCTGACCTTCGCCTATCCGATCTTCGATATCGCCCTGGTCTCCACGCTGCGCAAACTGAACGGCCGCCCGATCTCCCAAGGCGGCCGCGACCACAGCTCCCACCGTCTGGCCGCGCTGGGCCTCGATCAGCGCCAGGTCGTCTGGATCCTCTGGCTGCTCACCGCCTTCGGCGCCAGCCTGGGCGTACTGATCCACCTGATGCCGGAAGCCCTGTTCGCCGCCGGAGCCCTGCTCGCCTGTCTGCTCGGCATGTTCGCCTTCTCGCTGGCCCGCATCCCCGTTGCTAAACGCCGCGCTGCCAGTGCTTCCTGATCCGAGATCCGAGCTTGCCCGCGGGTGCGATCAAGCTTTGCGCCCAGAGCAGGGGTCCTTATGAAGTCGCCAACCGCGACGTGACCGCCGTCTCTGAAGGACAGATATCCTGCGTAGATAGCCAGGGCAACCCCCGCACCTGTCGATCAAGGCACACGCATAGGGAAAGGTAACTGGAACGCTGGGCTGGCGGCCATCGAGCCAGGAGACCACATCGACGCCTAGATGGGCTGACGCCGTCCGGTCAACAACGCGTCCACAAGATTTGGGTGGCGGTTTCACCCTTGTGATTACCCGCCACGCTGGATCTCCCGGACAGATCTTACCATCCTGGTTGGCGGCAACATGAATCTCGCAATAGGCCGGCACACTGCTCGGCCTGTTCGCCCTCCTGCTGGCCCGGACCCCGCCAGAATCTGCGGGAATCGGTCCACGGCCGGCTGGGGCTCGATCCGTGTTTGGCTTTTTACGCGGATTTGGCGCATCATAAGAAAAGAAGAGCATGAGTTCGCAGGTTCTGACTCCTAACACGGAAGCGGCCATCCTGGCACGGATCATCGAATCCGACCTGGATACGATCACCCCCGATGTGGCGCGTTATCTGCTCTCTATGCGACTCCCCCGTCGCGACGAAGAACGAGCCAACGAACTGTCCGCCAGGGCCCGTGCCGGGTCGCTCACGCCGTCTGATGAGCAGGAGCTCGATAGCTACCTGAGGATCGGGCGGTTACTCGCCGTCATGCAATCGCGCGCCCGGCGCCTCCTCGCCAACTCCGGTCCGCAGTGAATCGCGAACTGATCCGCCAGGTGCGGCTGCGGGCCGAAAATCGCTGTGAATACTGTCGGCTGCCCGGCTGGGCGTTGCCGCTGCCCTTTCAAATCGATCACATCATCGCCGAAAAACATGGCGGCCAGACATTGGAGGACAATCTGGCGCTGGCCTGCCCACACTACAATCGCTTTAAGGGGCCGAACATCGCCGGACGCGATCCGGAGTCGCGGCAAATCGTGCGCCTCTTTAATCCACGGCGCGACCTCTGGGCGGAGCACTTGCAGTGGGATGGCGCCCGCTTGGCCGGCCGGACCGACATCGGCCGTGCGACCGTACGCGTGCTGGCGATGAACGCGGAGGACCTGCTCTTGGTTCGCATCGAACTTCTGGCCGAGGGCGTGGTGCTATGAGGCGGCAGGATGAGCGATCGGTGACCGCCCGCAGACGGACCATGACGCAATCAAGAAACTAAACCGATACTGGTGACACCACGGCCCGTCAACGGGAGAACCTATCCGAGGTGCGGCCGATCAGTCGCTGGTTGCCCAGTACCCGTGCCGGTTGGTTGTCGTAGAGGCAGAGTCAATAGGTGTCCTCTCGCCGCAACGAGCAGGCCTTCAGATAGGACCGGCCCTCGACACGCCCTGGAGCTTTTTGATTGGATAGCGCCGGCGGCGGTTATAGGGGTCTCGCTCTAAGTGTTAAGTTTTGAGACTAGCTTAGGCCCCTCAGCCTAGGTGCCTAGGTGGGAGTGAGTCAAAACCGGGCAGGTTTACGCTCTACCCCACAAGCAATATCTTCACCTTTATGTTTCTCGATCAAGAAAGCTCCATCGAGGCATGGACGGAAATAGCTCTACAGGACGCCCTGCAAGAAATAAGCGGAAAAGCCCGCACCAAAACCAGCGCCGCCAGCGCCCACGGCGACTAAACCCACAAAGCCGCCCCTACCAGCCAAGTAACGGGCATCTATGGGTGTATTTCGGTGGCGCGGGGATGAAACCGCCGCACCCGGATTTCCTTCTCCCGGCTGCGGGTCTTGGCAATGTCATAAGCCGATTGCATCCGCATGAGGGTTTCCATCTTCACGCCGAAAGCCTTCTCGATGCGTAGCGCCATGTCGCCGGATAGATCCGCCTTGCTGTTGAGCAAGCTGGACAAGGCAGGGCGCGACACCTGTAAGGCGGTGGCGGCTGCCGTGACGGTCAATCCAGCCGGTTCGATAATCTCCGTCCGGATGAAATCGCCGGGGTGCGGCGGGTTCTTCATGGGCATAGTTCGTACTCCCTTCGGGCTAGTGGTAATCCTCTAAATTCACGTCGCAGATTTCGCGCTCGTTGTTTATCCTGAACGTCAAACGGCGATTCCGCGTAACGCTCAAACTCCATGTGCCTATGCGGTCGCCGCTCAGCGTGTGAACCTTCCAGCCTGTCAGCGCCCGCAATTCCTCGGCCTCCTGCATATTGTCGAGAAACGCAAACATCTTCCGCAGCTTGTCCACGGTGTCCGGCGAAACGCCTTTCGCGTTGCCGTCCTCATAAAGACGCTTGAGGCCCTTGTGTGTGAAGCCGCGTATCCTCATCGGCGAACTGTAGCCTGTAGCTTTACGCTTGTCAACACAAATATTGTAACTGATGGAATGTGAGGGAAGGCGAGCGCGGCGTTAGTTAGCTGCTCTCAACCGGGGTTTAGGCTATCCGTGAATAGCTCCGGAAAGACCGCCCGTATTTTGAGTGAGTGTCCACCCGGTCCGCAAGTGGCGGGCTATCAGTGCGCCGGGGCCTTCGGGTCGCGCTGGAGAAGCGGACGCAAGATTTCTGTACCGTCCTTCCGCGCGTCGCAAGCCTGCCGGCGGGGGAACTGGAAATCGGATCGCTGCGCCTTCATATCTTCGCCGGAGGACGGGGTGCGGCCCCTGGCGTTCTAGGTTCCCCGTCAAACTCTCGTTCGCGCGTAAAGCGGCTGGCCTCGGCCCTTCGCCGCTCCTCCTCGCGCTCGGCCTGCGCTTCGCGTTCGCTCTTGGCCTTGATCGTTTCTTTCCTCAACTGCTTCGGGGTTTCGGCGGATCAATCAACGAAGCAATCAATTCCAGAGGCGCAATCGCCGCTTTATCGAGAACCTTGCCAATGGTGCTGCTTGCTTTGAAACCGCCGCGCGGTGTTCCTGAAAAATCACACGCGGGCCGGTCGTTGGGGCGCGTGACTTCATCCCGGGCTTTTTACCTTGTCTCGGACCGCCGGCTGGCCATCGCCGCGCGGATCGCGTCCGCATCGGCAAGATCTTGCGGTCGTCCAGACGCCAGCTTGGACGCTATCAAATCTTCGGCGGATATAAAATTTGCCCTCAAACCCGTGGCCCTGTCAATCACTGTCTCAACCCGCCTTTCCCATGCCGTGTCAAAATCTACGCCAGGGATGGTTGCCAGGATATCGACACACCTCGGCTCGCGCCCAAATCGAAAGAAACTCCCACGGTCCGTGAAATCTTCCGCGCCGATGCCTTGGAGCGGTACACCGAATTCGGCCAGCGCGGCATAGGTTGCCCGCGAGTTTTCGGGGTCCGCTTTGATGAAAAGGTCCAGGTCCTTCGTGAAGCGGGGCTGCGCGTGATAGATCACGGCGAAGCCGCCCACCACCAAGTACTTAACTCCATGGGCATGGAAGGCGGACAAAAGGTCTTTGTAGTCTTGGTACATCAGGCTCGATCTCCCACCCCTTGAGCGCATACGCGGTCTCGATCATTTCTTCCACCGCGTCCAACCGCTCATACGCCGGCCGGCTTTGCCAGTAGCGGTACTCGTCCGCCTTCATTTCCTCGAAGTCGGTGTACCTGCGCACAATCGGCGTATCGTCCATGGCACTCTGTTTTTAGCATAAGGTCCAGGGCAGGGCAAGGCTGCGAGCCGGGCTGCTGCCCGCAGCCGCGCGGCGCCGCCGGAGAAGTAGTACTAAACGCGATCTCTCTGGCCCCCAATAGCCCGCATTCGCTTGATTCCACGGCGGATTCTGTGGTAGCTTCGGAGAAACCAGCCGGACTCTACCGACCCCACGGAAGCCGTATGCAGCCGAACGATAGCGTTACAACACTGAACCATCTTTTCTTCTATCACCTCGATCGCTATCGCTACGACCGCCTGCTGAGCTTTCAAAACCACGGCGAACTGCTGGCCTGGTCCTCCGACCGCTTCGCGCACGAAGTCTTCGCCCTGCGGCAATTCCTGCTGGCCTCCGGACTGGAGCCCGGCGACCGCGTCGCGCTGTTCTCCGAAAATCGCCCCGAATGGCACATCGCCGATTTCGCCGCGCTGCTGGCCCGCCTCGTGGTGGTGCCGATTTATAACACGCTATCGCCCGCCCAGATCGCCTACCAATTGCGCCATAGCGGATGCCGCGCCGCCATCATCGCCGGCAGCCGCCAGTGGGAAATCCTGGAGCCTTTGCTGCCCGAACTGGCCGAAATGAAAACGGTCGTCAGCATGGAAGCCACCCCCGGCGTCTACGATTCCCTGCCGCGCATCGCCGCCGCCGCGCCGCCCTTCGACGGCTCCGCGGTCCAACAAATCCGCGACGACGCCCTGGCTGCCAACCCCGCCGACCTCGCCACCATCGTCTACACCTCCGGCACCACCGGCACGCCCAAAGGCGTGATGCTCTCGCACGCGAACATCGTCTTCGATCTGCACGGCGCCCTGGCGCGCGTCCCTTCGAACACCGCGCATCAGGCGCTCTCCGTGTTGCCCCTGCCGCACGTCCTCGAGCGCACCCTCAGTTACGGCTACTTCCACGAAGGCGTCCGCATTGCCTATGGCGATCCGCACGACCTGAAAGAACTGCTGCCCATCCATCGCCCCGATATCATCGGCGTCGTCCCCCGCATCCTCGAGAAGATCAAAGAGGCCGTAGAAGCGACCATGGCCCTCATGCCGGCCCACCGCCGCGTGATCGGCGAAAAGCTGATCGCCGCCGCCGTGGCCCGCGCCCGCAAACAACTGCTGGGCGAATCCGCGCCGCTCTCCGCCGTCCTCGCGCCGCTCGCCAACCTGCTGGTCTTCCCCAAAGTCCACCAGCAGTTGTACGGCCTGAAGTACTTCATCTCCGGCGGCGCCTGGCTCAATCCCGATCTCGAAATCTTCTTCCGCGCGGCCGGCTTCGAAGTGCTGCAAGGCTACGGCATGACCGAGACCTCGCCCGTCATCACGCTCAACGAATTCCACCGCGAAAAGATCGGATCGGTGGGCCGCGTGCTCGATGGCGCCGAAGTGCGCCTCAGCCCCGATGGCGAGATCCAAACCTGCGGGCCGCACGTCATGCTCGGCTATTACAAAGACGACGCCAACACCCGCCACGCCTTCACCGAAGACGGCTGGCTGCATACGGGCGACCTAGGCTCGATCTCCGCCGATGGTTCGGTCACCATCACCGGCCGCCGCAAAGAAATCCTGGTGCTCTCCAACGGCAAGAACATCGCCTGTGCGCCGCTCGAACACGCCCTCGCGCGCAGTCCCTATATCGAGCAGGCCCTCATCGTGGGCGACGGCCGCAAATTCGTCACCGCTTTCCTCATCACCCATCCGGAAAACGTCAAGCGCGCCGCCGCGCATCACGGCCTGGCCTGCGACCGCTATGATGAACTGCTGCTCGCGCCCCCCGTCGTGGCCCTGTTCCGCCAGGAGCTGGAAACCCTGCAAGCCGAGTTCTCCTCCTTCGAGCGCGTCAAGCGCTTCTGCTACCTGAAAGAGGAAGCCCTGCTCGATATCGATCTGGTCACTCCCACGCAGAAAATACGCCGCGCGGTACTGGAGCGTAAGTACGCCGATTGGATCCGGCAGATGTACCAGCAGGAAGAACCTATAGTCATTCCGCTGCCCGAAAAGGCAGTGTCCGTCGGTAGTTATCAAAGATAATAGAAAGAGTCGAACGGAGGTCACCGATGCCTGAACAAACACTCGTGAAGTGGAACGAAGAAACCATCCTGGAGCACTTGAAGAAGATCGCCCGCGAGCAACTGAACCTGACGCCGGATCAGCTTGAGGCAATCGGCCCCGATGCCACCCTGATGGACGCTCTGCAACTGGACTCGCTGGCGCAGGTTGTGCTGGTGACCACCGTTGAACAGGATTTCGGCTGCGCCTTCGGACTGGACCAGTGGCAGCAACTGGTCACCGTTCAGGATCTGGTGAAGATGATCGCCAGCCGCGTTTGCGAAGCGGAGCCGCAGGCATGAGCAGTCTGACGCTCAAAGGCGCCACGCTGCCCGAAATTCTGCTGAACCTGGAAACCTGTACGCGCTGGGGCGCGCGTTTCGTGGCGCCGAACGAAGAGGCCACCTTCTATCCCTATCAGGACGTGCTGCGCCGCGCCCAGAAAGCCGCCGCTAAGCTGCAAGCCGAAGGCCTCCAGCGCGGCGACCGTGTGGCGCTCATCCTGCCCACGTCCATCGAGTTCTTCGATTCTCTGCTCGGCGTGCAGCTCGCCGGCGGCATCCCCGCCGCGCTCTATCCGCCCTTCCGCTTGGGCAAGCTCGACGAGTACTTCGCCCGTCTGCGCAAAATGCTCGCCAAAATCGGCGCCAAGTTCCTGATCACCGAAGGTCGCATCCGCAAGCTGCTGGGCCCCGGCGTGGTGGGCGTCGAATCCCTGCGCGAAGTTCTCGAAGCCAAGGACCTGCAAACCGGCAACACCCGCTGGCAGCCGGTCGACGTGGATCCCGATCAAGCCGCCTTTCTGCAATTTTCCTCCGGCACCACGGTCGAGCCCAAAGCCGTGATGGTGACGCACAACAACCTGCTCGCCAATCTCACCATGATGCAGCACGCCCTGGTCTATCGCGGCGAGGACGAAATCGATAACGGCTGCGTCTGCTGGCTGCCGCTCTATCATGACATGGGGTTAGTCGGCTGCCTGTATCTGGGCATGTATTATCCCGGCACCGTGACTTACATGGGTCCGGATACTTTTCTCGCCCGCCCGGCTATCTGGCTGCGGACTCTTTCGCGCTATAAGTCAGCCATCTCGCCCGCGCCGCACTTCGCCTACAGCCTGTGCGCCACCAAGATCAAAGACGAAGAGATGGAGGGCGTCGACCTCTCGCGCTGGCGTGCCGCACTGAACGGCGCAGAGCCGATCGAGTCCGATGGCGTGCAGCGCTTCGCCGAGCGTTTCGCGCGCTGGGGTTTCCAGGCCAACGCCATGACGCCCGTCTATGGCTTGGCCGAAGCCGGCCTCGGTGTGACGTTCACCGATCTCGACGATCTGCCGCGCTTCACCGAGTTCAGCCGCGAAGGCTTGTGGAACGGCGGCACCGCGCACTTGGGCGAAGGCCGCCGCATCGTATCGGTCGGCAAGGCGCTGCCGGGTGTCGAAGTCGCCATCTACGACGATCAGGAACAGCAGGTCCCCGAAGGCCGCGTCGGCCGCATCTGGGTGAAAGGCCCGTCCATCACCAAAGGCTACTGGGAAAGCCCCGAGCTGACCGCCGCCATGATCCACGGCGACTGGCTCGACACCGGCGACCTGGGCTTCTTCCACGAAGGCGAGCTCTACATCGCCGGACGCGCCAAAGACCTGATCATCATCCGCGGCCGCAACTACGCCCCGCAGGAGATGGAAGAGCTGCTGCTCGATGTGGAAGGCGTGCGCAAAGGCTGCGCGGTCGCCGTCAGCACCATGATCGAAACCGAAGGCGAGCAGCTCATCATCCTGGCCGAAAAGGACCCGCGCAGCAAGCGCCCGGAAGAAGAAATCATCGCCGAGATCAACCACCGCATCCTGACGGGCCTGTCACTCAAGCCGCGGGATGTGGAGTTACTCGAACCCGGCACCCTGCCGCGCACCTCTTCCGGCAAGCTGCGCCGCTCCGAGGCCCTGCGCCAGTTCCTGGCCGGCGAGTTAGTCCCGCCGGAAAAGGTAAACGCGCTCAAGATGCTGTTCGAAGTGGGTAAGTCGCAACTGGCCTGGGCCAAGTTCCGGGCCGAGAAGAAGTAAGAACGCTTATTGTGACAAGGCGCTCTGGTTGGCCGCCCACCAGCTTTTCCAAAAGCCAGCATTGGCGGCGTCCATGGCGGAGTGCGCGATCGTTTCGTCCGTGCGCCAGGGCCACGCGCCGGCGGCGGGCTCATGAGAGCCGATCGGAACGTTATTAGCGAACATCGACAAACCCCCAACCGCGCAACGCCGCAAATCCAGATCCGGGTCGTCCAATAGCCCAGCCAAAAACAGCAGCGCCTGCCGGGTGTGGACCCTGGCCAAAGCACTGGCCGCAGCGACGCGCAGATCCAGGCTATTTGTAGTATCAGCGACAAATTGGCCCAAAAGACCCACGGCGGCCGGATCCGTGCTCGCGAAATACCACTTCAGACCATTGAAGGTACCTGGCGGCGCACTGCTCCGCATGGCCGCGTCACCTGCTAGCCCGGACAGAGCGGTTGGGTTGCCCTCCGGTAAGAGGGCCTGCATTGCACTGGCAACGAGTTCCGGCGAATCGCTCGTTAACCAAGCCTGGAAGGCCGACCGTACAAGCGGAGTCGGGTTCACGCGGTACTCCGACTCCGGATCGATGAATCCACCAGGCTGCTTCAGCGGCCCCGCGGCGACACCGCCGAGAATCTCGAGTAGCACACGGTCCCTGACACTGGAACTAGCGCTTGGCGCTGCCGCCGGAGACGAGGCATCGGGCAGGGGCACAAATAGGAAACGCTCGTCGAGTACAAAGCCACTGGTAACTGGAACCAGCCGCATAGGACCGGTGCCGGCGTTCGCCAAGAAAAAAATGCCACGTTCACGAGAGATGGCCCGGGTCGGTGAGGGCGCGCCGACTATGCCGGTGGCCGTGAGGACCGCCCCGGTAGCCAAGTTTCCTTTCAAACTGCGCTCAACCTGAACAGATACCGTTACCGAGGTTCCGGCGGCTTTGCCCTGTACAACGCTGCCGACCACTATGCTGTCCGAGTCCGCCACTAGCTCATCCAGTGACCTCGTGCCTGCGATCGGCGCCGGCAGGAGGCCTACCGCCGCGATACAAAGCAGACCTACGCCCGCCAAATGTGTTGGGGCTGTCATAGCGTTTTTCCTCGAATTAACCAGCATTTTCTCCCCCGCCAGCGGCGGCTTCTTCCCGTCCGCAGATCCACTCTGCCTCTCCTCCAGCAGTTTGAGAGCGTCCAACATTCGGGGGCGAGAGAATTGGTCCTGCTCTGCGTCGACTGCCTTCTGCAGCACAGGAATTGAAGCTGAATCCCCGAACTTGGCCAAGACGCGAGCGGCCGCGAGCCTAACCTCAGGGGCATTGCTCGTCACAGAGCGCGCCGCCAATTCGCGAATCTCCTCCACCTGGGGCCGCGACAGGTGATGAAGTTCAAACACATTCCAATCCTGTGCGATTTTCTTGGCCGCCAATGATCTGACGACCGGGCGTGGATCGAGAAGGGAGTTGACAACGGTTCTAGAGGGAGGCCCTCAGCAATGCAACACGGATCTCCTATGTCGGGGAATCCCTCCGGAGGCATGCCAATACTCTGGCCGTGAAGGCCAACCGCGAAAAGAATCGCGAGGCACAGAGCTTTGATTTTCGTCGTCACGATAGCTTGGGCCGCGCGCTCACTGGACTGTCGCCGTCACTCTTGGCTGCTTACACAATCCAATCTACACCCTCTCCCATCTACGAAACCACCGTAGCCGGCCCCGGCCCAACCGGTCTCGGCACAGTCTATCGCGTCAAACCTTAGTCATCACTTCGCCGGCTTCCCGACCACAATCTCTTTCCCCAGCGTGTACCGCAAATCCAAAGTCACCTGACCCGCGGGCTGCGGACCCACTCGGCTATACAAATCGATCCGCGACGGAAACTGCTCCCGCAGCCGCCAGTTCGGATCGCCCGCGAGCGCCCCGCCCACCGCCCGCTCTAACTCACACGCCGGCGCATCCGTCTGCGCTTCCGCCGGCCGCGTATCCAGCACCACGGCATCAATCGGCGCCTGATCGAGCAACTTACGCAAACCCTCCGTGCCCTGGTATCGCAATCGATACTCCGACCCATACCAGTTACTGCTGCTCAATAACTTGGTCGAGCGCAGCACGAAGTGGCCCGGACGCCGGTCCCGCATCGCGACCTCGGTAATAAACGCCCCTTCCCCGCGCGCGTGCGACACCACCAGGAAGTTGCCGCCCGCAAACTCCGCATGCGTCATTAAATACTCAGCCGCCTGGTCGAAGCCTTGGTGCTGTTTGTGCGGCGTCGTCCACGTGAACCCGCAGAACAACCCCGCGGCCCCCACACCCAGCACGGCCCCAACCACGCGCCGCCCGCGTGCGATCCACTGAAAGCCAGCGACCGCCAGAATCACTGCCCCCGGCAGCGCCGCGATCATATACCGGTCCGCGCCATTGCCAATCAGCACATGATACGCCCACACGCTGCACAACAACGCAAACGCGCCGGCCAACGTCAAGTCACTCCGCCCTCGCCGCCGGCGCACCGCTAACAGCGCGATACCTGCCGCGCAAAACGGTGCAATTCCCCATCCCAGCGTCGCCCATAACACGCGCAGATACGCCACCGCCGTACCGCTGATGACCCCCGCCGTCACCGCCTCGCCGCCCATCGAACGCTCGATCATCCAGTACGACAACGCCGGCCAAGGCGCCCCGAGCACTAACACGATTCCCACCGCATAATACAGCCCGCGCGCGCGCAACAAATGCCACGAGCGCGTCAGCGCCAGCATCACCACCGGCAGTAACACCATCGCCACGCCGTTCGCCTTAGTGGCCATGCTCAGCGCCGCGAACACGCCAAACAATACGGCATACCTGGTGCGTTCGCTCCCGATATACCGCATCAGCCAGATCGCCGCCCACAACTCGAGCAGCGTCACCAACCCATCCGCCATCACCGTAGCCGTGGACGCCTGCACCAGCGGCAGCATGATATACAACGCGCCGCCCGTCATCGCCGCGAATATGGAGTGACTCGCCCGCAGCAAGAAGTAAATTGACGCGCCCGTCATCGCCGTGATCAGCGCCGTCAGCAGCAGAACGGAAACCTTGTCCGGCGAAAACAAAAGCATCCAAGCCGCCTCCACCGTGTGGAAGAACGGCGGCCACATGCCGAAAGCGACTTTCGGATAGTGCGCGTAGTAATGCTCCGCGTAAGTCAAAGGCGCGCCGTAATGGCCCGACGCGATGAAGTCCCGGATCATCAGCCCCGTGATGTAATGCGCCGCCTCGTCCGGATGGCTCGAAAATTCGGCCGCAAAAGCGCCCGCGCGCCACTGTAAAACCACGGCCAGCGCCCAAAGCAGCACGCAGACCGCCGCCAATTCGAGCGCCCGCGATGTCTTACTGACGCGCATTCCGGATCAGAGCCCAATCATAAAGTTGCCGATCGAGCGCCACCGAGCGCAACAGCATTCGGCCGACCTCGTCTTCCGGGTGAATCCAACTCAAGTCCCCGCGGCACTCCCGCGAAACATTCTCCGTCGGTAAAGCATCGCCCGGAAAGTCGAGTCCCGCCTGCCGCGCCCGTGCGCGCAGCCTCTGCATACTGTCTTCTATGTGCTCGGTGATGCCCACAAAGAAGAAGCCGTCGAGCGCCGCCCGGGCTGCCGCCAGACGATCGCCAGCCGGCGCGGAATAGCGCGCAAAGAAGTTCACATTATGATTCTCTCGAAATGGCACGTCGCGCTCCTGTGTCAGCAGCCATCGGGCAAATTCGCGCAAAGTCAGCCGCGGCGCATCCGGAGGCACGGCGTCCAGCAGATTCCGGTCCGTGATCGTCGCATAATACTTCTGTATGTGCGTCATGTAAGAGACAAACTGCTCTACTGGATCGCGCAGGAAAGTAACATATAACATCTCCCGGCCCGCCAGCCAGCGGGGAAACGCACGCACATGATGCGAGCTGAGGCCCCGTAGCTCCCGGTCCCACATTAAATAGTTCCGCAGCGTCTCCTCACCATACACAAAATAGGTATCGTCCACATACAACGGCAGCATGCGCCCGCCCCACGCCCGCTCCAGCATCACGCGAAATGCCGTGCCTGCGCACTTAGGCACGTGAATATGAGCCAACACCGGAGCCGCCGGAGGCCCCATGCCTGCCTGCACGAAAGCAAACCGCTGCGAACCGATGGACTCGTACCACCCGCCCTTCACCTCAGCCGCGCCGCACTCGATCACATGCAGCCCACGCCGCCGCACAGCAGGCTCACCGCCGCCGAAACGCATCATTACATCAGGGCTCCGCGCGAAACGGCCGGGCGGCCGGTCAAGCACGCTGAACTTCCGGTACGGCAGCCCTGCCTCCGCCGCCGTGCGCTGCAACTCCTCTGCTCCTTCCCCCATCGCGCAAACATAATCATCCGGCAGAAACTCGTGATACGCCTCCAACGCTGCGATCAGGGCGGTCCCGCGCAGCCTCACCCAAACAACGTAGCCTCTGGGCAGGCGCTGCTTCGTGCCCGCGAACCGCAGCTCTATGATGTTCCGCCCCGCGCGCAGATATGGGCTCGGATCGAACCGAAACGCCTTGCAGCCATCGCCGATGCCCGCCGCCCGCAAGTCCTCCCGGAACTCCGCGGCGGGCACGGTCACCACCACCGAGTTCACCGACACGTCCACGCACAGGCCGCGCATCCAGTCCGAGTCGTCCGCGGCCCAACCTGAAACGCAATTCTCCGTCAGCCGGTCAATCGACCCGATCAGGCTCATCACTCAATCGCTAAGCTGAAGTCTTCCCGGCGCCGCGCCAGGTTCGGATTGTAATAAGGATCATCCGCGATATACTTCGCCCACTTGCGCTTCATAAACGCATCCTCGGCCGCGTCGGGAATTATGTCTTTGTCGCTCTTACTCGCTGACTCATAATGATAGAGCAGGGCGTACGGCGTGTAGACGTTGCGATAGCCCAGCTCCAGCAGTTTCAGACACAGGTCCACATCCTGGAACGCGACCGCCAGGTTCAATTCGTCGAATGCCCCGGCCGCGAAGAATTTCTCGCGCGCCGTCATCAGGCACGCGCCGGTCACCGCGCTCGAATTCCGGATCAGATTCGGAAAGTCGAAGTAGTGCGAACGTCCGCCAGGCAGCCCTTTGAACGCATGGCTGCAATTCCCGAAGATGCCCATCACCACGCCCGCATGCTGAATCAAGTCGTTCGGAAACCAAAGCTGGGCGCCCACCGCGCCCACTTCGCGCCGCTGCGCATGCTCCAGCAGGGCCGTGAGCCACTCCGGCGCGATCACGCTCGTGTCATCGTTCAAGAACAACAGGTATGGCGAGTCGGCTGCGCGCGCCGCCGCGTTATTCATCGCCGCGAAGTTGAACGGCTTACCGCGCCAGTCGAAATACCGCACGGGCGCTTGCCGCGCATGCCGCCTTCCCGCGAACTCCGCGATGCGCTCCGCATGCGAGTTATCAATCAGCACGATCTCGTAGTTCCGGTACGCGGTCTTATCCAGAACGTCATCCACCGCGCGATACACCGTCTTATTCCCGCCCGTCGGCATCAGGATACTGACGCGCGGCTCGCCCGCCACTGGATAGCGGACGCGATAGCGGCCTGCGCCTACCTCTTCCACGCCCGCGCCGGGCGCGTTTCGCGCCAGGTACGACTCCAGCGCCCGCTGTCCGTCCGCACTCGCCCGCGGCTTCTCGTGCGCGGTCCGGGCAGTCGATCCCGCACTGGCCCGCCAATGATACAGTACCTTCGGAATCCGCCTGATCCGCGAGGTCACCTCACTCGCCCGCAGCAGGAATTCGTAATCCTGCGACCCGCTGTAGCTCTCGTCCAGTCCGCCCAGCCGCGCCAGTAAACCGCGCTTCATCACCACAAGATGGCAAATATAGTTACACGAATGGAATAAGTCCGGCGACCAGTCCGGTTTGAAAAACGGTTCGTATCTCCGCCCGGTCTCATCGATCTTATCTTCGTCGGAATAAAACACATCCACATCCGGCTGCGCCCCAATCGCTTGCGCCACCTCGAACAACGTAAACGGAGCTAACTCGTCGTCATGATCCAAAAACGCGACATACTCGCCACTCGCGAGTCCGAGCGCCGCATTGGTGGCCGCCGAAATGCCGCGATTCTTCGCCAGCGTAGTGACGCGGATGCGGCTGTCCCCTTCCGCGTACTCCCGCAGCATCCCAGTCACCACCTCGTTGTGCGATCCGTCATCCGCCAGGCATAGCTCCCAGTCCGGGTAAATCTGATTCCCCACTGACTCCACGCACCGCCGCAGTAAGTCGCCCGGCGTATCGTACACCGGAGTAAGAATACTGATAAGCGGCCGCCGGGTGAACTGCACCGCATCGGCGCGCATCCGCTCCAGCGCCGCCGCGCTGGGCTCGTGCCGGGCGATCCACAGCCCGTAGCCGGGTGGCGTCTTCCGGTCAACCGTCACGTGGCACACTGTCTCGCGCGTGCGGCCGCTGCGCGCCACCGCGGTGATGCGCACCGTGCGCGGCCCTTCCGGTAGTCCCCCCGCATCCCAGAGATATCGGAATCCCGCGGTCTCCAGGCCCGTAATCGGCCACTCCGGCGGCGCCTCGAGCCGCATGATTCCATAGGACGCAGCCGCCGCCGGTTCCCCGTCCACCTCAATTAGCACTCGCTCGATCCCCGTGTCTGCCGCCGCCCATCCGCGAATCTCCACCACATCCCGCACCGGCAACCCCAAGTCACCCGGATAATCGCACTCCAGCCACACGGACTCCGCCGCGCTACCCGGCTGATTCACAAAAACAGCCCCATCCTGCGGCACTGCCTGCGGCCCACTCAACGGCGCATCCGGCCGGCCGCCGAGACGTAGCAACAGCCCCCCGGCTTTTACCAGCGCCTGCCAGATGCGGCTATGATAGATCGCCTGGATGGCGCGCCTGTTGGTGACCAGCCCGATTTCCAAATCCCGCATCCGCCCGTCGAGACGCGCCAGAAACTCGCGCTGGCTGGCCAGTCCTGCGAGTTGCTCCTCGATCTTGTCCAGCCGTGCGGCCTGATCATCCCTCAGCAGAATCGCGCGTAGCGCCGCAAGCTCGGCAGCCGTGCGCTGCTTCGAGAGCAGATAGCCGGCGCGATAAGGGCGCCCGCGGAAACGCTGCGCGGCATAAGTTGCGTTGAAGCGCCGGTTCAACTCACTCACACCGTCCGGGCTCTCCCGCCGCAGCTTCTCATAAGCCCGCAGCATCGCCATCCGGATATCGCCGTTACCGTGCTCGAATGTCACCCAAGCATAACTGCCGGCCGCGAAAAACGCAGCTATGTTACCCGTGGTCTCGGGCGGAACAGTGAGATATAACCCATCCCGAGTCACCCGCAGTAATTCCGTTAAGGCGGCCGGGCGGATCTCGTCCAGCGGGTCCAGGCAACAAACCAGGTCGAACGCATCGTCGCCGAACGCCGGTTTTGCATCCGGACCGCACACCATCACAGCCGCGCCCGGAATCAGCGCCCCAGCCGCGGATGTGCCGCCCGACACATCCAGCACACTGTAACTCCGCCCCGCGGGACGAAAGAACCGCCCAATCCGGTCCAACAGCACATAGCGCTCGTACAGGTCAAACGGTATGTCCGGCGGCTGAGGGGGCGTAGTCAACACGCCAGTCTAGCTCAAATCGCCCCGGCTACGCTGCCGCGCATCCCCCGCCGCGAGAACATCTTGTGTGTGGCGTGTTATACTCGCGTTTTCCGGCGCGGCCTAACCATGTGGCAGGGCGATTCACTATTTCTTCTCTCCAACCTGATCACCAAGGATTTCAAGATCCGCTATCGCAACATGTCCCTGGGCATGTTCTGGTCCCTCTTGAATCCGCTGGTAATGATGGGTGTACTTACCTTCGTTTTCACCCGCATACTCAGAAGTCCTGATCATTACTTCGCCGTGTTTGTAATGTGCGGTCTTGTACCATTTAATTTTTTCTCTATCGCCCTAAGTTCCGGGACTACTTCGCTAGTGGATAATGCCGGACTGGTCAAACGGGTGGCGGCGCCGCGCGAGATTATTCCACTGGCCGCCGTGCTTTCCAATTGTCTGCATCTGTTTATTCAAATCGGCCTGCTGGTCGCGTTGATATTTGTGTTCGGTATAACTCCCAACCGGTACTGGGCGTGGCTGCCTGTGATCTGGGCGCTCGAGGTGATCTTCGTGATTGGCTTGGCTTACATCACCTCCGCTCTCAACGTTTACGTCCGGGACATGCGGTATTTTGTGGAATCCGCCAACACGGTGCTGTTTTGGATCGTGCCGGTGGTCTATTCCTTCACTGTGATTCCAGTGAGCTTGCGGGATATTTATCTGTTGAATCCGCTGGCCGCGCTCGTCATGGCTATGCGTGACATCATGATGGAAGGCCGCCCTCCTGCCACTACATTACTGATCAAACTCACGTGCGTGTCGCTATTTATGCTGGGTTTCGGCTTACTCGTCTTTCGTAATTTGAAACCACGATTTACCGATCACTTATGAACAAAGAGATGCCGGTTATTGAATTCCGCAATGTATCGAAGAAGTTCAATCGGCATGTCGGCCAGATGCTGCTGCGAAACCATCTGACGCGGCTCCTGGCGCGCCGTGGAGACGACCGGTTCGTGGCCTTGAAGCACGTTTCCTTTCGCGTGCGGCGGGGCGAGAGCGTAGCGGTCATCGGCCGCAACGGCGCCGGAAAGAGCACGTTGCTCACCCTCGTGGCCGGCGTGCAGCGCGCCGACGAAGGCGAAGTCATTGTAAACGGTCACGTGGCCGGCCTGCTTGAACTGGGCGCCGGCTTCCACCCCGACCTGACCGGCCGCGAAAACGTGAACCTGAACGCCGCGCTTCTCGGCATGACCCGCCGCCAAACCCGCGCGTCATTCGACTCCATCGTCGAGTTTTCCGGTATCCGCGATTTCATCGATGAGCCTCTACGCACTTATTCCACCGGTATGGTCATGCGTCTGGCGTTCTCCGTGGCCATCAGCCGCGACCCGGAGATCCTGTTGATCGACGAAGTTCTGGCCGTCGGCGACGCCGCCTTTCAGGCTAAGTGCATCGACAAGATTCACGAGCTCCGCGACGCCGGCCGTACCCTGCTTTGCGTGTCGCATAGCCCAATGATTCTACAGTTGTGTGATAGAGCTGTCTGGCTCGACCACGGCGAGTTGATCCTCGATGGCCCCATATCGGACGTGGCCGCGGCCTACGCGGGCCGGCCGGCCACTACGGTTTGATGCGAGGTATGCCTGAACGTAAATCGCACTGAGTTGCAACGTACCCTCGCGGAATTGCAATCTGCGTTGCACCGCACAGATGATCCTTCCCGGCACGAGTTACTGGCGCTCGCCGCACTGCTCGAAGAAGTCATCGACCGCATGGAGGCGGATGAAAAGTGGGCTGTCCGCCGCTACTCCGAGCTCGAGCGCCGTTTATTCGACATTGAAAACAGCCGTTTCCTCCGCACTCTGCAATGGCCGGGCCGCTTTCTGGGCGATTGGAAAGGCCGCCTCGGCCAGTTACTCCTGCACTCGCCCCTGCACCCGCTGTATCTGAAGGTGGTCAATCCGCACTCGGCCGAAGAGCGCTACCGCCGGTGGGTCGAAAGTGAACGCCCGCCGGATGTCCGCAACCTCACCCGTGAGCCGCAGCTCAGCGTGATCATGCCCGTCCACAATCCGCGCCGCGAGTGGCTGGAAGCGGCCGTGGCGGCCGTGCTCGCGCAAACCTACGGCGGCTGGCAGCTCTGTGTGTGCGACGATGCCTCCGCCCAAAAATGGGTCGCCGACTACTTCTGCGCGCTCTCGACCGCCGAGCCGCGCATCCGCTTCACGCGGGCGCAGCAGCGGCTGGGCATCGCCGGTGCCCTCAACCGCGCCGGCGAGCTGGTCTCCGGCGAATACGCGGGCTTCCTCGATCAGGATGATTTGCTGGCGCCCTTCGCGCTTCACTCGGTCGCCGCCGCGGTGGAACATTCGCCCGCCGACCTGCTCTACAGCGACGAAGACTACATCACCTCCGATGGCCGCCGCGTGCAGCCGATCTTTAAGCCGGCTTACTCGCCTGACTTACTGCGTTGCGGCATGTATCTGGGCCACTTACTCGTGGCTCGGACCGCACTGCTCCGCGAGTTAGGCTGGTTCCGCTCCGGCTTCGATGGCAGCCAGGATTACGATCTTGCCCTGCGCCTCTCCGCGCGCTACACGGATGTCCGCCACATCCCGCGCGTGCTGTATCACTGGCGGCGCCACGCCGATTCCACCGCCTTGCACGCCGCCGCCAAGCCCTACACGCAAGCCGCCGGATTGCGCGCCCTTACCGAATCCATCGCCGCGCGCGATCCCCAGGCCGCTGTTACTCCCGGTGCCTCGCCCAATACTTATCATGTCCATTGGCCCGTGCCTGCCGATCTGCCGGTCAGCCTGATCATCTGCTCCCGCAACGCGCGGCTACTCAAAAGCTGCCTGCAGTCGATCGAGCGCACCACCGCGCACGCGCGCCGCGAGCTGATCATCGTGCAGCACCGCACCGGCGATATCGCCGCCATGGATGCCCTACTCGATACCTGCGCGACTGTACGAGTGTCCTACGCCGGCCCATTCAATTTCGCGGCCATGAATAACCGGGGCGCGCGCCAGGCCTCGGGCGAAGTGCTGGTCTTCCTTAACGACGATATCGCGCCCCTCGATCCCGATTGGCTCACCGCCCTCGCTGCGCATGCCCGCCGCCCCGAGATCGGCGTGGTGGGTGCCAGGCTGCTCTATCCCTCCGGCGCGATCCAGCATGCCGGCATTGTCATCGGCATGATGGAGGGCGCCGGCCATCTGCACCGCAATACCTTCGGTTCGCCTTATTGGAACTGGCTGCCCTTCACGCGCAATGTGTGCGCGGTCACCGGCGCTTGCCTGGCTATCCGCAAGCAAGTCTTCGACGAGCTCGACGGCTTCGATGAATCCTTCCCGGTGAATTACAACGACGTGGATCTCTGCCTGCGTGCCCGCCGCGCCGGTTACGAAGTGATCATCGAGCCCGCCGCCGTGCTGCGCCACTACGAGTGCCAGACCCGCCAGGCTGGCGTGCGGCTCGAAGAGCGCTACCGCTTCGAACAGCGTTGGGCAGCCTGGCTCGAGCATGGCGATCCCTTCTATAGCCCGCATCTCCGGCTCGCCAGCGAAGACGCCGGCCTCGAGCTGCAGGCGCTCGCGGAGCCGGCGTGCTGGCGCTAGGCGCGGCGTGCGATCATCAAAACCTCAACTTCTTATTTCGCGTGCGCTAGCCCCGCAATAACTGCGTCAACTTTATCGAGTATCTCGTTCCAGCCTTCGAGCTGACCGCTATTTTTGGCGTGCTCCATGGTTTCGTTGCCAATGAAGGTGAGTTTCGTCTGGCCGTTTCCAAAATCCTCAAAGGTAGTTACGTCGTACGCATCGGCTATGGCCTCATGTTCTATTCCATATTGCGCAGCGTCGACCTTGTTTCCATCCGGGTCGGAAAAGTACATGGAGGAAACGATCTTCTCATGCAGAACAATTTCGTGGTATTCACCGCCATTCCAGAACTCCCGCCCATCCGGCGCTTTCATGCAGCAGAGGAATTTTCCTCCCACCCGAAAGTCCATCTTGCAGAAAGGCGCGGTAAAACCCTTCGGTCCCCACCATTGCATCACGTATTTCGGGTCTGTCCACGCCTTCCAAACCAATTCGCGTGGAGCGTCGAAAACTCTTGTGATAACCATCCGCTCTGTCTCGTTAACCGTGTTTTGCGTCATCCCTGACCTCCCTTTTTTTCATTTGATTTACAACCGCATCCAGCTTGTCGAAACTTTCTTCCCAAAAGCGGCGATAGTTAAACGCCCAATCACTGACTGCTTTTATCGCCTCTGGCCTAAGCGTGCACACACTCTCTCGTCCACGCTTCGTCTTGATCACAATCCGCGCCCGCACCAGGTAGGCAATATGTTTTGAAATCATCTGCTGCGAGAGTGCAAACGGTTCCGTCAATCCATGCACGGAGGCAGGACCACGGGAGAGTCGTTCGATCATCCCCCGCCGCGTTGGATCAGACAAAGCAGCAAATGTTGTACCCAATTGATCCACAACCGTATGGTAGTGGATTGTGGTTGTGCATGTCAAGCGCTGACCTGGACGCGGCCATCGCGCCAAGCCTGCCCCACCACACCGGACGGGACTCGAAATTTGAGGCGCTGTGCCAAAGCCCGATCGAACAGGGCGATCAGTCGCTTGTTCGCCGCGATCCATGGCGAGCCAGCGCCAGCGCGCGCGGAGACCACATCGTCACAAGCGATCCGCGCGGCCTGAGGCGCCTGGATGCGACTGCCCAGTCATCCCTGTCTGAGTTTTACGCGTCCGGCCAAGGCGCCGCTCACGCGTTCCCGTAGCGCACCTTGTGTACCAGCCAGCGGCGCTCCAACTCCCGCCGTTGCGCGGGCTGCAGGATCGATTCCCCGCCGCGCTGCGCCAGCAGGTAATCGAGCAGTTGCCTTACCGGCACGAACCAGCCTTTCCGTCGCGCCAACCTCGTCATCAGCTTTACAAACCGCGGATGCAGCCTCTGCCCGTCCCAAAACCCCAGCCCGAAATGCGTGTACATGATGCACGCCCCGCCTTCCGCTTCCAGCCGTTCCACCTGCGCCTCGCCGATCCGCGTGACAAGCGCATCCGCCGTAGCGCCCTCCGCCGACGCAAACCAGTAATTCACATACGGCCGCGCCGCATCGTGATACGGCATGTACGGACAGGCCCGCAGCGTGTTGATCTCCGCATAAGTGAAGTTCCGCATGTACCGCACGTGCTGTTGGCATAGATCGCCCCAGAACTGCGGATGCCCCGCCAAGCCGCCATGGAATCGCCCGCGGTTCTGCCAGCGGGTCAGCGCATTGTAGAACAACCGATTCGCGCCGCTCACCCGCCCGTCGCCCCAGTAGATGTTCTCGTCGCAGTAGTAATGCTGCGCCATGGTCAACGCACCGCCGCCGAAGTACTCCGCGAACTTGGCGAAGCCCAACTCCGTCTGCGCCCGCTCTGATGTATGTAAGGTGGCGTTGTGCAGCCCGACCTCGAAGCCGCGCCGCTGCAACTCCTGCACCCACGCGCGATAATCCGGCTCCGCGCATGTCCCGCCGTGGTCCGACGGCTTCCCATCGCCGCGCAGCGGCCAGACGCCCTTGGTCGTGCGGAATCCCAAATCCGCCAGCAGCGCGTAGACCTCGCGCCCGGCCGCCAGCGTCTGCGAATCCGGATCGTCAAAGACCGTGAACGCGAATGCCTTGCCGTCCGGCCACTCCATCCGATCACCGGCCGACAATGCGCTCGAATTCATCGAAATCGTTGCCGATCGCCATCGCCAACTCAAGCAGCCGTTTCAAAGCTTCGCTCGGCGACGCGAACGCAATCGAAATCTTTCCCGGCGACATCGCGACCCCCTCCGGCAGATTAGCAAACTCCTGCCGCCGCACAGCCTCCGGCGCCGCCACCAGCACCGCTGGCGGCGCCAGACTCTCGGCCAACTTCCGCCGCCGCTGCCGCTCGTAATATGCCGCGTCGCTCCCAGCTAGCGCCTGCAGATGCCCGATCAATTCCGCGCGATCGGCTACCACGCTCGCCCCGATCTTTCTCACCGCCACCGGCCGCAGGATCTGCTGCGCCCGCCGCCGCCCGACCCCTAGCAACTCTTCAACCGTGCCGCGATCCACCCACGGATACGGCAAATCGTTCAGCCGCGCAATGGCTTCGTTCAAACGGCCATACCAGCTCGGCTTATCGGGCACCAGATCAATCTACCATGGCTAAATGCGATTGTGCGCATCTGCGCAATATACACACCTGATAATGAAAGCTTATCAGAAGTATGCTAGAATTGGCTTCTGCAGATTCAATTGCTTGAAAATAAGGCTTCTTTGGCTTCGGCCGGCCAAAAAGCCCGCGAGTTCGCCGCCCTTTCCAAATCTTTCAACACTTTGCGGGCCTATCAGGCGGACTGGAACGACTTCCGCGACTGGTGCGCCGCCCACCTGTGCGTCGCTCTGCCCGCCGCGCCCGAGACTGTCGCCCTCTACCTGGCCGACCGCGCCGCCACGCTTAAGACCTCCAGCCTCGGCCGCCGCCTCACTACCATCAACCGTGCCCACCAAGCCGCCGGACACACCTCGCCCGCCACCATGCAGAACGCCATCGTCAGTGAAGTCTGGAAAGGGATTCAGCGCCAGAAGGGAACCGCCCCGCACGGCAAGAAGCCGCTGCTCACGCCGGACCTCCGCCAGATGATCGCGGAACTTCCGGACGGCCTCCGCGGCCTGCGCGACCGCGCCTTGCTGCTCACCGGATTTGCGGGAGGCTTCCGCCGTTCTGAATTAGCCGCGCTGCGCGTCGAAGATCTCGAATCCACGCCCGAAGGCGTCATCATCCGGCTGCCGCGCTCGAAGACCGACCAGGAAGGGAAGGGAAGACCGGTCGCCCTGCCGTATGGTTCCGATCCCGCAACCTGCCCGGTCCGCACGCTACGCGCCTGGCTCGACCAGGCCGGCATCGCCACCGGCCACGTCTTCCGCGCCATCGACCGCCGCGGCCGCGTCAGCGCCGACCCGCTGCACTCGGATTCCGTCGGCTACCTGGTCAAACGCGCCGCTGCCCGTGCCGGCTTCGAAACCGCGGACTACGCCGGCCACAGTCTCCGCGCCGGCCTCGCTACGCAAGCCGCCATGAACGGAGCAACCGAATTCGCCATCATGAAGCAGACCGGCCACCGCTCGCTCGCGACCGTCCGCCGCTACATCCGCGAAGGCACCTTGTTCCGCGACAACGCCGCTACCAAGTTAGGACTGTAATAGTGGCGGCGCGATAATAGCTGCGTGGAGCCGCTTTCCAGCCTTTTCCGGGATTTCCGCTATGCGTTCCGTTCCTTGCGCAGAAGCCCTGGAATGGCCACGGCCGCCATCGCCACTCTGGCGCTAGGCATCGGCGCCAATACCGCGATCTTCAGCGTCCTGGAAGGCGTGGTTCTGAAACCGTTACCGTTTCCGCAGCCCGATCAACTGGTGACTGTGGCGCTCTTCAATCGCAGTCTTGGCTATGCGACGTACCTGTCCTACCCGGATTTCCGCGACTGGCAGCGGAACGCAACCTCATTCCAGCAAATCGCCGCCTTCGCGCACGACGGCTTCGACCTTACAGCGCCCGGACTTCCCGAACACCTGGACGGCAAAGAAGTATCCGCGAATTTCTTCCGTACGCTGGGCGTGCATCTGGCCTTCGGCCGCGGCTTCTCACCGGACGAAGACAAGATCGGAGGCGCGCCCGCGGCCATCGTCAGCCATCGTGTAGCACAAGAACGTTTCGGCGGCGCCCCCGCGGCCTTAGGCAAGACTCTCGCGTTGAACGGCGTGGATTACACCGTGGTCGGCGTGCTTGAACCCGGCTTCCGCTTCGATGAAAAGCAGGCAGGCGTCTACACACCGATTGCCCGCTGGGACCCGATGTACATCAATGATCGTACCGTCCACAACATCCTGTGCGTCGCCCGGCTCCGGCCAAAGGTCGGCTTGGGTCAGGCGCTGGCGGAGATGAATACAGTTCAGGAAAACATCGATAAACTCCATCCCAGTACGGAACGCGGCTTGGGCGCATCCGTCATACCGCTCAATCAGGAACTCATCGGAGATATCCGCGGAACGCTGCTCTTGTTACTCGGAGCGGTTGCTCTGCTCCTGCTGATCGCGTGTGTGAACGTGGCCAATCTGATGCTGGCGCGTTCCGCCGCACGAGTTCGTGAATATGCAATCCGGCTGGCCTTGGGAGCCCACCGGAGAAGCATCGCATGGCAGGCGTTGGCGGAGAGTCTGCTGCTCTCCGTCACGGGCGCGCTCGTGGGATTGGTCATCGCTAAGTGGAGCGTCAGACTCGCGCTGGCCGCCGCGCCGGAAACTGTGCCGCGCACCGGGAGTATCGGCCTGGATACGCCGGTCATTCTATTCGCACTCGGGGTTTCCGTAGCCGTCGCATTGCTGTCCGGGTTATTTCCAGCGCTCAAGAGTTCCAAAGCCGATGTGCAAGCCGCACTCAAAGAAGGCGGCCATAGGTTGGCGGGTGGACATCAACGGACGCAACACGTCTTAGTTGTGGTACAGGTCGCGCTGGCTCTGGTGCTGCTTACCGGTGGCGGCCTGCTTTTCCGGACCATTCAAAACCTGTGGGCAGTGAATCCTGGTTTCAATCCGGCGAACGTGATCACGTTTCAGGTTGGCCTGCCGCGTGAAGCGGCCCTGGCGCCGGAGGGGATCCGGATTGCCTACCAGAAACTGACGGAGAGCATCCGCCAGATTCCAGGTGTGTCGGCGGCGGACATTTCGGCGCTGGTACCGCTGGGTGGCGGGTCGAATGAAGGCCCATTCTGGATTGGCCCCCATCAGCCGGCATCCATGGCGGAAATTCCGCGCGCGGTTTACTACCCGATTGGTCCCGATTACGTGAAGGCTATGCGGATACCGCTCGAGAGCGGCCGGCCGCTGAGCCGGACCGATAACCAGGACTCTAACCTGGTGGCCTTGGTGGACACCGTACTGGCTCGCCGGTTTTTTCCGGGACAGGAGGCGGTGGGTAGGAGTCTCACCATTCCGCATTGGGGCGCAAATCAGAATGTAAGTGCGGAGATCGTCGGTATCGTCGGACATGTCGAGCATTACGGGCTCGACGGTTCAGCCGGTGAGAAACCCCAAATCTATTTTTCCTTCTACCAGCTTCCCGGCGACGCCATGCGCGTTTTTCGCAGCGACATCGCCGTAGTCGTGCGGACGGCGGGCAACCCTGCGAGTGTGATGCCGGCAGTCAGGCGCGCGGTTCACGATGAAGACGGCGGCCAGCCAATCTATAATGTCCGCACGATGCCGGAGCTGGTTTCAAGATCGATGGGCCGGCAACGTTTTCCGATGCTGCTTCTGGTGGCCTTCGCGGTTCTGGCGCTGGTGCTGGCGTTCGTCGGAATCTTTGGCGTGATTTCCTACTCGACGGCCCGCCGCGCAAAGGAAATCGGAATCCGAATGGCGCTCGGCGCCACCAGGTCCAATATTTTGCGGATGGTGACTCGTGAAGGCCTTAGATTGGCAGTAGCCGGCGTAGTGATGGGCGTGGCAGCTACGGCGGTGCTGACCAGAGTAACTTCGCGGTTCTCCCGCCTGTTATACGGCGTCCGTGCAAGTGATCCGCTGATCCTGCTCGCCGTGTCGGTGTTGCTGATTGGCGCTGCTCTGCTGGCGTGCTATATTCCGGCGCGGCGCGCGGCGAGTCTGGAGCCCACAAATTCCCTTCGCCAGGAATAGCTAACGCGTTCCAGCGGCATATTCCTTCGTGAGCCGCTCCAGCAGGCGCGGAACAAGGAGTTGGTCGCCGCCGGAGGCCAGCGCGTAGGCCTTCGCGGCTTGGCTCGCCCTCGACTAACGATGTGACCACCCTCTCGTTCTTAGATTCTCCCGATAGGTCAACATCCTTGACCGGGAAACACTTCAATCCGCGGAATCATCCACCAGTCCTGCTTCCAGGCCGGATCCAGGTGCGTCGTGATGTGCACCGTCCGGTAATTCAGAAGCATGCCGCCGTCCTCCGTCGCTTCGACGTGGTCGTCCGCGTCCGGGCAGTTCTCATCCCACAAGCCGGCCAGGAAGCTCAACTGTTCCTCCAGGCTCCGCTTGATCGTAATGACTGACTTGGTGAGGGGCTCAACGATGTACCCTCAGGCGAAAAGTAGCTGGTAACTACAACCGCCGAAAAAGGGACCACGGTTCCAGAACCGGCCTGGACCGGCTGCCTGGTCGCCAAAAAGGACGCCACGCCTCCAACAGATGCGGCAGCCAGGCAAAGAATTGCTCCGCGCGCAATTACACCTGTCACAGTTGACTGCATAACTTTTTCCCAAAGCATGTTAGCACCCCAGGCATAGTTACCGCGCCGTTATCTCGATCATCGCCGGCGCCCTGAACTCCTTGCCCACATCCCAGCGAAACAAATGCCCGTCCGCGACGCAGCCCAATCGCAGATACAGATCCGCCACCTGGCCATTCTTCGCAGTCGCGATATATTCGCCCACGATGTGCCGGTATCCGTTCGCCTCCGCATAGCGCACCACCGCGGCGAACATCACTTCATCGAGGCGCCGCCCCAGCACGCGGCAGCTCATCAGCCACGTATCCACGCGCAGGCACTCGCCCTCGCGCGCCGCGATCAGCACGCCGGTCAAGCCGCTATCGCCGAAGCGGTCGCTGGCCCGCATCGCGAGCGTGAACGCGCCGGCGGCCATCAGCGCGCGCACCTCGGCATCCGTCCGCCGCCGCGTGGTCAGGTTGAACTGGTTGGTCTTCTGGATCAGTTGCACAATCCGCGGCAGAGTGACTTCATCGAACGCCGCAAGCTCCGCCTTGATTTCAAGCTGCGCCAGATATTCGTCCACGCTGCCCGCGTTCGCCTCAACCGCTTTGCGCTCCAGATTCCCGCGGATCGCCGCCGTGCGCTGCCGATCTTCGCCGGTCACCACCAGCGTTTCGAAAAGCCCGGTCCGGCTCAGCGCGGCCACATAGAGCGCCGGATCCGCTGGCATCTCGACCACTTCCACCTCCGGCAGATTCTGCCGCACACGCGCCCGCTCCGCCGGATTGTCGTCCACCAGCACCATCGCATCCAGCCCGATATTCAGCGTCGCGGCCATGTCGCGCAGGTTCTCGTCCTTCGGCTTCCAATTGGCGCTGAACACCGCGATATCCTGCTCGCGCAGCACCATCTCCGGATGCTCGCGGAACGGCAGCAGCGCGTCTTCCGGATTGTTCTTCGAACACACCGCCAGCAGCACGCCCGTGCTCGCGAGCGACTGCAGGTAGCGCTGAAATTCGACGAAAGCCTCGCCCGCCGGACCGCCGCCCAACTGAATGCCGCCCAGCCCGTCCTCGCCGATCACGCCGCCCCACAGCACGCCATCCAGATCGAGCACCACGCACTTCGCGCGCAGGCCCAGCATCGCGCGCAGTAGCGCTGTGATCTGATGGCCCAACGCGGGCAGCGCTTCGGCCGCCGGATACTGTTTGGCCGTGTGCCAGAGCGCTGCATCGTGCCAGCGATCTTTGCCGAAGCGCGACGCCACGCCATCCAGATCCAGAATCGCGACGCCCGGCGTCTTCGCGGCCGCCTCCGCAAGCGCCACGTTCACCGCCCGCAACATACGGCCCCGTGCGCCCAGTACGTCGCCAGGCGGCACTTCATAGTTGAACTGCATCACCCTGGCGCCCAGTTCGATCACTTTCCGCCACAGCGATTGCATGCGATCCGTGTGATCGGCGGCGAATCCGGCGGGCAATTCCTCCTCATCGCCGAGTCCTAGCGAGCGCCAGTCCGTCGCGATCACGACCACGTCCGGGCCGAAGCGCGCCAGTCCGGATTCCGGATGGCGGATCTCCTGCTCGTATTGATTGAAAGGGCCGATGTAGATTTCCGCGCCGATCCCCGCGCCGAAGCATTGCGCCTTCAGCATCGGCGCCAGGAAATCGATCGTGAAGCTGCTCTCGAGCGCGATGCGGCACCGCCTGCGCACCGGCGCCTGCGCGTGCTTCGTAGCCTGTGCCAGCAGTCGCGCGGCATTGCGCAGCGTACGCGGCGCCGCGGACTTGCATGCTTGCGTCAGCGGATACCAGACCTCGTCCACTTTCCCCGCACCCAGTAAACAGCGCGCCGAAGCCAGCATGATCGTGGCGCGCTCCTCGCCCGCGGCTTTCTCGCGTACCAGATGCAAGGCGTCGGTGGCATCCGCCGCACGGCCGGACGCTTCGAGTAACATCGCCCGCATCCACCCGGCATTGTCGCGGCGATCCGTCTCCAGCCGCGCTGCCAGATCGAGCGCCGCACCGGTATCGTCCGCCGCCATGGCACCGGCCAAGCGTTCCAGCTCTGCCAGGTCAGCTGCTAAGTCGAGCTTCATTGGAAGCTTCAGTATAGAAGGTTCACGCGGCCATCCCCATCGCCGCGATTAAAGTGAATGTGCGAAATTGCATCTTCCATCGGCTCGAGTGCCTTGCGCAGTTCCTTCGAAATTGCCAGTAGATAATTCGATGGGCCGCGCCAGAATCCCGCACGTCGCAGCGCCGCGCCCCAATCCCGATGCATCTGATTCGAAATCACAATGTCGGCGTGGCGTGCAAGCGCCGCCTCGACCGCGCAGTCGACCAGCGAGGGGACAACAACCGCCGGGCCCACGCCATCCACCAGCGCGGCCACGCGCATCTCGCCGAAGTACGATCGGTCATGCGGCTGGCAATCGAGCATCTCGACCCAACCCGCCGACGCCAGCCGCACGCCATAGTAAGGTGACCCTTGCTCCGGATAGATGAAACGCAGATAGTCGGCCGTGCGCACCGCGCTGAACGAATACTCGGGCGCGGTCTTCCGCCAGATATCATCCGTCCAGTCACCGAATTCCTGGATCGGCTGCGCGTCGTCGTGCCGGCCGCGCCGGGCCATCGCCTGCGCAACATGGAGCGCCACGCTGCCCAAGCCGGTAAAGGCCAGCGCATCCGCGGCCATGCGGCGTGCGGCAGTCGACCGCAGCGGCCCGATATTCCGCAGAAAACTTCGCGGATTCAGCACCAGAAAATAGAATGGCGTCTCGAGAATCGTCCAGCCCAGCGCCTGCAGCATCCGCGGCAGCGGACGATTCATGCCGCCCATACCCATCGCAAACAGCAACGGCTGCTCGGCCAGCGCGTGTGCCAGCATCATTGGACCCACCGGCATGAAGCGTTTGTCGATGATACCTTCGGAAAGCGGCGCGCTGTAGTGACCCACGCCGTGCATTTGTCCGCGAATCCAGAATGGTTGCGAGCGGATGAAGTAGCCGCCGCGCACATCGCCCGCATCGTCGAGCGCCACAAAGTGCCGGAATTCAATGCCGCCCGCTAAGGTCCGCGGATTCGGCTCCGGAGCGGTCTCCGGCAGCGGGAACGGCAACTGCCCCGCCGCCCGCAGCCGCGCATTGAACGCCCGCGCGGGCGCCTCATGTTCGGCGCGATAGAGCGTCACCCGCAGCCTCATGGCGTGTGCTTTCGATAGACGACCCAACCCGGCAACTCCGGGTCTGTGCCCGGCGAGTCGTACGCGGGCAGAAACTGCATGAGGTCGTAGCCCAGCATGTCGCGGCTCCCATCTGCACTCAACGCGACGATCCGCGGATCGCGCGGCACGTATGCGCGAAACTCCTGCATGCTCACGTCCTCGCCCGCCATCAAGCGATCCGCAATGCCGAAAGCGTAATGCCGGAATTTATGCTCAGCTTCGTAATGCGATAGGGGGAACCACGGAAAATAAGCCTCGCCAGGATGGCGCTGCAAGTAGCGGAACGCAACCTGCTGCGGCGCGGCCGGCAGTTGCCCGATCTTCGCGGCGATGCCGAAGGCCAGCGGCGCCTCGTATGCGGTCAACGCAATCAGGATCGCGAGCAATGTGGACATCGCCAGGCGTTCGCGCGCCAGATCCGCCAGCAGCAAGGTCAAGCCGCAAGTCAGGAAGAAGGTGGCGAAGCTCAGGCTGTTGATGTCGCCGCCCATCTTGGCGCGGCCCAAAATCGAAAATGGTACGAGCGCGATCCCCACCAGCAGCACGGGCGCCGCGCGGCCCGCAGCCAACAGCCGCCAGCGGTAGATCGCGCCAGCCACGAGCAGAACCAGCACGGGCATTGATAGGCGAATCATCTGGCGGCCCGCCTGGATCCAACTGAAGAGCGCCGATCGATTGTTCCACGGATGATGCGACGGCAGCCAGATAAGGCAATGATAGAGCGGTCCGAAGCCCCACACTGCGATCGCCGCGGCCCCGGCCGCCGCGCCTGCCAGGGTCAGCCAAAGCAGGTAGCGCCACGCCGACTTCCGGCCCGCCGCTAGCAGCAAATATGCGAGCAGCGCGATCGGCACGGCCACGAACATCTGCTTCGAGAAGATCGCAAGTACCGCGCACAACGCCGAGACCGGCAGCGAGCGGCGCTCCGGATACAATGTGCCGCAGGCGATCGCGGCGAATGCCAGCCCTGGGCCATCGGCGTGAATGTTGAAGCAGGAATAAGTGAGGGGATCGAGATAGCAAATCAGTAGGCCGGCCGCCAGAAAGGCGACCGTATTGGCGGCGTTCGCGCGCCCACAATGCAAAAACGCCGCCGCGCCGAAGCACACGAGCACCGTAATCGCCGCGCCGGCCAGCACTGCGCTATTCGGAGTGGGGAACCAGGTGGCCGGCAGATAGACGGTCGCCACCAGCGGACCGTAAAGCGTGCTGTACAGCGGACCGCCGCGCGCCAGGTCCACATAATAATTGACGCCGTGCGAAAGCGCGAATGAAGGCATCAGCCGCGAGCCGTTGACACTCCAGAATGGTGTCCCGAGCACGCGATAGACGCACGCAAGCAGCAGCACCATTGCCGCCCCGGCCAAGCCAATCGCATAAGCTCTGCGCAAGTATTACAGTTTAAAACGGCACCACGCTAAGGAACCACCACCGCGGTCAGATCGCCTTGCGCCAGCACCGAGTTGTTGGCTGCGCGATACACCACCTGGTAATAAAGGACGCGCTGCGAAATCGCCGGGATCATGATCGTGCAGCCGGACGAACACGCCGCGCCCGCCGGATTCTCCGACGCGAAGTAATACGGCGCATTTCCGGAAACCACGCTGCCCGCCGCCACCATGCAAGCATCGCTGCGCGTGGTGCAGTCCATCAGTTGCGGCGCGCCGTATTCCTGGTAGCCGAACCGCACGATGGCATTGTTGACCGCCAGCCCCGCGGGCGGCTTCACACTCAGGGTCACTGGCACGAAAGTGCTGCGCACCACGGAATCCGGTGCGGGATACGGCGGCAGTTTGGCCATCCACATATCGCAGCGCTGATAGTTCAGCCAGTCGGTGCGGAACAGCAGCCACGAGTTATCGGGCAGCACGCGGTTGTTCTCGAAGCCGTAGACCATCCGCAAGCGCGACGTCGCGGTCACCAGCGTACGCGTGTAAGCGCCCGCGTAGTCCGTGCGGTCGAGCGTAAACTGCCGCACGGCGTTGGCATCCGCGGCGATGTTCCCCACGCAGATATCGTTGCCCACGCCCATCGGCGTGCCGCCGTGGATGCTGGTGCCCGAGCAGGTTGTCCAGATCACTCCGGGACAATTCACATAAACCTGTCCCGTGGTGCTGCCCGTGTAGCATTCGCCATTTGCCCGCGCGAAGCACGCCGTATATGATCCCGAGGCGCCGGTCGACATACTGGAACCCGGCCCGCTGACATCGATCAGCGGATGCGAGCCGCAACTGTTGCCCTGCGCCATCAGTTTGCGATTGATCGCCACCATGCCGTTCGAGCCGAACGGATCGTCCGGATCGGTCACCGTACTCGGAGTCGCTGCATAAAGCTGCCCGCTCACCAGCGTGAACGTCGGATCGAAACCGCCGCCCTGCACCGGCGTGTTATCGAATGCGCGGATCGATTCGTTCACGGCCGCATTCGCGCCCGCGGCGTTCGGATGGCTGCCCGCGTCAAATCCCCAAGGATGCCCGTACACGCCCGCAAACGGCGGATTCGCGCTGGTATAATTCACGCCCGCCGCTTGAAACGGCGTCACATTTGCGAACGGCGTGCTGAAGATGCCTGGCGCTGAACCGAGGATGGTCTGATAATCCGTCGGCCAACCCCAGATCGGCTGGCCCCACTCCGGCACATTCGTCGCCACCGCTTCACCGCCGTCCCGCCATTCGCCGTGACCGCTGGTGTTGTTGTTGTCCTGGATCATGCAGTTGCCATGCGGATCCGGCGCGCCGTTGCACCCCGCCAGAGGATTCCAGTATCCGGCAAGCGATGCGTTTTCCGTCGTGCCGCCCGCCGGAATCGCCCATTGATTACTGACCCACCAGAGCGTCACCGGCCCGCTCGTGATCGCCAGCTCCGCCCCATACCCGTTCCGCTGGAACACCCAGGCGCCGTTCACCCCGTTGTAATTCTTCAGAGCCAGGGTGAGCAGTTCCTGTTGCTGCGTCGCCCAACTGCAGCTACTCGCCGTGCTGGCCGCGATACAAGCTGTATCGCCTATCTGCGTGGTACGTAACTCACCCGGCGCGCCCGTGAACTGATACTGCTTCTGCGGCGAGATGAAGTACGGCTCGTAGCCAGTGACTCCTCCGCCCGTATAACTATTGATGTTGATCAGAATGCACTGGTTGTTATTGCCGGTCAGCCCGAAACTCGTGCAACTCCCACTGGTGGCTGGAATGCTCGCAATGTTCGACGTATTGACCGGCTCGTATTGATTCCCCTGAATCTCAACCCATCCCGTCTCGCCAGTCTCGCCCACCGCATGCAGACTGCGGCCGGTGTAAGAAGTCTGCGTCGCACTCACGGGGCCATTCGGCGTATTGAACGTATTCATTGCCCCAACCACCTGCGGTCCGCCCGCCTGGCCCGCATGCTGCGGATTCCCGTCGCCCGGCGAAAACGCAATCACCCATGCCGGACTGTCCGCGCCGATCGAGTAACACGTGAAATAGAAAACCCCGGTGGACATGCCGTATGGAATGCAATTCCACCCATTCGGCCCCGAGCTGAACTTCGCCGGACTAAAAGTCGGATCGAACGTGGCCATCTGGTTCACGATGCTCTCCTGCGCGCTCACTTGCGGTGTCAGGTTCGTGAAAGTCAAACCATTGGCGTAAGTCACCGAGTAAGCCGTGGTGCTGGTCACACTCGCGTTCTGGATCTGCGACCCGTTGCCGTAGGGCGTAGTCGGCTGTGAGATCGACGATGGATTAAACACCCCCTGAATCACCAGCGGGCCTCCACCATTCGGATCGAGAGCCACCGTATAAAAGGTCAGGTTATTCTGCGTCTGATCGATGTTCGCCGTCTCACCCGCCGGAATGATTCCGACCGTCTGCCATGGGTTCGTGATGTAACTTCCGCTGCTGTTCTTCCCCGGCGCGATCATGTATCCGTAATAAGCTGTTGCGCCGCTCGTGGGATTGATCCAGTACAGCCCGCCGAAAAGGCAGAACCATCCGCCGTTTACCTGTTTGTTGAAGCACGCCGTTCCCGCGCCATTATCCGGATAAGTCGGCGAGGTGCTTTCGATCACGCCCATGCTCGCCGCACTCAGTGTCACGGTGCTGCCATCGGTGGGCGCCTGATCACGCCACACCATGAGGGCGAAGTTATTCGCGCACCAGTAGACGTTTCCCGTGGGCGGCGTGCCGGCCACCGTCAACTGGTTCCCGTTCACGAACCCCGTAATCGCATACTCCGTCGAAGTCGTCGTATTGGGCGGCGTAGCGCAGGCATCGTTATTCGCCGACAACCGGATGTGGCCGTTCCCGCCGGTCACCCAGTAGAGGCTGAAGTTATCGCCCGACACCCACGTCACCGTGTTCCCGCTGACCGTGGCCGTGCCCGAATGCGGCGACGATTCCTGCGCGTTGATGCGCGGATTCGTATCCAGTATCCAGGGGATCACGCCGAATTGCGATGTGTTCGACTGGCCGGCCGTCTGCTGGCTGCTCGACTGACCCATCGTCACCTGCTGCGTGCTGCTCGCGCACGATGCGCCATCGTTCATCGACAGGCACACATCCAACACCCGGAACGCCGTGTTACTCGAACTCACATAACCGGTCAACGCGAGACTCAGTTGATCGAGCGTCCAGATCTGGCCGTAGCTCGATGATCCGTATCCTGCATTCCACGCATTGTTATTCGTCAGCAGCGGACGCAGCACCAGCGGCGCCGTGCTATTGCCCACCGTCGTATTGCCCGAGCTGCTCACCACGTTGCAGGGCGATGTCCACGGCCCGGCCGAATCGCACGGTGTAGCCTGTCCTTGATTGAACGCCGAGCCGAAAGAGATCTTGCTCCAGTAGCCCCAGTTATTCCCGCGCAGTCCCAATCGCTCGATCAGCACGCCCGTCAGCGGATCGATAAATGACTCGGGCGTCAGTCCGCCCACCGATTCCGGCCACGGCTGATCGCCGGGGTGCGACGGATCCGAAAGCCACGGATCGCCATAAGTGCTGCCCAGCGGAATATTGTTCGTCGTGAACGTGAACGGCAGCGTATCGCCGGTCGAAGGACACGTGATCAGGCCGTAATAAGGTGTGACAGTCTCGAGCGCACGCGAGAAATGCCGTACGCCGGAGTAACTCCCAGCCGTGGCATACTGCGCCGTGCGCTGCCCGATCACCACCGTGCGCGACAGCCCCGCCGTGATCGTGCTCGCCCGGCTCAAGTCCAAATTCGCATTGGCAAACGTGTTCGGGTCCATATCGAGCGCCGGCGGCGTCAGGCTCGAGCTCTGGCTTACCTGGATCGTGCACGCATTGCCATCCGGTGCCGTATATGAAATGACCGCCTGCGTCGCGGTCGTCCCCAGCACCCTGAAGTTTCCAATCGCCGCCCAACACGAACACGCGCCGAGCGCCGCTAATACGGCCGCCTTCATCGCGTCAACCCCTGCATCTTCATCGCCCACCAATCCATGTACAAACCTTCCGCGCTGGTCCCCGTGCTCATATTGATGGTCTGCGGCGCCAGGTTTACCGTAGGCGCCGCCGGCACGCTGCCCGCATTCGCGCCGTTGATTTGAAACTGCACCGTACCCGCCGCGGTCGAATAGATCCGCACGTGATACCAGGTGTTCGCCGCCACAGCCAGCCCGCTGTTCACGCACGTCTTCGTCCCGCTCACGATCACTTCATACACCCAGTTCGTCGTGCTTTCGTTCGCCGGACATCCGCCGCCCGCCGCATCGAACCGCACCGCGATCTCGTTGCCACTCGCCGGATGATAGGTCGATTGGTTGTCGCTGAAGCCGATCATATATCTGGCATGCGCCACCGTATTGGCATCCGTTTGAAAGATCGCCTGCATCTCCCACGACGTCCACGCGCCGCCGCTGCCCAGGTTCGTCAGCGGATAAACCGCCCCGTCCATGGCGTCCGACAACGTCATCGAACAGCCATCGCCCGAATTGGTTCCGCTGTTCAAGAAATAAATCCCCGGATGATTCGCCACACCCTGCGACATGTAATCGCCGCAACTCGTCCCCATTGTCAGCACGCCCCAGTGTAAAGTCCCGATCAGCCCGTTGGTATTCTTGCCGGGCAAAAATTCCTCTACCGCGTTCATCACCGACGCATCGAGCGGCGTGTAATCCACCGTCCCCGAAGAGTTCGTCAGGTTATTGCGAAACGTGTAACTGCTCCCGCCGCCGCTCCCTCCACACGACCATGCCGCGTTCACATACATCGCCATGGCCCCCGTGCCGCCCGCCGCGCACGCGCTGGTTTGCGTACAATCCGAACAATACACGATCGCACCGTTGCTGCCGCTGCCCAGGTTTGCATAGGTCGAGCTGCCCATCTTCGCCGAGCCGCTCAGCGTGACATTCGTAGCCGCCAGGTTACCCGTTTGGGAAGAGTCATTGATCACTGCCATCACCGCGTTGCTTTGCGGGAACTGCGGCGCCCAGCCCGCCACGTGCACCGTCTGCAGCGGCAGCGAAATGTACCGGTTCGAGGCGTTACCCCCAAAATCGAAGAATACGAAATCCGCCTGGCTCGGCGAGCCGTTGAACATGGTGCCGGGCACCGCGTTCGCCGAATCCGCGAAGATCACGCTGGGCCCCACTTCACTCGCGAAATCGATCTGATACCCCGTGTTGTTGAACATCTGTAGCGTGAAGTTTCCCGACCCGCCGTTCAGCCGCAGTCCGGCCGTGGTTGTGTTCACCACATCGCCCGAAATCACCTGGCTGGGCGCGCGCACCTCCAGACCGGTAGGACCCGAAAATTCCGACGCCGACAAATTATGGCTGCCCGCCCCCGTATCGATCAGCATGCCCCATCCCGTCGTGGTCGTCGCCGCGATCTGGCTGCCGTCAATCGAGCTGTTGCTGTACACCCCGCCCAGCGTGTTCATGAACGTGTTCAGGTTCGAAAAGTGCCCGTTTCCGTTATACGTGCTCGACGTTTGGATCTGCATCCCCCAGCCGCCATTCTGGTACAGCACCATCTCCACAAAATCCGAATCGTGCGGCCCGCGAAACGTCCAGCCGTTGCCGTTGTTGAACGCCGACCGGATGGAAGTGAAGTAGCCTTCCAGGTCGTCCTGCGGCGTGGCAAACGTCGAATCCACGCCCCACTCCGTGTAGATTCCGTCCGAGTACGCGTTGCGCACGCTCACGTCGCTCAGCACCAGGCCGTGCCCATACAGCCGGATCCCGTAACTTGCCGCTGTCTGATTTGTCTTGTTCCCATCGATCGTGCAGCCGCGAATCTCGCCGCGGAACAACCCGTACTTGCTGTTGGTGCCCGTCAGCGATGCGAAGTTCGTCTGCGAAATCGCATCCACGTTCGCCGCATTCTTCAGCTCGAGTGTCGTCAGCCCCGCGCCCGCGCACTCGATCTTCCCTGTGCCCGTCTGGTCCGTCAGCGAATCCGTGAACCGGATGCCGCCGATGGTATGCTGTCCTACGCCGAAATAAATCTTCTGCCCCTTCGCCAACGTGATCAGGCTCTTGATCACGTAGATGCCCGCATCCGCCCGCACCTCGCTCGCGCCCGAAGCCAGCGCTGCCGCAAACGCCGCCGAGTCGTCCGTCACCCCATCGCCCTTCGCCCCGAAATCCTTCACGTGAACCACATCCTGCAACTTCGATGTCACCGTCCGCGTCACCGCGCCCGTGCCGTTCTGCAGAAACGTGCTGTTGCCCGCCTGCTGCGTCCATGTGTTCGCCGCCGTGCATAAGTAGATATTCTGACCCGGCGTGGCATCCGTCGCGAAGTACTCCGCACCCGCCGTACACGTCGAAGGCAGTTGCGCGGTCGTGCCGCGCTTCACCGGGATCGTGGAAGTAGCGCCCGACGCATCCCATGGGCCGAGCTGCGTCCGTCCCCCGTTCACCACGGTCTGCGCCGTGAGCCACCCCGCGCCTCCCAACAGGAGCGCCACAAATTGAAATCTGGAACGAGTCATATCAGTAATTCCTCACAATCGTGGCCCGGTAACTCGCGCTCGCCGGATCCACGGCCAGTCCCGACATGTTACACAGCCGCACCGTCACCGTATTCGTGGCGCTGACCATCATTATGCCGATCACTCCCGAAGGCAGCGCCGGCCAGCCCGGCGCCACCGCATCGCCGGGATTCGCGCCCGTCACCGCAATCGTCTGGTCCGCCGCGCACGCCCCCGTCGCCATGCTGGGAAAATCCAAAGTCGCGGTGTTCATCAGGTAAGTCGGAATCACGCCGTTATCCACCGCCAGCGTGCTCTGTCCCGCCGCTTCTGTGATCACGATCCCTTGTCCGCCCGCCAGCACCTTCGCCGCCAGAAACGCTCGCTGATCCCGCCCGCCCGTGCTGTCCCACGTGCCGCTGGTGGCCGTCCAGGTAGCGACCGGAATCACGTTCGCCGGAAACGATGTCACCCCGCTCTGCGCCGTGCATCCCGCCGAGCACGCCACCGTCAGGTTATGCCCCACCATCAGCGTGCCCGACCCGTTGATGTACACATACGCCGTGCCGCTCGTGCTGCCGCTGATGGTGGCCGTTGCGCTGGTCGAGATCGTGAACACCTGGTAGCCGAATCGCACATTACACGGCGCCGTCGATGTGCATCCCGCCCCGATCGTCAGCACCGTCGACGATGTTCGCCCCACCGCCAAGTCGCCCAACTGATACGCCATCGTCGCGCCGCCGCTGCCGGATACCGTGCCCGGCGCCCACGTCGATGAAGTTGAATTCCATACCAGCGCCTGTCCGCTCAGCGGCGCTACGCTCGATACCGCACGATTCTGAATTCCTGTCACTGTGGCCGCCGTCAGGTTGCCGCTGATGTCTCCGCCCGCATTAGGAAACTGGCTCGACCCGATCGTCCCCGCGATCTGCCCGAAGCTGTAATCCCCAATCTGCGCCGTCACCACCCCCGTCCGCCCGAATATCGATGACACCCCGCCGGTCGCCACCGTACCCGGCTGCCAGGCGCTGGCCGTCGCGTTCCAAACCAACGCCTGTCCGCTACTCGGAGCCGTGGTCGACACCAGCCTGCCCTGCAGGCCCGTCACCGTAGTGGCCGCGTACGTCCCGCCCACGTCGCCGCCCGGCGCCGGAAGCTGCGCCGATCCGATCGTCCCTGCAATCTGCCCGAAATTGTAATCGCCCGTCTGCCCCATTACGGCCCCGGTCCGCCCAAACACGCTCGCTACCGAACCGCCTCCACCCCCGCCCGATGCCGCCGTGCCCGCACCATTCACCACGCAGTAACCGCTCTGCGCCGTACTGAAATTGATGGTCACGTTGTAAGTGGTCGGGCTGATCTGGATCTTGTCCGGCTCCACGGCCTGCGGCGGCGTCGAATTGTCGTAGCAATTCACAATCAGGTTCGCCGTATTGAACTGATGCACCGTCCCCGGTATCGTAATGCTGGTCTGCGACGTGAATACGTAAGACGCATTGCCCGCCCATCCGACCGCCGGCTGCCACTGGTTCGCCGTCGCGTTCCATTGCAGCACCTGGCCGCCCGCCGGCACCGCGTTGCTCACGCTGTGGCCCTGCAGCCCCCCGACCGTCACGGTGCCCGGCGCGCCCGACACGTCGCCACCCAGCGGCACCCATTCCGTGCCGGTCCCGTTGCTCGATAGCACCTCGTTCGCGGTGGTCTGATTCACCACCAGGCTGTTCCCTTCGAGCAACCAGTTATTCGCCGGATTGCAAGCATAAATATTGTTCCCCGCCGGCGCGCCGGTCAAAAAGTAAAACTGACCCACCGCGCACGTCGCCGGCAACGAGCTGCCGGTCTGCATGGGTTTAGTGGAGATTGCCCCGGAAAAGTCGACGCTCTTACTCTGCGTGCGTAAGTCCACCGCCGTCTGGCTGCTGCCTAAACGGGTAAACGCGCACCACAGCAAGAGTGCCGTTACCGCCGTTCTCGATCTGGTCATGTTGTCGCGAGCCACTCCTGACTCGACTGCAACACGATCCGCGCCCCGGCGATCCCGGCGCTATGTGCAACTGATAGAAAACATATCCAGCGAAATTGTTCTATTGCGTGTGACTACTGTCCCGCGATATACACCCCGAACTCGGCGCTGGTAAAGACCGGATTCTGCAGGACGAACGCATCACTCCCATTCACCATGAAATTGACCTGGCTGGCGCCCGCCACCAGGTAAGGCGCTGGACCGGAATACTCGGTCGTCAGCGGATCGTAGGAGAACAGAATCCCGCCGACCCGCCCGTACGCACCAAACTGCAGCGTATTCGTCGGCCACGGCGGCAGCACGATCGCGCCGTCATTCTCGGCCGGATCGGTCGGCCCCAAACCACTCGCAAACACCGAAACAACCGAGTCCAGAGCCGCCGGATTGCTGGCCGAATTAATCGTGCCGTCCTGGTTCAATGCCGCCGCATGATAGCCGTCCACCGTGAAGACTCCCGGCGCCGCTTCCGCGACCGGCCAAGTTAAGCAGTTCGTCGCCGCGCCATTGTAAACCACGCAGACCTGCGCGCTCGACGCACTCGCCAGCGACCACGGCACAATCGCGTTGATCTGCCCATCTTGCACATACACGAGCGGCGAGGCCACGCCGTTGAACGTCACTTCGACGCCCGATACTTGCTTGGGGAAAGCATCCTGCGTCACCTGCGCCGTCGCGCCTTCCGCCGGCCCCAGCCCTTGTCCGAACAGCGATAGGATCTCTCCCGCCGCGATCGGCCCGATATGGAAACCAGCGGCATTACCGGCACACGCCAACTGCACCACCGTTGCAGCCGGGTTCTGCACAAAGTGAATCAACGCCGAATAGGGACTGGACATGCCCACCAGGTTCCGCGTGGGCACGAACGTCTGGTCCGTCCCCGCCATTACAAACACCGCGGAGTTCGCCGCTGTTGCCACCAAATCGCCGCCCGCACCCACCGGCAAATAAGTCGACTGCAAGACATTCCCGGTTGGGTCAAATACGGTCAGAAAGCCGGGAGAATTAAAATAGCCGGCCGGATCCGGTCCACATGGAAACAAGCTGTTCCGAACCGCCCCCGCATAGAACGTAGCTCCGGTGAGGTAAGTATCACCGGAGGCATCCATCGCCATCGCACCGAACCCCGGCACCGGTGATGAGAATACCAAGGCTCCCGTCGGATCGAAACGCATCAGCTCAAAGTGTCCCACCGAACTGTAACTTACCGCGATGTCCCCCGCCGCATCCGCTGCCATCGGCACCGGCTCAGGTGTGTTACCAGGCAAGACGGAGTAAATCAAGCTTGACCCGGCCGGCGCCAGCCGCGTAAGAAAAACGATACCGGAGTTGCTAACAACGCTCGCGCCAATGTATGCGCCCGGTGTCGTCGGAAAATCGATGGATTCCGTCGTACCAGAAATAATCGCCGCGCCAGTCCCATCCACCGCAATGTTTGACGGGTAATCGTTGCCGCTGCCCGTCACATAAGTCGCATAATCGAACGCCGTACCCGCCGTGTTCAGCCGCACCACAAACGCATGGCTGTTCCCGTTCGGAAGCGTGGTCTGAAAGGCTCCGGCGGTCGTCTGAATCGGCGTTGTTGTACTTCCCAGCACGTAAGCATGCCCGGCTTGATCCGCCGCTACGCCCGTCAGCACGACGCTCGACCCGATAGTCATCTGATAAATCCACGCCGTGCCCGTGGGATTCATCTTATAAACAGAATTCTGCCCCGCAATATACACATTGCCGGACGAATCCACCGCCATCGCCACGGCTTCGAAGCCCAACACCGTCAGATATTCGGTGGTGATTCCATTTGGTGACAATTTGGCGACAAACGAGCCCGCGCCGCCCGCCGGGCCCAGCGCGGCCGTGGGATGTAACAAGCTGGTGTCCGGAACCGCGCCCAACAGATACACAGCACTCGACCCATCGGTGGCCATCGCCGTCGCGGATTGGCCCATAAACCCGTACTCTTCCGAGTAATCCACACCCAACAAAAACCCGGGCGCGGCCGCCCAGGCCATGGTCGCGTTCAACAAGCCGGCGCACACGACAAGCTTTCTAATCATGGCCTAGCCCTAAGCACGTGACTTACCAGGCAGACACGCAGAAGTTACCAGCCCTTACCCGCCCCACCTGTGTCAATCCGCCACGGCATGCGTCAGACAAACACGCCTAAAGCCGAAGAGCGTTTCCTCCCGCTGGTCCTTTTATGGCGACGCCTAGCGCCGCTCCGCCAAAGACTGAGGCTGAGAACAAGCGTCTGATCGCGGTCCTCACTGGACTCGATGAGCGCAAGGATCGCGCTGCGCCACAAGGACATCCTGCCAATTGTGGGCAACAAGGGCCTCACCACCGGCATTCTGAAGGGACGCCGCAATATCAGTGTGGCCATCGCCAAACGGCTCGCCCGCTGCCCTGCATGTGCCCGTTGAGCCTTTGTTTCAGGCGCGAATACTGAGGCTACGAACCGACAGATACCTCCAAAATCGCTATAATCAACAACACCTGGATGCCGCGCCTGCCAGACACTCAGAAGGGCCCGGACGAATCTATCTCCGCCCTGCTCGCGCAACTGACCGAGCGTAAGCAGGAGATCGAAGAACGTCTCCTGCCTCTGGTCTACGACGAGCTCCGCCGCGCCGCCGCCCGCCAGATGCGCCGCGAGCGCTCCAACCACACCCTGCAGCCCACCGCCCTGGTCAACGAAGCCTGGCTGCGCCTGGTCGAGCAGCCCGAAATGAACTGGAAGAGCCGCGCGCATTTCTTCGGCGTCGCGTCGCTCCTCATGCGCCAGATCCTGGTGGATCACGCCCGCAAGCGCCTGGCCGATAAACGCGGCGGCCCGCAGCAGCAAGTCCCGCTCGAAGATCCGCTGCTCGCTTCCGCGGGTAACTCCATCGACGTTTTGGTCCTCCATGAGTTACTCGAGCGCCTCCAGCACTTCGATCCCCGCGCCGCCCGCGTCGTCGAAATGCACTTCTTCGGCGGCTTGTCTTTCGACGAAATGGCCGAGGTGCTCCACGTCGCTGCCCGCACCCTCCGCCGCGATTGGCGCATGGCCCGCGCCTGGCTCCGCGATGAGCTCGACAAAAAGCCATGACGCCCGAAGACTGGCAGCGCCTGAAGCCGCTCTTTGACCGCGCCGTCGATCTCTCCACTGCGGAGCAGGCCGCCGTCGTCGCAGACCTCCGCCATCAGGATCCCGAACTGGCCGCCCGCCTAGCTGCTCTGCTCGCCGCGCACGCCCAGAACACCGAGTCCGTCGAGCAGCCGTTGTTCCGCTTCGACGCGGACTTCGCCGAAAAACAGTTGTTCTCCCCCGGTGAGCTGATCCTCGATCGTTTCCGCATCACGCGCTTCCTCGGCCGCGGCGGCATGGGCGAGGTCTACGAAGCCGACGACCTGGAGCTCGGCCGCGTCGCCCTGAAAACCGTCCGCCCCGCCATCGCCGGCGATCCGCAAATGCTGCTGCGCTTCAAACAGGAAGTCCAGCTTGCCCGCCGCATCACCAGCCCCTACGTCTGCCGTATCCACGAGCTCCACACCCTCCCGCACGCCGGTCTCCGCGACCCCACGGTCTTCCTCACCATGGAATTTCTCGAGGGTGTCACCCTGTCGAGCACCATCGCGCAAGCGGGCGTCCTGCCGCTCGACCAGGCCCAAGCCATCGCCCTCCAACTCTGCGCTGCCCTCCAGGCCGTCCACGACGCCGGCGTCATTCATCGCGATTTTAAAAGCAACAACGTCATGCTGGTTCCCCGTCACGGCGCCACCCAGGCCGTCCTCATGGATCTCGGCCTCGCCCGCGAAACCATCCGTGCCGATGCCGCCGCCGCGGGTTCCGCCGTCACCATGCCCGGCACGATCATAGGCACCTCGGAGTACATGGCCCCCGAGCAGTTCGAAGATCGGCCCGTCACCCCGGCCGCCGATATCTATGCCCTCGGCGTGGTGCTCTACGAACTCGCCACCGGCGCCCGGCCTTTTCAAGCCTCCACACCATTGGCCGCCGCCGTGCGCCGCGCCCGCCGCCTTCCGCCCGCCACCACCCTGCGCGCCGATCTGCCCCCGCACTGGGACGCCGTCATCTCCCGCTGCCTCGAATACGATCCCGAAAAGCGCTACCCCTCCGCCGCCGAAGTCGCCGCCGCCCTCCAAGCCCCGCCGCCGCGCCGCGCCTCTGTGCGTCCGCGTCCCGCCGTTCTCGCCGCCATCATCATCGCCGCTGCCTGCCTGGCCGCGCTGTTCTGGTATCGATCCCGCGCCTACCCGCCGCCCGCGCGCGACGTTCAGAAGTGGTACCGCGATGGCGTCGCCGCCCTTCGCGAAGGCAGCTATCTGAAAGCTACCCGCGCCCTGGAGCGCGCCGTCCAGCTCGATAGCCACTACGCCCTGGCCCACGTCCGCCTTGCCGATGCCTGGGCCGAACTCGATTTCACCAGCAAAGCCCAACAGGAGATGCTCGAAGCCTCCGGCCTCGATTCCGCCCGCCTCTCCACCACCGACAAACAATACCTCGACGCCGTCCGTCAAACGCTCACTGGCCAGTTCGCCGACGCCGTCCGCGAATATTCTGCCATCCTGCATGAGTTGCCTTCAGATGAGAAGCCCTACGGACTCGTCGATCTGGGCCGCGCGCACGAAAAAGCCGGCCAGATTTCCGCCGCCCGTCAGGACTATGCCCAAGCCGCCGCGCTCACCTCCGAAGACCCCGCCCCATTCATCCACCTTGCTGTAATCGAGAGCCGCGCCGGGCAGAAAACCGAAGCCGATGCCGCCTTCGATCGCGCCGAGAATCTCTACCGCTCCGCTAGCAATACCGAAGGTCTAGCCGAGATCGCCTACCAGCGCGGCATCGCCGCGCGTACCCGGAGCGATTACTCTAAGGCGCGCGAATTCCTCAATCACTCCTTGCATGCCGCCCAGGATCTCGATAGTCCACAATTGCAAATCCGCACGCTCACCCAACTCGGCATCGTCGAGTACGCAACGAATAATTACGCCAAGGCCCTCGACCTCTACGGCCAAGCCATCGATTTGGCCCGCGCCCGCGGCCTCTCCGGTTGGGCTACGGAGGGCGTCATCCGCTCCGGCCTTGTCTACGTCGATGAGCAGCAACTGACTCAGGCCGGCACCCTGATTCAGCAAGGCTTACAGCAGGCCGAAGAACTCCAGAGCCCGCGTCTCCAGGCCCTCGCGCGCATCAGTCTGGCCAGCGTCCGCGATCAGCAAAGCGCGTCGCCGGCCGAACGGTTGGCGCTTGCCCAACAGGCTTACGGTTACTACAAAAACACCGGCTTCTTGGCACAAACCGCCAATGCCCTGACCCTCATCGTGCGTGCCCTCGTCGACCAGGGAAACTACGCCAGTGCGCTTTCCTACTCCCGTCTAAACATCGACGCCGCCAAAACCCAAAACAATCCCGTGCATATCGCGCAGGCCGAAGAGTCCGCCGGCGGCCTGGCGCTCAAGTGGCAGGATTTTCCCGAAGCACTCGCCCACTTCCAGGCCGCTCTCTCCACCGCCCGCCAGACCGGACAGTTCATCGGTTACGAAGCTTCTAACTGCGCCAATGTCCTCTGGCACCTCGGCCGTTATTCCGAAGCCCGCCAGATGCTGGCCTCCATCCCGCCCGCCGAAAAGCAAACGCGCGAGATCACCGTCCTGCTCGTCCGCATCGACGCCGGCATGACGCTCAGCGAACGCCGCTTCCAGCAAGCCCTCACTCTCGCCCAGCATCTCCTCAAAACCTCCACCCAACTGACTCCCGCCGAAACCATGGAGCTCGAAAATGTCAGCGGACTGGCCCAAGCCAACCTCGGCGCCACCCAGCAAGCCCGCCAGAGTTGCCAATCCGCCCTCGATCTGTCCGAAAAACAGAACGACCGCTACCAAGCCGCCGAAGCCCGCGTCTGTGCCGCCCGAGCCGCGCTCGCTGCCAATGCCCCGCGCGAAGCCCGGCCGCTCGCCGAAGCCGCCCAGCAATTCTTCGCCGCCTCTCAGCAAAAAGAATCCGAATGGCAAAGCCTGCTAGTTCTGTCACAAGCCTGCGATAAGTCGGGCGACTCCGCCTCCGCTAAGAAATATGCGCAAAAAGCTCTGGACATTTTCACGAACTTAGCGAATAATTGGGGGAACGCCACGTACCAGTTGTATGTAAGCCGCCCCGACATTCAACAGGCGCGGCAGGAATTGCTAAAACTAGTCCGGAAATAGGAGGGAATCATGGCCGTTACCAGGGCGACCATCGCATCCGTCGCACTTCTTGCTGTTCTCGGCGCGCTTGCTTGCACCGCCTTCCAGGCCCACCAAACCACGCGCCCTCCGAATATGGCTAAGACCGCCATTGAAGGTACAGCCCCTGGTAACTCGCCCGTCAAGATCGTCGGCGGCTCTATGACCCTCCGTTCAATAGTCGGATGGACAAACTCGAGCGGCCAACTCTGGAATACGACCTCTCAAATCAATGCGTCCCCAATAACGCTTGAGCGTGTCGTTCTGGCTGGCACCAACGGCCCCACTAACTCCATCACTCTAAACCTTACCGTGCCCTGGCAGATTGAGCTCGACGCCCGCCAGAATGACGGCAAAGCCGCCAATCCCACTAAGGCCGGCGTCTACGTCTGTACGCAGGGCGCGCCCAGTGCCTCGACCGGTTGCCCCATGACCGGCGCACTCGCCAGCCCCACCAACATCTTCATCGGCCCCAAAGATCCGAGCAGTGTAGGGGTCGGATTCAATCCAAATGACGCTCCGCAAGGGCCGTTCGATAGTCAGGACCAAGGCAAGCGCTATATGGACCAAAGCGGGACCTGCAAGTGGGGTGGATTCTGCGAACACATCTGGCAGGTGATTATCACGTTCGGTTCATCGAGCTACACATTTTTTTGTCCTGACGGCCAGTGCCGCATCTACGTCGGCTCATAACTAGACGAAATAGGAGGATCAATACATGTCTGCACTAAGGACCGCTGCGGAAGGCGTCACGGTCTTAGGAATCCTCGGCGGTTTGTTTTTTAACGGCTACCAAACCAACAAACTCCGCGACCTGGCTTCTATTCAAAGGATACATGCCGAGAGCGGACGTCAAGGTACCGCGCCCGGTAATTCGCCCGTAAAAATCGTCGGCGGCTCTATGACCTTCCGCTCCACCGCGGCCTGGACCGCCGGGAGCGGCGGCACATGGACGACCACCATCGGTAACGCGAGCACCCAGATCATTGAGCTGGAGCGCGTCAGTTTTATGAACATTCCGGGAGAGCTGGACGACGTGATCCTCAGTGATCTCACCGGCACCGTCACCATAGAGGTGGACGGCAGAGACCCGACCGGCCAACAGATCAGTGCCGGAGGCACGAACAACGCACCCAACGGCGCCCTGCTGTCTCTGAACCTCACGGGAGGAACCGTCACGGTCGCACCTACCAGTGGCGCCGCGGCTAACGTTGGCTTTTGGGGCCCCAACGCCCCGACCTGGAGTAAGAGCCTATACTCAGGCCTACGATACAAGGATCAAAGCAAGGGTACCGGAGGAGCCAACGACTGCACCATTGCCGGTACTTTGTGCGAATCCATCTATCAGATTGTCATCACGCCCGCCAGCGGGACTAAAACGACGTTCCTCTGCCCTGACGGCGAGTGCCGCGTCGACATCGGAACGCCGCAATAGCCGCTCACTTCGCAAACGGATTCACCACGCGGTGCAAGTTCGATCGCCGCGATCGCATCGCCTGCATCCAGCCGGACAACCCTCGCCCGCGCCATCACCTCCACCTTCCGTTGCGCCAACTCCGCCGTCACGCCCAGCTTGCGCGTCGAAGAACGCCAGGCCGCTTATCGCCGCTCGTGCAGTTCCTCGCGCTTGAATTTCCATCCTCGCGAGTTTCCTTTTGCGCTGCGCGACAGACGCTCAAATTCGGCCGCATCCGCATACGCATCCGTGTTCCCGGCCAGCCCTTCCAAACGCCCGCCGGATCACCCCGTCATCAACGGATAACGTGACCTTCACATATCCATCATCTCGTGCGCACGTAATCCGTGCCAAATACCGACAGCCCGCGAACCTCCGCGCGGCGCGGGCGGAGTGATGCGGAAGTCGTCAACGGTCGCGGCACACTGCCGCATATTTCCACGGCCTAACAGTGTCCACTAAGTCATGCAGTGTGAATTTGACATGCCGGCTAATTAGCATCACAATTACCTCCGGAGATGTTTCAGTGAAACTGCTAAGCGCATGCTTCGCGGTGCTGGCACTAACTGCTTTTTGCGCTCCTGCGCAAGTATGCATCGGCGACTGTGAACCGCCGTGTGGAGGGTCGGAGTCCTCCGACCAATACGGCAATCCCTTGTGCTCGTGCCCGACGTCCTCCATCTGTATGTTCTCGGAAATGTGCCTTACCTGCACCCATGACGGGATGGTACGTTGTACCGACGTACGGAATAACTGCACCACATACTATCAAGCCGCATTTGACCAGGGCTGCCAGTGTGGTATGCCCGGCGCCAGGAACGGCGGCGGAAAGGAGGTCAAAACCTGTGTTAAAAGCTCAACTGCACAGCCGAACTCCGCGAAACCTCGTGATTCTGCTACTCCTGTTAACCAGCCTTCTAGCACCCCCGGCCGCATCGGCGGCTAACCTTCAGTTCGTCGTCCATCAATCGGATCAGTTTGCCCTAGCTGGCCACACTTACTCGGCCGCGAAGATGACCGCGGACGGCGTCTTGTATCTATACTCCAGAGATCCCCTGGTCGTTCTGAAAAAGCCTGCCAACGAGCCGCCTGCTGTAATATCGTTGAGCGGTCTGCCCAACCTTGCGCCGTATCAGCTACTAAATGACTTCGCAGTCGATGCTCAAGGCGCCCTTTATGTGCCGGCGCTTTGGAAAGATGCCTCACGAGTTCTCCATTCCGGTGTGTTCGTCCTGGATCCGGACGGGCGTTACCAGCGTACGGTGGAGTTCGCTGTGCCGGTCGAGACTCGCCATATCGCCGTGGACGAAACCGGGAACTTGTTCGTGCTGGGGATCGACGGCCGCTACTACCGGGGAAAGACCACGGATGATTCCCTGCTGCATAAGTTCAACTCTACCGGGGCGCATGTCAGGGCGTTTTCGCCCGCGGTCATGCCGCTCGCGAGCGGTGAGGTTTTTCAGCGCGCCAAACGGGACATCGATAAAGGCCTTCTGGTCTTCGGTCCAGACGGATTGCTCTATAGCGTCATGGCCGAGTCCGGAGCCCTGCGCATATTCGATTCCGATGGCACGCTAGTCAAAGAGACCAGGCTCATCCAGCCCGAAGCCCGGGACCAGTGGATATGGCACTTCGTTCCGCTGCCTGGCAATCGCTATCTCGTCCACTGGGTCCACTCGGATATCTCCGGATCCGTAATGACCAACCGGCCCTATCTCGCCTTGCACAATGGTTCCGGCGAGGTGATTGCCGGACCCGCGCGTCAGCCGTGGAGCCGCAGTTATCCGATTGCAGCGGACCGAGATGCTAACTGTTACTTCCTACACGACCTTGGCGAGGGCACCCAAGAACTGGTAACAACCACCGTTAGCGTGCGGTGACCGTCCGACGCGATTGGCTTCGTTTGGGTTCGGATGGCCAAATTATCTTCTGCCTGCCGTCTATGCCAAAATTCAAATAGGCGGCTTAACGTCCTCATATGTGCGGCATAGCAGGATTCGTCACGCGTTCCCCCGGCTCCCCGCCGGACTCCCTGCTCGCCCGCATGACCGATGCCATCCGCCACCGCGGCCCCGACGCCTCGGGCTTCTACCGCGATCCCTACGCCTCCCTCGGCCATCGCCGCCTCAGCATCATTGACGTGCGCGACGGCCAGCAGCCCATGTCCAACGAAGACGGGGCGCTCTCGATCACTTACAACGGCGAGATCTTCAATCACGCCGATCTGCGCCCCGCGCTCGAAGCAGCCGGCCATCAATACCGCACCCGCTGCGACACCGAAACCATCCTGCACGCCTACGAGCAATACGGTCCTGACTGTGTCACTCACTTCCGCGGCATGTTCGCTTTCGCCATCTGGGACAAGAACTCGCGCACATTATTCTGCGCCCGCGACCGCCTCGGCAAAAAGCCGTTCTATTATTTCTGGGACGGCCGCTTATTCGCCTTCGCCTCCGAAATCAAAGCGCTGCTAGAACACCCCGCCATCTCCCCGCGCTTCGACGACTCACTCCTCTCCGAATACCTGACCTTCGGTTACGGCTCCGGCGACCGCACCCTCTTCACCGGCGTCCGCAAACTGATGCCCGGCCACTGGCTGCGTCTCACGCCGGACCAGTTCGAAATCCGCCAGTATTGGGACATCCCGCAGCCCGCCGATCAGCCGCGCCGCGACGATCGCGACTGGATCGCCGAATGCCGCACTCGTCTCGAAGAAGCCGTCCGCACCCGCCTGATGAGTGACGTCCCGCTCGGCATGTTTCTTTCCGGCGGCGTCGATTCGAGCGCCATCGCCGCGCTGATGAAGCCCATGTCCGACGGCCCCGTTAAGACCTTTGCAGTCGGCTATCGCGAACAAGCCTACAGCGAACTCAGTTACGCCAGCCAGGTCGCCCAAGCCATCGGCACCGAGCATCACGAAGTCATCATCGGCCGCGACGAGTTCTTCGATGCCCTGCCGCAGCTCATCTGGCACGAAGATGAACCGATCGCCTGGCCCTCCAGCGTCTCACTCTACTTCGTCGCCCGCCTGGCCGCCCAACAAGTCAAGGTCGTCCTTACAGGCGAAGGCAGTGACGAGTTATTCGCCGGCTATGCGCGCTATCGTTTCTATCTTCTCAATCAGCGCCTGCTGAAGCCCTACTGCGCCCTACCCGCTACCCTGCGCAGCTCACTTCGCGACGGTATCGCCGCCACGCGCCTGCTCAACGGCAACCTCCGCCGCAAACTCCAGCATTCCATCCTCGGACGCGGCGAGTCACTCGAAGCCCTCTATCTCGATAACTTCTACGCGGCCTTTCCGCAAGCCGATCAGCAGCACTTACTCACAGCCCCGCCCGGCCCAGTTTACGATTCCTATCTCCATTATTGGAACGCCCGCCCGGACGCCTCGCCGCTTGCCCGTATGCTCTACGCCGACCAGAAGACATACCTGGTCGAGCTGCTCATGAAGCAGGACCAGATGAGCATGGCCTCATCCATCGAAAGCCGCGTCCCGTTTCTCGACCACCCGTTCGTCGAATTCGCCGCCAGCGTCCCCGACCGCCTCAAGCTCCGCGGCAGCACCGGCAAATACATCCTGAAGCGCGCCGTCGAAAACCTCCTGCCGCGCGAAATCGTCTACCGCAAGAAAATGGGCTTCCCCACGCCCCTTCGCCAGTGGCTCATCGAACCCGCCGCCGCGTCACTCCTCGCCCAACTTACCGACCGCGACGGCCTGCTCGCGCCCTATATCGACTTCACTTACTTGAAGGATCTCCTTGCCCGCCATCAAAGCGGCCGCGAAGACGCTACCGACCGCATCTGGCGCTTGCTGAATCTCCAGCTCTGGGGCAAGATGTTTATCTTGCAAAAGGCGAACGTCCTGGCCGGGCGCTCATGAATCTCGCCCGCCTCGTGCGCATGACTCCCGCCGAAGTCGCGACGCGCGCCCGGCAGGCGTTCGATAAGCGCTACGCCAAGCCGCCCGCGCTACGCCTCGTCCCAACCACCGCGCAGCCCAGATTCCCCGATCCGCCCCCGCCACAAGCGATTCCCGACTTCGGCGCACCCATCGACTGGCACTTCGATCCGGTCCACAACAAGCGCGCACCGCGTATCCCCTGGTACCAAATCCCGTTCCTCGATTTCGATCAAATCGGCGATCACAAAATCATCTGGGAACCAAACCGTCACCAGCACCTGGTCGCACTGGCTCAAGCCGGCCGCCGCGACGAGGTCATCGCCCAGTGGACCGACTGGCAGCGCGAGAATCCGTATCCCATCGGCATCAACTGGGCAAGCACCCTCGAAGCCGCCTTCCGCGCGCTCTCCTGGCTCTGGGTTCGCCACTTACTCGGCGACTTCCACCCTGACTTACTCGCTGCCCTGCATCTGCACGGCTGGTACATCGAACATTTCCTCTCGACTTACTACTCCCCCAACACCCACCTGCTCGGTGAAGGCGTAGCGCTCTTCGCCATCGGCTTGATGTGTCCCCAAATCGCCGAAGCCGCGCGCTGGCAGAAGCGTGGCTGGCAGATCATCATCCAGCAGGCGGAGGCCCAAGTCCGCCCCGACGGTTTCCACTTCGAGCAATCGGTCTACTATCACCGCTACGCGCTCGACTTCTTCCAGTTCGCCCGCGACTTGGCCGCGCTAAACGGCATCCCCGTGCCCTTCGAAGAAACCCTCGAAAAGATGCGGCCCGCCGCAAACCTGCCCAACTTCGGCGACGACGACGGCGGCCGCGTGATCGTGTCGCCTCACGCCTCGCCGCCGCCCCCACCCACGATCGGCGGCATCTACACCATGCGCTCGGGCGACGCCGAGCTCTTCATCGACGCCGGACCCCAAGGCGCCTTTAGCGCCGGCCACGGCCACGCCGACGCGTTAAGTATTCAGCTCCGCATCAACGGACACCCCGTCCTGATCGATCCCGGCACTTACTGCTATGTCTGCCCCGAACGCGACCGCTTCCGCGGCACCGCCGCCCACAACACCCTCCAGGTCGATGGCCGCGACCAAGCCACGCCCGCCGGCCCGTTCGCCTGGACCCATCTGCCCCAAGTCACGGTCGATCGTTGGCAGTCCACAGACACTTACGACTTACTCACCGCACACCACACCGGCTACAAACCGGTCATCCACCATCGCACTGTACTCCACATGAAATCCAAGTTCTGGTTTGTGCGCGACGTCGTTACTGGCCCCGGCCGCCATCGCCTCGTCATCCACTGGCACTATCTCAACGAACAAGACGTCACCGTCCTCGCGCCTGCCGGCCACACCTGGACGCGCACCGTCGAGCGCTGGGATTGGTCACCCGTCTACGGTAGCAAAGAGCCGGCCTGCGTCCTGCGCTTCTCAACGGAAACCAATCTCCCCGCCGAGTTCGCTGTGCTGCTGCTCACCGGCGAACCCGGCAGCTTCACCCAAACCGCCCCCGGCGCCTACCACTACGAAGGACCGCAAGGCGTGCACGAGCTCAAGCTATGAAGCTGCTCTGGGCCAAAGCCGGAGGCCTGCTCCCGCCCGACATGGGCGGCAAGATCCGCAGCTTCCAAATCCTCAAACAGCTCGCCCGCACGCACGAGGTCACCGTCTTCACCTTCTACCCCGACCACCCGGACGATCAGCATCTCCTGCCCGATCACCCCTTCGCGAAACTCGTCCCAGTCCCTCTGCCCCTGCCGCCGCGCCGCAGCCTCGGCGAGTATCTCCGCGCCGCCCGCCTGATGGCCGCCGGCCGGCCCGTCACCATCGACAAGTTCCTCTATCCCGAAGTCCACCGCCGCTACGCCGAACTGCTCGCCGCCTCTACCTTCGACCTGATCGTGTGCGACTTCCTAGTGCCGGCACCCCTGATGCGCTGGCGCACGCCGCCGCCCACCATTCTCTTCACCCACAACGTCGAAGCCCAGATCTGGCAGCGTCACGCCAAAATCGCGCGCGACCCGTTCATGAAAGCCGCCTGCTGGCTCGAATCGCGCGCGCTGGCCCGCACCGAGCGCCGCTATGTGGAGCTGGCCGATTACGTCCTGACGGTTTCGGAAAACGATCGCGCCGTGTTCCGCCAATACGTCCCCGCCAACCGCATCGCCGTGATTCCGACCGGCGTCGACACCGATTATTTCCAGCCATCGCCCGAGCCCGAGCAGCCCGCCACCACCGTCTTCACCGGCAGCATGGACTGGATGCCCAACGAAGACGCGGTCACCTTTTTCACCGGCGAAATCCTCCCCCGCATCCGCCGCGAGATTCCCGAAGCCGCCTTCTGGGCCGTCGGCCGCCGCCCGTCACGCCGTCTCGAAGCCTTGGCGTCGGATCACATCCTGGTCACCGGCGACGTCCCCGATATCCGCCCCTATCTCGCCGAGGCCGCCGTCTGCGTTGTGCCTCTGCGCAGCGGCAGCGGCACCCGCATCAAAATCTTCGAAGCCATGGCCATGGGCAAAGCCGTTGTCTCGACCACGCTGGGCGCCGAAGGCCTGCCCGTGCAGCACAACGAAAACATCATCCTGGCCGACGATCCCGCCGCCTTCGCGCGCGCTGTCGTCGAGTTGCTGCGCGATCCACAGCGCCGCGCTGAACTCGGCCGCGCCGCCCGCGAGCTCGTCGCGTTCAACTACGGCTGGCCCGCCGTCGCCGCCTCGTTCGATCACATCCTGCAAACGGTCGTGCAGCATGCCTAATATCCTGATCGTACTCGGCACGCGGCCCGAGGCCATCAAGCTCTGCCCCGTGCTGCTGAAACTCCGCGAAAGCAGCCAATTCGACGTGCGCGTCTGCGTCACCGCCCAGCACCGCGCCATGCTCGACCAGGTCCTCGGCGCCTTCCAAGTCACCCCCGATCACGACCTTGACCTGATGCAGCCCGGCCAGACCTTGACGCAGCTCACCGCGCGCATCCTCCAAGCGCTCGAACCGGTGATCCAGGCCGAGCGCCCCGCAATGCTCGTCGTGCAAGGCGACACCACCACCACGCTCGCCGCCTCGCTCGCGGCCTTCTACCAGCGCATCCCCATCGGCCACGTGGAAGCCGGCTTGCGCACCGGCGACCTCTCGCAGCCTTTTCCCGAAGAGTTGAACCGCGTCGTCACCACGCGCCTGGCAACCCTGCACTTCGCGCCCACCGAAGCAGCCCAGCACAACCTGCTGGCGGAAGGCGTTGCCGAGCGCAGTATTTTCGTCACCGGCAATTCCGGCATCGACGCCGTGCTCCACGTGCGCGACGAGCTCGCGGCCGGACGCCTGCCGTCCCCAGAATGGCCGCAGCTCGATCCTTCTAAAAAACTGATCGTAGTCACCGCGCACCGCCGCGAAAGCTTCGGCGATGGCTTCCGCCGCATCTGCGATGCTCTCGCGCGCCTGGCTCGTCGCAGCGACGTGCAGCTCATTTACCCCGTGCATCGCAACCCGAACGTGACGGACCCCGTCCACCGCATGCTCGATGGCCTGCCGAACATCCTGCTGATTGAGCCGCTCGATTACGTCCCCTTCGTCGACCTGATGCGCCGCGCCCACCTGCTGATCACCGATTCCGGCGGCATCCAGGAAGAAGCTCCGTCCCTCGGAAAGCCCGTCCTGGTGCTGCGCGATAAGACAGAGCGACCTGAAGCCGTCGCCGCCGGCACCGTGAAACTTGTCGGCACGGACGCGGATCGCATCGTCCTCGAAGCCGCCCGCCTGCTCGACGATGATGCGGAGTACGCCCGCATGGCCCGCATCCACAATCCCTACGGCGATGGCCACTCGAGCGACCGCATCCGTCAAGCCATCGAAACCCTGTTTGCCAACCACAGGCGATGATGCCATAGTGAAAAAAGGCCGTCCATTCATGAGTTACAGCCGCATCACGCGCGTAGTCCTGATCAATTACAAAAGCATCGCGCCTGCGAACGTTCGACTCGGCCCACTGACTTTCCTGGTGGGTCCGAATGGCGCTGGAAAGAGCAACTTTATCGACGCGTTGCTATTCTGCCGGGACGCTCTACGCACACCGCTGGATCAGGTTTTTGCGAAACGCAATACCAATTTGCGCTCTCTCCTGCATCAGCCGCCAATAGAACCAGACCTCGTGCAAATGCGTTTCGAGTTCGTTCTGGAAAGTGGCCAGACTGGATTCTACAGTTTTGGAATCGGGCCACATCCCGCCCGCGGTTTCGAGGTACAGCGGGAAGCCTGCGTGCTGCATGGCCCGGGCGGACGCCCGGAACAGTCCTTTGAGGTACGGTCGGGAGGCTTAACCATCCAGAACCTCAGTGCACCGGTCCCCCCTGCACCCGGTCCCAACCGACTGTACTTAGTCAATGCATCTGGGATCCCGGAGTTTCAACCCGTGTATGAACTTTTTTCGGGCATGGAGTTCTACTCGCCAGATCCGGCCACAATGCGGGTGGACCTGGATACCACCGGGTCGTCGGACATCCTGGATACTGACGGAGAGAATACGGCCAGTGTTCTCGACCGGTTGAGCCGTACTCAGCCCGGCACGAAGGAGCGAATCGTTCAATACTTGCAGGCGATCGTACCCGGACTCGAGCGGGTGGAAACGACTGAGTTCGAATTCTACAAGCTACTCAACTTCTACATGACTACGGGCGGCCCCTCATCGTCCAAGTTTCTGGCAAGCAGCATGTCAGATGGAACCCTACGCGCCCTCGGGCTGCTCGTCGCTCTATTCCAAAATGCGGGCAGTGATTCACCAGCGACGCTTATAGCCATCGAGGAACCCGAAACGGGCCTCCACCCGGCGGCGACCGCCGTGCTGCTGGACGCGCTGCGGGAGGCCAGCGAGTCGGTACAGGTCATTGTGACCAGCCATAGCAGCGATCTTCTGGATAATCCGGCGATCGACAGCGACGAACTCCGCGCCGTGTACTGGGAGAACGGTGCGACGGAAATCCTCGGCATCGACGACGCGAGCCGTTCAGCAATGCGCGATCGCCTATATACTGCGGGGGAGCTTTTGCGTATGGGCCGTCTACAGCCCGCTTCCAGCGAGAAGCGGGTTCCGCTCCCTCAATAAATGCCGCTGCCAGTAGCATGCATCGTCGAAGGGCACGGCGATGTACTTGCTCTGCCTATTTTAGTTCGACGTCTCGCCGCCCTGATCAATCCCGCAGTCTACATTGACGTCCAGCGACCGGACCGGCACTCGAAGAGCAAGCTATTGCGCGCTGGAGGCATCGAGGATGCCGTGGACCTCGCGATCAGAGGGCTTCCGGAGCTTGGTGCAGTGCTGATCGTTATCGACAGCGACGACGATTGTCCGAAGGAAACCGCACCGCAACTGCTGGCTCGCGCGGAACGCAAAGCGGCCAAGCGGCGGCACGTCAGCCTGGTGCTCGCTAACCGCGAATTCGAAAGCTGGTTCATCGCTGCGGCCGAATCCATCAAGCCCGGCCTGGCGGCACCCGATAATCCGGAGTCCATTCGCGGCGCCAAAGAATGGCTATCCAAGAACGCCTTCTCATATTCACCGACAATCGATCAGCCCTCGCTGGCGAGCCAGTTCGATCTCGACGCCGCGCGCCGGCATGCGCCATCCTTTGACAAGCTGTATCGTGAAATCGAGCATTTCTGTCATCTCGCCGCCGCAACGTAAACTAAGAATACCGTGACCCAGCTCGATCAACGCCTGCAACAAATCTTCCGCGAAGCTTTGGACGACAACAAGCTGACCCTTTCCGACACGCTCTCACCCGAAACGCGGCCCGCATGGGACAGCCTGGTCCACGTCAAGCTCATCATGGCCTGCGAGGAAGAGTTCGGCATCAAGTTCACCATCGACGAAACGGTTGAGAGCACCAGCGTGGCGAAACTCAAAGCCGTGCTGGCTGCCAAAGGGGTGGCGCGCTGATCGCGCCTGTCGCCGCTTCCGAGCTGGTCGAAGTGGCGCGCTTCCTGCGCACGGTCTTCGGCGCTGGCGACGATCACCGCATGTTTCAGCCCGACGTGCTGCGCTGGAAGTGCCTGGCGCCACATCCGTTCTGGGAAGGCAGCCGCGGCTACGCGCTGCGCTACAAAGGTGAAATCGCGGCGTTCGGCTGCATCGTGCCCTATCGATTTCTTAGCGGATCGGGAACCGTCGCCGGCTGCAATGTGATCGATTGGGCCGCCAGCAAAACCGTGCCCGGCGCGGGACTCATGCTCTACCGGCACATCCAGACGCTCGCCGGCACCATGATCAACGTCGGCGGCACTGCGGATGCCCGCCGCGTCCTGCCGGCCAACGGCTTCGAGGTGCGCGCGGAACTGCATCATTTCACGCGCGTGCTGCGCCCGTTGCGCCACATGCGTCACGCGCCCGCCCGCGATTGGAAAGCCCCACTGCGCCTGGCGCGCGACTATCGCGAATTGGCCCGCGCGACACCAACAGCACGGCCCGCTCGCGCCTCGCAACCAATCACAGCATTCCCCGATCCCGCCGTCACGCAGCAAGTCGTCTGCGCACGCACGCCGGAATTATTCGCCTACGTGCTGGCCTGCCCGGCCGCCGCGATCGAGTCGTACGGCTTCGACGGCGGCTATTTCCTGCTCAGCCGCATCGGTCGCGAGTGCCGCATAGCCGACCTGTGGATAGCCTCGCCGCGCGAACAGGATTGGGCCGCCGCATATGCTGCCGCCGCGGCCGCTGCGGATACCGCCGCGATCACCGCGGGTGTCTCGCAGCCGCTGCAGATCGCCGCCCTGCGCCAGGCCGGTTATCGGGAAACCCACAGCGAGCCGGTTTTCGTGCTCGATCCCAACGCGCGGCTCGAAGGTCGCCGCGACTTGGCCCTCGGCTTCCTCGAAAACGACGCTTTCTACTGGTCAGGCGCGCAGCCCGGCTAAGCCGCGCGCGAAGTACATCAGCTCATGACCCGGATCGGCGCCGATCCGCCGCAGCAGAAACGCATCCTGCTGTGCCGTATTCAAGCCCGGCTCCGCGGTCACCGCCGTACGCATGCCCGCCGCACGCACCACTTCCATGGCCGCCGCGCCGATGTCCGGCATCTTGCCGTTCGGATAGCAAAAATGCAGCACGGGCTTTTGCAACTCGTCCGCGATCCGCGCTTGCGACCCCGCGATCTCATAGCGCAACTCGTCCCCATCGCCGATCGCCGACAGGATGGGATGCGTGCGCGTATGCGCGCCGAACTCCACGCCGCGCTCCGCCAAGCGCCGCACTTCATCCCAAGCGAGCGGCTGAAATTCCGCGGGCGCGCGCGCCGGCATATCCGCCCGCAACAGCTTAGGCAGACGTGCCACCAGTGCGCGACGCTCGGCCGGATTCAAACTCACCGCCAGATCCGCCACGCGCTGTCCGGCCGCCCGGCGCGCGGCTTCGGAATCGAGCGTGCAGCGCAACACCTTGCGGCCCGGCAGCTCGATAGCGGCATCGGAAACGCGCGCCACAACGAACGCATACACGACGCGGTCGAACCACAGCCACGATTTGCCGTCCAGAAAATCCGTCACCAGGTAAACCGTCACCGGAATGCCGTACTCCGCAAACACCGGATAGCCCGACTCCAGGAAATCGCGATAGCCGTCATCCACCGTGATTGCGACTGCATACCGCGGCAAGCTGCCGCGCCCTTCGAGCCACTCCGCAACCGCGCGCATTGCGACCGGTTGATACCGCGCGCGAATATGCGCGCATTGCCGCGCCAGAGCCGCGCGATCCGCGAAGCGATGGTACATCAGGATCCGCAGCCTGCCGCGATTGAGCCAGCGCACGCCCGCCGCGCCGCCCGCATGGTCGAACACGGCTTTGGCAGTGGACCGGATCATTCTGCACTACTGTATCGCTTGTTACACTCGACTCGTATGCCAATGCATCAGCGCGTCCTGGTCACCGGAGGCGCCGGTTTTGTCGGGTCGAATCTCGCGCTGGCGCTCAAGACACGTTACCCGCAATCCAAAGTCACCGCGTTCGACAACCTGCACCGCCGCGGTTCCGAGCTCAACCTGAATCGCCTCGCGGAAGCCGGCGTCGCGTTCGTGCATGGCGACATCCGTTCGCTGGGCGATCTCACCAGCTTGCCCGAAGCACCCGACCTGATCGTCGAGTGCTCGGCCGAGCCCTCCGTGCTGGCGGGCTACGGCGGATCGCCCGAATACGTGATCGACACCAACCTCACCGGCTGCTATCACTGCCTGGAACTGGCCCGCCGCGTCCATGCCGATTTCGTTTTCATCTCCACCAGCCGCGTCTATCCTTATCGGCGCCTGAACGAGTTGGCCTACGAAGAACGCCCCGACCGTTTCCATCTCTCCGCGCAGCAGACCCTGCCCGGCGCATCCGCCGCGGGCGTCAGCGAAGACTTTCCGCTGGATGGCGCGCGTTCGTTCTACGGCATGACCAAGCTGGCCGGCGAGATGATGATCTTCGAGTACGCCGACGCTTACGGCTTCCGCTGCCTGATCGACCGCTGCGGCATCATCACCGGACCCTGGCAGATGGCCAAAGTCGACCAGGGCGTGATCGCGCTGTGGATGGCGGCGCATTACTTCCGCCGCGATCTTTCTTACATCGGTTTCGACGGCACTGGCCGCCAGGTGCGTGACTTTCTGCACATCGACGACTTCTGCGATCTGCTGCTCGAACAAATCGCCAACCTGGACACCTATCACGGCCGCCTGTTCAACGTCGGCGGCGGGCTCGATTTCAGCCTTTCGCTCAAGGAAACCACGCGTCTCTGCGAAGAGATCACCGGCAACCGCATCGCGATCGCCCAAGTGGCCGAAACCCGTCCCGCTGACGTGCGCCTCTACCTGACCGATCACCGCCGCCTCAGCGCCCTAAAAGGCTGGCAGCCCCGGCGCGACGCGCGCACTACGCTCACCGATATCTTCCACTGGCTGCGTGGTGCGGAAGCGCAGGTCAGGCACACGCTGTTGTAACAATCAACAGAGTTTTGGCGCTGAATTTCCAATAATATGCCGATAAGTTCCACGAGTCGAGCATGCTCGTGAAACGATCTACTTGGCGCCGGGCTCTGTTGCCCGTGGCCGGCGTTCTGTTGACCGGCATTGCCACAGCGACGTTTGTGGCCGTACAACGGCGCGTGGAGCGAGCCAGCTACGAAACCGCCTGCGACACCCGCACGTTGGCGATCCGTCGTCACCTGGGGACGAAACTGATGCTGCTGCGGGCGCTGCAAGCGTACGCCCGCTCGGGGACGGACCACGACTGGGCCAGCATGAATCGCTTCGTGGTCAGTTTCACACCGCTGGGCAAGGATATCGCGCGTTATTACTGGTGGAATCCGCGGATTTCGCCGCGTGCCGCGCAACCCCTGCAGCCCTACCCGGAGGATTCCGCCCGCGTGGAGTTCAATACGGAGGCCATCCGTCGCCTCATCCATGACTCGGCTTTGAGCGAGTCCAGCCAGCTCCTGGTGCTGGCGGACGGCAGTCCGGTCTGCCTGGCGGGACTGGCGGTCGAGCATCCTGGCAACCCGGGCGAAGAAGGTGTCGTCCTGGCATTCGACGTGGCCAAACTGATGGAAGATGCCCTGAGCGTGGTGGAGCCGCTGGGGATCAATGTAGAGCTGCGTGACGAACATGGCCGGCTGCTCTATCGCCACGCCGCGCGGCTCGAGCGTCGTGCCGGCCTTTCGCGTTTGTTCCAGCCGGATCCGCGGCGCTGGGCGCGCACCTCGGAATTGGCCTTCGCTGGAACCAACTGGCGCCTCCACTTCCAACCGATTGACGCTTACCTGTCACCGCTGGACATGGTCACGTCGGTAGGCGTGCCCGTCTGCGGATTGTTGATTACGGTACTGCTCAGTATCCTGTGGGACCGCTGGCGGCGGGAATCCGCCGCGGCCAAAGAGCTCGCCGAGCTGCGCGCCCGGCAGCTCCGCAAAACGCAAGGCCGGTTGCAGCAGGAGCTGCTCGGCAAGGCCTCCGTGGTGGCCTCTTTGCGCCGCAGCGAAGATCGTTTCCAGCGCGCTTACCTCAACGCCGCTATCGGCATGATAGTGGCCGACCCGCAAGGCCGGCTGCTGCAGGTGAACCGGGCCATCTGCCGTTTTACCGGCTACACGGAGCAGGAACTGATCGGGAATTCCTTTTTGTCCTTGTTGGGCGAAGCGGAGCGCCAGGATGCCCTCGAGAAGAGTAGCCGGCTGTTTTCCGGCCACCTGGCAAGCTACGTGGCGCAACGCCACTTCCGCCGGAAGGACGGCCGGGAGGTGTGGCTGCGCACCAGCGCCTGCCGCATCGAGAATGAAGCGGGTTCCGCAAGCCTGCTGGCCCTGATGGAAGATATCTCCGGCGAGATGGAGGCCCAAAAACAGCTCCATTACCAGGCCACGCACGACGTCCTCACGGGCTTGTTCAACCGGCGCGCATTTGAAGCCGAGCTGGCGCGCGTGGTGAAACAGGCGCAATCCGCGGGCTCCGCGATTGTCCTGATGTACCTCGATCTGGATGGCTTCAAATTCATCAACGACAGCCTGGGCCACGGCATCGGCGATCTGCTGCTGCCGGCGGTCGGCGATCGCCTCGCCGCATGCCTGCCGGCCTCGGCTACGCTGGCCCGGGTAGGCGGCGACGAGTTCACCATCCTGCTCAACGAAACCGCGCATCCTGCCGCCATTGAGGCGCTCGCCACCAGGCTCCTCGACTGCCTGCAGGCGCCCTTCATGGTCAACGGCTACGAGCTGTTCGTTTCGGCCAGCATCGGGATCTGCCGCTACCCGCAGGATGGCCGCGATCCCACCACCCTGGTGCAGCACGCCGATACCGCCATGTATCGGGCCAAGCGCGACGGCAAAAGCCGCTATTGCTACTTCACGGCGGAAATGGCGGCGGCGGCCCATACCCGCCTGGAACTCGAACGCGACCTGCGGCACGCTCTCGATCGCGGCGAGTTCGAGGTGCATTTCCAACCCTTGGTCCGGCAGTCCGCCGGCGGCGCCCTGGTCAGCTTCGAGGCGCTCTGCCGCTGGCGCCATCCTGACCGCGGCTACGTCTCGCCGGAACAATTCATTCCGGTGGCCGAAGATACCGGTCTGATCATTCCCATCGGGCAGTGGGTCATGCAGGAGGCCTGCCGGCAGGCAGTCATTTGGAACACTTTGGTGTCGCCGATCCGCGTGGCCGTGAATGTTTCGGTGGTCCAGCTCACGCAGGCCCGCTTTGTGCAGGAGGTCTCCGCAACTCTGGAGCAAACCGGCCTGCCGGCCAATCTGCTCGAAATCGAGTTGACCGAATCGGCGGTGATGCAGAATACCGACAGCGCCACGCGCATGCTCCGGGAGCTGCGTGAACTCGGCGTTTCGATCGCCCTGGACGATTTCGGCACGGGCTATTCCTCGCTCAGCCGCTTGCGCGTGATGCCTCTCGACATCCTGAAGATCGACCGCTCCTTCGTCCGCGACCTGACGTATACGCAAGCTTCCCAGCGCCTGGTCGCATCGCTCATTACCCTGGCGCACGGCATCGGACTGCGCGTGGTCAGCGAAGGCGTCGAGTCGCCGGAACAAGCCGAGATCCTGCAAGCATTGGGCTGTGATGTAGTGCAGGGCTTTCTCTTTGGCAGGCCATTGACTCACCAGGACGCTTACGAATACGTGGTACAAGCCAGCGGCAATCGCACGAGCGCGGACCTGGCGGCGCTGGCTCGCGCGATCGGCATGGGCGTCCCTATTCCAAGCCCGATGCTGCAGTAGACGCTATCCGCCGCCGGAAGACCGCGGCCAGATATTCCGCGTTCCGTTCCAGATCGAATTGCGTGACGACCTTTCGCCGCGCGTGCTCACCCAACGCGCGCCGTAACTCTGGATTGTCCATCAGCCGCGCGATCGCGCCGGCCAACGCGTCGACATCGCCGGGCGGCACCAGTAGTCCGTCGGCCTCGTGGGTGATGATTTCCGGAACGCCGTTCACCGCCGATGCCACGCACGGAATCTGCATGGCCATCGCTTCCATCAGCACCACCGGCAAGCCTTCGGCGTAACTCGCGAGCGCCAGTGCGTCGGCTTCACCATATAAAGTGCGCAGCCGGTCCTGATTCACGTTGCCTTCAAACACCACGCCTTGCGAAAGCCCGCGCGCTGCCACTTCGCGTTCGAGCGCCGCGCGATCCGGCCCGTCGCCGATCAGCCGCAGCTCGATCTTGCGGCCGCTTTTCACTAACGCATCCACCGCTGCCAGCAGCACGTGCTGGGCTTTCTCCGGTGCGAGGCGGCCCACGCACACCACGCCAAACGGCGCTGGATCGTGCCGGAACGGGCGCGGCGCAAACTCGGCCGGATCTACACCCAGCGGCGTGACTTCGAGCTTTCGCCACGCGGCGCGATCGCATATCGCCATCAATCGCTCGCGGCCGTGCTGGCTGATCGTGCAGGTGAACCGCGATGCGCGCACCTTCTCCGCCAGATGCGCCGCCACCGGATCTTGGAACTCCGCCGGGCCGTGAAACGTGATCGATAACGTCACCGGGAAAACGCGCGTTACGATCAACCCCACGGTGGACGCGAAATGCGTGTGCACGTGCTGCAGCCGCTCGGCGCGCATCCAGTCGCCCACCGCGACCGCCTCAGCGAAATACCATATGCCGCGGACTCCCCAGCCCAGTCCGCACCACAGCCCGCGCAGGTACCCAAACGGCCGCGTCACCACTGTGCGCAAGTGCGCCGCGGCGATGCGCGCCCAGCCGGATGACTTCACATAGTAAGTGCGCGCCGCTTCTTCCCGCTCCGCCGCGGTCATCGCCGCAGCTTCGCGATCCGGCCCGCGGATCGACGCCACCGCGACCTCGAATCCCGCGCTGCGCAGGTATCGCACCTCCCGCAGCATGAACACATGATTTACCGCCGGATACTGGCTCAGCAGGTACCCGAGCCTCATGGCCGCAGTTCCAGCACCTGGTAATTCTTCGCGTCATAGACGACGCGATACTCCCGCAGCCGCGCGAGTAACTTGGCATACTCCGGCGGATCTTTCATCCGCACGGTATCGAAGCGCCCCTGGTAAATCTCCTCGACGAAGATCCATTTCGGCTTCTGGCCGTCTTCGATGCCCAGCAGGTGATCGTCCTCAAAGCCGTTGCGAAAGCCGATCAGGAAGCCTAGCTCGTGGCTGCCGAAAATCAAATCGCCGGGTTTGGCGTGTGTCTCCAAAAATCTCACCGCCGGCATGTACTCGGTATGATACGGATCGCGCCGGATGCGATACATCGCGCCGCCGGTCTGAATCACGAACATGCCCGCCAGGCACACGGCCACCGGTACGCGCGCGCGCGAGTAATTCCGCCAGCACCAGCGGGCAAACAACACGACAGCGGCCGTGTACGGATACACGAGGTAGATCAAGTAATACGATGCCTTGGTGCCTTCGAGAAACGTATAGAAGAATAAGTAAATGCCGATGAGCCCCACGAGCGCTCGGCTGGCCTTCTGACGCCGTAGCGTGGGAATCGCCAGGATACCCGCAATGCTTGCTCCGTAAGCGGCGAAGATCAGCGCCTTCAAATAATGCGGCCCATAGCTGCCGGGCGAATGCAGCCGCAGCCCCATGTTCGTCAAGTATCGCTTGACGAACTCATCGCGCACCGCGGCCCACGGCGCCACCAGCATTTGCGAGCGCGTGCCGAGCTGATAACCGTACTGCGCCACAAACGCCGATGGATCCTGCAGGATATAAGCGCCCCAACCGATCGCGCCCACCACATACGGAATCGCGGCTACAGCCACATGTACCGGGCGAATCCGCCGCCAGTCGAAATACAGCGCTAGCCACGCCGCGCCCAGAAACGACAGCATGCCGCCGTTCGGGTGCGTGAGCCCGCTCGCCACCACCAGCGTCTGGCTCAGCAGGATCGCCCAGCGCAGGTCGCGCTCGCGCCAATGCAGATAGGTGGCGAAGGCCGCCGCCTGAAATGCGAAAGACATGGCGTCCGGCCGCCCGGTGCCCGCACCCGTCAGGCTGATGTAGTCGCACGCCGTCAGCGCCATGAACAGCAGCGCGCCCGTACGATCGCCGGTCAGGCGGCGAAATGCCAGCGTCCAGGAAATCATCCCGATCAACACGCACAGAATCGACAGCGCGCGCATCGACTCCAGGCTGAAGCTGAAGATGCGATACCACGCCGCCTGCAGCACCGGATAAATCGGCATGATCCAGTAAGTGTAGCGGTCGATATCTTTGAGACCCGCTTCCACATAGCAGGGCGTTCCCATGTAACCGCGGAACGCCAGCGACCAGGCCGGCGCTCCGTGCCAGCCTTCATCCACCCAGGGCCGCAGCGCGTGCGCCGTGCCGGCGCTGAGCGCGAGATAGAAAAGTAAGATGAGGACGGTCCAGAGTACCGGCGAGCGCGCCGGGGAAGGTTGCATGGAGAGAAGCTTATTATCGCATGGGGCTGTGTTATTCTGCGGGGGTGCAAGCCGCTCCACAGGCCCCGCTGGTGAGTGTCATCGTGCCTGCCTATCGGGCTGCCCAGTGGATCGCCGCCACCTTGGACTCCGTGCTCGCGCAGACTTTTCATAATTACGAACTCATCGTAGTGAATGACGGCTCGCCCGATACGGCGGAGTTAGAAAATGTTCTCGCGCCGTATGGCGGCCGCATCGTTTATCTGCGTCAGGAGAATCGCGGACTGGCGGGCGCGCGCAATACCGGCATTCGCGCCGCCCGCGGCAAGTACGTCGCACCGCTCGATGCCGACGATATCTGGGAGCCCGAGCACCTGGCGGCGCAGGTCACGCTGCTCGAGGCCGACCCATCCATCGACGTGGTCTACGCCGACGCGCGCATCTTCGGCCACGTGCCGCAAGCGGGCAAGACCGTGATGGAGCTATGCCCCTCAGAGGGAGAAGTCACTTTTGAACGGCTCGTGCTGCGCCAGTGTACCGTACACGTGTGCGTCTGCGTCATCCGCAAAGACACGCTGCTCCGCGTGGGCATGTTCGACGAAGCTTTCCGGCGCAATGGCGAAGACATCGACCTGTGGATGCGCATCGCGCAGCAGGGCGGCCGCATCGTTTATCAACGGCGCGTGCTCGGCAGCTACCGCCGGCATGCCGAGAGCATGTCCGCCGATCGCGTTTCGGCGCTGGATGCCTTCCTGCGCGTGCTGGCAAAGGCCGCCGCGAATCCCGCTCTCACCGCCAGCCAGCGCCGGGCCGTCGAAACGCAGAGCCGCATCGAAGGCGCGCAACTGGAACTGGAGAAGGGCAGACGCGCGTTTCTCTCTGGCGACTCTGCCGCGGCCATCGCGCATCTCACTACAGCCAATACCCATCAACGGTCCGCCCGTCTGGCGCTCGTTCTGCTGGCGCTGCGCGTCGCCCCGCGCCTGATGCAGTCGCTCTATCACTGGCGCGACCGCCACGTCTATCACGCGAACACACCGGCATGAAGAACGGCTCTCTCACAGAGCACGTCTCCTGGCTGATGTTCGCCAAGACGCTGGCTTTCGCCGCTAACATCGCGCTGCCGGTGTTACTGGTCCGCCGCCTGAATCTGACCGAGTTCGGCGTCTACCGCCAGCTTTTCCTGTTCATCAGCACGGCGGTAGTGGTGCTGCCGCTGGGCTTCGCCACCAGCGCTTACTACTTTCTGCCGCGCGAACCCACGCGCCGCGCGGAAACCGTGCTGCATATCTTCGTCTTCAACCTGTTGATCGGAGGCCTGGCGTGCGCGGTTCTCATCCTATCGCCCGCGCTGCTCGGCGGCATCTTTCATCAGCCCGCGCTGGCGTCGTATAGCAACCTGATGGGACCGGTCGTGCTGCTCTGGATCGTATCCTCCGCCATCGAAACCATCCCCATCGCCAACGGCGAAATGAAATTCGCCAGCGTCATGATCCTGAGCGTGCAACTCACCCGCACGGCGCTTTACTTAGGCGCGGTGATCGTCTTCGGCACGGTGCGCGCGCTGCTCTACGCCGCGGTTTTGCAGGGCGCGCTGCAGACCGCCGTGCTGTGGTGGTACCTGGCGTCGCGCTTCGGCGCTTTCTGGAGCCGCGTCGATTGGCCGCTGCTCGGCCGCCAGTTGTCGTACGCCATTCCACTGGGCCTCGCGGGCATCCTCTACACCGTGCAGACCGACCTGCACGATTACTTCGTCTCGAACCGGCTGGGCGCCGCGGCCTTCGCGCTCTACTCGGTCGGCACCGTGGATATCGTGCTCATGGGCTTGCTGCAAGAGGCCACCAACGCCGTGCTGATCCCGCACGTGAGCGAACTGCAGCACTTGAACGACACGCGCGGCATCATCTCGCTGATGTCCCGCGCCATGCGCAAACTGGCCGCCGCGTATTTTCCGGTTTACGCTTTACTCTTGGTGGTGGCCCCCGATCTGATCAGCTTCGTCTTTACGCGCCGCTACGTGGCCGCCGTGCCCGTGTTCTGGATCAACCTCACGCTGCTGCTGATCGGCATCGTGCTGCTCGATCCGCTGTTCCGCGCCTACCAGGAGCAGCGCTTCTTCCTGATCCGGCTGCGCGTCGTTCTGTGCCTGCTGCTGGTGGCCGGGCTGTGGTTCGCCACTACGCGATTCGGCGCGGTGGGCGCGATTACGGTGGTCGTGGGTATCAGCGTAAGTGAACGCGCGATCGCGGCCATTCGCTTCGGGCACATCCTGGGCGTGACGCGCGCGGATATCGTGCTGCTCAAAGACGTCGGCAAGCTGGCGCTGGCAGCCGCGGCTGCGGGTCTGTTGACCGCTGCCGTCCACTTCCCGCTGCGCGATCAGAAGCCGCTCGTCGTGCTGATGGCTTGCGGCGTGGTCTTCGCGCTAGTCTACCTGGCCGGTGTCCTGCTATCGGGTGTCGTCACCGCTGAAGAAAAAGACCTGGTGCGGCGCAGATTCGTGTCGCTCGGATTGATCCATGCCTGACGCCATCGATCCCAAAGCCGGCACCGGCGATTGGAACGCCTTCCATCTGCCGCTCGAGCGCATCTTCGAAGCGGCCGTCGATTGGAAGCAGCGCCTCGGCGGCATCGCGAAGCCGTGGCTCTGCTGGAATGTCAGCCCGCGCTGGTCGTATCTGCAACAGCGCCTGGTGGTACACGCCGGCTGGACGCCCGTGGTCGGTTTCGATCCGCGCGCCGGCGCGCCGCCGCTGGTTCCCGAAGCCGTGCTCATCGACTTCAACGCGCCGTTTCAGTTCCCCGTGATGTGGCCGATGTTCCCGCTCGAATTCGCGTTCCTGTTTGCCGATCGCCTGGCATTTTGGCATGCTGACCTGCTGTGCCGCCTGCCGGTGCTCGAAAAGCTCGCCGCGCGCTTCGCCGCGCTCGAGGACGGCGAGATGACCGCCGTGCTCGATAAAGGCGGCCTGCGTAATTCGCTGAACTTTAAGTCACACCGGTTTTGGGAGCTCTGCGGATGCACCACCAAGCGCGCCAGCGCGGATCAGTTCACCAACGGCGCAGGATGGTGGCGCTGCTTCTGGTCGCACCCGAATTGCACGGACGAAGCCGAACGCGCGCGCCGGCAAGAGTACTCGTGGGATAGCGGCGTCGGCATCCTCTATTGGCGCAATCGCTACCGCGGCCAGGTCGAGCCGATCGACGTGCGCCTCGTCAAAGAAGGGCATTCGAGCGAGATCGGCAAGCGCGATTACAAGGCCGCGGCGAACCATCTGGAAGCCACGCGTGATCTGACTTCCGAGCTCGATATGAATTATTCGCTCGACGAAGTGGCCGCGCGCTTAGGCCTCGCCGACTTCCTGCGGTAGCGATTTCGGATCGAAGCGCGCGCCCGAGGCCAAATCCAGTGCGGGCTTTCCGCTGCGCTCGATGATCGCCTGAATCGGCGGCGCCGCGCGCTGCGTCACTACCACGCACTCCGCCCATGCGAGCATCTTCTCCAGGTCCGATTCCAGCAGGTTCGCAATGTGCGGAATCGCCGCCAGCACGAATCGCTGATTGCTGCCGTAGATCTCATCCATGCGGATGTGCGGATCGTAGACGCGCACCTGCCGCCCCTTGCCGATCAGGTGTTCGAGCAGCGCCACCACCGGGCTTTCGCGCAGATCGTCGGTGTTCTCTTTGAATGCCAGGCCGAACACGCCGATGCGCTCGACCGGCAGATCCATCACCTGCTGGATGCCGCGCTGCAAGTGCTGGCGGTTGCTCGGCAGTATCGTTTCGAGCAGCGGCACATTCACGTCCATGTGGCTGGCGCGATAGACCAGCGCGCGCAAGTCTTTGGGCAGGCACGATCCGCCGAATGCGAAACCGGGTTTCAGATACGCCGACGAGATGTTCAGCCTGGTATCGCGGCAGAGCGTCTCCATCACTTCGTTCGCGGGAACGCCGAGCGCGTTGCTGAGCGTGCCGATTTCGTTGGCGAAAGCCACCTTCAGCGCGTGGAAGCTGTTGCAGGCGTACTTGATCATCTCCGCGGTACGTAGCGAAACCAGGCACGCTTCGACCGGCAAACCTTTGTACAGCTCCGCTACCTGCCGTACCGCAGCCGCATCGTCGCCGCCCACCACCAGCAGCGACGGCTCCAGAAAATCGCGCACGGCGTTACCCTCGCGCAGAAACTCGGGATTCGACACGACCGTGAAACGCCCCGCAGCCAAGCTTTCGCATGTGCCCGGGAAAACCGTGCTGCGCACCGCCACGATCAGCCGGCGCGTTTGTCCCGCCCATGCCGCTGCAATCTGCGCCGCAACCCGCTCGAGCTGCTCCAGCCCCAGGTTGCCGTTGCGCTCGGATGGCGTGCCTACGCAGATCAGCGCGACTTCCGCATGCGCGAGCCCCTGCTCCATCGATGTGGTGGCTGAGAGGCGGCCGGCAGCGCGGCCCGCTTGAATCAACGGCTCCAGGTCAGGTTCGTAGAACGGCGCGCGCCCGGCGAGGATGCTCTCGACCTTATGCTCGTCCCGGTCCACGCCGGTGACGTTGTGGCCGAGGCTGGCCAGGCACGCGGCACTCACGGAGCCGACGTACCCTAATCCCAGAACAGCGATTTCCACGTTTCTCAGTATGACACTGTGGGGCAGCCTCACAGGCTGCGCGGGGCTCGCAGCCCCGCAATTCTGGCGGGCCGAGGGCCCGCCGCAGGCCAATGGGCCTGCCCCACTACGGCACCGTGACCGCCTGTTGCGCGGTGGTCGCGAGCGCTTGATTCGACTTATTGCGATAAGTCACCTGGTAGTAAAGAATGCGCTGCGAGATGGCTGGGATAGCGATCGTGCAGCCGCCCGCGCACGGTGCGCCTGCCGGATTCTCGCTCGCAAACAGAAACGGCGGCGAGCCGATCGAGCCGCTATTGGCGATGCAGGCATCGTGGCGCGTCGTACAATTGCCGCCGTACTCCGCATAGCCGAACTGGACGATAGCGTTATCCACCGCCATGCCCGCGGGCGGCTGCAGGTTCACCGACATGGGCACGAACGTGCCGCGATTGATCGCGTCCGGCGCGGGATACGGCGGCACCTTGGCCATCCACATATCCTGCCGGTTGTAATTCAGCCATTCGGCGCGGAACAGCAGCCATGAGTTATCGGGCAGCAGCCGGTTGTTTTCGAAGCCGGTCACCATGCGCAGCCGTGATGTGGCGCTCACCAGGTTGCGCGCGTATGCGCCGGCGAAGTCCGTGTCCTCCAGGCTGAACTGGCGGATGGCATCCGCCGCCGCACCCAGGTTGCCTACGCAAATATCGTTGCCCACGCCGAGCGGCGTGCCGCCGTGGATCGAGCTGCCGGTACACTTGGCCCACACCACGCCCGGACAATTCACGAACACCTGCCCGACGCTGCTGCGCGGCACGCATTCGCCATCCACGCGCGCGATGCAGTAAGTGTAAGAACCGGTCGCGTCACTCGCGATCGCGGAACCTGGTCCGCTCACGTCGATCAACGGATGCGAGCCGCAGCTTGCGCCAGTGGCCATGATCTTGCGATTGATCTGAACAACCGAACCCGAACCGAAGATGTTATCGGGATCGGCCACCTGGTCCGGCGTCGCCACATAGAGCTGCCCCGCGAACGCCGTGAATGCCGGATCGGCGCCGCCGCCCTGCACCGGGATATTGTCAAACGCGCGTACCGCTTCCGAAGCCGGCGCATTCGCGCCCGCGGCGTTCGGATGCGTGCCGGCATCGAAGCCCCAGGGCACGCCAAACAGCCCGTCGAACGGCGGATTGGCGCTGGTATAATTCACACCCTTGGCCTGGCTCGGCGTCACGTTGGCGAATGGCAGATCCAGGATGCCGGGCACCGATCCCACGGCCGTTTGATAATCGGTCGGCCATCCGAAAATGGGCCGCGCCCAGTCCGGCACATTGGTCGCGACCGCCTCGCCGCCATCGCGCCACTCGCCATGCCCGCTGGTGTTGTTGCTGTCCTGGATCATGCATTCGCCGTGTGGATCGGGCGCGCCGCCGCAGCCCGCCGTCGGATTCCAGTACGCCGCGAGCGATGCATTCGCGGTAGTGCCGCCCGGCGGGATGCTCCACTGGTTGCTGATCCACCACAGCGTCACCGGCCCGGTGACGGCCAGCTCCGCGCCGTAGCTCTTGCGCTCGAAGACCCATTGCCCGTTCGCGTTCTTCTGGACTAGCGTCATCAGCTCATTCGCGCCGGTGAACCAATCGCACGTTGTTGCCGTGCTGGGCGCGACGCAGGCCGTATCCCCGATCTGCGTAGTGCGCAGTTCGCCCGGCGCGCCCGTGAACTGGAACTGCAGATTCGATCCCGCGAGGTACGGTTCGCTGTCAACGTCGATCTGGATGCACTGCGCGTTACCGCAGGCCGCGCTCGATGCGGGAATACTCGCAATGTTCGAAGTGTTGATCGCCGGGTACGGATTCATCTGCAGCAGCACCCAACCGGTCTCGCCGGTCTCGCCGACCGCGTGCAGGTCGCGCCCCGTGGCCGCCGTCTGATTCGCCGCCACCGGCCCGGCCGGCGTGTTGTAAGTGCTCACCGCGCCCATGATGCGTGGCCCATTTGCCATGCCCGCGTGCGCTGGGTTGCCGTCGCCCGGGGAAAATGCAAACACCCAGCCGGGGCTATCGCCGCCAATCGACAGGCAGTAGAAGAAAAACACGCCCGCCGACATTGCCGATGGCGCGCAATTCCATCCGTTCGGACCGCTGGCGAACAGGGCCGGTTGGAACGACGCATCGAACGCGGCCATCTGGTTCACAACACTCGCGTGCGCGGTCACCTGCGGCGTCATGTTCGTGAATGTCAGTCCATTGTTGTAGCTGATCGCGTAATCCGTCGTGCCCGTGACCATGGCATTATCGATCTGCGAACCATTGGCATAGGGCAGCGCCGGCGGCGCGATCGACGGCGGATTGAACACGCCGCGCACCACCAGCGGACCGCCGCCCGCCGGATCGAATCCGATGCTGTAGAACGTCAGAGCGTTCGCGGTCTGATCGATCACCGCCGATTCCGCAGCGGGAATAATTCCGATGGTCCCCCACGCGTTCGTCACGCCGCTGCTGGGCACAATCATGTAGCCGTAATAAGCGGTGTCGGCCATCGTTGGATTAATCCAATACAGGCCGCCATACATGCAGAAGTATCCACTGTTGACGAGCTTATTGAAGCAGGCCGTTCCCGCGCCGTTATCCGGGTAAGTCGGCGAAGTGCTCTCCACCGCCGCCATGCTGGCCGATTGGAGATACGCGGTCGAGTTATCGGTGGGCGCCTGATGCCTGCGCACCATCACCGCGAAGTTATTCGCGCACCAATATAAGTTACTGCCAGTGGGCGGACGCCCGCTCACGATCAAGTGATTGCCATCGGCGAACGACGCGATCGTGAACTCCTGCGACGTGGTCTTGGCCGGCGGCGTGATGCAGGCGTCGTCTTTCTTCGACAGGCGAATGCGGCCGTTGCCGCCCGTGGTCCAATAAAGACTGAATAACTGCCCGCCGGTCCAGGCCACATCCGTTTCCGGAAGCGTGGCCGTGAGCGGACGGTTGCCGCGCTTCAGGCGCGACCCCACGACGCTCGCCGTACCCGAATGCGGCGAGGTCTCCTGCACGTTCAGCCGCGGATTGGTGTCGAGCAGCCACGGCAGGATGCCGAACTGCGTAGTGTCGGCTTGCCCGGCAATCTGCGCAGTTCCGCCCGATGCGCTATCGAGCGTGATGGTCTGGATCTGGCTCGCACAGCTCGCGCCGCCATTGAGCGACAGGCAGACATCGAGCTGCCGATTCGCATCCGTCGATGCATCCACGTAGCCCTGGAACGTGATCGCCAGTTGATCCAAAGTCCAGATCTGGCCGTAATCCGCGCCGCCATATCCCGCGTTCCAGGCGTTGCCATTGGTCATCGGCGCGCGCAGCACCAGCCACGCCGTGCTGTTGCCGATCGAGGCCGGCCCACCGCCACCTGAGATCACGCTGCACGGGTTCATCCACGGGCCTGCGGAATCGCAGGGCATTTGCCCCTGGTTGTACGCCGTTCCGAAGGGCATGTTCTGCCAGTAGCCCCAATTCTGCCCGCGCACGCCGATGCGCTGCAATAAGACACCGGTCAGCGGATCGACAAACGATTCCGGCGTGACGCCGCCAATCGATTCCGGCCACGGTTGATCGCCCGGATGCGCGGGGTCGGCCAGCCACGGATCGCCGTACGTGTTGCCCAGGGGGATATTCGTGGTGCTGAACGTGAACGTAGCCGAGTCGCTGCCGCACACGATCTGCCCGAAGTGCGGCGTGTTCGCCTGCAACGCCCGCGAGTAATGCCGCAGCCCGGTGTATGGGCCGGCCGTCGCCAGCTCCGCCGAGCGTTTGCCGATCACTACCACGCGGCTCTGTCCGTTGCTGATGCTGCCGGGCCGGTTGTCCTGATCGGCGCCCGTGAAGATGGTGGGATCGACATCGGGAACCAGCGGCGTGAGCGAACTGCTCTCGCTCACCTGCACGGTGCAGGCGTTCGCATCGGGCGCCGTGTAACTGACAATCGCCTGAGTGGCCGTTGTGCCCATCACCTGCACGCCGGTAATCGCCGCCTGGCACAGCGCGAGCGGTAGCAATAGCAGGAGGGTCTTCACGCTACCGGTAGGGCCGCGGGCGCACCGGAACTCGGGCCGCCACGGGTTTTGAAGCGACGGGCGCGGGCGCCGCCTGCTTCCCCGCCAGCGTCCGCTCAAGCGCGACGCATACGGCAGCCAGCATCGGGAAGTAGTACGCATACGCGTTGCTTGAAAACAGCGCGGTACCGATGAATGCGACCAGCGCCAGCCTTAGCGCAAACGCCATGTGGCCTACCACCGCCAGTTCGGGATTCTGCCGCGCCAGCCTTCCCGCCTTGAACACAATCCGGAAGCACAGCACCATCGCCAGCAGATACAGGAGCAACCCCGGCAATCCGTCCTCGCACGAAAGCTGCGTGAAGGTGTTATGGGTTTCGTGCCACGCGTTCCAACTCGGCTTTCCAGTAGTTTCCTCGGTGTAGTTCGCGTTGGCGGCCTCGAACATTCCCGGACCCACGCCGAACAACGGATGCCGCATGGTCAACTGCAAGCTCGAAAGCAGCAGCTCTTTGCGCAATCCCGTGGAATCGATCGCGGAGCGCTCGGAATCCGACAGCGCCGTCTGATCGGGATTATCGAAGAAAGTACGATACCGGTCGAGCGCGCTGCGCGTCGACCAGGTGATCGCCACTACCGCCAGAATCAGCGAAACCACCCCCACCACCAGCTTCTGGCTGACCGGCAATGGAATAAAGTACAGGAGAAACATCACCGCCAGAGTGACGAGTGCGCCGCGCGACCCGGTAGTAGCCACAGTTACCGGTACCACGAGAATCATCAGTATGCACGCCAGTTTGAAAAGCGACATGCCCGGCCGCGTGCGTACCACGAACAAACAAAACGGCACTCCCATCAGCAGCATCATGGCCAGATAATTGGCATTCCCCAAGGTGCCGCCTAACAGCGACAGTCGGCCGGCTTGCACCCGCCCCGCGATGAAAGTGAAGGCCTGTATAAATAAGGTTGCAGCCGCGAAACTGTACATGATCTTGCGGCACTGCTCCAACCCCTGCACGGAAGCCGCAATGATCACGAAAGAGAACAGCGAGAGCGCCCAGAAATCGCGCAGGGCGCGCACGCTGCCGCCGCGCCAGATGCTGAACGGCGTGCAGATACACAGCCAGACGGTGAAAGCCAGCAGGCACACACCCACTTTGGATAGAGCCGCGCGAATCGCGCCGCCGAACAGGAATACGGCGAGCAGGGCGAACACCATCAGCACGCGCACGGAGTGCAGCGCCGACCCGGTAACCATGTCCATGATCTCCGGGAAACGCGCATAGACCACAAACACGAAGACGAAGGCAAGATAGAACGCCAGGCTCGGCGCGGAGGCCGAAACAGTGGGCAAGGCCGGCATCACCGGACGGGGTAAGTTCCCGCGCAACGCCTGTATGTGCGGCGAATTCATGGTTCTGTGAGTCGCGGCCCTTGTGGATTCAGTGTATCATCCCGGCAATTGTCTCCCGCTACTTTCACGATCATGGCCTGGTAACCAGTCAGTTCTATAACCGGATCCGGCTTGCCGCGGAAAAACTCCTCGATCGCTTTCACCACTCCCGGCGCCGACGGATAGTCATGGCAGAGCATGATACCGCCGGCCGGCATGCGCGGATAGAAAAACTCGAACGCCGCCAGGGTACTTTCGTAAAGATCCGCATCCAGATGAATGAACGAGAACCAGCGATCGGCGAGCGGCGCCGCCGAAGCCGGAAACAATCCCGGATAGTAATCGACGCGCGCGGTTCCGACATACCGCCGGACGTCTTCCAGGTTCGACTGAAACTCCCCGGCGCGAAAGCGCGTGCCATCGGGCGCGCTGACTTCCGGCAAGCCTTCGAAGGTATCGAACAGATACAACTGCTTGCCGGGCGGCAGACGCAGCGACAGCAGTTTGGCCGAAGCGCCATAAGCCACGCCCAGTTCCGCGACATCGCCCGCCACCGCCGCCGCCGCATCCAGACAAGCCAACAACTGGCAGGCTTCTCCCGGACTCAGCAGCAGCGTGCGCTCCCCGGCGATGCGCCGCACCAACGCCAGCCGCTCGCCGCGGTGCGGCTCCACGTAGCGCGCCAATAGAATCCCGTACCGCGCGGCGGCGGCTTTCACGGCGTTGGTCAGTCGGTCGCGTAACGGCACAAGGTTTCCCGCAGTCACGATGTTACACTGATCTAACCCTCACAGATGGCGCGATTTCTGTTTACCTGCTGGTCTTTTCCCGGCCATGTTTTTCAACCGCTGGCTATCGCGCAGGTGCTGCGCGAGCGTGGCCACGAATGCGCGTTCTATTCCGGCCCGCGGGCGGCGCGCACGGTGGAAGGCGAAAGCTTCCCCTTCTTCCCCTCCGACAAGGACGAGGAAGACGCCATGTACGATTTCATGTTCGCGCCCGAGCAGACTCGTACCGTTACCTGGCGCAGCATGCTGGAATTCAGCTCCACTGTGCAGCGCTGGCTGTTGGGCGCTATCCCGCAGCAGGTGGAGGATATGGAGCGCATCATCCGCGACTGGCGCGCCGACATGGTGGTGACCGAGCAGAACATGTGGGCGCCCATGCTGGTGCTGCGCGAGAAAGACCGCATCCCGGTGGCTGTGCTGGCGTATTTTTCCTGCATGATCCCCGGTCCGGATGCGCCGCCTTTCGGCATGCCGCTGCCGCCGCCGCGGAACTGGTACACGCGCCTGCTGAACCGCGCCGTATGGGCCGGCACCGCTCCTTTCCGCGCCAGTTTCCGCCGTGCGGCCAACGCCGTGCGGCAACGCTACGGCCTGGCGCCGCTCAAAACCTCTGTGCTGGAATTCACCGGTACCATGCCGCTATACCTGGTAATGGGTACCACTGAGTTCGACTACAATCGCCGGGATCTGCCGCCCTCGGTACATTATGTAGGCGCGTGTTTGTGGGATAAACCCAGACACGAAAAGTCGTCTGACTGGCTCAACCAGTTGCCCACCGATCAGCCTTGGGTGCACGCCAGCGAGGGCACCGTACACGTGGTTTCACCCTTCGTACTGGCGGCGGCCGCGCAAGGCTTGGGGAATCGGCCCATGCAGGTGATCCTGACCACGGGCGGCAATCGAGAGCCCTCCGAGTTGGATTTGGGGCCGATCGCTCCCAATGTGCACGTGGTTCGTTGGGTATCGCACACCGAGTTACTGCCGCGGCTGGCGGTCATGATCACCACCGGCGGATCGGCCACCGTGCAAGCCACTCTGCGCGCGGGCGTGCCGTTGATTGTAGTGCCCACTGACTGGGATAAGCCGGATATCGCGCGGCGGGTGGCCGAAACCGGCGCCGGCCTGTACCTCGATCCCAAACAATGCACTCCGGAAGGGCTGCGCGCGGCCGTGGAAAAAGTCCTCGGCACGCCGTCCTTCCGCCAGAACGCCCAGCGCATGGCGGCCGCCTTCGCCCGCTACCCCGGACCACCCGGCGCGGCTGATCAATTGGAGAGGCTATGCGAAGCGGCCCGCGGACCCGCCCAAGGCTAAAAGCCCGCCCTATATCGTTAACAATGTAAACGAATTACTAGTACCGTCTTTTGCCTCATCCGGTGGACACCTCAAAAGCCGAAATGGTAAGGTGAAACGGTTTAGCGATTTCGCGTTTTGGGGTGCGTCGAGACTGGGTTGGAGTGGCTGCTCCCCGCGCGTGCCTTGTTGAAAGGATTCCAATGCGACAATTTGATGTTCTTCGTGGCTTTCGAACTGTTTCCCTGGCAACCGCGCTGGCGTTTGTCCTGACGTTCGCGGCATCTGCCACGCCTCCGGCAGCACCCCCGCTGACCACCGATCCCGTTTACCCGAACCTGTTCTACGGCGCAGTCCCCTCCGGCTCCGCCAACGCGCCCGTGGTCGTCTTCGTGCACGGCATGGGCGGCAACGTCCAAGACTGGATCGAAATAGCCAACTGCCCGTCAACGATCGCCGGCTGCGTCGGCTCGAAGAACGACATGTACGACTTCGCTTATCAGGCGGGCGGCATGCGCACGGTGTTCCTGAGCTTGAACGCGGATAACACGAACAACAACGCCAACATCCAGACTAACTCAGCAATGCTACAGAAGCTGTTTCCCGAGATTCTGAGTTACACGGGCGCGAGCAAAGTCTACTTCGTCTGCCACTCCAAAGGCGGCCTCGATCTGGAGGACGCGCTGGCCACTCCGCAATGGATCGGCATCGCCAAGGCCGTGATCACCTTAGGCACGCCGAACCAGGGCGACGCGCTGTCTGATTACCTATTCAGCCCCACCGGGTACAACCTTTATTATGATGTTATCCCCCAGTTGTTTACTCCCGCCGTGCAATCCATGGAGATCGCAAACGTACAGCAGTTCCGCTCTCAATGGGACCCGATTTTCGAGAACGCTGGGATTCCTTTTTACACCCTGGAAGGCAGCACGTGGGCCTGCCAGGCCGGCACAACGACATGCCCGACCATCATTACCGGGCCCATTCTGAACTCGATTACGGGTTACAAGAACGCGCCCCCAAACGATGGCTTGGTAACCGAGCCTGAGACCCAGTTACCCACCTCTTATGGCATGGAGCTAGGCGTAATTGCGGTGAATCACTATCTGCTGCGCATGGGCGATAACTCGTTCAGCTACATCCAGGCGCGCGTGCTAGCGATCCAAAACGAGCAGCCTGGGGTCACTCGCGTGGCCACCGGCGGCTTCGGCGACATACACAACACCTGGGCGTGGTCCATGGCCTGGTTTAATAACATGCTGTATGTCGGTACGGGCCGCGAGACTTATTGCGTCACTTCCGCCACCAGCGCCATCCAGCTTGGTATCTCCAGTCTCTATCCTCCCGCGCTGGGCGATTGCACGCCGGATTATCACGATCTGCCGCTGCAGGCCGAAATCTGGCAGTACAACCCGGCGACCAACGTCTGGACGATGGTCTTCCAGTCTCCCAATTCCCTGTCCACCGTGCAGAACAACGGTGTGGTCATAGGCACCGCGCGGGACATTGGTTTCCGCGGCCTGACCGTGGTGAACGAGCCGGGCAACGTGACCGCTCTCTACGCCGGCGGCGTGACCTCGGGCGAGATGTTTGAGTGCCAGCCAGAAACCACCACGCCTTGCACCCCACAAGGAAGCTGGCCGCCGCCGCGCATTCTGCGCACGACCGACGGCGTGACCTGGAACCCGGTTCCACAGAACGGCACGCTAACTACAGTTAACGGCACCAGCGTTTGGACTCCGGCGCAGTGCGGCTCCTCACCCTGTTTCCTGGGGTCGCTCACCGCCAACGGCGTCTACACTACGCCGGCGTACCCGAATTACAGCATTCGCTCGGCGGCCCAGATGTGCAGTACACCGGGCAGCGGCTGCACGCAAAACGGCATTCTGTTCGTGCAGGTCGGCGACTTCCCGGGAGTGGGCCGCGCCATCGCCACGGCGCCGGGGGTCAATCCGGGCCTGGGTGATAACTGCGGGCAGGCCACCTGCTATCAGTGGGCCAGCCCGGCCACCGCGACTCTGCCGATGTGGATCCTCGAGTACTTCAACGGTTACATGTACGCCGGCACCGGCAGCCCGGCCATCACCGGCACCGCGCAGCAATACGGCCTCTGGAACACGAATGCCACCGGTGCGGCGCCCTACACCTGGAATTCCGTGATCGTCAACGGCGCCTACGCGCAGAACCTGATCGCGGACTACGCCATGAGCCTGCAGGTTTTCTCTGATCCCACCTACTGCCCCAATGCCGGCTGTCTTTATGTCGGCACCGACCGGCCAAACGAGATGGTGCGCATCCATCCGGACGGTTCCGGCCAGGCGCCGGGCCTCGATCCGAGCGGGGATAGCTGGGACCTGGTGATCGGCAATCCGCGCACGATTCCCGCGGGTGAACCCGGCGCCGGCAGATTGGTGGCCCCGGTCAGCGGTATCGGACAATACTTCGATAACGGCTTCACCGGCCACTTCTGGCGCATGGGCGTCGGTTCGCAGGGTCTGTATATGGGCACTTGGGACTGGAGTTCGGATAACGTCGCCACGCCCACCTTCGGTCCGCTATGGTCCCAGGAATACGGCACGGACACGTGGCGTACGCCGGACGGTGTGCACTGGACCTTCATGAGCAAGATCGGCTTCGGCGACGGCAATAACACCGGCAGCCGCAGCTTCGCGGCCACGCCCTACGGCCTCTACATGGGCACCGCGCGGTCCGTGGGCGGCACGCAGGTCTTTAATGTAGATAACGGCACCCTGGACTTCAACAAGGACCACGTGATCGATCAGAAGGACGTGCTCCTGATGCAGGCTCGCGTGGGCACCAAGGCCGTGGCCAAGGATCCCATGGACCTGAACCAGGACGGCAAAATCACCGCCGCCGACGTGAAGCTGATGATGACGCAGTGCACTTACGCGGGATGTGCGTCGCCCGCCGCCAACCCGAAGGGATCGGTAACTCTCGCTTCGCCGGTGGTCTATTCGACGCCGGGCCCGCTGGGCGGATCGGTATCCATCTCCTGGCCGGCAGTCAGCGGAGCGGCGCAATATCTGGTCTATCGTATTGCCATGTCGCCCAATGAGACCACGCCGCCGCCTACCAGCGCCATCGCCAAAGCGGTCACCGCCTGCCGGCAACCCGGCTCGCCTTCGATCTGCTCGATGTCTCCGCAGACCCAGGCGCAGCAGACCACTGCTTTATATGGCTATCCGAGCGCGCCGGAACTGATGGCCACGACTAGCGCCTTGTCTTACGCCGAAACCGCGCCGAATACTCTGCAGTCGCTGTACTTCGTGGTGGCCGAAGACAGCTCGGGCAACCTGTCGAGTCCGTCTAACGTCGTGGGTGGCCCCTCACTCGCTTCACAGTAGGTTCGTAACTTTGTTTACGGGAGATGGAACGGCTCTTCCACTCCCGTAAACTATGTAAAGGTAGTACTTAGAACGCCTTCCAGTACCGGTAACTTGTGCCGGGGATTGAGTTACTGGGGATGCGCTGTTTACAATTTGAAGTGATCAGAGGAAAGCTCTATCAAAACCAAGGGAGACTAAATCAATGACGTCCAGAAAGATGCTGGCTACCGCTATCGCGGTGGCGGCTATCTGCACTATCTCAATTCCGGCAACGCTGTCAGCGGCGGCGCCAAATATCACCTACACCGCCTCCGGAACGTTTGCTACGACTCCGACCAGCGGCTCAGACCAACTCAAGCTGGCTGGCGAGCCGTTTTCCGTCACCATCGTGGTGAGCGCGGCGACCGTGCCATATAAGACCGGGCCGAATTGGTGCGCCTATAACGCCCTGAAGTTAACCGGCACCGTGCACTCGGGCTTGGTAGGGCCCTCCCCGGTGAGCATCGGCAGCGCGGAAGCCAGCATTATCCAGGCTACGGATGCGCCCTCTTACGATCTGTTCACCATGGAAGCGCCGATCAAGGTGGTGGAAATCAGCCTGACCATCAAGGCTCAGATCGAACTGCCGAACGCTACCATTAAGAACGGCCTGCTATATCCGTTCGGGTCGGTGGCGTTGGCTCCCGGCAATGCGACCTTGTCTTACGCGGAAGGCACTGAGTCCACCGTGCTGCCTATTCAGACCGGTACTCTGACCGCCACGATTCCCGGTCCCTCGACCACCGCTGCAGTCCAGTTGCACTCCACCGGCATCCAGGCGATTACTCAGCACGGCGATGGTACGCAGACGGTGCAGTCCGCCGCGTCGGGCATCAGCTTCGGCACCTCGGCTGACACTGTCAATCTGAAGCTCTATGCCGCGGGCGTCAACAGCGCCTCCAACGTCGAAGTGAAAGTTGCGGGACAGACCGTGCCCGTACTCTATGCGGGGGCTTCCGGTTACTACGCCGGAATGGATGAGTTGGTCGTTCAACTGCCGCGCAGCCTGGCCGGCATGGGCGACGTGGTAGTCAGTCTTACCGCCGACGGCCAGAGCGCCGCGCCGGTTCACATCCACCTGCAGTAACCAGCACATCAGCGCTACCTCTCCCACGGAGGTATATAGCTCCTTTGCGCGGCGCCGCGGCTAACCTATAGCCGCGGCGCTTGTGATTTAGCGCGCCTCATTATAAGTACCTGCCTGCCGAGTAACTTCCTTAGTACGCGACTTTTTATCCTGCCTTGATCGGCGCGTCCGGGTCCGCTAGACTCTCCTTAGCAGTAAATAAAACGTAAACACGGGGAATAACGATGTTATCGAGCAAAGTGTGGAGAAGCAGTGTATTCGGACTCCTGATTGCCGGAGTCGGCGGCCTCAGTGCGGCCAAAGCGGCGGCGCCAAACGTCACATTTACGGCGTCCGGTACGTTCGCATCGCCGGTCAGCGGCACTGACGAGCTACGGCTGGCCGGCGAGCCGTTCAGCATCACGATCGTGGCCAGTTCGGCCTCCAATCCGATTCAGCACGGCAGCAACTGGGCCGTCCTTAGTCCTTTTAAGATGACCGGCACCGTGCATTCGGGGTTGCTGAGCACGACGCCCGTGACCATCTCGAGCGCGGGCGCCAGTATCCAGCAAGCCATCGGGCCGACGTACGATCTCTTCATCGCCGCCTTTCCGATCAAAGTGGTCGGCCTCAGTCTCACGATCAAGGCAAACGTCACCATGCCGCCAGGCACCTTGAGCACGCTGCTGATCCACCCATTTTCGGCAGTGGCGCTGGCGCCGGGCAATGCCACAGTGACTTATAGTGACTCAAGCGGCACGACCACTTTGGCGGTCGCCAAGGGCAGCCTGACAGCGACGTCATCCACGAGCCCCACGGCGTCCGCGAAGGTACTGGCCGTACACTCCCAGGGTGGAGAGATCGTCACGCTGCACGAGGATGGCACACAGTCGGTGCGGCCGTTCGGCAGCGGCCTCATCACCGTGGGTACGGAGGACAAAGTGGTGCTGCGGCTCTACGCCTCGGGCGTCGCGGACGCTAGCACGGTTCAGGCGGAGATCGGCGGGGAGCAAGTGCCTATACTCTATACCGGCAAGTCCGGTTATTTCGCGGGATTGGATGAGATCCACGTACTGGTGCCGTCCAGCCTGGCCGCCAGAGGCTCGGCCGAACTGGTGATCACGGTAAACGGACAGGTCGCAAAAGCGGTACCCATCCAGATACAGTGAGCCGCAAGGGGGCGGACGGTCTGCCGGTCAGGCCGTCCGCGGCTCGCAATCCATGAAGTAATAACCGATCATGTGGCAGATATTCATGTGGGCATCTTCGATGCGCCCCATGTGCGCCACGGGGATTTGGATGTTCAGTTGAGCTTTGGGACCGAGTTTACCGCCATCGCGGCCAGTCAGTGCGATGGTGCGGCAACCTATGGAATTGGCGTAGTCCATGGCCAGCACCACATTTGGGGAATTGCCCGATCCGCTGATGGCCATGAATAGGTCGCCCGGCTGCGCGAAGTTCTTGAGCTGCTCGGCGAAGATCACGTCATAGCCGACATCGTTCGAGTAAGCCGTGATGGTCGGAAGCTGGTCGGTGAGCGCCATAATGCGGAAGCGTTTGTCGCGGTTGTAGCTGCAGCCCTTCACGATGTCACAGGCGAAGTGCGATGCGGTGGAGGCGCTGCCGCCGTTGCCGCAAACGAAGATGTTGCGGCCTTCGTCGCGAGACTCGCGGAACCACTCGATCGCCGCATTGACTTTTCCAATGTCGATCGAGTCGATGGCTTTCAGCAGGTCGGCGCGGTATTGCTCAGGGAAGGTCATAGGTTCTTCTCATTCTAATCCAGTTTCTTGCGGAAGCTGCGCGCGCTGAGGGTCATCACGATCGTGCCGTAGACTAACAGCGTCAGCATCTGCGGCCACAGCACGGAAACGCCCGTGCCCTTCAGGAAGATCCCGCGCACGATCTCGATCAGGTAGCGCAGCGGATTCAAGTAAGTGAAATACTGCACCGCAATCGGCATGTTCCGGATCGGGTAGGCGAAGCCGCTCAGCATGAACGTCGGAATCGCGATCAGCGACGACGACATGATGGCCTGCTGCTGCGTGCTGGCGATCGTCGAAATGAAAAGCCCCATGCCCAGGCTGGTGAGCAGGAACAGCGCCGCGCTGGCCACCAGCACCAGCGGATTGCCGCGGAACGGGATCGAGAAGATCAGCAGCGCGGCCGTGGTCATCAGCACCAGGTCCAGCATGCCCACCATGGCAGCGGGCAGCATCTTGCCGATCATCAGCTCCATGGGCCGGATGGGCGTGACCATCAACTGTTCCATGGTGCCGATCTCTTTCTCGCGCACGATGGCCATGGCGGTGAGCATCACGGTAACTACCATGATCAGGTTACAAACCACGCCTGGCACGAAGTAATTGCGGCTCTTCAGGTCGGGATTGAACCACACGCGCGCGCTGTCGGTGATCTTCGGCGAATTCAGACTCATGGGGCCCATGGAGGCGCGCGCCATCATGCGGGACGTCATCTGCGGCGTGACCACGCTGGCGGCATAACTGGCCACTAACTGGCTGGTGTAAGCCGAAGCCAGCGAGGCGGTGTTCGAGTTGGTGCCGTCCACCAGCACCTGCACGGAGGCGGAATGGCCCAGCAGGATATCGCGGCCGAAGCCCGGCAGCACGCGCACGACTACCTGCGCCTTGCCGCGATCCAGCACGTTCTGGATGTCTTTTTCGTTCATCGGCAGGGAGGTCAGCAGGAAGCGGCCGGAACCCTGGAAGTCGGCCAGCAGGTCGTGACTTTGCGGCGTCTGGTCCATGTCCATCCAGGCCATCTGCAGGTTGTCGACATCCAGGTTGACCGCGTAGCCGAAAATGATGAGCTGAAACATCGGCGGGACGAACAGGAACATGCGCGTGCGCCGGTTGCGGAACAACTGGCTGAGCTCTTTGCGAACAATGGCTAGGATTCTTTCAAACATATGCGTTGCCTCTTAGGCCAGCTTCTGCCGCATTCTGCGCTCCGCCGCCCAGAACACCAGGGCCGAGAAGATGGCCAGAAACATCACCTGCCCCCACAAAATATCCAGACCGATGCCTTTCAAAAATATGCCGCGTACGATGGTCACGAAGTAGCGCGCCGGAATCACGTGCGTGATCACCTGGATGGGCGCCGGCATATTCTCGATGGCATAGAGAAATCCCGAGAGCAGGAAAGACGGAAGAAAAGTCGTGACCAGTCCTAACTGAAAAGCGAATAACTGCGTGCGGGCGATAGCGGAAACCAGGATGCCCCAGAAGAAAGCGCCCGAAAGAAAGATCAGGGTACTGAGAATCAGCACCAAGACATTACCGCGGAAGGGTACTCCGTAGACAAAAATTCCCACCAGCACGGCGATGGTGGTATCGACGACGCCGACCGTGAAGAAGGCTAGCATCTTACCCAGGACGATTTCCGAAGCGTGCACCGGAGTGGACAGCAATTGCTCCATGGTGCCCATCTCCCACTCCCGGGCCACGGTGAGCGAGGTCAACAGGGCGGCGATTACCATCATCATGGCGGCGATCAGTCCGGGCACGATATAGTTCGTCGATTCGAGAGTGCTGTTGTACCAGACCCGCAAGCGCGTATCGACGGGCGCCACGATCGGCAAACCGGCGTGGCGCTCCTGCCCGTCCGAGCGCACTTCGAGCGCGTAAGTCTGGATCAGGCCTTCGACGTAGCTCAAAGCGATCGATGCGGTGTTCGAATCGCTGCCATCCAGCAGCACCTGCACGTTGGCCTTATCGCCGGCTTCCACGTGCTGCGAGTAGTCCCGCGGAATCACCAGGCCCAGAATGATTTTGCCTTTGTCGATGCCCTTCTCGATCTCGTGGTAGTTGCTGGTGTAGCCTTCGATTTCGAAAAAGCGGGAGGCGTGGAAGCGCGCAATCAAGGCGCGGCTCTCGGCGCTATGGTCGGCGTCGTAGACCAGCGTGGGAATGCGATCCACGTCCAGGTTCAGCGCGTAGCCGAACAGCAGCATCTGAAACAAGGGCAGGATCAGCGCCATGATCAGGCTGCGGGAGTCGCGCAGAATATGGCGGAACTCCTTTTCGAACATGGCACGCGTACGTCGGAAGTTCATGATGGATTCTTCTGTTCCTCGGCTTCAATCAGCCCCACAAAGACATCCTCCATGGAAGGCTGAATGGGCTCCAGTTTCTTGATCTGAATCTGCTTGCCGGCCAGAATCTGCCGGATGTGTTGCATGCCGGCAGCCTGGTCCTGCACGTTGACATGGAAACCGGCGCCGAAGACCGCTACGTCGAGTACATCCGGCTGGCCTTCGAGCGCGCGCATGGTGCCCAGCAGATCGTTGGTCTCGAGCTGCAGCAGTTTATGCGAATGCAGATCGCGCTTGAGCTGCTCGGGCACACCCAGCGCGATCAGCTTGCCGCGATAGATCAGCGCCAGGCGATGGCAGTACTCCGCTTCGTCCATGTAGTGCGTGGTCACCAGGATGGTCTGGCCGCCTTCGGCGAGCTGATAGATCAAATCCCAGAAGCTGCGGCGCGCGATGGGGTCGACGCCCGAGGTGGGCTCGTCCAGAAACAGGATGCGCGGCGAATGCACGATGGCACAGCCCAGCGCCAGCCGCTGTTTCCAGCCGCCGGCCAGCAGGCGCGTGATGCTGGTGCGCCGGTCGGTCAGGCCGGCCATGCGCAGCACGTACTCTTTGCGCTCTTCGCGCAGATGCTTTGGGACGCGGTAAATGCGGCTGAAGAAATCGATGTTCTCTTCCACGGCCAGATCGTCGTAGAGCGAGAACTTCTGCGACATGTAGCCGATGTTCTTGCGGATCTCTTCGGGATCCTTCGAGACATCGAAACCGGCCACCGCGCCGTAGCCGGCGGTCGGCGTGAGCAGGCCGCAGAGCATGCGGATCACGGTCGACTTGCCGGCGCCGTTAGGGCCGAGAAATCCGAAGATCTCGCCTTTGCTGACCTGGAAGGTGACATGATCGACGGCCACAAAATCGCCGAACTTCTTCACCAGGTCGCGGATTTCGAGTGCGGGACCGTTTGGGGCCGGGGTCATCGTTTTTCCGCCTTGCGCACCTCTGCGATAAAAACATCTTCGAGCGACGGCACGATTTTCTCAAAGACCGCCGGGGCGTGCCCGTCTTTTTCGAGCTTGCGGCGCAGCTCGTCGGGCGAAGTCTGGGCGGAGCTCAGAAACATGTGCAGCGTGGCGCCGGAGGGTTCCACGCACAGTACGCCCTCGGACTGCAGCAGGATCTCGCGCGCGCCGCGTGGATCGGGAGCTTCCACCTGGTAGCAGTCTTCCGGAATCTGGTAGCGCACCGCATCCGGCGCGTCGCACTGGATCAGGCGGCCCTTGTACATCAGGCCTACGCGATTGCAGCGCTCGGCTTCGTCCAGGTATGCGGTGGTCACCAGCACGGTGATGCCGTCTTTTACGAGCTGATAGAGGATGGCCCAGAAGTCGCGGCGCGATACCGGATCGACGCCGTTCGAAGGCTCATCCAGAAACAGAATCCGGGGACGGTGCAGCAGCGTACACATCAGGCCCAGCTTCTGTTTCATGCCGCCGGAGAGCTTGCCCGCCTGCCGGTCGCGGAACGGCTCCATGCGGGTCATGCGCAGCAGCTCGGGCAACAGGCGCTGGCGCTCGGCCTCCGGAATGCCGAACAGGTCGGCGTAGAACTGCATGTTCTCGTCGACCGTCAGATCCACGTACAGCCCGAAGCGCTGCGCCATGTAGCCGATCGAATCCTTCACGGCCTGGGTATCGCGTACCACGTCGTGGCCGGCCACGAAAGCTTCACCCTCGCTGGGATTCAGCAGGCCGCACAGCATGCGCAGCGTAGTGGTTTTGCCCGCGCCATCGGGACCCACCAGGCCGAAGATCTCCCCTTGCGGGATCTCCAGGTTCAGATGGTCGACCGCCGTCAGCGCGTCGAAGCGCCGGGTCAGGTCCCGGGTGCGGATAATCGCTTCCATCAGTTCCCCGTGAGGATTTCCGCGTCCGCAGGCATGTTCGATTTCAGTTCGTGCCGCGAATTATCGATATCGATCTTGATGCGATAAACCAGCTTCACGCGCTCTTCGGAGGTCTGAATCTGCTTGGGCGTGAACTCGGCTTCCGAGGAGATGAAGGAGACTTTTCCGTTGTAGAACTTGCCCGGAAACGAATCGGTGGTGACCTTGGCGGCCTGGCCCAGCTTCACTCTGCCGAGATCCTGCTCTTTGATATACGCGCGCAGCCAGGGATGCTCGATATCGCCGACCGTGACCACGCTGGTGCCGGGCGCCAGCACTTCACCCGGATCGGCGGCTTTCACCAGCACGATGCCGTTGATGGGCGAGACCGCGATGGTATCGGCTAGTTCGCTATCGATCAGGGCGATCTGCGCCTTGGCGCGATCGATGTCGCCCTGGCGGGCCACCAGGTCCTGCTCGCGCCGCTTGCTCTCGATGGCATCCGCCTCGCCGGCCTTCACGCCGGCACGCGCCCGGTCGACCTGCGCCGAGGCGGCCTCGATGGTCTCCGCACGCGGTCCCGCTTCGACCAGCGCGTCGTGCTCTTTCACCTGCTTCAGGTTGGCTTCGGCGCTTTCAAACCGGGTGCGAAACTGATCGTGCTGCGAAGTGGAAATATCGTCGTCTTTGTAAAGCTTTTGGGCGCGTTCCCAATCCTTCTTGGCCTGGTCGTATTGAGACTGCGCCGCCGCCACTGCAGCCTTCGACTCCTGGATCTCCTGCGGCCGCGCGCCGTTCTTCAATTGCAGCAACTGCGATTGCGCCGCGCTCAGATCGGCGCCGCGCGCCTGCTGGTCCGCCTGCATGGTGGCCTGCTGCCACTTCAGGGCAGTTTTGCTTTCGGCGAGCGCCGCTTCGGCGGTCTGGAGCGCGGCTAAGGCCGTGTCGCGCTGATGCAGCAACTGCTCGCGATCGAGCCGCGCGATCACCTGGCCCTTCTGTACCATGTCCCCCTCGTTCACCGTACGCTCGATCAGGCGGCCGGCGGACTTGAAGGCGATATCCACTTGCGTCAGCTCGATGTTGCCGGACACTACGATGCGGTCGGTGACCTCCGGGTGCATGCTGCGGTACGCCAGCATGCCGACCGCTCCGAGAACGGCGATGATGATGACGATAAAAATGATCTTTTTCATGTTGGAAGGCTCCTTCGTTACGGGATCATGCGGCGGACATTGCCCATGGCGTGCCCCAGGTCGATGCGGGCGACGTTGTAGGCGAACAGAGCGTCAATGCGGTTGTCCCTGGCCCGCTCCAGCCGGGTTTGCGCATCGGTGACTTCGAGGCTGCTGGCCACGCCGGCCGCATAACGGCGGCGCGCCTGCGTCAGTTCGCTGTCGGAGAGAGTCAATCCCTCTTCCGCGACTTTAAGCTGTTCTTCGGCATTGTGCAGGGAGTCGAGCGCCGTGCGGCAATCGAGCTCCACCTGCTCCCGCAGATCGTTGGTGCGCACGCGCTCCTGCCGGAATTGGGAGGCGGCTTCCGCGCGGCGGGCGTCGCGGCGGCCGCCGTCGAAGATGGGAATGCGCAGCGCCACCCCGTAGTCCCGCGTGGGCAGCAGCGAAACAGTTTCGCCGTTGGCTCCGGTGGTGCCGTAGTCGGCGTAGGCTACCAGGCTCGGCAGGCGTTCGAACTTGACCGAATTGGCGTTCAAACCGGCGGCGTGCTCGCGTTCCGCCTGCGCCTTGATATCCGGACGGGTTTTCAGGGCTTCCGCCTCCGCCTGTTCGAGCGAGACCGCATCGCCCGGCTCGTAGCTCAGTTTGTCGGTGAGCTCCAGTTCGGTCGCCAGGTTCATGCCCATGGCCCGCAACAGTTGCAGATAAGCCTTGGTGCGCTCATTCTGGACTGCCAGCAGGTGCTGCTTCTCGTTGGAAAGCTCCACCTTTGCGCGGGTCACTTCGATGCCCGTGCCGGTGCCCGCCGTCTTCTGGTTTTCCGACTGCTTCAGGACGGCTTCGGCTAGGGACACGTTGGCCTGGTAGGCTTCCACGTCCGCATCGGAACGCAGCGCGTTGAGATAGGCTTTGGCGACCGTGGACGACACCGTATTGTCGGTATTCTTTTGGTCGTGCTGTGCGGCGCGGAAAGCCGCGCGGGATGCCTGATAGCGCCGGATGTTGCTGAAGTCAAGCACATCGTCCACCAGCCGCGCGCGAACGTCCACCGAATTAAACGGCCCCACCACGCGCGGGATGTCTCGGATGATGTCGTTCAGCAGGGCTTTCTCGTCCGGCGCCAGGATACCCGTCAAATTGTTCTCGGCTCCCAGCAGCGTTTGGCTGGTGGCCAGATCCAGGCCCAGCGCGGACAGGCTCTTCATGGCCGTGGTCTCGGAAGCCTGCGCTTCGATATCCGGCAGAAATGCGGAACGGGCTTCCGCAGTCCGGGACTTGGCTTGGCGCAAGTTTTCATTCGCAAGCTGGACGTACGTGTTGCCTTCCGGTGAAGTGGCGATTTCCACTGCGCGCCGTAGGGTCAGGCGTAGCGGCTCGCGGCCGCTAGCGGCATCATCGGCGGCCTGCACTAGAGGAACTACCAACAACAGAGTAAGCGGCAAATATCGGCGCATTTTTTTATGTCTCCTGTACTGCAATGTGCGTCTGATGTGCGTTCGAGGGCAGCGGCGCGCGAAAGCCCGCGCTCAAAAATGCGACTAGCCGCTCCAACGCTGTCTCGGAATCGAACGAAACGGATAAATCGGCGAGAGTCCCCGGAGCCGGCGACTCGCTGCGCAAGTTCTGCGCCAACGCGCCGATGGCCAGGTTCACGCGCCACGAAAGTTCCTGCGGCGGCAGTTCGGGCAGCGCCCGGCGCAACGCGGATCCAAAACGCCGGAGCACTTCCCCAAAGTGCGCCTGAATAATGCCGGGCAACAGGTCACCTTCGGCGTGCAGGCGTCCCATCAGGTGCATGAAAACCATGCCGCCGCTGTGCGGATCCCGCGCCATGCGGAACGTCGGCGCGATGAAGGCTTCTATGATCCGTTCGAGCTCCGGCGGATTGTCGCCGGCCTCGCCTTCCAGTTCGTCCAGCAGCGCCAGGCGCGCTTGGTTGGCCGGGACCGATCGGCGCAGAATGACAGCTTCGAGTAGCGCCTCTTTAGAATGAAAGTGATAGTGGACGGCGGCCAGATTGACACCGGCAGCCGCAATAATGCTGCGCAGAGAAGTAGCCGCGTAGCCGTGCTCGGCAAACAACCGCTCCGCAGTATCGAGAATGCGCTCCTTGGTATCGTTCACAGGCGTTTCAATCAAACGATTGAATGATTATAGCCCTTACGAACGTACCTGCCAATACGCTTCGGTAATATGCAGTACTAGAACTAAAGCTGAGGTGGGAACTGAATGCAGTACCCAGACCCGCGGACAGCCACAGTTCGCGGCCGCCTACGGGCCTGGTTGAAGCTTTATAAGTCTAAGACTAACTTTGACTTGACTACCGCCAGTGACCTTCCACCATCACCCAGCCGCCATGCCGGTGGACCCAGCGATGCGCCACCCAGCGGGCGTGCGGCCGTGGCGGAAGCTCCCATCGGCCTGGCACCCACGCATAAGCATGACCATCCCAGCGATGATATCCAGCGATCCAGACGTAGCGCGGACCCGGTGCAACCGGACGCCGTTCGACGACCGGCGCTGGAGGGGCCACTCTTACCACTACCTCGGCACCCATCGCTCCCATAGTCAGCATCAATCCTAAGGCGGAGCCCATCAACATTTTTCTAAACATACGGCGTTCCTCCAATTCGTGGTCATTCTACCTCTGTAAACCCGCCGGTAATATGAGCAACTCGGTTACCAAAACTTAACAATGTTAGAGATCATACACTTACCCAATCGCCGATTTCGTAGCTAGTGTTAAGGAAACGGTACCGGTCTAGTCCCATAACACCGCAAAACAGTTGACTTTACGGGTGAGGTTGGCCCAGAATCCAGAGGTATGCCGAAGACACAAAGTATCCGAATTCGATGGGCCCACTTGGGGGTTTCGCTGGCGCTCGCCGCCGCAGGAATCGTGCCCTGCCACGCGGCAGCTCCCGTACTGAGCACGATTTATAGCTTTACGGACATTCAGGATGGCGGCTTTCCGCAAGCTGGCCTGGTGATGTCCAGCTCCGGAGTCCTTTACGGGACAACGTATTACGGCGGAACCTCGGGATGGGGTACGGTCTTCGAGTTAACGCAGGGGACTGGCGGCAAGTGGACCGAAACCACGCTTTACAACTTCACCGGCGGCACGGACGGGGCCACGCCCGTATCGGATCTCACTATCGGCACCAATAATGTTTTGTACGGAACAGCCTACTACGGCGGCGCGCACGGCTACGGCGCAGTTTTTGCGTTGACGCCGCCTTCGACCGGGACCACCTGGACGGAAAAAGTGCTGTACAGCTTTGCCAGCGGTAACGACGGAGCGTATCCGGCGGCCGGCGTGGCCCTCTCATCCAGCACGGGCGTCCTCTACGGAACCACATACCAGGGCGGGAACGAAGGGTGCGGAACTGTTTTCCAAGTCGCCCCCGGGAAGAACAACACCTGGACGGAGAAGGTATTGTATGCCTTCCAGGGCGCCGCCGATGGCTGCTATCCGGATGCCGACCTGGCGTTTTCGTCGAGCACCAGCATCCTGTACGGAACTACTTCGCAGGGCGGTGAGTTTACCATCTCCCCCAACACCTATCCGGGCTGGGGAACCGTATTTCAATTAGCGCCCGCGGGTGGCGGAGTCTGGAACGAGACCGTCCTATACACGTTTACCGGCGGCACGGATGGCGGTACGCCGGAATCGAACCTCATCATCGGCCCGGGTACGGTTCTCTATGGCACCACGTTCTGGGGCGGCAATGGCAGCGACTGTCCGATCGGCGGTTATCAGCAAGGCTGCGGCACGATATTCGAACTGACGCCGGCCGGCGGCGGGGTCTGGAAGCAATCGATTCTGTATGCCTTTACGGGAGCGAACTCTACCGGAACGCACCCCTACCGCAACATACTCCGCGAAAGCACCTCGGGAACCCTGGTGGGGACCACTTATGCCGGCGGCGCAGCCATCAATGTCTGCTTCCCGGAATCCTATCCCGGCTGCGGCACGGCGTTCACCCTGAAGCCTCCGGCCACCGGAACCACCTGGACGCAGAACAACCTGGCCGTCTTTCTCGGCTACAACGGTGGCGCACCTAACGGCGCGATCATGTCCACCAGCGGGATTGTCTACGGCACCACGCAGATGGGCGGTTACTCGAACGGCAACGGCACGGTGTTTCAGGTGGTGCCCTAGCCGGGGCTGCAATGCTCAGGCGGGCGCCCAGACCTTTGCAGAGCTGCGCAGCAAACGCTTGATGCCCACAGCGCTTAAGACGGACGTAGCCAGGGCCATGACGATCAGCGCCACAAAAATGCGCTGATCGATCAGGCCATATTCCAGCGCGACCGTGGTCAGCACGATGCCCACGGCGCCGCGCGCATTCATGCCCAGCGCCACCAACCAGGCCTCGGCGGATGTCTTCCCGCCGAGACGGGTACCCACATAGACACCGCCGATCTTACCCGCACACGCCACCAGAAAGACGAACGCTACCAGCCGCCAGTCAAAATTCGCGATGTAGTTCGTCTTGAGTCCGATCGATACGAAGTAGAGCGTGGCGAAAATTCCGGCCGTAGCGCGGTACAGGCTGTCGTGCGCCAGCTTGCGTGCATCCCGGATGCGTCCCAACGCTACGCCCGCCAGAAACGCTCCCAGCGTGGCGTGCGTGCCGACCGCCGCGGAAAAGATCGCGGCCGCCACCAGCACCAAAAACGTCAGCTTCAACTGCAGCGTATCCTTCGGCAGATTCAGCCAGCCGACGGCGCGCTGGATGCGCAGATTCGACAGATTCAGCAGTAAGGCGAATACGATCAGGACCATCAACAGACTCACCCAGAGATTCCGCCCGTTATGCCCTTCCTCGCCGAAATTGCTGAGGATCATCGCAAACAGGCCCCAGCCGGCCAAATCGTTCACCGTGGCGGAGCCGATAATGATGAAACCCAACTCGGTCTTGACCAGGTTCAATTCCATGAGGATCCGGGCAATCACCGGTAAGGCCGAGATCGAGAGGCTGGTGGCGATGAACAGGGCCAGCAGTATGAGCGGATGGCGTCCGCCCGTCCCCCACAAGCCCGGCCACAACAGCACGGCGCCCAAGCCCAGGGCAAAAGGAACCACGATGCCGAAGAGGCTGGTCCACACTATGGCTTTGGCCTGCTTCTGCAGGTGCCCGCCCTCCACTTCCAGGCCCGCCATGAACAGGAATAGCAGCAGCCCCAGTTCGGTAACCGCCTCGCGCGCCTCGGTAGCGCGGCCGGCGGCCGGGAAGATCTTACCGTAGAGGTCCGGCGCCAGCATGCCGAAGAAACTGGGCCCCAGCAGCACCCCGCACATCAACTCCACCACCAGCGGCGACAGAGCCAGTTTGTCGAGCAGTTTGGCCACACACAGCGGGAATGCGAGGATCAGCCCGATCTGCACCAGAAACAGTGTTAGGGCCGGTCCCTCCATGAAGTTGCTCAATTATAGCAACCAGGACTGTCCGGCCTTTTCCGGAGCCAGGTAGATGTGCTAAATTCGACCCCAATGGCTACTCAGCCCTCACCTCCGCTGTCGAAGATCGAGAAGCAGCAATTCCGCCGCATCTGCGGCAAATTCGCGAGCGGCATCACCATCGCCACCGTGCTCGACGCCGGCGGCGCGTGTCATGGCATGACCGCCAATTCGTTCACCTCGGTCTCGCTCGCGCCGCCGCTGGTCCTGGTGTGCGTGGATCATCGCGCCCGCATCCTCGAACATTTCCGCATTGGCGAGCATTTCGGGATTAATATCCTGGGCGCCGGCCAGAAGCAACTGTCCGACAAATTCGCCGGCAGCGGCTACGACCGCTTCGAAGGCGTCGACTGGTTTCCGGGACAGACCGGCGTGCCTCTGCTGCCGGATGTGCTGGCTACCCTCGAATGTTCCAAGGTGGAGGTGGTGACGGCCGGCGACCACGATATCGTGATCGGCGAAGTGCTCCACGCTAACTGCCAGGATGGCGAGCCGCTGGTGTTTTATAGCAGCCAATACCGGTGCCTGGGACAGCCTAATCACCTAAGTTAGTACTGTAATTAAACTTTCATAAGTAGGCGCGCCCCGGAATAGTGTATACTAACGAAACCTGTGCGCCATTTCCATTCCAACGGTCACCTGTCTTTAGTAGCTTTGGCCCTCTGCCTGGTCTCCGGGGCCATAGCCGAAACCCCCGGGAAGGTGGCGATCAACATCACCACCACCAGTTCGGCTCCTCTGGCGCCGGCCTTCAGCGGTTTCAACGTGCCGCAGTTACGCAACGGCGTCGAATATTACGATCCGAAATTCGTAACCGCTGTTACGCCGCTCAAGCCGGGATGGCTGCGATTTCCGGCCGGCACAGCTTCCATGGCTTATGACTGGAATCCGGCCGACGCTGCCGGCGGCCACATCAACATCCCCTGGATGAACTCACTGATCGCCGGGAATCCACCGCTGGTTACGGGCCAGTCCGCCAGCATCCTGACGAATTCACAGATACTGACTCAGGCCAAGGGAGGTGTCTGGCTGAGTGACTTCACCACCTTCGCGCAGACCTTCGGATCGCCCGCCATCATTTGCCTCAACGGGTACACCGACACCAACCCGGACAGCGCGGGACTGCTGGCGCAGGCGGCCCAGGCCGCCGGATTGAACGTGCTCGAATGGGAACTCGCCAACGAGCCGTATGTCTATCCACTCATCTTCCCGACCGCGGCTTCTTACGCCTCGGCCATGTATAACCCGTACTATCAGAATCTGATCTCCGGATCTCCGCAGGCTGTCGCGGGCGTCTTCTTCGCCGGCCTTTTCCCCGGCTCCACGCTCAGCTTTTCGAGTTGGGACAACGGCATGGCAGCCTATACGCCGCAATACTGGAACGCGGTTTCCACGCACGTTTATCCCATCCCGAATATCCAAAGCCCGCAAAACACCATCGAGACGCTCAACGGCATCCTGGCCTACGGCAGCTCCGCGTACATCACTTCTTACCTGAATCCCCTGGTGGGCAGTAATACACCCATCTACGTAACGGAATTGAATTGTTGCGCTCCCACTAACAATCTCTTTCTCAGTTATCTTTATAACGGCATTTTTCTCGCCGAATATATCGCCCGGCTGTCGTCTGTTCCCAACGTCAAGGGGGTGGGAATCAACTCCCTATACACGGATAATTACGACTATCACGGCCTGATTCAGTCGGTCAACGACTATGAGAGTTACCTCAAGGCGCAGGTCGCCGCCAATCCGAACTATTCCACCAATACGGCGTCCAATCCGAATACACAATTTCAGTTCTACATGTCCGCGCCCGGACTGGCTATGGAAGTCGCCAACCAGGCCATCAACGACAGCACCCAGCTTTGGCCAACCACGGTAACCGGCGGGCCGCTGGTGCCGATCCTGGGATACAACGGCAGTCCCATACCGGCGCTCTTCGCGCAAGGGTACATGGCCGCCAACGGCAGCCACCACGTGCTGATCACCAACAAGTCCTCATCCACGTGCAGCGCGACAATTCAGTTGAACGGTGTGCACGTCACCGTTCCCATGACCGTAACATTCGTTTCGAATCCTACCGCCCTGGTGGCCAACACGGCGCAAAGCCCGAACAACGTACAGATTCAAAGCTCGACTCTCAGCAACCCGATCTCGATCGGGCCGTACAGCGTCACCGTCGTGTCGTGGTGAGAGGCAGTACCGCGATGAATAGTACCGGTTCTCAAGAAATCCTGCCCTAGAACATGGCGCTGGAGACAACCTGAGGGTAAAATCTGTACTGGCTCAGATCGCGAGGGGATAATCCATGTCTATGAAATCATTGGTGACCGCTTGCTTTACCGCAAGTGTCCTTTGGCTGTTACCGGTTGGCGCATACGCCAAAGATTGTACGGGACTGCCCACTTCATTCAACGGCAACCAGTTCCCCACCGGAAACTTCATCAGTAATTTCGATAACAACTGCTATCTCATCCCTTTCGCGGCCGGCACCGGCACGACCGGCGAAGAAGGCGACACCAACAGTATCTACGACAAGCTATATTTCAAGATCAATCCGAACTTGCCGCCCTATGAACTGGTCGTTCTGGGACAGTATCCGAATGCGCGCTATTTTTCGGCCACTTTGTATGATGACCACTCCGCGGTCACCCAGAATCTCACGGATGTCAACATGGTGCCTTTAAGCTCGAGTTACATCAACCCGTACCAGCCGGGGGTAGCTTTCGAAGCCAGCCAACAGTGGGGTATGGAGATCCAGCTCGGCGGCACGCCCGGGACGCTGCAGACGGGCTGCAAGATGACCGGCTATAACATCGAATCCAATCTCATGGATGGCACCCTGCGGCATCCGTATATCAACTGGAATTTGAACCCCACGTTCTTTAAACAGAGTCCCGAACCGGTGCTGCACGAAGTCGATACGCCCGGGCACACCAATCCGAACACGGCCGGCACCATCCTGATCCGCACTTATCTGGATCTGACTGCCCTGAGCGCGAACACCCAGCCGCACGTGATCGTGCGCGATGTCGCCTCGGGCTGCGCGTATCCGGCGTCCTATGCCACCGGCACCATGGACGTGGTCACCAGTAACTCCACCACGGGCAATTCCTGGCTCAATCAGACGCAGGTTCAGGAGCACAATGTCTATGCTAACTGGCAAGCCACGGATTGCTGGGGCACGATCCCGTACAGCCGGCTGCAATGGCTGCGCAGCGCCGAATATACTTCCGGCGCGAATCCCGATTCCAGCTATCTCTACGCTTATGTCCCGTCCGGCCTGACGCAGACGCTTCTGGGTTCGGGCGAGGTGCTGCGCATGCGATTCCAGGTGCCCACCACGCCGCCTACCCCATGTACTAACGGCTGTTCGCGATCAGGCAATGAGCAACTGCGCTACGAAAGCGTGTCGTTCCAGATTCCCGGAGGAGCGACGCTGGCCAGCGTGGCCGACAGTTGCCCCGCCAACCCGGTGAATCCATGTACCGGCATGGTGCAACTTCCAGGCGGCTACGTCACGCTGCTGGTGAGCGTGGGCGTACCGCAGCCTTCCTGGGCGACGGCGGCCAATGGTTACACCTGGCTGGACCTGTCCCAGGTGGGCAATTCGAATTACATGCAGTTGAATGAGCTCGCCATCCGCGGCATCCTGCCGGCTTCCACGTTCGAGTGCGCCGCCCAGGAGATTCCGTATAAAACCAGCGACGCCACCACGGCCGGCGCCGGTTTGATGGGCTTGTACGCCCCCTTGATCGATTACCCGGTGGCCGCGAACCTGCCGACCATGGCCACTCCGGTGACCGGCAACAGTGCCTGCGCCGTGTTTCCGAGTGGACCTCCGGGAGTGAGTCCGTCATGCTCCGTCTTAAAGACCCCCACCATGACCATTTCCTCGGTGAATACGCAGTGCGCAGCCGTGGGCTGCAATCAGTTGGTGGTGCAGCCGCAACCGGCCATCAGCGTGACCGGTACGGGCTTCGGCAGCTTCCCCCTGGGTTTGCCCTACAACGGCAACTCCAATTTCATCGAAATTACAGATAGCACGCAACACTGGAGCGCCGGCTATACCGGTAACACTTGCAGTGTCTCGGTCGGCGAGTGGTCCACCGGCCTGGTTTCTTTTGTAGCGAACGTGAATCAAACCGGGGGCAGCCCATGTCCCATGGCTGCCGGCGACCAGCTCAATATCACGATCTGGAATCCCCAGACCCTGGCCAGCACCTCGACCACGGTCACCGTCGCCGCGCAAAGCAATATCGCCAAGAATTAGGCGCTTAGCCAGACCCACTGCGCGTTGGCAGTACTGTACCACTGGTGTAAGCACCCGCGGGACAGGTATAATCGTGTAACACTCAATCCGAAAGGAAATCTTTACACTCAGATGAACGACCAATTCGATGTGGCCATTTTAGGCGCTGGCTTCGAGGGTGGGATGCTGGGGACCATTCTGGCCAATTGCGGCGCCAAGGTGGTGATCATCGACGCCGGTACGCACCCCCGCTATGCCCTGGGCGAATCCACCGTTCGGCACACCTTCCGCATGATCAAAATCATGGCGGAGCGGTTTAACGTGCCCGAGCTGAAAACGGAGTTCAATTCGGGCGAACAGTTGCACAAACATGTATCTAACCGCTTCGGCGTAAAGAAGAACTTCGGCTTCGTGTATCACCGGCCGGGCGAGCATCAGCGTCCGGCAGAAGCCAACCAACTGGTGATTCCGCCATACCGCGAAGGCTATGAAGCGCACCTGTTCCGCCAGGATATCGACCAGTATCTGGCGTATACCGCGGTGCATCACGGCGCCACCATCAAGTACAACACCCGCGTGAAAACTGTCGAGACCGACGCCGACGGGGTCACCCTCACCACGGAAAAAGGCGCTCCCATCCGGGCCAAGTTCGTAGCGGACGCCTCGGGCGGGGGACATGTGCTGGCGCGCCAGTGGAACCTGCGCGACGATCCGCCGCGCGTCCGCCTGCAGACGCGCTGCCTGTTCACCCACATGATCGACGTCAAGCCTTACGACGATCTGAACCTGCCGAACGGCGTCCCGCAAGCACCCCGCCGCTGGTACGACGGCACCTGCCATCACCTCTTCGATGGCGGCTGGCTGTGGGTCATTCCGTTCGACAATCGCGAAGGATCCTGCAATAAATGCGTCAGCGTGGGGCTGAGCTTCGATATCCGCAAGTTCCCCAAGCCGACGGACATCAGTCCAGCCGAGGAATGGCAGCAGTTTCTGGACAAGTTCCCCAGCATCAAAGAGCAATTCAAAGGCGCCAAGCTGGTGCGCGACTGGGTCTCGTCAGACCGGCTGCAGGGCTCTCTGAAGCAGACTGTCGGCGACCGCTGGGCCGTGATGGCCGGCGGCGCGGGCAGCGGCTTCCTGGATGCGCTGTTCTCCCGCGGCCTGGCTTCTTCGGTGGAGGTCATCAACGCCTTGGCGGCGCGCCTGCTGCCCGCTATCAAGGAAAACGATTTCCGGGCGGAACGCTTCGAATACATTTCGCGCATCCACGAAGCCAACCTGCGCAACAACGACCGGCTGGTGTTCGGGGCATACACTTCCTTCCGCGATTTCGACCTTTGGAATGCCTGGTTCCGCGTGTGGGCCATGGGCGTGGGTCTGGGCGATCTGAAGCTCGCCAGCGTCTACCGCCGCTATCTGAAGAGTCACGACGACTCCATCCTGCCGGACGCCGAAGAGCCCATGGGCCTGTTCTACAGCCAGCACAAAGGCTTCGGCAAGCTGTTCGACGACGCGGTCGCCAAGATGGACGAAGTGGAAGCCGGTACCACCGGCACCAAGGAAGCTGCCGCTTACATCTTCAAGCTGATTCAGAATGCGGAGTTCTCGCCGGCCGCCAACCACCTGGGAGATCCGGACTGGCACTTCATCAATGCGGGCACGTTCTGGGTAAACGTGCGGACGCTGGTTTGGCTGCTGACCTCAGCGCCGGCCGATATCCGTAGTCTGTCGTTCGGCCTGCTCGGCGATGTCGGCGGACGTAAGCCGCAGACCGCGCCTTCGGTGGGATAACGGGCATGTAAGTGGGGCAGCGCCATACGCCGCCCCACTGGCCCTACTTACATCATGCCGGGCAGCACTGTGGTGCCTTCGATCTCGACCGATTGCAGGCTGCCGGGATTCAGACCCAGGATGTGTAGAATCGTTGGAGCAATCTGCAGCGTCTGGACTGGAGTCTGGATCGTCATCTTCGCGGCGCTCGGATTCGACAACAACAGCATTACGTTGGTGTCGTCATGCGAGAAGCCGCCATGCTCCATCTGCTTACTGCTACTGCCGGTATAAACCACGCCGACGTTCGGAGTCACGATAATATCCGGCGTGCGCGGATCGCCATATGGCGGCAGGCCGGGGGCATTGAACATCGTGGTGATGGCCGGGCCGTTGAAGATCTCGCCGATGCCCGCGGTCGTCAAATTCGACTCGAGCGTGGTTACGGCGCTGTCCGTCTGGCTCTCGTTCGCCAGCCAGATGAGCGAAATGTCATCCTCCGTTGGACCAATGCCGGTGGGATTCGCCGGTGACTCCGACCAAGGCAGCAGGTTCTCCAGAATGGTCGCCGGGGACATGCCATTCGTTCCGTTGGGGCCCGGAATCGGGAAGTACTTATTCGGGTCGATCGGCGACTGGCCGTGCTTGGCGCTGATCACAATCCAGGTGGATTCGAGCAACCCCTGTTTGCTCAGCTCCGAAACCATCTTGCCGATAGCTGTATCCACGAATTGAATTTCATTCAGCAGGTACGTCGAAGGCGTGCCGGCCGCATTCGTATAGCCGCCGGAACCGACATTCGCCTCGATCAACTTTTCGCCTACGCTGACAGCCTGGAAATTCATCCCGAACAACGTCGGTACGGGAGCCGGCGTTTTACCCAGGTGCGTCTTGCCATCGATCTCGTTCAGGATCGCATTCACCTTCAGGGTGTCGTAACACTGAATGTTCTCGAAGCTATCCGTCCAGGCGCCTGTCTGAGTCGGGTCGGGGATTGTGGAACAATTCATGCCCGTGGGAGTTAGTACACCCGGCAGATTCACCACCGTGGAGTTGATCTCCGGTGAGTAATAGTCATTTACGTTCGTTCCGCTACCGGGACCCGAGACAGCCGAGTAAGATGGATGCTTATCCGACCACGCGGTATAACCTCCCGCTTGGTGAATGACCCCGAAGATAGTATTGGTCCGCACAAAATTCCACGGATAGACCGGATTGCAACTCATATCGCGTTCCAGGCGGGTCGCATCGATCGACGCGACCCCGCCGTCGGTCAGGCCGGCGCCCGGCGCGCCGCCGTTCAGCAGGCTCTGATTGATGTCGATGCCCTCATCAAATTCGGTCGTCGTTCCGGGCGGCGTCACGCCCGGCGTGCAAGGCCCGCCGGCTACGCCGTTGCCGGTAGTCACTGCGGGCGGGTTCAGCGAACGATCGTACGATACATCGTAGAATGCGCCGACCGACTTCGGAGAACCGCCGGACATGAGCGCCATCAGGCCCGGAAATGAGTCAGATGGCTTGGAAGTGGACGCGTTCAAGTAATTAACTCCCGTGTTCGCCAGAGCTGCCAGGTTCGGGCAATACGGCTTGCCGCTATTGACGCCGCTGACTCCATTGGTACAGTTGACAAAGTCCAGTGAGTGCATCCCGTCTATGCTGATCAAGAGAACATGCTTGATGCCGTTGGCGCCGTTGAAGGCGGTCTGCGGCAGAGCAGCAGGAGCCGCGAGCAGGGCGGTCAAGAGCGTGATTGTTTCTACATATCTACGTTGCACTTAGTTAACTCCTCCTCGGGTATTACATGTAGCAACGCGCTATTACAACCGGATGAGTGGCTGATATATATTCGGTATCTCGGGTATGGTGCGACACATAATGTACGCGAGGCGCGTTAACATGTGTAGCATGCGCCGCTGCCTGTTCCTGGATCGTGACGGAGTGATCAATGCGGCTCCGCCCGAAGGCGAATACATTCGCAGTTGGGAGGAGTTTCGCCTGCTGCCGGAAGTAGCCGATTGGATCCGGTTATTTAAAGCCGCTGGTTATCTGGCTATCGTAATTACCAATCAGCGCGGCGTGGCCCGGGGATTTTATTCGGAGGCGGAGCTGGCTGCCATACACGCGCAGATGCGCGCCGCGCTGGCCGCCCAAGGTGCCGAGCTGGATGATATTTTCTATTGCCCGCACGCCGAAGGCGAATGCAACTGCCGTAAGCCGCTGCCCGGCATGATCGAGCAGGCGCAAAAGAAATGGGATATCGACCTGGCGGCTTCGCTTTTCATCGGCGATGGCGAGCGCGACCGGCTGCTGGCGGAACGCTGCGGGATCCCTTTTGTCCGGGTGCGCGCGGGGCGCGTCATCGAGACTTGCCCTTTACCGACATTTGGCGGATAATTATAGACATATGGCGCATGCCGCTTCAGTCTTGCCGCGCGGGACCTCCGGTATCGGCGGAGTCCGCAAGGGCCTGCCCGCCGGGCGAGTGGCCCAGATGGCCCAGGTGTTGGACATAGACCGCCCGTCCCTTTTGCGCATCCTGGGCATCTCCGAGCGCACCATGCAGCGGAAGGATACCCACGCGGCGCGTCTGAGTCCGGCGGCTTCGGATCGCCTGGCGCGCATCGATCGCATCTACCGGCTGGCGGTCGAGGTATTCGGCAGCGAAGAGCAGGCCGCGCTATGGCTCAAGCGCCCCAGCCGCGCGCTTGCCAAAGAAAAGCCCCTCGGGCTGCTCGACACAGACGCCGGCACGCAGCAGGTCGAGCGCGAACTGCGGCAAATTCAGTACGGCTTCGTCTTCTGATGACGGTTCTGTGGCGGCTGTATCGCGCCGCTTATGGCCCGGGCCTCGACGGCATCGGCGGCATCTTTGCCGATGGCCGCTGGCACGCGCGCGGCGATCTGGTAGTGTACTTCGGCGGCACGGCCGCGATTTGCGTGCTCGAGCGCCTGGCCCATACCGATCCCGATCTGCTGCCCGCCGATCTGCGCCTGGCGCGCTTCGAATTCCCCGGCACGGTCGAACCATGCGGCGCATTGCCCGCGAATTGGGAACGCGACGAAAGTGTCACGCGGGAGTTGGCCGCCAAGTGGCGTGAAGCCGCGGCGTCCGGTTTGCTGGCGGTACCTTCCGCGATCCTTCCCGAAGAGCTGAACTTCGTCTGCAATCCGAAGCACGCCGATGTGCGGCTTCTGCGGCAAACCAGCGAACGGCCGTTCCGTTTTGACGCGCGGCTAGTTTGAGCGCGCGGGCGCATCGTTGATCTGCAATCCTAAGCACGCCGATGCGCGGCTAATTTGACTCCCGGACACTACATCGTGTTAAAGTAAATACAATATAGGTACAATTTCCGTGGGGCAGCTGTCTTTGTTCGATTGGAATGACGCCAACCGGCGACACTTGGCACGTCATGGTGTTACGCCGCTTGAGGCTGAGCAAAGCTATCGCAACGACCCGTTAGTCGTGGAAGAGCAGTTCTTCCCGGAAGAGATCCGTTATCTGGCTTTGGGCGAGACGGATGCCGGCCGCCGCTTGGCTGTTGTTTTTACCATCTGTGAACAGCGGATTCGTTTCATCACGGCCTACCCCATGACCGCCCGGCAGCAGGAGATTTACGAGGAAGGTTAGCCAATGAGCCAGCATCCGATTCCTAAATTCGCAAGTGAAGCGGAAGAAGCCGCCTGGTGGGATGCGCACCCGGAAGTCTTTGCGGAGCGCTTCCAGGCCGCCAAACAACAGGGCAAAGTGCACCGCTTGAGTCAAACCGGCTTGCCAGGAGCATCAGAGACCGTCACCATCCGGATCCCGCCGCAGGAACTTACCAGAGCACGTGCGCTCGCCGCGAAGCGCGGGTTGCGCTATCAGACCTACCTGAAGATGCTTCTGCACGAGGCCCTGGATGCGGAAGAAAAGAAACTCGCGAGTTAACCGCAAACTCCTAGTCCGGCATAGTCCGGCAAGGACTTTGAAAACCGGCCTTCCACCATGTAGAAAGGGTATAATCTCTTAGATATTGGGCGATGCTGCCTCCTTCCACGGCGAAGCAGCAGTAGGTCTGCATAATTTCCGTCACAGAGCAGTTTAGCGGGGTACGGTCAACATGCCGGAACAATTTCAGTTTCTCATCGTCAACGCGCCGGAGCGGTTGCGGCGTTCGGGTTTGGGTCTGTATGGCGAAAAAATGGACGCCACACGGACCGCGACGGCCGCCGACGCCGGATACGTGATCGTGCCCGCCGTGGGCCGCGACCGCGCACAGGAATTGCTCAGCCTGGCACGCGCCAAATCGCCGCGTGTGCTGCTCGAAGTTGCGTCGGCGGCGCAAGCCGCCATGGCGGGCGAGTTGGGATTCGACGGCGTCGTGGCTACCGCACCCGTAACTTCGCCCGTCCCGGTATGGGGCGCGGGCGGCATCGGATTGCATTCGGCCGCGGCATGGTATGCGGGCGGCGCGGCGGGCGTGGTTCTGGATGCCGCCGATCCTTCCTGGTCCGGACTCGCGCAGCGCTTCCGCACGGTCCCCGCCGTCGTGCGCGGTTTGCGCAATGCGATCCGCCAGCACGTGGAACTGGCCAAAAAGCACGCCCGGCTCGAACCGATGGCCGCAACGGAAACTCCCACGATCGAAGGCCTCGACGATACCGCCATAGAGAGACTGCTGTCCGAAGGCCCCACAAAAGTAGTTTTCTCGGGCATCTCAGACGCCCGGTCCGCTGCGATGGCTGCCGTACTCGCCGCGCCGCTCGCGGAGAAAGGCGCCCAGATCGGCATCCAGGCCGACGCCAAGATCGTGGAAGAAGCCGCGCGCCTGATTGCCGAGCTCGACGTTCCCTTCGCCGGCCCGCGCGTCGAGACCGCGCCGCCTCCCAAGCCGTTCGACGTCGCCATTGTGGGCATGGGCTGTCTGCTGCCGCAGGCGCCTAACGTTGAAGCCTTCTGGTCGAACATCCTGAACAAGGTCGACGCCATCACCGAAGTGCCCAAGGAGCGCTTCGATGTCGAGCTGTATTACGATCCCGACCGCAAGGCCAAAGACAAGATTTACTCGCGCTGGGGCGGCTTCCTGGATGCTGTGCCGTTCGACCCCATGCGCTACGGCATTCCGCCGAACGCCCTGCCGGCCATCGATCCGCTGCAGTTGCTCGCGCTGGTCACGGTCGACCAGGCGCTGCGCGATGCTGGCTATCACGACCGCGATTTCCCGCGCCAGAAGACTTCGGTGATTCTGGGCCTGAGCGGCGGCCTCGGCGACGTCGGCCTGCAATATGCGGTGCGCTCCATGCTGCCGCAGTTCATCGCGAAGCCGCCCGCCGAACTGCTCGCAGAACTGCCTGAGTGGACCGAAGATTCCTTCGCCGGCCTGCTGCTGAACGTAACCGCCGGACGCGTGGCCAATCGCTTTGATCTGGGCGGCGTGAATTTCAGCGTGGATGCGGCCTGCGCCTCTTCGCTTGCGGCCGTTTATCTCGCCGCGCGCGAGCTAGTCGATCACGCGAGCGACATGGTGATCGTCGGCGGCGTCGATACGGCGCAGAGCCCGTTCGGCTTCATGTGTTTTGCCAAGGCGCAGGCGCTCTCCGGACGCGGCCGCTGCCGTCCGTTCGACGAATCGGCCGATGGCATCGCTATCAGCGAAGGCATCAGCATGCTGGTGTTGAAGCGCCTGGAAGATGCCGAACGCGACGGCGATCGCATTTACGCGGTCATCAAAGGCGTGGCCGGATCGAGCGACGGCAAGGGCAAGAGCATGACCGCGCCGCGCTTGGAAGGCCAGATCCTGGCGCTCGAGCGCGCCTACGCGCAGGCCGGCATTCGGCCTTCGACCATCGGGTTAATTGAAGCGCACGGCACCGGCACGGCGGTCGGCGATGCCAGCGAGATTTCCGCCGTAGCGAACGTGCTCGCGTCGGATTCCGCCGCGCCGCGAAGCTGCGCCATCGGCTCTGTGAAGTCGATGGTCGGCCATACCAAGTCTGCCGCGGGCGTCACCGGCTTGATGAAGGTCGCGCTGGCGCTGTATCACAAGACGCTGCCGCCGACCCTGCATGTGGCGAAACCCAATGCCAAGCTGCTCGAGCCCGGCACGCCGATCTTCGTCAACACCGAAACGCTGCCGTGGATTCCGCCTGCCGGCATGCCGCGCCGCGGCGGCATCAGCGCCTTTGGCTTCGGCGGCACCAATTTTCATGCAGTGCTCGAAGAGTTCCAGGGCGACCTGACCGACCCTGCTGACGTCGCGCAAACCGAAAAATGGCCCGCCGAGTTGTACGTCTGGAACGATCCGTCGCCCGCCAGTCTGGATGCCGCGACCGCCGCCGCGCGCATCTCGCCAGCGGCTCAGACGCGCCTCGCCATCGTCGCGACTTCGGCCGATGATCTGCGCGCCAAGCTGGCTAAGGCGAAAACCGCGCTCGAAGCCAAACAGCCGCTCAACGATCCGCAAGGCATCTACCTGGCGTACGGTCCCGTGCGCGGCAAAGTCGCGTTTCTCTTCCCCGGGCAGGGCTCGCAGAAGCCGCATATGCTGCGCGAGCTGGCTTTGAACTTCCCCGAATTCCGCGCCAGCCTCGAGCAGGCCGAGAGCGCGGTCGGCGGACGTTTCCCGAAGAAACTGAGCGCCTACATTTATCCGCCGCCGGCCTTCAGTCCGGACCAGGAGAAGCAGCAGAACCTGGAAGTCACCGATACGGTGGTCGCGCAGCCGGCCTTGGGTGTGGTCGAAATTGGTTTGAGCCACGCGCTCGCGCGTTTGGGCGTGCGGCCGGACATGACCGCCGGCCACAGCTATGGCGAGTACGCCGCACTGGCCGCCGCAGGCGTGATCTCAGACGACGCGCTCTTCGATCTATCTGAATCGCGCGGCCGCTCGATCAAAGACACGACGCACGATGAAGCCGGCACCATGGCCGCCGTCTCGGCCGATGCAGACGCGATCGCCAAGGCGCTCGACGGCATGGAAGGCATCACGCTGGCCAATCACAACAGCCCGCGCCAGACCGTGATCTCCGGGTCGAACGCTGCCGTGAAGGCCGCCATTCCGAAACTGGAAGCGGCTGGCCTGGCGGCGAAGCCGATCCCCGTGGCTTGCGCTTTCCACTCGCCGCTGATGGAGCCCGCCCGCGCGCGCTTCGGCGAAGTGCTCGCGCGGCAGACGTTCCAAAAGCCCGCGGTGGCGGTCTTTTCGAATACGCTGGGCGCGCGGTATCCCGAAGATCCCAAGGAAATCGCCGAGCTGCTGGCCAGCCACCTGGTGCGACCGGTGAAGTTCGTGGACGAGATCCGCGCCATGTACGACGAGGGCGCGCGCGTGTTCCTGGAAGTGGGGCCGAAGGGCGTGCTCACCGGCCTCGCGCGCCAGATCCTGGACGGTAAGGACGCGCGGTTCATTCAGATCGATAGCGACCGCAACGGACTGGTGCAGTTACTGCAGGCGCTCGCGCAACTGGCGGCGGAAGGCGTGGCGGTGGATGCCGCGCAATTGCGACGTGGCCGGGTGAAAGCTGCCGAGCCTGAAGCGCGCGAGACCGGCTGGCGCGTGAACGGACTGCGCGCCTTCCCACGCACCAATCCGCCGCATGTGGTAAAGCCGCTGGAGTTAGTGACGCCCTCCGCGCTGCCGCCCGCTCCCGCTCCTGTCGTGGCGCCCGCGCCGGTAGTAGTGGCCGCTGCTTCTCCCGCGAACGATGCGGTGATGCTGCAATTCCAGCAGCTCATGCAGCAGGTGCTGCAGGCGCAGACCAGCATCATGACGGCGTACCTGCAAGGTACACCGGCTGCTCCTCCGGCTGTTGCTCCTGCCGTGCTGCCGCCTGCTCCCGTACCCGTGGCCGCTCCTGCACCCGCCCCACCCCCCGCACCTGTGCCGGCGCCGGTGGCCGCAGCTCCACAGCGCGATCTCATCGATGAGCTGCGCCGCGTGGCCGCCGAGCGCACCGGCTATCCCCCTGAGATGCTCGATCTGGACGCCGGCATCGAATCCGACCTGGGCATCGATTCCATCAAGCGCGTCGAGATCCTCACCGCGCTGCAAAAGCAAGGCACGCCTGAGCAGCAGCAGAGCGTGCAGGCGATCATGAACAAGCTGACCGCCGCCCGCACGCTACGCGAAATCGCCGACCTAATCGGCGGCGTTGCCGGTGCCGCACCGGTTGCTACACCAGCACCAGCCCCTGCACCTGCAGGGCGCGACATCGTCGAAGAGCTGCGCCGCGTCGCCGCCGAACGCACCGGCTATCCGCCCGAGATGCTCGATCTGGACGCCGGCATCGAATCCGACCTGGGCATCGATTCCATCAAGCGCGTCGAAATCCTCACCGCGCTGCAAAAGCAAGGCACGCCTGAGCAGCAGCAGAGCGTGCAGGCGATCATGAACAAGCTGACCGCCGCCCGCACGCTGCGCGAAATCGCGGAATTGATCGCAGGCGTAGCCCCTTCCGCACCGGTTGCCGCGCCAGCGCCGGCCCCCGCACCGGCCGGCCGCGACATTGTCGAAGAACTGCGCCGCGTGGCCGCCGAGCGTACCGGCTATCCGCCCGAGATGCTCGATCTGGACGTGGGTATCGAATCCGATCTGGGCATCGATTCCATCAAGCGCGTCGAGATCCTCACCGCGCTGCAAAAGCAAGGCACGCCCGAACAGCAGCAGAACGTGCAGGCGATCATGAACAAGCTGACCGCCGCTCGCACGCTGCGCGAAATTGCGAAGCTGATCGGCAGCGCTGCCGGCGCCGCACCGGCTCCAGCAGCACCCGCACCAACCCCCGCACCCGTCGGCCGCGACATCATGGAAGAGCTGCGCCGGGTCGCCGCCGAGCGCACGGGTTATCCGCCCGAGATGCTTGACCTCGACGTCGGCATCGAATCCGACCTGGGCATCGATTCCATCAAGCGCGTCGAGATCCTGACCGCGTTACAGAAGCTGGGCGCTCCCGAGCAGCAGCAGAGCGTGCAGGCGATCATGGACAAGCTCACCGCCGCTCGCACGCTGCGCGAGATCGCCGGTCTGATCGCGGGCACTATGAGCTCCGCTCCCGCCGCCGATGTTCCCCGCTTCATCCTGACCGCGGTCAACAAGCCGCGCGGCCAGGCCAAGCCGCAATATTATCCGGGCCGCGTCAGCCTGATCACGGACGACGAAACCGGCATCGCCTCCGCGCTCGCCGACGAGCTGAAGCGCAATGGCGAGCGGCCGCTGCTGCTGCGCCACAGCCCGGATGCCACCATCAGCGCGGGCGAGGTATTCTCGACCGACCTGTCTGACCCCGCGCAGGTCGAATCGCTGATCGGCGCCATCCGCCAGCAGACCGGAACCATCGGCGCCATCATTCACCTGCTGCCGCTGCGCTCTGGACCGCCCGCGCTTCCGGGCACCTTCGCCGAATGGCGCGACCTGGTGCGCCTGGATGTCCGCAGCTTGTACGCGCTGGCGCGCGCCGCCGAAAACGATTTGAAACAGACCGGCCGCGCGGGAGGCGCGTTATTCGCCGCCATCACCGCGCGTGGTGGAGTCTTCGGCCTGCAACCTAACGGACCGTTTTCGCCCACGCATTTCGCGGTTGCCGATTTCACCAAAACGCTGGCGCTCGAGTTCAATGGGGTGCTGTGCAAGGTCGTGGACCTCGACCCTACCGACCCGACCGCCATCCTGCGCCAGAAGCTCATCGACGAGCTCACCTCGAACGACGACACCTTGCAGGTGGGCCTGCCGGGCGATCGCCGCCTGACCGTGATGCCGCAAATTGCGCCGCTCGATGGCCCCGTCACGCGGCCCATCCAGCGCGACTGGGTCTTCCTGGTCACCGGCGGCGCGCGCGGCGTCACTGCCGAGATCGCGCGGCAGCTAGCCGAGCACCATCAGCCCACGCTGATCCTGGCCGGCGCCTCGCCGCTGCCTGCCGGACCCGAGCCGCCCGATACCGCCGGCATCACCGAATTGCCCAAGCTGAAAGCCGCACTCATGGCCCGCCTGCGCGCTTCCTCGGCGACCGTGAAGCCGGCCGCGGTCGAGGCCGCTTTGCAGCGCTTACTCAAAGACCGCGAGATTGTACAGAGCATCGAAGGGCTGCGCCGCGCGGGAGCCAAAGTCGAATATCATTCCGTGGACGTGCGCGACGAAGCGGCCTTCGGCGCACTGATCGATCGCATTTACCAGGAGCATGGCCGGCTCGACGTGGTGGTTCACGGCGCGGGCATTATCGAAGACAAGCTGATTCGCGACAAGACGCCGGAATCGTTCGATCGCGTGGTACACACCAAGGCCGATTCCGTTTACGTGCTGAGCCGCAAGCTGCGCTCCGAAAGCCTGCAATGCCTGCTGCTGATGTCATCCATCACGGCGGCGTTCGGCAATCGCGGGCAGGCCGATTATGCCGCGGCCAACGGCATCATGAACGGCCTTTCCGTGATTCTCTCCGGACAGTGGCCGGGGCGCGTCGTGGCCATGAATTGGGGACCGTGGGCCTCGAGCGGCATGGTCTCCGAAGAGGTGCGGCAGCAGTTCCTGTCGCGCGGCATTCAGATGATTCCGCTTGAAGGAGGCGCGCAATCCGCGCTGCGCGAAATCGAAGCGGGTCCGCAATCCGACCCCGTGGTGGCCATGGGCGAAGGCCCGTGGCGCGAAGTGGCGCTGCCCGCCGGCACGCCGCGCACGCAGGTGTTATTCGGGAGCCTGAAATGAAACCCACACAGCCGGAGATTCTCACATACGTCCTGAACACCGTGCAGGGCCTCTGCCAGGATTGGGACTACGCCGACCCGGTGGGTGCGGATTCACTGCTATTCACCGGCCTCGGCTTCGAGTCGCTCGACGCGGTCGTGTTGTGTACCGCCATCCAGGAGCATTACCAGACACCCATGCCCTTCGCCGAGCTGCTGGCGGAGATCGGAGAAAAGCAGCGGGACTTGTCGATCGCGGAGCTGGCGGAGTTTGTGAGCCAGCATGTAGTGCCGGCGACAGAGCCGCGCGAAGAACCGGCCCCCGCCGAGCGGATCGGCTAATATAAGGCGGCTGATGAGAGGCGTGTCGTTCCCTGGTCACGCGGCAGGAGTTGTCGCGGGTGCTGGAACGGCGGTATGGCGAACGATTCGCGGCTGTTGAATCCGCCGCACAACCTCATCTTATTTTCGCGGTCGTGGGGAAGCGGGCTTGATTGTTTGTGACTGAGCGGAAGCCTGCGGTGCCTGCGCCGGGAAAGCAGCACCCTGAGGCATTGGAATTCGCACCGTTACAGTCGGTATGATTAGGCTGTCTCGGCCTTGGCCTTTAGCGGTATGTTTTCTGGACATCGCAGCCTACTTGCTGGCAGGACGGGCTTGCGCTGGAGGTTGAGCTTGCGCGGGCGTTTGGGCCGGGACAGCAGCGCCCTGAGGCATAGGAATTCGCACTGTGACGGCAGGCATCACTAAGCTTTTGCCGGAATCGGGAACAGCGACTTTGTGCATATTGTGCCCTCAACTCAGTCTACACCATACATCATAGTAAAGTAATCCTTTGCTTCCGACTGAGCCTCGGCGAACAGCTTTCCGTTGACAGGAAGGCCAACAGGAAACGCTTTTCGCTCTGCTTCGTGTTGGAGCTTCATAAGCTTGTGCCGCCGGCTGGATATCTGGTCATCGGTGTATCTTCCAGAGAAAATGCTTTCCCACTCTAACTGAGCGTCAATGAACATGCTGTTTAACGCTACCGTGTGGTCGCTTGCTGCTTTGTGTGTTTTGGCAAAAGGGAAAACTTCCTTTAGGGCGTCAGCAAGTTGCGAGGCGGCGATGATCGCACCCCACAAGAACGCGTATTCTCTCCAAACCACCCATGCTGCTATACCCCCGTTGGAGGCGATAGCCTTCAATATTCCGAGGCGAGTTACCCACGTGCCGCGATCATCTCTGTAGCGGCGAATATAAGCAGCGCCCACCTTAAGTTCAATCATTTGTTTCCAGTAGAGGTCCTGCTGTCGATGTGGATCTGCGGCATTTTCGTTCATTCCAACACAAGTTTAATTCCTGCCGCATGCTCCATGCTTGACCCGGTCAATTCCTGTAAAGCCCGCGCCCCAAGACCAGCGGGCACACTTCCATGCCCTCCGCGTACGGCGAAGCTTCGTAAGATTATCACTGGTAGTAGTTCTCAAGGGTCAGTGCCGGGCAGCCGCGCGAAGTCGAACTGGCTCCTGCCGAGCGGATTGGCTACCATAAGGCAGGAGCGCTGATGAGCAGCTTGACCGATTCGCTGGTGACCTGGGAGGAGTTTCTCCGCCTGCCGGAACGTCCGGAAAGCGGCCAGCGCTACGAATTACAGGATGGCGAGGTGATCGTCGTACCCCCTGCCCGCCCGCTGCATATCAAGCTGCAGAAACAGATCGAGCGTCTGCTTGAAACCGCTGCCAACGACCGCGGCGTGGTGACCACGAAGTTTCCGTATCGTCCCATGCCCAACCTGCAATACTGGTTCGCGGACGTCGCTTATATCCCGCAAGCGGATTGGGACGCACTTCCGCCGAACGAATATCTTGTCTATGCTCCGCCGCTGATCGTAGAGGCGCTTTCGCCATCGAACACGCCGGCGAAAGTGACCCGGCAAAGGTTAGTGGCGCTGTCAGGAAGTACGGAGGAATTCTGGGTGGTCGATGCCGAGAGCCGGACCGTGCAAGTGACGCGGGGTGTGATTCAAAGTAGCTTCGGCTTCCCGGCGTTTTTCATTTGTCTCCCGGCAGGCGGATTGTTTTGAAGAGTCAGCCTACGACAAGAGATTCATGAAAGTTGCAGGACATGGCTGGCGCGGGCGGCCAGCGCCTTGTCGAAGGTGATCACGGAGCCGCCCGCGCACTCGGCGAAGGCCAACAGCCAGGCATCCGCCCACAGCTTGGGGGACGCGTGGCCTTTGTGCGTGTACTTCCGGAAAGCGTCGTCTACGCCGCTGGGCTCACCGAAAAACGCCACGCGGTCATCTGCAAACAGGCGGTCATAAGCGGCCCAGGCGTTAGCCATATGTAACGGTTTGCCGTTCATTGCCGCGGCTGTAGTCAACAGCCGCAGCAATCCAACTTGAGTTGCTCGAAGGAAACCGATCACGCCGGTTTGGTAAGATTCCCACCACTCCGCGGCGACAGCTCGATGCACGTGATCCGGGTGCAGCAGCGCAAACCACACGTTCACATCAGGGAAAATCGATGAGGTCATAAATCTGCTCGTTGGTCAGATCAATCGGTTTCCCAGTTGACGGGATAATGGGCGGATCGAGCTTGAGCCGCCGGGGCGGGCGTTTGGGCGTGTCTTCCTTGACGGCCTGCTCGATGCTGTGCAAGATCAACTGCCGCGCCGAGCAACCGCGGCGCGCCGCAGCCTCGTGCAGGCGGCGGTGCAGGTCGCGGGGCAGATCGATGCTGGTGCGGACTGAGTTCGCCTTCACATATCGATTATCGCGAAGCGACTTAAATAAGTCAAAAGCGCTTTCAGGCCGCGCGGGCGGTCAGGCTGATGCCCGCCAGATCCGAGGCATCCAGCGCGGCGACCGCGCCTGCGATGCCGCCATCCGCCATAGTCACGACCGGATTCACTCCCAGCCGCTGCTTCCAGCCGCCATTCACCGATGATCCATCGGCGCCGATCTCCACGTCGGCCGCGCAGAGCTGTTCGCCGAAGCGCTCGGCGATCAGCATGCGGACGGCATCCTTGGCGGCGCAGCGCGCCAGCAGCCAGTCGTAGCGCTGCTTGGGCGTGACCTGCAGCGTGTCCCAAACGGCCCGCTCGCTTCGGCTCAGTACCAGGTAGGCGAGCGTCTTCAGCCACACGCTGTGCGACGACTCCAGGAACTGCTGCGGCAAGTCCTCCACGCGGCAGCAGACCACGCCGCGCTTTCCGGCGATCGGCTCTTTCCACGGCGTCGCGATGTACGTCCCGCGCGGATCGATGCGCAGGCGCAGGAAACGCGGCGGCTGCGGGAAGCGGCGCGTCTCCCAGTTGTCGAGCCGGTAATAAACTTTGCCCTCGCGATCGAGCACTTCGATATCGGAATGGATCACGGCGTCGCTTTCGAACTTGCGCACCACGCGGCATTCGAGTTGCGATCCGGCTGGCGGCGCGGGCGCGTAGCAATGGAATGCGGCGACGCGATATGGGAACAAGTCCGTGCCTTTTTCGATGGCCTCCCAGAACCAGTAGGCGACCACCTGGCCGGCGGCATCGAGCAGCACCGGATCGAACAGGAACGCCGGCTGCGGATTGTCGGTGAAGAGCTGGCCATGCGGCAGGACTTCAAGCGTAGCGCTGCAGCCGTTGCGTCCGGCGCGCTCGACGCTCTTGGTGCCTTGCATCATGTAGCCGTGAAACATGCCGGTGCGATAGAGCTGGTCGGGAATCCAGGCGGATCGCTTTTCGTTTTCGAGCGTGAACGGGCGAGGTGGTCCGGCTTCGAGATAGTGGTCCGCGAAGATGGCGACGGCTTCGGCCAGGATCGGCCGCAGCGTGTTGGCGGCTCCGGCTTCGCGCAACGCGACGTGGATCTCGTTCGGCGCGGTTTGCTTGGCCGCGGCTTCGACCGTGTAATTCGGCTTTTCGAGCGTGATCCAGCGCGAGGCGCGGATGTCACGCAAGCCGGCCAGCACCTTGCCCGGCGCCAGCAGCGCGCCGCCTTCGGCCAGCATCTCCATGGTGACGGTGAGCGGCACCAGCGTCAGGCCGAGCAACGCGGGATCTTCGAGCGACACGTTGCGGCCGAGCGCGTGATGATCGAAGATGACTTCGCGCGCGGCCGAGAAATGATGCAGCGCGACGGCGCGCACGCCGGGCGTATTCTCGACGACTTCCTGGAAGAACGGACGACGTGGCTGCGACGGCTGGGGCACGCCCTGGCGCGATGCCAGATACGCCGCCATGACCTGCTGCTGTGTGTCGACGAGCTGCTGCATGGTGGCCATGTGCTGCTGCATGAGGGTGGAACGGGGATCCGATGCCGCCTGCGGCGCCTTCGGCTCCGGGGCTGGGTGCTGGGGGCTGGGGGCTGGGGCTCTAGTTCCCGGCTTCGCCGGTAATTTGAAGTCGGCTGGGAGACGTGCTGGTTGGATTCCGGTTCCCAGGGCTAGCAGGCGCTTTGGTTTGATCTTTTCTGTGACTGGGCGCGGCGCTCGGCGGGCGTAGAGATGCTCCAGGTTCGGATTCAGTCCATGCGCTACCAGTTGGCCTAGCATGTGGTGGAGCTGGATGACTCCCGAGCGGTGCTGCACGTTCGACGGAATTGCGGCATGCGGTTTCGCGCGCAGCACATCGTCGGTGAAGCCGGTCAGGTTGCTGCGCGGGCCGATTTCGAGGAATAGGCGCACGCCGTCGTTGTGCATGTGCTGGATCGTTTCGCGGAAGCGCACGGTGCTCGACCATTGCACGGCGGCCAGCGAGCGGATTTCTTCGGCGTCGTTCGGATACGGCCCGGCGGTGACGCAGGAGTACAGCGCGGTCTGCGCATTTCCGATGCGCAGCCGGTCGAAGTGCAGCTTCAGCGGCTTGCTGAAGACTTCGAACCACGGCGTGTGATAGGCGCGGGCGAAGGGCAGCTTCTGGCAGATGGCGCCCTTGGGCGTGAGCACGGTGACCAGCTTGTCGATCACCGGCTCGGGACCGCACAGCACCACCTGGTGAATGCAGTTGTCGAGCGCGATATAGAGCTGGCCATCGCTCGCGGCCACCTGCTGCTCGAGGAATCCGTGATCCGCGCCCGCAACGGCCAGCAGTACGGCTTCGGGAATGTCGCTGGTGGCGTTCAGCTTGTCGAAGACTTCGTAGACGCCCAGGATGTGCTGGATCAACTCGTCGTCGCTGTTCACTTCGACCACGCGCGAAGCGAGCAGCGCAGAATGTTCGCCGGTCGAGTGGCCCACCATGGCGTCGGCACGGATGCCCAGCTTTTCGATCAGCGCATACATCGCCTGGTTGGCGCAGAAGACGGTTTCGGCGCCCGAGTCCATGTTGTAGAGCCGGTCCTGGCTGGGCGAGCCGAAGGGCGGCGGAAAGATGACGTCGCTCGGCAGGTAATCGCGCCCGTGGTTTTCGTAGGCGCGATCCATCAGGTCGAAAACCTCGCGCACCTCCGGAAAGTGAATGCAGAGATCGCCCAGCATGTTGCGGTACTGCGAGCCTTCGCCGGGGAACAGAAAGGCCAGCTTGCCATTCAACCCCAGGGGTTCTTTGAAGTGGTAGATGCCTTCGATTTCCTTGATGTTGCGCGTTTTGGGATCGGCCAGACGCTTGATGGCGCGTTCCAGTTTGGCGATCAGGTCGGTGTGCGACAGCCCCACCACCGCCATGCGCACGGGTCCCATCGGACGATTGCAGTTGAGCGTCCAGGCCAGATCTTTAAGCGACAGCGCGTCGCCCACCTGGTTGAGCAGGTCGAGCGCGCGTTGCGCATCGGCGGCCACTTCGGCGCGGTCCGCGCCCGAGAAGACGAACAGCTCGCTGTCCCATTCATGTTGCAGCCAGGGTGCCTGGTTGGGTCCGGTGTACTCTTCGAGGATGGCGTGCGCGTTGATGCCACCGAATCCGAAAGCGTTGACACCCGCGCGCCGCGGCGCTTTCGACGAACCGTGAATCCACGGGCGCGTTTCGGTGTTGATGTACAGATTCGATTTTTCGAGCTGCAGCTTGGGATTGGGATTCTCGCAAAGGGTCGGCGGCAGCACTTTGTGATGCAGAGCGAGCGCGGCCTTGATCAGCCCGGCCACGCCAGCGGCGGGCACCGTGTGGCTGATCATAGACTTCACCGAGCCCAGCGCGCAGCGCGGCGATTCGGTTTGGCGCGGCGGGAAGACGCTGCGCAGCGCTTCAACCTCGACCACGTCGCCGACGGGCGTGCCGGTGCCGTGCGCTTCGAGCAGGCCGATGGTCAGCGGATCGATCCCGGCCGGTTCGTAAGCGCGGCGCAACGCCAGTTCCTCGCCTTCCAGGCGCGGCGCGAGCACGTGCGTGGCGCGGCCGTCGCTGGCGATGCCGATGTTTTTCAGTACCGCATAAATTTGATTACGATCGCGCTCGGCATCGGCCAAGCGTTTCAGCACCACCATACCGACGCCTTCGCCGAGCAGCGTGCCGTCGGCGTCTTTATCGAACGAGCTCAACTGGCCGCGATGCGAGAGCGCCCCGAGCTGCGAGAAGATCATCATCAGTACGGGCGACGTGTTGCTGTTGACGCCGCCGGCCAGGGCCAGATCGCAGTTGCCGGTGCGGAGCTCGCGCGCGGCCATCTCGACGGCCACCAGCGAACTGGCGCAGGCGGCATCGATCAGGTAGTTGGGGCCCATCAGGTCGAGCCGGTTGGCGATGCGGCCGGTGATGATGTTGGGGACCAGGCCGGAAGACGTATCGGCATTGAAGGGCGGCAGCGTGGACTTCATGTGCCGCTTGATCTCGGCCAGTTCGGCCGCGGTGTGCTCGGGGTGAAGCTGCTTCAGGATGCGCAGGAAGCTTTCGACCATCACGCCTTGCTGAAGTGCCGCGGCGTTGCCGCGATTGACGTAGGTGCCGCGTCCGATGATCACAGCGGTGCGCTGCTTGACGGGTTCGAGATCGAGATTCGTGCAGTCCTGGATGGCGTCGTGCGAGGCCTGCAGCGCCATATAGTGATCCGGCTCGCCGCCATCGACGGCGTTCGGCATAATGCCAAAGGTGAAGGGATCGAACTGCGCCAGTTTGCCGAGGAAGCCGCCGCGCTTGCAGTACGTGCGGTCGTCCTGCTTGGTGTTTTCCTCGAAAAACAGATCGGACTCCCACTCGGGCGGCGCGTCGGAAATGGAGTTCACCTTGTGCAGGATGTTTTCCCAATAGCGCTGCTTGTCAGGCGCGCCGGGCAGGACGCAGGCCATGCCGATGATGGCGATGTCTTTGGAACCGTGATTCATGCGATAGGTCTTCTTATTGTCGGGGATTGGGTGGGGCGGGCGCAAATGGCGACGAATGCCGATGCCCATACGCCGCGACGTCATATCGTTGGCAGCCAACCGTGATAAGGTGGGTAATCTTGTAACCTCCGCCGAGGCAGAGAGATCGTGCCCTAACATCCAATCCACAGACATTCGTGCATATGAAGCTTTCGATACTTGTGCCGGTTTTTAATGAAGCCGACCTGCTCTGTTCAGTGATTCCGCGCGTGCTGGCAGTCAACTATGGGGAAGGCGTGGAGATCGAAATCGTCGCGGTAGACGACGGCTCGAGCGACGGCTCCTTGGCGATTCTGGAAGAACTGGCGCTGCGTTATCCGGGACAGATGCGCGCGATCCAGCACAGCCGGAACCAAGGCAAAGGCGCCGCCATCCACACCGCCATCCAGCACGCAACCGGAGATTTTGGGGTAGTGCAAGATAGCGATCTGGAGTACGACCCACAGGATCTGCCCAGCGTGTTGCGTCCGCTGCTGGAGGGCCGCGCGGATGCCGTGTTCGGTTCGCGTTTCCTGGTGGCGGGCGAACGCCGCGTCCTGTACTTCTGGCATTCCGTAGCCAACGGCCTGCTGACGACGTTCTGCAACGCCGTGGCGGATTTGAACCTGAGTGATATGGAGACTGGCTACAAGGCTTTCCGTTTGTCGCTGGTGAAGTCCATCCCGCTGCGCAGTCAGCGGTTCGGTTTCGAACCGGAACTCACCATCAAACTGGCGCAGCGCGGCGCCGCGCTCTACGAAGTTCCGATCCGTTACCGGGGGCGCACTTACGAAGAAGGTAAGAAGATCGGCCTGAAGGACGCCTTGGAGGCGGTCTGGATCATCACCAAGTATGGTTTGCAGCGCGACATCTACGTGGACTCGGGCGCGCGCATCCTGGATGCCTTGGCTAATACCCCGCGGTTCAACCGCTGGATGGCGGATACCATCCGGCCGTATGTCGGTTCCCGCGTGCTGGAGATCGGGGCCGGAATCGGCAACCTGACGCGGCATCTTTCCTCGAAGCGGCAATCCTATATCGCCAGCGACATCGATGACGAGTATCTGGCGCGACTGCAAGTGCATTTTCAGAACCGGCCCAATTTGACGCTGCGGCGCTGCGATCTGGCGCGGCCAGAGGACTTCGCGGATCTGCGAGAACAGGCCGACACGGTGGTCTGTTTGAATGTCGTCGAGCACGTCGAGGACGATCATCTCGCCCTGGAGAACGTCGCCGGCGTGCTCGAACCTGGAGGGCGCGCCATCATTTTGGTGCCGCAGGACCAATCGATCTACGGCACCCTGGATGAAGTCCTGGGCCATTTCCGGCGCTACGCCGAGAACGACTTGCGTTCCAAATTAGAATCCGCGGGCCTGGAAGTCGAACAGGTCTTGCATTTCAACCGCATCACGCGTCCGGGCTGGTATCTGAATGGCCGCATCCTGAAACGCCGCTATTTCAGCCGGATTCAGCTCTGGTTTTTCGACCACCTGGTCTGGCTCTGGCGAGGCATCGACCGCATGCTGCCATGGCCGGCAGTTTCATTAATTGCCATCGCCCGGAAGCCGCCGCGCTGCGGCACGCCGCATCACGGATGATAGGTCTGGCTCAGCGAGCCTTCGGGCAGATATACCGGGACATCGCCCCAGGCGCCCAATTGCTGTGACTGCGTGACGGCCGGGTTTGACGAAGGTATGACCCAGAACGTCGCGGTGCCAGGCCGCCATATGGAGATGTCGGCCTTTCCATCTCCGTCATAATCTTTAGGAACCGGAATATCGCCCAATAGGCCCAATTGCTTAACGATCGGTTGAGATGGCGTGGCGCTGGGAATAATGGACCAGGTGCCGGTCGGCGGATACCAAACGGCCAAGTCAGCTTTGCCATCGCCGTCATAATCGGCCGGCGCGGGAATGTCGCCTAGCACGCCCCATTGTGTGATTATCGGTTTCGAGGGGTTGCTGCTGGGTGAGATATACCACGTCCCATTTGATGGCTGCCAGACCGCCAGGTCTGCCTTCCCGTCCCCATCGTAATCCGCCGGCACAGGAATATCGCCAATGCTGCCCCATGCTGTACTATAAGGTTGCGAAGTACTACTGGGGATGATGTACCACGTCGCAATAGATGGCCGCCACACAGCCAAATCTGCTTTCCCATCGCCATCATAATCCCGCGGCACGGGCACGTCACCGTAAACGCCCCACTGGCTCATAATGATTTTCGAGGGATTACTCGACGGTATGATCCACCAGACTCCGGTAGACGGCCGCCAGATGGCGTAATCAATTATCCCGTCCCCGTCATAATCCGCCGGCACGGGCACGTCGCCGACCACCCCCCACACTGAGCCCGTGGTAGGGCCCGAGTTGCCATACGGGGTGACGTACCACCCCCCGTTGGATGGCTGCCAAACCGCGTACTCGGCTTTGCCACCCGATTGAAACGTGCTGGGCTTCGATACGTTGAAAGGCGCCGCAGAAAGCCGTGCATTGTTCCAGTAGATATCCGCGTTCCAGGCGCCGGCCATCGGCAGCGGCGCTGCCGCGATATTCATTGTATCCGTGAAGCATTGCGTGCCGCCGTTCACCGCCGTGAAGGAATGGCTCTGATAGACCGGCCCCCAAGGCGCCGACCAGTCCACGCGTGCCACGCCGCCGATCGTCGTATTACTGAGCTCAAACCAGGCTACAGCCGCGGTGTCGCTGGTGAAAAAACCGGTGGCGGCGGGCGGCGGTGTGCATCCGGCACTAACCGGAAACTTCGCGATGACCAGTTGCTGGAGCTGTGTCTCAGGTATGTTTTGCACGGCCGCAACGGCTTGTTGCGCCGGCGTCACGCTCAACGCCGGGCTCGACGCCGGGACGCTCACCGTCATCAGCACCTGTCCGCCCGGAGCCATCGACGCCAGATTGGCCCACACGTTCGTAATGCGCAGCGTGACGCTCCCTGAAGATCCTGGCGCGGTGAATGAGATCCATTGAAAGAGTATGCCGCTCGTTCCGCTTGCCGCCCCCCATATCGGAGTCGTGCTTGGACCGACAAAGAGCTCCGGCTGGCTGGTGGCCAGGGTCGTATTCAAGGCAATCTGGAGGTTGGCGGTGGCCTGGGTTCCGGGCGTTCCGCCGGTGCAGGTCAGCAGCAGATCGCCAACTTGTTGTGCGGGACTGCCCGCCGGTACGCTTACAACCTGCGCTGCGGATAAGGTACACGCCAACGGCCCGCCGCTGACCGCGAGCTTCGCCACGAATGCGTCGATGCCGCCCAAACCGGTGGGCTGAAAAGCTCCGGGAGGAATGAGCAGGCCCAGGGTCGACCCGCCGCTACCGGTCCAGCCGGTAACATAAGCGTCGCCGGCCGTGTCCGCCGCGATACCTGCCGCCACATCGGCCCCGCTTCCACCGTAGTAAGTCGCATATAGCAGACTGGTCAACTGGTTGTTGAACGCCGCTACAAATCCGTCTCCACCGCCGCTGTAAGATGATTGCACCGCATTGCTCACCGGGAAATCGATCGAGCTGGTTGAGCCGGCGATCAACACATTGCCCGAACCATCCAGCGCGATGCCATAGCCTATATCCGATCCCGAGCCGCCCAGGTAAGTAGCGGTCGTGACGCCGCTGCCGTAGGTGTTGATGATGGCCACAAAAGCGTCATACGAACCCTTGTTGAAACTCTGGTATCCGGTGGACGTGCCCGGAAAATCCGGCGCATTGGTAAAACCGGTGACGTAGGCGTTGCCTGAGGCATCCGCGGCTATGCCGGTACCATTGTTCAATCCCGTACCGCCGAGAAAAGTGGAATAGGTCACCTGCCCGGAGGAATTCATCTTCACCACAAACGCGTCGCTCTCGCTGCCGGTAGGCTGCAGCGGATTGAGCGTGGGAAAATTGCCCGACTGGGTCTGGCCGGTGACGTAGATGTTCGCGGACGGGTCAAGCGCCACCCCCGCGGCTGTATCGTTCCCCAAGCCGCCCAGATACGTGGCAAACAGCAGGGCAGAGCCGGCTTGATTTAACTTCGCCAGGAACCCGTCGTAAGCGCCGCCGCCATAAGCCGGCTGAAACGCGCCCGCCGTAACCGGAAAATCGACCGACGCCGTGTAGCCGGCAATGTGCGCTTCCCCGGAAGCATCCACGGCGATCCCCGACCCGTAATCCGCGCCGCTGCCGCCCAGGAACGTGGAATAAACCAGCCCGGATCCGGCGGGATTCAGTTTCAGGACGAAAGCCTTGCTAGTGCCCATGAAGCTGGTGCGCAGCGCGCCGCTGGTGATGGGGAAGTTCGCCGAGTAGGTAAACCCGGTCACATAGGCATTGCCCGCCGCGTCGACCGCCACCCCCATCGCCGCATCGCGATTATTGCCCCCGATGTATGTCGAATACACCAAGCCCGTGCCGGCAGCCTTCCACTTGGTGATAAATACGTCCGTGTTCCCGGCCATAGACCACTGCTCCGGGCCCACGCTCGGAAAATTGAACGATCCGGTCTCGCCTACGACATAAGTGCAACCAGAGCTGTCCACGGCGACCGCATGGCCGTAATCGTCTCCGCTGCCTCCCAGGTAACTGGCAAACGCCAGCGTCGGATCGATGACCAGTGCCTGCCGCGGGTCGTATGCGCCAATTTCGAACCCGGCCTCGTGCGCACCATTCAGCACATACCGGGCGGGCACGGCACGGCGGCCTTCCTGCGTGATTTGATAAACGGCCGGACGCGCATGCGTGACCCATCCCGATTCCGCGCGAACTTTCAGATTACCTTCGCTATCGATCTCGACAGGCTCAGCGCCGCCAAACGCCAGCCGGATCGACTGCCAGGAGGCGCCGGGCGCCACGATCAGGTCGTATTCCAGACGGTTCTGGTTGCCGTGATAGACCAGGTCGACACCAGGATAGAGGCTGCTGTAACGAATCGCCTGGAATAAAGGCACACTCGTACGCCACTGGTCCGGATGTGAACCGGTGAAATAATTGGCAATGCCCACCTGCGGGCCGTCCGTGCGAGGCAAGACGGCCGGCCGGCTACCCGGAAACTGGAGCATTAGGCCGGCGGAATCCATCACGGCGCCTGAAGCCGCAAACGCCACCGTTCGCCCGGCGACATGCGCCATGACGGGTTGCCAGACGCTATCCCCGCGCCATTCAAACGTCAACGGCATCTTGCCGTAGGCCGCCGGGTTCAGCGGCTGGCTGTTTCCATTAGAGAAGCCGTAAGCGAAACTGCCTACGAAAAAGATGAGCAGGCCAACTCGATAATTCGAGCTCATGCCCCCTAAATCGGTACTTTTGGCAGAACGCTTTAGGGTCCATCCGCGTGGGGATCTAAGGTGTAGTTGAAGACCGCTCCCAACCGCAGGCTTACGCGTGCCGGGCCGAGGCCCGTCCTCCGGTTTCCTCGCGCCGCACGTAATCGCCTCCAGAAAGATGATGTTCCAACCAGAGATAGAGCACAATGAAGAGGTAGCGGCTGCCCATTTCTTTGATCTTGAGCTTCGAGATTCCGGACTTGCGGTTGGTCCAGGAAATTGGCACGACCGCATAGGAGTATCCGCGCACGATCGCCTTGAGCGGCATTTCCACGGTTAAGTTGAAGTGCGGCGAGATCAACGGTTGCATGCCCTCGATGGCTTCACGGCGGTAACATTTGAAGGCGTTGGTAATATCGTTGAAGCGCAAACGGAACAGGATGCGGATGAACCAGTTTGCCATCCGGTTGATGGCCAGCTTGTGGACGGGGTAATCGACGATCTTACTGCCATGGATAAACCGCGAGCCAAAAGCGCAATCGTAGCCTTCTTCCAGCTTGCGGTAGTAGCGCACTAAATCGGCCGGGCTGTCGGACCCGTCCGCCATCATCACCGTGATCGCCTCGCCGGCCGCTTCGGCCAAGCCCGCGCGCACCGCCAGGCCGAATCCATGTGGGCCGGTATTCGTCACCAGCCGGATATCCGTGCCGCGCTCCGCAAGCTCCAGAACGCGCGCGGCCGTTTGATCGATGCTACCGTCATCCACCACCACGATTTCGTACGGAATCTGAGCGCTGGCCAGGGCAGTGACGATTTCCGAGATGGTCTGCCCGACGGCGCCTTCCTCGTCGCGAGCGGGAATCACAACCGATAACTTCATGCCGCGGTCCCGGCCGGCTGCCGTAAGTGGCGCTCCGCGATCTCATTGAGAATTCGCGCCAGGCCATACTGCATTTGCCAGCTTGGAAAATGGCTGTGGATCTTGCTGAGGTCAGTCATGTAGCAGATATGATCGCCCGTGCGATTCACGTCATGGTAGCTGTATTTCAAGCGCAGCCCTATTCCGGCTAGCGCATCGATGGTTTCCAGAATCGAAAGGCTGTTCCGGCGTCCGCCACCCAGATTATAGACCTCGCCACAACGCGGCGCGCGGAAGAATTCCAGAAACAGGTGTGCCACGTCGTAACTATGAATCTGGTCGCGCACCTGCTTGCCTTTGTAGCCGTGAATCGTGTACTCTTTCCCGGCTGCGGCGCAATGCACGATGTAAGCCAGATAGCCGTGCAACTCGACGGCGGCGTGTTGCGGCCCGGTCAGACAGCCGCCGCGAAAGACGCCCACCGGCATCTGGAAGTAGCGGCCGAACTCCTGGCACATAACGTCGGCCGCGACCTTCGAGGCGCCGAAGACAGAATGCAGGCATTGGTCGATCGACATGCTTTCGCCGATGCCATCTAGGCCGCCCGCGTAGTCGTAGCGCTTCTCGAGTTCGATCAAGGGCAGCGTGTTGGGGCGGTCGCCGTAGACTTTATTCGTGCTGGTGAAGCAGAATGGCGATTCGCGGCAGAAATCGCGCGCGGCTACCAATAGATTCATGGTGCCGAGCGCATTCACATCGAAATCGTCGTATGGTATCGACGCGGCCTTGTCGTGCGATGGCTGCGCGGCGGTGTGGATGATGAACTTGGGGCGCTCGCTCTCGAACACTTGACGCACAGCCTGGCGGTCGCGGATATCGATCGGCAGGTGCCGATAGCGCGGCAGCGTGGCTTGCAATTCGCGCACGACGGCGCCCGTGGCGCCCTGTTCGCCGAAGAACTGGCGGCGCATGTCGTTGTCGATGCCGATGACCTCCCAGCCTTCGGCCGAGAGTTGGCGGACGCATTCCGAACCGATCAGTCCGCCCGAACCAGTGATGAGAGCTTTCATAGCCAAGACCCAATCTACTATCGCGCGCGACTAGGGGGCAAACCTACCCGTGCGGACAAAGACATACTCATTACAGCCGAGCGAGCCGCCGCAGGTGGTCATACGCCGCAGGACGAATCCCCGTTGCAGCCCGAAGTCCAGAATTGCCTCCGGCTTGGCGACTTCGAACGGATAGCCGCCCACCCAGTCGATAAGGTCATACCAGGGCGACATACCGCGTTCCCGGCCCTCTTCCCGCCACGAAGCGAACGGCCGCAGCCGCAGAAGATCCTTGACCGTGCGGCGCCACCAGAGGAGGACGAGCGCGGGAATAGTCACCAGGAATCGCAGATTCGGCGGCAAACGGTTGTAAGTCCGCTTGACCGCGCGCCAGCGATTGCTTGTCGGACCCTGATCATTATAGATTGCGATGAACAGCTTGCCATTCTCCGCCACTAACCGCGTGACGTTTTCGAGCGCCTGCCACATCGCGCCGGTATGATGCAGAACGCCCCAGGAGTAGACAATATCGGACTGGCCCAGGCGTGAAAGGTAATCGGCATCCAGCACGGAGCCTTCTTCCACGCGCCAGTTCGCATCACCCGGATAGTAGCGGCGGCGTAGCTCAGCCGTACAGGCTACCGATTGCGCGTCGTAGTCGAAAGAATGGACAAACGCTCCCAAGCGCCGTGCCGCGAGGCTGAACAAGCCGCTACCGCAACCCGCGTCCAGAAACGTCCTACCGGATAGATCCGGCGCGTCCAGCATTTGGCGGAGTGACTGTTCGGCCTGCTGGATGCGGCGTTCGTCGATAGTGGAAAGGAAACGGCGCCAGTTCTCCCCAAACGCGAACCGCTCGCCCGTGGCGATCTCTTCCCGTGAGGTGGCGCCCATGAAACCTCACTGTAACGTACGATCGGCGGAATTCAGGCGATGTGATCGATGGTGGCAAACGGCAGCGCGGCCTGACCGGCCCTTTTGCGCAGCAGCCACTTGGCGTACGGCGGCACTTCGCTCTTGGCCAGATCCTGCAAGATTAACTCGGTAACTTCGTGCTCCCGCATGTCCGGCGCAATACGTTCCAGCCGGCCCTCCCGCCGCAATACCTCGGCTTTCTCTTTGGCCAGAACCTGCCTGGCTGTGTCGCTCAGTTGCTCGTAACAGCTTTGTGCCATCACCTGGCGGAACTGCTCATATTCGAGAATCAGGACGCGTTCTTCGGCTTCCTGATTCTGCCGTAAGATCGATCGCTCGCGTTGCCGGTAGCGCTCTTTAGCGGCGGCTTCCGTCTGTTCATCCAGGAAACGGCGCCGCGCCGCCGGGTCTTTCACGATCTTGACCAGTAGTCCGGCCGCGTTCTTTAAGTTCTGGCCGGTGCGCTGTTTCTGTCTGCATATATCGAGTGCCATCTCGCACCAGTCCAGTAACTCCTGACCTTCGCCGGTACTGCCGCCCATATCAAGCGCCCGCGAGACGTAACTGGCGGCGACGTGCGGCAGAACACCCTCCTGCTTCATGGCAAGCACAAGCTGTGCGCCGCGCTCCAAAGCATAAAGCTGTTCTGGCGTTTCCGCAGCCGCGGTCCACGTAGTGGCCGTTTTATAAGTGAAACCGGCTTTCTCGAGGGCGCTTTGGCAGTGCGCACGGCTTAATTCCGGGCTGTTGGTGTTTTGTAACATCAGGCTCTTACGCTCAGGCACGTAAGAGGGGTGTCTATGCAGCGCAATGCGCCAGTCTTCTGCGGAAATTACGTTATACGATCCCAGCACCTGTATCCGGATTAACTGATCGAATGCCGGTTCTAAAGTCTGCATCAGCCGCGAGAAGTAATGTGGCGGATTCAGAATACCGACATGCTCCATGGCTAACTTGCGGGCGTCCATAACGATCAAATCAGTCTTCTCGAATGCCACCGCAAAGAACCGATATAAGTGTTTGGCCGTAATTCCATCGAGTTCCATGTAGCGGCCGGCATCCAGTACCCGGAAGAAGCCGTTGTTGATGGATTGAATCAGTTTGTCCGTCCACGTAATGCTGCCTGTGCAGCGGCCGGTTTCACGGTCGAGCAGGAAGCTGGCTTCCTGGAATACATTGCTCCATTTGACCTCTTCCTGCTGATCGGTAGCCGTTAGCGCCCGGAACCGAAGGGGAATGAAACGATCCATGGCAAGCTTTAGCCGCTGGTAGAATTTGCCATGCACCGAGTTGATGTTCAGCATGCGCGCGATTTCGCGCCCTGAAAATGTTACGGTTTTGGCAAAATTGTTACGGAAGGTAAGTACACCCAATACGACAAAAATATCCAAATCCTGTTCTGTCGGCAGGCCCAGTTCATTATTACCTTGAATCTGCCACACTACCTCCATCTCGCTGCCATTCGGAAGGACCTTGGTGCCTTTGATTTCAATCTTCCCGACGCGCTTGCCGACCCGGCGTTCCAGCACTGCAAAAGGAATTGCGGCAAGATTCTCCTCCTCAACCGACAAGTTGACGAGTGCAGGTTTGGCGTTGGATTTCGTCACGTAGTGGACCTCAGAACACAATGGGTATCCTCTGTTTTTGTAACATTCAACCAATGTTCTGTTCTAGCGATTTACGATGAGGCCCATAGGCGGTCCCGTTTTTTATTGGGAAGCACACGTGCAGGCAGCCTCAAACCAGTCAATAGCGGCCTGGAGATAGGCTTATTGATATATTCCAACCAAACCATAAACCATTCCATATCCAGGGCTGGCGGCTGTCGCTCAGCGCTGGACAATTTGTTATTTTTCAGTAGTTTGCCTTAAATTTCAAACACTTCAAGCACGTGTGCCTGAGCGTAAATGCCATGTGTTTGACCGTAAGCCATATGAGCTTCACCGTAAGACGGCCGTATCCATCTCAAAACAGGGAAGATCGCGGAATGGGCCTGATCGGAAGCCAGTAACCATCTCAATCTAATTGCTTTACGCTCAATCCCACGGTCTGCGGCGTCGCCTGTTTTACGATGAACCACATGGATTTGCCGTAATCCTTACGTTCAGGCACACAGGCAGGCCTGTTCGTTTACGATAGCGCACACACGGTGCGGGCGTGCTTTACGATGAATCTCGCACGCAAACACGTCTACCGTGGGTTTAATCATAAGCACGGCATCGTCTCGACCGGCGCTTCGATCTCGCGGAACCACAATTCCAGCATTAGCAGCGACCAAAGCCAGTGTGAGTTATCACGGCGGCCGGCTTCGTGTTCCGCCAGCATATGCTGCACGAAAGGTTGCGACACAACGTCACGATTGCGGAACCGGCCGCTGGTCAAATGGTCACGCAACACCGCGCGGAGCGGTCCCTGGAACCACAGCCGCAATGGCACGCCAAACCCCATCTTGGGGCGATTGCGCAGCGCTGCGGGCAGACGGTCACCCAGCGCGTGCAGCAGGATATATTTGCCTTTACCCTGCCGGATCTTCCAGGCGTGTGGAATGGAGGCCGCCAGTTCCGCGAGTTCGTGATCAAGCACCGGGCAGCGCACTTCGAGCGAATTAGCCATCGACATGCGATCGACCTTCACCAGCATGTCCCCCGGCAGGTTCTGCGTGCTCTCGAAGTAGAGGACCTGCGAGAGCAGATCGGCATCTTCCGGCAACAGGAAGCCGGCTAGCGTGCGCGTCAGATAAGCGCTGTCGGCCGGCAGCATCCATTGAGGCTGTAATAGTTCGCGACGCAGAAGCCAAGGCGCGAAGTTGCTTTCGAAATAGCGCTCGAGCGCCCGCGGCCGGCTGAGCATATGCAGATAGTTTTTGCCGTACGCTGAGTACGGCAACCGGTCCGCAACCCAAGATATGAATGCCCGCATGGCCGGCGGAATGCGGTCGAAACGGCGCAGCTTTTCGAGCGATTGAAACCGATCGTAACCGGCGAACAACTCATCGCCGCCATCGCCGCTCAGGGCCACCTTTACGTGCTGGGCTGCGAACTGCGAAACGACGAATGTGGGAATAGCTGAGGAATCCCCGAAGGGCTCGTCGAAATGGCGCACCAATCGCGATACCAAGTCGACAGCATCAGGCCGGACTAGAATTTCATGGTGCTCGGTCTGATATTGGCTCGCCACCATGGCCGCATATTCCAGTTCATTGAAGGCGCTTTCCTCGAAGCCGATCGAGAACGTGCGCACCGGCTCGGCGGAGGCGAGCGCCATGGATGCCACCACCGAACTGGAATCGATGCCGCCGCTCAGGAAGGCGCCAAGCGGCACATCGGCGATCATGCGGATGCGCACCGCTTCATCGAATTTCTCACGGAGGCGCGTGCTGGTATCCGCCGCGGAGAAATCCGCAGGCTCCGCGGCAACCGGCGTAGGGAATTGCCAATACTTCCCGGATTGGACTGAGCCATCCGCGCGATAGATCATCCACGAACCAGGTGGCACCTTCCGTACGGCGGCCAGGCAACTGCGCGGCTCGGGGATGTAGGTGAACTGAAAGTAGAGGCGCAGCGCTTCGGCGTCCACATCCGCGGGTACGCCAGCCACGCGGAGGCATTTCAATTCGCTGCCGAAATACAGACCTTGCGGCAGGACTGCGTAGTAGAGCGGCTTCTTCCCAAAGCGATCACGCGCCAGAAAAACATGGCGGCGGCGCGCATCCCAAATCGCGTAGGCGAACATGCCGCGCAACCGGCGGAGACCATCCACACCTTCCTGCTCGTAGAGGTGTACGAGTGTTTCCGTGTCGCTGTTGGTCCGGAAGCAGTGCCCCCGCGAAATCAGGTCACGGCGCAACTCCTGATAGTTGTAAATCTCGCCGTTGAAGACCACCCACACCGACTGGTCTTCGTTCGACATAGGCTGGTGGCCCGTGCTCAGGTCGATAATACTGAGCCGGCGCATGCCCAGCGCGCAGCCGCCATCCACGTAGTAGCCTTCGTCATCCGGGCCGCGATAGCGAATCTGGTCGCACATGGCGCGCACGGACGCCAGTTCCGCGCGCCCCTCACGCAAGTAGAATCCGGCGATGCCACACATGTTCGAACCTGCCCCTAATGTAGCATTCGACCCAGCGGACACTTAACATTGAGGATTCATGGCAACGCCAGTTCCCATCCTGATGATGGCGCGCGAGCTCAACCTGGGGGGCACCGAGCGGCAACTGACGGAGATGGCCAAGGTGCTCGACCGGTCCCGCTTCGCGCCGCATGTGGGATGCTTTCGCCCGGCGGGCCTGCGCGCCGATGAATTGCGCGCCGCGGGTGTGCCCATCGTGCAGTTCCACGTGCCGTCGATGGCCAGCGTCAAGGGCGCGTTTGAAATCGCCCGTTACGTGCGGGATCAGGGCATTCGGTTGGTGCATACCTTCGACACGCCTGCCAATGTGTACGGCGTGCCGGCGGCGCGCATAGCAGGTACAGCGGTGGTGGTCTCGAGCCAGCGCGTAGACCGCAGCCTGTGGCCGGGGGCCGTCCGGCATGCGCTGCGCATCACGGATCGCCTGGTCGATGGCGTAGTGGTGAATTGCGAATACCTGCGCCGGCAACTACGTGACGAGGAGAAGGTGCCAGACGGGTTGATCCATCTCTGCTACAACGGCATCGACACCGGCGTGTTTCATGCGCGGCGTGGGGAACGACCCGCGGCTCTGCGCGGCGCCTCCCTGGTGATCGGCGCGGTCAGCGCTCTGCGTCCTGAAAAGGATCTGGCCACACTGCTCGAAGCTTTCGCCCGCGTACGCAACTGCGTGCCCGGTGTGCAACTCGCGATCGTGGGCAGCGGGCCGTGTCTGGCAGATCTTGAGGAACGCGCCGGCACCCTCGAGATCATGCCGCAGTGCGTCTTCGAGCCCGCCACACCGCATGTGGCGGAATGGCTCCGCGCGATCGACATCTTCGTATTGCCGTCGCTTTCCGAAGCGCTGTCGAACGCCCTGATGGAAGCCATGAGCTGCGGCTGCTGCGGGGTAGCCTCGCGCGTGGGCGGCAATCCGGAGCTGATTACGCATGGGGAGACTGGGATGCTGTTCGAGGCACGTGACGTGGCCGGCCTTGCCGAGACCTTGCGGTCACTTCTCCAGGACTCCGCCTTGCGTTCGGCCCTCGCCGCGCGGGCAGAGGGCAAAATTCAGCAACAGTTCACGTTAGCCGCCGCGGCGCGGCGCATGGGCAAGATCTACGCGGCGCTGTTACCAGAGCACTAACGGGATGTCGCCGGGGCTGAAGGTGAAACCAACCGTCATCCGATATTCGTTGTGGTCGAACACCGGCTCTGTAGTCTGCGCCGCGGTGCCGATCTTGTAATGAATCGCATCCAGCCGCACCACCGCATGCAAACCTTTGCTGATATCCCGAGTGAGTCCCACACCGCCGGTGTAGGTATTGTAAGCACCCAGTTCTTGTGACAGTGACGTCATCCGGCCATAGCTGGCATTTGCGGAAAAATTCCAGTGGCGTAAACCGGAGTAGCTATACGTGGCAATTCCCTGGTTATTCCTGGTAGCGACGTACAACCCATTACCGGGAGTAATCATGTCCGTATACCCTACGGAGAAGCTCGATCTGTGCCAAGTCTCCGTGAGCCGTGCCTGCAAGTCCGGCGAATACGTGAGGCTTTTGGCAGCTTGTATCGCGACCGATTCACCCAGCAGGACAGCAATGGCCGGAGGGAGCGTGATTTCGGTTAGGCCTAAGTTGGTCACTCGCGCGCCGCCAATACGTGCGGATAGTTGCAGGTGCCGTGTGAATTGGGTGCTGTAATTTAAACCTACCGAGTTAATCCCGGTGTTACCGAAGCCGCGCGTATAAGCGTAGTAGGTATAGCGATAGTCGACGCCGAGCGTGGTATGCCGGCTCATACGATACTCCATGTCTGCCCGCGCGGTGGCCCCGGTGGAGCCGTAAAGAGCAGTCGACTGGTAGCGCGTCAAGTTGCCTTCGCCGCCGAAGTTGAACGATAGCCGTGCAGACTTCTGGTAAGTCAGATCTCCCGCCACCCCGCCAAAGATCAGGCGGTTATCGAAGATATTATTGACCGGAGCTTGCAGGTAAGCCGGGTCGAAAGCGCCTGAGGTGGGGCCGATGAATGTATTCAGGCTGTATAAACCGACGCGGTCTCGCATCGTGAAGGTCCAATGCCGGCTAGGGCGGTTTGTAACGATCAGCGACAGAAACTGGTCAGTGCCGTCATAACTGGAATTCTGGGTATAGTGCCGGAAATCGCCGCGATAGTCGAGCCCCACAGTGGTGTCTTTCGAGGCGTGATACAGATACCCGCCGAGGCTTAGTTCCACACCGTACTCATCGGCGGTTGGGATTGTGCCCTGGCTGGTCACGCCGACCGGGACGATGCCGGTGTCGTAAATCCCGTTGAGGCCGATGTACGGCCGGAAGGCGAGCGGCGCCGCGGTTTGCCCGGCCGGCGTCTGACCGCGGCTCAAAATGGCCGGTCCCGAGTACTCGCCGCCCGATGCAGGCTGCGGCGTTGCAGACTGGTCAGTGTCGGTCTGCGCCATCAGGGCGACGGTGCAGACCAAAAAGAAAACCGTTCGAACAAGCAGCAAAAGGCCTCCCGGGGGTATCCGTGAATAAAGTGACCTAAACCATACACTCTGACGCGCGGCAAGCCGCGGTGTCAAGCAAAATTGGTCCGTGTCCGCCCCTGGCGCATAACATTCGGCAAGCGTACCAGTACAAGACGGAAATCGCTGAAAGTGTTTGCCTTGACTTGAACCCGCGGGCTGCGCCACCATCGGAAGAGTGGCGGAGGTTTCCCGGTGCGTTCCCTGCTCTGGTTGGGGCTCAGAGCATTTATCATATCGCTTGTTTTAACGCCGATCTGCCGCGACGTCTTCCGGTCCTACGGTGTCGTGGACCGGCCCGACGGCGCGCGCAAAGTGCATCGCTACCCGATCCCGCGCGTGGGCGGACTGGCGATCGCTATATCCTATCTCGCAGCCTACATCTGGATCCGTCCCGCAGAAGGCAGCCCGCTGGCCCAGCAAATCTCGCTGGTGTGGCGATTGCTCCCCGGCGCCGCGCTGGCCTTTGCCGTCGGATTGCTCGACGACCTGTTCGACCTGCGGCCCTGGATGAAACTGCTGGGCCAACTGGGCGCGGCGGGCCTGGCGTGCGCGGCCGGCGTGCGTGTCCTCTCGATCGGCGGCGCTCCCACGGATGCCTGGTGGAGTGTGCCGCTCACCATGCTTTGGTTGCTGGCCTGCATGAACGCCTTCAACCTGGTGGATGGTCTCGACGGGCTGGCGGCCGGCGTAGGTTTCTTTGCCACGCTCACCGTGTTTATTGCCGCGCTGATGGAGCATAGCATGGTGCTGGCGGCCGCCACCCTGCCTTTGGCGGGCGCGCTACTGGCCTTCCTGTGCTACAACTTCAACCCGGCCACCATCTTTCTGGGCGATTCCGGCAGCCTGCTGATCGGCTTCCTGCTGGGCTGTTACGCCGCCATCTGGAGCAATAAGTCGGCCACGCTGCTCGGCATGACGGCGCCGCTAATGGCGCTCTCGATTCCCCTACTCGATGTGGCGCTCGCTATCGTGCGCCGCTTCCTGCGCCGTCAACCGATTTTTGCAGCCGACCGCGGCCACATCCATCACCGCCTGCTCGATCGCGGATTTACGCCGCGCCGCGTGGTGCTGATGCTCTACGGGTTGTGCGGACTGGCCGCCGCCTTCTCGCTGCTGCAAGGCGTGGTACACAGCTTCGCCGGCGCGCTGATCCTGTTGTTCGGCGTCTTCGTCCTGCTGGGCATTCAGTACCTGGGCTACGCCGAATTCGATCTGGCCGGACGGCTGCTCTTCAGCGGTGAGTTCCAGCGATCCGTGAGCGCGCAGCTCGATCTGCGTAAGTTCCGTGCCACGCTGGCTGCCGCGGAAGCGCCTGCAGAGTGCTGGGAGGTGATCCGCCAAGCCTGCGGCAAGTTCGGCTTCCCGCGCGCGCGCTTGCGCCTGGCTGGCGAAGTCTACGAGTATGCCAGCGATGAGTCCGAAGCAGCTTGCTGGACCGTGCGCGTGCCCCTTGCCAATGGAGACTACGCGACGCTCGACCGCCCGTTCGCTTCGCCGGTGCTGCCGATGGTGGTGGCGTCCTTCGTCGACGTGCTGCGGCAGACCCTGGTGGAGAAGTTCCCCGAGGCCGCAGGCAGCGCGGCAACGGGTCCCGCTACAGTGCCTCTTAGGGGCTTATAAACGGGTATTCTGAATACATGCAGATCGTGGTCGAAGAGTTAGAGCCGCCCATGGCGATTCAGTGGGCGCGCGGCATGAGCGACGACGAATACTTCCAGTTCTGCGCGGATAATCCCGATCTGCGTGTGGAGCGCACTGCAGAAGGAGATATCGTCATCATGCCGCCAGTGGGTGGTGAAGGCAGCTTCCAAAACGGCGAATTGACGGCCGAGTTGAGGAATTGGGCCAAGAGAGACGGACGCGGGCGCGCCTTTGACTCCAGCATTGGCTACTTACTGCCCAGCGGCGCTGCTTACTCGCCGGATGCCTCCTGGGTGGCCTATTCGCGGCTGAACCAGCTCAGCAAGGAAGAGAAGCGCCGATTCTTACCCCTCTGCCCCGATTTCGTGGTGGAGTTGAAGTCTCCTTCAGACCGGTTGTCCAAGCTCAAATCCAAAATGCAGGAGTGGATCACAAACGGCGCCCAACTCGGGTGGCTGCTCGATCCGGGTCAACAGACCGTGTATATTTACCGGCCGGGGCGTGAGCCCGAGCAGATCGTCAATCCGGATCAAATCGCGGGTGAGGGTCCGGTAGCCGGATTTGTGCTGGGGCTGGCCGACATCTGGGCGGGGCTGTAACCGCCTCACGCCTCCCGGAACCGCACTTCCATCAAGCTGTGCAGAATGATGTACGCATCGAGCGCCGGCGACATGTGCTTGATGTAGTAGAGATCGTATTCGAGCGCCGTGCGTGCATCGCGCATCCGCGCGCTGTAATCGCAGTTGAGCTGGCTCCAGCCGAGAATCCCCGGCCGCACCGCATGCCGCTGCCCGTAATACGGCATCCGTTCCATCAACAGCGGGATGAATTCCGGGCGATGCGGCCGCGGCCCGGCCAGCGCCATCTCTCCACGGATCACGTTCACCAGTTGCGGCAGGCCATCCAAACGGGTGCGGCGCAGCCAGCGGCCCACGCCCGTCAGTTGACCGTCGGCGCGCCGGCAGCGGAAGCGCAGCAGCGTGAAGGGCACCATGTTCAGCCCCAGGCGCTCCTGCCCCTCGATAACCGGTCCCGCGGAAGACAGCTTGATCGCCAGCGCGATAGGCAGCGCAACCGCCGCCAACACCGCCAAACCCGCTAGCGCCGCGAGATTCGAATAGATGGCCTGCAGCGCCACCGCGCCGCGCCGCGCGCCCAGCTCATCCGAGAAGATCAATTGCGAAGGCAGCAGCTCAGCCATGCATACGCGATCGCAAACCGCCTCGTACAGCTCCGCCACCCGCTGCACCTCGATACCGCGGAACTGCATGTCGAGCAGCTCCTGAAACGGCATCGGCTGGCCGCGCTCGATCAGCCCCACCGCGATGCGGTCGGGCCGCACTTCGGAAACCGTGCGCTCCAGGTCGCGGCCGGTGGTCGTCTTGCTATCCAGATAGCCGGCCGCGGAAAGCCCCAACTCAGGACGCGCGGCCAGTCCGCGCCCGGTTTCGAGCGCCGCCTCGGTCGCGCCGTAAAACAGCACGCGCTTGGCGCCGAAGCTTTTCCAGAAGACCGCGCTATAGAAGATGCGCCAGGCCAGCAGCACCACCAGCGCCAGCGCGCTGCCCGGCAGCATGATCGAATAGGCCAGCACCAGCTCCGGATTGTGCAGGTAAGTCAGCAGCGACTCGAGCAGGAACGTGACACCCAGCGTCATGGAGAGCTGCTGGAACAGCAGGATCTTCGAACGCACGCCCACCTGCACATACAGCTTGTTGATCTGCAACCCGGCGAGCACGCCCGCCGCCACCAGCGCGATCTGGAGCAGCCCGTTATCGTAGAACAGGAATACGGACGGGTCCGCGCCGCCCGCCCAGTAAGCCGCCAGGATGTAGCACGAGAAAATGAGAATCGTCTCCGGCACCAGCAGGCTGAGGACGCGCGACGAAAAAAGGTTCCTGAGGAAAGAGAACATCGCCCTTAACGCATAGTACACTGGGCAGCGAAGAACATGCGCGAATTAAGCTGGCTGCCGGAGCAAGCCGCGGCACTGAGCATCCTGGGCGACGGGGAGCGCGCCGGCGCCGCGCAGATCCTGGAGCTTACCGGCAAGCGGCTGCGCGTGGCTACTGCCCTGCCCGCGAAAGGCGGCGACGCGGTGCGCCTCGCTTGGGATGGCCAACTGGTGCTCGGCCAGGTGCTGGACGCCGGACCGGGCGGCTTTTGGATCGAGATCCAGCACATGCTGCTGGAGGCGGCCGCCCGCTGAATGCCCGCCAAGGCGCAATGGCTGCTGCGCGTGCCGGAGATCCTGGAAGAGCTTGCGGCGCTGGACGTGCCGGTGGTGGACCGCGCCGTGTGCGAGCGCCTGTTCCACCTGCGGCGGCGCCGGGCGATCGACCTGATGCGCGCCTTCGGCGGCTACCAGGTGGGCCGCACGTTCCTGATCGACCGGCCCAAGCTGGCGGCGCAGCTCGAACAGATCCACGCAAGCCCGGACTTCAAAATGGAGTGGCAGCGCAAGCAGCGCCTGTGGGAGCGGCTGGACGCTATCCGCCGCCTGCAGACCGGCGCGCGCGTGGCGATCCCGGTGGCGGCCGAGGTGCTGAGCCGCCGCCTGCCGGATCTGCCGCCGGGCGTGGGACTCAGTCCCGGCGAGCTACATATCCGCTTCGAGTCGCCCGAGGAGTTACTGAGTAAGTTGTTCGCGCTGGCGCAGGCGATCGCCAACGATTACGAGGCGTTTGAGAAGCGGACGCAGACGTGAGGTTACTCTGGCGCGATTTGGAATACCGTGCCGGTAGGTGGTTGCGGGTAAAGCGTTTCGGTTGTTCCGTAGATGCCAGGGTTTGAGCGGCCGAAGAATCCAGCTTGCCGCCGACCAACTTACCTGACCATGGTGGGTCGGTAGAGCCGGACTGTGAATTTGGATCCTGCGAAGTCAAGGATGATCGCGGGCGCGGGTTCCTGATCGGCCATTATCGGCCATAGCTCATAGAATTGCAGCAGCAGGTCAATTCGAAGCTTTGCTCTGAATTAGTCCGCTATCATTGGCCGATGACCGCCTCGTAACGCTCGTTACGGCGAACAAGCTAAAAATATGCCAGAGGAAAGGGCCACCGTTGGCAGTCGCGCGTTCGAGCGACGGAAGCCGCCGTAACGTTATGTTGGCGCAATCTGGTAAACAGTGCCGCGAAGGAAAGCCACGTTCCAAGGGAGAGAGGTTACAAACTCTCCAATTATGGCCGGTCGTGAAGTACGATTTCGGTCCAGCGCGCCTGGCTAAGTCACGGGTCCGGGATGACCGTTTCGAAGCCCACTGCTGCGCGAGCTTCCAAGGGTAGTCGGCCTCCCGGCTTCTCGTCGGGGATGTACGAGGCCATAACTTCCGCCGCCGTTCTGCCACCCTCTTGCATGACCCAGTCGAACTGAGTAACAACTGTACCGGTTGGGTGACGAACCTATGAGGTCTCGTCTGAACTGGCGGCGGTCTGCGCGCGGACGGTATCCTGGAGAATCGGGGCGATTCGCGACAAACCTGTGTAAATCAGCAAACCGGCAGTCTATTTGGATGTACCCGTAAGGAAATCAGGAGCTGAACTGTGTTATAAAGGCGAGATGCGGCGTTTCGAGAGCCGTTCTCATAGATATACCCAGCAGCCCTGCGTAGCTTTGCACGCGGTGTTTTTCGGCAGCTTACATGGACGTCCGGTCGGAGTTGGCCGCCTATGGCCATAAGTCTGGACGGTAGCTTGCGCCGAAAATTTGCCGTGATCAAGTTATGGCCGGAGTTGCAAACGGCAGAGGACGAATGTATCGCCCGTTTGAAGATTACCGCAAGGGCGCTCGGGCTCGAGTGCATCGAAGTGGATTCATTCGCACGTTTGGTGGCCTACCCTCACACCCAGCTTACACGTGAAGATGTCGATTTCGTGCTCAGCCTGCATTTTGAGACACCGAAGCGGTATGACATCTTCTCGTTTGCCGCGTTGTGGAATCCCTTGCAGTTCTTCCATGAGTGGGGATATCGAAAATTTACGCGCAATCTTCTGACGCATGATGATTTTCTAAGTTGCTCTTCTCCCTGGGCGGATGATCATATCCGACGGTCGATTGCCGAAGATCCGACCAGGGAGCTCGGCGCCCTTCACCTGTATCACAGTCTATCGGAGCCTATTTGCGAACCCACAACCGGAGAGGGCCGGTTATTCTATGCCGGCATCAATTGGGAGCGGGTCAGCAACAGGCCGCAACGGCACGGAAAATTGCTCAAATTATTGGATGAGAGCGGCGATCTGCGCATATACGGTCCCAGAAGCTTCCAAGGCGTGGATGTCTGGGCCGGCTACCGGAGCTATGCCGGGCCAATTCCGTTCGACGGCGTCTCGATGATTCACCTGATCCACAAGGCCGGCATTTCTCTGGTCTTGTCGTCCGAGGCTCACCGCCAATCCGAACTCATGTCCAGCCGGCTATTCGAGAGCCTGGCGGCCGGCGCTGTAATCATTTGCGACGAGAACCCGTTCGGGCGGCGCTATTTCGGGGACACCTTGCTCTACATCGATGGCGGTTCCGATGCCGAAGCCGCGCATGCGCAGGTTCAGTCCCATTTGCAGTGGATTCGAGCGGAGCCGCAAAAAGCAAGGGAACTGGCCAGGGATGCCCAGCGGATATTTCGAGAGAAATTCGCGCTCGACCGTTGTTTGGAGAATATATATCGAGAATTCCCTGCGCGCCGGCAAAGACTGGAATGCCTGCGCCAGCCAGCGATGACGGAAGAGAAGGTTTCGGTGATTTTGCTGATGCCTGAGTTCCAGCCGGCTGTTTTGGAAAGGCACATCGAGAATTGTCTGGCGCAGCAGAACGTTTGTCTGCGGCCGATTCTGGTTATGGACGAGGGCGATTTGGAAGTGTTTGGAACCCGAGTGAGAACTAAGCTCCGGGATCTCAGGATTCCGATCGCGGTAGAGACACTTTCATTTTACGAGCGAAACTCGACCCGCAAGTTGAAGCAGCGGCGAATTGGCGTAATTCTCCAAGAAGTCATTGACCGCCTGGTTCAGGATGACTTGTTCTGTGTGGTGGGTCCTCACGAGCAGGTGTTTTCGGATCATCTTGACGCGCTGGTGCGCAGCCTCCAGGACCGGCCGGAAGCGGGCTCTGCCTGGGCGGACGTGCTCTGGTCACATCACACCGGCGGAAAGCACCATGCGGACTTGAGCGACATTCCGGAACCTTTTGACACACCCGAACTGAAGCCGCTGGGTTTCGCGAGATTTCTGTTCCGGAAGTCTGCGCTTCCGCGGGATATTGCGGCTTCGCTCCCCTATCTTGATAGTTTGGCCATGACGTTACTTTTCGGAATCACGAACAGCGTGGGCAGCAAGCGCTGCACAGTTATGATGGACATTCAGGACCGCTTTCATACAGAAAGCGTGACTAATGCGCGCCCGGCCGAAGAACGCGAGATTCTGATCGACTATGCACCGGAAGTGTTTCGCAGTGCGCCTGGTAGACCGGCGAGCCTTTCACCGGAAACCCTGACGCGCGACGAGAAAGTAAAGTTGGCCGTGGAACTGGCCCACAGCGTGCCATTCCCAGCGTTTGTAGAGAAGATGGCGTTCGGGTTTTATCGTTTCTGGCTCCGGAAAAATAAGGCAAAGCAGGCAAGGGACAACTCATGAGACGCGCGCTGATCACGGGCTGTACCGGCCAGGATGGATCTTATCTGGCCGAGTTTCTGCTGGCACAGGGGTACGAGGTGCATGCATTGAAGCGCCGTTCTTCCAGCCTGAACACCGAGCGAATCGACCACCTGTACCGGGACCTGCATGAACCGCAAACGCGGTTCATTCCGCATTTCGGAGACCTCGCCGACGGCAGCTCACTGGCCACGCTGATGCACGAAATTCGTCCGGACGAAGTCTATAACCTGGCAGCGCAGAGCCACGTCAAAGTAAGCTTCGATATCTCGGAGTATACGGCCGATATAGTCGCCATCGGCCCCTTGCGGGTACTAGAAGCGATTCGCCGGACCGGAATCCGCTGCCGTTTTTATCAGGCGTCCTCCAGTGAGATGTTCGGGAGCACGCCGCCGCCGCAGAACGAGGGGAGCCCGTTTCATCCGCGGAGTCCGTATGCGTGCAGTAAGTTGTTCGGACACGCGATCACCGTGAATTACCGTGAAAGTTACGGCTTGCACGCGTCGAGCGGTATCCTGTTCAACCATGAGTCACCACGGCGCGGAGAAACCTTCGTGACGCGAAAGATTACGCGCGCCGTGGCACGCATTAAGCACGGTGTGCAATCCAAGCTGTACCTGGGGAACTTGGACGCCAAGCGCGACTGGGGCTACGCGCCGGACTACGTTCGCGCCATGTGGCTCATGCTTCAGCAGGAGGAGCCGGACGACTACGTGGTGGGCACCGGGGAAGCGCACAGCGTCCGGGAATTCGTGGAACTGGCCTTCGCGCACGCCGGCCTGGACTGGCCACAGTACGTGGAAATCGACCCACACTACTTTCGGCCGGCGGAGGTGAATTTTCTGATGGCCGATACCGAAAAAGTGCGCCGGGTGTTAGGCTGGCAGCCTACGGTTACGTTCCATGAACTGGTCAAGATGATGGTGGAGGCGGACCTGAACGATATCGCGAAGCGGGTGGCTGGCGGCCTTGAAACGGCGGCTGCGGCTCTTCACGCATGATAGAGTTGCAGGACAAACGAATTCTAGTCACTGGCGGCCATGGATTCCTGGGCGGTCACCTGTTGGAACGGCTGCGGCGCATCGGGTGCGGCGCTGTCTTCTCCCCTTCGCACGCGGACTGCGATCTGACAAAGTGCGGCGCGGCCGAACAGTTGATTGCCGGTTACCGGCCGGAAGTGGTGATCCATGCCGCGGCGGCCGTAGGCGGTATCGGCGCTAATGCGAAGAACCCCGGCTATTTCCTGTATGCGAATGCCATCATGGGGCTCGAACTCATCGAGGCATCGCGGCGGCATCAGGTTGAGAAAGTCGTGGTGCTGGGGACGATCTGTTCGTATCCCCGGCTCACCCCTGTGCCGTTCCGGGAAGAAGAACTGTGGAATGGCTACCCGGAGGAAGTCACGGCGCCGTACGGGATCGCCAAGAAGGTGGTGTTGGTGCAGTGCCAGACCTATCGCCAGCAGTACGGATTGAACGCCATTTTTCTGCTGCCTGTGAACCTATACGGGCCGCGTGACCATTTCGACCCGGAGAATTCCCACGTCGTACCGGCAATGATTCGGAAGTTCGTGGAAGCGAAGGAGCGCGGTAGCGACACAGTCGTTCTTTGGGGCGACGGCACGGCGACTCGCGAGTTTCTCTACGCCGAAGATGCAGCCGACGGTATTGTTCGCGCCACGCAATGTTACGACAAACCGGATCCGGTGAACCTGGGAACGGGGGTAGAGACTGCGATCCACACCTTGGCGGAAACGATTGCTCGCCTCGTGGGCTTTCAGGGCAAGATCGCCTGGGACAGCACCAAGCCCAACGGGCAGCCGCGCCGCTGTTTGGACGTGTCTAGGGCGGAGCGGGAGTTCGGATTCCGCGCAGGGACGGGACTGGAAGAAGGATTACAGCGGACCTTGGAGTGGTATTCGGCTCTGGCGGCACATGATCGCCTTCCCGCAGGGGGTTGACGAATTCACGAACCACCGTTCGCTCGCTCTCTCATTGGGCGGTTGAGTCTCTGCTGGCTCCTGTCGTTCCGGAGCTGCGAAACCGGCCGTACCACCGCGACGCGGTTTCGACGATCTGTCGCAACTCGGAATTCCTCGGAACCCAGCCTAACTCGCGGCGGGCGCGTGTGGCGTCAGCTATTAGTTTAGGAGGGTCTCCCATACGGCGAGGCATCTCTCTGACCCGCACAGTGCGGCCGTTGACCTGTTCCACCATCGAGATTACTTCGCGCACTGAGTAGCCGCGACCGGTGCCCAGGTTGAAGGCGCCGGTCGGCCCTCTATCAAACAACCGGTTGAGTGCTTTGACGTGCGCGGAAGCCAGGTCACTTACGTGGACATAGTCGCGGATGGCGGTACCATCGGAGGTCGGGTAATCCGATCCGAACACTTCGACCTCGGGTAAGTCGCCGTACGCGGCCGCGATTGCGCGCGGGATGAGATGAGTTTCTGGATCGTGTACTTCGCCCAGTTCGCCGTCGGGGTCGGCGCCGGCCGCGTTGAAGTACCGCAGCGCCGTCCATGACATTCCGTAAGCCCGCTCATGCCAGGCGAGCATCCGCTCGACCATCCGCTTGGACTCGCCGTAAGGGCTTAAGGGTTCCTGTGGATGATCCTCCGCGACCGGAATCTGCTCGGGATTGCCATATACGGCGCAAGTCGAAGAGAAGACGATGGCGTTGACGGAATTTGCCCGCATGGCATCCAGCAGGTTCAGCGTGTTCACCACGTTGTTGCGAAAATACTCCGCCGGCCGGTGCGTAGACTCTCCCACATAGGCAAAAGCTGCGAAGTGGATCACCGCGCCGATACCATGTTCCCGAACAGCGGACGTGAGGCCGTCGCGATCGCTCAAGTCCAGCTCAATTAGCGGTCCCCAGCGCACAGCCCACCTGTGACCTTGCCGCATATTGTCAAACACCACCGGTTCATAGCCGGCCCGCGTAAGCTCCTTAGCCGTATGGCTTCCAACGTACCCGGCTCCGCCCGTAAGAAGTACTCGCATGTGTTCGATGGAGGTAGCATTGTAACCTGAATCATGCGTAAGGCCTACTCTCGCCCGGGCAAGCAGATTCTCCGGTTTAGCGTACTTGGCTGTAGAACCGTAAAAAGCGCCGTCCCGCACGCAGTGATGATGCACAGCGCGCGACAGCCTCGGTACCCGAACAACAATTGTGCGCTGGCAATCCACGAGGAACCGGGTCAGAGAAGCGCTTTGGCCGATTTCCTATACGGTTCCTGGAGTACAATGATGTCGTCACTGATTCCCCGTACCTCGCGGAGTCCGCAGGCGGGTCACAAGCCGGAAATGGATTTGCGTCTCCGCGGCAAAAAACGATCCCTGAAGGCGCAAGCGGCGATATTATTTCATTCCCCGAGACTGGGGACAGCGCCACGCAGCCGACGGTCACCGGCTTGTCTTACAAACAATCGCCGGGTCGTTTCAAAAATCGCCAAAGTTTCGTTCGGTCCACCGGCGAACCTCGATCGCCCGGCGTGCTTTCTTCTCGCGAAACTGCGATTCCTCGAAAGTGCTGAACACTAGGAGCTACAAATAATGAAGGCAATCCTGGACAGCCCAATGCTCTATCACACCTTTCAGCGGGCGATAGGCGGCTTTTCAGCACGCGTTAAAGCAATAAACGAGTACCTGTCTCTGAAGCAGGGCCAGGTTGTGGTCGACATTGGATGTGGCCCCGGTCATATCGCTGCGCATCTGCCCCGCGGCGTTGATTACCACGGCTTTGATATTGAGCCGCAATACATTGAGTACGCGAAGCGGCACTTCGGAGGTGTCGCGGCGTTTCATTGCAGAATGTTCGACGCCGACGCGGCTCGCACCTTAGGATTGGCTGACGTCGTGATGATGAATGGCGTGCTGCATCACATGGACGACAGTACGGTTCATTCTGCAGGCGCTCAAACCAGGCGGCACCTTTCTTGCCCTCGACGGCGTCTACATGCCCGATCAGACAAAGCTCGTAAAGTGGCTCCTGGACAACGACCGGGGGCGGTTCGTTCGTGCGGAGAAAGGGTACAAGGATCTGCTTTCTCCTTGCACTCGCCATGAGTAGCCCGCTGAGAAGCCCTCAGGTTTTCAGATGACCCCCGACATCTCCGGGCGTGGTTCACGACCGTCGCCGCGCTTTTGTTACTGTTAGGCATGCGTGAATCGTTCGAGGAAGTGATTCGATCGGCACTCGAGAACAGCAGTCCGTCCAGCGGGCGCCCTGTACCATTTATCGAGAATAAGCGGGCCGACGGTCTCCAATTCCAGGAATTGCTGCGACTCTCTGAAGCCGATCGGAGATGGGCGAACTTCGGGCCGGTTTCGCAGTTACTCGAATCATCACTGGCGCGCTATTTGGAGCTTCCCAGCGATCGCACCGTCGTTTTCTGCTCCAGTGCAACTGCGGCTCTCTTCGCCATGGTAGCGGCCAAAGAATACCTGGCGGGGCGCGCCCTCCGGTGGGTGACGTCGGCTTATGCGTTTTATTCCAGTTGGATGGGCCCGTTATCCGGTTCCCTAGTGGTCGATTGCGATGCCCAAGGCATGCTGGATCTCAACGAGCTACAGGCTTTGACTCCCAGTTCTTTCGATGGGCTGCTGGTGACCAATGTATTCGGCACGTCCCCGGATCTTAGCAAATACATTAAGTTCTGCCGGGCCAACAGGAAACACCTGATTGTGGACAACGCCGCTGTCCTGGACGGGGTTCCGCGTGAGACATTCGATTCTTCAGTCGGCGAGATCATTAGCTTTCACCAGACAAAACCGTGGGGAATGGGCGAGGGAGGGTGTGCTATCGTGAGTCCGGAAGAGGCCACGATTGTCCGAGCCATGACCAACTTTGGGGTCGGCTTGGAGCGCCGCTCAGCACCCGGCGCGGGTAATAGCAAGATCTCGGATTTCTCCTGTGCGCTGATTCTAAACCGGCTGCGTTCCATTGCCCATTGGCGGCCAAAGTACAGGGAGCAGGCCCAGAGACTTTACCGCATCGCGAAAGCCCAGGGGCTTGAGACACTCGCCCCCATGGATCTCTCGGCACTGACCCCGCCGCATCTCCCGTTACTCTGTAGTCAGGCCATTCCCTGGGCCGGCCTTGCTGGCGCTGACTTTGCGATGCAGAAATACTATGTGCCGCATCCCGGCGAATATCTTCGCGCCAACAATATCTATTGCCGGATCGTCAATGTACCCTGCCATCCAGGTATGGCCGAATTAGGGGACGAAGAAATCGCCATTACGCTGTCGCGATTGGTTGTGCGCGCTCCGCCGGCCGCGATCTCCCAAAGCAGCCAACCATAAGATCCGGCTATTCGTCTAGACATTTCGGATCGCGGAATTCGTGTTCGGGATAACCGGCGCGTGCAAAAAGGCGCTTTTCGTTAGCAAGGACAATATTGGCCGGCCGAATACCGATGCGCCTGGCCGGTGCCCCGACATAAACGCCCCAGGGCTCCAAACTACGCGTCACGACAGCCCCGGCACCGACTGTGGAACCCTCACCTATCGTCACATCGGGGAGTACCACGGCATTGGCGCCGATGACGGCATGCGCTTCCAGAATAATTCGTCCCCGGCGCACCCTGCGAAATTCGAATGGCACAGTAGGGCCGGTAAGGGCGCCCCCGCTGAAATCGTCCGTTCCTGAGATTAAGCGCGCGCCAGACGAGACGCCGGAGAAATCACTGAGCAGCACATCGCCGCCGCCGGTAATGGAAACATGGGAGGCAATATGCACATGGTTCCCGATGACAAGCCTCCGGTGGGAGCCGATAAAAACGAAGTCGTCTATGATGACATCCGATCCGATAGTAACGTTTTCTGGGGAAAGAATTTTAGCCGAAGGGTAGATCAAGATGTTGTGTCCCGCCCGGCTAAAAGCAAAGCCATCGCTCATAATCAACCCTGGTGAAGTCAATGTTTCAAGCTTATCTGGTCAATACGCCGCCGGAACCAGCCGAACGGCTTCCCCCGCTGCACCTCTTCGTGAATCGTGCGAAGCAAGCTGCGGCAATCGGCTTGCACGCGGTTCTGGCTTGGTTGTGCCAGCCATCTATCCATGGCGCCCGGCATAGTCATGAGCTGGTCTTTCTCAAACCATGCCGTATGATCACTGTAATGAACAATGCGCACGTCCTCCCACTCCTCAGGCATGACTTCTTCGAACTGCGATAACTGGACCATATAGTTATAACGCATCGGCAACACCCTCCAAGGTAGCTGCTTCCGGGCGATCGTGTGGCACAGAGCAACTTGCACTCGGTAGAAAGTTTCGACTGTGCGATTAGCGATTTCCATTTCCTGAAACAACCCCGCGCCTATCGCCGCGATGAGAGGTGCGGGAGCGACGACAACGCCTTGATTGAAATATGGCGGGCAGCGGCGCGCGCCTTCGCTGAACAGCACTCCGTATCCGGGATACTGGCAGACAAAAGGCGGCTCTCCGAGGCCCGCTGCTTGAAAGCTCATCCGCCACCATTCCTCATCGCCGCGAATACTCAGAAGGCCTGAGTTCCCCCAGGGAGAACAGTAGGCCAGCATAGCGTGAAGTGCGGGTCGCAGCGCGACCTGGTCGAGTAAATCATCCATATCGCGGCGGAAAACCAAGTCGGCATCCAAAAGCACCACGAGCGGCGCGCTGAACTCGTAGCAATACCGCTGCGCGGCTGTAGCATAGTAACTATGCTGGCGATAGAGATGCCGCGGCAGCCACCGGAAGCAAATGGGGTAGTGGCGGGCCCAGGGTAGCTCGTGGCCGATGTCGAAGGGGTCACGGTCATCACCCACGGTTACGATGATAGGAGCATGTGAAAGTGCCCCGCCACGTTGCCGGATGGAAGCCGCAAGATAATGTACCTGGGCGAAAAACGACTTCGTGGGACTGATCGCAACGTGAATTTCAGCTCGCGGGCGCACAGGACTACTGTATCATCGGAACCGGCGCTTCCCGTGCGGCATATTGCGAGCGCCTGAGGCGCCGGCGACTGTTTATTCCAGTGCCAGAAACGACGGCAAGCGAACGCAGTGCATGATAAAAGCGCACCGGGTAAATTGCTATAATACAGCGACGGGCCTATATGATTTCTATCGTCATTCCCGCCTATAACGAAGAAACCGGCTTAGACGAATTGTATCGGCGAATTACGGCTGCGGGGCGGTCATGGCCGGACGACTTCGAAATCATTATTGTTGACGACGGAAGCCGCGATCGAACCTTTGAAGTATGCAAAAGAATCGCTGCCGCCGACCCTCGGTTCAGAGTTCTCAGCCTATCGCGCAACTTCGGCCACCAAGCGGCCTTGTCAGCCGGACTCATGTACGCACGAGGCGACATTGTAGCGGTTATGGACGCGGATTTGCAGGACCCGCCGGAGGAGTTACTCCCGTTTATCGAAAAAGTACAGAACGGGTGGGATGTAGTCTATGCGATCCGTACGAGGCGCAAGGAGAATCTGTTAAAGCGCATTTGTTATCATGCTTACTATCGTATTTTAAAGCGGCTCGCGGTATTAGATATTCCGCTTGACGCGGGCGATTTCTGTGTGATGCGCGGCGAAGTTGTGGACGCGATCAATCGACTCCCCGAAAGAGGCAGGTTCGTGCGAGGTCTTCGGAGTTGGGTGGGATTTCGGCAGGTGGGGCTGGCCTACGAACGACAGGCGAGGTTCGCCGGAGAGCCGAAGTACACGTTCCGTAAACTCTTGAAACTGGCAACGGACGGCATTTTCAACTTCAGTTATCGTCCCCTGCAATTCATCATGCTTATCGGCACCGCCGTTGGATTCGCCGCTCTACTGTTTGGCATTTTTGTGGTGGTGCAGTATCTCTCCAACTGGACCATCTTAGGGTTCAATCCCCGGCAAGCACGTGGGTGGACCTCACTGGCCTTTGTTTTGCTGATCACCTCGGCCGTTCAGCTGCTTTGTATGGGCGTGCTTGGCGAATACATCGGGCGGCTTTTTGAGGAAGTCAAGCAACGGCCGGCGTGGTTGATTAAGGCGCGAATCAACTTTCCGGAAGCGGAGTTGCCGTGTGCCCAGGCTGCCGAGGAGTCATGGTTGGAGCATCGCGCCGGGGCTAAGTGAGGCCACCAACATCACCGAAGTACCGGCGATCCGGTGCGGCACGCTTTCCCAGCCCGACACGAACCCTAGAAGGCTATTGACGGCTGGGTGCGGCGGGCGGAAGCCTGTGTTCATGGCGTCCTCCTGCGTCTGGCCTTTGGTCAACAATCGTCTGAGGAGAAGGACAGGAACCATGGTAAGGCCCCAGTAGGATACAGCTTCGACCCGCAGGTGGTTTCGTTCGACCACCTCGATGAGGCGCCCCACCGAATACCTTCTGTAATGTCCTTGCGCCCGGTCATAGTCGGAGAAAAGATACTGGCCCGCTGGGACGTTGATGATCAGGCGCGCGCCCGGGGCAAGATGGAACAGCAAAGATGCAAGGAAACTATCCTCATCCTCAATATGCTCCAGAACGTCGAATAGCAGTCCGAGATCATACCGAAGTTGCAGGTCGGGCCTTCGGTCGTGAACGTCATAGCAGTATACGCCGCCCGAGGGTGAGATGTTGTGCCGTAAAGCGGCCTCGTTCAGGTCGAACCCATCGACAGGGCGACTGTAGGCGAGCTCAAACTGGCGCTGGACGACGCCGTTGCCGCACCCGAATTCCGCAACCCTGGAGGCGTTCCGCATAACGTGGCCGGCCAGAAGCTGCGCCACCCTGAAGCGCCGCTGTATCCAGAAGTGATCGAGACTCGCGTTAGTAAAATATTCATCGTGCATCGCCACTTGCCGCGGCGGTGTCAAATAAGTTATGTCTCTCTCGAAAGCGGACATATTCTTCAGCGACATCCTCGTCAGAGGAATTCTAGCAGCCAGCTTATGACCTCGTCACGAGCCGAGGTGCGAACCATTCGATTTCGACATGTACATTCTGGGACAGAACCCTCGATTGGCCGTGCCTAATGATAGGTCAAGCCGCGCGGCTGACTTTCAGCGCGTCCCGGAAGGCGCGCACCGCCAGCAGCCCCATTCGTCCCAGAGTTATCGCAACCGCCACCCCGTAAGCGCCGTAGAACACCCAAAACAAGGAAAGTAAGACATCGCGAAATCGTACTTCCAGCACGTTCTTGCCCGGCGCGAGGTCAAACTTTGCCAGTTTTCCTGGCCCCCAACTTGGCGCAGCTTCGTGTCCGTTCAAATAAAAATGCAGCCCGGGGTTATACGACATCAGATACTCTGCCGTAACCGGCCGATCTGTTTCCAGGCGGACCGTGTGGTGGTTTGCAAAGTTCCCGCTGCTGGTAATGTTCTGCGCGCGCGCGCCACCGGCCTCGTCGGTTTTCGGATTTGCCGGTTCGCCATATGCTTCCAATTCAGCAAAATGCAGCATCCGCGTCCCACCGCCGGGTGCATCGGCTTGCAGCCGCAAATAACGACCCTTGGCCCCGTTGGTTTGAATCAACACCGAACGGCCATCACCCGAAATGACATGCTTGCTCCATGTCTTGGGATTCCGCGCTAGAGAATCCGCCGTCCCGCCACGGCCAAGCGGGGTATCAGAAACGAATATCCAAAAGTCATTCAGCCGTTCCTGGCAGCAATCCGTGCGATTCCAGACGCGCACAAGGGCCAAGCTCTGCGGCGAACCCAGATCCACTTCGAACCACGGGCTCTTCTCAGGCAGCGTATGAAACACAGATCCGCGCGACAGATCACCGTTGGTATTGCCGTCCACCGCGAGAGCGCCCGAGTAGTTTCCCCATATGCTGCTCTGGCTAGTAGGCCTGTTTAGCGCCAAGTCAATTGCGTTCCCAACCGGACCCTCCTTCGCACCCGTCCGGTGGACCCGGACAATGCCGTCGTCGAAGTACAGGTCATGCGGAGCTATGTAATCCTGCCTCAGCGGAACGAGCACCAGATGATTGGGTAGGGACAACTTCCCGGAATCCGGATCGAGAAGATATTCAGGAACCTCGCCCTTTTCAAGCGCCGCCGCCTCGATCACGGCATAGTCCCCTCCAGTTTTCTCAATCCAATCCCAACTCGGCTGGAGCGCCATTGGCGGAGGTGAGTCAGGCGTGGGTAGTGGATGGCTGACTCCAACCCGCATGAACGACATGTAATCCTGCCGGCTCGAAAGATAATAATTGAATCCATGGTACGAAGAGAGAGCAATCTTATCTTCCACCCAGTAAGGAAATGATTTTGGAAATACTTCCTCCCATTTATCATCCTTCCACAGGGGCGAAAGATCGACATATTTCACCGCAGTCTTTTTGGAATGGCTCCGCATGAACTGTACGATCGCGTTTTGCACACTCTCGTCCAGGCATACCGGATTTGTCACACTTTCACTGCTCCAATTAAAGGCTTCAAGAGACCAGTTATACATTAGGCGCATCGCAGGTACGTTCATGAGAACGAGAGCCGCCAAAAACACAGCCGATCTAATACCTGTCCGGTAAAATGCAAGAAACAGAAACAGGCACAGAACCTCGAATACAACAAAGTTGTTGAGGCCTACTTTTTGTGCCGTGTCTGGATACCAGCCCACGAGCGACGCTGTCGTAAACAGAAGAATCACGGCCAGCACCATTGCTGTTCGCCCGCTACTGTTACTAGCACGCAGCAATCCGTGGAGGGTCATAGTAATGGCAACCGCGAGGAATAAGTGGGCCATCATCAAAAACCGCTGATAGACATGCATCTTACCTAATTGCGGCGCAAAATAGAAAAACGCATCGCTCAGCGCCGAGAATGTGCCATAGGTTATCAAGACAAAGAAGCTATAGAGCCCAATGCAGATCAGAATTGACTGAACATCCTTTTTCTCAAATCCGTCGCTGATATCCTTGCGAAAGAAAAACATCGCCAGAATTACGAGGCCGATCATACCAACGGTCGCCGACGATTCGTGAAAAGGCCCGGGCACGACTAGACGGAAGGAAATAGCTCGTAGAATCGCCTGTGGCGGATCAGCAAATTGGTGTGCGCTAAAGAACAGGCCCGGCGCCGTGGCACTTGGGGAATCCATAAGGAACCGGTGGATGTCGAGCATAAGCGGGCTGGTTATGAGGATGCTCGCAAGAGTGGGTAATGCCAGTCGAAACAACGATGACCAGCGGATCGAACTCAAATGTGCGGATGCGTACCAGAGGGCGAATAAAGCTGTCGCCAGGCCAAACCCCGTTGCGGCCAGTCCCATCGGCAAATACCCTCCGAGCAGCGCAAAGACAACGGGTAGGGTCGCCAATACGAACGTTGATTTACCGGGCGTTTCCATGAATCGCAACGACGCATACGCGATGCAGGGAACCATGCACGCGCACATTTGATACTGGGGCTCCCCTGCGGTGCTGACGACGTAGGTGCTGAATCCGAAGAAGCACCCGGCCAGCGCCCCGCGCCATAAATCCCATCGCAAATACCTGACCGTCAGTTTGATGGTGAAGTAACATGCGGCAAAACCGTTCATGGCGATTGTCCAAGTCAAAAGCCGCTCCAGATCCGCCGCGGTGACTTTAAAAAATGCCGAGCAGAGCGAGCCGAGGACGAAGACCGGGTACACAGAGAAAAGATTGGGCGTCAGGAAGAACCCCGCGCTTCCGTTGAAAAGCGAGTAGTCGATAGCTGTAAATTCGTGGTGGGCGATAAGCCAGCGTATCTTCAACAAGGATGGCCAGTAGAAGCCAAGAACGTCTCCGGAGAACATGTAGCCAGCGTTTCTGGAAGCGTTGGTCAGCGCAGGCAAGTGAAACACGAGTGTCGCTAAAGCGGCAATCAGAAATGGGGCAAACCTGCGCAAGGGCGCCTGCCATATTCTCGCAGTAGGCTCACAGCCGGCCGTGGTCGAATATGCAGATGTGTTTGCGGCAGCGGAGGAATGAAGGTCGTCTTTCATGGTAAGTGGTGCTACCGGCAATGAGAGTAGAAATGCCTCTTCTCACCGGCATACTTCTGATCGGCAAATTGAAATCCATTGGCGTTGAACCCGCACCCGGAGCCGGCTCAAACAGCTTAGTAACACCATATCATATGAAAGGGAAACCGCCAGCCGTCAGAGGAAATTGCGGGTTCGAGAGACGTGCTGCACTGGATCATGCTGTCACTCAGATCCGTAGGGCTTACCAGGATTCCGGTCGGCAGCGCCGAACGTCAGGCCGCTGGTGTCGACCAAGTCGGCGGTGCGGGATTTGAGCTCAAGGGCAGTACGTTCCAGCTCGGCAGTGCGCTCAATGAGCAGGGCGCGGGCCTCGACCAGTTCGGCGGTGCGGGACCGGAGCTTGAGGGCAATGCGTTCCAGCTCGGCAGTGCGCTCAATGAGCAGGGCGCGGGTCTCGACCAACTCGGTAGTGCGCGACTGGAGTTCGCGGGCGTTGCGATCCAACGCGGCAGTGCGCTCAATGAGCAGGGCGCGGGTCTCGACTAACTCGGTAGTGCGCGACTGGAGTTCGCGGGCGTTGCGATCCAACGCGGCGGTGCGCTCAATGAGCAAAGTGCGGGTGTCAACCAAGTCGGCGGTGCGGGACTGGAGCCGCCCGGCGTTGAGTTCCATCTCGGCGGTACGTGCGGCAAGCAGCCCTGCGGTCTTTTCCAGTTCCGTCGTGCGTGCCAGAAGATCCTGGCGTGCCCGGTCTAGCAGCACCTCCTCGGGAGGCTGCATTACGGACAGCCACTCGCCGGGATCGCCGCCCGCGGGAAATGCAGCGTGCAACTGTCCGTAGTCGTAACCGAGTCCGTTCACAACCTCGGGTCCCAGAGCCGCAAGATAGCCTCGCGCCCAATTCGCCCAGACGGGTTGTTCCCGCAGAGTATCGCGCCACTGGTCCAGAGGTCCGGTTACAGGGCGTCTCTCGGCGTAAACCGTGCCTTGGTCGCCGTACCGCCAGCGAGCGTTCTCCCCCGCGCCGTACTCGATCATCCCGGGGTGAAACGCGATTTCGAGGCAATCGCACAATCGCCGGATGGCGTGTTCGGGATTGGTCACGAGGTCATCGTAACGGGTCAGAATGGCTTCGGGCCCTGCCTGCCGGATCCCGTCCAGAATCATTCGCGGAGCATCCATCAGGTCATACCGGGAGTAGCTCAACTCGATGGTTGGGTCGCTCTGGCACCAAGTCTTGAGGATCGAAGCGAGGACCGCCAGCGGATTGCGCAGCAGAAACACAATCCGGGCGCGTGGAAACACGCGGCGAAGCTCGGGAATAATGAAGTAGTATCGGGGCGTTTTATCCAGAAAAATCGGCTTTCCGGAACCCGCAAGCGCCTGGTCGTATAGGTGACCGAGCATCCGGCGCAATCCTTCGCAGTACGCTTCGTCCTTCTCCGGCAATTGGCGCAGGAATTCAACGACGGCAGTCTTGCCGACCAGGAGATCGAAGCTGGCGGCGAAATCCTCACGGCGTAGCGCAAAAAGAGGGTGCAACGCAATCCAGGGCTCGGACAGGGTGTGGATATCGGGATGCGCGCCCAGCATTTTCTGGAGCATTGTGGAACCTGCCCGAGGCTGGGAAATCACGAAAATCAGGTTTTCGCCCGAGTTTGAACCCGTCACGCTGCGGCTCAAAATGGGACCTTTCGATGGGGGAGTTTATACGAGCCCTCCAGTTTCCTCGAGTCGGCAGGCAAATGCATTTGGTTTTGTCACTTGATAATAACGCGACGCGCTATGTCTTGGCGCCCGTTCCTGTATCGCGAAGAAGCCGGACTCATTGCTCCCAAGACGGGGCGAGCCGGTGTGAGGAAGTCCGGGCTTTTGGCCCGTATGTTTTTTTGCGGAGAACCCTCAGGCGCCCATGTCCTCGCGCATCATGTTAAACGGATTCGTCATGCGCGGGGCCAGTTTGCCGTACTTGATCTTGCCGTTCTCAAACTTCATGGTGACGCGGCCGCTCAAGGCCTTCAGCCGCCAGGCGGCCAGGCGCTTGGAGGACACCGCGCCATCCACCACCACGGTGTCGCCATCCACGGTGATGGAGTTCATCTTGATCATCTTCAGGTCCGCCTCGAAGCGGTCCTTGTGCCAGTCGGCCACGCCCTGCTTGCCGCTGTACATGGTCTTGTTGAAGTCCACCGTGGCGTCGTCGGTGAAAAACTCCAGGCACTTGTCCATGTCGCGCGCGTGGAAGGCGTCCAGGTAGGCTTGCGCCAGCACTTTCAGATCTGTTTGGGGTGCGACTTGATTTTCCATATGGTTCATCCTCGATGTTGTTCCCAGATCTCTACGGCGACCGGCCCTTCCTTGCGGACCGGATCTTCGCTGCGGCCGGCGGCTTCCATCTTCTCCGCGACCCGGGCTTCCAGTTCTTTTTCCATTTCAGCCGCGATCTGGGGCTCCTCGGCGGCGATGTTGCGGTCCTCGCCCGGATCGGCCTGCAAGTCGAATAGCTCGCGGTCCGGATTGCCGAGCAGGTCGGGATAGCGCGCCAGGATGAATTTGTAGCGGTCCGTCCGCAGATAGTATTTCGACTGCCAGGTGGATTCGAGACCTAAGATGCTGTCGTATCCGGAGGGCTCTTCCTTGCCGGTCAATTGCGGCAGGAAGCTTTTGCCGTCGAGCTCGTCGGGCAGCTCGCTGCCGGCCGCTTCGAGCAGCGTCGGCGAGACGTCGGATAACTGGCGGAAGGGCGCGTAGCGGCTGCCGGTGCGCAGATTGCCCGCGGGCCAGCGCACGATCATGGGCACGTGCGTGCAGCAATCGTGCAGGCCGTAGTGATCGTAGAAAATGCGGTGATCCGTCATGCTCTCGCCGTGATCGGCCACCAGCATCACCAGCGTGTTTTCGGCTAGGCCCTGCTTTTCGAGCGCGTCGCTCAGCGCGGCGATGCCTTCGTCCAGATACTTGATCTCGCGATCGTAGAGCGCGGTCACGTAGTTCGGATCGGTGATCAGGCCGTTGGCGGTGCGCAGCCAGGTGTCGCGAGCCATGGCGCCGACCGGGTGATCCCACCATTCATCAAGCGCGTGGTTGTCGCGGTCGGTGGGGTTGCCGCCTTTATAGAACAGGCCGCGCATGCGATCGGGCGGGGTGTAGGGGTAGTGCACATCCCAGTAATGGATGAACATGAAGAACGGCCCTTTGGGAACCGTTTGCATCCAGTGGATGGCGCGATCGTTCAGCTCTTCCTGCGTTACAGACGCGTAAAACGTATGATGCAGGCTGGGATCGATGATGTACTCCCAGCCGCGGCCGAACCAGATGCGCTCGCGAAACAGCGTGTCGACGGCGCAGGTGGTGTAGCCTTCGCCCAGCAGGATTTCCGGCAGGAACGGCGTCCCGCGGCCGAGCTTGGCCTTCCCGCCATGCGCCACCACGCCGTGCGTGATGGGGTGCAGCCCGGTGAAGATGGTGGTGTGCGAGGGCTGCGTGGGAATGGCCGGCGCGAAGGTGTGCTCGAACAGCGTACCCTGGCAGGCGAGTTTATCGATATTCGGACTAGTGGGGAGCTGGTAGCCATAGCACCCCAAATGGTTGGCGCGCAGGGAATCGGCGCTGATTAGAATGATGTTCGGTTTTGCCTGCATGAATCCTAAGATTTTCGCCGGAACCCTACCGCCCGGCGCCGTTACTCGATATAGCCTAGCTCCCGGAGCCGTTCGACGACCACAGCCTCGTCTTCCGGCCGGATGACCTGTTCGGGTTCACTGGCGGCGTCGCCTGGTGCGGCCGGCTGGGCCGGTTCGGGGACAGCGGCATCCGCCGGGGCTTTTTTCTGGGGTTCTTGCTGCATAGTTACACTTAGACCGATCTTGATACGATACCACGGACGGGCGAGCTTCGCGCGCGCGGGGCGTATGCCGGGTACTAGGCGCCGCTTGGCGTGCGCCTCGCGGAATGGATCGGCTAAGATTGATGATGGCCTCATGAAGGCGATCATCCTGGCGGCGGGACTGGGGACCCGCTTACGGCCGATCACATTAACCACTCCCAAGTGCCTGGTACCGGTCAACGGTGTGCCGCTGCTCGAGCTGTGGCTGCGCCAGTGCGAACGCGCGGGCGTGGATGCCGTGCTGGTGAATACGCATCACCTGGCCGAGCGCGTCGAGGAATTCGTGGCTGCGCGGCGCGGCGTGCCCGTCACGCTGGCCTATGAGCCGGAGCTGCTGGGCAGCGCCGGAACGCTGGCCGCGAACTGGAGCTTCGTGGAAGCGGACGAGTCGTTCCTGGTGATCTATGCCGATAACCTGACGACGTTCCCGGTTTCGAAGCTGACGGCGTTCCACGCCACGCACGACCGGCTGGCATCGATGGCGCTGTTCCGCTCGCCCAATCCGTCGGCCTGCGGGATCGTGGAAATGGACGCCTCCGGACTGGTCACCGGATTTGAAGAGAAGCCCGCGAGTCCGCGCGGCAACCTGGCGAACGCGGGCCTCTACGTCTTTCGCCGCGGGGTGCGCGCGTTTCTGCCCGCCGAGGCGCCGGCCGATGTGGGGCGCGCGCTGATGCCGGCGCTGGTGGGGCACGCCAAGGGCCTGCCAATCGACGGATACTTCATAGATATAGGAACTCTGGAGAATTATTACAGCGCGCAGGCGGACTATGCCGCCGCTTGCCGCACGCGCGAGGAATTATGATCATTTCACAAACGCCATTGCGTGTCAGTTTTGCCGGCGGCGGAACGGATTTCAGCCGCTATTACCGCGAGCATGAAGGCGCCGTAGTCAGTTCGGCCATCGATAAATATGTGTACGTGGTGGTCGTGCCGCGGTTCGACGACCTGATCATCGTCAACTACACGAAAAAAGAGACGGTGGAAAGCGTTAGCGACCTGAAGCACGAGTTGGTGCGCGAGGCGTTGCTGCGCACGGGCGTGGAAAACGGCGTGGAGATCACCACACTGGCCGATGTGCCGTCGGAAGGCTCCGGCTTGGGTTCTTCGAGCACCGTGACGGTGGGGCTGCTGCATGCGTTGTACGCCTATAAAGGCCGGCTGGTGACGGCCGAGCAACTGGCGCGCGAGGCCTGCGAGATCGAAATCGATATTTGCGGCAAGCCCATCGGCAAGCAGGACCAATACATCGCGGCCTATGGCGGCATTTGCCGGTTCACCTTCCGCAAGGACGATACGGTGGATGTGAAGCAGTTCCGCCGTTCGGCCGAACTGTTCCAGGGCCTGTCGCGCAACATCATGCTGTTCTACACGGGACGCACGCGCAAAGCGGGCAATATTCTGGCGGTGCAGGATCAGCGCACGGATGTGAACCTGGAGCAGTTGCATTGCCTGAAGGCGCTGGCCATGCGCACCTCCGAGGCGCTCGACAAGCTGCGGCTGTGGGAAGTGGGCCGGGTGCTGAACGACGGCTGGCAGCTCAAGCGGCAATTGGCGGAGGGCATCAGCAGCCCGGAGATCGAGGAGATGTACGACACGGCGCTGAGCGCGGGCGCCACGGGTGGCAAGATCTGCGGCGCGGGCGGCGGCGGGTTCCTGCTGCTGTACTGCGACCCGGCGCATCACAAGGCGGTGCGCAAGGCGATGGAGGCTTACCGCGAGCTGCCCATCGCGCTCGACCCGGACGGCAGCAAGGTGCTCTTCCAGAATCGCGCGGGCTATCGCATGGCGAGCGTGTAGGCACATGCGTCCGTTGCGAGCCAAGTGGGCAGTCGCCGTGAAGGGCCGGCAGCGCCGCTATACGCTGGACGAACTGCTTGCCCTGTGCGATCGAAGGGCCCGGCGCGGCCGCAAAGAGCGCGAATGGCTTCGCGGCAGGCGGGTGGGTGGCTAGCTGATCTGAGGTGGCCCCGCAGCCGTTCCCTTACAGCGGCGGCAAGCCCAGCAATTTCCCGCTCCGGATAATTAGGCCAGGGTGAGTGGGAAAAAGCTTTGGGAACCGTCACCGTCAGTCTCCACATTTTTCGTTCGTGAATGTCACGGTTAACCCGATTCGCCTCTTGTCCTGAAACATTTCGGATACTGTGACGTTCTCGTACTGCGTCGTTAAAGCAGAAGGCGCACCCAGGGCCGTAAACATTTTCCCCAAGTGCTTACCGCGCATGCTCAACGGCAATAACCTGAGAAGAAAATCATTCATGCCCTTGGGACTCCTCACACGCGAACCCGCTTCTTCCGGTCCGATACCGGGAAGTTGGATTCTGCATACATGACCGCTCGTGGCGTAATCAACCACCATCTCGCCGGCTGGGATTGTAAACACTGCTCTCGCGACCGGAGGACCGTACTTGGCGCGTAGATCGGTTGCAAATTTCCCAGCGTCAAACTGGGCAGGAGCAGAGACCGCAAAAGCGATGAGGACTGCGAAAACACGCGGAATTACTTTCGTCTGCATCGATCCATCGTACTACCGGGCGCAGAAATGACATTAATTGCACAAAGGACCCGTGCCGAAACGTTGTAGGGCGTGGGAACTTCCAAAACTGAGGCAGAACGCCAGTGGCATTGGGAATTGAACTACAATAACCCCTTTGAAGAAAGAGTGGTCTGCAAACGCTGGTCCCGGCACGGGGGTGCCTCATGAGTATTGACAATGTGCTCAAGCTTCTCGATGCAGCGACTAAATTGTTAGGCGTGCTCGTATGGCCAGCTGTTCTGGTTTTTGCGTTAGTCCGTTTCGGTTCAGTCATTCGTGAATTTATTGCCAGCATGGGGGAGTTTTCGTTAAAGGCAGCTGGCTTGGATGTGTCAGCAAAACGGAAGCAAGTTGAGGCTACTGCGGCTCTCCAGGAGGCAATCGCAAGAAATCCATCCGACGCTACGGCATCAGACGCGCGGGCCGTTGTACGGATTGCCACGCCACAGATGATTCATCGGGCGGAAAAAGCAACTGTCCTCTGGGTGGACGACCGGCCCCGCAATAACAGTTACGAGCGCCAAGCTTTAGAAGCGCTGGGCATCACATTTGTCTTAGCGACCTCAACGGAGGAAGCGCTAAAAGAACTCAGTCGCCGTTCGTTCAATGTCATCATCTCGGATATGGGCCGTCCTCCAGACCCGCGAGCGGGGTACACGCTTCTCGACAAGATAAGGTCGGAAGGAAATCAAACGCCGTTTATTATCTATGCTGGATCACGCGCACCGGAACATGTTGTGGAATCGCGCAGGCACGGAGCTTACGGTTGCACCAATAGGCCTGACGAACTATTCGAAATGGTTCTTTCGGCGATCGCAGGAACCGCTTAAGGCCTCGTTGCAAAACTTACCCTTTGAGGAACATACGGTTTGCTTGCGGTGGCGCTCCCGGAACACCAAAGACGGGCCTTGAATTGGTCGAGCGGTGGATTGTTCGGAATACGCAAGTCTTCCCTTATTTCCCACTCCAAACGCGATAGCAATTCGTCGTGTCTGTCGTCGTCGCGGTTGGAATTCGATACCCTGATTTCATCCTGAAAATGATGCAAGGCTTCAAGAACACCTTTTGAGCCAATCAGGTGGAGCGTGTTGCAGGCGGAGGCGAAACGTCTGTTTCCTTCCGGGCTTGAGTCGTTCCCACAATCCCGCTCAACGACTGTACCAATTCCCTGTAGAGGTCGAATTTGTAACGCTGCCAGTCGGCTTGCCGTTCCTTGCTCTTGGTCAGATAAAAACTGATTGCTGGAACGACGATGGCCACAGCGGCGGAAATGATTGCAACGCTTAGCGGCGTATCCATAAGCCTAGACCAAGCCTAGACCAGTTCCAGCCGTTTCAGCTTCATCCGGTCGCCGTGAACGTGCGCAAGGTCGTACTGCGCTTGCTGAATAAGCCAGCTTTCGGCGCTGCCGCCGAAAACCTTGGACAGTCGCACGGCCATTTCCGGGGATATGCCGCGCTTTTCATTCACCAGTTCGGATAGCGTGGTGCGCGTGACGCCAAGAGCGGCGGCGGCGTCCGTGATGCTCAAGCCCAAAGGCTCAATGCACTGACGGAGTACAAAGCCTCCGGGGTGCGGTGGGTTCTTCATCGGCATGGTTCAGTCTCCTTTTTCAGTGGTAGTCCACGTAATCAACGTCGAAGGCATCATGGTCGGCAAAGCGGAAAATCACCCGCCAGTTTGCACGAACCGTTACCGCCCAAAAACCTTTCTCTCGACCTTTGAGCGGGTGCAGCCTTAAACCCGGTACGTCCATATCGGCCACGGTTAGAACGGCATCGAGCCTCGCGAGAATATCGCGGAGCTTGTCGGCGTGTTCGGCGATGACACCGCGCGGGTCGTCGTCTTCGTGAAGCCGTTTCAGCCCCTTATGGCGTATCGTTCGTATCATCGGATACCGTAACCCGTTACGTAACGCAGGTCAAGAAATAATGTTAGCAAGATTGTTGCTTTCTTTTGTGGGTGCCAGTCGGGTTTCCTTGCTGGCATCCGTGCGGCTTTGCTGCACGGGTGGCCCGCACCACAAAAATGGCGCACCATGGCCACGCGCACAGATTGCCGCCGCTAGGCAATTCCGGTTCGTGTCAAAACCTTACCCTTTGTGGAACACAGCACAAGGGTTCCCCGGTGCGCCGCGTAATGAGCCGGGGCTCAGGATGTTTGAGATTCTTCTACGGCGCGGCCCCCACCGCCACGCCGCGGCGCATCCCTTCCAGCAATGCGTACGGCGTGTTCACGTTATTCCCTTTGCCGGTGCCTAACTGAATCGCCGGCTTGTTATCGCCGTGATAATCGGTGCCGCCGGTCTCGATCAGGTTGAATTGCGCGGCCAGCTCCTTATAACAGCGAGCGAGAGTTTGTCGCGCTCGCAAAATTGCCGGCGGCTCAGACCGCTCCGTTCGAACTCCTCGGCGATCCGCAGGCGCTCTTCCGCACGCCGCCTTGGTCGTTGCGCCAGGATAAGTGGTACTAGTCTAGATACTAGAACCGCAATCGCGGCGCTCAGCAAGCGGTTCATCAAAAATTCACTTGACCCGCATCAGGGAACACCTGTATAGTCCTGAAATGAACTTGCCGCGCCTCACGTTCCCGATGCTCCTCGCGCTCGTACTAGCGCCGCTTGCGGTGGCGCAAAACCTGCCCGCCCCTGAGATCACCCTGTCTGCCGCGCCCCTGACGTGCCCGGACTCCCAGCCGGGCTACACATGTAACGCCACCGTCAGCGTGACCTGGGCTATACCGCAAATTATCCAGGATGGGTGCCAAAGCGGCTGCCACTTCGAGTACTGCCTCACGCAGCCGCCGTACGGTGAACAGCCCAGCTGCCAGAACGAGTGGAGCCATCAGGGGCCCGAGACGACTTTTACGCTCACGTGGGGGAACATGGAAAACAAAGTCTGGGCGGCATACGCCACGGTCGTTTCCGGGGGGGGAACGACCGTAAGTGACTTTGCCTCGGCCACCATCAACCTGAACTCGAGCGCGCCAGTGGCTTACATGAATTCGCCGGCGGGCATACTGAACCCCTTGAACCAGCAGTTCGCCCTCCAGTCACAATACATTAACTCGGACGTCCCCCAGTGGATCACTTACTCCGGCTGGAGCAACGCGGATCCCACCGAGACCGTCACCTTCAACATCTTCGGTTGCCCGTCGTGTTCCTCCAACCTCCTGGCCGGTCCGCTCGGTGGTTCCACGTCCATGTGGGAGTGGCCAAGCTCGGCCTCGCCGCCCGCTTACAGCTATGTGCAGGTCTCCGCGACGGACCAGGCTGGGAACGTCTTTACGAACCCCCTGCCGCAAGGCTACACCGGCACAACTCCCATCCTCAGCCTCTTCTCGCCGAACAATAACGAGCAGCAGGAGGTGGACTGTTATGCCTCGGGCACCAGCACCGGCCGGCTGCTGAACCCCGTGCAGTGCACGACCCTGGCCGATGGCATAGTGGATAACGAGGATATCCCCGGTGACCCGCAGAGCGTGAACGCGCAGCCAGAATACCTCTCCTGCGCCGGCGACCAGTTGGCGTTTTCCGGCTATGCGGATCCTAGCATGCGCCGCGACCCCATCGTCAGCTCGTCCAACCCGTACGCCACCAACCTCTGGATGCTCTACTCGTATCCCGAGTACTGGGCGGTGCAGGCCCAGCAGGGATGCAAGCCTCCCGGCGACCCGAATCCCGTCAACTACACCGGCGTGGTGGAAATCCATCTTGCGGAAAGCGTGACGTCGGGCTCCAACATTCTGCCGGGCGGCACCAATTGGAATGCTTACAGTTGCCCGACGTGTACGGGCGCAACGCCGATATGGCCGACCGAGCCGTTCTGCATCGACCCGTTGACCCTGGCGAACGGCCAGACCCAGCCATGCACCTACCAGTGCTCCATCCAGCACGGGGCATGCTTCTCTTCACATGAAGTCGCCAACTTCTGGCCGGACGCGAATACCGGGAACTGGTATGCTGTCCACCTGATGTACTGGGTGGATGTTGGCCAGGGGGTGGATGCCACGGAGATTGACCAGGGGTGCCTGGTGGTGAGTACGGCGAACTCGCCCAGCGGGCTGGGGTGGTCCGCAAACCAGGGCCCGGCGAGTTGCGGCGATGCATTCCCGAACACGAGCAACGCCGCCCTGCCATGGTCGAACCTGGACAACGCGGTCGCAGCAGCCAACAACGGGGTTCAGCCCACCTGCGATAGTTGGGGTGAACCAGCCATCATGGTGGCCGCCGCACCGGCGGGCGTTACCGGCGACGCTTACGGCAATGTTGTATACTTGGCCGCCAATTGTCTGAAGGTCCAGGACAACAACTACCTCGTCAGCTATGGGTACTATTTCTTCTACAATCAGACATCCACGTTCCTCACGCCCACTGACTGGGTCAATCTTTCAGGGCCTTTTTTGCCGGGCAGCGGAATCCCGTTTGCTTACCCGCCGAGTACGCCACCACCAGCGGATGGAAGCCAGCTAGTAAACTCAGTCACCGAGTTCGACTGGGCTCAACGGGCGGATAACTCGCTCGTCGCTGTATTGACTGAGGCCTACGTGCCGGACGGTCAGCACAGCGGCGTTGCCATGCAATACGGATGTGTCGCCTTGGACTTCGACGTGCAAAATACAGGCAACCCGTTCGGCGGGGTGCTAGCTACCCTGACCGACCTGGATGGGGCTGCCGGCTCTCCGACCTGGGAACAGCAGGGCCCGAGTGGCTGCACTTACGAGCCGGCAGCCAACACCGGTATCGTCATCGTGCGGCACCTAGTTAACAGCAGCGACGCATCTCAGTATCAGCTCTACTCGATACTAGATACCGGAATCTTCCCATAAGCAGGAGACTTCAAGTGAGGCAATCGATATTATTGGGCATGCTCGCCCTTCTCGTGGTGTCCCTTCTCGCAACGGATGCCGATGCGCAGCCGCGACTGACAACTATATTCAACGCGACGGACGGCTACCCAGGCGGCCTGTCGCAGGGAAACGGCGTTTTGTACTTCACTGGCGCGGCTCCCTCGGGCGTTGGGGACTGCGCTGCGGTGTTCGAACTGCAACCCCCGGGCACCGTCGGGGGTGAGTGGACCCAGCAACTGCTATATGCCTTTTCCGGCGCCGGTGGCGATGCCTGCGACCCCGGCTATGCGCCTACCGCTGCGCCGGATGGTTCGCTGTACGGCCTAGCTGGTTACGGCGGGGCCTACGGTTCGGGGGCCCTCTACCAGTTGCTACCTCCGACGGCTCCGGGAGGATACTGGACCGAACGCGTCTTGTGCAGCATTCCTTCCAGCCTGACCCACCTCCCAACGAGCGGTTTGGTGAGGGGCCCGGGCGGATCCTTCTACTTCGTGGGCACGGGAGGTTCTGGGGCCGGGCAACTGCTGCAGTTCATACCGCCCGCCGGCTCTGGGGAGCCGTGGAACGTGGAACTACTCTATACCTTCGGCCAAACCGAATACGGGCCAGAGTACCCGGATGGGTTGATCGCGGGCCCCGACGGATCGCTGTACGGCATCAGCGGAGGCGGTGGCGACGCCGGACATCAATTTGGCACTGTCTTTCAACTGACCCCGCCCGCTACACCCGGAGGTGCGTGGACCGTGCAGGTCCTGCACAGCTTCGCGGGGGGCGACGCGGAAGGCAGCAATCCAAATGCCTTGGTGCTGGCCAGCGACGGGACGCTGTTTGGTGCGACCGCTGGTGGAGAGGGAGCGCTGGGACTCGGAGGCACGGTCGCGTTCCAACTGAGTCCGCCGGCGGCCGGCCAGAGCGAGTGGACATACACGGTCCTGCGGAACTTCGGTGGTCTGCGTCCAGATACGACGATGCTGGTGAATGACGGCAATGTGTTCGTGGGGACGCAGTCTCCAACCGGGGGTGAGATATTCGAATTTCAACCGCCCGCGTCGCCGGGCGGCGCATGGACCACGAAGATGCTATACCAGTTCACCAACGACCAATCGCCAGTCAGCCAGTTGGTGATGACTCCGAACGGGATTCTTTACGGTGTGACGGGCGACCTCATCGTCCCGGGCTATCAGGCCACGGGGACGATCTACATGCTGCGCACCGAATAGACGCCGGACTGAAGCTACCGCGCGGCCCCCACCGCCACGCCGCGGCGCATGCTTTCGAGCAGCGCGTACGGCGTGTTCACGTTATTCCCTTTGCCGGTGCCTAAGTGAATGGCCGGCTTGTTATCGCCGTGATAATCGGTGCCGCCGGTCTCGATCAGATTGAATTGCGCGGCCAGCTCCTTATAAAGCGCCGTGTCTTCGGCCGAGTGCTCGCTGTGATAGACTTCCAGGCCTTGCAGGCCGTTATCGATCAGCTCCCGCAGCAGCTTCTCGAGCGAGGCACGATCGCGCTCCGGCAAGCGCACGGGATGGGCCAGCGAGGGCATGCCGCCGCCTGCGCGGATCTGGCGCACGCCTTCGACTAACTGCGGCTCATCGCGCTCGACCGAGGCCGAAGCGTTGTCCGCCAGGTAGCGGTCGAAGGCTTCCTGGTTGGTCTTCACGTAGCCCTTCTTCAGCAGGATCTTGGCGAAGTGCGGGCGGCCGGTGAGATGCTTGCCGAGCACCTGGACTTCTTCGAGCGTGATGTCCACACCGAGGGAATTGAGCTTGGCGATGAGCTTGCGGTTGCGCTCGCGGCGGCTCTCCTGGTGGCCGCGGATCCATTGGCGGAATCCAGGTGAGGCGGGCTCCTGCAGGAAGTAGCCGAGCAGGTGCACGGAAGGCGGACGCGAGCCGTCGGGCGGCGGATCGGGTCGGGTGCTCAGCTCGATGCCGCAGACCAGCTCCAGGCCGGCGGCTGCGGCCAGCGGCGCGGCGATATCGTAGCCCTCCAGCGTGTCGTGGTCGGTAATGCCCAGCGCCTCCAGGCCCATCGCCTGGGCGTCGTGGATCAACTGCGCCGGGGAAGCGGTGCCGTCGGACCGGTCGGTGTGTGTGTGCAGATCAATCATGGGTTTGAGATAAGGCTTCGGCCGCGTGGTGCTGCTTGGTGCGGGTGGTAATGCCGGCGTCCAGGCCGCTCAGGCCCGTCGCCGGATGTTTCGGGTGCGCCACCATGCGGACGATGATTCTTTCGTGAAAGCGTTCGAACCACTCGAAGGGGATCAGGTTGCGCAGCGCCACCATCAGCTTGAGTTTGAATCCCACCATGTAGTGCAGGCGGGGATGGCGCACGGTCAGGATCTTGTGGACCACGCCGGCGATATCGTCGGCAGTGAATTTATTGGCGGCCAGCAGCTTGTCGACGATGGCCTCGTGCTGGCAGAACCAGAAATAATACGGGCTCGCGGGATCCTGGGCGCGGCGCGCGCGATTGCGGTTGATGCCGAAGTGCGGCGTGTAGATCAGGCCCGGCTCGAGCACGGATACTTTTATACCCAACAAAGCCATCTCCTGGCGCAGGCACTCGCCCAGCCCGACCACTGCGAACTTGCCGGACGAATAACCGGCGATGCTCATCTCGCCCATGCGGCCGGCGGCCGAGGCCACGATGATGATGCGTCCGGAGCGCCGTTCGCGCATGTACGGCAGCACCGCCTGGGTGACTTCCATGATGCCGAAGACATTCACGTCGTAGAGCCGACGGATCTCCTGCATGCTCAGGTCTTCGAAGAAGCCGCGCAGGCCCATGCCGGCGAAGTGCACTACGCCATCGATATGGCCGGATTCGCTGATGATGGTTTCGACGCCGCGGTCGATGTCCGGGCGGCGGGTCACATCCATGCGCACCGGGCGCACGGTTACGTTGCTCTTGGCGGCGCGCTCCCGCAGGTACTGGTCTTCGGCGTCGTTGAAGACGGTTCCGTAGACCGCGAAATTGCGGGACGCCAGTAAGAGGGCGGATGCCAGCCCCAAGCCGGAGCCTGCGCCGGTGATCAGTATGACTGGTCGATCTTGGCTCATGCGGTTCGGTTGCGGCGCGCGTTCAATTGACCTTGGATCTCGTGCACTTTGCGCCGGTTCAGACCATACGGGAGAATCAAAAACAGGGCCACCAGCAGCAAGGCCGCGGGCACCGCGCCATAGAGCAGCCCCACATAGGGAATTGCGGCCGGCGGATGTCCGGGCGCGCCGTAAGCGTCGCCGTGGGACATTTTGCGGAAGACGGCCAACAGGGTGCCGGCGAGCAGCAGTGCTCCGCCGGCGGCGATCTTCTCGCCGAAATTCATAATGCCGAAATAGATGCCTTCGCGGCGCAGGCCGGTCTTCAGTTCATCGGTGTCGGCCACGTCAGCGATCATGGAGGCCGGCACCACCCACACGGCGCTGGCGAAGATGCCGCCGATCACGTGGCCCAGCAGCAGCGGAAAAGGATGGCCGGTTCCGAGCGGCTTGCCCTGGCCGATCAACAGCGTGGCCATGAGCAGCAGCGAGCCGGAAGCCACCGTAGCCATGATGTACAGGGTGCGCTTCTCGGTGCGCTTGGCGAGCGCCATCCACAACACCACGCCGCCCAGCGCGCCGGCGTAGAAGCACATTTGGATCTTGCTCAGAATTTCGCTGCGGCTGATGTGCGCGTACCAGGTGAAATAGTGGATCGCCATGCTGAAGTTCAGCACCACGGCCAGGAAGAAGACGGTGGTGGAAAACCAGATGCTGCGGAACGAGCCGTTCCGCATGGAAATCCAGAAGCCGGAAAAGAAGCTCGGCGCCCCGGAATTCTCGCCGGAGCCGGAGCTGCGATAGCCTAACGTGCCGAGCGTGCCGATCAGGCCGGTGAGGGTCATCAACGCGCCGAAGGCCAGCCCCATCTTGGGATAGCCCGCATAGTTCAGTTTCGGATCGGGACCGTCGGCGGTCGAACGAAAGAAGACCAGGAACGACAGCACCGAGGCGCCCAGGGTGCCCACCAGGCCGAACAGCGTGCGGATGGCCATGGTGTTGGTGCGATCGTCATAATCGCGGCTTAATTCCGCGCCCAGGCTGAGATAAGGAATGCGATACACCGCGCTGCCGGCGCGCAAAGCCATCGAGCAGGCCAGCAGCCACACAAACAGCTCGGTGTGATTCAGGTTGCGTGGCGGGCTGAAGAGCAGAAAAAAGCAGGGTCCCGTGATGAGCGCCCCCGGGAGCATGTAGAGATGCCGGCGCCCGAAGCGATGACGCGTGCGGTCGGAGATGTGTCCGATAAACGGATCGAGCAGCGCGTCAACCACCAGGCTCGCGGAAAGACCGACGCCCACCAATGCGGACGACAGGCCCATCACCGAGTTATAGAAGAACAACATAAACAAGCCGGACAGCACCATGAGCACGGTGATCGGCATTTCGCCGACGCCGTACAGCAGCTTCACCGCGAGTGGCAGCGGCTGGGGATCGTCCGAGGCGAACGACGAGATGGGCGAAATAGCCGGCACGCTCATAGGGGTCAAGCCGATAATGCTTCTTCCTGCGCCTGACCCGAAGCGGACGGCTCGCGCAGAAAGTCGACGATGTGCTCGGTCAGCAGCTCCGGCTGCTCCAGCGGTCCGAAATGCTCGCCGCCCGGCAGCAGCACCGACTTGCAGTTCGGCAAAGCCGTGTGCAGATATTCATACGAGCTGATGAAGTGCGAATTGTTCCCGTAGACCAATAATGTCGGCGTCTGGATGGTGCGCACGGCATCCAGGGTCATGGCGCCTACCACTTCGTAATCCTTCATCAGCGAGGTATTGCGGATCAGGTGCAGCAGCGGCTCGCGATTGCGCGGCAGGCCGCGCGCCGGACCGTAGAACTTCGGAGTTTCCAGACTCAACTGCAACAGATATTCGGCGTCGGTCTTCTTGTCCTCGGGTACATGGATGCCGACTTCTTCTAACTTAGCGACCCAGGCGGCCCAGCCGATCCAGTCTTTGTCGTTGCGCAGGTGCACCAGCGCCGCCAATCCCGGTTCGAGCGCCAGCAGTTTGGGGACGCGCTCGGGATACAGCAGGGTGAAGTACATGGCGATATCGGCGCCGAAGCTGTGGCCGATCAGGATGGGCCGCTCGATGCCCATGGCGTCCAGGAAACAGCGTAGATCCTCGGCCATGCCGGCAGCGGTGTAGCCGGTGGGTGTGACGTCACTGTAACCGTGGCCGCGCAGATCGTAAGTGGTGACACGATACTCGCGGCGCAGGATGGGGGTCATGTAGAGATGCCAGACCGCCAGGTTGCCGAGGAAGCCGTGCAGCATCACGATGTCGGGCCCCATGCCGACAGTGATGTAATGCAGATTGACCCCGTTCGCTAGTATCTTTGGCATCGGTGGATGTCGACAGCGTCCCTTGTTCGATTATTCGATGTAACCCAGCTCGCGGAGCCGTTCGAGAACGGTCTCCTCGTCTTCCACTTCTCCCGGCACCGGCGCATTGCTTGCCTGAACCCCTGTCCCCACGGTCCCGGCAGCTTTGCAAACCGGATGCGCTTTCAAGAAATCAACCCGATAAATCTGCTCGGGCACGCGACCCTGCAACTCTACAGGCACGGGCAAGCCGAGGCTATAAAGCACCGTCGGCGCGACGTCCAGAATCGACAATTGATCGGCCTCGAAGCCCTTCCGGATGGCCGGACCGCGCGCGCCGAAAACACCCACCGGGCGGTGCGAGCCGCACACCGAAGGGCGCTGCGACACCGTTTCGGGCGAAGGCAGAATCGAGACTAACCCGCCATCGCGCAGAATGAGGGTCAGATCGGGCGCGGCATCGTAATGCGGACCCTGGAAAACTTCGTCGCGGGTGTAGACCTCGCTCACCAGCGGCTGCCCGTCGTGCAGGCTGGGTATGGTGCGCAAGTCATCGGAAAGCTTTTTCAGGAACCCGGGTAACTCGCCGGCCGTGACGCCCGGCGTAGTGCCATCGCTCTTCACGACATAAATTCCGTTACTTGTCGGCGTAGTCGCGAAGGCTTTGGTCTTGTTCCAATCCATCAGGTAAGTGTGCTTGGCCACCTGCCCGACGCCCAGCAGCGCGCCCTGCGTATCGCGGGATTGCGCCGCGTCGGACCAGGCGAGATAGCCGTTACGCTCGAGCCAGGTGTTGATGTGCAGCACATCGTAAGTGGGGCCGAAGCCGTGATCGGAGGCGATCACGACAGTAGCTTCCGGGCCGGCCAGATCGCACATCTGTTTCAGCAGATTATCGACGCAGCGGAAGTAATTGAGGCACAGCTTGCGGATCTCGAATTCCCAATCCTCGGTGAGCGGCTTATCGTCCTCGGGGCGCAGATAGCGCCAGCCTAAGTGCTGTAACTTGTCGACGCCATCGAAAAGCACGGCGGTCAATTCCGAAGGATCTTCCTGGGTCAGGTGCTTCAGCACGTGGAAAAGGTTTTGCTCGCGGCGCGCGTGCAGCTCGATCCAGGGGCCCAGTTCCGCGTGATCGGAGATACCTTCGGTGGCCTTCTCTTCGAGCTTGATATCCATGGCCAGCTCGCGCTGGTTGAAGCCGGGGATGGTCTTCAGCTTGTCGAACAAGCCTTCCGGCCAGCAGGCCAGGCGCAACTGCTTCCATGGCACCCAGCCGGGCACGACGTATCCGGAGATGTGCGGCGGCGGAAACATGGCCGGGTAGTTGATGGTGGTGGTGCGTAAGCCGGCGGCGGAAGCCAGCGTCCAGATAGTCTCGCATTGCACATCGTTCGAATTGAAGAAGCGGATGTGCCGGCTGGAGGGCGAATCCATGCGGAAGAAATCGAAGACGCCATGCTGGCCGGGCGTACGGCCGGTCATCAGCGAAGTCCAGGCGGGCGGCGTGAGCGGCGGCACGATGGTGCGGAGGCCGGCGCGCGCGCCCTCGGCGAAAAACGATTTCAAAAACGGCATGACGCCCTGATCCATCAGCGGATCGAGGACGGAAAAAGTGGCGCCGTCGAGGCCGATTAACAGCGTACGAATACTCATTGGACCCGCCTTGTGCCGTCCGCGGCGCCCAGGTGGGCGTTTACAAAATCAGTCAATTCATCGATCGACAGATCGCGCTGTTGCTCGCCGATCTCGGCCAGCAGTTCCGCGAAAGGCATCGGGGTTTGGTAATGCTCCTGGATGGCGGTGCACAGAACCACAGCGTCGAGCGATTCAAAACCCAGCTCGGTAAACAGCTTTGATTCCGGGCCGACGGGATCGTTATAATCCCAATCCTGCGTCAGCTCACCCATTTTTTGCAGCAGGTAATCCAGGATTTCCTGCCGGCTTGGCCTCATTCGAACTACTCCATGTTGATAAATCATCGCAGAAAACACAAAGTTGGATTCACGCGCCGTATAAACGTTGAGGGATTTGCCGCGCAACCGCGGGCACTGTGCGAGGGCGGCTTCTTGCAGGTCGACGGTGACCATGCCGGAGGACGGGTCCATGCGGGTGATGTGAAAGGCCTCCAGGCCCGCGGTCAAGCCGCGTCCGATGGCCTTGCCGACGGCTTCCTTGGCGGACCACAGGCGCAGCGCCCATTCGTCGCGGAGCTCCGGCGGAAGTGCGGCGATCAGGGCGCGCTCGTCGGCGCTGAAAGCGATGGCTTCGAAATCCTCGCGGCGCCGGGACACGCCTTCGAGGTCGACGCCCACCAGCGTATCGGGCGCCAGCGAGGCCAGCGCGACGGCGGTTCCATCGCTGTGGGCGATCGATAGGACGCAGCGGCGGGGCTGAGAGCCCCGTGCAGGCGGGGGCGCCTGCCCCACCAGATTGACCAGCGGACAGCCGTAGGAGTCCGGCTGGATTTCAATTTCGTTGGGCGACAGTAGCAGGTGCAGGTCCCGTTCGAGCAGCAGGCGCACGGCTTCCTTGGCTACGGCGCGGCCCATCAGCCACTCGCGGCGGCGCTTTTCGACCGCTCGCATGGATTCCCAATGGGCGCGTTCGCCAGGGCTCAGGATCCGGCTCGCGAGCGTGCCGTCGTCGCACGGAAGATCATCCAGGCGGCAGCAGACGGAGTCCGGCCAGGCGGTCGAGAGAGCCAGCGTGATGGGCGAATCGCAAACCATGCTAGGCGGTAGCCGAAACCGGAGCGTCCGCGCCCGGACGGTATTCCTTTTCGTAATATTCGCGAACCCACTCGCGATTGAGTTCTTCACCCGAGCGCAGCGTGATTTCCTGGGCGCACTGGGAGCACTTCATGCGGAAGCCCATGGAGGGCGCCATCGCTCCGCCGCACTCCGCGCACTCGGCCGGCGTGTACAGCGCCAGACCCTGCACCATGCGCACCCACGTGGAGACCTTCAGGAAGTACGCATGCAGATCCTTGATGGCGACTTCGCCGCTGAAAGCGCGCTGATCGGCTTCCGGCATGCGCCCGAACATCAAACGTTTGCCTTCCCCGGTGAGGTATCCGTCCTTCTCCAGGATGCCGGGGCCAAACACCTCCACCGCCGTTTCGAGGATCGATTTGTCGGGCAGGAAGATGTGGAATTGAGCTTCCGTCTCCATGGTGATTTCGATCAAATCCAGAGATTCCGCGCCGAGGTCGTTCAGGTGCACATCGGGCGTCACCAGGGACGCATCGATGCGCAGGCTTTTGGCCACGATCTGCGCGAATTTATCGAGTACCTCCGATTCAGTCATATTTGGCATGGACGTTCTCCTTGGGAAAACTTTACCCGGCCCAGGCGCGCACGGCCAGTACTGCATTCTGTCCGCCGAAAGCGAATGCATTGACCAAGGCGGCGCGGACTTTAGCGGCGCGGCTCTGATTGGGGACGTAGTCGAGGTCGCATTGCGGGTCCGGGGATCGCAAATGCATGGTCGGCGGAACGTGGCCTTCAGCGATCGCTTGGACTGCGCAAATCAGGTTGCAGACACCCGCCGCGGAAATGGTATGACCGATCTGACCCTTGTTCGAGGATACCATCAAACGTTTGGCCAACGGGCCGAAAACACGCTTGATGGCGGCGGTTTCGATGGGGTCGTTCTTGGGAGTCGAGGTGCCGTGCGCGGCAATGTAATCCACTTCCTCTGTGGACATGGAAGCCTGCTGCAGGGCGATTGCAATAGCGCGGGCTTCGGCGCTGCCGTCCGGCGAGGGATCGGTCAGCGTATAAGCGTTGAGCGAAGAACCGTAGCCGGCGAGTTCGGCGTAGATACGTGCGCCGCGGGCCTGCGCGCTTTCGAGCGATTCCAGCACCACCGCGCCGCCGCCTTCGCCCATCACGAAACCGTCGCGCTGGCGGTCGAACGGGCGCGAAGCGAGTTCCGGATCCGCATTGCGGCTGAGCGCCCCCAGCAGGCTGAAAGCCAGGATCGGCAGGGGGCTGACCAAGGCCGCCGCACCGCCCGCCAGCATGGCTTTTACTTTGCCCAACCGCACCAGGCGGAATGCCTCGCCGATGGCATGCGAGCTGGCCGCACAGGCCGTATCCATGACAAATGCCGGCCCGGCGAGCTTCAGCAGCTTGGCCGGCACGCTGGCGATCATGTCGCCCAGGCGGCGGTAAAAACTATTGTCCGGCTGGCGGCCCTCGCGCGCGAAGCGCCCCATATCCAGCGCCGGACTATCCGGCTTGCGAAGCTGGAAATAGTGCTTCATCAGGTACATGTCGAGGTAGTTGACGCTGGTGCCCACAGCGATGCCAATATCCGCGGGGGCTATTGCTTCGCGATCCAGTTGCGCGTCGGCCATAGCTTCACGCGCCACCGGTAGGAACAGGCGGACGCCGCGGCGGCACCAGGCCGCGGGCACGGATTCCGATCCGGTATCCCGCGGCACGTGTTTAACCTCGGCGACCACTTTGGTGTTGTACTCCGAGGGGTCCCAGAAACTGAGCGGGGCGATACCGCTATCGCCCGCCAGCAGACGCTGCCAGCAGGTGCGCAGATCCGGACCGAGCGATGTGCTCATGCCCATGCCGGTAATGACGACTCTGTGCATCGGCGGCAGCGCGCGCTGTTTTAGACCGCGGCGCGCAGCTCCTCTTCTTCTTTGGCGATCTCGGCCGTGTCCCGCAGCAGGAAGCCTTGATCGATCAAGTACTCCATGATGCGCTCGGCGTTGGCCTGCGGGGTGGTGTTGCCTGTCTGCAGCGTGATCTCCGGGTGCAGCGGCGCCTCGTAGGGATCGTCCACGCCGGTGAAGCCTTTGATCTGGCCGGCGCGCGCCTTACCGTAGAAGCCTTTCACATCGCGCTGTTCGCAGATCTCGACCGGGGTGTCGACGAAGGTTTCGATGAAGGCGTCCTTGCGCATCATGGCGCGCGCCCGGTCGCGGGTTTCGCGATAGGGGCTGACGGCCGCGCAGATGACGGCGCCGTGATGCCGCACGATTTCGGAAGCCACGTAGCCGATGCGCAGAATGTTGGTGTCGCGATCTTCGCGCGAGAAGCCCAAGCCCTTCGACAGATGCGTGCGGACCACGTCGCCATCGAGGACCGTAACCGAGCGGCCGTGCTCCATCAGCATAACCGTCAGGATATCGGCGATGGTGCTCTTGCCCGCGCTGGGCAGGCCGGTGAACCAGATGCAGAAGCCCTGCTTGTGGCGCGCCGGATAAGCCGAGCTGAGGATCTCGGCGGTTTCCTTGCGCGTGAACCAGGTCGGCAGCAGGCGGCCCTTAGTCAGATAATTGTCGCGCACCTGGGTGCCGGAAATGGAGAAAACTTTGCGATTGGGCTGCACCTGGGTGACCTGCTCGTAGCGGTCTTCATCGGCCAGGTAGACCATTTCCTCGTAAGGCAGGCACTTCACGCCGATTTCCTCGCCGTGCTTCTTGAGCAACTCGCGGGCGGCCGCCGGATCGTAAAACGGCTTGCCCTGGGAATTCTTGCCCGGACCGGCATGGTCGCGGCCCACAATCAAGTGATTGCAGCCGAAGTTGCGGCGGATAATCGCGTGCCAGATAGCCTCGCGCGGTCCGGCCATGCGCATGGCCAGCGGCAGCAGGCTGAGCAGCGTCTTGTTCGGATCGTAATAATTCTCGACCAGGGCTTTGTAGATGCGGACGCGCGTGTAGTGATCCACATCGCCGGGCTTGGTCATGCCCACTACCGGGTTGAGCAGCAGGTTGGCGCCGGAATCCTGCGCGGCGCGCTTGGTGAGTTCTTCATGCGCGCGGTGCATGGGGTTGCGGGTCTGGAAAGCGACCACGTCGGAATTGCCCATCTGCGAGAGCAGTTCGCGCACTGCAGCAGGCGTGCGGCGCAGCTCCGGAAAATCGAAGTGCTGCGGCATCTCGAGCACCTTGAGCGGGCCGCTCAGGCGGTACTTGCCCCAGGACAGCATTTCCCGATAAGTGGGATGCTCCTCGTCCGCGCATCCCAGTCCTTTGGCGGCTTCTTCGTGCGGATCGGCTTCGAAGATTTCATCCACCCGCATCCAGGCAATCAAGTTGTTGTTGGCATTGCGCAGGGCGATTTCTTTGCCTTCCTGGATGCCATCCAGCTTGGCGACCGGCAGCGTGATCGGGATCGACCAGATCAGGCCATTGGCCAGCCGCATATTGTCCAGCACGCTATCGTAGTCCGCCTTGCTCATGAAGCGGTCGAGCGGGGAGAACGCGCCGGTGGCCAGCATTTCCAGATCGCAGATGCTGCGCGGAGACAATTGAAGAGTGGTACCTTGGCCGGCGCGGCGGGCCAGATCTTCGCGCTCAGCGCCGGTAACCAGGAGGTCGATCAGGCGGCCTCCATAGGGCGTATTTAACTCAACTCGATTGTTGTTGGATTTCATGTTTCTCCGAAACCTTAATTTTGTTTAAATTTGCGACGCGCACGCGTACTACAGCTCCGCGGCGGACGGGGGCGCAACCCAGACGAAAGAACTGCACTGACGTATTGGTGTAGCCCCGGCAACTGCCTCGTGGGAGGCCCGGGAAACACACGCAACAGTTTAAAGCCGGCTGCACCTCAGGTACCGGTCACGCCCCTTCACAATCCCCTCTTCGGACCTGATCGTGATGCAACCCAAAAGGTTAGAATACTCTGCCGGCTGGCGCTACGGCAGTTTTACTGGTACCAGATCTTTAGGGTACCTTACCATTTTTGAGATCCGCCTGCTTGCTGATAGGTACGTTTCCTAACGAACGAACCCCTACTAAAACAGGCGCGCCCGCGCGGCAAAACCGCGCCCTTTTGCACTAACGGACACCCTCGCAATCAGCTTCGCGGCTACGCTCCAGGAGGCTCGACCCCTGCATGGATTCCGGCGCCTCTACGCCAGACAGATCGAGGAGCGTGGGAGCGATGTCGAGCAGGCGCATGCCTTCGACCTCACCTTTCACCGGCAGACCGGGGGCAGCCAGTAAGAAGCTGCCGAACTGCGCATGATTACAATCATCCGGGCCAGTGTCATTTTCCTGCAAATATAAAGTGTCATATCCCAGCCCGCCGATGGAGCGCCAGTAGAGCGCGCCGAAATGCACAATCAAGTCGGGCGGCACATTGCGTAACCCGCGGTACAGATCGCGCGGCCGGAACACCAGCGATCCCATCGGCTCGCCGCGATCGTCCACCAAAGCCTCGAAGCGCGCCGTCATGTCCTGTATTAGTTCGTCGTAACCGGATTCCGGCACGATGCCCTGCGGTTCGCGTCCCTCCACGTTGAAGAACACGCGCGCGTAATAGCCGCCCTCGCTCCACACCCGCGTGCGGCTCCAATCCACCAGGGATGGTGAGAATGGGGTGGGCTTCGTTACAGGCTCATTCAAGACCAGCAGGCCCTCCCGGCGCAGCCATTCATTAACGCAGAAACCGCCTTCCAGGCGCTGCGCGCCATGATCGGAGACCACCAGGATGTTGGTATCGTCGTCGAGCAACTCGAGCAGCGTGCCGATCTCCTGGTCGACATACGCGTAGTAATCGTAGATCAGGGTCTCGTACGGATTGCCGGGTACATGCTGGCGGTGCTGCTTGTCGTGATATTTCCAGAAACCGTGATGGATGCGATCGACGCCGATTTCGACAAACTGGAAGTAATCCCATTCGAGGGTGGCCATCAGGTAGCGCAGCACCTCGAAGTGCTTCTTCGTCATGTCGAAAATCTGTTCCTTCAGCCAATCCTTGTTATTGGTGCGGAAGCCCTTCACGTCTACGGGATACTCGCCCACCAGGCGGTCGATTTCCTGGCGGACGCTGGTGGGATAGGTGTAATCGTGATTCTTGGTATCCGGCGTCATGAAACAGCCGACATTGACGCCTTGCATGCGGCGCGGCGGATAGCTGGGCGGTACCCCGACGACCACGACGTTCTGACCTTGCCCGCCTAACACATCCCAAATAGCGGTCTGCTGAATTGAGGAAGAATTGACCACAGACAGGCCGTGATAGGAATAATCCTTGCGGTTACGGAATCCGTAAACGCCCAGCGAGCCGGGATCCTGGCTGGTGGACATGCACATCCAGGCGGGAACCGTGATGGGGGGGATCACGCTTTCGAGGCGGCCATAACAACCGCGCTCCATCAGCGACCGGATATTGTCTAATCCAGGGTGCTGGAACAGAATCTCAGGAGCCGCGCAATCCAGCCCAATGACAAGAGTCTTCACGCCATGCCTTCTTTAACCTAAACGGATGTTTTGCCCCGCCCAGAACGGAAACTGGCTTCCGCCCGCTTCGCTATTATGGCATCAAACCACGACCACGGCCCTGGAGTCAAGGTCTGCGGCATGGTTTTAGTACTTTATCGAAATCGTGTAAGTCCAATGGCAGTCGGCTGTTGGACGTTTACCGAAGGCCTCCGCCTTAACTCCTTCTTAACAATTCGGCGGGCTTTAAGTCGTTGGAGGAGCATACAGGCTTGGCATCTGCCACCCGCGGTAATGGATCGGACCGGAGACGTCGGTCAGAATGGTAGCGGTGCCCACTTGCGGCGCAGGCGGTGTAGGACCGATCTCGAGGCTGTAACCGGCCGTTGAGTTCAGCGAGAGAAAGACCTGCGGATTTTCGAAGAAATAGTTGCCGTTCGCCAGACTCTGGGCGCTTCCCATGGCTGTGGAGTAAGCTCCCAGGTCGAAGTTGACGACCGGCGTCACAGTACCTGGCGTACTGCCGCTCGGCTCGACGAAGGTGAAGGCCATGCCGCGGCTGTCGCAGTCGTGAGGCTTACACTTGCTGCCCAAGCCTGGGACGCCGCCGGTGGATTGACCCGGATTGGAAATGCGGGTGTTGCCGTTGTCGAAAACCGTCGAGACGCCCAGGCCGCCGTTTTCGATGCCCATATCGTGCTGGTGCGAGAACCAGGGCCATGGATCGTTGTAGATGTTGTCGAAGGTGAAGTCGCCGCTGGGCCCCATCGTCCATAGGATGTTGCCCGTGCCGGCGCCGTCTTTGTAGTCGATCCGCATGACCCAATCCTGGTGGCGGGCCGACCAGATGATGTCGCCCGGTTGGGTGGTCGAATTGCCGTTGTTGGGCCAGTAGTAGATGGTGTTGGCGTGCAGCCAGTCGTGCGCCAGGGGCGCGAGGTGGCCGGAGTCGAGCAGGAACACCGGCGGACATCCCGCACTGCTTGCGCCGCAGGTCTCCGCCAACACCGCCGTGCGGCTGACCGGCAGCAGTGGATAGCCGTTGCCTCCGCCGGCGGGGTCGAAGACATCCCAATACCAGACGACTTGCCAGTTGCTGTTCATGACGATGATCATGTCGCCGATGATGTCCACCGGCAGGCCGCTCGAATCGCCCTGGGTGCCTGGCGGGAAGATCTTCTCGATGTCCAGCAAGGCCGCGGAATAACCGTTAGGCAGCGTCTGTATGGCGTCGTGGTGGAACGCACCCACGCAGCCGGCGCCCACCGGCGCGGGAACCGGGATGCTGTCGCAGGCGCCTCCATCGGCGGCGCCGAGCGCGATCAGTTGCTGCTGAATGGCGCCCATGTTGGTTTCGCGGATGACGTTGCCGGCCAGGTCGATCTCGCGGAGGAACTGTTCCTGAGTGACAGTGGAGCTCCAGGCGTAGTCGTTCTGCAGTGTCAACATGCTGCCTCCGGGCAGCGGCCGCGTCAGAACGTCGGTCTGAGTCACATCGTTCGCCAGGTAATACCAGATGATGTTGCCGCTCAGATCAGTGGCCACGTCGGGATAATTCGTGCTGCCGCTCAGTTGAATCATGGTGTGCAGCAGCACCGGGTTGGAGGTATCGCTGCCGGCGGGCTGCGGCGTGAGCGTAGGAAATGTAATCTCGGTGGGCAAAGCTCCGGTGGTGAAAGATAACGTGTCACCATCGGTGATCTTAGTGCCGGTCTTAGTCTGCGCGTACAGATTGTAAGCCGTGCCCGGGTACATACCGGCGATTTCGAAGGTCATGGTGGCGGGCGGATGGCAGCCCACCCAGTTCGTGGCACTGGCCGGCGCGCCGCCCGATTGTTCCTGGAAGACCACGCGCATCAGGCTGCCTGAAGCGCAGGAAGGCGCGCTGAACAGCGCCACCAGGGGATTGGCCGTATGCTCCACCAGCGGCTTCGTCGCGGCCACCGGAGTGACCGTAAAGCTGACGGTAGCGGCCGAGCTTTCACCTGTTACAAAGTCCTTAATCACCACACGCATCTTATAAATGCCTTCGACACCGGTCGGCACCCACACGAACGGCCGGGCCGTCCAGACGCCGCCGCTCAGAGTGCCGAGGTTGAAGTCTTTGACCAAGGCATACTGCGTGGAGTTAGGCACGATGACGTCGAACCGGAAGGCCAGCGGACTGGAGTTACTATCGGTGGCTGTCACTGTCCAGTTGATCGTCTTGCCGATCGGCTGCGGCGATGCGGGCGACGCACCGAAGTTGGTTATCTTGACCGTGGCAAAGGCCGGAGCGCAAGTACAGACTACGAATAATAAGAGATAGAAGCCGCCAGTCACTTTCATTCAGTCCCCTCATGGCCCCGGCGCGTCCGAGTCAGAACGGCCTGAGGTCAATGGTAGCTAGTATAAGTAAGGAATGTTACAGTTGTCGACAGGGTAGAAACCTTAGGTGGTCGGCGGAGCAAATAGATTGGGCATCTGCCAGCCGCGATAGTGCTCCGGTCCTGTGAGATTCATGAACACAGTCACGGCGCCTACCTGCGGAGCCGGAGGCGTGGAGCCAACCTCCATGCTATAGGCCACCGTGGTGAGATTCACCAGCACCAGGGGATTTTCAAAGAAGTAGTCGCCATTCGCCAACAACTGGGCGCTTCCCATGGCGTTTGAGTAAGAGCCGAGATCCAGGCTGATCACCGGCGTGACAGTGCCCGGCGTAGAGCCATTGGGCTCCACAAAGGTGATGGCCATACCGCGGCTGTAGCAATCGTAAGGGCTGCACGCGCTGCCCAGGCCGGGAACGCCGCCTGTGGATTGCCCGGGCTTCGAGATGCGCGTGTCGCCGTTGTCGAAGGTAGTGGCCGGCCCGGCGCCGCCGTTTTCGATGCCCACGTCGTGCTGATGCGAGAACCAGGGCCAGGGATCGTTGTAGATATTGTCGAAGGTGAAGTTACCGCTGGGCCCCATCGACCACAGGATGTCACCCGTGCCGGTGCCGTCCTGGTAATCGATCTTCATGACCCAGTCCTGGTGCCGCGAAGACCAGATGATATCGCCCGGCTGGCTGCTGGCGCTGCCGTCATTGGGCCAATAGTAAAGGCTGTTACCGTGCAGCCAGTCGTGCGCCAGCGGGGCAATTTGGCCGGGATCGAGCAGCATGACCGGCGGACAACCCGCGGAATTGGCGCCGCAAGTCTCGCCCAGGACGGCCGTGCGGCTGACCGGCAGGAGCGGATAGCCGTTGCCGCCGCCCGCGGGATCGAAAGAATCCCAAGCCCACACGATCTGCCAGTTGGTGTTCATGACGATGATCATGTCCCCGATAATGTCCACCGGCAGGCCGCTGGTGTCGCCCTGGGTGCCGGGCGGGAAAATCTTTTCGACCGAGATGAACGCCGCGGTGTAGCCGTTCGGCAAGGTCTGGATGGCGTCGTGGTGAAACGCGCCGGTACAGGCGGAGCCCACCGGGGCCGGCACCGGAAACGCGCTGCATGGGCCCCCGTCCGTTATTCCCAGGGCGAGCAACTCCTGTTGGATGGCGCCCATGTTGGTCTCTCTGACGATATTGCCTTCGAGATCCAACTGGCGGAGATACTGCTGCGCGGTGACGTTGGGATTCCAGGCAGCCGCGGTGTGCAGGGTGAGAAACTGGCCGTTCGGCAGGGGCCGCAGCAGATTGTCGCTGGTGGCCGAACCCGGCGTCACGTAATACCAGATCACCTTGCCGGACTCATCCGTGGCCACGATGGGATAAGTTTCCGAGGCGGTGAGGTTAATCACCGAATGTAAAACCACCCGGTTAGTACTGTCGGTGCCGGCGGGGTTAGCCGTAAAAGTAGGGAAAGTAACATTCGTGGGCAACGCCCCCGTCGTGAAAGTAAGAGTGGGGCCATTCGTGGTCTTGGTGCCCGTCTTGGTCTGCGAGAAGATGTTATATGCCGTGCTGGGATACATGCCGCCGATTTCAAATGTCATGGTTGCCGGGGGATGGCAGGGAATATAGTTAGTGGAAGTCGCTCCCGTGCTGCCGGATTGAGGCTCAAACACCACCCGCATGCTGCTGCCCGCCGCACAGGAGGGCGCGCTGAATAACGCCACCAGGGGATTGGCTGTGTGCTCGACGACCGGCTTGCTGGCGGCTACCGCGCTGACGGTATAGCTGACCGTCTTCGAGGCGAGTTGCTTGGAGCCGTAGTCCTGAATCGTGACCCGGATGTTATACGTGCCTTCGATTCCGGTGGGAACCCACACGAAAGGCTGCGCGGTCCAGACGCCCCCGCTAAGAGTCCCCACGTTGAAGTCTTTGATCACGGCATACGCCGTGCTGTTCGGAGGCGCAATGCTGAAGCGGAATGTCAGAGGACCCGCGCCGCTGTCGGTGGCCGTTGCCGCCCAGGTGATCGTCTTGCCGATCGGTTGCGGCGACGCAAACGAGGGCGTGAATGACACTACTGAGACCGTGGCAAATGCCGGGACAGACAGCGCGATTACAGGAAGTAACAGACCGCAAGCTTTCATAAGATCCTCTATAACTCGAATTGAGAAGCCCTGGCGGCCCGGGGCCCGCCGCAGGCCAATGGCCTGCCCCACGCCGGCTAGGTCGTGGGAGGGTCGTACAAATTGGGCATCTGCCAGCCGCGATAGTGCATAGGTCCGGCGACATCCATCTGAATAGTCGCGGCGCCCACCTGCGGCGCCGGGGGCGTCGGTGCGATTTCGAGGCTGTAGCCCGCCGTGGTGTTCAGGTTCACGAGTACCTGCGGGTTCTCGAAGAAGTAGTTGCCGTTGGCCAGCAACTGCGCGCTTCCCATGGCCGTGGAGTAAGCCCCTAAGTCGAAACTGGCGACTGGTGTCACGGTGCCCGCATTCGAGCCGGCAGGCTCCACAAATGTTACGGCCATGCCGCGGCTGTCACAATCGTTGGGCTTGCACTTAGTGCCCAACCCCGGCACGCCGCCGGTGGACTCGCTGGGAGCCGAGATGCGCGTGTCGCCGTTATCGAAAATGGTAACCGGCCCGGCCCCGCCGTTCTCGATGCCCGCATCGTGTTGGTGCGAGAACCAGGGCCAGGGGTCGTTGTAGATATTGTCGAAAGTGAAATTGCCGCTGGGCCCCATGCACCAGATAATATTGCCCGTGCCCGCACCGTCCTTGTAGTCGATCTTCATGACCCAATCCTGGTGGCGCGCGGACCAGATGATGTCGCCCGGCTGGCTGGTGGTGCTGCCGTTGTTCGGCCAGTAGTAGAGACTGTTGGCGTGCAGCCAATCGTGGGCCAGCGGCGCGATGTAGCCGGAGTCCAGCAGGAATATCGGCGGGCAGCCGGAAGAACTGGCGCCGCAGGTCTCACTCAGTACGGCCGTACGGCTCACCGGCAGCAGCGGATAACCGCCGCCTCCGCCCGCGGGATTGAAGGAATCCCAGTACCAGACCACCTGCCAGTTGCTGTTCATGACGATGATCATGTCGCCGATGACGTCCACGGGCAGGCCGCTCGCATCGCCCTGCGTCCCGGCCGGGAAGATCTTCTCGATGTCCAGCAAGGCCGCGGAATAACCGTTAGGCAGCGTCTGTATGGCGTCGTGGTGGAACGCACCCACGCAGCCGGCGCCCACCGGCGCAGGAACCGGAATGGTATTACAGGGGCCTCCGTCGACCGCGCCGAGCGCCAATAGCTGCTGCTGAATGGCGCCCATGTTCGTCTCGCGCACGAGGTTGCCGGCTAAGTCGATCTGCCGGAGAAATTGCTCCTGGGTCACGTTGGGGTCCCAGGCGGGATCGTCCTGCAGCGTGAGATTACCGCCGCCGGGCAGCGGCCGCGTCAGAACATCGGTGTGGGTGGTATCGTTCGCGTAGTAATACCACACGATCTTGCCCTCCAGATCGGTTGCCACATCGGGATAAACCGTGGCGCCGCCGAGCGCAATCATGGTGTGCAGCAGCAGCGGATTGGTCGTATCGGTGCCGGCCGGTTGCGGTGTGAAAACCGGAAACGACACGTTAGTGGGCAGCGCGCTCGTAGTAAATGTTACGGTGGCGCCATTGGTGGTCTTAGTGCCGGTCTTGGTCTGCGCGTACATGTTGTAAGCCGTGCTTGGATACATGCCGGCGATTTCGAAGGTCATGGTGGCCGGCGGATGACAGCCGACCCAGTTAGTGGCGGTGGCCGGCACGCCGCCGGATTGTTCCACGAAGATCACGCGCATGGTGCTGCCCGCCGCGCAGGACGGCGCGCTGAACAGGGCCACCAGGGCGTTCGCGGTGTGTTCCGCGATGGGCTTGCTGCTGGCCACCGGAGCCACCTCGAAGCTGGCAGTCCTACTCGTGGTCTGATTGGTGCTGAAGTCCTTCACCACGACTTGCAGCTTGTAGATGCCCTCGATGCCGGTGGGCACCCAGACGAACGGATGGGCCGTCCAGATGCCGGCGCTCAGCGTCCCAATGTTGAAATCTTTCACCAGGGCGAACTGTGTGGTGTTCGGAGCCATGATGTTGAACTGAAAAGCAAATGGACCGGCGCCAGTGTCCGTGGCGGTGGCGGTCCATGTGATGGTCTTCCCGATCGGTTCCGGCGAAGCGGGAGAGGGTGTAAACGAAACGATGGTTACAGTGGCGAGAGCCGGGGTTGACAGTAGCGCGAACAACCCGATAACGCACGCTAGACGTCCAAAGGGTGCTGTCACGAAGTTCTCCCTGAACTGGTACGGCTTGGAAAGTCTGTGTTCCGCAGGACCAGACCAGGAGATACGAACAGACCTATGGTGTCAGTGAATTGTATACAGTGCATCCCTAGTCCCAGAACCCGGAAATCTACCGTAGTATAGGTTTGCTTTTGATCCCTGTCAAACCTTTACGGTAGGAGCAGTACTATTTCCGGGCGGGACTTTCGGGTCATTGCAAGTTGAGCGTTACCGTGTTGGATGTCTGTCCATCCGCGGTCAGGACGACGTTTACCGTGCCGGCGCCGAAGACGCTGTTCGGAATCTGGATGTTGATCTGATCCTCACCCGTATAGCCCGAGGCTCCGGCATACTGCACCGGGGCGCTCACCCCGTTGGCGGTGGCCGTCACGCCCGCCAGACTGGAGACGTGCCGGATACCTGTGCCGTAGAATTCAACCACCAGCGTGTCGGTGGATGCCAAGCTGATGGCTGCCGGAGAGCACGTCCCACCGGAGCAGGTAAACGTGTCTACCGAGCTGCGCGAGCCGTCGGCATGCTGGATTACCGCGATGGCGGAGGGGGCCCCCTTTCCGTTCGCGCTGGCGGTATAAAAGCCGGGCATGACGCTGGCCACCAGAACCACACCAGTGGTCACAGTGCCGTCGCCGCTTTTGAAGCTGATCTTAGCCGGACCGTTGTGCACATTGGAGGGTATGTAATAGTTCACTTGCCCGGACGTGACGGAGTACAGCGGTACGTCGTAACTGGTATTGGTGCTGTCCACCAGAGTGGCGGTCGTGCCCCCCAGGTTGGTGGGGAAAGTGCCGTTGACCGCGGTAGTGTTGGCCAGATCCGCGCCGAACGCGCTCACCAGTTCATCCGGAGCCACCGTCGCGTTGGCGTTGCAAGGATTGTCGGCCGTTCCGCAGCTCGGATTGTAGACGCTGGGCAGGGTGGCATAACTGGCGCTCGACACGCTCGTCGCCACTTTGATTCCATGCTGCCCGTTCAGCGTCACCCAGCCCTGGCCGGCGGCGGTGATCGTCTGCCCGGCCTGCACGGCCTGCTCCAGCGCCGGGATATAGACCGGATCGGTGTCCACATCCCCCGGGTGCGTGGTCCCGTAATAGAAGAATGCCGGGGTGGTGAAAACGGTCACCGCTTCCAGGTTGTTGACGGCGCCCCATTGCATCATGGCGTCCAGCCAGTTGACGTCCATTTGCGCGAATACAATGTTACAGGTCCCGATCAGGGCAATCGAATCCAGGCCTCCGGGAAGAGACTGCCAGTTGGGCGGCAACGGATTCGGCAGATCTTTGGGCGCCCACGTTTCTTCCACATAGATCGTCTTGCCGCTCTGTTGAGCCGCCTGGATCCACCCGTCCAACTGCGTGAAAGTGGTGTAGTCATAGATATCCATGGTCATGAAATCCAGGCAGCCGCTCGCGGCGTTCGATCCCGTACAGGTGGGAATCCCGACAAAATCCTGGAACAGGGTATTTTCGGGGCCATCGTAAAATCCGCCGGCGCCCACCCGTGTGTGCGGCGAAGCGGCCTTAATGAGCGGCGCGATCGTGCGCACAAAGCTGTCCCACTCCTGGGTGGTCGGCGAAACGCCCAGGCGGGCATCCTGGGTTGTCGGCTCGTGCACGATTACGAAATTGTCCGGTTGATAGCGCTGGGCAAGCAACGGATAGTTCTGCTGCGCCATGGTTTGAAAATCCTGGAACGAGGTGATCTGCTGCGCATCGGCGTTATCGATCTCCGGATTGATGGCCAGTTGCATGCCCAACTGCCGGATGCGTTGTACCACCGCGTCATACAACGCCGTGGCGGTTTTATCGTTGATGGTGGTGATGCCTGGATTCAGATCCACGCGCTGTACGCCGGCAGCTTTCAAGCCGTCGACGTAATCGAGCAGGAAGCTCTCCGGCATGTTATCCACGAGCGAACCGTTCGAGTAGAACAGACTTCCGCCCAGGATGACCGGGTGCTGGATTCCCGTGGCTGTACTCATGAAACTGCTGATCGCAGAATTGGTTGTGTTGATGAATTGCTCGCAGGAACTATCGCACGTCTGAGCAGCCAGCGGCTGTATCGCCGGGGCCAAGAGACCGGCCACGCAGACGATTTTCAAGAATCGATGCGAATGTGGAGTGATCATTTAACGTAGTCGTTCCTTTCCAATCCCCTAAGTCTATAACCCGGCTCGCCGTGTTTTTACTCTGTGCGGGACAACGCCCGCGCGCCGGCAAGTTAAAAACCGTCCGCAAAGGGCTGCGAAAGAGGTTGGGAGGCCCGATTGAGCCGCGCGCGTGAGCAAGCGGCTAACATCTGTTCTTTCAACTAGTTATCGTAAGATCCGGTGAGCCCGCCCTACAGTAAGTCCAGATCCTGCAGGCTATATCCGAAGGCGCGCACGCGCGCCTCATACAGGTCGATACATTCCTGAATCGTGGCGCTGGTCTGGGGGTCGTTCTTCAACTCGAGCCACTTCGCGAAATACCGTTGGTTATGTTCCGAAGTGGCCTGGAAAGTAGTGGGATGCGGGCCCAGGTCCAGAAACTTGTAAATAGTCGTGAGTGTCTCCATCGGCTGTGAGATCAGATTCTCATACTTGATGGCCATCACGTGTTTCAGATGGGCGCGGTCGCGCTCGAAAGTCTCGTGCGCCACCAGCCAGTGCTCCACGAGTGACTTGTAACCCGTGGGGCTCCACTTCTCCGTGGCCAATGACACGGCCACCGGATGCCGCTCGATGATCACGAACGAAGAGTTCGGAAAGACGGCTTGCAGGAAGCGCGTCCACATGATGTTCGGCGGCGACTTCTCGAGCAGGTAGCGCTTGGTCAGATCGAAGTACGGAAACCATTCCACGGCTAACTTAGCCTTGCTCTCGGGTGTCAGGAACTCGGACTCTTCCGTCAGATGGGCGTCGGGAGAAAACGCGAACTTGCCGGGACCGCCCCAGAAAATCGCTGGCGGATAGATGGATTGCAGATACTGTCCCTCGTCCTCGGCGCCCAGCCATTCGTTGGCGTCCGGGTTGTTGGCGAAACCGCTCATGGCAGGATGTTCCCGCAGCATCCGGAACAGCAGCGTGGTGCCGCTGCGGTGCAGCCCGCCAAGAAATACAAACGGGTGCGACTGCGCGATCTCTTTGGCCTGGTCGGCGCTGACCGCTTTTCCGGGGGCTTTGATATAGGTGATGAGCTGTTCTTCGCTGAGGGATTCTGACATTCTCTTAAGGTACCCCACCGTTTTTCGGTTTGTCCAGCGCGTTGGGAATACAGGCACTTTCCCGCCAAGCCCATGCCATACGCCTAGTACCGTCGCGGCACGGTGCCCCGCCCGGCCATGTTAAACTGGCGAAACGGGCGTCGCAGGGTCTCAGCCGTTGCAAGTCTTCTAATTGTCATACGGCAGGTATATCGACGGAGCGCTTGGATGCGCGACGGGCCGTAGGAGGGGTTTCTTGATGTTCGACCGGCTGCGGCTTTGCGCGGCTCTTTTTGTCTTCGCCATCTGGAGCGGAATCGCCGCTCTGGCTCAGGCTCCCGTCGGCTCGCTGACAGGCGTAGCGCACGATACTACGGGCGCCATCATGCCTGGTATCAACGTCACCGTGACCAACAAGGACACCGGCCTTCAGCGCAAGATGACGACATCGGCTGAGGGCATCTACAGCGCCGCGTCTTTGCCCGCCGGCAATTACACTGTCGCCGCCGATGCCACCGGCTTCCGTTCTCTCGAGCTGAGCGCCATCGTCCGCGCCGGCCAGGTGACTACGGTTGATCTGACGATGGAGGTGGGCGCCGAGGCCGAAGTCATCAACGTCCAGGGCGAATCCAACCAACTGGCCTACGACAGCCACGACATCTCGGGCATCATCACCCGCGAGAACATCCAGAATCTGCCGCTCAATGGGCGCAGCTTTCTGCAGCTCTCCATGTTGGAACCCGGCGTCAACGTTTCGCCCAACAACGTCGGCCAGTACAACAAGCAGTTTGACGTGTCGATTCTGGGCGCCAGCACCGCCAACAACTCCGTGCGCATCACCGTGGATGGCGCCACCGTGCAGGACTCCATCACCGGCGGCACGCAGCAGAATTTCTCGCAGGAGGTCGTCGAGGAATTCCAGCTCTCCTCCACCAACTTCGATCTTTCCACCGGCATCGGCGCGGGCGGCTCCATCAACGTGGTCACCCGCTCGGGCGGCAACGATTTCCACGGCAGCGCCTTCTTTTTCTACCGCGACCACAACATGTCCGCCTATCCCACGCTGGCGCATGAGCCGGGCGAACCGTCCAGCCCGTATTTCGCCCGCCAGCAGGAAGGCTACTGGTTCGGCGGGCCGATCCTCAAAGATAAGCTATTCTTCTTTTCCAGCCTCGAGCACATCAAGCAGACCGCGCTGTTCAGCGCCTTTCCGAGCGACCCGCTTTTCCAGTTCCTCGGTACCAACACCGAGAGTCCCTATAACGCCAATGAGCTGACCGAACGCCTGGACTGGCGCATCAACGCCAAGAACAACGCCTTCCTGCGCTATTCGCACGACGGCAACAACTCGTTTGCGCCGACCGGCATCGGCGATCTGCCGTCGGACTGGAGCACCAACACCAACTGGGCCGATTCGGGCGTCTTCTCGCTCATCAGCGTGATCACCCCCGCCACCGCCAACGAGTTCCGTTATTCGTACACTTTCTGGTCCAATAACAACGCGCCGCCGACGCTCTCACAATGCCCGGCCCCCTGCCTCGGCTGGGACTATGCCACCAATTCCGACGGCCCCATGATCACCATTTTGGGCGTGAACGATTTCGCCATGGGCGAAGGCGCCACCACGCCGCAGAGCCGCCTGCTGCGCCGCCACACCTTTGCCGACAACGTCACTTCGCAGAAAGGTACGCACTCCATCAAGTTCGGCGGTTACTGGGAGTATCAGAAAGGTACCGGCAGTTACGCTTATGCGCAGCCCGCGGCCGTGTATCTCTGGTCGCCCGAATTGGTCCAGGCCTACAACCAGAAGATCGCGGCCGAAGGCTACACCTCGCCCACCGAACAGATCTCGGTTCCCACCAGCTTCAACAGCGTGGCGGATGTGCTGAAGCTGCCGGTGGCCGAGTTCACCATCGGGGTGGGCAATCCCATACAGCCGCCTTTGTTCGATCGCGACCAGGCCGCCCACGACAACATGTTTCACTTCTATGGCGAGGATGCCTGGAAGATCACCCCGCGCTTCACCCTCAACTACGGCCTGGCGTGGTCCTACGAAAGCAACGCGCTCAATTACGATCTGAGCAAACCGTCCTACCTGGCGCCCGTTTTCGGCGCGGGCGCGCTGGGCTACCCGCAGCACTCGCCGCACGATTTCAGCCCCATGCTGGGCTTCGCCTGGCAAGCGACAAAGGATGCCAAGACCGTGGTGCGCGGCGGCTCCGCTATTTATTACGACACCTGGGATATCTTCAACCGCCTGATCGAGCGCGTCATCCTCGGACCGGAGGGTACCGGACGCATTCCCCTGCCGGATAGTTCTTTCTTCTCGGTCATCTCCGGATTGAATGGTTTCGGCAATCTGCCCGCCGGGATTCAGCCCACCAGCCTGAATGTGCAGCCCACCACCTTTACCGGCGCGGAATTCGAGAAGCTGCTGCCGTTGTTCGTGGAGGGCGCCGAGCAGGAGCTCGGCAATCCTAACAACACCAGCCTGGCGGTGCGCAACGTGGATTTGTTTAAGACCGGCCAGGGTTTGATCCCGCAGAACTTCAAGCTGCCCTATTCCGAGCACTTCAGCATCGGTGTGCAGCGCGAAGTGCGCAGCGATCTACTGGTGAGCGCGGATTTTGTCTTCCGGCAGTACATCCATCAGTTGATCGAGAACGCCGACCTGAACCACTACAACAGCGCGGCCGGTCCGGTGATTCCAAAATGCGGCCCCGGCCAGGCACTCGAGATCGGCGTGGAGTGCTCCACCGGTCCCATCGAGGCCGATATTTCCGGCGCCCGCTCACACTATAAAGGCTTGCTGCTCAAAGCCACCAAGCGTTTCTCACACCGCACTACGGGCACCCTGGCTTATGCCTATGCCAGCGAGATGGGCTACAACGGCCTGATTGACAATAGCAACTGGATGGCGAGCTGGGGCCCCCAGGCCGGTCATCAGACACTGACCGGGTCGCTGGTGGTGGCCTTACCCTTCGGTATCCAGCTCTCTGGAATTAGCTCGTTCCAGAGTGCCACGCCTTTCCAGCCGTTCCTGACGGGCGTGGACCTCAACGGCAACGGTGTGTTCGCGGCCGCCGGCGAGACGCTTTATCCCGGGCCTCCCCTGCCGGGCGGCGGGTTTAACCAGTTCGGGGTGAGTGAGGGCAAGCAGGACCTGGTCAACCTGGTGAACCAGTTTAATCAGAGCTATGCGGGAAAGACCGATCCGCTGGGCCATCCCATTCCTTACATCACGCTGCCCTCTAACTTCGCCTTCCCGCGCAGCTTCAATTCCCAGGATTTGCGCGTCACCAAGATCTTCCGTCTGCACGGCGAGCGCGTACTGCTGTCGGTCTTCGGCGAGTGTTTCAACGTCTTCAACATCGCCAATCTGACTTTCTACAACGACGTGTTGAACGCGCCGAACTTCGGCGAAGCCACGCAAAGGACGCCGAACATCTTCGGTACCGGCGGCCCCCGCGCCTTTCAGCTCGGAAGCCGCATCACTTTCTAATTCGGAGTAGTCACCGAAACTACCGTGGACATGGGCGAAACGTTCCCGCCCGTGTCCTTGGCAGTGATTCCGTAATAATAAGTGGTGCCCGCGGAAACCGGATAATCCAGGCTCGAGACCGCCGTGGCGGCCACGGTCTTCAGCAGCGTCAGGTTAGAGGCCGACGTACCGCGATAGATACTGTAGGATGCCAGCGGCATGCCGCTCTTGGCTGCGGTCCAAGTCAGGCTGGCTTCCGCCTTCGAAACCGCCGTGACCGCGACGTTGGTGGGCGCCGCGGGCAGCGCCAAGGTGGTCGCCTTTACGGTTGTTGACATGGGCGATAGATCTCCACCCGTGTCCGCCGCCTGTACGGCGTAGTAATAGGTCGTCGCCGGCGTCCCGGTCGTATCCGTGTACGAGGTCGTAGTGATAGTGGCAATCTGGCTGAGATTCGCCGTCGAAGTTCCCCGGTAGACGTAATAATGCTGGACCGCTAGTCCGCCGCTCACCGACGCGCTCCACGCCAGGCTGGTCTTAGTTGTGGTCTGCGGGGTGGCTACCAGATTGGTGGGCGCCCCCGGCGCGGTAGGTACGGTAACCGAAACGGCCGGGGACAACGGCGAAAAGTCCATTCCGGTATCCGCCGCTTCCACGCCGTAATAATACTTTGCGCCAGAAGTGACCGTCGTATCGGTATACGTCAGGTTCTGGGTGATTGCCAACTGTGTCATCAGCGAGGCGGTCGTGCCTCTATAAAGGTAGTAATACTGAATCGGCAGGCCCCCGCTGGCGGCCGCGTTCCAGCTCAGGGTGACCTTGGTGGTGGATGAGGCGGTCGCCGTCAGTCCAGTGGGAGTGGCCGGCAGCCCGGGCGTGGTCACTGTGACGGTCGTGGACATAGGTGACAGGTCCCCAGCCGAATCCAATGCCTGGACTGAGTAGTAGTACTTCGTTGAAGCGGACGCCGTTGTGTCCGTGTACGAGGTGTTGGAGGTCGCCCCGACCTGCGTCATGTTCGATGTGGTAAGGCCCCGGTAGACGTGATAACACTGCACCGTCAGTCCGCCGCTCACCGACGCGGTCCACGTCACGCTGACCTTGGTGGCGTTTTGCGCCGTGGCTGCTACATTAGTAGGAGCGTTGGGCGCAGAGGGTACCGTGATCGAGACGGCCGTCGACATCGGAGAGAAATCCATCCCGGTATCAGCAGCTTCGACGCCGTAGTAATACTTGCTGCCCGAGGTTACCGTCGTGTCGCTGTATGTTAGGTTCTGGGTGATGGCCAACTGGGTCATGTTCGAGCTGGACGCACCACGATAGATGTAGTAATACTGAATTGGCAGGCCGCCGCTGGCCGCCGCGTTCCAACTCAGGGTGATCCTGGTGTCGGAAGCCGCAGTCGCCGTCAAGCCGGTGGGAGCCGACGGCGCGGCGGGCGTAGTTACCGAAACGATGGCGGACATAGGGGAAAGATCCCCCGCCGTGTCGCCTGCCTGGACAGCGTAATAAAACTTGGTCGAGGCCGTGGCCGAGGTATCCGTGTACGATGTATTTGAGGTCACGCCGACCTGCGTCATGCCAGATGAGGTGAGACCCCGGTAGACGTGATAATATTGCACCGGCAAGCCGCCGCTGGCGGAGGCGGACCAGGCCACGCTTACCTTCGTAGTGGCCAATGCCGTAGCCGTCACACTCGCCGGCGCTGCGGGGGGTGCGAAAGTGGTTACCGGGACGGTCGCCGATAGGGTGGAACTGTTCCCCGACTTGTCCGTCGCCATCACCGCGTAGTAATAGGTAGTCGACGCGCTGAGCGGATAGCTCGTGTAGGAAGTCGTGGTGCCGGCCGTCTTTCCCGCCTGCGTCAGCGACGCCGGCGACATTCCCCAGTACACCGTGTAACTGTTGACGCTTTCGTTGTCCGTCGAAGGAGACCAGGTCACCGTGACTTTTTGGCAGGATGCGGCGGTCGCGGCCACGTTCGTCGGGGTGGTGGGCGGCGTGACGTCGGCGGAAGTCACCGAAATGGACTGCGAAGACGGCGAGACGTTCCCGCCCAGATCGAAGGCCTGCACCGCGTAGGTGTAGGTGGTGGCCTCGGTCACTCCGGTGTCCTGATAATCCGCCGGGCCGGTGGTGGCCACGTTCACTCCGTTGCGGAACACGTAATAACCTGCCACGCCGACATTGTCCGTCGAGGCGTTCCAGGTCAGATACACGGTCGTAGGATTGCCGGAAACACCCGTCAATCCGGTAGGCGCCGTGGGAGGCGTCTTGTCGGGAACGGTCACGATCGAACTGTAATAGCCGGTCCCGGTGCCGCTGTAGGCGGCCGCCTGATTCGCTGCCGACACCGCGGACTGTTCCTGCGAAAGTAGGGTTGCAGGCGGCAGGCTCTCCGTATCGCTGTCGTAGGTCAGATACGTGTAGAAGTAATTGGTGTTGCTGGGCGCCAGAAACAGCATCTGGGTATTATTGGCGAGCGCCTCCATGGTCTGGAGAAAGCTGACGTCCAGCGGTCCCCAGAAGCTATAGGTGTTCAACGCGCGCACCGCGTCACCCGAGGTGGAGCCCACCTGGCTGTCCAGCTCCTTGTTCATCCAGCATTCCGACATGGCTACCGGCATACCCGCCCCGGCCGCCGTGCTGGCGATCGTGAGCGCATTCGGCAGATAGCTGTCGTTGATCGGGTAGATGTGCATGTCGATGAAATCCATCGGCTGGGACACAAAGCTCTGAATGAAGCTCTGGAACTGCCCCAGCCACGTGCCCACCCCCGCACCGACCTTCAGGCCGCTGTGCCGGTAGGTCTGCAGTCCGGCCAGGATCTCACTCAGCTCCGAAGTGGCGCCCGAGGAAGTGTTCACGTTCGTCTGGCCCGTGTTGCCGGCTTCTGTGTCCGGCTCTTCCAGCACCACCAGGTAGTCCGGCTGCATGGTCTGCTCGATCGTTACCGCATCCGCGGCGCGGGCCGCCTGATAGCTGGGCCAGTCCAGCGTGTCGTAGAAAGGAGAAGTGTTCCAACCCGCCTGTACATCGTTCGACATCAGCGTATCGTTTTCCACGATCAGCTTCATGCCCATCGCGTGGACCATCGAGGCAACCTGCTGATAGAAACTGACAAATGCCGATTGGGTCTGCCCTTGACTGGTGAGAAACGGCGCGTACAGCATGGGAAAGCCGACCTCCACCATCACCGCCTGCACGCCCATAGCTTGCATTTCCTGAAGCTGTAGCTGGATGCCAGTCATCTGGCTCGAGTTGGCGAGTTGCGGGCCGACGTTGGCATTGGCGCCAACCAGGGTACCGGCGTGCAAAAAAGCGTATTGGGCGCCGCTGCCGCTGGCGCTCAGCGTGGTGTTGAAGGTATTGAGGTAATTTACCTCCTGTGTATAGAGCGCCTGATAAGCCGAAGGCACGGGCGGCGCCTGCGCATTGACCTGGTTGGGCTGGAAGACTGATAACATCAGAAATCCGAACATGCCAGTCAAAATTCTGTTTGCCGGGAGAAAATGACCTGTCGATTTCATAAGTAAGAATGTGTATGGCTCAGGATTTCCATCTGACGCGGACGCGAGCCGGCTGAAGCCAGCGTCCTATTGCGTCAAACTCTTTGGGTTCATAAGAATTGTGGAATCTGTACTCCAATTACTCTCATCGCCCATAAGTAATGATCGCGCTATGCGGGTATTAAGATGTCAATATCTTTATATAGGAAACAAAGGTAATGAAAAAGGCCGGGCACCTTAAGGTGCCCGGCCGGTAAAGGGTCAGTGTTTTGAAATGCGGAACGCGCGTTAACCTTTGGCTATAGAATGTTCCGCAATCTGTGTTTGTGGCCTACTGCGGCGTCCCGGAGACCGGCGTGGATCCAGGTGAAGTGTCGTTCGCCGAATCTACCGCCTGTACCGAGTAGTAGTAGGTGGTTCCCTCGGTGACGCTTCGGTCATTGTACGTAGTCTTGCTGGTCATCCCGATCTGGCTGAGGCTGCCCGGCGACGTGCCGCGCAGCACGTTGTAATGCCCGATCGGCAAGCTGCCCGTCGAAGCCGTCCAGGTCACGGTGATCTCACTGCTCGAAACACCCGTGGCCGTCACGTTGGTGGGTGTGCTCGGCAGCGCGTAGGTGGTCGCCGCCACCACCGGCGACATCGGTGAGAGATCGTTGCCCGTGTCGGCGGCCTGCACCGCATAGTAATACGTGGTGTTCGGACTCAGAGAGGTGTTGGTGTACGATGTGTTCTTCGTCACCACGAGCTGGCTCAGAGTGCTGGGTGACTTGCCGGCGTAAATGTGATAGCTGGAGATCGGTAGTCCGCCGCTCACCGCTGGCGACCAGGTCAGTGAGATCTTGCTGGATGAGGTAGGATTAGCCGTCAGATTCGCGGGCGCCGAGGGCGGGCCATACGTGGTCACGGCCACGGGCGGCGACAGCGGCGAGAGGTCCCCGGCCGTGTCCCCTGCCTGCACGGCATAGTAATACTCGGTGCTCGGCTGCACGGTCGTGTCCGTGTACGAGAGCTTGGTGGTGGTGGCCACTTGCACCAGGTTCGACGGCGTGCTGCCGCGCCACACCCGGTAGCTGCCGATCGCCAGGCCGCCGCTGGCGGCGGCGTTCCACGTCACCCCGATGCGCGTGGTCGCCTGCGCGGCCGCCACCACGTTGGTGGGCGCCGATGGCGGCCCATAGGTGGTGACCGCTACGGGCGCGGAGAGCGCCGAAAGGTCCGGCGGCGTGCCCGTGTCGACGGCCTGGATCGCGTAGTAATACGTGGTCGAGGCGCTCAAGGTCGTGTCCGTGTACGTGGTCTTCGTGGTAGTGAACAACTGCGCGAGTGAACTGGGCGATGTGCCGCGATACACATGATAGTTGGCGATCGCCAGCCCGCCCGTCGAAGCCGTCCAGGTGATGGTTGCCTTCGTGGTGGAGACCGGTGCGGCGGTCACCGTGGCCGGCGGCTGCGGCAACTGCGGCGTAGTCACCGCTACCACGGGAGACATCAGCGAAATGTTATGGTAGCTGTCTTCTGCTTCCACCCCGAAATAGTAAGTCGACGATGGCGACAGCGACGAGTACGTATAACTATACTTCGTCCCATAAGTACTGGCTACCTGAAGCATCGAGTTCGGCGACTGCCCCCACCAGATCAGGTATTGGCCGATGGTCCCGTTGTCGGTCGAAGGGGACCACGTCAGTGTCACGCTGTAGCAGGAAGCCGGCTTCACCGTCAGGCTCGGCGGCGGGGTAGGCGGTGTTACATCGGCCGTCGATATGGTAATTGGCTGCGAAGGCTGCGAGACATTCCCCGCCATATCGTACGCCTCGATCGTGTACGTGTAAGGGGTCGCCTCCGCCAGTCCCGTATCGGTAAAGATCACCGTATTCGACGGCGGCGGTGTGGTGGGTAGCAACTGCGCGCTGCTGCCTACTACCGTGCCGTTGCGCAATATGTAATAACCGGCCACGCCGAGGTCATCCGTGCTCGGGTTCCAGTTCAAATAGACGTTGTTCGGATTGCCCGATACGCCGGTGACGTTGGTGGGCGCCGAGGGCGGCGTGGTATCGGGCGTGGTCACCAGCATGGCATACCAGCTTGTGCCCGTGCTGGAATAAGTGCCGGCTGCGTTGGCCGTCGCCATGGCCGATTCCGCCTGCGAGATCAGGTCCGCGTCGCTTTCCGTGTCTGTCGACGAGTCGTAGGTCAGGTAGGCGTAAAAATATTCGGTGTTGCTGGGCGCCAGGAACGCCATCTGCGTGTAATTGGCGAGCGCCTGCATGGTCTGCAGAAAGTAAACATCCAGCGGCCCCCAGAAGCTGAAGGTGTTTAGGGCGCGTACATCGTCCGAGTTGGCCGTCCCCACGTCCGCATCGAGTTCCTTGTTGATCCAACATTCCGACATCGCCACAGGCATGCCCGCCGCCTGTGCCATGCTCGCGATCGACAGCGCGTTCGGCAGATAGCTGAAGTTAACCGGGTAGATGTGCATGTCGATGAAATCCATCGGCTCGGTCACAAAACTCTGGATGAAGCTCTGATACTGAGCCAGCCAGGTGCCCACGCCCGCGCCCACCTTCAACCCGCTTTGCCGGTATGTTTGCAGACCCGCCAGGATCTCGCTCAGCTCCGCCGCTGCCCCCGAGGACGTGTTCACGTTGGCCTGCCCCGTGTTGTCGGCCTCGGTGTCCGGCTCTTCGAGCACCACCAGGTAATCCGGCTGCATAGTCTGCTCGATGGTCACCGCGTCGGCCGCGCGCGCCGCCTGGTAGCTGTCCCAGTCCAGGGTCTCGTAAAACGGCGCCGTGTCCCATCCGGCCTGAACGTCATTCGAAAACAGCGTATCGTTCTCCACGATCAGCTTCATGCCCTGCGCCCGCACCAACTGCGCCACCTGTTGATAAAACGTGACGTAGGCGGCCTGCGTCTGTCCCTGGCTGGTCAGGAACGGCTCGTACAGCATGGGGAAGCCGACTTGCACGACCACGGCTTGCATTCCCATGGCCTTCATCGCCTCGACCTCCATTTGGATTCCAGTCATGTAACCGGAGCCGATCAACTGCGGTCCGGAATTGGCGTCGGCTTGCGTCAATGTGGCGGTATACAACGTTGGATAGGCAGCCCCGCCGCCAGAACCACTCAGCGTGGCGTTAAACGTATCCAGGTAGTTTTGTTCTTGCGTGTAGAGCGCCTGATAATTCGACGGTACGGGCGGCGCTTGTGCCTCGATGAGATGTGGGTAGATACCGGCGAGTAATACAATCGTTAACAGACGGCAGACGGATGTTGTGAATGTAGAGATGCGATGCGGCTGGGTCATAAAGATTTGGGTGCCGTGTCCCCTCCGGAGGACAGGCCGGATGTTCGTATTCAGCCCGCAAACTTCGCGGCGTCTGTTGATACGACACCATTGCCCAAAGGGCCCAATCAATCATCTCGTTGGATAAGGTCGGTTAACGATACTAACTTTTAATTGCTTACGGGAGTGCTATCCGGCACAACGCGCCGTGGTGACGCTACGTCATCAATTGGGCAGCGTGGTGGTCGAGGCGATGTTTGACATTACGGAGATGTTCCCCCAGTCGTCCTGCGCCTCCACGCCGAAATAGTAGGTTGTGCCCGGCGTCAGATAGTAGACGCTGTGCGACGTGTTTGTACCGCTGGTCGTGCCCACCTGGCTCAAGCTGCCGGGGGAGCTCCCCTGGAAGATCAGGTAATACCGGATTCCGGAGTTATCTTGCGATGGCTGCCAGCTCAGGTTGATCTGCTTCTTGGAGGCGGCCGTAGCGGTCAGGTTGCCCGGCGCGGTCGGCGGCGTCACTTCCCGCGTACCCACTTGCACGGGCGCCGTAGGCGTGGATATGTTCCCCGCCAGGTCGAAGGCTTCGAGTTTGTAAGTGTATGTCGTGCCCTCCGTCAGCCCAGTGTCCTGGTAGGCCAAACCGCCCGCGGTGCCTACGTGCTTCCCGTCGCGGAAGATATAGAAACCGGCGACTCCGATATTATCCGTGGCGCCGGTCCAGGTCAGGTACGCGGTCGTCGGATTGTTCGAAACGCCTGAAAAACCCGTCGGCGCCGATGGCGGCGTCGAGTCTTTGTACGGCACCATGAAGCCGTAATAAGTCATCGCCGTGCTGGTGTAGCTCGCCAGGTTCATGTACGTCGACGCCTGCGTGTTTTCGTCGCTCAACAAAGTCGCCGGGTCAAGCTTGTAGGTTTGCAGATTGTAGCCCAGGTACGTCCAGTAGTACGTGGAATTGGTAGGCGCCACGAATGCCATCTGCGTGTAATTTGCCAGGCTCGCCATGGTCTGAAAAAAATAAGCGTCCAGCGGTTCCCAAAAACTGAATACATCCCGGGACCGCACTTCGTCGGCGGAAAGCTCCGTTAACTCACTGTCGGATACCTTGTTGAGCCAGCATTCTGACATGGTCACCGGCATTCCCGCGCCGGACGCCAGCGAGGCGATCGTCAGCGCGTTCGGCAGGAAACTGTCATTGATCGGGTAGATGTGCATGTCGATGAAATCCATCGGCTCGGTGACAAAGCTCTGAATGAAGCTCTGAAAAGCGCCGAGCCAGGTGCCCACGCCCGCCCCCACCTTCAATCCGCTTGAGCGGTAAGTCTGCAACCCCGCCAGAATCCCGCTCAACTCCGATGCCGCCCCCGACGACGTGTTCACGTTCGTCTGGCCCGTGTTCGCGGCCTCCGTATCCGGCTCTTCCAGCACCACCAGGTAATCCGGTTGTAACGTCTGCTCGACGGTCACCGCATCCGCGGCGCGCGCCGCCTGGTACGCTGTCCAGTCCAGAGTGGCGTAAAAAGGCGCCGTGATCCAGCCTGCCTGGACGTCGTTCGAAAGCAGCGTGTCGTTCTCGATGATGAGCTTCATCCCCGCCGCCCGCACCATCGCGGCCACCTGCTGATAGAAGCTGACAAACGCCGCCTGCGATTGCCCCTGGCCCGTCAGAAACGGTTCGTATAACATGGGGAACCCGACTTCGATCATGACCGCCTGCGTCCCCATGGCCTGCAGTTCCTGCAGTTCGGTCTGGATGCCTATCATGTGATCCGGGCTCACCAGTTGCGGCCCGGTATTGGCGTTTGCCAGCGTCAGGTTTGTGGAGTAAAGGACCGGGTAAGTGGCTCCTCCCGGCCCCAGCGTGGCGTTGAAGGACGCCAGGTTCGTGTCCAGTAAGTTATACAGAGCCTGATATCCGGACGGTACCGTCGGCGGCGAACCGGCTCGGCAATTTTGTGAAAGCATGAGCACGGGGAGAAGCAGCAATCCCGTTCGCAACATGAGTTGAGACATGATGGTCATAGATTGTTTTTTGTGTCTGTGATCCCCGCGCGAGGCACACCCTTCTCGCGGCCCTACAGGGGGCGTCTCCGGCTGCAAATGAAGATGTGTTCACTAGGAACACTATGGTGGATAAAAAGTCCCGCAAATTCGGTAAAAACTTCAGTCCTATATTTCCTGTAGGACGTCCCTCATATAAGACCCGAAAGTACTAGACTCCCGGTCGCCCGGCCTACCGTACAATAAAGGTTGTGACCCCGGAAAAGGTAACCAAAACGGACGAGGAATGGAAACGCCAGCTCACCCCGGAGCAATTTGCGATCACCCGTGAAAAGGGCACGGAGCAGGCCTTCACCGGCAAATACTATAAGGAACACGATCCCGGCACCTACCGGTGCGTGTGCTGCGGCAATGCGCTATTCAGCTCCGATGCGAAGTATGAATCGGGCTCCGGATGGCCCAGTTTCTGGCAGCCCATCGCCAAGGATAGCGTCGCTGAAGAGACCGATACCAGCCACGGCATGCGCCGCACCGAGGTGCTGTGCAGCAAGTGCGACGCGCACCTGGGCCACGTCTTCCCCGATGGACCGCGGCCCACGGGTCTGCGCTATTGCATGAACTCCGCGGCTCTCGACTTCGTCAAGCGCCGTTAAACTTCACCACCACCGAAACCCGCCGGTTGCGGGGACTGGTCGGATCGTCTGGAAACATCAGCTTCTGCGCCGCGAAGCCGCGAATCTCCACCACCTGCTCCGGACGCAGTCCATCGGCGTGCAGCAGCCGCCGCGCGGCATTGGCACGCTCGGCGGAAAGCTCCCAATTGCTATAACCCCGGTCCGGCGCCGCATTGCGGAAAGGCAGCGCGTCGGTGTGTCCCTCGATAATTACAGGATTCGGCAGCCGGCTGATCTGCGCCGCCAGCAGGTCCAGCAGTTGCTCGCCCTCGTGCGTGGGATTCGGGCTGCCCGTGACGAAGAACAAGCCCTGCTCATTTTCGAGCAGATCTACGCGCAGTCCCTCGCCGGTGACGCTGAGCTTCACATTGTCCTTCAGCTTCGGAAATTCCGGCATCTGGCGTAGCGCCTGTTCGATATTCTTCTGCAGGTCCTGGGCCGTCTGCTTGGTCATGCGCAGGGCCTCGCCGGCATTTGCGGGGCCGGCGCCCAGCTTCTGGGTGTAGCCGCGCGGGTCTTTAAAATACCCGGCCACCGATTGCCGCACCCGCTGGCTGCCGTTCACGATCCACAGCACAATAAACAGCGCCATTAGTGCGGTGACGAAGTCCGCATAAGCCACCTTCCAGGCGCCGCCGCGGTGCCGTTCGCGCCCGTGCCGGCGCGGCGCCGGCCGGAAGGCTTCAGCCTCGGGTACCAGTGTGGCTCGCTTTGGCATTTCGCTCCTGCTCGGCCTGCTGCGGTGTCTGCGGCACTTTGGCCTCCCGCCGGATGGTGGTTTCCATCTCCGTGAACGACGGGCGCTGCTCGATGGGAATCGAGCGCCGCGCGTATTCGATCGCCAGAATCGGCGAGGCCCCCCGCGCAAACGAAACTACCGCCGCGCGCAGCACCTCGAGGAATTGCGTCTGCTGCTCGGCCAGCGTGTCCAGGCGCGAGGCCGCCGGCCCCACCACGCCATAGCACAGCAGAATTCCCAGGAAGGTGCCCACCAGCGCTGCCGCCACTTTTTGCCCGACCGTCTCGGGCGACGCGCCGATGGCCTGCATGGTGATCACCACGCCCAGCACCGCCGCCAGAATTCCCAATCCGGGTAGCGCGTCCGCCACCGCGCTCAACGCGCTCACCGGCTCGCGATGCCCGCGCTGCTGTACTTCGATATCCACCGCCATCAGGTGATCCAGCTCGTTCGGCGAGGTGGCCCCGATCACCAGCATGCGCAGCGAATCGCAGACAAACGCGCAGGTGACCGTATCGGCCAGAAAATCCGGATACCGCGCGAAAATGCGGCTCTTTCGCGGCCGTTCCACGTCCGGTTCCAGATTCATCAGGCCGGCCCGCTGGCTGTATACGAACACTTCAAAGAGCATGCGCAAATGCCGCAGAAACATCGTCCGCGTGTGCCGCGGCGCACGGAAAATCACCATCAGCCCGCCGCTCATCTTGCGCAGCACTTCCGGCGGATTGGCCGTGATAATGATGCCTGCCGCCGCGCCGCCCACAATCAGCAACTCGGCCGGCTGCATTAGCACGTAAGGGTTCCCGCGTTCCAGGATGTAGCCCCCGAAGACCGCGGCCAGCACGACTAGGATTCCTAAGACGGCGAACATAGCTGGATTTAAGAGTGCCCTCATTATCCTTATCGGTCAATCGGATAAAAGATGCTGGTTATCGCAAAGGTGTGGCGCCCCGCCACAGCGTCCCCGCCGGTACGAACAAAATCGACCCCGCGCAAAACGCCGCTGCCGCCAGCACCACGAACGTACGGCACGCGCCCGACAACCGCTTCACCGCCCATCCGGCCGGCGCCCAATGATCCAACGCCGCCAGCCCATAGAACAACGCTTGCCCGCCGATCGCTGCCCCCGCCCATCCGCGCGGCAAGCCGAAGCTGCCCGCCGCCATTGCCAGCAGCGCGTACGGCAGCAGCAGCCGGCTCAACTTATACGAAAAGAAATGAAAGCCCACGCTGGTGAACACATTCAGCAGCCGCGGATAATTCCCCACCAACTGATACAGCCCCGCCAGCGTCCGCACCTTGCGCCGGAACTCTGTATCCAACTGCGTGGGATAATCGTGCGCCACCGCGCCCCGCTCGAACACAAACCGGTAGCCTTGAAAAATCGCGGCCAGCGGCAGATATGCGTCGTCAATCAGCGTCCCCGCCGGCAGCGGACGCGCCAGCTTCCGCCGCAGCGCATAGATGCAGCCCGTCGCCACCGGGAGCGAATCCACCGCCGTCAACTGATCGCGCAGCCATTTCTCGAAACGCCAATACGCCCCGACGTCGGCTTCCCCGCCCTGCTCGCTGGCGACGAAAACAATCTGCCCAGATACGCCGCCTACCGCCGGATCGCCCAAACACGCCGCCAGCTTCCGCAGCGCATCCGGCTCCAGCCGCTGCCGCACATCGGTAAAAAACAGGATCTCGCCCGTAGCCCGCGCCATACCCGCATTCAGCGCCGCGGCCTTCCCGCCATGCGGCACGCGTAGCAGCTCGACGCCCGCGAATTCCGCGACGATGGCATCCGTCCCGTCTGTCGATCCATCCGAGACCACCAGTATCTGCATCCGGTCCCGCGGATAATCGAGCTGCAGAATCGATGCGAGTTTCGCCCGCATCCACCGCTCGCCGTTATACACCGCCAGCAGCACCGTCACCGTAGGCTCGACCGCGCGCTTGTGGATCGGCTTCGGCCGCCAGTGCGCCAGCGCGGCCAGCAGCAGCGGATATCCCACGAAGATGTAGAACGCCAACGCGGCCCCCGCCGCGAACAGCCATGCCACGTCTTCAGTCTATCGGGCGGACCGCGCGTGCGAAAATGTCAGCTTGCGTATTTTCGTCGACGCCATTCCGCTGCTGGTGCGCAGTGCCGGCGTCAAAAATTATCTCTTCCACTGGATCGTCCACCTCCGCCGCCTCCTCGGCCGCGAACAGGTGCCGCTGTTTCCCTTCCTCGACGCCCTGCCCGAGCTCGATCACGAAGGTTCCGTCGTGGACCCGCCCGGTACGCTCGCCCGCCAGGGCCTGTTGTTCGCGCTCAACCACATCCCCGCGCGCGCCTGGCGCAACCCGCTGCTTGACCTTGCGGAACCCCGCGCCGACATCTTCCACGCGACCAAGTTGCTGCACCCGCCGCGCCGCCCGCGCCTCACCGCCACCCTGCACGACATGACCTGCTGGCGCATGCCCGAATTCCACCAGGCCGCCAACGTGGCCGCCGAGAAGCGCTTCGCCGAGTGGATCTGGAAGCCCGCCGCCGGCCTGATCGCCGTCTCGGAAAACACGCGCCGCGACGCCGTCCGCGTCCTGGGGCTGGATCCCGAAAAAATCGCCGTGATCCATCCCGGCGTCGCTGAGCCGTACTTCACGGTGGATGCCGATGCCGCCGCCTCCGCCCGCGCGAAGTACGCGCTCAGCCGTCCGTACGCGCTATACGTCGGAACCATCGAGCCCCGCAAAAATCTCGACCGTCTGCTGGACGCCTGGCAGATGCTGGCGCCGTCCGTACGCCAAGCGTTCGACCTGCTGCTAGTGGGTCCCGAAGGCTGGCAATCCGCCGCGACCATGGCGCGCCTGCGCCTCCCGCCCGCCGGCATCCGCTATCTGGGCTACGTGCCCGAGCGCGACCTGCCGGGCCTGACCGCCGCCGCGACCCTGTTCGTTTACCCATCGCTCTACGAAGGCTTCGGCTTCCCAGTGGCCCAGGCGATGGCGGCAGGAGTCCCGGTGCTGACCTCGAACCTCTCGTCGCTGCCCGAGATCACCAACGGAGCCGCGGCGCTCATCGATCCCCTCAGCACGGCTGAAATCCACGCCGCCCTCGACCAACTGCTGACTTCCCCTGCCCTGCGCGCACACATGATCCACACCGGCCGCAACGAAGCTCGCCGTTTCCGCTGGGACGAGTGCGCCCGGAGGTCGGTGGAGTTTTTCGAACAAATACTGGGCCGCGGATGACGTGCATAGGTGTCCCCAAACAGGACATTGCCCGCCTCGGTGCAACAACGGGGCAATCCATGAGTCCAGCCCCCGCCGCCAAACCATAACAGCGTATTCTGAAAGAGAGGAGCGCAGATCAATGGCGAGTCTCGATTGGTCCCAATGTCCCGTGGTGGAAAGTATCCCCGGCAAGGTGAGCGGTGCCTGGGTGCTGAAGGGTACCCGGATGCCCGTGTCCGCCATCTTCGAGAATCTGGAAGCCGGGGCCAATATTGACGACATCCTGGAGTGGTTTGACGGGTTGGACCGCCAACAGGTCAAGGCGGTCATCGAATTCGCCGCCCGCAGTCTCGATAAAGCGCCCGTTCACGCGCCGTAAATGCTGATTATTTTCGATCAGGCAACCCCTGTGCCGATCCGTCTGTATCTGGAAGGGCACAGCGTTCGCACCGCCGCGCAGGAAGGCTGGGACAAGCTCAAGAATGGCGATCTGCTGAGTGCAGCCGAAGAGGCAGGGTTCGATCTGTTGGTGACAACCGACAAGAACATGCGCTATCAGCAGAATCTGGCGGGCCGCAAAATCGCGATTGTGGTTCTCGGTCAGCAGCAATGGCCGCGACTGCGGCTTCACATCGAACGCGTCATTGAAGCTGTCAATGCGGCCACACCCGGTAGCTTTGCCGAGGTGGCCATCCCCTACGAGTAAAAAGGCGCACGTCGGCTACTGATTCACTTGGTCATCCGGACTACCCTCAGGCCGCCACCCGCGTGCTGGCACGCCACGAGGCCCGGCGTGGCCGAGCCCTATTTCACCGCGGATGCCGAGGCCGCCGCCGCGACCCTGTTCGTTTAGCTATCGCCCTAGCCTTAGGCTAGGAAGGCTTCGGCTTCCCGTAGCTGAGGCGATGGCGGCCGAAGTGCCGGTGCTGACGTCGAACCTTTCCCCGCTGCCCGAGATCACCAACGGAGCCGCCGCCCTGGTCGATCCGCTCAGCATCGCCGAGATCCACGGCGCCCTCGACCGCTTGCTGACGTCCCCTGCCCTGCGCGCGCACATGATCCACACGCTTGCGGAACTGTCGATCAGCTATTTCTTTGACCTTGTAGAAGTAGTGTTTAGTGTACTCAGGCCCAGAACCTTCGCGAGCCATTGCTGGCCAGTTTGACCGACCAAGGCGAGGATGGCTGCAAGCACCGCCGCCAGAAGGGTGTATTTAAACTGGCTTTTTCTCTCTTCGGACTTTGCCAGGCGTTGCTTGTGTTCTCCTGGCGAAAGGCCGGGCTTGTACCGAAGAAATCCTTCACAGTGGCGTCGATTGTTAACCTCCTCAAGCTGTCCCTCAATGCTGTGGCCACTATATGTTAAATCGTAGTTCACCCATAAAGACCGATAACATTGGAGAGTCTCCATCCCGCCCGGTAGCCCGTGGCGCCCTTCCGCAGCCAGGAGGACTCGGCTGACTTTGTGGGCCTCATCATTCCCATACGCGAGGAATCCACAATCAGCACATGTAACGCGCCCAGAACGACGAATAAATAGAACGAGCTTCTTGAGCCGTTTGCCTTGCCACCATTTACCTTTCCACCGAACATACTCAAATCCCGACGTTCCCATAGTGATCTAGGAATTTGTTGAAAAACCCGGCTTGAACCACTTCCACTCCAGAACATTTCGAGCGATGATTGTTTTATGCGCGGAGACGATCAACAACAGGCGGGAATGTTCAGCTACGTATCTCTGGAAGA